>Ga0209281_1000086_pt1 | contig 250986 bp, 219 predicted proteins | sample MedtruBG_FD_187514 | JGI IMG/M metagenome (GOLD analysis project Ga0209281, IMG submission 187514) | Root nodule microbial communities of legume samples collected from California, USA - Medicago truncatula BG (SPAdes) (version 2) | ecosystem: Host-associated > Plants > Roots > Nodule | place...
CCCTTTGGCCGCTCGGGAACCCCACCGGACTTGATGGTGCCGACTACCGGAATCGAACTGGTGACCTACTGATTACAAGTCAGTTGCTCTACCTACTGAGCTAAGTCGGCATCAAGTAGCGCGCATTCTATGGGGGCATGAGCAGTCATGCAACTAAAAAATTGCATAAAATGTTCTTTCGCTCAGATTTTGTGCGCCAGAAGGGAAAAACGCTGATATTTCGTTCATTGCCGTTCAAATATTCAGCATAAGCACCGCAAATAACCCACCTATAGCGTATCGTGATGCCCTCCGCGTAAAGCATCACTTGTCTATATTTTTTCTTATTATTCCCGCCATCTGGTGTTAACCTCCTGCCCATTGTCCAAATTTAACTACTAAGTGATGAACCGCTGCCGCCACGAACGCGTTGCCGCGCAGATAAAGGGTTCACTGAACACGCTTATGAGCAAAAAAGAGCAATCGTTAATGACACCCTATCTTCAGTTTAACCGCAGCCAGTGGGCCGCTCTGCGTGACTCCGTCCCCATGACCTTAACGGAAGGGGAAATTGCGCGGTTAAAGGGGATCAACGAAGACCTGTCGCTGGAGGAGGTTGCAGAGATCTATCTGCCACTGTCCCGCTTGCTTAACTTCTATATAAGCTCCAACCTGCGTCGCCAGGCGGTACTGGAGCAGTTCCTTGGCACTAACGGCCAGCGTATTCCTTATATCATCAGCATCGCGGGCAGCGTGGCGGTCGGTAAAAGTACCACTGCACGTGTTCTGCAAGCGCTGTTGAGCCGCTGGCCTGAACACCGTAGCGTTGAGCTGATCACCACAGACGGCTTCCTGCATCCGAACGAGGTGCTGAAAGAGCGCGGCCTGATGAAGAAGAAAGGCTTTCCTCTTTCATACGATATGCACCGCCTGGTGAAATTCGTTTCAGATCTGAAATCTGGCGCACCAAACGTCACGGCGCCGGTCTATTCCCATCTGATATACGACCGCATCCCCGATGGCGATAAAACGGTGGCACAACCGGATATTCTGATCCTCGAAGGGCTGAACGTGCTGCAAAGCGGCATGGATTACCCGCACGACCCGCATCATGTGTTTGTCTCCGACTTCGTCGACTTCTCTATATATGTCGATGCGCCGGAAGATTTGCTGCAAAACTGGTATATCAACCGTTTCCTGAAGTTCCGTGAAGGGGCGTTTACCGACCCTGACTCTTACTTCCATAATTACGCCCAGCTTTCTGAAGAGGAAGCGGTCAACGTAGCGACATCGCTCTGGAATGAGATTAACTACGTGAACCTGAAAGAGAACATCCTGCCGACGCGCGAGCGTGCGAGCCTGATCCTCACGAAAAGTGAAAACCACGCCGTAGACCAGATTCGCCTGCGCAAATAGTGGATTAGCAGACATAAAAAAACCGGCGATAATCGCCGGTTTTTTGGTTTACGTATTATGCGTGCGGTTTCTCACCGTTTTCATCCTGATCGACCGCAAAGCAGGCCACCAGTTGACCACCGTAATCTTTCAACTGCGGCTGCAACTGAGTACAAGGACCAAAGCGGCGACGGCAGCGGGCGTTGAACGCACAACCCGGCGGTGGATTCAGCGGGCTTGGCAGCTCGCCTGTCAGCTTAATACGCTCACGGCGATCGTCCGGATTCAGACGCGGTGTGGCCGACAGCAGCGCTTGCGTATACGGATGACGAGGATTATTAAAGATCTGGTCTTTGGTCCCCTTCTCCACGCAGCGCCCCAGATACATCACCATCACTTCATCAGCAATGTGCTCTACTACGGACAGGTCGTGGGAGATAAACACATACGACAGCCCCAGATCCTGCTGCAAATCCATCATCAGGTTCAGCACCTGCGCACGCACGGACACGTCGAGCGCAGAGACCGGTTCATCGGCAATCACCACGTCCGGGTCCAGCATCAGACCACGCGCGATAGCGATACGCTGACGCTGACCGCCAGAGAACATGTGCGGATAGCGATCGTAGTGCTCGGTTTTAAGACCCACTTTCGCCATCATCGCCAGCGCTTTTTCACGGCGCTGCTCTTTGTTGAGATCGCTGTTAATCTGCAGCGGCTCTTCCAGAATCTGTCCCACTTTTTTACGCGGGTTCAGAGAACCGTACGGGTTCTGGAACACAATCTGGATTTTCTGACGGCGCAGCTTCTGTGCCTGCGGATCGTGCTTTAGCAGATCCTGGCCCTGATAGTACAGCTCGCCGCCAGTCGGGGTTTCAATCATCGTCAGCAGACGACCTAGCGTGGATTTACCACAGCCCGATTCACCGACCACAGCCAGCGTTTTGCCGCGTTCCAGGGTGAACGACACCCCATCCAGCGCTTTCACCAGGCGTTCGGGGGCGAAAATCCCCTTCTTCACCGGATAGTGTTTTTTCAGATCGATGGCCTGCAACAGCGGCTGTTGTTTGGCGGCCTCTTGCGTACTCATAGTGTTGGCCTCCCGGCATCATCAAGTGGGTAGTGACATTTAGACTGACGACCACCTGGGAGGGTGTTCAGTTCTGGCTCTTCAGCACGACACTTATCTGTCGCATACGGGCAGCGCGGATTCAACAGACAGCCCGTCGGGCGGTCATATTTACCCGGGACGACGCCCGGCAACGACGCCAGACGCGCTTTATCCTGAGCAAACTCCGGCAGCGCACGCAGCAGCGCCTGGGTATACGGATGACGCGGCGCGCGGAAAATATCGTGCGAGCTTCCGGCCTCCACGACTTGTCCGGCATACATCACGATAATTTTGTGGGCGGCTTCGGCCACCAGCGCCAGATCGTGGGTAATCAGCACCAGCGCCATGTTCTCTTTCTGCTGCAGTTCCAGCAGCAGCTCGATGATCTGCGCCTGAATAGTCACGTCCAGCGCCGTGGTCGGTTCATCTGCAATCAGCAGCTTCGGTCGACAGGCAATCGCCATAGCGATCATCACGCGCTGGCTCATCCCACCAGACAGCTGGTGCGGATAAACATCCAGACGTGATGCCGGATCGGGAATCCCCACCTGCGTAAGCAGGTCGATCGCGCGCTGGCGACGGGTTTTCTTATTCCCACCCTGATGCACTTTGATCGCTTCCATAATCTGGAAACCGACGGTATAGCACGGGTTCAGACTGGTCATTGGGTCCTGGAAGATCATCGCCACTTCAGCGCCCACCAGCTGGCGGCGCTGCTTCTCGGAGATGCGCTTCAGATCCTGGCCGTTGAACTCCAGGCTTTCCGCCATCACGCGGCCCGGGTAATCAATCAGCCCCATGATCGCCAGTGAGCTGACAGATTTACCCGAGCCAGACTCACCCACAATGCCAACCACTTCACCCTGATTCACGCTGTAGCTGATACGGTCTACGGCACGAAACTCGGAGCCCACGTCACCGAAGTGCACCGATAATTTATCTACATTTAATAACGCCATCTCGTGCCTCTTACTGCTTCAGTTTGGGATCAAGTGCATCACGCAGACCATCACCCATCAGGTTAAATGCCAGCACCGTCAGCAGAATCGCCAGACCCGGGAAGGTCACGACCCACCATGCGCTTTGCGCGAACTGCAACACATCGGCGAGCATCGTGCCCCACTCCGGTGTTGGCGGTTGCGCACCCATGCCAAGGAAGCCAAGAGCAGCCATATCGAGAATGGCGTTAGAGAAACCGAGCGACGCCTGAACGATCAGCGGCGCAAGGCAGTTCGGGAGAATATTGACGAACATCTGGCGCAGCGCGCCCGCGCCCGCCACACGTGAAGCGGTGACATAATCGCGATTCACTTCCACCAGCACCGCCGCACGTGTTAATCGCACGTAGTGAGGGAGTGCCACGAACGTCAGGGCCAGCGCCGCGTTACCTATCGACGGCCCAAACACCGCCACAAGGACCAGCGCCAACAGCAGGCTTGGCAGGGCCAGCATGATGTCGACCACACGCATAATGATGTTGTCGATCAGACCACCGAAATAGCCGGCAACCAGTCCGAGGATAACCCCGAGGATCAGCGACAGTACCACCACCAGGCACCCTACCAGCAGCGACAGACGCGCACCGTACATCAGACGCGATAACACATCGCGGCCCACGTCATCCGTGCCGAGCAGATGGGCGAAGGTCCCGCCATCCTGCCAGGCTGGCGGAGCCAGCAGCACGTCGCGGAACTGATCCGCCGGGTTATACGGCGCCAGCACGTTCGCAAACACGGCGATAATGATCATGATGGTGACATACACCAGCCCGACCACGGCGCCTTTGTTGCGTTTGAAGTAATGCCAGAACTCCTGCATCGGCGTCATTGGCACCGGGGCAGCAACAGCTTTATTTTGAGTAACTTGTGACATGATGGCCCCTTACTTCTTATGACGAATACGCGGGTTCACCACGCCGTACAGCAAATCGACCAGCAGGTTGACGAGGATAATCATCGTCGCCACCAGCAGTACACCGCCCTGCACAACCGGATAGTCACGGCGTTGCAGCGCATCGATCAGCCAACGTCCCAGGCCCGGCCAGGAGAAGATGGTTTCGGTCAGAATCGCCCCGGCCAGCAATGTCCCCACCTGCAAGCCGATCACCGTCACGACAGGCAGCATCGCGTTACGCAACGCATGGACGATGATGACGCGCATACGGGTCAGACCTTTGGCGCGGGCGGTACGGATGTAATCCTCCCCCAGCACTTCCAGCATCGACGAGCGCGTCATACGTACAATTACCGCCAGAGGAATGGTCCCGAGCACCATCGCAGGCAGGATCATATGCGCCAGCGCATCAATGAAGTTGCCCTCTTCGCCCCAAATGGCCGTATCGATCAGCATAAAGCCGGTAAGCGGGTTGGAATCATCAAGGAACACCATGTCGCTCACCCTTCCGGAGACCGGCGTCAGGTTGAGTTGCACGGAGACCAGCATGATCAGCATCATGCCCCACCAGAAGATAGGCATGGAGTAACCGGTCAGCGCCAGGCCAACCGCGGTGTGATCGAAGATTGAACCGCGTTTAACGGCAGCCAGGACACCGACGGGGATACCAACAGCAACGGCAAAAATCATGGCGCAGATACCGAGTTCCAGCGTCGCTTTAAAACGCGGCACAAACTCGTCCCACACCGGAAGACGGCTTTTCAGCGAAATCCCTAAATCACCGTGCAGTACGCCCCAGATGTAATGGAGATACTGCTGCCACATCGGCTTATCGAGGCCGAGTTCGGCCAGCAGCTGCGCATGGCGTTCAGGGGAGATACCACGCTCACCCGCCATAATCATTACCGGGTCGCCGGGGATCATATGGACGAAGGCAAAAGTGAGAAGGGTGATACCGATAAACGTGGGGATGACAAGTCCCAGACGTCGGAGGATGAACTGCAACATATCCCGGATTCTCTCTAATGACGTACTGCCCGCAGGCGGTGACGTCTGTATTGCTCACAAATCTTATTCCCTCCGCGAAGAGGGAATAAAGCACTGCTGCCGGATGGCGCTGCGCTGACCCGGCCTACCGCTGTAGGTCCGCGCTCGCACAGCGCCGCCGGCACGGGGTGCTCATGCACCCCTGACGCTTTTAATTATTCAACAGAGACGTTTTCGAAGTGGTGTTTGCCCAGCGGATCAACCACATAGCCTTTAACTTCTTTACGCACTGGCTCGTAAACGGTGGAGTGAGCCACGATCAGCGCCGGAGCCTGGTCATGCATCACTACCTGAGCCTGTTTGTAGAGTTCAATACGCTTGTTGTGGTCGTCCGTTGCGCGCGCCGGCTGAATCAGATCTTCAAACGGCTTGTAGCACCAGCGAGAGTAGTTAGAACCATCTTTCGCAGCCGCACAGCTGAACAGGGTAGCGAAGAAGTTATCCGGATCCCCATTGTCCCCGGTCCAGCCCATCATCACAGCCTGGTGTTCGCCAGCTTTAGCACGCTTCAGATACTCGCCCCACTCGTAAGTGACGATCTTGGCCTGAACGCCTACCTTAGCCCAGTCAGCCTGAACCATCTCAGCCATACGGCGAGCGTTCGGGTTGTACGGACGCTGAACAGGCATTGCCCACAGCTCAACGGTAAAGCCTTTATCCTGGCCCGCTTCTTTCAGCAGCGCTTTCGCTTTCTCAGGATCGTAGGTGTAGTCTTTAACGTCGTCGTTGTAGCCCCACATGGTTGGTGGGATCAGGTTCTTGGCAGCAATACCTGCACCCTGGTAAACCGCTTTAATGATCGCTTCTTTGTTAACCGCGTAAGTCAGCGCCTGACGCACTTTCACGTCATCAAACGGTTTCTTCTCGGTGTTGAAGGAGAGGTAACCCACGTTCAGGCCTGCCTGCTCCAGCAGGTTGATATTTTTGTCCTGCTTCATGCGAGCAATATCAGCCGGGTTTGGGTACGGCATCACCTGGCACTCGTTTTTCTGCAGTTTCGCGTAACGCACGGACGCGTCAGGCGTGATGGAGAAGACCAGACGGTCGATCTGCGGCTTGGTACCCCAGTAACCTTCGAATGCTTTGTACAGAATACGGGAGTCTTTCTGGTACTGCTGCAGCTGGAATGGACCGGTACCGATTGGGTTCAGATCCACTTTTTCCGGGGTGCCTGCTTTCAGCATGTTGTCCGCATACTCTTTTGACAGAATAGAGGCGAAGTCCATAGCCAGGTCAGCCAGGAATGGCGCTTCAGGACGGCTCAGAACGAACTGAACGGTTTTGTCGTCCACTTTTTTCACTTCGGTGATCAGGTCCGGCAGACCCATCCCTTCGAAGTATTCGTAGCTGCCGCCAGAAACTTTATGGTACGGGTTCTGTGCGTTTTTCTGACGGTCGAAGGAGAACACGACGTCATCCGCAGTCAGTTCACGCGTTGGTTTGAAATCTTTATTGTCCTGCCACTTCACGCCCTGGCGTAAATGGAAGGTATAGGTTTTGCCGTCTTCGCTGATTTCCCACTTCTCAGCCAGACCCGGAATAACTTCCGTGGTACCGATTTTGAATTCAACCAGACGGTTATAGATTGGTACAGAGCTAGCGTCGTAGGTTGTACCAGAGGTGAACAGCTGTGGGTTAAAGCCTTCCGGCGAGCCTTCAGAACAGTAAACCAGGGTTTTTGCCTGCACGCTTGCCGCGACGGTGAGAGCGACCAGGCTCAGACCAAGCTTCAGCATCCCTGACTTCTTCAAGGAAATACTCATTATTCTGCTCCAATGTGATGTTTTGCTTTGTTGTGTTACGCCGCCTGACCTTTATTTATTTTTTACCCGGTCCGGTCGGTGATGCCCGAAGGCGTGATAAGGGATGGAGATTCCTTTCAGAAGAGCGTCGGAGTTGCAGCGCAGATCCTCCCTGAAATGCCCCTCGTGCCCTACAATCTGTCAACAGAATGTGAAAACGTCAATACAGGTGACGGGGATTTACGTTGAGGGTGAGAAACGGCAAACAAAGATTAAAAAAACTTTAGTCACCTATTTTCAGCAGGGAAATTTATGCTACTCGCCATCTTGCAGCACAAATCTCTTCATATTTCGCAACAATCAGTGATTAACATTTATTCAGATCGCGTAAATTTTCTTACAGAATGGTGATTATCTGAGCAGTAAATGCCGCGAACGTTAAAACGCACAGCGGAAAATGCTGAGGTTATCCATAAGCAACGCGAAAAAAGATCAATCCATATATAAAAAAATACAATGGATTATGTCACAAAATCGTTAACAGGCAGGGTAATGCGGGGATAAGGAGCGTTTTAGGGAGTCGGCGTGGATAAGTCTATAATGCAAAAAGGGCCAACCTTGCGGTTAGCCCTTTTTTAAATGTGGTCGGCGAGAGAGGATTCGAACCTCCGACCCACTGGTCCCAAACCAGTTGCGCTACCAAGCTGCGCTACTCGCCGAATGCGGAGCGCATCTTACTGCTGGGGTGCGCCCTCGTCAATCCCTTATCTTCAAAAAGCCATTCGACTGGCGAGAAACTCGCCAGCTCGGTTACTTAGTGGCTTTCGCCGGGCCATCAGGGACATGGCACCAGTTGTTGTTCTCATTAATCCCGCCGTCTGGCGAGGTATAGCCGAGACAACCCATGATGGTGTCATACAGCTCAACGTGACGGCGAGGCACCTTCATTTCAGCCTGCTGTTTCAGGTGCTGGAACATCTTCTCTTTATCCGGGTTTTCCAGATATTTATCCGACATCCACACCATCATCGGCACGCGGAACTGCTCCGGTGGCGCCATCTTGCGCGGCGTACCGTGCAGGTGCTCATACTCGTTGATCGACTCACCGTGGTCGGCGGCATAGAAAACAATCGCTTTCTTGTCGCGTACTTGGTCAATCACGCTTTCGATAAAGTGATCCACGTACATCACCGAGTTATCGTAAGAGTTAATCAGCTGCTCTTTGGTGCAGTCTTTGTCTACGCCCACACACTCCGGCGTCCATTTGGCAAAGCTGCGCGGGTAACGCTGGGTGTAGTTAAAGTGCGAGCCTTTGGTATGCAGGATGATCATATGCTTCCCATCCTGATTGTTGCTCAGCGAGCCTTTCATCTCATCGATGAGCAGCATATCGTCAACGCTCTTCCCGCGGTTACGCGGCTCAGCGCCGATCTGCTCACGATAGGCAATGTTCTGCGCCATCGTGTTGCTGTAGAACCACATCTCGCTCTGCATCGCGTAGAGATCAGAACTGAATCCAAGCTGATGCAGCACCGAGAAGACGTTCTGCTCTTTCAGGGTACGCTGCGGGTTGTCATCCGCCCCGCCCTCGCGAACAAACATGCAGCGCAGCGACAGCTTGGTCGCCGTATCACATGAGTAGCCCCGATAAGCGATCAGGTTCTTCTCCTGCGCCAGTTTCGGCGTGGTATCGCGGTCGTAGCCTAAAATCCCCATATGATCCCAGCGCGTCGTTTCACCGATGATAAAGACCACATAGGTATCGTCGATATCTTTAGGCGCTTCGTAGGTGAACTGCTTCGCCGGATTGAGCAGAGATTTATTATCGGAAGACTCATCCACCTGCGCCCAGGCGTACAGGCCCAGCGCGGAAATCCAGTTAGAAGGCAGATAGGAGTTCGCCACCACGCCGCCATAGCTCGGCAAATCCACGCCAGAAGTACGTTCGTCACTCTTCTGCTTCACTTCAAGCAGACGAATCGGGCCCCAGACCATCAGCCCCGCCAGCAGCACCACCGCGACGCTTCGGACGCGTTGCCCTGGCGTGCGCATCTGACGCAGCAGGGTATAGCGGCAGCGGTTACTCCAGATGAGCAGCAGCGGCAGCGCACTGACGCCCACCAGCCACAGGATAAAGTGCAGGCCGACCACCTCTTTCGAGAGATCGATATCCGTCGTCATGACTGAGGCAATAATGCCGTAGCCAATAACCACGTTCATAAAAGTCATGTAATAGCTGGCACCTGCCGAGCAGAGCACCACCAGAGATGCCAGAACGCGCCAGATGCGGCGTCCAAACAGTGAGAGGAGACGTAATAAGAAAAAGGTAACCAGAACGGTACCAACCAACTCAACAACCGCTGCGATTCCTTTCCAGGCGGTAAAGTCTTGCGCGAACCCGTCAAACCGACGGAAAAAAACAGCGCCATTCATAAACAGGCCGATGTACAACGCCAGCAAAAAGCTCAGCTTTTGTTGCGTCATCGATTTAATGTATTTCATGCAGGCTACCCGAAAAAAGGGACAGTCACGCCATCCACTTTTAGCTGTAAAAGTGAACAGAGTAGATATTCGCTCAGGGGATCGTTATCAGAAACGTCTAAAGCGTGGTAAGTAGACCACAGTGACAGGAAAAAGTGGCAGCAGAGAGTGTGATTGCAGTAGATATTTACAAAAAATCAAGTTCGAAAGCAGATTGGGTCAAAGAACGCTCAGCGTGTTGATAAAAGAAAAGGCCGGAAAATCCAGCCTTTTCAGTCAGTCATCACGCATGCGCTTCGTTAAATACCTGCCGCTGTGGCTGGCGAATCGTGGTGGAGAGCGCGAGTGAGATAATCAGCAGGGCGAAGATGACACAGAAGGTGACATAGAAGCCGCCGAACAGCGAGGCGATGAGGGACCCGCAGATGCTGCCGATACCGAAACCTAAGTAAATCACCCCGTAATTCTTCGCCAGATTATTCAGGCCAAAGAACTCGCTCACCAGTGACGGGAACACGGTAATGGTGCCACCAAAATTGAAGGCCACGCAGGCAATCGCCGCGAAGAAGGTCATCTCATTCAGTGGCGCAAACAGCAGGGCCGCCATACCGACCAGGGAGATCACCTGCCCCAGCGTAATCACACGGATACGGGCGATTTTGTCGGAGAGAATACCCAGTACCAGACGACCAGACAGGTTGGCAATGGAAATCACGGTTACCGCATTCGCCGCAGTCATCGCATCCAGTTTCACCATCCCCTGGGCGATATCTTTCGCCACGCCAATTACATACAGACCGCTCATGCAGGCTGTCAGGAACATAACCGCCAGCATCCAGTACTGTGGTTTGCGCATGGACTGCGCCAGCGTGAAGTCATTTTCCACAACGCCGTTAACGGTTTTCACTTCCTGCATCGGGGCATCTTTCATCAGCGTCGCGCCGAACAGAATCATCACCAGCACAATAGCGCCCCAGATCATAAAGGTCTTTTCCAGGCCCACGGAGGCAAGCAGGTGCGAATCGATAAATTTAAACCCGAGACTACCCAGACCATAAGAGCCAATGGAGAAAGCTGAGATTAAGCCTTTACGCTCCGGGAACCACTTCACGCAGTTCGACAGGGTCAGCAGGTAGCCCGCGCCATCTGCCAGCCCCACCAGCACCCCGGCGCTCAGCCAGAGCATCATCAGGTTACTGGAGTGCGCCGTCAGAAAGAAGCCGACGCCCAGCAGGATGCCCGAGGCCATGGTCACGCGTTTCACGCCAAAACGTTCCTGCAATTTCCCGGCAATAGACGAGGACAACGCCAGCCCCAGGCTCAGCAAGCCGAACGAGAACGCCACCTGGCTCACCGGCGCGCCGAGTTTGTCAGAGAGCGCGCTGTTAAACAGGCTCCAGGTATAAACCGATCCCAACGCAAATTGCGTCACGATGGTGCCAAATAGGGTCAGCCAACGAGTGCGGTTGTATGTTGATGTGTTCATGGCAGTTGTCCTGCAAGAGAAATTAAAGGAATTCGCTGCAGACAACGATAAACAAAACCTCAAAAGGCCTGGGGGAAAACGGCATGAAATGCAGTGGAGACGGAATGAAATGCCTGGAATCAGGAATGAATGACCTTGCCGGGCGAAAGATAACGAGTTTGTTAGTGCTCGCTATCGCCACAAGCACGGCCATTCTTGTATTTAAGATGTTACAGCAAGGTTGAATTAAATAACAATATTAAAATCTGGCGCTCACACCCAGGGTATATAAATAATCCGCGCCGGTCATGGTGTTATCCGCCTGAGACAAAGAGGCGTACGCGGCCATATGCGGGTAAAGCAGCACGTCGGCACCCACGGTCACATCCATCCAGTTATCGTACTGCATGGAGGCCGGCAGGCGGCTCATCCCCGACTGCGGCTTCCACTGATTATCGCCAAACTGCTGGTTGTAGCTAATTTGCGCCCACGGTCGTAGACCGCCCACGCGTGTATCGACGCGCCAGCCGAGCGTACTCACGCTGGCATGCCACAGCGGGTCGGTAAGCGACTGGCTGCCATTGTCACCGTATTCGTTGTACGCCATGGGCGACGAACCGTCGTAATGCCACGCGGCAACCGGCCCCGTGGTCACCTTCTGCGTCACCGGAATCGTCAGGCTCAGCGAAAGGGTACTGTCAGATTCCGCAGGATAATTTTCCGGCATGTTCAACGCCAGCCCCGGAACGTTCTGGGAAGAACGAATACGCTCCGCGAGAATATCGTCATAACGCGGTTGGTGATCGGCGTCCCATGTATAGCGTTCGGTCGTATTATTTTGCGCATCCGAAACGATATATTCCTGTTGCCAGGCGTAAGCTGTGCTACAAAAAAACAAACAGACAGAGACTCCCGCCAGGCCAGTAACAGCATGGCGACCACTGATTATTTTTATCATCATCAAAGCGACTCCAGAAAGAGCCGAATTCGGCGATATTTGTCATTGTTAGAAAGAGGTATGAGGGCAAAGCCCTTAATTAAATATTGTCTTTTTGAGGCACACGTCAAGCCAGGTGGGTTGATTTTTTTACGGGTTAAATCATTAAGGATGAAAACCAATGCAACGTTGCGGATGGGTAAGCCAGGATCAGCTCTATATCGACTATCACGATAAAGAATGGGGCGTGCCGGAGACCGACGGTAAAAAGCTCTTTGAGATGATCTGCCTGGAAGGCCAGCAGGCGGGTTTATCGTGGATTACGGTGCTAAAAAAACGGGAAAACTATCGCAACGCCTTCCATCAGTTCGATCCCGTTGCGGTGGCCGCCATGACTGAGGAAGACGTCGAACGGCTGGTGCTGGATGCCAGTATTATCCGGCATCGCGGGAAAATTCAGGCCATTATTGGCAACGCAAAAGCGTACCTGGCGATGGCCGAAAGTGGCGAGCCTTTCTCCGATTTTGTCTGGTCGTTTGTCGACAACACGCCGCAGGTGACACAGGCCGCGACAATGGGTGAAATCCCCACCTCCACGTCCGCCTCCGATGCCCTGTCTAAGGCACTGAAAAAGCGTGGTTTCAAATTTGTTGGCACCACGATTTGCTACTCATTTATGCAGGCCTGCGGTCTGGTGAACGATCATATCACGGGCTGTTTTTGCCACCCAGGAGGCCAACATGATTCGCAAATGGCAAAGTGAAAACACTGCGCCGCTGCTCAGTTTATGGCTTGAAAGCACCACCGAGGCGCACCCGTTTATCGACGCGCAATACTGGATTGAGAGTGAACCGCTGGTACGCGACACCTATCTCCCCGGTGCAGAAACCTGGGTATGGGAAGAGGAAGGCGAGGTGCGTGGTTTTATCAGCGTGATGGAGTCGCAGTTTATCGGCGCACTCTTTGTCGCCACCGCTCATGCGGGGAGAGGGATCGGCCACACGCTGATCCACCACGTGCAGCAGCAGTTCCCCTATCTCAGTCTTGAGGTTTACCAGAAAAACAGTCGGGCGGTGAATTTCTACCATGCTCAGGGTTTTCGCATTGAAGACAGCGCCTGGCAAGAAGAGACTCAACACCCGACGTGGATTATGAGCTGGCAGGCGGATCAAACGCCGTAAGCGTCAGCTCAGGGCCCTGATATTTCTCTACCCACGCCAGCGCCGTGTTCCCCGCGCACCCGTTCCCCAGCTTCGAGCTGGGGAGATCCTTGGTGAGCACGTTTACTGCGCCGTTTTTGCAAATCCCGCCAGCCGTGAGTTCCAGATCCGGCCACGCCCCCTGGTGGATACAGATCACGCCCGGTTTAATTCCCTCACTCACCACCGCCCCGGCCAGCACCTGCCCGCGAGCGTTCCAGACGCGCACCACATCGCCATTGGCAATTCCGCGCGCTTTCGCATCAAGGGTATGCAGCGTAATTGGTTCGCGTCCGGCCACGGCGTACTGTTCGCGCAGGGACGAATAGTTCAGCTGGCTGTGCAGACGGTGCGCCGGGTGCGCAGAGAGCACCTGCAACTGTGTTGGCTGCGCATTGCCGTGCCACTCGTCCGGCTCCAGCCACATCGGGTGCGGTGGGCAGTCGGCATAGTTAAAGCTGGCGATACGTTGCGAGTAGATCTCAATTTTGCCGCTTTCGGTTTTCAGCGGATGCGATTGTGGGTCGCGGCGGAAGTCCGCGAAGCGAACAAACTGTGCGTTCTGCTCACTCTCCGGCATTTCGACGATCTCATTCGCTTCCCAGAACTGAGCAAACGGCGGCAATGTTACCCCCTGAGCGGCACCGCGCTGCGCGGCAATCTGGTAAAACGTCTCAAGCCACTCGAGATCGGATTTCCCTTCGGTGAAACGCTCACGACCGCCCTCTTCCCAGCGTTCGCTCAGCTCCGCAAACACCTCAAAGTCATCCCGGGCTTCACCGCGCGGCGCAACGACGCGCTTCATCGGCACCATGTGCTGATTGCTGTAGTCGCCGGTCATGGTGAGATCGTTACGCTCAAAGGAGGTGGTCGCTGGCAGAACGATATCGGCGTGTTTGGCTGCCGCCGTCCAGAAGCATTCGGAAATCACCACCAGCTCCGGCTTTTGCCAGGCGCGGATCAGTCGGTTGGTATCCTGATGATGGGTGAAGTTTGCGCCGCCCGCCCACCAGACAAAACGGATATCCGGGAAGTGGCGGTCCAGGCCGTTATGCTGGTAGAAACCACCAGGATTTTCCAGCGCTTCGACGATGCGCGCCACCGGGATTTTATCTACCGCATCAATCCCGTCCTGCACGGAACCCTGCATCGAGGCCAGAACCGCAGCGCGACGGGTCGGGTTTCCGCCGTTAGCAAAGTGATACGACAAACCAAAGCCGCCGCCCGGCGTACCAATCTGGCCCAGCATCGCCGCCAGGGTCACCAGCATCCAGTGTTTTTGCTCGCCAAACTGCTGGCGCTGCATTCCCCAGCCGGACATCAGCATAGTGGTATTTTCGTGGAACAGTGCCGCCAGTTCGCGGATTTTCGCCGCATCAATGCCGCAAATGTCCGCCGCCCACTCGGCGGTTTTGGCGATCCCGTCGGTTTTGCCCGTCAGGTAGTCAGCGAATTTGTCATACCCGGTTGTGCAGCGGGCGAGAAACGCCTGGTCGTGCCAGCCGTTTTCCACCAGCGTATGGGCGATACCCAGCATCATCGCGACGTCGGTCCCCATGTGCGGGGCCAACCACTCGACGCTATCGCCGAAGAAATCGACGGTTTCGGAGCGCATCGGGTCAATACAGATCAGGCGTTTACCGCTTTTACGCAGCGCATCGAAATAGGGAATCCCCTGCTCATCGCTCGCGTTCCACGCGATTTTGAGCGTGTTGAGCGGATTGGCGCTCCACAGCACCACCACATCCGTATGCTCCAGCACCAGCGGCCAGCTGGTCTGCTGCTGATAAACTTCATTTCCGCCGACAACGTACGGCATGATCGCTTGCGCCGCACCGGTTGAGTAGTCACCGAGATGGCCGGTGTATCCCCCCGCCAGGCTCATATAGCGCTGCAGGAGCGTCGCCGCTTTGTGCAGCACACCGTTCGAACGCCAGCCATAAGAACCCGCAAATATAGACGCCGGGCCATGGGTCTCACGAATACGTTTGTGCTGCGTATGGATCAACGCCAGCGCATCATCCCAGCTCACCCGAACGAACTCATCCTGCCCGCGCGTACCCTGCGGATTATCCGGCGAGGCCAGAAAACCCTTACGCACCATCGGCCAGCGCACGCGGGTTTTGCTGTGCACCTGATCGCGCACCACAGTTTGTAACGAATTAGGGTGCTGCGTTGGCAGCGCCCCGCGCGAGGACAGGACATTCTCGCCATCGGTTTCAACCAGCATCGGGCCCCAGTGGGCGGCGGTCAGAATCGTTTTTATTGAAGTGGTCAAGCGTGCGCTCCTGGGTTTGTCTGTTGCAGGTGTGACGGCCTTCTTTGAGGCTATTTAAGATTTGGACACAAATTTCAGAGTTAGCCCTGGAATTTTCTTCCTCTCAGGGCGTCATAATCAACCGCCACACGCTTCGTGGCAAAGAATAAAAAGGATTAAGGAAATAAGATGAATAAACGCGTACTTGTCATTGCGGCTCTGGTCAGTGGAGCACTGGCGGTTTCTGGCTGCACAACCAACCCTTACACCGGCGAACGTGAAGCGGGCAAATCCGGCATTGGCGCGGGTATTGGCTCATTGGTCGGCGCAGGCGTTGGCGCACTCTCTTCCTCGAAGAAAGATCGCGGCAAAGGCGCGCTGATCGGGGCTGCAGCGGGTGCCGCATTGGGCGGCGGCGTAGGATATTACATGGATGTGCAAGAAGCTAAACTGCGCGACAAAATGCAGGGAACGGGCGTGAGCGTGACGCGAAGTGGCGACAACATCATTCTGAACATGCCGAACAACGTGACCTTCGACAGCAGCAGCGCAACGCTGAAACCGGCGGGTGCCAACACGCTGACCGGCGTGGCAACGGTGCTCAAAGAGTACAGCAAAACAGCCGTGAACGTCATTGGCTACACCGACAGCACCGGGAGCCAGGATCTGAATATGCGTCTGTCTCAGCAGCGCGCGGATTCTGTCGCCAGCTCGCTGATCACTCAGGGCGTTGCCGCAAACCGCATCCGCACCAGCGGCATGGGCCCGGCGAATCCAATTGCCAGCAACAGCACGGCAGAAGGCAAAGCGCAGAACCGCCGCGTTGAGATCACATTAAGCCCCATTCAGTAATTGAAATGCCGGGTGGCGGCTGCGCCATCCGGCATGAAGCGCTTGCCATCGTTGATTTTCCCGCTAAGGTGTTCTCACTAATCTTAAGGGAATCAGCGATGAGCAAATCAGCACGGCCCACCATCAGCGACGTGGCGAAAGCCGCCAAAACCGGAAAAACCAGTATTTCGCGCTATCTTAATGGCGAGAAACATCTGCTTTCCGACGCGCTGCTGGCCCGTATTGAACAAGCCATCGCCGAACTGGATTACCGCCCAAGCCTGATGGCTCGCGGCCTGAAGCATGGTCGCACTCGCCTCATCGGTCTGATCATCGCCGACATCACCAACCCCTACTCCGTCAACGTGCTCAGTGGCATCGAAGCCGCGTGCCGCGAAAAGGGCTTCACCCCGCTGGTGTGTAACACCAACAACGAAGTGGACCAGGAGCTGCACTACCTTGACCTGCTGCGCAGCTACCAGGTCGAAGGCATAGTAGTTAATGCCGTGGGGATGCGCGAAGAGGGGCTTAACCGCCTGCAACAGTCGTCCCTGCCGATGGTGCTGATTGATCGCAAAATCCCGGAATTTGCCTGTGACGTGGTAGGACTGGACAACACTCAGGCCGCCACAACGGCAACAGAACACCTGATCGAGCAAGGTTTTGAAGCGATTTTGTTCATGAGCGAGCCGCTGGGCATGGTAAATACCCGTCGCGACCGTCTCAGCGCATTTCGCGCCACCCTGGCGCGTTATCCTGGCGTGATCGCCGAGAATGCCGAAATTCCGCTGCACGAAGCCGATCAAATGGATAATACCCTGCGCCAGTTCCATACTCGCCATCGCGGGATGCGCAAAGCGGTGATTTCCGCCAACGGCGCGCTCACGCTGCAGGTGGCCCGCTCCCTCAAACGTATTGGCCTGAACTGGGGCAGCGATATTGGCCTGCTCGGATTCGACGAACTCGAATGGGCCGAGCTGGCAGGGGTTGGTATTACTACCCTCAAACAGCCGACCTGGCAGATTGGCTACGCCGCCGTCGAGCAGGTGGTGCGCCGCATCGAAGGCATTACCGACACCGTGCGCGAGCAGGTCTTCTCCGGTGAGCTGATCGTACGCGGCTCGACGTCGCGTTAACCCCCCTTCGTGATGACGATCATAAATTCAACATCCTGACCTTTTCTTTGGAACCGGTTCCATCTAGCGTAATACCTATCAGCTATGAATGGGAGTCAGCCAATGGGCAGGAAAATCATCGTCGTCACCGCCGCGTATGGCGCAGATCACGTCCGTCAGGTGGGCGGCCAGCGGGCCATATTACCGGTCATTGCCGCCGGGGGAGCCGACGGCGTCGAGATCCGCCGGGAGCTGTTTAATGATGAGGAGCTACAGGCGTTGCCGACATTGGCTCAGTCTATCGAACTGCTCGGTTTGTTCGCCTGTTACTCCGCCCCCGCCGCGTTACTGATGCCAGACGGCACACTGAACCCGGATCTGCCGCGCTATCTCGCAGAAGCCAGCACCCTCAATGCCCTGTGGCTGAAAGTCTCACTGGGTCATTTCCGCGATAAACAGCCCCTTGTAGCCTTACGCGAACTGCTGCTGGAAAGCGGGATGACGCTGGTAGTGGAAAATGATCAGACCGACTGCGGGCAGCTTGCGCCAATGCAGCGTTTCAAGGCGGCCTGCCGGGTGATGGAACTGCCTGTCACCCTCACCTTCGATACCGGAAACTGGCTGTGGGTTGGCGAATCGCCGGAAGAAGCCGCGCGCCATCTGGCCCCGGCGGTGAGCTATATCCATGTCAAAGCGGCTGTCCCGCATCACCAACACTTCCGCGCTATTCCACCGGATAACGCCGATGCCCGCTGGATGGATCTGCTGAACCAGCTTCCGGCCGACGCCCCTCGCGGCATTGAATTCCCGCTGGAAGGGCCAGATTTAGCGGCGGTCACCCGCCATTACGTCAATCTGCTGCGTGAGGAGATACGCCATGTCTGATTCTCTGGACGTCATCACCATCGGTGAAGCCATGGCCATGTTTGTGGCCACGGAAACGGGCGAGCTGCGCTCGGTTGAACACTTTATCAAACGCGTTGCCGGCGCAGAGCTGAACGTAGCAACCGGCCTGGCGCGCCTGGGACTCAACGTTGGCTGGGTCAGCCGCGTGGGCGACGACAGTTTTGGCCATTTTGTGTTGGATTCGCTGAAAAAAGAGGGGATCGACGCGGCGGGCGTCACTCTCGACAACCGTTTCGCGACCGGCTTTCAACTCAAATCTAAAGTCGAAAATGGAACCGATCCCATTGTGGAGTATTTCCGCAAAGGCTCCGCCGCCAGCCATCTTTCCACGCAAGATTTTCATCCTGCTTACTTTTCTTCAGCGCGGCATCTGCATTTGAGTGGCGTCGCAGCGGCGTTGTCGGCCAGCTCGTACGATCTGCTCGATCACGCGGCCAGTACCCTGAAAGCCCAGGGTAAGACGATCTCTTTCGATCCGAACCTACGCCCGGTGCTGTGGAAAAGCGAAGCCGAGATGGTTGAAAAGCTCAATCACCTGGCCTTCCAGGCAAACTGGGTTCTGCCCGGTCTGAAAGAGGGCATGATCCTCACCGGGCAGAAAACCCCGGAAGGGATCGCCGATTTTTATCTGGAGCACGGCGTGCAAGCCGTGGTGCTGAAAACCGGCGCTGACGGAGCATGGTTCAAAACCGCCAGCGGCGAGAAAGGTGCTGTCGCTGCGGTGAAAGTCGATAACGTTGTCGACACCGTCGGCGCAGGAGATGGATTCGCAGTCGGGGTGATTAGCGCCCTGCTGGAAGGCAAAACGCTACAACAGGCCGTCGCACGCGGGAATAAGATCGGATCGCTGGCCATTCAGGTGCAAGGCGACAGCGAAGGATTGCCGACCCGCGCACAACTGTCCGAGTAACAATAATCAGCCACCGTGTACCCTACAGACAACGGCGGTATAAACCTCAACAACAGAGGCAAGCCCATGAACACATCGACCAATGCAGTTAAACGCTGGTGGTACATCATGCCTATCGTGTTTATCACGTACAGCCTGGCGTACCTTGATCGCGCGAACTTCAGTTTCGCGTCTGCCGCAGGGATCACCGAAGATTTGGGGATCACCAAAGGCGTCTCGTCCCTGTTAGGCGCCCTGTTCTTCCTTGGCTATTTCTTCTTCCAGATCCCTGGAGCGATTTACGCCGAGCGCCGCAGCGTGCGCAAACTGATCTTTGTCTGCCTGATTTTGTGGGGCGCCTGCGCATCCCTCACCGGGATGGTCAATAATATCCCCGCACTGGCCGCCATTCGCTTTATTCTCGGGGTCGTTGAAGCCGCCGTGATGCCTGCGATGCTGATTTACATCAGCAACTGGTTTACCAAATCCGAACGCTCACGCGCCAATACGTTCTTGATCCTCGGTAACCCGGTGACGGTCCTGTGGATGTCCGTGGTTTCGGGTTATCTGATTCAGTCATTCGGCTGGCGTCACATGTTCATCATCGAAGGATTCCCGGCGATCATCTGGGCATTCTGCTGGTGGGTGCTGGTGAAAGATAAACCGTCGCAGGCGACCTGGCTTTCCACCAGTGAAAAAGCCGCGCTGCAGGCCGAACTGGATAAAGAACAGCAGGGGCTGAAAGCGGTGCGTAACTACGGTGAAGCTTTCCGTTCGCGCAACGTTATCCTGCTGTGTATGCAATATTTCGCGTGGAGCATCGGGGTGTACGGTTTCGTACTGTGGCTGCCGTCGATTATTCGCAGCGGCGGCGAAAACCTCGGCATGGTGGAAGTGGGCTGGCTGTCATCGGTACCGTATCTGGCGGCAACGATCGCGATGATCGTGGTGTCGTGGGCCTCGGATAAGCTGCAAAATCGTAAATTATTCGTCTGGCCGCTGTTGTTGATTGCCGCTTTCGCCTTTATCGGTTCATGGGCGGTAGGCGCAAACCACTTCTGGGTCTCTTACACGCTGCTGGTGATCGCTGGCGCGGCCATGTATGCGCCGTACGGTCCGTTCTTTGCCATCATCCCGGAAATGCTGCCGCGTAATGTCGCCGGTGGTGCGATGGCGCTGATCAACAGCATGGGAGCGTTAGGTTCGTTCTTCGGCTCGTGGTTTGTTGGCTATCTCAACGGCGCCACCGGCAGCCCGGCAGCCTCGTACATATTTATGGGGGTGGCACTTTTCGCGTCTGTGTGGCTTACTTTGATTGTTAAGCCTGCTAATAATCAACAAATTCCTGCTGGCGCACGTCACGCCTGAACCTTTTAAAATCAACGGAGATTAGCATGAAGCCGTCCGTCATTTTGTATAAAGCACTGCCCGACGATCTACACAAACGTCTTGAGGAACATTTCACCGTCACGCAGGTGAAAAACCTGAGCCAGGAGACCGTGGCGCAGCACGCGGAAGCCTTTGCCAGCGCGGAGGGGCTGCTGGGATCAAGCGAAAAAGTGGATAGCGCATTGCTGGAGAAAATGCCGAAGCTTCGTGCGACTTCGACGATCTCTGTCGGCTACGACAACTTTGACGTCGAGGCGCTTAACGCACGCAATGTTCTGCTGATGCACACGCCAACCGCACTCACCGAGACGGTTGCGGATACGCTGATGGCGCTGGTGTTGAGCACCGCTCGTCGCGTTGTGGAAGTGGCTGAGCGCGTGAAAGCAGGCGAATGGACTAAAAGCATCGGTCCCGACTGGTTTGGTGTGGACGTTCACGGCAAAACGCTGGGGATTGTCGGCATGGGCCGTATCGGGCTGGCGCTGGCTCAGCGCGCGCATTTCGGCTTTAACATGCCGATTCTCTACAATGCACGCCGTCAGCATAAAGAAGCTGAAGAGCGTTTCAATGGTCGTTACTGTGAGTTGGATACGCTGCTACAGGAAGCGGATTATGTCTGCCTGATCCTGCCACTGACGGATGAGACGCATCATCTGATCGGTAAAGCTGAGTTTGAGAAAATGAAAAAAACGGCCATTTTCATCAACGCAGGCCGTGGGCCAGTGGTGGATGAGAAGGCGTTGATTGAAGCCTTGCAACAGGGTGAGATCCACGCGGCGGGTCTGGATGTGTTCGAGCAGGAGCCGCTGCCGATCGATTCGCCGCTGCTGGCATTGCCTAACGTGGTTGCGCTGCCGCATATCGGTTCGGCCACTCATGAGACGCGATACAATATGGCGTCCACGGCGGTGGATAACCTGATTGATGCGCTGAACGGGAAAGTTGAGAAGAACTGCGTGAACCCGCAGGTAAAATAATCACAAAGCCTGAAACGAAAAAAACCCGCCAGAGGCGGGTTTTTAAATTCTTGTGCTGCTGAGTTGGAAGCTTACAGGCTTACAACGTTACCAGCTGCTGGGCCTTTAGCGCCGCTTTCGATGGTGAAGGAAACTTTCTGACCTTCGTCCAAAGATTTGTAGCCTTCGTTCTGGATAGCAGAGAAGTGTACGAATACATCTTTAGAGCCATCGTCAGGAGTGATGAAGCCGAAGCCTTTATCAGCGTTGAACCATTTTACCAGACCAGTCATTTTACCAGACATAGAAATTACCTTTTTAAAATACGTTTTGCCTTCCGGCGCGATGATGGAATGTGTTACAGATTTTTAAGCGATGAAGGAAGGGTCACTACGAAGGTATCTTTGGATAACTCATCTGGACTACTTAACTAAACTGCTTTAGGTCTGTGTAACAAACCGACAGGAATAGTTATACCGATGTGGTAGATGAATGACAAGCATTATTTTTATCAGCTTGTAAAAAACCCCGCACCAGGCGGGGTTTTCTTTTATTCCGTCGCGGTGACTGCCGCGCTCCACGCCTGGCTAAAGGCCTGGTGCTGAGAGGCAAGCGGCCCAATCAGCGTGTTGTACTGGCTGGCTTGCTGAGACGTTGGGAACTGAATGCCGTTAGAGACAAAGCTCACCTGCGTCCCCTGCTGGGAGATAAAATCACCCACCTGCACCAGCTGCTGGCTAAAGATCTGCGCGGCTGGGATCAGCGGCTGCATCGCATCTGATGGTTTGGTGACAACTTTCTCGTACACCTGATCAAACACAGGTTTCAGATCTTCACCCTGTTTCAGCGCAGAACGCGCCGCATCAGCCTGCATTTTCGCATTCTGTAGCTGCTGGCTCAGCACGCCGAGCGCACCATTAGACTGGCGCAGCGGTTCACGCTGAGTCATATAGTCCTGTGGAACGCGGATTGCGTTAACGCTGTCCACAACCGGACGCAAACCGGAATCCATCGCCTGATTCACCTGCTGTGAATAACCATAAAGGATGGCGTAATCGGAAACGAAGGGACCAAACTGTTTTTTCTGATCCGCAGTCAGCGTCGGCAGATGCTCGCCACTGCGCATCACGGTATTTTGTAGAAAATCGATAAACGCTTTACGCTGATCGCCTTCTTTATCGAAACACCCACTCAGGCTAACTACCATCAACAACGCCGCAATAGGCGCAAACCAGCGAGAGCAGGACTTTCCTGTCGCCATTTTAATACTCCTTTCACCCAAAAAACGCACACCGGCACACGCGTGCCCGACGCTGATTAGGATAGTCCAGGTCAGGCCGTCAGGATACTCTTTTCATGCAAAACGGCTATTGCCGGTTTATTTCTTACGATTTACAAAAAAATACTGCGCAAAGCCTGTTTCGATTAATCAGGCAATTAGCGTCACGCTCTCTTTTGCTGAAACGAATAAGGCAATCGTTACCGCACGATTAATCACAGACGTGACAATCTTTTGCACTCTTTTGAGGCTATCCTTAATTGGCTCTCTGATGTTCACGATCCCGCTGTGTGATTTAAGAGGAGTTCTTAATGGAATCTAAAGATCCTATGCTTGAGCTGTTAAGCAGCCTGGAACAAATTGTTTTTAAAGATTTATCGCAGACCGTTACCCCGTCCCAAAAGACGAATCCCTTTACTGAATTTGAGCGATTACGCAAAGGGACAGGGTTAAAAATTGATGATTTCGCCCGAGAGATGGGCGTCAGTGTGGCCATGGTCCATGAGTGGGAATCAAAACGTGTAAAACCCTCCATGACCGAGCTGAAACTGATGCGCATGATTCAGGTCGCTCGAACAGTCAGTACGCAGTAAGTTAATACGTTCATCTTATCGCCCCCGCAATTGCGGGGGTTTGTCTTCTAGAGCCGTTCATAACGCCATCCTTTCTCATCCCACACCATCTCATGGGTCAGCTGGAGTCCATTAAGGAAAGCCTGATCGTGGGATACCACCAGCAGCGCACCGGGAAAACCGGCCAGCGCCGCTTCAATCGCCTGTACAGAGGCCAAATCCAGATGGTTCGTCGGTTCATCCAGCAGCAGCAGTTGGGTAGCCTCTTCCCGCCACAGGACGCACGCCAACGCCGCTTTCAGACGCTCGCCGCCGCTCAGCTCCCTCAGCGGCAGGGAGACTTTATCCGCACCCAGTTGAAGCTGCGCCAGACGACTGCGCAGCACGCCCTCTTCCAGCGGCGTGTCATGCAGGTTGAGATGCGTCATGACGGACTGTGTAAGATCCAGCTGCGACAGGTGCTGATCGAGATACGCACTTTGCACCGACACGCGACAGGTTCCTGAAACAGGTTCCAGCTCACCGAGAATAATCTTCAATAATGTCGATTTCCCGCAGCCGTTTGGCCCGCGTAGCGCCACACGCATCGGCCCGTCCATGCGCCAGTTAACAGGGGTCATGTTCACGTACGGAAGAACCAGCTCCTGCAGGACGATCGCCTGTTTGCCCTCGGCAATGCGGCTGCCCGGCAGGGTAAACATCACCGGATTCTCTTCCTCCACCCGCTCACGCGCCTGTTTTACGGCAGTATTCAGGGCGTCAGTTTGTTCATGATGCTGCTTGCGCCACGTACCGGGCCGCTCTTTCGCCGCCATTTTGTATTTAATCCGTTCAAAGGAGGCGATGTTCATGGAATCGACCGTGCGCAGCGTTTGCGCCGACCGCCGCTGACTGGCGTCATGCTCTTTGTGCATACGGGCGCGGGTGCGTTTGCGCTCCGTGGCAGCATGGTCCAGCGCCGCACGCGCCGCCTGCTGTTCGGCATCACGCTGGCGTAGATAGTCGTCGTAATTGCCGCCATAAACGCGCAGCCCGGTACCGCTAAGTTCCAGTATGCGCGGCACCTGCGCCAGTAATTCGCGATCGTGAGTCGCGACCATCACGCCGCAACGACAATGCGCGAGCTGGGCGTAAAACCATTCACGCCCCTGTCTGTCGAGGTGGTTCGTCGGCTCATCAAGCAGCAGATAATCGGCATTAGCGGTAAAAGCGCCGCAAAGCAAAGCCCGCACGCGTTCGCCGCCGCTAAGGGAAGAAGCGAGGTTTTCGGGATCAAAAGGAGGAAGATTGGCCGTGAGAAACGCCACGGTTAACCGTTCAGCTAAGTCCCAGTAACCGTCGAGACGTTCCAGATCGTCTGGCTGATAGTCACCGCTGTCGATGCGTCGGCGGGCCGCGAAAATGTCGTCGTAGCCAAGCAGTTCCGCTAGGGTGGTCTGCGTAGAAATATCATGCTGCTGCGCGACGTAAACATGCGACCCGCGACGCTCGATATGACCACTCGTCGGTGAGTCCAGCCCGGCCAGCAGGCGTAACAGGCGTGTTTTGCCGCTGCCGTTACGCCCGACCAGCGCACAAAGCGACGGTTCCAGCGCTAAATTCAGCGGACCAAAAAGGGTATCGCCCGTCGCAAACTGACAGGTGACCTGATGCAAAATAAAAGAGGGAGATTGCGCACAAAAATGAGCCATAAGCACTCCTGAATGAAATCAAAACATCCCCTGCCGACGCACAAGCGTTTAGCAAGGATCGAAATTCATCAGTCGTGATTGTTCATTTTTCGTTATGTGCTCCAGAAATGACGAGGGGTTCGTCGCGACAAAGGATAGCCGCATTCGGGCCTGCAGTTCAAGGTTAAATATTAAGCAGCGCTTGATAGCAAAGTCATTTTTAAGTGTTGGGATTAATCTCTCCGATGGGGAATTAAAACATGACGTACGGGAGGCGGCCACTCTGGCGATAACTTAAAACCTCGACTGTACGCACTCCGACCCACGCCCAAAAAAACCCGCCGAAAGGCGGGTTGTGTCGATGACTCGCATCAGGCTAACCTGGCAGCGTGATGATATGGCATTAATAACATTCGATTAGAAGGTCACTCTTACGCCAACATTGCCCTGCCACGAACTGATCCCTTCATCGTTGCTGCTTAGCCTCTGCTGATACTGGAAACCCGTATTAATCGAAATGAGCGGTGTTACCTCACTGATAATGCCGACATCAATACTCGCTGAACTGCCCGGTTTTCCCATGTCAAACGTCGATGACACGGCATGATTTCTCGCGCTACCAATCCATACATCTGGTGTATTACTGAAATCTTTGGTCAGATAAGCGTTGGCATACAGCATCATGTTACCTATCGCGCTATTTCGAAGTTTGTAGCGATAACGCGCCCCCGCCTGGCCAGTCGGACGGACAATATGGCCATAGTGAACTTCATTGCCGTCGATATCGGTAAAATCATCCACCTTCAGTACCTGGACACCCGCCCCGAGCACCGGAGCGATTTCATGTTCATCCAAGGTAAACGGATAGCTGGTTTCCAGCGTGCTACTCCAGGAATAAGCATCGATATCGGCTACTTTCCCACGCGCATCAGTCGACACATCGCCATCGTATTTCGTGACGTCTGCACCAAAATCGAATGTCCAGCCACTCTGGTGACGGAAGGTAAGCAGTGATGTCAGGCCATAGGTCGTATAATTGCCTTCGCTGTTACCGTCTTTGGCATCTGGCGTCACGGTTAAATCGGCGTTAGAAATAGCCATATTCCACGTCAGATATTGCTCGTCGTTACCCAGGTGCATCACTTTTCCACCCAGCAACCAGCCTTGCTCTTTATTCGTATAATCATAACCATAGTCAGTAAATCCTAACGATGAATGGTAGCGGTCCTCACCATTGATGTACTCGATCCAGACGGGATAATGCTCGCTCTCTTTCCCTGCCAGGGTCGAGGTTTGCGCCAAATTATGGAAAGTCTGGTTTACCCGGCTGTTATAACTTAATAGCGCTGAGGGCAGCGACAAGTAGGACGGAACTTGCGGTACCACGGCCAGCCTGCCCGGTTTGACTGGGTCAACAGGGTCTGGCGTTACGTTGCCAGGCTCGTCTGGAATGGGATCCGGGATCGGGTCTGTGTCCGGAGCCGGTGTAGGGTCCGGAATCGGATCAGGGTCTGGAATCGGGTCCGTGTCAGGAGCCGGTGTAGGGTCCGGAATCGGATCAGGGTCTGGAATCGGGTCCGTGTCAGGAGCCGGTGTAGGGTCCGGAATCGGATCAGGGTCTGGAATCGGGTCCGTGTCAGGAGCCGGGTCAGGATCTGGAATCGGATCTGTGTCCGGAACCGGGTCAGGGTCCGGAATCGGGTCGGGGTCCGGATCGGGAGTAACGGGCTCATCACCCTCAGTCAAATAGCGACTTTCCAGACGATAATCCCAGTACTGATTACCCGTACCACTCACCAGCCGCCCCTCTTCATCACTTTTTCCTGGTGCAAATGCATAGAGAGAATACTGCCAGGGACCATTTGCAACGTAACCGTGTTCCAGCTCAAAACTACCTTTAGTCGATGTCCCCCCAACCTGCACAAGGGAAATACCTTCGATCGAGCCTGCGATTCCGCTGCCATTAACGTCCGTCATGTAACCATCACCGGACAAATCAACATGTATCGTAACGGCATTCGCCGTATCAACATTTCCTGAAATCAATAAGGTGTCGCTGACTTGTTGCTGCTCATCCATATGGCTACGCAAATACAGGTGGGTATCATTCCCGGCCACAAAATCACCTTTAATGGTTTGAGATGCAGCCGTAAAATTCGTGGCCATTAACACGCCTGAATTTGACTCATTAAAGGGACGTAGAGTGACGAAATCCCCCAGCGTAAGATTATTAACGGCGGCATTTCCCGTCAGCGTAGTACCATCAAACAGCTTCATATCAGAATCGACGCTACCCGCAAAATTCAGCGTCCCTTCATATACACTCACCCCTCCAGTCAGGCTATTTTCACCCGTCCAGAACAAGGTATCGCTGCCGTATTTTTCTAACGAACCGTCCCCTGTAATGCTGCCATTAAGCCAGCTATCCGCTGAACCATCGGTGCTCGACAGTGCTGATGGATCATTGTCGACAACCAGTTTCGCCGACTTAGCAATTTCAATATCACCGACGAAATGTGTTTTGCCGGTCATTAACATATCGGCGCGTTCAGCAAGTGCCACCCGACCATTTAGCGAAGCATGTTCATTGAGAATGAAATGCGCATCGCTTTCCACCTGGAGATGATTGACGAAGTAACTTTCGCTGATCCAATCATCGCTGAACACAGTACCAGCGGCATGGGGCGTTGGGCGTCCACTGAAGATTGCGGTTCCACCCTGCAACGTCATATCGTTAATTTCAGCTCCACCGGCAAAGTTCCAGCTGTTCGCTCCCACCGGAGCAAAGTTAACGTTGAGTGCATCCGGGTGTTCCGCTGAGCCTAAGTGACCAACAAAAGCCTGCGTACTGGTATTGTTCAACGTGAGTGTCGAGGGGTTGGCATCATTAGTGTTAGCGATAATGGCCCCCGAGTCGTTATGATTGATCTCCGCGAAGGACATATCGTAGCCATTGAGATCAAGCATCCCGCCGCGCGTACCAAAAAAGATCTTATCCCCTGTAATTTGGTCCTCATCACCAAGCTGTACAACAGGGCGGCCACTCACTAACGTGATCGAGGAAAACGCCTGACGCTGATTATTCTGATCAGCCTGTTGCGCCAGTACCACGGTGCCGTCACCCACTCTCAATCCACCGCCGTTAACGCCTGTGGCATTAACATACAGCGTACCTTCGCCAATTTTGTGGAGGTTATCGCCCTCAAGTCCATTCACTTCCCAGTCAACGGTTTTCCCGGCGTCCACTTCAATACCACCGCCAACCCAGGTTGCGTTTTTATCTGCCGCTGATATGACACGATAATCATTGGAAAACTGAAGTTTCCCGGCGCCAAGATTCACCGACGAATCCAGCACAATAAGCCCACCTTCTCCATTGAAACGTAGGTCATGTGTCGTGTTCAATTCATCATTGGTCGCCTGGGTAGGCAACGCATACTCCAGACCGTGCCATTGCCATTGCGAATTTCCCTGGGTTAATCCTGTAGCACCCCAATGGATATCGCCATCAGCAGAAATATCAGTGACATCAGGATCCGTGGTTGCAGCTATTACGGATTGCAGAAATGCGGTCTGTAGATCAAGTGCATAGCTGACAAACTGATAGGGTACCGAGCCAGATAAAGAAGTAGCAACACCATATAATTTCCACTGTTTCTCGAGACTGTCATAAACAAACAGTGGGCTTCCGCTGTCACCTGCTTTTACCGCACTACTAAACGGCTGAACGCGTGAATCCGTTGGGCCATAATCGGTCCATCTTAGCCTCCAGTTTTCAAAAACAGGGTCAACGATAGTCCCGACGCTTTTCCATTTATAAGCCGAGGCATATTGATGCTCCTTTTGCGTTGAGGCATCCACCTGGCTTTGAGTCCCTGAACCCACACGGGCAAAATATTTATATCTCTCATGGTCTTTACGCGCATCATTGGGTACGACCATAGGCGCAGGTGCTGCATCAGTAACAACTTTATTTAAGCGCGGAGCATGAAAGTCCTTTCCTGAAGGGTCCTCATTTCTGCTGATAATTTTATAGCTATAAGAGTATTTCGCAGCATTTCCATATTTGACTGACTTATAGCCGCCATTGTGGGCAACACTGACAATATGAGAAGGCGAGACCAGCGTCGCAACAGCCGTGTCATCCGTCGAACTAAAATCGGGTATGGGAAAATTTAGTAATCCAGCAGAGGTTCCATCCGTTTTAAAAACTTCGATGTTTTCAGCTCCCGGGGTATATTCCCCCAAGTTTTCAGCGAAGTCCCGATAGTCCTGTACTGATACATCTTCTCGCATCAAACCTGCATGTGTATTAAAAATTGAGCACGAGATAAGGGTGGTGAGCAAACTTGGTTTCCATGCCATTTTAAATCCTTGACTATCATTCAAAAACCGAAAATTATCATTACAAGGATTAAAACGTACAAATAGCCAGAAGTATATATATCCAATTACAGGATGTAATATTCAGACAATAATAAAAATGGTTCAACCATTTGATATTAAGGTAAAAAAGTAATTGCTTATATTTTCTTAAAGACTCTTTTTTAAAATATAAGCTATTAGAACTATGATATCGCAGATATATATGCATCATCGTATTAAGAGATGACTTATTGACGGCTATTATGTAGTGACTTCCGCGTTCGACTGCATGAATGTTTATTCGCCATAAAAAACGATTAATTGAGCAGCGAAATATCCGCCACGCGCAATAACACAGAGGCCATTGTCAGTGCGATCTCTTCTGGCTCTCTCATGGGAGTGTCGTTGACACGTCCGGTGAGCTGTTCATCGGAGTTCGCCAGAATGCTGGAAACACAGTTGTTGAAGCAACCAACGCAGACATGGCTTCCAGTGTATGGAATGTGAAACCGCTGTCATCCGCATATCTTAATCTACCATCCATGGTGTTAAACATGAGTTTCCAGCCTCACCAGTTACCGTAAGGGTAGGTTTTGCCTTTGATGAAGTCTTTAGTTTCTACAGGATATCCATCAGGGATTTCGTAGTCGAAATTCGCCAGAGTGCTCCCCTTGCATCCATCCAGCTTATCCCCAGAGAGGGTCGTGATTTTTTTTGGTTCGACCGGCAGGTTGTCGCCCCCTCCGCTATTTTGCAACCAGACTTTGACCTTCCCCTCGCGAGCCAGACCAAACAGGATGGTGCTGTACCAGGCCTCTTTACCAAGCCAGTCCAAGCCCGTTGAGGTGTTCATTTGTTCCCTCATAGACGCCGGGAAAATAATATGCGTCTCGTAGGTTTTTTTATCGATAATAGAATCCCAGCAAAAAAGCATGGCCACCGGTGGATGGCGAGCTTTGTTAAATTGCGCGAAACGCATATAGCGATTATCCCAATGGCCTATGCTCGAAAGGTCTTCTTGAACCCAATCAAGCGTTCTGAAAGAGTAGAGAATATTTTTATCATCAATGATGCCAACATAAGTTACGAGGGCCGGGAGCGCTTTCGGCGTAAAAAATGCAAAGCCCCATAGGCCATAAGGCATCTCACCGGTTTCTTCTGGGGTTATAGATCCAGCCGAGTGGCAGCCTGCAACTGCAAGTAAGAGTAAAAGAAAAATTCGTTTGCCAGATTTCATTTATTGCCATCCATGGTGTTAAACGTGAGTTTCCAGCCTCACCAGTTGCCATAAGGGTAGGTTTTGCCTTTGATAAATTCGGGTGTTTCACCAAAATACACATAACCATTTGGATGTTGGGTTATCCCCTTACAACCATCCAACTTATCGTCTGATAATGTGGTGATTTTTTTTGGCTCCACTTCGATGCTTCCATTACCCCCAACGGTGTTTTGCAACCAGACCTTTACCTTTCCCCCGGGCGCAAGCCCAAACAACAGAGTGTCATACCAGGCTTTTTCGCCATAGCGATCAACTCCTGTCGAAACACTCATTCTGCTCCTAAGTGATTCAGGAAATATAATGCGCGTTTCATACGTCTTTTTATCGATTGTTGAGTCCCAGCAAAACAGCATAGCGACAGGTGGATGGCGGGCCTTGTTGAATTGTGCATGCCGTCTTACCCTATTACTCCATGTGCCAACTGTTACCCAGCTATCCTGAGTAATGTCCAGCGTTCTGAATGAGTAGAGAATATTTTTATCATCGATAATGCCGACATATGTCACGAGGGCCGGAAGTGCTTTCGGCGTAAAAAATGCAAACTCCCACAGCCCATAAGGCATCTCACCGGTTTCTTCCGGGGTGATAGATCCGGCTGAGTGGCAGCCTGCAACTACAAGCAAGAGTGAAAGAAAGAACCGTTTGCCCAGTTTCATTTTTTATTGCCATCCATGTCATAGGTTGTCCGTTTCCATCCCTCATCAGGACGATTTACAAAACCAATTATCTGCGAGGGTGACATACCACCATAAATCTTCCTGTGAGAGTCGAGTATTATGCTGTTCCAGTTTGCCGAGCAGTGGACAAACTCTTTTGCCAGAAGATCTATTTCCGATGAGGAGAAAAGTATTCCCTTACCTCCTTTACGAATGGCCTTTCCTGATTCAATCGCTTTTGAAAAAAGCGGGATAAGGGCAGTAGCAATACTCAAATCCTTATCTGATGTTTTAATTGGATTAAACACGACTCCCGCCTCCTGCGCCGCATCGAGCATGACCCTTAGTACCACTTTGGACCAGTCGTTCTTCACCAGTCTTTGCTTCATGGTCAGCGCCGCAAATGCCCGTTTTTGCATCCCCTCGATGTGATGGGCTGGCATTCGCTCGTCTTCCCACACATCCGCGCTAATGTCGTTGGTGCGGATAAGCGGGGCCACCACTGCGGAAGCCTCAAGTACAGACAATTGTGCTACGGCATGACGGTACGCCCGCGACTTTTGAGGAGGTGTGTTGAGCGGCACCGTTTCCCCCTCGGGGCGTGTAAGGAAGATATTTTCGCGCACCACTGGCAAATAACCTCCGCCGATATCGGAGTGAGCGCCGGGCAGCGCCAGTTCAGGCCAGGCGGGCTGGACACTGTTCAGCGCAAAGTTAAAGCGGCATTCGTTCTGTGCCGTGATATGAAACACTTTCTCCGCCACGCCAGGACGCAGCATGATATTGACCTCGCCGGTGTTGGCCGTGTGCGGGTTCAGGCCGTTCTGTGGCGTGCCGATGGCGGCGACAGTATCGAAAATGCCGATGAAACGCGTTTTCCCGGCTGGCGCACCGACATAATTGACCTCCCCCATCCCGTAGCGAATGGCATTGGCGATCACTCTGTCTTTATCCTGAATACGGTTGGCAAAATGGCGTGCGGCGGCGGCTCCACGGCTAAAACCAAAGATATCAAACCTCAGCTCTGTGACCTTAAGTGAAGGAACCGAAATAAATTCGCTCAAATCATTGAAGAATTTTCTTAAGCCCACCGCAATCTGCTTCACCGCAAGGTCCGTCTTCGCAATTACCCCGGTATCCGCCACGCCTAAGGTCAGGCCAAGCATACTGTCCGGTTTGCCCGCTTCGGTACCAATCCCTTCCACATAAATTGCTGCCTGCACTTGCCCTGTATCAATGGGGATATCCGTTTTGTACAACGTATTTAACCAGTGAATATTTGTATAGCCCCCGATATAGCTGGTACCTGAAATGCCCATCTTTTCCTCGGCAGTACGGGCCAGAATAATTTCAGCATCCGGATCGGAGAGTTCGAAATGGGCAGCGGTACAGGCAGCTAACATATTCTGCGTGTTCACGGCGTTATTACCGGTTCCATCAAAAAAGACGCCCAGTGTCAAAATAATATGACGTATTTCTGGCTGCGGCTTTTCATTCGGCGGAAACAGCTGTTTATAGTTTTCCGGTAGGATCAGATCACTGTATTCCGTGTTAGCGCCAAGATGTTTACTGCGAATATATTCATAACTCACAGTGATATTTTCGCTATCGAGAACATCCGGATTTATAGAATGCATAATCCCCTGAACAGATGCCCCACGGAGTTCTATCTGATAGTATTTCTCCTGTCGCCCGTAGCGATTGATGCGATAAAAATCGAAGATCAGCTGCAGCTTTTCATTCTCATTAATCGCTGTCGTCAGTAATGGCGTACTTTTATCTATCGGTTTAGTAAAGCGCAGGCCCGGGTGGTTCATGCCATATGCGGTGCTCGTCATACTGGAAGCAAGCTAGTAAACAAGAATTTCATCCCGATGCTGATACTGGTAGCGATTACCAATGGATTTTTCTGTTCCGCAGCCTGAAGATATTTCACCCTGACGTTCGCCTTTCATCCTTAAATAAACGGTATTACTCATATGTTGATGTCCTTATCTGGCAACATTCCCTGAGCCAATTAAATGAGCATCATTATATTACTCTTTCTCACACTGAATAGTGTCTGACAGATCATATATTCTTTAAAAAAGAACACGTTCAGAAAATAAAAAACCCGCCTTTCAGCGGGTTTTTTTATATCGATAACCGATTACTGCAGCAGCGAAATATCCGCCACGCGCAGGAACAGTTCACGCAGTTTTTCGAGCATCGAGAGGCGGTTAATACGCAGCTCTTTATCCTCTACGTTTACCATCACTTTTTCGAAGAAGGCATCGATCACGTCACGCAGTTCTGCCAGTTCCACCAGCGCTTCCTGGTAGCGGCCTTCCGCGAAGAACGGCTCCAGCTTGTCGCGCAATACCACAACCTGCATCGCCAGTGCGATCTCTTCTGGTTCTTTCAAGGTCGCAGCGTTGACACGTTCGGTGAGCTGTTCATCGGACTTCGCCAGAATATTGGAAACACGCTTGTTAGCCGCAGCCAGCGCAGACGCGGCTTCCAGCGTACGGAAGTGCGAAACCGCCTTCATGCGTGCATCAAAATCTGCCGGACGCGTTGGACGGCGTGCCAGAACGGCCTGAATGGTATCGACGGTGTAGCCTTCGTCCTGATACCAGGCGCGGAAACGGCCCAGCATAAAGTCGATAACGTCATCCACAACTTTGGCGTTGGTCAGCTTGTCGCCATACAGACGTACCGCTTCTTCAGTCAGCGTCTGCAGATCCAGATTCAGGTTCTTCTCAACGATGATACGCAGCACGCCGAGCGCCGCACGACGCAGTGCAAACGGGTCTTTGTCGCCTTTTGGATGCTGACCGATACCAAAGATCCCCGCAAGGGTATCCATTTTATCGGCAATCGCGACGGCACAGGCCACCGGATTAGACGGCAGTTCATCGCCCGCAAAGCGTGGCTGATACTGCTCATTCAGCGCAACCGCGACATCTTCCGCTTCGCCGTCATGACGTGCGTAGTGCATGCCCATAACGCCCTGGGTGTCGGTAAATTCGAACACCATGTTGGTCATCAGGTCGCACTTGGAGAGCAGACCCGCGCGAGTCGCGTGGTTAACATCAGCACCGATTTCACGGGCGATCCAGCCAGACAGCTCCGCGATACGATCGGTTTTGTCGCGCAGCGTGCCGAGCTGTTGCTGGAACAGAACGGTTTGCAGACGCGGCAGGTGATCTTCCAGACGTTTTTTACGGTCGCTATTGAAGAAGAACTCAGCATCCGCAAGACGTGGACGAACCACTTTCTCGTTACCGGAGATAATCTGGCTCGGATCTTTCGACTCAATATTCGCCACAAAGATAAAGTTTGGCAGCAGTTTGCCGTCCGCCGCGTAAACCGGGAAGTACTTCTGGTCACCCTTCATGGTGTAAACCAGCGCTTCAGCCGGAACGGCGAGGAATTTCTCTTCGAACTTCGCCGTCAGGACCACTGGCCATTCCACCAGCGAGGTCACTTCTTCCAGCAGGCTTTCGCTCAGATCGGCATTGCCACCGATTTTGCGTGCCGCTTCTTCCGCGTCTGCTTTGATTTTGGCTTTACGCTGCTCGTAATCGGCAATGACTTTGCCGCGTTCCAGCAGGATCTGCGGATACTGATCGGCGTGCTCGATGGTGAACTCAGGCTCGCCCATAAAGCGATGGCCACGGATCACGCGATCGGACTGAATACCCAGGATTGTCGCAGGGATCAGCTTGTCGCCCAGCAGCAGGGTCACGGTGTGAACCGGACGCACAAAGTGCACGTCGCTCGCGCCCCAGCGCATCAGTTTCGGGATTGGCAGTTTAGCCAGTGATGTAGCAATCATGTTTGGCAGCAGCGCTTCTGCGCTTTCGCCTTTCACATGGGCGCGATACAGCAGCCATTCACCCTTGTCGGTCGCCAGACGCTCAGCCTGGTCAACGGTGATACCGCAACCACGTGCCCAGCCTTCGGCGGCTTTGCTCGGTTTGCCTTCCGCGTCAAACGCCTGGGAAATGGCCGGCCCGCGTTTTTCGACTTCGCGGTCTGGCTGGGAGGCTGCGAGATTTGCAACTTTCAGCGCCAGACGGCGTGGAGCCGCAAACCATTCGATTTTACCGTGCGCCAGGCCAGCGTTATCCAGCTCAGCCGTGACATTGGCAGCGAAGGATTCCGCCAGACTGCGCAGGGCTTTTGGTGGCAGCTCTTCAGTGCCGATTTCCACCAGGAAAGTATTCTCAGACATGGCCGCCTCTTATTTATTTCGATTGCACATCGGGAAGCCAAGGGCTTCACGGGACGCGTAGTAAGCTTCTGCAACGGCTTTGGTCAGCGTGCGAATGCGCAAAATATAGCGCTGACGTTCAGTCACGGAGATGGCTTTACGGGCGTCGAGCAGGTTAAAGCTATGGGCGGCCTTCAGAATACGCTCGTAGGCTGGCAGCGGCAGCGGAGTTTCCAGCGCCAGCAGCTGCTGCGCTTCTTTCTCGTACTGCTCGAAGCAGGTGAACAGGAAGTCCACATCCGCGTATTCGAAGTTATAGGTGGATTGCTCCACTTCGTTCTGATGGAACACGTCGCCGTAGGTGGTTTTACCCAGCGGGCCGTCGCTCCAGACCAGGTCGTAAACGCTGTCTACGCCCTGAATGTACATGGCCAGACGTTCCAGACCGTAGGTGATCTCACCGGTGATTGGCTTACACTCAAGACCGCCAACCTGCTGGAAGTAAGTGAACTGCGTCACTTCCATGCCGTTCAGCCACACTTCCCAGCCCAGACCCCAGGCACCCAGCGTTGGGTTTTCCCAGTTATCTTCCACGAAGCGAATGTCATGAATGGTTGGATCCACGCCCAGCTCTTTCAGGGAACCGAGGTACAGCTCCTGGATATTATCCGGAGAAGGCTTAATCACCACCTGGAACTGGTAATAGTGCTGTAAGCGGTTCGGGTTTTCGCCATAGCGGCCATCGGTCGGACGACGGGATGGTTGCACATACGCGGTTGCCATAGGTTCAGGCCCCAGCGCACGCAGGCTAGTCATCGGGTGTGAAGTGCCGGCGCCAACTTCCATGTCCAAAGGTTGAACAATGGTGCAGCCCTGACGAGCCCAGTAATCCTGTAACGTCAGGATCAGGCCCTGGAAGGTCTTGGTATCAAACTTTTGCATAGTATTTCGTGCTGGATACGTGTGGTTTTAAATGGAAGGGATCAGTATACCCGCTGACTGCAAGATATACAGTACGAAACGGGTTTGTTTAGGGAAAATTGGGGAAATAAGGCGCTTAGCGCATTGAGAGATGCAAAAACTGCCCGTCTGCGTCAAAAGAGCAGACAAAGCCCTCTTTACGTGCCGTAGACCCGCGCATCTCATAGCTGCCCTGAAATTGCTCAAAGCCTGTCACATCAATTTTCTGTGTGCCGGTATTATAGCGATGGGCGGCCTGATCCTTACACAGCTGCTCCATATTTAACGAACGTTCCGGGCTGACTTTGCTTTTCTGCGCCCGCTGTACCGGAGCGTCTTCCTGTAAGCTGCACCCTGCAAGTAAAACCAGCAGAATCAGTGACGCAGCGCGCGTGATCATCATTTTTATTACCGCCCTATTTTCTGGCTGTTATTTTTAGTATTAAAACCTTATAGATTATGGCCCCGCATTCTGCGAATCTCGCGACTTTCGTTCAAGCGCGCCCAGGCAAACTCAGAATTATCCAATGAGAGGCTAGCACACAATGACAGTCAGACCGTATTTACCACCAAAACAGAGGAACTGATGCAGTCAAAAATTAGCTGGATTGATAATTTGAGAGGGATAGCCTGTTTGATGGTCGTGATGATTCATACCACGACCTGGTACATCACCAATGCCCACAGCATCAGCCCAATGAACTGGGATATCGCCAATATCCTAAACTCGGCATCGCGCGTCAGCGTCCCGCTGTTTTTCATGATTTCCGGTTATCTGTTTTTCGGTGAGCGCAGCGCACAACCGCGCCATTTCCTGCGCATTGGCCTGTGCCTGCTGTTTTACAGCGCCGTGGCGTTGCTTTATATCAGCCTGTTTACGTCGATAAACGCCGAACTGTCGCTGAAGAATGTGCTGCAAAAACCCGTTTTCTACCATCTGTGGTTTTTCTTCGCCATCATCATAATTTATCTGGTCTCCCCGCTGATTCAGGTCAAAAACGTCGGTGGGAAGATGTTGCTGGCGTTGATGGTGGTGATTGGCCTGCTCGCCAATCCTAATACCGTCTCGCAGAAAATAGGCGGCTTCGAATGGCTGCCGATCAATCTCTATATTAACGGCGACACGTTTTACTACGTGATTTATGGAATGCTCGGGCGGGCAATCGGTATGCTGGATACGCGCAAGCCCTGGCTGACGTGGCTCTGCGCCGCGCTGTTCATCGGGGCGGTGTTTGTGATCTCACGCGGAACCCTCTATGAGCTGCGCTGGCGCGGGAATTTTGCCGATACCTGGTATGTATATTGCGGCCCGATGGTCTTTATCTGCGCCGTTTCGCTGTTGACGCTGGTCAAAAACACTCTAAACACGCGCCCACTTCCGGTACTGGGGCTGATTTCACGCCACTCCCTCGGGATTTATGGCTTTCACGCACTGGTGATCCACGCCCTGCGCACGCGGGGACTTGAGCTGAAAAGCTGGCCGTTGCTGGATATCGTCTGGATTTTCACCGCGACGTTGCTCATCAGCCTGCTGCTGTCGATGCTACTGCAGCGCGTGGACACGCGCCGGTTTGTCAGCTGATTGCGCGCTGCTTTGCCCGGTGAAACTGGCGTGGAGACGAAAACCCTGCGGCGATGGACGCCTGCTCCACGCCGCGCCCCTGCAATAGCCACTGCTGTGCAATCGCCAGCCGCAGCTGCTCCAGATAATCGCGCACGCTGATCCCCAGATGTTCCTGAAAAAGACGTGTCAAATGCCGGGGGCTGACATGCGCCAGAGCCGCAATATCGGCCAGTTGCCAGCCTTTTTGCGGTTCGGCGGTCAGCGCATCCTGCGCGCGGTGGATGGCCGGGTGCAGATGATTACGATAACGCAGCCACGGCGAGAGCTGCGGATCGTCGCCCGAACGTCGGAACCACACCACCATTTCACGGGCGACGGCCAGCGCCTTTTCCGGCCCACACAGGCGGCTCATCAGGTGCAGAGCGAGATCAATTCCTGAGGTGATCCCGGCACTGGTCCAGATGTTACCGTCCTGCACAAAAATACGATTCTCTTTGATTAGCGCACCCGGTGCCGCGTCGCGAAGACGCCCGATAACATCGTGATGCGTTGTGCACTGCTTGCCATTGAGTAAACCCGACGTCGCCGCCAGCAGTGCTCCGGAGCAAACGCACATAACGGTGATGGCCTGACGGTGAATCTCGGGTTGCAGGCGCATCAGCCAGTGCTGAACGCTCTGTGCCTGAGGCGTCGAAAACTGATGGCGCGAATCGCTCACGCCCGGTAAAACCAGCAAACTGCCTTCGGGCAGCGTCTCGGGAAGAGGCGCAATTCCGCCCATCGTCAGGCCAATCGAGGTGGGGACCTCCGGCTGCGGGCCGATGTAGTGCAGGCGAAACGCATCGCCTGCCAGCACAAAGGTTTCTGCCGGGCCGGACATATCCAGCGCCAGCACTCCCGGCAACATCACAAACCAGACGTCGATACTCATCAGAGCGACTCCAGCGTCTCCGCCACAGTTTTAATTTCTGCAAAACGCCCGGCCAGTACCGTTTCGGTACGATGGCGCAGCTCGTGGGTATCGAGCGTGATGCCCTTCCAGGTCATCGGGAAGGTCAGCGTCGCTTCACTGACGAAGGTCACCGCATAGCCCAAATCCGAGGCCACTCGCGCGGTGGTTTCGCAGCACTGTTCCGTACGCAGACCACAGATGATCAGACGATTAATATCCCGTTCGCGCAACCAGTGGTCAAGGCCCGTATCGGTAAAGGCGTTATGCACATGCTTCTGGAAAACGACCGCAGGCTGATGACGTAAAAAGGACATCGGGGTGACATAGCCGCTTTGCAGTGAGAACGGCCCGGTATCGTCGACATGGAAGATATCCACAACGGAGATACCGCGCGATTCACAGCCTTCAATCAGCCCCAGCATGGCCTGTTGAAATGCCTCAAAACCCTCTTCCTGCCAGTATTCACGATGATGGAACGACTGCTGAGTATCGATATTGATTAATGCGGTGCGCGACATGGTGATTTTCCTCGCCAGTGGGTATAACCCTATACTGACGAGGAGACAGCTCCACGAGAAGACCAAAAAAGGACATCCTCATGTCCCATTGGGACAACGTCGCCTTACGACATTAACGGCAAGAGCTGCTGATAGATTTTGCGGAACACTTCGCGCCGTTCGGCGTAGCGGCTATGACGCGCCGCATCCGGCTTATGTTCCTGCTCAAGCGTGAGCTGCGGAAGTAGCTGCGAAAGCGGTTGGTCCGGGTTCAGCGCAATCTGCGCCAGACGGGCTGCGCCCAGTGCAGGCCCAACGTCGCCACCGGTGCGGTAATCAAGCTGCAAGCCACTGATATCCGCCAGCATCTGCCGCCAGTAGCTGCTTCTCGCGCCTCCGCCGATGAGGGTAATGCTGGTCGGTTTAAGGCCGCAGTCGTGAACCACATCCATCCCGTCTGCCAGCGCATAGCCAACGCCCTCCAGCACCGCACGCGCCAGCTCAGCTGGGCCATGCTGATGTGTCAGACCAAAGAACACACCCTTCGCCTCTGGGTTGTTGTGCGGTGTGCGCTCACCGGAAAGATAGGGTAAAAACCACACGGCACCGGCATCCTCATTGGCCTGCTGGGCCGCCGCGATCAGCGCCGGAACGTCCTTAAGCCCCGTTAGATTTGCCGCCCAGTCAAGGCATGACGCGGCGCTAAGCATCACCGACATCAGATGCCATTTCCCCGGCAACGCATGGCAGAAACTGTGTACGGCGCTTTCCGGATTGCTGCGATACCCGTCGCTAACGGAAAAATAGACGCCCGAGGTGCCTAACGACAGCATTGCCTGTCCGGCATCCACCATTCCCACGCCCACCGCCCCCGCCGCATTATCGCCGCCGCCCGCCACTACCGGCACGGCAGGCATATTCCAGCTTTCCGCAATCGAAGGATTCAGCACGCCGGTGATTTCACTGCCTTCGAAGAGCGCAGGCATGTGATCGCGTGTCAGTTGGCAGGCATCCAGCATCGCCTCGCTCCAGTCGCGTTTGGCGACATCAAGCCACATCGTTCCCGCCGCGTCCGACATGTCGCAGGCGAAATCACCCGTCATGCGAAAACGCAGATAATCTTTTGGCAGCAAGACCTTCGCCACCTGCTTAAAAACGTCCGGCTCATGGCGCTGCACCCACAGCAGCTTCGGTGCCGTAAAGCCTGGCATCATCAGGTTACCGGTGATTTGGCGAGACGTCGGCACCCGTTCTTCGAGAATGGCGCACTCTTCGGCGCAGCGGCCGTCATTCCACAAAATCGCCGGGCGCAGCACTCGGTGCGCGCTATCCAGCAGCGTGGCGCCGTGCATCTGCCCGGCAATCCCCAGCGCTTTTACCTCACGCAGACTGTGCAGTTCGCCCAGCGCTTTGATCACGCGATCCGTCGCCTGCCACCACTGTTCGGGGTCTTGTTCTGACCATAGGGGATGTGGGCGCGAAACGTGCAGCTTCTCAGTGTGTGAGGCCAGCACGTCGCCCTGCTCGTTTAACAGGATGGCTTTCACACCCGATGTGCCAAGATCAATCCCGATATACATTGCGGTGACTCCTTTAACAGAAACGCCCGGTGGCGCGAAGCGTACCGGGCCTACAATACCAATATTTTCCGTAGGCCGGGCAGGCTCAGCGCCGCCCGGCAACACTGGCTATTTATCGAACAAATAGTGATTGACCAGGTTTTCCAGCAATTCCTGGTGGCCGCTCTGATGGCTCGGCGCCAGGCTATGCTGTTCAGCGTACTTCGCGATCTCGGCAAGGGATAACTGCCCTTTCAAAATTTGCTGGCCGAGTTCACTGTTCCAGCCGGAATAGCGCTTCGCAACGCGTTTATCCAGTTCACCGTCTTCAATCATGCGGGCCGCCACTTTCAGCGCCAGCGCCATGGTGTCCATCGCGCCAATATGGCCGTAGAACAGATCGTACTTATCGGTACTCTGACGGCGTACTTTGGCGTCAAAGTTCAGGCCGCCGGTGGTAAAGCCGCCAGCTTTGATGATTTCGTACATCACCAGCGCATTCTCTTCCACGCTAATTGGGAACTGGTCGGTGTCCCAGCCGAGCTGCGGATCGCCACGGTTAGCATCGACAGAGCCAAAGATGCCCAGCGCGATAGCAGAGGCAATTTCATGATGGAACGAGTGCCCCGCCAGCGTGGCGTGGTTGGCTTCGATATTCACTTTGATCTCTTTTTCCAGACCAAATTGTTTGAGGAAGCCGTAGACCGTCGCCACGTCGTAATCGTACTGGTGCTTGGTTGGCTCCTGCGGCTTCGGCTCAATCAGCAAGGTGCCACGGAACCCGATTTTGTGTTTGTGATCGACCACCATCTGCATGAAACGGCCAATCTGCTCGCGCTCCTGACGAAGGTCAGTGTTAAGCAGGGTTTCATAGCCTTCGCGACCGCCCCACAGCACGTAGTTTTCACCGCCCAGCTGATGGGTGGCGTTCATAGCCGTCACCACCTGAGTGGCAGCCCAGCTGAACACTTCAGGATCAGGGTTAGTCGCCGCACCGGCACCATAGCGCGGGTTCGTAAAGCAGTTCGCCGTCCCCCAAAGCAGCTTGACGCCACTTTTCTGCTGTTTCTCGCCCAGATATTCCACCATCTGCGCAAAGTTGTTCAGATATTCTTTCAGCGAGGCCCCTTCAGGAGAGACGTCCACATCGTGGAAGCAGTAGTACGGGACGTTCAGCTTGTGGAAAAACTCGAATGCCACATCGGCTTTGCGCTTCGCCAGTTCCAGCGCTTCGCCAGGCTGCTGCCATGGGCGGTCAAACGAGCCGACACCAAACATATCCGCGCCATTCCAGCAGAAGGTGTGCCAGTAGCAGGCAGCGAAACGCAGGTGATCTTCCATGCGCTTACCGAGTACCAGCTCATCCGGGTTGTAATGACGAAATGCTAAAGGATTCGTGGATTTTGGGCCTTCGTAGCGAACGCGATCGAGTTGGTCGAAATAAGCTTGCATATTGAACTCCATAATCAAGAGGTGCGGCGAGTAATCGATAATGGAGTAATAGTGAATACTCATTGCAGCTTGCTCAATTACGTTATTTCACACTGCTATTGAGAGAATGCACAAACGTGCGCTGGCTCGCAAAAATAATACGCAAGCAAACGATTTTTCGGCGCTTATTCCAGAATCATGTGTAATTAATAAGTTGCGCATTTTAAAATCAGATCGCGGTCATAAATTTGCAAATAAACCAAATATCGTAATGAGAAGATAAAAATCTGTAATTGCCAGTTTGCCTTTCCCCGTTAAGAATTTGCTGCGTATCTGGTAGTGAATGATTCTTTTGTCTCAGCCTTACCACCCTACAGAAAAAGGTAAAATAATTATGACGATAAGAAACCTGTGCCTTACTCTCTGTGCTTCGCTACTGCTAACCAGCTTTGCGGGGCATGCAAAAGAAGTCAAAATCGGAATGGCCATTGACGACCTGCGCCTGGAACGCTGGCAAAAAGACCGCGATATTTTTGTGAATAAAGCGGAATCTCTCGGTGCAAAAGTGTTTGTTCAATCTGCGAATGGCAATGAAGAAACGCAAATGTCGCAAATCGAAAATATGATTAACCGCGGCGTAGATGTGCTGGTGATAATTCCTTACAACGGCCAGGTGTTAAGTAATGTGGTAAAAGAGGCCAAACAAGAAGGAATTAAAGTCTTAGCCTATGACCGAATGATTAATAACGCTGACATTGATTTTTATATTTCCTTCGACAACGAAAAAGTCGGTGAAATTCAGGCGCAAAGTCTGGTCGATAAAGTGCCGCAGGGGAATTATTTCCTGATGGGCGGCTCCCCTGTTGATAACAACGCCAAATTATTCCGTGAAGGGCAAATGAAGATCCTTAAGCCGTATATCGACGACGGTAAAATTAAAGTGGTGGGCGATCAATGGGCCGACGGCTGGCTGCCGGAAAATGCGCTGAAAATTATGGAAAACGCGTTAACCGCGAACAATAACAAAATTGACGCTGTGGTCGCTTCCAACGATGCCACTGCGGGCGGTGCAATTCAGGCGCTGAGTGCGCAAGGTCTGGCCGGTAAAGTCGCGATTTCCGGTCAGGATGCGGATCTCGCGGGCGTAAAACGTATTATTGCCGGCACCCAGACGATGACGGTCTACAAACCCATCACCGAACTGGCCACTACCGCTGCAGAAATCGCCGTTGAGCTGGGCAACGATCAGCAGCCTAAGGCCGATTCCAAACTGAATAACGGCCTCAAAGATGTTCCTGCCCGTCTGCTGACGCCAATCGAAGTCAACAAAGAGAACATTGATTCCACCGTCGTGAAAGACGGTTTCCACAAGAAAAGCGAACTGTAATCCCGCATCGCCCCTGCTTTGCGGGGGCATGTCGACTTGTACGATTTGACTCGGGTCATGTGGAGCAGTTATGCCGTATTTACTTGAAATGAAAAGCATTACCAAAGCCTTTGGCGCGGTGAAAGCCGTCGACAACGTGAGCCTGCGCCTGAACCCTGGCGAGATTGTCTCGCTGTGCGGTGAAAACGGATCTGGCAAATCCACGCTGATGAAAGTGCTGTGCGGCATATACCCGCACGGTAGCTATGACGGTGAAATCGTCTTTGCCGGTGAAACGCTGCAAGCCACGCACATTCGCGACACGGAGCGTAAAGGGATCGCCATCATTCACCAGGAGCTGGCGCTGGTGAAGCATCTCACGGTGCTGGAGAATATTTTCCTCGGTGCCGAGATCTCACGCTTCGGCGTGCTGGACTATGACACCATGACCCTGCGCTGTGAAAAGCTGCTGGCTCAGGTCAGCCTTCAAATTTCGCCCAATACCCGCGTCGGCGATCTGGGGTTAGGGCAGCAGCAGCTGGTCGAAATTGCCAAAGCCCTGAACAAACAGGTGCGCTTGCTGATCCTCGATGAACCTACCGCATCTCTGACTGAGCAAGAAACTGCGGTCCTGCTGGATATCATCCGCGACCTGCAGCATCACGGCATCGCCTGCATTTATATTTCTCACAAACTCAATGAAGTGAAAGCCATCTCGGACACCATCTGCGTTATCCGCGATGGACAACACATCGGCACACGAGAAGCTGCCGGGATGAGTGAAGACGACATCATTACCATGATGGTGGGCCGCGAACTCACCGCGCTCTACCCAAACGAACCGCACACCACCGGGGACGAAATATTAAGAGTCGAAAACCTGACCGCCTGGCATCCGGTTAACCGCCATATCAAACGCGTCAACAATGTCTCCTTCTCGCTGCGGCGCGGGGAGATCCTCGGCATTGCCGGGTTAGTCGGTGCAGGGCGAACCGAAGCGGTCCAGTGCCTGTTTGGCGTCTGGCCGGGCCACTGGGAAGGCAGCGTTTATCTCGACGGCCAGCTCGTACATATCAACAGCTGTCAGCAGGCCATCGCCCAGGGCATCGCGATGGTCCCGGAAGATCGTAAAAAAGACGGCATTGTGCCGGTCATGGCAGTGGGGAAAAACATCACCCTCGCGGCCCTCAACCAGTTTTCGGGTGCGCTAAGCAGCCTGGACGATGCGGCGGAACAGCAGTGCATTCTCCAGTCTTTAGCGCGCCTGAAAGTCAAAACCTCATCACCTGAGCTGGCCATTGGGCGGCTGAGCGGGGGTAACCAGCAGAAAGCGATTCTGGCGCGCTGCCTGCTTTTGAATCCACGCATCCTGATTCTGGATGAGCCGACGCGTGGAATCGACATCGGCGCAAAATATGAAATCTACAAACTCATTAACCTGCTGGTGCAACAGGGCATCGCGGTCATTGTTATCTCGTCCGAACTGCCCGAAGTGCTCGGCCTGAGCGATCGCGTTCTGGTCATGCACGAGGGCAAACTGAAAGCCAATTTGATCAACCAAAACCTGACCCAGGAACAGGTGATGGAAGCCGCCCTGAGGAGCGAACGTCATGTCGAAAAGCAACCCGTCTGATATCAAAGTCCCTTTGTCTGCACCAGGTTTGTTCTCGGGATTTAAAGCGTTGAACCTACAGGTTTTTGTGATGATCGCGGCCATTATCGCCATCATGCTGTTCTTCACCTGGATGACCGACGGTTCGTATTTAAGCGCGCGCAACATCTCCAACCTGCTGCGCCAGACGGCGATTACCGGCATTCTGGCAGTCGGAATGGTATTCGTCATTATCTCTGCCGAAATCGATCTGTCGGTCGGTTCGATGATGGGGTTACTGGGCGGTGTCGCCGCAATCTTTGACGTCTGGCTCGGTTGGCCGCTGCCGTTGACGGTGGCCGTCACGCTGGTGCTCGGCCTGCTGCTCGGCACCTGGAATGGCTGGTGGGTGGCGTATCGTAAGGTGCCTTCATTTATCGTCACCCTGGCGGGGATGCTCGCATTTCGTGGCATCCTGATCGGCATCACCAATGGCACCACGGTTTCACCCACCAGCGCGTCGATGTCGCAAATTGGCCAGAGTTATCTCTCCGATGGCGTTGGTTTTACCTTTGGCGCTATCGGCCTGATGGCATTCATCGCCTGGCAGTGGCGCGCCAGAATGCGCCGTCAGGCGCTGGGGCTCGCCTCGACGCCTTCAACGTCGGTCGTCGGGCGGCAGGCGCTGACCGCCGTCATTGTGCTGGGCGCAATCTGGCTCCTGAATGATTATCGTGGCGTGCCGACGCCCGTGCTGATTCTGACCCTGCTGTTGCTGGCCGGTATGTTTATGGCGACTCGCACCGCTTTTGGCCGACGCATTTACGCCATCGGCGGCAATATAGAGGCCGCACGCCTTTCAGGGATCAATGTGGAGCGCACCAAACTCGCCGTGTTTGCGATTAACGGTCTGATGGTGGCCATCGCTGGGCTGATTTTAAGCTCGCGCCTCGGCGCCGGTTCTCCCTCTGCCGGTAACATTGCCGAGCTGGATGCTATCGCCGCGTGCGTCATTGGTGGAACCAGCCTCGCAGGAGGCATCGGGAGCGTTGCGGGCGCGGTGATGGGGGCATTTATTATGGCGTCGCTGGATAACGGAATGAGTATGATGGACGTTCCGACCTTCTGGCAGTATATCGTTAAAGGCGCCATTTTGTTGCTGGCGGTCTGGATGGACTCCGCGACCAAGCGACGGGCATGAGTCACTGATTTGGGAAAGATAAACCATGTTTGAGAAGCGTCACCGCATTACGTTGTTATTCAACGCTAACAAAGCCTATGACCGTCAGGTAGTTGAAGGCGTGGGTGAATATTTGCAGGCGTCGCAATCGGAGTGGGATATTTTTATTGAAGAAGATTTCCGCACCCGCATTGAAAACATCAAGGACTGGCTGGGCGATGGCGTGATCGCCGATTACGACGATCCCGTGATCGAGCAGTTGCTGACCGACGTTGACGTCCCGATTGTGGGCGTCGGCGGCTCATATCACTCGCCCGAAAAGTACCCTCCGGTCCACTACATCGCAACGGACAATCACGCGCTGGTCGAGAGCGCCTTTTTGCATTTAAAAGAAAAAGGCGTACACCGCTTTGCCTTTTACGGCCTGCCCTCCTCCAGTGGCAAAGGCTGGGCGATGGAGCGCGAATATGCGTTTTGCCAGATCGTCGCGCAGGAGAAATACCGGGGCGTGGTCTATCAGGGGCTGGAGACCGCACCAGAGAACTGGCAGCACGCGCAAAATCGACTGGCCGACTGGCTGCAAACCCTGCCGCCGCAAACGGGCATTATTGCCGTCACGGATGCCCGCGCGCGCCACGTGCTGCAGGTCTGCGATCATCTGCACATTCCGGTTCCTGAGAAACTGTGCGTCATTGGCATCGATAACGAAGAGCTGACGCGCTATCTGTCGCGCGTGGCCCTGTCGTCGGTGGCGCAAGGGACGCGACAGATGGGCTATCAGGCCGCGAAATTACTTCATCGTCTTCTGGATAACGCATCCTTGCCTCTTCAGCGCCTGCTGGTGCCGCCGGTTCGCGTGGTGGAGCGCCGCTCCACGGACTACCGCTCGTTAAACGATCCGGCGGTCATTCAGGCCATGCACTACATCCGTAACCATGCCTGTAAAGGCATCAAAGTGGATCAGGTGCTGGACGCGGTCGGTATTTCTCGCTCAAATCTGGAGAAGCGCTTTAAAGAAGAGGTCGGGGAGACGATCCACGCGGTGATTCACGCCGAAAAACTGGAGAAAGCCCGCAGCCTGCTGATCTCAACTTCGCTGTCGATCAACGAAATTTCGCAGATGTGCGGCTATCCGTCATTGCAGTATTTCTATTCAGTATTTAAGAAAGAGTACGACACCACGCCGAAAGAGTATCGGGAGCGGTATAGCGAAGTGTTGGTATAACGCTGCTGTAGCGCTGATTCAGCAAAGAAAAACGCCTTCCGATGGAAGGCGTTTTTTTGAGATAACTTACATATGAGCGGCAATCAAGCGCTGGTTATCCTGGTACATCGCAAACAGATAGTTGTTGTAGCTCTGTCCCTGCGTTGAATACCCTTTCAGCTTGTGAATCATGGTACTCGCCGTCACTTCCTGGTCCGCTTTACGCAGCTGAGCGCGTGACTTACGGAACGAAGAGTAGGCCGGATGCGTGTTCAAGTTTACCACGTAGGCATTCACAGAGTCCTTAACCGATTCGAACTGCGAATAGCCTTTCACTTTGCCTGGCGCGTTATTACAGCGGCCTTTGGCGCACTTCATGCCGAAGAGATTGTTGTTGTTACGCGCCAGTTTTGACGTGCCCCAACCACTCTCTGCGGCTGCCATGGTCGCGACCATGCTGCCTGGAATAATATCCACGCGCTCAAGCAGTGAGTTCCACGGCACGCGGCGGGTATTACCGTTCCAGCTCACCTTATAGCGCTTCGCGATGTCTTTCAGACGTGCGCGTTCGCTGGGTGACCAACGGCTTTCGTACTGTTTTGAAACCAGCCAGTTACGGTCTGCAGTAATTGCAGAATTTTGGCTTGTAATATAAGGCATTACCGTCCGGAGAAACGCTTTTTTCCTTGGTGTCCCGGAAGGGTATTTTCGCAAATCAGGAAGTGAACTGCTCTTTACACTATTGCGAGAATACTCTTGTTTACTGCTAACCTTAATCTTACTGCTACTGCTGGTCGTCTTTATGACGTGGGCTTTTTTACTCGTTGTATCCGTGTGCGTCTTCGCAAGCACCTCACCTGAAAATGTCACGGTGAGCAACATGAGTATCGTAGCCCCAAATCGTCGTATGGGAGTCGATATCATTAGGTCTCCTGGTCGGATATATGCATTCCAACACCTTATTTTTTTCACAAAATTGAGAGCGGAATCTCAAATCATATCAAAAATAGTCTTCAAGAGCATCCAAAGAAATAGTCTAATTCCGAAACTATGTCACCTGAAACTTGCTCACTTAACCATCATTTCTACAAATTTGTGTGCGATATCGCAGATAAACGCCTAATTTTGCGCGAGATCACTCACCCTTTCGACTCATCCCACCATAAAGCTCAGGGGGAGGAGTCAGCACGATAAACCTGATGGCACACTGGTTAAAATTGCCGCGACAGGAAAATGGAATGAAACGCTCCGCTTTAGCTCTTTTGCTACTGCCCGCGATAGCGAATGCAGACTGGTCATCTCCCGGCTTTTCTACCTTTAACGCCGAAGGCGCTGGGGTGTTCACAAGCCATGCAAAGCTCGCGAAGGGTACTCGTCCTCTGACCCTCAATTTTGACAATGCGTGCTGGCAGCCCACAAATCCCATTAAACTCAATGAGATGATGTCGCTTAAGCCCTGCGAGGGAACGCCACCTCAGTGGCGTCTGTTCCGTGAGGGCGATTATCAGATGCGCATTGATACGCGCTCAGGCACGCCAACGCTGATGTTGACGGTGCAAAGTGACGCAGATAAACCCGTCGCAGAGGTCACTCGCCAGTGCCCGAAATGGGACGGTAAACCGCTCACCATCGAGGTGAAAGACACTTTCCCGGAAGGCTCCGTGGTACGGGATTTCTACAGTCAGCAGACGGCCACCGTACAGCAAGGGAAAATCACCCTGCAACCCGCCGCGAACAGTAACGGTCTGCTCCTGCTTGAACGGGCAGAAACCGACAAAGCCGCGCCATTCAGCTGGCAAAACGCCACCGTCTACTTTGTGCTGACTGACCGCTTCGTGAATGGCGATCCGTCTAATGACAACAGCTATGGCCGCCACAAAGATGGCATGCAGGAAATTGGCACCTTCCACGGCGGCGATCTTAAAGGACTCACCACTAAGCTCGATTATCTCCAGCAGCTTGGCGTCAACGCCCTGTGGATTAGCTCGCCGCTGGAGCAGATTCACGGCTGGGTTGGCGGCGGCACCAAAGGCGATTTCCCGCACTATGCCTATCACGGCTACTACACGCAGGACTGGACAAAACTCGACGCCAACATGGGCAGCGAAAACGATCTCCGCCACCTGGTCGACGAGGCGCACAAGCGCGGTATCCGCATTCTGTTTGACGTCGTAATGAACCACGTCGGCTACGCCACGCTTGCGGATATGCAGGAGTATCAGTTTGGCGCGTTGTACCTGCAGGGCGATGAATTGAAAAAAACGCTGGGCGAACGCTGGACCGACTGGAAGCCCGCGGCCGGGCAAAGCTGGCACAGCTTTAACGACTACATCAATTTCAGCGACAAAGCCGGGTGGGAAAAGTGGTGGGGCAAACACTGGATCCGCACCGATATTGGCGATTATGACAATCCTGGCTTTGACGATCTGACCATGTCGCTGGCCTTTTTACCCGATCTCAAAACCGAATCGACCACCCCTTCCGGTTTACCGAATTTCTACCGCCATAAGCCGGACAGCCACGCCGAAGCAATCTCCGGTTATACCCCGCGCAATTATCTTACCCACTGGCTCAGCCAGTGGGTGCGCGACTACGGCATTGACGGTTTCCGGGTGGATACGGCTAAACACGTTGAACTGCCCGCCTGGCAAGAGCTGAAGGATAAATCCACCCAGGCGCTGAAAGCGTGGAAGCACGCTAATCCGGACAAAAAGCTGGATGATGCCCCTTTCTGGATGACGGGTGAATCCTGGGGGCATGGCGTGATGCAAAGCGACTATTACCGCCATGGTTTCGATGCGATGATCAATTTTGACTATCAGGAGCAGGCCGCCAAAGCCGTCGATTGTCTGGCAGATATCGATCTCACCTGGCAGCAGATGGCGGAAAAATTACAGAGCTTCAATGTCCTGAGCTATCTCTCGTCTCACGACACGCGCCTGTTCCGCGAAGGTGGCCAACGCGCGGCAGAACTGCTGCTGCTCTCTCCGGGGTCGGTGCAGATCTATTACGGTGACGAATCAGCGCGGCCATTTGGCCCAACCGGTTCCGATCCGCTGCAAGGCACACGCTCAGACATGAACTGGCAGGACGTCACCGGTAGCCAGGCTTCGGGCGTCAAACACTGGCAAATTCTCGGGCAGTTCCGGGCGCGCCATCCGGCTATTGGCGAGGGTACGCAAACCACCCTCTCCCTCGCGCAAGGCTACGGTTTTGTGCGCCAGCACCAGGACGATAAAGTGATGGTGGTCTGGGCCGGAAATCACTAACGCCTGCGGCGTCCCCTTCAAGCGGAGGGGACGTTCTTTAATCAGAATAATTCACCACACAAATACAAATCAGCAAAACAAAACAACGATCCGCCCCTCTTCCCTCGATTTGCACCCGCACGATGCTAGCGTTATGGTTACCCACTTTCATTATAAGAATGCCAGATCACCTGTTATGACGTTTTCACTTTTCGGCGATAAATTCACCCGCCATTCAGGCATTACCCGCCTGATGGAGGATCTCAACGACGGGCTGCGCACACCGGGCGCCATCATGCTCGGCGGGGGAAATCCGGCCCAAATCCCGGCCATGAACGACTACTTCCACAACCTGCTGGCGGAGATGCTGCAAAACGGCAAAGCCACTGATGCGCTGTGCAATTACGATGGCCCGCAAGGCAAAACCGAACTGCTGACGCTGCTGGCAGATATGCTGCGCGACGAACTGGGTTGGGATATCGAACCACAGAATATTGCACTGACAAACGGCAGCCAGAGCGCATTTTTCTACTTGTTTAACCTTTTTGCAGGACGTCGCGCCGATGGCAGCACCAAAAAAGTGCTGTTCCCGCTGACGCCGGAGTACATCGGCTATGCCGACTCCGGGCTGGAAGAGGATCTATTCGTCTCCGCTCGTCCTAATATTGAGCTACTGCCCGAAGGCCAGTTCAAGTATCACGTCGATTTTGAACACCTGCACATCGGCGAAGAGACGGGCATGATTTGCGTCTCACGCCCGACCAACCCGACGGGCAACGTCATCACTGACGAAGAGCTGATGAAGTTAGACGTGCTGGCCAATCAGCACGGTATTCCGCTGGTTATCGATAACGCCTACGGTGTGCCGTTCCCCGGCATTATCTTTAGCGAAGCCCGTCCGCTGTGGAATCCGAACATCGTCCTGTGCATGAGCCTCTCGAAACTCGGCCTGCCGGGCAGCCGCTGCGGCATCATCATCGCCAATGAAAAAATCATCAGCGCCATCACCAATATGAACGGCATCATCAGCCTGGCGCCAGGTGGAATGGGCCCGGCCATGATGTGCGAAATGATTAAGCGCAACGATCTGCTGCGCCTGTCGAATGACGTGATAAAGCCGTTTTACTACCAGCGCGTTCAGGAAACCATCGCGACAATTCGCCGCTATTTGCCTGAAGATCGCTGCCTGATTCATAAACCTGAAGGGGCGATTTTCCTCTGGCTGTGGTTTAAGGATCTGCCGATCACCACCGAGCTGCTGTATCAGCGCCTGAAAAAGCGCGGCGTGTTGATGGTGCCGGGGGATTACTTCTTCCCGGGGCTTGATAAGCCGTGGCCGCATACGCATCAGTGTATGCGAATGAACTACGTGCCAGACCCAGAGAAAATCGAAGCCGGGGTGAAAATCCTGGCTGAAGAGATCGAGCTGGCCTGGAGTGAAGGCGGCCACTAACGGCGTACCCGCAGAACAACAAAAAAAAGCCAGATTCTCCATCTGGCCTTTTTTTTAGCACTTATCCGCGCACGGTGAACCCAAGCTCTTGTGAAATCGCTTCAGCGGTTTCGCGCAGCGGTTTAAGCAGATTCTTTTCCCCCACCTGCTTCATGCGTGAGGTCGAAAGGGAAATCGAGATGGCATACGGCACCCGCCCGTGAATATCGAACACCGGGACCGCAATGCAGGACACGCCCAGCTCGTTCTCTTCTTTATCCATCGCCATGCTGCGAGAGCGGATCTCCTCCAGCTCGTCGTACATCGCACTCAGCTCGGTGATGGTATTACGGGTCAGGGGCTGAATCTGCTCCTGATGGCTCTGCCAGTAGCTCGCCACGTAATCCTGATGGCCGAACGCCATGTAGATTTTCCCCATTGCAGAACAGTAGAGCGGCATGTGCTGGCCGATATAAGCGCGCGTGCGCAGCATCCCCGTCGTCGGTTCCAGCTTGTAGATCAGAATCGCATGGTCATCTTCCCGGCTGGAGAAGTTCACCGTTTCGCCCGTCACAATATTCAGATTTTCCAGATGGGGCGCCGCCACGTGAATGATATTGAGCGACGACAGCGCTTTTTGCCCCACGGCGATAAATTTCGTGGTCAGACGATAGCTGCCCGCCGCAGGCGCGGGGGTAACGTAGCCGCACGACTGCAAACCCTGCAGTAACCGATGCACGGTGCTTTTATTCAGGCCGGCAAGTTCAGATAAATGCGCAAGCGGACACCCGTTCGGATAGTTACTGAGAATTTCAATCAGCATCAGGCCGCGAAACAAGCTCTGGCTGCCTGCTGGCCTCTCTTTTTCTTGCGTCATCTCGCTCTCTTTCATGCTCATTACGTCGTTCTCCGTTAATCGCGTCCTGATGGTAGCGCAAAGTGTGGTTCAGTTCACGATCTCAGCATTAAAAACACAATTCGTTGATTTTACTACATTTTGAAAAACATGAATGTCGTTGATCTGACAAAAATTGATCGCTATATTTGAAATCAGATTTCGCAATGTGAAATTTAGAGATAAAAAAGCACTCACACACGCCCCTCATACGAACAGGAGAACAGGGATGAAAGTGACCTTTGACGAGTTGAAAGCAGCATTCAATCAGGTGCTGCTCAACCGTGGCGTCAAGGCAGAAACCGCCGATGCCTGCGCAGAGATGTTTGCGCGCACCACCGAATCAGGCGTCTATTCACATGGCGTTAACCGTTTTCCGCGTTTCATTCAGCAGCTGGACGCCGGGGACATCATTCCTGACGCGCAGCCGAAGCGCATCACCACGCTGGGAGCCATTGAGCAGTGGGACGCCCAGCGCTCCATCGGCAATCTGACGGCCAAAAAAATGATGGATCGCGCAACCGAGCTGGCCTCGGATCACGGAATTGGTCTGGTGGCGCTGCGCAATGCCAACCACTGGATGCGCGGCGGCAGCTACGGCTGGCAGGCCGCTGAAAAGGGCTATATCGGAATTTGCTGGACCAACTCTATCGCCGTCATGCCGCCGTGGGGCGCGAAGGAGTGTCGCATCGGCACCAACCCGCTGATCGTCGCCATTCCATCAAATCCCATCACCATGGTGGATATGTCGATGTCGATGTTCTCCTACGGCATGCTCGAAGTGAACCGTCTGGCAGGGCGCGAGCTGCCGGTAGACGGCGGGTTTGACGACGAAGGCCATCTGACCAAAGAGCCGGGTGTGATTGAGAAAAACCGCCGCATTTTACCGATGGGCTACTGGAAAGGTTCCGGTCTGTCTATCGTGCTGGACATGATCGCCACCCTGCTGTCCAACGGGTCCTCCGTGGCGGAAGTGACGCAGGACAATAGCGATGAATACGGTGTGTCGCAGATCTTTATCGCCATCGAAGTGGACAAGCTGATCGACGGCAAAACTCGTGATGCCAAACTGCAGCGCATTATGGATTTCATCACCACCGCTGAACGCTCTGACGACGACGTCGCCGTGCGCCTGCCGGGGCATGAATTCACCCGTCTGCTGGAAGAGAACCGTCGCAATGGCATCACCATTGATGACAGCGTATGGGCGAAGATCCAGTCGCTGTAAGGAGTGACGTATGATATTCGGACATATTTCACAGCCCAATCCTTGCCGTCTGCCGCAGGCAATAGAACGGGCGCTCGCGTTTCTACGCACCACGGATTTCACCACGCTAGAACCTGGCGTGGTGGAGATCGACGGGCGCGCTATCTTCGCGCAGGTTCTCGATCTCACCACCCGGCCGCATCACGAAAACCGCCCGGAAGTCCATCGCCGCTATCTGGATATTCAATTTCTGGCATGGGGCGAAGAGAAAATAGGTTTTGCGATCGACACCGGTAATAACGAAATAAGCGAATCATTACTGGAACAGCGCGATATTATTTTTTATCACCAGATGGAAAATGAATCACTGATTGAAATGATTCCGGGCAGTTACGCCATATTTTTCCCGCAGGATGTTCATCGCCCGCAATGTCATAAACACAAGGAGTCGGCCATTCGTAAAATTGTCGTCAAAGTGGCTGTCAGCGAATTAATGTAATTTTTCTGAATTAGACAGGAAAGCCAAATGACTCACACCGGTTTTATTATTGGTGCGTACCCCTGCGCACCCTCGTTTCACCAGAAAGGGGAACAGGAAGAGCGCGATTTCTGGCGTCAGTTAGCTGATACGCCCGATATTCGCGGTCTTGAACAACCGTGCCTGGACAACCTCCACCCGCTGGGGGATGAGTGGCTGTTTCGCCACACCCCAGGGGACTGGCAAATTGTGGTCACGGCGGTGATGGAAACCATGCGTCGGCGCGGCGCCAACGGCGGGTTTGGCCTAGCCTCCGCCGATGAAGATCAGCGTCGTGAAAGCGTGACATTTTATCGTCATCTGCTTGAGAAAATTGTCGCCGTTAACGCCCGCTTCCCCGGGAAAGTGATCGCCCTGGAAATGCAGGCCGCACCGCAGTCTGGCAACGCTTGCGTTGCGCAAGCCACCGAGGCGTTCTCTCGTTCGATGAAAGAGATCGCCGCCTGGGACTGGCCATGCGATCTGGTGCTGGAACACTGCGATGCTATGACAGGCCGCGCGCCACGAAAAGGGTTTCTCCCTCTTGAAAACGTTCTTGAGGTGCTGGACGACACGGATATCAGCGTTTGTATTAACTGGGCGCGCTCAGCCATCGAAGGGCGCGACACTGGACTGCCTGTCGCGCATGTTCAGGCCGCGCAGAAGGCAGGAAAGCTCGGCGCAGTGATGTTTTCTGGCACCACGGCGACGGGCGATTACGGCGACTGGCAGGATCTTCACGCGCCATTTTCGTCGTTCTGCCCTGACAGTTTAATGACGCCTGAAAAAGTCACTGAGCTATTTACTGCGGCGAGCGCCGCAACATTGAAATTCTCCGGTATCAAATTACTGGAAATAAATGCTAATGCTGACGTCAGCCATCGCATTGCCATTTTGCGCGACGGTATTAGCGTTATGAAAAAAGCAGCACAATAAAAATAAAAACCTGTATTCCCGAGCCGATTACCTTAATGAGACATTAATTATGACTATTTCTTCTCGTGCTCTACATGCGGATATTCCGCGCCAACGCTGGTTAAGAATAATTCCCCCTATTCTTATCGCCTGTATTATCTCTTATATGGACCGTGTCAATATTGCCTTCGCCATGCCAGGCGGTATGGATGAGGAATTAGGGATCACCGCCACCATGGCGGGGCTGGCAGGCGGAATATTCTTTATCGGGTATCTGTTCCTGCAAGTTCCCGGCGGCAAAATCGCGGTGCACGGCAGCGGTAAAAAATTCATCGGCTGGTCGCTGGTGGCCTGGGCGGTGATCTCCGTGTTGACGGGCATCGTCACCAATCAGTATCAGCTGCTGGCACTGCGCTTTTTACTCGGTGTCGCCGAAGGCGGAATGCTGCCGGTGGTACTGACCATGATCAGCAACTGGTTCCCGGACGCCGAGCGCGGTCGCGCCAACGCAATCGTGATTATGTTCGTACCCATTGCCGGGATCATTACCGCCCCGCTCTCCGGCTGGATCATTACGGCTCTCGACTGGCGCTGGCTGTTCATCATTGAAGGTCTGCTGTCCCTGGTGGTGCTGGTTCTCTGGACGCTGACCATCTATGACCGCCCGCAGGAGGCGAAGTGGATTTCCGCCGCCGAGAAAAACTATCTGGTTGAAACGCTGGCCGCCGAGCAGCGCGCTATCGCAGGCAAAGAGGTGAAAAATGCCTCGCTCAGTGCGGTGCTGTCGGACAAAACCATGTGGCAGCTGATCGCCCTTAACTTCTTCTACCAGACCGGTATTTACGGCTACACCCTCTGGCTGCCAACCATTCTGAAGGAGCTAACCCATTCGACGATGGGCCAGGTGGGGATGCTCGCCATTCTGCCGTATGTCGGCGCGATTGCCGGGATGTTCCTGTTCTCTTCCCTCTCTGACCGCACCGGCAAGCGCAAGCTGTTCGTCTCCCTGCCGCTGATCGGTTTTGCTCTGTGCATGTTCCTCTCCGTGGCGCTGAAAGAAAACATCTGGCTGGCCTACGCCGCGCTGGTGGGTTGCGGTTTCTTCCTGCAGTCGGCAGCGGGCGTCTTCTGGACCATTCCGGCACGTCTGTTCAGCGCAGAAATGGCCGGTGGTGCGCGCGGTGTGATCAACGCGCTTGGCAATCTTGGCGGCTTCTGCGGCCCTTACGCGGTAGGCGTGCTGATCACCCTTTACAGCAAAGATGCGGGAGTTTACTGCCTGGCGATCTCCCTGGCACTGGCCTCGCTGTTAGCGCTGCTGCTGCCGGCGAAATGCGATGCCGGCGCACAGCCCAATCCAACGGTGAATCCGCACAAACGTGTGGCCTGAAAACGCCGGGTGGGCTGCGCTCATCCGGCAACGACAGAGAATCGCAAAGATGAGTGAAAAAGAGCCCTTCTGGCTGGGTATCGATTGTGGCGGTACTTATCTGAAAGCCGGTCTGTACAACAGCCAGGGTAAAGAACAGTGCATCGAACGGTGCGCGGTCGCCACCCTTAGCCCACGTCCGGGCTATGCGGAGCGCGATATGTCCCTGCTCTGGCAGCGCTGCCACGAAACCGTCGCCGCACTGCTCAAACGCACGGGTGTTCGTGGCGATCAAATCAAAGGCGTAGGCATCTCCGCGCAGGGTAAGGGGCTGTTTCTGCTGGATAAACAGGATCGCCCCCTGGGCAACGCCATTCTCTCCTCCGACCGGCGGGCGCTTGCGATCGTGCAACGCTGGCAGCAGGACGAGATCCCCGAAAAGCTCTACCCGCACACGCGGCAAACCCTGTGGACCGGGCACCCGGCCTCGTTGCTGCGCTGGGTTAAAGAGCACGAGCCGAAGCGCTACCAGCAAATCGGCTGCGTAATGATGGCGCATGATTATCTGCGCTGGTGCCTGACGGGCAAAAAGGGCTGCGAAGAGAGCAACATTTCCGAATCCAATCTCTACAACATGAACACGGGTGCCTACGACCCGCAGCTCACCCGCTGGCTTGGGATCGCTGAAATCGACGGCGCCTTGCCGCCTATCGTCGGCTCAGCAGAAATTTGCGGTGAAATCACCTCTCAGGCAGCCTCCCTGACCGGTCTTGCGGCGGGTACGCCCGTCGTGGGGGGCCTGTTTGATGTGGTTTCCACCGCGATCTGCGCCGGGCTGCACGACGAGCACACGCTCAATGCGGTGATGGGCACCTGGGCTGTCACCAGCGGTATTGCGAATGGTATTCGCGATAACGAACCTTTCCCTTACGTCTATGGCCGCTACGTTCATCCGCAGCAGTACATCGTTCACGAAGCCAGCCCGACCTCCTCCGGCAATCTCGAGTGGCTCACGGCACAGTGGGGCGAACTCTCTTTTGATGAGATCAACCAGGCCGTCGCCAGCCTGCCGAAAGCGGCAAGCGACGTGTTTTTCCTGCCGTTTCTCTACGGCAGCAACGCCGGGCTTGAGATGACCAGCGGCTTCTACGGCATGCAGGCGATCCATACCCGCGCCCACCTGCTGCAGGCGGTGTATGAAGGGGTGGTGTTCTGTCACATGACCCACCTCAACCGCATGCTGGAGCGCTTTACCGATGTGTCTGCCCTGCGCGTCACCGGCGGCCCGACCCATTCCGATGTCTGGATGCAGATGCTGGCAGACGTCAGCGGCCTGGCGATTGAACTGCCTCAGGTCGAGGAGACCGGCTGCTCCGGCGCGGCGCTGGCCGCCCTCGTCGGCACCGGGGTTTATCCCGACTTCTTTACCGCGCAGCAAAATCTCAAACACGCCATCCGCGTCGTTGAGCCGGATATGCAGGCTCACGCCGCCTATCAGCATAAATATCACCGCTATCAGCAATTGATTTCAGCATTGCAGGGTTATCACGCCCGAATTAAGGAGCACGACCTATGAGCCGACCATTACTGCAGCTGGCGCTCGACCACACCAGCCTTCAGGCCGCCCAGCGCGATGTCTCGCTGCTGCACGACCATGTCGATATCGTCGAAGCGGGCACCATTTTGTGCCTGACGGAAGGCCTTTCAGCCGTCCGCGCATTGCGCCAGCAGTGCCCGGACAAAATCATCGTCGCCGACTGGAAAGTGGCTGACGCCGGTGAAACGCTGGCGCAGCAGGCCTTTGATGCGGGCGCAAACTGGATGACCATCATCTGCGCTGCACCGCTGGCAACCGTTGAAAAAGGCCACGCGGTGGCTGCCGCACGCGGATGTGAAATCCAGATGGAGCTGTTTGGCAACTGGACGCTGGACGACGCCCGCGCGTGGCACCGCGTTGGAGTTAAACAGGCGATTTATCACCGTGGGCGCGACGCCCAGGCCAGCGGCCAGCAGTGGGGAGAAGAGGATCTCGCGAGGATGAAAGCCCTGTCGGATATCGGCCTGCAGCTTTCTATCACCGGCGGCATCACCCCGGCGGATTTAACGCTGTTCCGGGAGATTAACGTCAAAGCCTTTATCGCCGGACGGGCACTGGCAGGGGCCGCTAACCCACCACAGGTGGCACAGGCGTTCCACACGCAAATCCGCGAAATCTGGGGAGAATAACCATGCGTCAGCATCCTTTAGGGATTTATGAGAAAGCGCTGTCGAAGGATCTCTCCTGGCCGGAGCGTCTGGTGTTAGCCAAAAGCTGCGGCTTTGATTTCGTCGAAATGTCGGTGGATGAAACCGACGAGCGCCTCTCACGGCTGGAGTGGAGCACCACGCAGCGCGCCTCGCTGGTCGAAGCCATGCTGGAAACCGGCGTCGCCATCCCGTCCATGTGCCTGTCGGCGCACCGCCGCTTTCCGTTTGGCAGCCGCGATGAAACCGTGCGCCAACGCGCCCGCGAGATCATGACTAAAGCGATCAAACTAGCGCGGGATCTGGGGATCCGCACCATCCAGCTGGCGGGTTACGACGTCTATTACGAAGAGCACGACGCGGGCACGCAGCAGCGTTTTGCCGAAGGGCTGGCGTGGGCGGTGGAACAAGCCGCCGCCGCGCAGGTGATGCTTGCAGTGGAGATCATGGATACCGCGTTCATGAACTCCATCAGCAAGTGGAAAAAGTGGGATGAGATGCTCGCCTCGCCGTGGTTTAGCGTCTATCCGGATGTGGGCAACCTGAGTGCCTGGGGCAACGATGTCACCGCCGAGCTGACCCTCGGCATCGACCGAATCGCCGCCATCCACCTGAAAGACACGCAGCCCGTTACCGAACAAAGCCCGGGACAGTTTCGCGATGTGCCGTTTGGCGAGGGCTGCGTCGATTTTGTCGGCGTGTTCAACACCCTGAATCAGCTCAACTATCGCGGGGCGTTTTTAATTGAAATGTGGACCGAAAAAGCGAAAGAGCCGGTCCTGGAAATTATCGAAGCGCGGCGCTGGATCGAAGCCCGCATGCAGGAAGGAGGCATGACATGCTAGAGCAACTCAAAGCGGAGGTCCTGGCCGCTAACCTGGCGCTGCCCGCCCACCAGCTGGTGACATTTACCTGGGGCAACGTCAGTGCAGTCGATCGCGAAAGCGGTCTGATGGTCATCAAACCCTCTGGCGTCGAATATGACGTCATGACCGCAGACGACATGGTGGTGGTGGAGATCGCCACCGGCAAAGTGGTGGAAGGCAGCAAAAAGCCATCGTCCGACACGCCGACGCATCTTGCGCTCTATCGCCGCTACCCGGAGATTGGCGGCATCGTCCACACCCACTCGCGTCACGCGACTATCTGGTCCCAGGCCGGGCTGGATCTCCCCGCCTGGGGCACCACCCATGCGGACTATTTCTATGGCGATATTCCCTGCACGCGGCTGATGACGCCCGCAGAAATTGCGGGCGAATATGAGTATCAGACCGGGGAGGTGATCATCAAAACCTTTGAAGAGCGCGATCTAAGCCCGATGCAGATCCCCGCCGTGCTGGTCCACTCTCATGGTCCGTTTGCCTGGGGTAAAGATGCCGCCGATGCGGTTCACAACGCCGTGGTGCTGGAGGAGTGCGCTTATATGGGCCTTTTCTCGCGCCAGCTGACGCCGCAGCTGCCGGTCATGCAACAAGAGCTGCTGGATAAACACTATCTGCGCAAGCACGGGGCGAATGCCTATTACGGCCAGTGATCAGCCGGAATTAATATGCTCCTTACAATACCGCCGTTTCCAGACGGCGGGTGTTAGCCCGGTGTGTTTGCGAAAGATCTGGCGAAAATACCCGACATCATTAAAGCCGCAGCGATTGGCCACCTCCGTGAGTGAGGACGCGTCATCAAGCAGCAGTTTCTCCGCTGAGCGGACGCGCTGGCGATGGATCGCCTCGGTCAACGTTAAATGAAAGGTGCGACGAAACACGCGCCCCAGATAATCCGCATTACAGTGCAGCTCTTTTGCCAGCTGCGAGGTCGAAAGGGGCAGATGAAATTGCGTGCGGATAATTTGTTTGGCTCTCCACGCGATCGACGTGCCTGCTTCGTCCTGAATTTCCTCGTTTCCCACCGAAAACGAAATTTGCTGCAAAATCAGCAGCAGCATTAATTCCAGCGCCACGCTTCGCTGTAATTTCTCCTGCTCCGTCAGGAACTGACGGAAAAGAGACACCACATAAGAAGCCTCACGAACACGGCAATGTTGTTCGATGGCGAGCTGCGTAAAAGCGTCTGGCCTGTGCGGCTCAGCCGCAACGTCAAAATGCAGCCAGTAAAACCGCAAATCGGCCGGGAAATCTTCGGTTCCCACGTGGCGACGGTTGGGCCATAAAACCAAACTCTCACCCGCTTTTACCTCGAAAACCGTATTTTCCTCCTGAATCGTTAACGTCCCTTTTTCGACAAAGATGATTTCCCACGAGGTTAATTTACGGGCGGGATGACGGCCAACGCCCCGGGAAATAAATAACCCGCCGTTTTGAACGTGAATCGGAAGCGCTATGGATAATTCGAGCATCGGTATTCAATTTCCCGCTTTAAATTCTATTGATAATCACCTTTCACATTGATTATTAATGAATAATTGTATTTGCGCCCGATCGAAATCACATTTTCATCATCAGGTCGGAATCGTCATCTTTTTATACTTTTCCCTTCCCTTGTTGGCGCTGACTTTCAGTGCAGAATGAATTGGGTACCTTGCAGAACATAATAAAATCCCCTTCACGAGGAGTTATCGAATGACTTCCACTCCGATTACGCAAACCGATGTCGTACAACAGGCCGCCGACGAGCGCCTGTCAGTGCGCGAGAAGATTGGCTACGGCCTGGGTGATGCTGGCGGGACGGTAATTACCTGCCTGATCATGAACTTCCTTACCTTTTTCTATACCGATGTCTTTGGCCTGACGCCGGCGCTGGTCGGTACGTTGTTTATTGCCCTGCGCGTATTTGATGCCGTTTCTGACCCCATCATGGGGGTGATTGCCGACCGTACCCAGAGCCGCTGGGGACGCTTTCGCCCGTGGCAGCTGTGGATCGCCTTCCCGATCGGGATTATCGGCGTCCTGACGTTCACCGTGCCGGAAGCCAGTATGGGGGTGAAAATCGCCTGGGCGTTCGGCACCTATCTGCTGCTTTCCGTCGGCTATACCGCCATCAACGTGCCCTACTGCGCACTGATCAACACCATGACCACCCGCCACAGCGAGGTGATCTCCTGCCAGTCATGGCGCTTTGTGCTGTGCGGCGTGGCAGGCTTTTTGGTCTCCGTGGGCCTGCCGTGGCTGGTCGCGGCGCTGGGCCAGGGTAACGTTGCGCAGGGCTATCAGCTGGGTGTCGGCGTGCTGTGCGCCATCGCGGTGGTGATGTTCCTGTGCTGTTTCTTCTGGGTACGCGAGCGCGTCCCGCTGGCCCTGATGGGGCGCTTTACCCTGCGCGAACATCTGGCCGGGCTGCGTAACAACGATCAGCTGCTATTGATGCTGGTGATGTCTTTCCTGCTGATTAACGTCTTTAACATTCGCGGCGGCGGATACATGTACTTCATCACCTACGTGCTGGAGGGCAGCACTGCCTATACGTCGCTGTTCTTCACCATGGTGACCTTTGCCGCCATTCTCGGCGCAGTGATCGTCAGCCCGCTCACCCGTCGTATTGATACGGTGAAACTGTACTACACCACCAACCTGGTGCTGGCCGCACTGGCATTCGCCATGTGGTTCCTGCCAACTGGCCCGGCGTATCAAACCCTGTGGCTGGCAGTGATTTTGGGCAACGGCGTGATCCTCGGCTTTACGCTGCCGTTGCACTTCTCGCTGATGGCTTTCGCCGACGACTACGGCGAATGGAAAACCGGCGTGCGCTCGTCAGGGATGAACTTCGCCTTTAACCTCTTTTTCATCAAGCTGGCGTGGGCCTCAAGTGCCGGGATCATCAGCCTGGTGTTTATCTTCGTCGCCTATCAGCCCGGTGCGGGCAACCAGACCCCGGCTTCGCTTTCTGGCATTACAACCATGGAAACGCTGCTGCCCGCCCTTTTCCACCTGCTGCTGGCCGTTTCAATACGCTGGTGCAAACTCACTAATCCGATGATGTCGCGCATCTCTACCGACCTGCGCCAGCGTCACGTTCAGTCCTGAGGAGAACAACATGTCCATCATGGAACCCGACCTGCATAAGCTCAAAATTAACGATCCGTTTCTCGGCCAGTATCAACAGCTGGTACGGGACGTGGTCATTCCCTATCAGTGGGATGCGCTGAACGACCGCATCGCCGAAGCGGAGCCGAGTCACGCCATCACCAATTTCCGGATCGCTGCCGGGCTGGAAGAAGGGGAATTTTACGGCATGGTTTTCCAGGACAGCGATGTCGCCAAATGGCTCGAAGCCGTGGCGTGGTCCCTGTGCCAGAAACCCGATCCTGAACTTGAGAAAACCGCCGACGAGGTCATTGAACTGGTGGCCGCTGCCCAATGCGACGATGGCTATCTGAATACCTATTTCACCGTGAAAGCACCTGGCGAACGCTGGACTAATCTTGCAGAGTGTCACGAACTGTACTGCGCAGGGCATATGATCGAGGCGGGCGTGGCGTACTTCCAGGGCACCGGAAAACGCGCGCTGTTAGACGTGGTCTGCAAACTGGCGGATCATATCGACCGCGTGTTTGGCCCCGGAGAAAACCAGCTGCACGGCTATCCCGGCCATCCGGAAATCGAGCTGGCGTTAATGCGCCTGTATGACGTCACCCAGGAGCCACGCTATCTGGCGCTGGTGAAATATTTCGTCGAAGAGCGCGGCGCGCAGCCGCATTTTTACGATATCGAATACGAAAAGCGCGGCAGAACATCGCACTGGCACAACTACGGCCCGGCGTGGATGGTCAAAGATAAAGCCTATAGTCAGGCGCATCAGCCTCTCGCGGAGCAGCAAACCGCCATCGGGCACGCCGTGCGTTTTGTCTATCTGATGACTGGCGTTGCGCACCTTGCGCGGCTGAGCGATGACGAAAGCAAACGTCAGGACTGCCTGCGTCTTTGGAATAATATGGTGCAACGGCAGCTCTATATTACGGGCGGAATTGGCTCGCAGAGCAGCGGCGAGGCCTTCAGCAGCGACTACGATTTGCCCAATGATACGGTCTATGCCGAAAGTTGCGCCTCGATTGGTCTGATGATGTTTGCCCGCCGGATGCTGGAGATGGAAGCGGATAGCCAGTATGCCGACGTCATGGAGCGCGCGTTATATAACACCGTGCTGGGCGGCATGGCGCTGGACGGTAAACACTTTTTCTACGTGAACCCGCTGGAGGTCCATCCAAAAACGCTGGCTTTCAACCATATCTATGATCACGTCAAACCGATTCGTCAGCGCTGGTTTGGCTGCGCCTGCTGCCCGCCGAATATCGCCCGCGTGCTGACTTCGCTTGGGCACTACATCTATACCGCACACCCCGAGGCGCTGTTTATCAACCTCTACGTCGGCAACAGCGCGGCCATTCCGGTCGGAGACCACGAGCTGCAACTGCGTATTAGCGGCAACTATCCGTGGCAGGAGCAGGTGAAGATCGACATCACCTCGCCGGTTGCGGTTGAGCACACTCTCGCCCTGCGTCTGCCCGACTGGTGCGCCAGCCCGCAGATAGCGCTGAACGGTGAAGCAATAACAGGCGACGTGCGTCGGGGATATTGTTATCTCACCCGTCGCTGGCAGGAGGGGGATTCTGTGACCCTCACGCTGCCGATGCCGGTGCGCCGGTTATACGGCAATCCACAGGTGCGCCAGCAGGCAGGCAAAGTAGCGTTGCAGCGCGGCCCGCTGGTCTATTGTCTGGAAGAGGCGGATAACGGCGCGGGGTTACATAACCTGTCGCTGCCCGCCGACAGCACCTTCCGCGTGTTCGAAGGGAAAGGATTGTTCTCGCATAAGATGCTAATTCAGGCTGACGGCATCTCACAACGCGCCGTTGAGACCGAGCCGCAACCGCTCTGGCAATACGACCGCACGCCCACTGCGCCACACACTCAGACATTAACGTTTATTCCGTGGTTTAGCTGGGCCAACCGCGGCGAGGGCGAGATGCGGATATGGGTGGATGAGGTGTAAATCTCATCGCTCATATATTTTATATTTTGAACCCGGTTACACCGGGTTCTTTTATTTTATCTTTCTGTACAACTGTGATCGCGCCCTCGGATTCGTTTTTTTAGCCTCAACCCACCGCGTACCTTATTGAATAACACTATGTTTAATGATATCCCATAATTACACACAGCTAAAAATAAGGATATCAAATGGATTTCACAGAAAGGCTCAATGCTTTATCAAATAAAATTAAGCAGCAAACGGGCGTTATTATTACAGAGGAAGCAACAAAAACTGCGTTTGTCATGCCCTTTATCCATAATGTTTTAGGTTACGATGTTTTCGATCCTTCAGAGGTCACTCCCGAGTTTATCTGTGATGTTGGAACAAAAAAAGGCGAAAAAATTGATTACGCCATAATGAAAAACAATGAAGTTCAGATACTTATTGAGTGCAAGAAAATTGGTGAACCGTTAAACATTAACCACGCCTCTCAACTTTTTAGATACTTCCACGTTACAAATGCACGTATCTCTATATTAACAAACGGTCAGATTTATCGGTTTTATACTGATCTCGACGCACCCAACAAAATGGACGAGAAACCATTTTTAGAAGTCGACCTTCTGGATATTGATGAAAATATTATCCCAGAACTGAATAAGCTAACCAAATCCTCTTTTGACCTCGAATCAATCATCAATGCTGCTGGCGAACTCAAATATGTTAGCCAAATTAAAAAGATACTTCACAACCAGCTAAATAATCCTGAAGATGATTTTGTGAAGTTCTTCGCATCCAGGGTTTACGATGGAATACTCACACAAAAAGTCAGGGAGTCTTTCCTCAATCTTACGAAGAAGGCAGCCAGCCAATACATTAACGATCAGGTTAACGAAAGACTTAAATCTGCCATCACAGGAGTTACTTCCCCTATCCCAGGTACGCAAAATGAGCAGCAAAGTACCGAGGAAGAAGTTCAAAAGGATGACAAAGATATAGAGACAACCCTTGAAGAACTTGAGGGCTACCATATTGTGAAAGCTATCACTCGGGCGGTACTTGATGCACCACGTATTACCCAGCGGGATACAAAAAGTTACTTCGGGGTGCTGGTTGACGATAACAACAGAAAACCTTTGTGCCGTCTGCATTTCAACCGTTCTCAAAAATACATTGGTCTCTTCGACATCGAGAAAAATGAAACACGCCATCCCATTGCATCTGTTGATGACATCTATTCCTTCGCGGATATCTTAAAAGCGACAGCAAATCTCTACATATGACGATGATCATCCAGGCAGCACACGCTGTGCTGCCTCGGCAAGAAAGGCGCTTCGGGTGCTGAACTGCGGATGCTCGCTAATAAACGCGTCGATTTTCACTAATAAACGGCGGGGGAGCGTGATATTGATGCGCTCTGCTCTGCCGTCAAATTGCTGCATATTGATCTCCACCAGCAAAAACACCCCGGTACAACCGGGAAAAAGCCGCTCGCGCGGCCATCGCGTCGGTATGAATATAAGCCGAGTAAAACATTACCACTCCTGCAAATTGACTGTTGGATATCCCTCGACTGTGACACACCCAGCCAGGCACTTGAGATCACGATAACCTATTGGCTAAGCGACTTCAGTGGAAAAAAATCAAAGCGGGAAAGGAGATCGCAAAGAGAACAGGCAAACGAGAGAGTTACAGCAGATTGTGGAGGCAGGCTCGTAATACCCGACGACGCTAAACCTGCCCGGTCTGGCTACCGCAGGCCGGGCAAGCACAGCACCACCGGGAAAGTAGGTGAAGCAGCCTCATCCTTGAGGCTACTTTTTAAACTTAGAAGCGCCAGCTCATGCCGGTCATCAGCACGAAACTGTCTTCGCGGTCGATCATTGGGCTGTTTTTAACGTCATCCGGCAACACGGTGTAAACCGCGCTGGCATTCAGGAACAGGTTATTGGTCAATTTGTATTTCGCGACCAGGCCCACGTACGGGTTCCAGCTATCGCCCGCGGTGTATTCGTTCATACCGCTGTGGCGAGACTCTTTGCCGGAAACACCGTAGTAGTAGTCGTTGAAGCTTTCGTCATAGTAAAACACACCCACGGACGGAATCAGGGTCAGACGCTCCATGCGGATCGGGTGGAAGTAGGAAATTTCACCCACCACGCCGCCACTTTCGTCCATGGCATCCGCCGCGACGCCAAACTTCAGGCTACCCCAGCGCTCGTGGCGATAGTAGGCGCCCCCCAGAAATGCAGATGCTTTGCGCTCATCGAGCTGCTTCATCGCGTGGTCGTCATTGTCATCGGGATCAAAATGCAGCGGCATCCAGGACGCCGTCAGGCTGAGTTCATTCTTACTGTCTTTCCACAACGCCCAACCGGCGGTGGTCTGGCGCACGTAGAAATTATCGCCTTCATAACTAATGAGTGGAACCGCAGTCGTATTTTCGTTATACCCTTTGTAAGGCGATTCATTGAAAACAGCGCCCGCACCCAATGAAAATTCACCCGCCATTGCTGATGAAGCGAAAAATAAGGTTGTGGTGATGAGCAAATTCTTTTTAGTAATCATTCCCTGTATCCATTAAACGCCTAACAAACGAGGCGAATAATAATGGTTACAAATTTGCCGATGCAATGAATGTGTTTATATAATATTATATATGAAATCATATAGATGAGCGTACGTGATGAATAATTTACAGATTAAGCCGCGTGAATTAAAAATTATTTCCGTTATTGCCGCCACCGGCAGTATCGGAGACGCCGCCGCGTTGTTAGGCATGGCGCAGGCCAATGTCAGTAAATATCTCGCAGATTTTGAAACCCGCGTGGGTTTGAAAGTTTTTGAACGTACCACCCGTCAACTGGCGCTCACGCAGTTCGGCGAGGTGCTGCTCCCTTATATCAACGCATCACTTGATAAAAATAATCAACTCATTAATTTTATTGCCGATTATAAACATGAAAAAAGCGGACGCGTCACGATTTACGCGCCTACAGGTATCAACACCTATCTCGCTCGCCATGTGATCCATCTTCTCGAAGAGATCGGTGATATTCGTATTTGTTTAAAAACCTATAACCCTAATCGTAATGAATTATCTGAAGGCGTCACGTTTCCTGACGACTGCGATATCTTAATTACCTATGCACAACCCAAAGATGAAAGCCTGGTGGCTTATCAGCTAACCAAATATTCCGTTACCGCCTTCGCCACGCCAGAATATATTAAAAAGCGTCCCATTAACGGACCCGATGATTTAATTAAACACTCCTGTATTTTGTTAGATTCCATATTAGTGGATGATGCTAATATCTGGCGTTTTCGCGTTCATGGCAGCGACGAAGTGCGCGATTATAAAGTCACCGGTAATTATATTTGTGATAATACACAAACGGCGCTGGAGCTTGCGCGCAACCACCTTGGTATCGTGTTTGCGCCAAAAGAGAGCCTGAAAAGCGAGATTGAGCAGGGCATCTTAATGCCCTGTTTTTCTCATCAGGAGGAGTGGTGGCTCGATCTGACGGCGATTTTCCGCAAGCGCGAATATCAGCCGTGGCGGGTTCAGTACATTCTGGATGGCGTGCTGAACAGTCTGCGAGAGCGAATTAAGCAGGCCGTCCCAGGGGCGACCCGCTCTGATTAATTAGAACAGTCCCAGCGGCTTGTCGGAATAACTCACCAGCAGGCATTTCGTCTGTTGATAGTGATCCAGCATCATCTTATGGGTTTCACGTCCGATGCCCGATTGTTTATATCCCCCAAATGCCGCGTGGGCCGGATAGGCGTGATAACAGTTAGTCCAGACACGCCCTGCCTGAATACCGCGTCCCATTTTGTACGCCAGATTACCGTTGCGACTCCAGACCCCGGCACCCAGCCCGTATTGCGTATCGTTGGCCAGCTCGAGCGCATCCTCCATGGTTTTAAAGGTCGTCACCGCCAGCACCGGGCCAAAAATCTCTTCCTGGAAAACGCGCATGTTGTTTTGACCAAACAGAATGGTCGGCTCCAGGTAATAGCCGTCCTTCAGATCGCCTTCCAGCACTTTGCGTCGGCCACCCGTCAGGACATCCGCGCCCTCTTTTTTGCCGATATCGATATAGTTCAGAATGGTTTCCAGCTGCCCATGAGAAACCTGCGCGCCCATCTGCGTCACGCTGTCCAGTGGGTTTCCACTGCGGATGGATTCCACACGCCGAATGGCGCGTTCCATAAAGCGTTCATAAATCGATTCCTGAACCAGCGCGCGGCTCGGGCAGGTGCAGACTTCGCCCTGGTTGAAGGCAAACAGCGCAAAGCCTTCCATCGCTTTATCAAAGAAGGCGTCCTCTTCGTCCATCACATCGGCGAAGAAGATGTTCGGCGATTTACCGCCCAGCTCCAGCGTCACTGGAATGATATTCTGCGTGGCGTACTGCATGATCTGCTGGCCGACTTCCGTGGAGCCGGTAAACGCCACTTTCGCGATACGTTTTGAGGTCGCCAGATATTCACCAATTTCGCCACCCGCGCCATTCACCACGTTTATCACCCCTGGCGGCACCAGATCGCCGATGATTTCCATCAGTAGCAAGACCGACAGCGGCGTTAAGCGCGCCGGTTTGAGCACCACGCAGTTACCCGCCGCCAGCGCGGGCGCCATTTTCCAGCTCGCCATCAGCAGCGGGAAGTTCCACGGAATGATTTGCCCGACCACGCCCAGCGGCTCCTGGAAGTGATAGGCCACGGTGTCGCTGTCTACTTCGCTGATCCCGCCCTCCTGGGCGCGAATACAGGAGGCAAAATAGCGGAAATGGTCAATTGCCAGCGGGACATCCGCGGCGGTGGTTTCGCGGATCGGTTTACCGTTATCCCAGGTTTCTGCCGCGGCCAGCAGCTCGAGGTTTTGCTCCATTCGGTCGGCGATTTTGAACAGGATCGCGGCGCGGTCCTGAACGGAGGTGTGTGCCCATTTCTCTTTCGCTTTGTGGGCCGCATCGAGCGCCAGATCGATATCTTTTTTGCCGGAACTGGCAATTTCGCACAGGGGCTGCCCGGTCACCGGGGTCAGGTTGGAGTAGTATTCGCCGTCGACCGGCGCGACCCAGCCTCCGCCAATGAAGTTGTCATACCGGGGTTTTAGCTTGAGAGGATAACCATACTCGCCAGGCTGCATACGCGTTGAGGGAGGATTGTTCGTCATGACCGTCTCCTTGCTGTTGGTGTCTAACAAGGGTAGTCACAGCTGGCGATTTTCTCGCCAGCCGCTTACAGCTTTACGACAGGTATCACGGATTATTTGCGCGGTTATTTTTCGATCTGCGGGAACAGCAGCGAATCGCGTAACAGGTGGTCATTACCCCGACGGCGCGTGAAGCCAATACGATTGAAATACTCCAGAATTTGTATCGCCAGTTTGCGGCCCACGTTCAGGCGATCGCGGAAGTCGGCAGCGCAGGTCGATCCCTTTTCCTGGTGCAGATCGCGGATCAAACTGGCAAAGGTGACGATGCGATCGTTACGGTAATAGCGATCTTTAACGATCGCGGTTATCAGCCCCTGCTGCGCGGCGTGGCGCAATACCTGACGCATCACCACTTCATCCGTCGCGGTTTCGCGGGCCAAATCGCGCACCCACCAGGGTTCATCGCCAAACAGCGGCGCGGCTTTTTGCCAGATGGCGTCCTGTTCCGGGGTAAATCCGGCTTTGTGATCCGGCAGATGTAACCAACCGTGATGGCTGTGGATCATGCCGCTCTCGCGCATTTTTTCTATCAGCAGCAGCACCAGTGCGTCGTCTTCCATCGGCAGCGCCATACGGCGCAGGCGTTCGCGGCCTGGGCCTGGCTCGTCCTGATGCTGTTCGTGGTAGGTCGCAAGCGTAGAGAGCACCTTGCGCTGCCAGTGGGCGGCAACCGGTGCGTTAAGCAGGCTGTAACCGGCCTGAATAAAGCCCGGCTGCTGCGTGAGCTGGCGCAAACCGTCACCGCTCAGCTGGCGCCCCCAGGCGAAATCGGCGAGATTCACTGCACCGCGCTCAAGATGCACCGCCAGCGCAGCCTGGTCGTCTTCTGCCTGTGCCAGTGCCGCCAGCCACTGCAGATATTCAGGCTTACGTTTACCACGACGCGGCGGATTGAGCGTCACCACGCGGGCGCCCGCCAGGGTAACGCGCGCAGAGATATCGCGCAGCACCAGCCGGTCGTTATCCGCCAGCCACAAAGGGGTGTCCAGCACCAGCTCAGCCAGATCGTTCTCCAGCAAAGAGACACGGCCGGTCACGTGGCTGGCGGCGTGGTGAATATGCAGCGGCTGCCACTGGGTGAGCGGCGCGTGGGTGTGCAGAGAAACAATCACCCGCGTGGAAGGCTCCGGCGGCGCGTCGGCCAGCAGCCAGTCACCGCGATTGAGCTGCTCTTTTTCCGCATCACCGGCGATATTCAGGGCGATACGCTGCCCGGCATGGGCCTGTTCCGTGGGCTGGTTCTGTGCGTGCAGCCCGCGCACGCGCATCGGTTTATTCACGCCCGTCAGCCATAGGCTATCGCCCACCTTCACTTCACCGCTGAGCGCCGTCCCGGTCACCACCAGTCCGGCCCCTTTCACGGTGAACGCGCGATCTATTGCCAGACGGAAGCTGTGATCGCTGGCCGGTTCGCGGGAGGAAAGATGCTGTAAATGGTCGCGTAATTCGTCGATTCCGCGACCTTCTGTCGCTACTGTGACAAAAACCGGCGCATCGGCGAAACCATACTCCAGAAGAGTAGAGCGAATCTCTTCGCGCACTTCGTCAATGCGGCTCTCGTCGACGCGATCCGCTTTGGTGAGCGCCACCGTCAGCTGCGGCTGGCCCGTCAGCTGTAAAATCGCCAGATGCTCACGCGTTTGCGCCATCACGCCATCGTCGCAGGCCACCACCAGCAGAGCGTGATCGATACCGCCGACCCCGGCCAGCATATTGGCGAGAAACTTTTCATGGCCTGGCACATCGATAAAGCCAAGTACCCGACCGTCTGGCAGCGGCCAGTAGGCGTAGCCAAGATCGATGGTCATGCCGCGCTTTTTCTCTTCCGGCAGACGATCGGCATTCACGCCGGTAATGGCATGTAACAGCGTCGTTTTTCCGTGGTCAACGTGACCGGCAGTGGCAATAATCATTTCAACAACATCTCCAGAAACCGTTCTTCATCTTCAAGGCAGCGCAGATCCAGCCACAGGCGACCATCGTAAATGCGCCCGATAATCGGCGTAGGCAGCGCACGCCAGTGCGCAGACAAGACGTCGAGCTGGCTTCCGCGCCCGTCGCGCGGCGTCAGTGTCAGCGCGGCGCTGGGCAGGCGGTCAACGGGCAGCGATCCGCTGCCAATCTGCGACTGGCAGGATTCCACGCGCACGTCGAAATCGGGGAAGTGTGCGGCGACTTGCGGCAGTAGCAGTTCCGCCTGAGCGCGAATCGAGGCCGCATCGCGCGACAGCAGACGCAGCGTTGGCAGACGTTCGGCCAGTTTCTCCGGATGGAGATAGAGCCGCAGCGTGGCGTCCAGCGCAGCGAGGGTCATTTTATCAGCGCGCAGGGCGCGTTTCAGCGGGTGCTGCTGGAGCTTCGCAATCAGTTCACGTTTACCAACCACAATTCCGGCCTGTGGGCCACCGAGCAGTTTGTCGCCGGAGAAGCTCACCAGGCTCACGCCTGCGGCGATCATCTCCTGCGGCATCGGCTCTTTCGGCAGACCGTAGAGACTCAAATTCACCAGCGAACCGCTGCCCAGATCGGCAATGACCGGCACGTTCAGTTCGCGGCCAATCTCCGCCAGCTCCGCCTCTTCCACCGTTTTGGTAAAGCCTTCAATGTGATAGTTGCTGGTGTGGACTTTCATCAGCAGCGCGGTGTTTTCGTTAACCGCCGCGCGATAATCTTTCGCATGCGTGCGGTTGGTGGTCCCGATTTCATGCAGCTCGCAGCCCGCCTGACGCATCACGTCAGGAATGCGGAACGCGCCGCCAATCTCCACCAGCTCGCCGCGCGACACCACTACCTCTTTGCCGCTGGCGGTGGCCGCCAGCATCAGCAGAACCGCCGCCGCGTTATTGTTCACAATGCAGGCATCTTCCGCGCCCGTTATCTGGCACAAAAGATCAGCCAGCGCGCGGTCGCGGTGTCCACGCCCGGCACCGTCCAGATCGTACTCCAGCGTCACCGGGGATCGCATCGCCTGCGTGACCGCCGTTATCGCCTCTTCCGCCTGTGGCGCGCGGCCTAAATTGGTGTGCAGCACCGTTCCCGTCAGGTTGATCACCGGGCGCAATGCGCTTTGCGTATGCGCTGTCAGCCGTTTTTCCACCTCGTTCGCCCAGTCCTCGCACCACTGCGGCAGCGTATTTTGCGTCTGAATGTGCAGGCGGGCTTCATCCTGCATCACATTCAGGAGCGCCACCATGTGGGTGTGCCCGGACCGTTCAAGAAGAGGGATGAATCGGGGATCGCGCAGCAGGCGATCGGTCGCAGGGATCTGGCTGTAGAGGGAACGATGAGTAGTCATTAACATGCCTGGCGGTTGGAGTTCTACCCCCCTCCCGACGGGAGAGGGAGTCAACGTGCAGAGGGATTGTACAGCGTACAGAGGTGAAGTGTTATAACCCGCGTCAAGCCTTTGGTGGTTCGGTGCGGGCAAAGCTTTCGCGGCTAAAGAGCGTTTCGGCCAGTTTGACCAGCAGCGGGCGATCCACGCACCAGCCGGGAGAAACGCGGCGGAAATTGAGATAGCCAATCGCGCAGGCGATGGCGATGGTCGCCAGATTCAGCGCGTCGGTTTTGAGTTTTCCGTCCTGAAGCAGCTGTTCGCACATATCAAGACTGCGGCTGATTTTTTCCCGCTGACGTACCAGCTCCGCTTCGGATTGCTGCGCGGCAGGTCGCGCCTGTTCACGCACCGACACCAGCGCCGCGTCCATGATGCCGTCGGCCAGCGCTTCGATCTGTTTAATCGCCAGCGCCGCTTTCGGCTCACGGGGCACCATCGCCGGGGCAATCCCGAGCAGCTCGATGTACTCGGCAATAATTGGAGAATCAAACCAGGTTTCGCCATCATCGGTTACCAGCGCCGGTACTTTCCCGAGCGGATTGTACTGTGCCACGCCGGTTTCCGCGTGATAGGGCTGTTCGTTCACAAACTCGAACGTGATGCCTTTTTCCAGCAGGAGAATCGAAATCTTACGTACGAAGGGGCTGGTGTAGCTGCCGATGAGTTTCATTGCCTGATCCTTTACGCCAACAAAAGTGTAAGTATGGATCAGGCAACAAAAAAAGCAGAACGTTAATGGTCGAGATAGAGGTAATGCATCCAGCTGGTCATGCGCAGCAGCACTTTCCTCATGACGGAGACGTGCGCGAAGTGGTCGGAATAGACCGCCACCTGGGCATAAATACCGTCAGGGAGGGCATCGACGTCCGCACTAGGGTCCAGATCGATAGTGGCAAGCACGCCGTCTGTGCCAGGTACCACCGTCAGGGATTGCAGCGAACCTTGCGCCTGGTATGAACCGCCCGGCACGACCGGCAGAATGCTGCTCAGTTTGCCGTGGAATACTTGCCCCGGTAGCGCGTTAAAGACTACTTCCGCGTCATCGCCCGGTTTCAGGCGCAGCAGAGAATTCTGGCGGAACTGAGCGACAATCTGGCGTTTTTGGTCAGGAATAAAGACCATCACCGGGCGCAGCGGAAGTGCAGCGGCATAGGTGCCGGGGCGAATCAGCACCTGAGTGACATAACCATCGCTCGGCGCACGCACCACCGTTTGTTCGAGGTTGTACTTCGCCTCGGTCAGCTGTGCCCGCAGGCTGGCAATCTGCGACTGCTCGCCGTTGACCATGCTGTCTAACTGGCTTTTGATTTGTGCCTGATCGGCCACCGAGGCTTTCACCATCGCATCCTGCGCCAGATAGTTTTGCTGTGCGTTGTCGATATCGCTTTCAGAAAACGGGTTTACCTTCGCCCGGCTGCCTTTCAGATAGCGCTGGTAATCCTTATACAGGCGGTCACGCTCTGCGGAGACGCGGGTGGTATTGGCCTGCGCTTCCGACAGCTGGCCTTTCAGCACGTCAATATTGTAGGTGGCGGTGACCAGATCAGCCTGCAGTCTGTCGACTCGGGCCTGATAGCGAACCGGATCGATTTTAAATAACACATCGCCTTTTTTAATTAGCTGGTTATTTTTATCCGTGACTTCACTTACCACCCCGGTCACTTGCGGCGTGATCGGAATAGAAATCACCGCTTTTTGCGCCGTAAATGTATAAGGGTGGTTATAGTTCATTAATAAGATCAAACCGGCGACGATAAATACCCCACCTAATGCGGCGGTGGCGAGCGTCCATTGGTTAACCGGAATACGGAAGATTTTAAAGATCGCCCAGGCAAACGCGACATAGGTCAGAATAATTAGCAGATCCATGATTAGCTCTCCGGCGTATTTTTTTCTGCGGGCGTTGGCTCCGCGCCAAGCCGGTGTTCCAGCTCGGTAACGCGTCTGGTGAGGACATCAATATCGGGTTGCTGCGGGGACTGCGCAATGTGATTTTGCATCCCCCATCCGCGCTCGGGCTGGTACAGCGTGGCCCAAATCCACAGGAATGGCCAGATAATATGCAGCGTAAACAGGCTGACCCAGCCCGCTGTATGGATCGCATCGGCATGGGGATGATTACGCTTTTTCGCCATCAAATAGGGGATATCATGAATCGCAATGATCCCATAAAAAATGACCAGAAAAACGAAAATCAATACGCCCAGCGCGAAATAGTTAAGGAACATATTTGCCTCACTAAAATAGCTTCAACTCTTTAAAAATATTAAATGGTAAGCAACCAAATTAATTTCTTACTGTGCAATTTCTTTGCACATATAAATTAGAGCCGTGGAGTATTATTATTAAAATATCTCCGCGCAAGTTTAATAGCGTGACAAAATATATCCTGACTAATAATCTACTTAATCTTACATTAGCAGATTAATCCTCATTACGCTTTTTCTCCATAACACTAAGGGATGAAAGCATGTTGAGGAAAATCAGTGACTGGATTACAGCCTGGCTGAATTGACAAAACAGAAGTGGGCGGCGATCACACCTGGAGAATTCTGCCTTCAAATTTATTGTGAAGATGATCACAAACATCCAACAAACCCGCCAACACAAATTGTGATTACGATCACATTAAAGCGTCAATCCTGGCGGATTTTTCCCCTGTGTATTTTTTTTACACACCACATTTGTGACGAAGATCACTTCAATTTTAGCCCCACCCCCTACATTTACGTGATTGAGATCACACAAAATTTCGCTGTCTGGACAGTTGAACGATTCAGTGCCAGATTTCACAGCATCAGAACAGGGCTCGGCTACCTCTGCCGCCGCACATTAACGATAAACCTCGGGCCGCAAGCCTAAGCGTAAACAGAAGAAGGGGTGTTTTATGTCATCCGATATCAAGATCAAAGTGCAAAGCTTTGGTCGTTTCCTGAGCAACATGGTGATGCCAAATATCGGCGCGTTTATCGCGTGGGGTATCATCACTGCGTTATTTATTCCGACAGGGTGGTTGCCGAACGAAACGCTGGCGAAACTCGTTGGCCCTATGATTACCTATCTGCTGCCACTGCTCATCGGTTATACCGGTGGTCGCCTGGTTGGCGGCGATCGCGGCGGTGTGGTCGGTGCTATCACCACCATGGGCGTTATCGTCGGTGCGGATATGCCGATGTTCCTCGGTGCGATGATTGCAGGTCCTTTAGGCGGCTGGGCAATTAAGAAATTTGACGTCTGGGTTGATGGCAAGATCAAATCCGGCTTCGAAATGCTGGTGAACAACTTCTCCGCTGGCATCATCGGTATGATCCTGGCGATTCTGGCGTTCCTGGGTATCGGCCCTGCGGTTGAAGTGCTGTCGAAAGTGCTGGCTGCGGGCGTTAACTTCATGGTCGTTCACGACATGCTGCCGCTGGCCTCTATCTTTGTAGAACCAGCGAAAATCCTGTTCCTGAACAACGCGATCAACCACGGTATCTTCTCACCGCTGGGTATTCAGCAGTCCCATGAACTGGGCAAATCCATCTTCTTCCTGATTGAAGCTAACCCAGGTCCGGGTATGGGTGTTCTGCTGGCGTACATGTTCTTCGGTCGCGGCAGCGCTAAACAGTCTGCTGGCGGCGCGGCTATCATCCACTTCCTGGGCGGTATCCACGAAATTTACTTCCCATACGTGCTGATGAACCCACGTCTGATCCTGGCCGTTATCCTCGGCGGTATGACTGGCGTGTTCACTCTGAGCGTGCTGGGCGGCGGTCTGGTTTCTCCTGCATCTCCAGGTTCTATCCTGGCGGTTCTGGCGATGACGCCAAAAGGTGCCTACTTCGCTAACATCGCGGCAATCTGCGCGGCAATGGCAGTCTCCTTCGTGGTTTCCGCTATCCTGCTGAAAACCAGCAAAGTGAAAGAAGAAGACGATATCGACGCTGCGACCCGTCGTATGCAGGATATGAAAGCCGAATCTAAAGGCGCTGCAACGCCGCTGACTGCGGGTGACGTCTCTAACGACCTGAGCCACGTGCGTAAAATCATCGTAGCCTGTGATGCCGGTATGGGTTCAAGCGCAATGGGTGCTGGCGTGCTGCGTAAAAAAGTCCAGGATGCGGGCCTGACCAACATCTCCGTGACCAACAGCGCAATCAACAGCCTGCCACCGGATGTCGACCTGGTCATCACGCACCGCGATCTGACAGAACGTGCGATGCGTCAGGTTCCACAGGCACAACACATTTCACTCACGAACTTCCTCGACAGCGGCCTGTACTCTAGCCTGACCGAGCGTCTGGTGGCGGCACAGCGTCACACCGACAACGAAGTGAAAGTCCGTGATAGCCTGAAAGACAGCTTTGATCCAAACGACAGCCACCTGTTCCGTCTGGGCGCTGAAAACATCTTCCTCGGCCGCACCGCGAGCCACAAAGAAGAAGCGATTCGCTTTGCGGGTGAGCAGCTGGTGAAAGGCGGTTACGTCGAGCCAGAATATGTTGATGCGATGCTGGCGCGTGAGAAACTGACGCCAACGTATCTGGGTGAATCCATCGCAGTGCCACACGGTACGGTTGAAGCGAAAGATCGCGTTCTGAAAACCGGCGTGGTGTTCTGTCAGTACCCGGCAGGCGTGCGCTTCGGTGAAGAAGAAGACGACATCGCCCGTCTGGTGATTGGTATCGCCGCTCGCAACAACGAGCACATCCAGGTGATTACCAGCCTGACCAACGCTCTGGATGATGAATCCGTCATCGAGCGCCTGGCACAGACCACCAGCGTTGAAGAAGTGCTGGCGCTGCTGAACAAGTAACAGCGTCCTATCCCCTCTCCCTTTCGGGAGAGGGTTAGGGTGAGGGAAATGCCTCACCCCAGCCCTCTCGGGTAAAAACATTGATGAAGGTTAATACTATGAAAGCATTACATTTTGGCGCAGGTAATATCGGTCGTGGTTTTATCGGCAAACTGCTGGCAGACGCGGGCATTACGCTGACATTCGCCGATGTGAATCAAGTGGTGCTCGACGCCCTGAATGCCCGTCATAGCTACCAGGTTCACGTCGTGGGCGAAAACGAGCTGGTGGAAACCGTCTCGGGTGTGAATGCCGTCAGCAGCATTGGCGACGACGTTATTGACCTGATCGCCAGCGTTGATCTGGTGACCACCGCCGTCGGTCCGGTTGTGCTTGAGCGTATCGCCCCTGCCGTCGCGAAAGGTCTGTCAAAACGTAAAGCCCAGGGCATCACCACGCCGCTGAATATCATCGCCTGTGAAAACATGGTGCGCGGTACCACGCAGCTGAAAGGCCACGTTCTGGCCGCCGTCGCCGACGAAGATAAAGCCTGGGTCGAAGAGCACGTTGGCTTTGTCGATTCCGCCGTGGACCGTATCGTCCCGCCGTCTGAATCCGCCACTCACGATCCGCTGGAAGTAACCGTTGAAACCTTCAGCGAGTGGATTGTTGATAAAACCCAGTTCAAAGGCCCGCTGCCGACGATCCCGGGTATGGAATTAACCGATAACCTGATGGCATTTGTCGAACGCAAACTCTTCACGCTGAACACCGGGCATGCTATAACCGCGTACCTCGGAAAATTGGCCGGTCATCAGACCATTCGTGATGCGATTCTCGATGAGAAAATCCGTGCGGTGGTAAAAGGTGCGATGGAAGAGAGCGGCGCGGTCCTGATCAAACGCTACGGTTTTGATGCCGAGAAGCATGCGGCATACATTCAGAAAATCCTCGGCCGTTTTGAAAACCCGTATCTGAAAGATGACGTTGAGCGCGTCGGTCGTCAGCCGCTGCGTAAACTGAGCGCCGGCGATCGCCTGATCAAACCGCTGCTGGGCACGCTGGAGTACGACCTGCCGCACGCCAACCTGGTAAAAGGGATTGCGGGTGCCATGCACTATCGCAGCGAGCAGGACCCACAGGCGCAGGAGCTGGCTCAATTGATCGATACCAAAGGCCCGCAGGCGGCACTTGCCGAGATTTCAGGGCTTGAGGCCAATAGTAGCGTGGTTGTGGAGGCGGTTAACGCATATAACGCAACCAAATGATTCAGGATCAGGCGCAGGTTCTCCTGCGCCCGAACGACAGATTGTCAGATATGCAGGCAATAATGGAACAAACCCAGGCCTTTGAAAACCGTGTGCTTGAGCGTCTGAATGCTGGCAAAACCGTACGAAGTTTCCTGATTGCCGCCGTCGAGTTACTCACCGAGGCGGTGAATATTCTGGTACTTCAGGTGTTCCGCAAAGACGACTACGCGGTAAAATATGCTGTAGAACCGTTACTGGACGGCGACGGACCGCTGGGCGATCTGTCGGTTCGCCTGAAGCTCATTTATGGTCTCGGCGTCCTCAGCAGGCCCGAGTATGAAGACGCGGAACTGCTGATGGCCCTGCGCGAAGAGCTAAATCACGACGGTAATGAGTACGCTTTTACCGACGATGAAATTCTCGGGCCGTTTGGCGAATTACACTGCGTCACCGCCCTGCCGCCGGCACCGCATTTTGATAACAGCGATCCTGAACTGTATGCGATGCAAAAGCTTCGTTATCAACAGGTTGTGCGTTCTACGATGGTCCTTTCCCTGACTGAGCTGATTTCACGAATCAGCTTAAAAAAAGCGTTTCAGAAGTAACCCTGCGCACATTGGTGTATCCTTCCCTTAATTCCCCCGTTTTTAGAGCTATATGTGATGAAAGAAGTCGAAAAGAACGAAATTAAACGCCTGAGCGATCGCCTGGATCTGATCCGCCACCAGCAGGCTGATATGTCGCTGGTTGAGTCCGCTGAGAAATACGCTGAGCTGGAAAAAGAGAAAGCGACGCTGGAAGCAGAAATCGATCGTCTGCGTGCCGTGAAAGGCCACAAGCTGAGCAAAGAAGCGCAGAAGCTGATGGACATGCCGCATCGCCGTGCGATCACCAAAAAAGAACAGGCCGACATGGGCAAGCTGAAAAAAAGCGTGCGCGGCCTGGTGGTTGTGCACCCGATGACCGAACTGGGCCGTGAAATGGGCCTGAAAGAGATGACCGGCTTTTCGAAGACGGCGTTCTGATTTAGCTGCCGGGTGGCGCCATGCTTACCCGGCCTGCCCCCTCCCCTTAAAATTGGCCCAACCAATCCCCTGACCAATACTTCCCTGGTTCACACTTCCATTATTTCTGCTCACAAAATCATTGCCCATCCATAACATTTGATTAACCATTTGTTGTCATTACCCCTACATCACACTATTGGCAGGACCACTTTTACACAGACTGTGACGCTGAGATGAGCGCAGACTCACCGCGAAGCGGAATGTGTGGTCCTCAGGAGACCTGCAATGAGCCTCTGGCAACAAAACTACGATCCGGCCGGTAACATCTGGCTGTCGAGCCTGATCGCATCGCTACCGATTCTGTTCTTCTTCTTCGCGCTGATTAAGCTCAAGCTGAAGGGCTATCTCGCCGCCACCTACACCGTCGCGATTGCGCTGGTGGTGGCGCTGTTCTTCTACAAAATGCCGGTCGATCACGCCCTGGCGTCGGTGGTGTATGGTTTCTTCTACGGATTGTGGCCAATCGCCTGGATCATCATCGCGGCGGTGTTTGTTTATAAAATCTCGGTGAAGACCGGGCAATTCGACATCATTCGCTCGTCGATTCTCTCCATTACCCCGGATCAGCGCCTGCAAATGCTGATTGTCGGTTTCTGCTTCGGCGCGTTCCTCGAAGGGGCCGCAGGCTTTGGTGCGCCGGTGGCGATCACCGCTGCGCTGCTGGTGGGTCTCGGCTTTAACCCGCTGTATGCTGCGGGCCTGTGTCTGATCGTTAACACCGCCCCGGTAGCCTTCGGCGCGATGGGGATTCCCATTCTGGTCGCCGGGCAGGTCACCGGTTTAGACAGCTTCGAAATCGGCCAGATGGTGGGGCGTCAGCTGCCGTTCCTGACCATTATTGTACTGTTCTGGATTATGGCGATTATGGACGGCTGGCGCGGCGTGAAAGAGACCTGGCCTGCGGTGGTGGTTGCAGGTGGTTCGTTTGCTATCGCCCAGTATCTCAGCTCGAACTTTATCGGCCCGGAACTGCCGGACATCATCTCGTCGCTGGTATCGCTGGTCTGCCTCACCCTGTTCCTGAAGCGCTGGCAGCCGGTGCGCATCTTCCGCTTTGGCGATATGGGCGCGGCGCAGGTCGATCAGACTTTGGCACGCACCCGTTACAGCGTCGGCCAGATTGTGCGTGCCTGGTCGCCGTTCCTGTTCCTGACCGCGACGGTCACCCTCTGGAGCGTCCCGCCGTTCAAAGCGCTGTTCGCCCCTGGCGGCGCGCTGTACGACATGGTGATTAACATCTCCGTGCCGTTCCTCGACAAAATGGTTGCCCGCATGCCGCCGGTCGTTCACGAAGCGACGCCGTATGCTGCGGTCTATAAGTTCGACTGGTTCTCTGCAACCGGCACGGCGATCCTGTTTGCGGCGATTCTTTCTGTGGTGTGGCTGCGCATGAAACCGGCGGCGGCTATTCAGACCTTTGCCAGCACGCTGAAAGAGCTGGCGCTGCCGATTTACTCTATCGGTATGGTGCTGGCGTTCGCGTTTATCTCGAACTACTCCGGTTTGTCATCGACGCTGGCGTTAGCCCTGGCCCATACGGGGCACGCATTCACCTTCTTCTCGCCGTTCCTCGGCTGGCTGGGCGTGTTCTTGACCGGTTCCGATACGTCATCCAACGCCCTCTTTGCCGCGCTTCAGGCGACTGCCGCGCAGCAGATTGGTGTTTCGGACGTGCTGCTCGTCGCGGCGAACACCACTGGCGGCGTGACCGGCAAAATGATCTCCCCGCAGTCCATCGCCATTGCCTGTGCAGCGGTGGGACTGGTGGGTAAAGAGTCGGACCTGTTCCGATTTACCGTCAAACACAGCCTGATTTTCACCTGCATGGTGGGCGTGATTACCACGCTTCAGGCCTACGTCTTAACCTGGATGATTCCATGATAGTGATGCCCAGACGCCTGTCCGACGAGATTGCCTCTCGCGTGCGGGCGCTGATTGAAGAACAACAGCTGGAAGCGGGCATGAAATTGCCCGCAGAACGCCAGCTGGCGGCGCTGCTTGGCGTGTCGCGTAATTCACTGCGCGAAGCGCTGGCGACGCTGGTCAGCGAGGGCGTGCTGCTCAGCCGTCGCGGCGGCGGGACCTTTGTCCGCTGGCAGCATGACGACTGGTCCGAGCAAAACATCGTTCAGCCTCTTAAAACGCTGATGGAGAACGATCCGGATTACAGTTTCGATATCCTCGAAGCCCGCCATGCCATTGAAGCCAGCACCGCCTGGCACGCGGCGATGCGCGCCACGGACGCCGACAAAGAGAAGCTCAAAGCCTGCTTTGAGGCGACGCAGAGCGATAACCCGGATATCGCCTCGCAGGCGGACGTGCGTTTTCATCTCGCCATTGCCGAGGCCTCACACAACGTGGTGCTGCTGCAAACCATGCGCGGCTTTTTCGATCTGCTGCAATCCTCTGTTAAGCAGAGCCGCCAGCGCATGTATCTCGTCCCACCGGTCTTTGCCCAGCTCACGGAGCAGCATCAGGCCGTGCTCGACGCCATTCTGAAAGGCGACGCCGACGCCGCGCGTAAAGCGATGATGGCCCATCTCGGTTTCGTCCATACCACCATCAAACGATTCGATGAAGATCAGGCCCGACAGGCGCGCATTACCCGCCTGCCCGGCGATCATGATATTTCCAGGGAGAACAAAGCATGATTATTTCCGCAGCCAGTGACTATCGCGCAGCGGCGCAGCGCATCCTGCCACCATTCCTGTTCCACTACATCGACGGCGGGGCGTATTCCGAATACACCCTGCGCCGCAACGTGGAGGATCTGTCCGAAGTGGCGCTGCGCCAGCGTGTGCTGAAAAACATGTCCGATCTGAGTCTGGAAACGAAGCTGTTCAACGAGACGCTGTCGATGCCTGTGGCTCTGGCACCCGTTGGCCTGTGCGGCATGTATGCTCGTCGCGGTGAGGTGCAAGCGGCGGCGGCGGCTGATGCAAAAGGTATCCCGTTTACGCTCTCGACAGTCTCCGTGTGTCCGATTGAAGAGGTGGCACCGACCATTAAGCGCCCGATGTGGTTCCAGCTGTACGTCCTGCGCGACCGCGGCTTTATGCGTAACGCCCTGGAGCGTGCCAAAGCGGCAGGCTGTTCAACGCTGGTGTTTACGGTCGATATGCCGACGCCGGGCGCCCGCTATCGCGATGCCCACTCGGGTATGAGCGGCGCGAACGCGGCCATGCGTCGCTACTGGCAGGCGGTCACCCATCCGCAGTGGGCGTGGGATGTGGGCGTCAACGGTCGGCCACACGATCTGGGGAATATTTCGGCGTACCTCGGTAAACCGACCGGGCTGGAGGATTATATCGGCTGGCTGGCGAATAACTTTGATCCGTCGATCTCGTGGAAAGATCTGGAATGGATACGCGAGTTCTGGGACGGCCCGATGGTCATCAAAGGCATTCTCGATCCGGAAGATGCACGCGATGCGGTGCGTTTTGGCGCAGATGGTATTGTGGTGTCGAACCACGGCGGGCGTCAGCTTGACGGCGTGCTCTCCTCCGCGCGCGCGCTGCCGGCCATCGCCGACGCGGTGAAAGGCGATATTGCGATTCTGGCCGACAGCGGCATCCGCAACGGGCTGGACGTGGTGCGCATGATTGCCCTCGGCGCTGACAGCGTGCTGCTGGGCCGGGCATATCTGTATGCGCTGGCGACGCATGGCCAGGCTGGCGTGGCTAATCTGCTGAACCTTATCGAAAAAGAGATGAAAGTGGCGATGACGCTGACCGGGGCTAAAACCATCGGTGAGATCAGCAAGGATTCGCTGGTGCAGGAGCTGAGTAAATTACCGGCGGCTCTGGCACCATTGGCGCGAGGGGACGCGGCGTAGGGAAAGTGGTATCCTGCCCCCGCATTTTAAGGGGGCAGCATGCTTAACATCGTTTTATTCGAACCAGAAATTCCACCGAATACCGGGAATATCATCCGCCTGTGCGCCAACACCGGTTTTCGTTTGCATATTATCGAGCCAATGGGTTTTGCGTGGGATGATAAACGCCTGCGCCGTGCCGGGCTGGATTATCACGAATTTACCGCCGTGGTCCGCCATCACGATTACGCCGCGTTTTTGGAAGCAGAAAAGCCGCAACGTATGTTTGCCCTGACGACGAAAGGCACGCCTGCACACAGTGCGGTGAGCTATCAGGAAGGCGATTATCTGATGTTTGGTCCGGAGACACGCGGGCTGCCTGCCACTATTCTTGACGCCCTGCCTGCTGAGCAAAAAATCCGTATTCCGATGATGCCGGACAGCCGGAGCATGAACCTGTCGAATGCGGTGTCGGTGGTGGTGTACGAAGCCTGGCGCCAGCTGGGGTATGCTGGCGCGGTATTACGAAGCTGATGTTGTCGGGTAGCGATTCGCTTACCCGCGCAAGGTTTTAAATCCCGTCGCCATACTCAAAGGTATGGTGAATACCGTTGAAGTGCTGATCCATATCCATCGCGGGTTTATCGCTCTCTGGCTTGCCAACGATACGCGCTGGCACGCCAGCGGCGGTGGTATGCGGTGGAACAGGTTGCAGCACCACGGAACCGGCGCCGATTTTGGCACCGCGCCCCACTTCGATATTGCCGAGAATTTTCGCGCCCGCGCCAATCATCACCCCTTCACGGATCTTCGGATGGCGATCGCCGCTGGTTTTACCGGTACCCCCGAGGGTGACGGACTGCAGAATCGACACGTCATCTTCGATCACCGCCGTTTCCCCGACGACAATCCCCGTGGCGTGGTCGAGCATGATCCCGCGACCAATTTTCGCCGCCGGGTGGATATCGACCTGGAAAGTGACGGAAACCTGGTTCTGCAAGAAGATCGCCAGCGCGCGGCGGCCCTCATTCCACAGCCAGTGGCCAATACGGTAGGCCTGCAAGGCGTGGAAGCCTTTCAGGTACAGCAGCGGCGTTGAATATTTATCGACGGCAGGGTCACGCGTGCGCACGGCCTGAATATCACAGGCGGCGGAGGCGATCATTTCAGGGTCAGCGGCATACGCCTCTTCCACCACTTCGCGAATAGCGATCGCGGGCATAATGGAGGACGCCAGTTTATTGGCGAGCATATAGCTCAGGGCGCTGCCGAGGTTTTCATGCTTGAGTAGCGTCGCGTGGTAGAAACTGGCCAGCATTGGCTCGCAGTCGGCCAAAGCCCGGGCTTCGGCTTTAATATTGTTCCAGACGATATCCAGTTCTTCACACGGCATTGCATACTCCAGGCGGTATCATAATGACCGGCCAGTTCTGCGCCAGCCGGGTCATTCAGGTGACTAAGGTTCCCTGCGATTAATTACTACTGCGCTCGTCCTTGCGTGAGCGACCTAACAGCGTTAATGCTGCCTCGCGCGCATTTTTTCCGCAATACAATACCTGATAAATTTCCTCGGTTATTGGCATTTCGACACCAAAACGGTGCGCCAATTCCCGAACTTCTTTGGTATTGCGATAGCCTTCAACCACCTGACCAATCTTCTCCTGTGCGCCGATCACGTCCATGCCCTGTCCAAGCATCATGCCGAAACGGCGGTTGCGAGACTGGTTATCAGTGCAGGTCAGCACCAGATCGCCTAAACCGGCCATCCCCATAAAGGTGGCAGGATCGGCGCCCAGCGCGGTCCCGAGACGAGACATTTCAGTCAGCCCACGGGTGATCAGCGCTGTACGCGCGTTGGCGCCAAAGCCGATACCGTCGGACATCCCGGCACCAATCGCGATGACGTTTTTCACCGCGCCGCCCAGCTGAACACCGATAAAATCGGGATTGCTGTAGACGCGGAAGCTCTTACCGCAGTGCAGCAAATGCTGGAGATCGTCGGAGAAGGTCTGATCGGTCGATGCCAGAGAGATGGCCGTTGGCAGGCCTGCGGCCAGCTCTTTGGCAAACGTCGGCCCGGAGATCACCGCGAGCGGAATGTCATCACCCAGAATTTCGCGGGCGACATCCTGCAAGAGACGTCCGGTTTCCGCTTCCAGCCCTTTCGTCGCCCACACAATGCGCGCATCCGGGCGCATCAGCGCCTTGATCTGGTGCAGCACCTGGCCAAAGACATGGCTCGGCACAACCACGAGAATATTGCGGCTGGCGGCAAGCGCGGTGGCAAGATCGCTTTCGAGATGCAGCGAATCAGGGAAAGGCACGTCAGGAAGAAACGCCACGTTGCAGCGGTCGTGTTGCAACGTCGCGATATGTTTGGGATCGTGGCCCCAGAGAACCACTTCGTGACCATTTCTTGCCAGAGTGATGGCAAGAGCGGTGCCGTAAGAGCCGGCACCGATCACAGTCATTGACGCATTAACTGTACTCATCAGGCATCCTGATGTTGGTCAGTACCTTCGCCAGCTTGCTGCTGCAGATAGTTCATGAACAGCGCATCAAAGTTTACTGGCGCAAGGTTCAGTTGCGGGAATGTACCGCGGGATACCAGGCTGGTGATGCATTCGCGAGCATACGGGAACAGGATGTTCGGGCAGTATGCACCCAGGCAATGCGCCAGCTGATTACCTTCGATACCGCCAACGGAGAAGATACCGCCCTGCTGTACTTCGCACAGGAATGCAGTTTCTTCGCCCAGCGCAGCGGTAACGGTCACGCGCAGCACAACTTCATACACGTCTTCTGCCAGTTGGGTAGAAGCAGTATCAAGATCAAGTTTAACCTCTGGCTGCCAATCTTTCTGGAAAACGTGTGGCGCATTTGGAGCTTCGAAAGAGACATCTTTGGTATAGATGCGCTGGATCTGGAAACTCATTTCGTTGTTGTTTTGTTCTGACATGGAAATACCCTTTTTAATTGTCCTAAAACGCTATCACAGCAGGGGATCGAGCCCGCCGCGTGCATCCAGCGCATACAAGTCATCACAGCCACCAATGTGCTGCGCATCAATAAAAATCTGCGGAACCGTCGTGCGGCCACTACGTTTGATCATCTCTTCACGTTTTGCCGCATCGCCATCAATGGGCAGTTCCTGGAAAGTTACCCCTTTGCTGTTTAGCAGCGCTTTTGCACGATGGCAAAACGGGCAGGTCGCTTTGGTGTAGATTTCAATATTGGCCATCACGTCGTTCCTCTTATTTACCGCGAACTAAAGGCAGATTCTCACCGCTCCAGCCAGAGACGCCGTCTTTCAGTACGAAGACTTTATCGAAGCCAGCTTTGGTGAGTGCGCTCGCTGGGTCCTGAGCCTGCATGCCGGTACCGTCAACCACGATAATTGGTTTGTCTTTATGCTTTTCCAGCTCGCCAAGATTGTTGGCTTTGATTTCTGTTGGCAGCAGGTTAATAGACCCTGCAATGTGCCCTTTACGGAAATCATCACGCTGGCGCAGATCCACAACGACCGCGTCTTCTTTGTTGATGAGGCGCGTTGCTTCGCCACGGGTAATAACCTTAACTTTAGACGTAAGGCCTTTAAACGTGGTGAATAGCACAGCGGCCAGTAAACCAATCCACGCGATACTGAGTACTGGGTGGCGGCTAACAAATTGCATAATTTCTTGCATAGGGGGTAACAACTCCCGACGTAGTGATTAAAAAAACCAGGACAGGAGTATACCTGTGCGTTGTGGCAAATACAGCCAGCGAGAATAAGCTAATCCATTTTCTGCGGCATGCCACGAAAAAAAGCGTCAAAATGAGCACACCCGCCGCCTGTCCCCTCCCTTTCTTTGATCTTCTGAGGCTATTTTATCGATTCAGCTGTAGTAAAATTACGCAAATTTTTTGTCTCTTGAGCATGAGGTTGTCGCAATGTCGGTTTCTAAAAAACCTATGGTACTGGTGATTCTGGATGGTTATGGCTATCGTGAGGACAGCCAGGATAACGCCATTTTCAACGCTAAAACCCCGGTCATGGATGCGCTGTGGGCAAAACGTCCGCATACCCTGATTGACGCTTCTGGCCTGGAAGTTGGCCTGCCAGACCGTCAGATGGGCAACTCCGAAGTGGGACACGTCAACCTGGGCGCCGGTCGTATCGTCTATCAGGACCTGACTCGCCTGGACGTTGAAATTAAAGAACGTACTTTCTTCACCAACCCGGTGTTGACCACCGCCGTTGATAAAGCGGTCAACGCGGGCAAAGCCGTCCACATCATGGGCCTGCTCTCTGCCGGTGGTGTTCACAGCCACGAAGATCACATCCTGGCGATGGTTGAGATGGCTGCCGAACGCGGCGCAGAAAAAATCTATCTGCACGCTTTCCTCGACGGCCGCGACACCCCACCGCGCAGCGCGAAATCCTCCCTGCAAACCTTTGAAGAGAAATTTGCTGAACTGGGCAAAGGCCGCGTGGCGTCTATCATTGGCCGCTACTTCGCAATGGACCGCGACAACCGCTGGGACCGCGTTGAGAAAGCCTACGACCTGATGACCCAGGCAGCAGGCGAATTCCAGTTTGATACCGCTGTTGCCGGTCTGGAAGCCGCTTACGCGCGCGATGAAAACGACGAATTCGTGAAAGCGACCGTGATCCGTGCTGAAGGCCAGGACGATGCCGCAATGGAAGACGGCGATGCGCTGATCTTCATGAACTTCCGCGCTGACCGTGCGCGCGAAATCACCCGCGCTTTCGTGAACGCGGATTTCGACGGTTTTGCCCGTAAAAAAGTCGTGAACCTCGACTTCATCATGCTGACCGAATACGCCGCAGACATTAAAGTCCCTTGCGCGTATCCACCGGCATCGCTGGCAAACACCTTCGGCGAGTGGATGGCGAAGAACGACAAAACGCAGCTGCGTATTTCTGAAACCGAAAAATATGCGCACGTGACCTTCTTCTTCAACGGCGGTGTTGAAGAGCCGTTCAAAGGCGAAGACCGCATTCTGATCAACTCTCCGAAAGTGGCGACCTACGATCTGCAGCCAGAAATGAGCTCTGCTGAACTGACCGAGAAACTGGTTGCGGCAATCAAAAGCGGTAAATACGACACCATCATCTGTAACTACCCGAACGGCGATATGGTCGGGCATACGGGCGTGATGGAAGCCGCGGTGAAAGCGGTTGAAGCGCTGGACCACTGCGTTGACGAAGTGACCAAAGCGGTCGAATCCGTCGGTGGCCAACTGCTGATTACAGCTGACCACGGTAACGCAGAACAGATGCGCGATCCGTCTACCGGACAGGCGCACACAGCACATACCAACCTGCCTGTTCCGCTGATTTACGTGGGTGAGAAATCTCTGAAAGCAGTGGAAGGCGGCAAGCTTTCTGACATCGCGCCAACCATGTTGACGCTGATGGGTATGGAAATCCCGCAAGAGATGACTGGCAAGCCGCTGTTCATCGTGGAATAATCCCTCCCCATGAGGGGAAAGGCGATTTTTTCAATCACATGGGTCGTGAAGCCGTTACGGTTATCAGTCAGGCCTCTGCTTTACGCCAGCGCACTCAGCGCTGGCGTATTGCTGTGCGCCGCATCCGCCCACGCTGACGATCGCGATCAGCTCAAATCTATTCAGGCCGATATCGCCGCCAAAGAGCGCGCGGTACGCCAGCAGCAACAGCAACGCGCCTCTCTGCTTGCCCAGTTAAAGCAGCAGGAGGAAGCGATCTCCGCCGCCGCGCGCAAACTGCGCGAAACGCAGAACACCCTTTCCGTGCTGAACAAGCAAATCGATGAGATGAATGCGTCGATTGCCAAACTGGAACTCCAGCGAGCCACTCAGGAACGTAACCTTGCAGCACAGCTCGACGCTGCGTTTCGTCAGGGCGAGCACACCGGTATTCAGCTGATTCTCAGCGGGGAAGAGAGCCAGCGCGGGCAGCGCCTGCAGGCCTATTTCGGCTATCTGAACCAGGCACGCCAGGAGACCATCGCGCAGTTGAAACAGACGCGCGAAGAGGTCACCTCGCAGAAAGCCGAGCTGGAAGAGAAGCAAAGTCAGCAGCAGACCCTGCTTTACGATCAGCAGGCGCAGCAGGCGAAGCTGGAACAGGCGCGGAACGAACGTAAGAAAACCCTCTCCGGGCTGGAATCTTCCATTCAGGAAGGCCAGGCGCAGCTGGGTGAAATGCGCGCCAACGAATCAAAACTGCGCAACAGTATTGCTCGCGCAGAAGCCGCCGCCCGGGCACGCGCCGAGAAAGAGGCCCGCGAAGCACAAGCCGTAAAAGACCGTCAACAGGAAGCCTCCCGCAAAGGCTCGACCTACAAGCCAACGGAAAGCGAGCGCTCGCTTATCTCACGTACCGGCGGATTAGGCGCCCCACGCGGACAAGCCTACTGGCCCGTGCGCGGCTCTATTTTGCATCGCTATGGCGAACAGCTGCAGGGTGAGCTACGTTGGAAGGGTATCGTGATTGGCGCGTCGGAAGGCAGTGAAGTCAAAGCGATCGCCGATGGCCGCGTGATCCTCGCCGACTGGCTGCAAGGCTACGGCCTGGTGGTGGTGGTTGAGCACGGGAAAGGCGACATGAGTCTTTACGGCTACAACCAAAGCGCGCTGGTCAGCGTCGGCACTCAGGTCCGTGCAGGACAACCCATCGCCCTTGTGGGCAGCAGTGGCGGTCAGGGCCGCCCGTCACTCTATTTCGAAATTCGTCGCCAGGGTCAGGCGGTCAATCCACAGCCGTGGTTGGGAAGATAAGTTTTGCTTCAATTTCGTCGTCTTGTTCTCTCCGTCGTCAGTGCACTGGCGCTGGCTTCACCGGTTTACGCAGGCAAATTAGCCATCGTCATTGATGACTTTGGCTATCGTCCGCACAACGAGAATCAGGTGCTGGCGATGCCGTCGGCCATCTCCGTCGCCGTTTTACCCAATGCACCGCACGCGCGTGAAATGGCGACCAAAGCCCACAACAGCGGGCATGAAGTGCTTATCCACCTGCCGATGGCGCCGCTGAGCAAACAACCGCTGGAAAAAGGCACCCTGCGTCCGGAGATGAGCAGCGACGAGATCGAGCGCATCATTCGCGACGCCTACGGCAAAGTGCCGTTTGCAGTCGGGCTGAATAACCACATGGGCAGCGCCATGACCTCGAGCCTGTTCGGGATGCAGAAAGTGATGCAGGCGCTAGAGCGCTACAACCTCTATTTTCTCGACAGTATGACCATCGGCAATAGCCAGTCTATGCGCGCCGCGCAGGGCACGGGCGTGAAAGTGATTAAGCGCAAAGTGTTCCTTGATGACACCCAGAACGAAGCCGATATTCGCTTCCAGTTTAATCGCGCCGTCCAGTTGGCTCGCCGCACGGGCTCCGCGATCGCCATTGGCCACCCGCACCCGTCCACGGTGCGTGTCTTGCAGCAAATGCTGCCGACGCTGCCCTCAGACATCACGCTGGTCAGCCCAAGCAGCCTGCTGAACGAACCGCAGGTGGATACGTCACGGCCAGACACTTCCACGCCAGGCAGCAAGCCACGCACGGAGCCTAAAAATCCATTCCGTGGCGTACAGATTTGCAAACCGAAACAGCCGCCTGAGCCGGTCTATGCGACCCGATTCTTCACAGTGATTGGTGAGAGCGTCAGCCAAAGCTCGCTGGTGACTTACTTCCAGCACCAGTGGCAGGGCTGGGGTAAGAAAGCGTAATTATTCCGTGAGATGAGAGTCCGCCGGCTTTTTCGCCACGGACTCTTTTTGATCCTGGTGCTGATACCAGGCTTTGAAATATTTCAGGAAGCTGTACGAACTGGCATACAACCCCGTCACGATCCCCACTTTTCCTTGCCGCCATGCGCCGCTCAGCAGATACCATTTAAAGAACGCGCCGATACCGCTGACCACTCCGCGCACGATAGAAGGCCGCACATTCTGATATTTCACCAGCCGGGACGTGTAGCTATTCAGCTTATTGAACACTTCATGAAGAGTGTAAAACGTGTCGTGACGAACCCGTCCTGGCATTTTGATTGCCTTAAGCGCGCCTTCCACTTTGTCATCGACCGGACGGTGATTAAACCGGGCATGTGTACGATTGAACAGACGCACCGGGAAGTCTGGTGAAGAGACGGGATAAATGGTCCGAACTTCTTCACCCAGTACGTGCCAGTAGCGCGGAATACGCCAGGCCTGATCTGCGGCAGGTTCATCGCCCGCTTTGAGCGCCAGAATGAAATCAACCAGCTCAGTGTCGAGGATCTCATCGCTGTCCATGCACAGCACCCAGTCGTTTGTCGCCAGATCAATCGCATGATTCATCTGCGCGCCGTGCATTGCATAGGGGTGGTAGTGGGTGGTAAGGCCGTATTCACGGCAGATATCCAGCGTGGCATCCGTACTCCCGGAATCAACCACGACGAATTCATCCGCCACGGTGAGCAGCGGTGGCAGGACTTCACGCAGCAGACGCGCTGAGTTACAGGTCAATAAACAAACGGTAAGCTTGAACATAGGCACTGTAAAAGTAAATGAAACCTAAACAAACTTTATAAGCGTGTGGTTAAAAAAGCGAAGTAAAAATCGAAATAATCTGATTGCGGATACAAGAAGTGTGAATGAGTCGAAAAAAAAGCGCCCGCAGGCGCTTTCATGGTTAATCCCAGCTCAGGATCACTTTCCCGGACTGGCCCGAGCGCATCGCGTCGAAGCCTTTCTGGAAATCATCGATGCCGAAATGGTGCGTAATGATTGGCGTCAGATCCAGACCGGACTGGATCAGCGCGGCCATTTTGTACCAGGTTTCAAACATCTCGCGGCCATAAATGCCTTTGATGAACAGACCTTTAAAGATGACTTTGTTCCAGTCGATAGACATATCTGACGGCGGAATACCCAGCATCGCGATACGGCCACCGTGGTTCATGGTATCGAGCATAGTGCGAAACGCAGGCGGTGCGCCGGACATCTCCAGCCCCACATCGAAGCCTTCGGTCATGCCAAGCTCGGCCATCACGTCGCTCAGGTTCTCTTTCGAGACATCCACTGCGCGAGTCACGCCCATTTTGCGCGCCAGAGACAGGCGGTATTCGTTCACATCGGTGATCACGACGTTACGCGCACCCACATGTTTCGCCACCGCTGCGGCCATAATGCCGATCGGGCCTGCGCCTGAGACCAGCACATCCTCGCCCACTAAATCAAACGACAGCGCTGTGTGAACCGCGTTGCCGAACGGGTCGAAGATCGAAGCCAGGTCGTCAGAGATGTTGTCCGGAATTTTGAAAGCATTAAACGCCGGGATCACCAGATATTCAGCGAAACAGCCCGGACGGTTAACGCCTACGCCCACGGTGTTACGACACAGATGGGTGCGTCCACCGCGACAGTTACGGCAATGACCGCATGTGATATGGCCTTCACCGGAGACGCGATCGCCGATTTTAAACCCCTTCACTTCCTGGCCGATACCCACTACTTCGCCGACGTATTCATGACCAACCACCATCGGAACCGGAATGGTTTTTTGCGACCACTGATCCCAGTTGTAGATGTGAACGTCGGTACCGCAAATGGCGGTTTTACGAATTTTGATCAGCAGATCGTTATGACCGACTTCCGGCTCCGGCACGTCGGTCATCCAAATCCCTTCTTCCGCTTTCAGTTTGGATAACGCTTTCATCACACGTCCTCAGGCAATCACGCCCAGTTGTTTGCCGATGCGGGTAAAGGCTGCTACCGCACGCTCGATTTGCTCAGGTGAGTGCGCCGCAGACATCTGGGTGCGGATACGCGCCTGACCTTTTGGCACCACCGGGAAGAAGAACCCAGTGACGTAAATCCCCTCTTTTTGCAGCTCGCGGGCAAAGTTTTGCGCCACAACCGCGTCGCCTAACATCACCGGGATAATCGCGTGATCGGCACCTGCCAGCGTAAAGCCTGCAGCGGTCATTTTTTCGCGGAACAGACGCGCGTTAGACCACAGGCGATCGCGCAGCTCAGCGCCCGATTCCACCATCTCCAGCACTTTAATGGAGGCAGAGACAATCGCCGGTGCCAGGGAGTTAGAGAACAGATACGGACGGGAGCGCTGGCGCAACCATTCGACCACTTCCTTGCGCGCTGCGGTATAGCCGCCGGACGCGCCGCCGAGCGCTTTGCCCAGCGTACCGGTGATGATGTCCACGCGACCCATCACGTCACAATATTCGTGGGAACCGCGACCGTTTTCACCGACAAAACCGACCGCGTGTGAGTCATCGACCATCACCAGCGCATCGTATTTGTCTGCCAGGTCGCACACGCCTTTCAGGTTGGCGATCACGCCGTCCATGGAGAACACGCCGTCGGTGGCGATCAGCACATGACGCGCACCGGCTTCACGCGCCTCTTTCAGACGCGCTTCCAGCTCCTGCATGTCGTTGTTGGCATAGCGGAAACGCTTCGCTTTACACAGACGCACGCCGTCGATAATCGAAGCATGGTTCAGGGCGTCAGAGATAATCGCGTCTTCCGCACCCAGCAGGGTCTCAAACAGACCGCCGTTGGCGTCGAAGCAGGAAGAGTAGAGAATTGCATCTTCCATCCCGAGGAACGCCGCCAGCTTGCTCTCAAGCTGTTTGTGGCTGTCCTGCGTGCCACAGATAAAGCGCACGGAGGCCATACCAAAACCGTGGGTGTCCATGCCGTTTTTGGCAGCGGCAATCAGCTCAGGGTGATTCGCAAGACCTAAGTAATTGTTCGCGCAAAAGTTGATCACCTTGCTGCCATCAGCGACGGTGATATCCGCCTGCTGCGCAGAAGTGATAATACGTTCTTCTTTGAACAACCCTTCCGCGCGGGCGGTCTCCAGGTCGTTGTTTAACTGTTTGTAAAAATCACCACGCATTGCAATTCTCCAGACTCGGCAAATTTCGGCACATATTACCCAAACCTATACGTCGATACGAGATGACGCATCATCAGTTATCGTTTTTGCAGCATAAATCACGTGTACCCCTGCTGCATATCGGTGAATGGCTGAAGGGGCGCCATACTAATGATATGATATGAATATTAGTGTTCGGGACTGGCCCCGAACTCCACACTACAAAGGTTACCGTTATGATCATCGTTACCGGCGGCGCGGGCTTTATTGGCAGCAATATTATCAAGGCCCTCAATGACAAAGGCATCACCGACATTCTGGTCGTGGACAACCTGAAAGACGGCACCAAGTTCGTGAACCTGGTCGATCTGAACATCGCCGACTACATGGATAAAGAAGATTTCCTGATCCAGATTATGGCAGGTGAAGAGTTCGGCGAGATCGAAGCCATCTTCCACGAGGGTGCCTGCTCCTCCACCACCGAGTGGGACGGCAAGTACATGATGGATAACAACTATCAGTACTCCAAAGAGGTTCTGCACTACTGCCTGGAGCGTGAAATTCCGTTCTTGTACGCCTCTTCTGCGGCGACCTACGGCGGCCGTACCTCCGACTTTATTGAATCACGCGAATACGAACAGCCGCTGAACGTCTACGGCTACTCCAAATTCCTGTTCGACGAATACGTGCGTCAGGTTCTGCCGGAAGCCAACTCCCAGATCGTGGGCTTCCGCTATTTCAACGTCTACGGACCGCGTGAAGGCCATAAAGGCAGCATGGCGAGCGTGGCGTTCCACCTGAACACGCAACTGAACAACGGCGAAAGCCCGAAACTGTTCGAAGGCAGCGACGGCTTCAAACGCGATTTCGTCTATGTGGGTGATGTGGCGGCAGTGAATCTGTGGTTCTGGGAAAACGGCGTCTCCGGCATCTTCAACCTGGGTACCGGCCGTGCGGAATCCTTCCAGGCGGTAGCTGACGCGGCGCTGGCCTACCATAAAAAAGGCAGCCTCGAGTACATTCCGTTCCCGGAAAAACTGAAAGGCCGTTACCAGGCGTTCACTCAGGCCGATCTGACCAATCTGCGTGCTGCGGGCTACGATAAGCCGTTCAAGACCGTTGCCGAAGGCGTAACGGAATATATGGCCTGGTTAAACCGCGATTCACAAACTCATTAAGCGGTAACAAGGCTGCATCTGAGTGCATCCCCAGGAACATAGGATAACTATGTGACTGAGGTGAATGCAGGCAGCCAACGCTGAGACCGTTTGAAGGATGAAGTGAATGAAAATACTGGTGATTGGCCCGTCATGGGTGGGCGACATGATGATGTCGCAAAGTCTCTATCGCACGCTCAAGGCGCGCTATCCCCAGGCGATAATCGACGTGATGGCACCCGCGTGGTGCCGTCCGTTATTGTCGCGGATGCCGGAAGTGAACGAAGCGATCCCCATGCCGCTCGGCCATGGGGCGCTGGAAATTGGCGAGCGTCGCAAGCTCGGGCATAGCCTGCGCGAGAAACGCTACGACCGCGCGTTTGTTCTGCCGAACTCTTTTAAATCTGCCCTCGTGCCTTTCTTTGCGGGCGTCCCGCACCGCACCGGCTGGCGCGGCGAGATGCGCTACGGTCTGCTCAACGATGCCCGTGTGCTGGATAAAGAGGCCTGGCCGTTAATGGTCGAGCGTTACGTGGCGCTGGCGTATGACAAAGGCGTGATGCGCACAGCGAAAGATCTGCCGCAGCCGCTCCTGTGGCCGCAGTTGCAGGTGCACGACGGCGAAAAATCGCAAACGTGTAATGCGTTTGACCTTTCGGCGGAACGCCCGATGATCGGCTTCTGCCCTGGGGCAGAATTCGGCCCGGCAAAGCGCTGGCCGCACTATCACTACGCCGAGCTGGCAAAACAGCTGATCGACGAAGGCTATCAGATCGTGCTGTTCGGTTCGGCGAAAGACCACGAAGCGGGCAACGAAATTCTCGCCACCCTGAGTAACGAACAGCAGGCCTGGTGCCGCAATCTGGCAGGGGAAACTCAGCTGGAGCAGGCGGTTATCCTGTTGGCGGCCTGTAAAGCGGTTGTCACCAACGATTCGGGGCTGATGCACGTCGCCGCCGCGCTAAACCGCCCGCTGGTCGCGCTGTACGGCCCAAGCAGCCCGGATTTCACGCCGCCTCTGTCCCATAAAGCGCGTGTGATTCGCCTGATCACCGGCTATCACAAGGTCCGCAAAGGCGATGCGGCAGAAGGCTATCACCAGAGTCTGATCGATATTACGCCCCAGCGTGTCCTCGATGAACTCAACGATCTGCTGTTGAACGATGAAGGATAACGAATGCGGGTCTTGATCGTGAAAACCTCTTCTATGGGCGATGTCCTGCACACGCTGCCGTCTCTGACGGACGCGATGCGCGCCATCCCCGGTATTCGTTTTGACTGGGTGGTGGAAGAGGGCTTCGCGCAAATCCCCACCTGGCACGAGGCGGTAGACCGCGTTATCCCGGTGGCGATTCGCCGCTGGCGCAAAGCCTGGTTCTCCGCACCGATTAAAGCTGAACGCAAAGCCTTTCGCGAGGCGGTGCAGGCCCAGCGCTACGATGCAATCATCGACGCCCAGGGCCTGGTTAAAAGCGCCGCACTGGTGACGCGCCTGGCGCATGGCGTCAAACACGGTATGGACTGGCACAGCGCCCGCGAACCGCTGGCGAGCCTGTTCTACAACCGCCGCCACGCCATCGCTAAACAGCAGCACGCCGTTGAGCGCACGCGCGAGCTGTTCGCTAAAAGCCTCGGCTACGCCAAGCCTGAAATCCAGGGCGATTACGCTATCTCGCAGCACTTCTTAACGGGATCGCCGCATGACGCTCAGCCCTACCTGATTTTCCTCCACGCCACAACGCGCGACGACAAGCACTGGCCAGAATCTCACTGGCGGGAACTGATCGGGCTGCTCGGCCACACAGGCTTACGGATAAAACTCCCGTGGGGCGCGCCACACGAAGAGGCGCGGGCCAAACGGCTGGCGGAAGGGTTTGATTACGTCGAGGTTCTGCCACACATGAAACTCGATGGCGTCGCACAACAGCTGGCGGGGGCGATCGCGGTGGTTTCTGTGGATACGGGGCTAAGTCACCTGACGGCGGCACTCGATCGTCCTAATATTACGCTTTACGGCCCAACCGATCCGGGCCTTATCGGCGGCTACGGAAAAAATCAAACTATCTGCCGCCCGGAACATTCATTGCAGCTGAGCGACCTCAGCGCCGCTGCGGTTTTTGCGCAATTAGAGCCTTTGCTGGCAGCAGAGAGAGCCTATGTCTGATTTTTTCTCAGCGGAGCGTCCGCCAAAACGCGTGCTGATCATTAAGCTGCGTCACCACGGTGACGTCCTGCTGACCTCACCGGTCTTTACCGTATTGAAAAAAAACTGGCCGGACGTGGAAGTCGATGCCCTGGTGTATGACGATACCCAGGCGATGCTCACCAGCCATCCGTATATTGACCAGGTGCATACCATTGGCCGCAACTGGCGCAAGCAGGGGTGGTTTGCCCAGCTCCGCCTGTACCGTGCGCTGCTCAAAACGCTGAAGGCGCGCCACTACGACGTGCTGATTAACCTCACCGAACACTGGCACGGCGCGCGTCTGGCGCGTCGTCTGAAACCGCGCGTCTCCGTGGGCTTTAAGCCGGAGAAACGCAGCGGGCTGGCGCGTCGTCGCTGGGTGAAATCCTTCACCACGCTGTATCCGGCGATTCAGGACAACAGCCGTCACATGGTGGAGGTGAACCTCGACGCCCTGCGTCGGATCGGGATTCACCCGCAAAACGATGACGATAAACATACGCTGTTTGTGCCAGGCGACGCGGCGGAAGCCTCAATCGCGGAAAAACTGGCCGGTTTTGGCCTTGCCAGCAAATCCTATATTCTGGTGCACCCGACCTCCCGCTGGATGTTCAAAGCCTGGGATATCAAAAAGCTGGCGGCCACCATCGACAACCTCGCCTCGCGCGGGCTGCCGATTATCCTCTCGGCTGCACCGTCGAAAGAGGAGTCGGCCTATATGGATGAGCTGCGGGCTGCGCTCAGACAACCGGTGTTTGATTTAAGCGGGCAGCTGAATCTGAAAGAGTTGGGCGCCCTGATGAAACACGCGCGGATCTACTTCGGCGTCGACTCAATGCCGATGCACCTCGCGAGCGCCGTCGGCACGCCAACCGTGGCGATTTTCGGCCCGACGGGGGCGATCAAATGGGCGCCGTGGGGCGTGAACTATCGCGTCATCACCGCCGGAATGACCTGCCAGCCGTGTGGCAAAGCAGGTTGTGGCGATGGCGGCGTGTCGGACTGCATTACGGCGATTACGCCTCAGCAGGTCCTGAGCGCCATCGATACGCTGCTGCTGGACTCTCCGGCATGAAACTGGCGATCGTCCGACAAACCTATAACCCCAACGGCGGCGCGGAGCGTTTTGTCTCCCGCGCGCTGAACGTACTGGCGCAGAATACGGCGCTGGATGTGACGCTGATTGCCCGCCAGTGGGAAGACGCTGCCGGCTGGAACACGCTGACGGTAAACCCGCCGTTTCGTAACCGTCTGACCCGCGAATCCGGCTTTGCTGACGCTGCCGCCGCCCAGTTTGCGCAATTCGATATCGTGCAGAGCCATGAGCGCATTCCGGGCGCGACGATTTTCCGCGCGGGCGATGGTGTTCACGCCACCTGGCTTGAGCAATACAGTCGCATTTTGTCGCCGCTGGCGCGCTGGGCGCAGTCCCTGAGCCGCTATCATCGCTATATTTTGCAGGCAGAAACGCAGATGTTTACCCATCCGCAGCTGCACAAAGTAATTTGCAACTCGAAGATGGTGCGCGACGATATTGCCCACCGCTTTGCGTTGCCGGACGATAAATTGACGGTGATTTATAACGGCGTCGATACCCAACATTTCTCGCCCGACGTGCGCGCGCTGTCCCAGCGTGATGCGTGGGGCATTCCACGTCATGCGCCTGTGCTGGCGTATGTCGGGTCCGGCTTCAGTCGCAAAGGAGTGGCTACCGCCTTGCGGGCCATTGCGCCGCATCCTGACGTCTGGCTGGTGATCGCCGGGCGCGATAAACATGCCCGTAAATTCGAAAAGCTGGCTCAGACCCTCGGTGTGGTATCCCGCGTACGTTTTCTGGGACCGGTGGCCGATGTTCGCCAGGTATACGGCACCGCCGATGCGCTGATCCTGCCGACCCTTTACGATCCGTTCCCGAATGTCTGCGTCGAAGCGCTGGCCTGCGGTCTGCCGCTAATGACCAGCCACGGCTGCGGTGCGGCGGAGTGGATCGAAGAGGGCGTTAACGGCTGGGTACGTGATGCCCTCGACAGTAACGGCTATCAACAGGTCGTCGGCGAATGGCTTAAAGGGCGAGAACTCGGGCGGGACTATTCAGCAGCGGCGCGTGCCACTGCTGAACCTTACACCCTTGAGAGAATGGCGAAAGAGCTACAGTCGCTCTATCACGATTTGCTGCGCTGAGCGGCATCGGAAAAAACCTTCTCCATCGCATCCAGCATGCATTCGCGCGTAAAATGGGCGCACAGGTAGTCATATCCCTGCTGCGCCAGCGTCTCGCGAAGAGACGCGTCGTTATACAGTTTCTCAATCGCCCCTTGTAGCGCAGACTCATCACGCTGAGCAATCAATAATCCCGTTTTGCCGTCGATCACCGCATCCGCTGTACCACCCGCATCGGTGGCTATGGTCGCGATACGTGAGGCCAGCGACTGCAATACTCCCTGCGGCACCCCTTCCATATCGTGCGATGGGCTAAGGGCAATATCAAATGCCGGGAACCAGCGCTCCGGGTCGCTGCGATGCCCGGCCATGAGCACGCGCTGCTGCAACCCCAACGCGGTGATTTCCTGCTCCAGCGTCGCCTTGTGTGGCCCCTCACCGACGATCGCCAGTTTAATACGCGGGTTATCAATCTTCGCCAGAGCGCGCAGCAACACGCTGTGGCCTTTGTTCGGGCGCAGATGCGAAACCACGCCGAGCCAGAAATCATCCTGCGTTAAACCGCAATGCTCACGGGACTGCTGTTTATCAGCAGGATGAAAACGCTGAGTATCTACCCCACTGGGCACCGATGTGCTCTGTGCCATCGGCACACCAATATCAGCCACCTGATGGCGAAGCGCCTCGCCCGTGGTCACAATATGGGCGCAGGCTTTGCGAAACAGCCAGCGGGTCGTCCAGTTGTTACGTGGAACGCCCGACGCATGGCGAGTACGTACCAGCGGGACAGGATTCGAGAGAGTCAGGTTGGCGAGCGCCACCAGCCAGGTATCGGCAGAATTGTGACTATTGATAACATCTATAGATTTTCGGTTGTCTTTCAACCAACGACGCAGCAACTGCAGATTTTTGAAATTTTTGCGCTTCAGCGGCATTGTCACTACCGTCAGCCCAGCTTCACGGGCCAGGGCGTGCAGCGGCGCTGTTTCCGGGCAGAGAATGGTCACCTGATGGCCGCGATGAATAAGCCCTAATGATTCGTTGATAATGCGCAGCGGCTGCCCGCCTTTGCCACCATCTGCTTCAGTGTGAACAATATGCATACATTTCCTGTGTTTGGGCTGTAACCGGACTTATACGGGCATTATATACATTGCCGGCAACGGAATGCACAAAGTCAGCATTAAGCGGGAAATCACGGATTATTCTTGCTTACAAACATAGTCCTTCTGTAGTTAAGGTATTTGTGGTACTTTTCCCACGCTTTTATTCCCATCGGATATCCGTGGAATTATCGTATAGCATTGTTAACTAACCGGTATAAAAGCCTAAATCCTTAACCAGTACCATAAATATGACAAATATTCGCAACATCCTGACGGGCCTTTTAGTACCGGCTGTACTGGCTTTGTGTTTTGTCTGGCCAATCCCGAATGACCAGCTTCCTTTTCACCGCAATGGCCTGATCTATCCCATCATCGCTGTGACCCTGGGTCTCTTTTTTAGCTCAAGCTCGGCGAAGAAAAACCTTGACGTCAGCAAAATCAAGTTCGTTCTCATCGCGATATGGGTATTAACTTTCTATATCTTGATTAACGGCTTTTTTGTCGCGCCTGATATAAAAGAGATGGTATCGACGTGGGATGGGCAATGGTTGCGCCCGGTATTACTTTTCTGCGCAGGTCTGGTGTTAATCCCGGCCATTCAAACCCAGTATCCTTCTATTTCAGCCGCACGCTATTTCACGCTGATCGTTCTCTTTTTCTGGGGCGTAGTCTGTATTCATTTACTGGATACGATCTGGCTCTACTGGCGCGACGGTGTGATCCATTGGGGCGAAACGCGGATTGTATACAACCGCACGCGTATGAGTTTCCAGGTGAACATGATCACTGGATTCCTGATAGCGGAACTGTTAGCGCGCGGCTTACTGCATCAGCGTTTTTTACGCCTCAAAACACCGTTCCTGGCCTTCATGCTGGTCTGCAACCTCATCTGCACAGCGCTGGTTGATACGCGTTGGGGCACCATCGGCCTGGTCGGCAGTCTCTTCTCGACCTTTGTCCTGCTGAGCCTGCACAGCATGCGTCGTAGTCGGGTGATACTCACTGCGGGGATTTTAGGCATCATTGTCGCCTCCTCGGCCTTACTGGGCTATGCATCCTGGAAAACCGATCCTCGCTGGCAAAGTCTGGAAACCGATGCAGTCACCGGCTGGAACGCTCCCTTCACCAGTTTCTGCTACAACAAGACTAACGGGACCGTCCCACGTAACGAACTGGGCCGCCCGATGAACCATTCCAATGGTTGTCGCGCCAGCTTCTTCCATCAGGGCTGGAAACTGGTTGCTGAGCATCCGGCAGGAATGGGACCGCGCAAAGAAGCGTTCCGCTACGTGCTGCGCCGCGATACCCAGGACAACCGCATTAACATTCCTCACAGCCACTACGGTCTCATTGAATTCGGCATCCAGAACGGGATTGCCGGGATTGCGGGCTGGCTGATTCTGCTGGCAGGCTGCTGGTACGTTGGCTGGCGTGAATTCCGTCATGGCAATACCATGGTCGGGATGTTCTTGCTGCTGTTCACTATCGGTTTCTTCTCCCGAACCATGGTCGATCACAACCTGAAAGATCACTATCTGGAGCAATATCTACTCTTGACCGGGCTGCTTATCGGGATGTGCGCACTGCGTACGACTAAAGGCACAGAGCCCCTCTCCTGAGTACAAATATCGTGCGCCAGTGCCAGTCCGCACTGGCGCACGTATTTCCACCCGAACTCTTTAGCCTGTCGGCTGTCGAATTGCCATCGCACGTTACGGTTGAATACGCTGATCGCTGCAGCACCGCAGAATAATACGGAGTAAGCATGTCTGGAACGCCTCAATTAAGCCTCATTGTCGCCGTATATAATGGTGAATCTTTCCTGAGCGCTTTTTTTGACAGCATTAAGAAACAGAATCTGGAAAGCCTGGAATTGATCGTGGTGAATGACGGTTCCACCGATAATTCTGCGGACATTATCGCGCGCTACGCCAGTGAATTTAGCGATTTTCAGGTCATCGATCAGCCCAACGGCGGCGTCTCTGCCGCCCGTAATACCGGTCTTGCGGTCGCGAAAGGTGAGTATGTCGCTTTCCCGGATATCGACGATGTAATCTATCCCGGCATGTACCCGCGACTGCTGGAGCTCGCCTTTGCCGGAAACCTCGACGTTGCCACCTGTAACGGCACCTACATTTACGATGATGGCCGCCCGTCGAAGAAGATTTTTCCATCCGATAAGCTCGCCTCCACGGACGTTCTCGATGGCCCTACATGGCTACAAATGGCGCTGGAGTCGCGTAAATTCCTGCATGTCACCTGGTTGAATATCTATCGCCATGCCTTTATCAAAGAGCAAGGGTTTACCTTCGAGCACGGTCTGCGCCATCAGGATATTCCGTGGACAACGGAAGTGCTGCTGACCGCCAAACGCGTTCAGTATGTGGATGAAGTCTTTTACGATTATCTGATTCACTCAGCGTCGGTTTCCCATACGCCGGGCACCGACGATACGCGGATGCGCTCATCTCGCCATTACATGAAAATACTGGAGATGCTGGAGGCGATTAATCAGCGCCATCCAGAACAGGTTAAGCGCGTCCCGGCCTGTCACTGGCAAATCGCCAAAGAGGGTTTGGGCATTCTGCACAGTATTAACAATATCGAAGACAAGGCGAAAAAGCGCGAGATTACCCAGGAGCTGTTCGATCGCGGTATCTGGTCAATGATCTGGAAAAACGCGCGCGGCTTGCGTCAACGCTGGCGTCTGGGACGTCGCTACTTCCGTCTTAAAAAAATTCTCGGCTAACGGACATTATGAGCAAACTCAAACTACACGCGGTCTCCCGCGCTGATTTTATTGCTAAAAATTACGCAGATTTCCAGACATTGCTGGATAACCGCGTAAACCCGGACAGCATCCCTGAGCGTTTTTATTGTGGTGGCCGCGGCGGATGGACTTTCCAGACGACGCTGGCGCTGAAACACTATTACGGCGATGACATTGAGTGCTCGTTTGGCTCAGAGTGTCGGGCTGATGCCATCAACCTGATGCATAACGATGACTTTGGCTCACGCGTAAAACCGTGGCGCGGTGTGACCGTGGTAGCGCGTGCCGACCGTCCGCCGGTCATCGGTGCTGATGTCGTGGTGGATCAGAACCCTGAAGTCGATGGTCACAGCAATCGTATTTTCGTACCGTACTGGCCACAGCCCGGTGTAAAACCTCGCGAACGCACGGATGAAACCGTCAAAACCGTGGCCTTCTTTGGTCGCGTCGACAGCTTCCCGGAAGCGTATCGCGAAGGCAACTTCAAACAGCGTCTGGCGGAACAAGGTATCGAATTGCGCATTTCATTCGATAACTGGACGAACTACCAGGATGTGGATGTGTGCATCAGTTTCCGCAAATCGCACGATCACAAACTCGCCCGCAAACCTGCCAGTAAGCTCATCAACAACTGGCTGGGTAAAACGGTCATGGTCTGTGACGACGAGCCCTCTTACCGCGCTATCCGTGAGTCTGAACTGGACTATCTGATCGCTAAAACCCCGGACGAAGCGTTCGAGGCCATTATGCGCTTAAAAAATTCTCCTGAGCTGTATCGTCAGATGCGTGAACAGGGTGATAAACGTCTGCAGGTCTATTCCCGCGAAGCGGTTGCCGCCCGCTGGTATGCCCTGTTTGAGGATATCTGGCGTAAAGGATTGCACAATCGCCCCACACTGGTTCGCGCACTGCGCTTTGGATTTGGTAAAGCCATTCGTCCGCTGACTAAAAAGTTCTGAGTTAGATTGAGTCTGAACATGTTTAAAACATCTACACAATCATCACTCACACCGCGCCGCAATCTCCTGCGCACGCTGGTGTTGACGCTGGCTTTCCTGGTGCTGTTTTCGCTTTCCGAAATCATCATTCTGTTAAAAGACCACGTTTACCAACCCAAAGCCGGGGACATCTCGCTATATCTGATCATTTCGCTGTTAGCGGCGGTGAGCGCTCGATTCTTCCTCACGCGCCTGCTGCTGGCGGTGACGTTTATCGTTCAGATCTCAGAAGCGGTCTACTATCAGTTTTACGGTCAATTCTATGGCCCAAGCGAAGTCTGGCTGGCGTTCGTTGAAACGAAAGATATCGCCAGCGGGATCACCGACAGCCTCGGCTCGCTGGGCATCTACTTTGCGATCATGATCGTGGCGGTTGTGTTTGCTCTGGTCTTTACCCGCCGGATGGCACCGCAGTGGCATAAATGGCTGGCAATGCCGTGCCTGCTGGCTATCGTGGTGATGTTCGCGGGCCAGTTCTACAAAGCGATCGACGGGCAGATGTATAAATTCAACCCGGATCTCCGCCACTCGCTGCTGCGTAATGGTCTGTCTGCCATGAGCTTCAGCGCCATACGCCTGATACCGGAAGCCCTTTCCGGTGAAAACCAGAGCGTCACCCATTATGAGCCGTACCAGGTTACACCGGTAGAAGGTTCCCAGGCGGGCAAATACTCCATCATTCTGGCGATTGGCGAGAGCCTGAACCCGCACCACGTTAGCGCGCTGGGTTACGATCGTGATACCACGCCGGAACTGAAAGCGCTGATGCAGCAGTATCAGGGGTCTGGTCGTTTGATCGTCTCCAACGCCGTCTCGACGCGCGTCGCCATTCCGATGCTGGTGAATAACCTGCGCGAGCCAGATAACTACGGCGCGTATAAATCGAAATCGACCAATATCTTTGCCAATGCGAAGAAACAAGGTTATCAGACCGCATTCATCTCCGCGCAAGGTCTGGAGGGGCTGAGTAACTGGATCGGCATCCACGATATTGATCTGTGGGAAGACACGCAGATCCGGCCGGCTCCTGATGTCGGCGCAGACGTTGTGCTCACACCGTCAGTGGAAAAAGCGACGCTGGACTGGAACAAACCCTTCCTGATGGTACTTAACAGTCGCGCGCCGCACATTCCTTACGAGCGCAACATTCCTCAGGGCTTCGCCAAATTCTCTTCGCCGCGCCTGAACGATGATGTTGCACAGAAGAAAAATGAGTACGACGATGCCGTGCGTTTGTACGATAAAGAGCTGGCCTCTGCGATTCGTACTACCATGGCGAAATCCAAACTGCCGGTGCTGGTGTTTATCACCTCGGATCACGGGGAGCGCGTGGGCGATGGCGGATTGTTCGGCCACTCCGTCGTTGAGATGCCGATCGCTCAGGTGCCGTTCCTCTATTTCAGCAACGACCCGGCCTATTCCATGAAGGCGATTAGCCCGCAGATCCCGCTGAACCACTTCCAGGTGGCGACGCTGATCAACAAAATGCTGGGCTACTCGGTGAGCAACCCGAATCAGAAAGACGACAGCTTCTTTATCACCGGCGGCGATATTCGCGGCCTGTCGGAGCGGGTGACCTATCATCTGAATGCACTCCCTGAAGCAGAGCGTTAATTCGCAAGAGACAAAACGGGCAAGCAATTGCCCGTTTTTTTTTGGGAAAATGAATGCAACACAGCCAAATGCACGAGCAAAAACGCCAAAGAGATAGCTTTAAACCGCCTAAATGCTTAGAATTTGCCCGCCGAAACTAAAAAACGGATAATCGCTTGGAATTGTTGTATACCGCCCTGCTTTACCTCATTCAGCCACTGGTGTGGCTGCGACTGCTGCTTCGTAGCCGTAAGGCGCCTGCGTATCGAAAACGCTGGGCTGAACGTTATGGCTATTGCCGCAATAAAGTCGCCCCGGACGGTATTTTACTGCACTCCGTATCCGTCGGTGAGACGCTGGCGGCGATCCCGCTGGTACGCGCCCTGCGCCACCGCTATCCGTCATTGCCTATCACCGTCACCACGATGACCCCGACCGGCTCCGAGCGCGCCATGTCGGCCTTCGGTAAAGACGTGCATCACGTCTACCTGCCGTATGATTTACCCTGCGCTATGAACCGCTTCCTCAACACCGTGCGTCCAAAGCTGGTGATCGTGATGGAAACCGAACTGTGGCCAAATATGATTTCCGCCCTGCATGCCCGTAAAATTCCGCTGGTCGTGGCGAACGCCCGTCTGTCGGAGCGTTCGGCGAAGGGCTACGGCAAGCTGGGCAGCTTTATGCGCCGCCTGCTGTCAAAAATCACGCTGATCGCCGCGCAAAACGAAGAAGATGGCGCGCGCTTTATCTCCCTTGGACTGAAGCGCAATCAGCTCGCCGTCACCGGCAGCCTGAAATTTGATATTTCCGTCACGCCGGAACTCGCCGCCCGCGCAGTCACGTTACGTCGCCAGTGGGCGCCGCGTCGTCAGGTGTGGATTGCCACCAGTACTCACGACGGCGAAGAAGAGATTATCCTGCAGGCCCATCGCCAGCTGCTGGCGAAATTCCCGGACCTCCTGCTGATTCTGGTCCCTCGCCATCCGGAGCGCTTCAAAGATGCACGTGAAATGGTGCAGAAAGCCGGATTTAGCTTCACCCTGCGCAGCAGCGGTGAGATCCCGTCTGGCAGCACCCAGGTGGTGATTGGCGATACGATGGGCGAACTGATGCTGCTGTACGGAATTGCCGATCTGGCCTTCGTCGGCGGAAGCCTGGTTGAGCGCGGCGGTCACAACCCGCTGGAGCCGGCCGCACACGCGATTCCGGTGCTCATGGGTCCGCATATTTTTAACTTCAAAGATATCTGCGCTAAATTGCAGCAAGCCGACGGCTTAATTACCGTAACGGATGTGGATTCTGTCGTGAAAGAGGTTTCTACTCTGCTCACCGACGAAGATTATCGCCTGTGGTATGGCCGCCATGCCGTCGAAGTGCTGCATCAGAACCAGGGTGCCTTGACCCGTCTGCTGCAACTTCTGCAACCTTATCTGCCTCAGCGGAGTCACTAATGTCGACGCGTCTGTCGGTCATAATGATCGCCAAAAACGCCGCTGACCTGCTTCCGGACTGCCTGGCGTCTGTCGCCTGGGCCGACGAAATTGTCCTCCTCGATTCAGGCAGCGAGGACAACACCACGGAAATCGCCCGCGTTGCGGGAGCGAAAGTCTTTGTCGATACAGACTGGCAGGGTTACGGCATTCAGCGCCAGCGCGCGCAATCTTTTGCCACCGGTGACTACGTGCTGATGATCGATACCGACGAGCGCGTCACACCGGAACTTCAGCAGTCTTTACAGTCCGTACTGGCGACGCCCCAGCCTGGCGCCGTTTACAGTATCGCCCGCCAAAACTATTTCCTTGGTCGTTTCATGCGCCACAGCGGCTGGTATCCAGACCGCGTGATGCGCCTGTATGAGCGCGAGCGCTACCAGTACAACAGCAATCTGGTGCACGAGTCGCTGGAGTGCGCGAGCGCAAAGGTCATCCCGCTGTCAGGCGATTTACGCCATCTCACCTGCCGGGACTTTGCCAGCTTCCAGCGCAAACAGCTCAGCTACGCAACCGCATGGGCGCAGGAGCGTCATCAGCGCGGCAAGAAAGCCTCGATTGCCGGAATATTCGCCCACACGCTGGGGGCGTTTCTCAAAACGCTGATACTGCGTGCAGGCGTGCTGGATGGTAAACAGGGCTGGCTACTGGCAGTGGTGAATGCGCAGTATACTTTCAACAAATACACCGAGCTGTGGGCTTTAAACCGCGGCTACTCAGAGAAAGTGTGAGCCATGAGCACAAAAGCGATTTATCCGGGTACCTTCGATCCGATTACTAACGGTCATCTTGATATCATCACCCGCGCAGCGAGCATGTTCGGGCGGGTGATTCTGGCCATTGCCGCCAGCCCAAGTAAAAAGCCGATGTTCGATCTGGATGAACGCGTCGCGCTGGCGACCGCTGCGATTGCGCATATGCCAAATGTGGAAGTGGTGGGTTTTAGCGATCTGATGGCGAATTTCGCCCGCGCACAGCAGGCTACTATCCTGATTCGCGGGCTTCGCGCCGTGGCCGATTTTGAATATGAAATGCAGCTGGCGCACATGAACCGTCATCTGATGCCGGAACTTGAAAGCGTGTTCCTGATGCCGTCAAAAGAGTGGTCGTTTATCTCATCGTCTCTGGTAAAAGAGGTGGCGCGCCACGGGGGCGATGTGACGCACTTCCTGCCAGCGAACGTCCATCAGGCGTTGATGGATAAGCTCAAATAATTCACTTCTGGCACTGGCGGCAGTAAAACGTCGCCCGCTGCGCATGTTTCGACGCCACTATCGGCGTGCCACACACTCTGCACGGCTCCCCTTTTCGACCATACACCTGCAGCTCCTGCGCAAAATAGCCCGGTTTACCGTCGCTTTGCAGGAAATCCTTCAGCGTGGTTCCTCCTTGCTCGATCGAGCGCAGCAGGACCGCTTTAATCACCTTCACCAGCAATGTGCACTCTTGATCGGAAAGCGAAGAGGCGAGCCGATCGGGATGGATCCCGGCAGCAAACAGGGATTCACTGGCATAAATATTACCGACACCCACCACCAGCTTGTTATCCATCAGCCAGGGTTTAATCGGGGTTTTCTTCTTCGCGCACTTCGCCTTCAGGTAGTCGGCGTTGAAATCCGAACTGAGCGGCTCAGGGCCAAGATGGGCCAGCACGTTGTGCCCTTCCAGCTCTTTGGTCCATAGCCATGCGCCAAAGCGGCGAGGATCGGTGTAACGCAACACTTTGCCGTTGCTCATCACGAGATCAACGTGGTCGTGTTTTTCGGCGGGTAACTCTTCAGTGAGAATTCGCAGGCTCCCGGACATCCCCAGGTGGATGATGATCCAGCCATCGGGTAATTCCAGCAGCAGATACTTGGCGCGACGCTGCACGCTGAGCACAGGCTTATCACTGAGAGCGTGGATCTCATCGGAAACGGGCCAGCGCAGGCGGCCGTTACGGACGACAGCGTGAAGAATGGTTGCACCCACCAGATGAGGCTCAATTCCACGGCGGCTGGTCTCTACCTCAGGTAATTCAGGCATGTTTCCTCCATTGAGATACACAGAATGCAAAAAACCCCGCGATTGCGGGGTTTTTCTTCAAAGAAAACTAAAATTATTTGATTTTAGCTTCTTTGTACAGCACGTGCTGACGGACAACTGGATCGAACTTTTTCAGTTCCAGTTTTTCCGGCTTAGTACGCTTGTTCTTCGTGGTGGTGTAGAAGTGACCTGTACCAGCAGAAGAAACCAGCTTGATTTTCTCACGAATACCTTTAGCCATGATTTATTTCCTCGTTAAGTACTTAGTACTTTTCGCCACGGGCACGCAGTTCGGACAGAACTGTATCGATGCCTTTCTTATCAATAACACGCATACCTTTAGCAGATACACGCAGGGTGACAAAACGCTTCTCGCTCTCAACCCAGAAACGGTGAGAGTGCAGGTTCGGCAGGAAACGGCGTTTAGTCGCGTTCAGTGCGTGGGAACGGTTGTTACCGGTCACCGGACGCTTGCCAGTAACTTGGCAGACTCGGGACATGTCTATTCTCCAAAAATCAAATTAGCTCGAGCTTCGTATGGGGTATCGGCGCCTCGTCAGGCTTTACAGCCCGGTCATCGCGGTTCTAAGCGAACTCTCGATTGCCAGGCCCAAATGCCAAACCCGAGATTCTCAAAGGTGGCGTAGTATACGCTGACTCGACGATGTGCTCAAGTCCCGAACAGACAAAGATCCCGATGGATCGCGCGAAATGGTCTAAATCCAACCATATTCGGCAAAAGAAACATACTCTCCCCGACCGATAACTAAATGGTCAAGCACACGAATGTCCATGAATTGACAGCATTTGATGATACGCTCAGTGATCTCTTTGTCGGCTTGACTTGGTTTAGCGCAACCCGAGGGGTGATTATGCGCGAGGATCACGGCGGCTGCATTCACTTTTATCGCTTCACGCACAATTTCTCGCGGATGCACCTCCACATGACTCAAGGTACCCGAGAATAAACGGCAATGTTTTAGCACCCGGTTTTGGTTATCGAGGAAGATCACCATAAAGATCTCGCGCTCAACATCAGAAAGCTGGCTCTGCAAAAAATCCCGCGTCATTTCAGGGCTTATCAGGGGATTATCCTCAAGCATACGCACGCTGTGATAGCGCCTCGACAGCTCGGCAATCCCTTTTAGCTGGGCAAATTTAGCCACGCCTATCCCTTCGACATGCTTAAATTCTGCAAGCTCGGCGTTGAGCAGGCCGTAGAGCGAGCCAAAATGCTCAAGCAGCTGCTGCGCCAGTACAAAAACACTCTTCCCGGACGTGCCGGTGCGTAAAAAGAGTGCCAGCAGCTCGGTATCCGTCAGAGACGTAATGCCGGAGTGCAGCATTTTTTCTCTCGGCAAGAGCGGCAATGTGAAATCCATATCCCTTCTCCTTTTTTCTTTCATCCTGACACAGGATTCGTGGCCGCTCGACAGGCTCTTATCGTTCTTGCGTAGCGCCTCGCAAAGCGAGGCACGCACAAAATCACGCCACTTTTGGGATTGTGATAAAATGCCCGCTCTCTGGTGAAACCCAACAGGAAAGAATCATGATGAGCCTGGCCGGTAAAAAAATCGTTCTTGGCGTGAGCGGCGGCATTGCCGCCTATAAAGCGCCAGAACTGGTGCGCCGTTTGCGCGAGCGCGGGGCCGATGTGCGGGTCGCGATAACCGAAGGCGGCAAAGCCTTTATCACCCCCCTGAGTTTGCAGGCAGTTTCTGGATACCCGGTCTCTGACAGTCTGCTGGACCCTGCGGCAGAAGCCGCCATGGGCCATATTGAGCTTGGCAAGTGGGCAGACCTGGTGATCCTCGCCCCCGCGACGGCTGATTTAATCGCCCGCGTCGCCGCCGGTATGGCAAACGATCTGGTCTCTACCATTTGCCTGGCCACACCCGCTCCGGTCGCCGTGGTGCCTGCCATGAACCAGCAGATGTATCGCAACGCCGCTACCCAGCATAATCTTGACGTGTTGGCCTCTCGCGGCCTGCTGATTTGGGGCCCGGACAGCGGCAGTCAAGCCTGCGGTGATATCGGCCCAGGCCGTATGTTGGACCCTCTTGCCATTGTCGATATGGCGGCGGCCCATTTTGCCCCTGTCAACGACCTGCAACATCTCAACATCATGATTACGGCGGGCCCCACGCGTGAACCCCTGGACCCGGTGCGTTATATCACCAATCACAGCTCCGGTAAGATGGGCTTCGCTATCGCCGCAGCGGCGGCAAAACGCGGGGCGACGGTCACGCTGGTGAGCGGGCCGGTCTCGTTGCCCACGCCATCGTCTGTGCAGCGAATCGACGTAACCACAGCGCTGGAAATGGAAGCCGCTGTCCAGGCGCACGCGCAAAAACAGCACATATTTATCGGCTGCGCCGCCGTTGCGGATTACCGCGCAGAAACCATTGCTGACGCAAAAATTAAAAAGCAAGGCGATGAATTAACGATAAAAATGGTGAAAAACCCGGATATCGTCGCGGGCGTTGCTGCATTAAAAATGCATCGACCTTACGTCGTTGGATTTGCCGCAGAAACGAATAATGTGGAAGAATACGCCCGGCAAAAACGTACCCGCAAAAATCTCGATTTGATTTGTGCGAATGATGTATCGCTGGCGACACAAGGATTTAATAGCGACAGCAATGCACTGCACCTTTTCTGGCAGGATGGAGAGAAAGTCTTACCGCTTGAGCGCAAGGAACTCCTGGGCCAACAATTACTGGACGAGATCGTTACCCGTTATGATGAAAAAAATCGACGTTAAGATTCTGGACCCGCGCGTTGGCCAGCAATTCCCGCTGCCAACTTACGCCACCACCGGCTCTGCTGGTCTTGACCTGCGTGCCTGTCTCGATGACGCCGTAGAGCTGGCACCGGGTGCCACTACGCTTATCCCAACCGGTCTGGCGATTCACATTGCCGACTCGTCACTGGCGGCGGTGATCCTCCCTCGCTCAGGTCTTGGTCATAAGCATGGTATCGTGCTGGGCAATCTGGTTGGGCTTATCGATTCTGACTACCAGGGTCAGCTGATGGTCTCTGTCTGGAACCGTGGCCAGGATAGCTTCACCATTGAGCCGGGCGAACGTATCGCACAGATGGTCTTTGTGCCAGTGGTTCAGGCAGAATTTAACCTGGTGGAAGATTTTGATGCCACCGATCGCGGCGAAGGCGGCTTCGGCCACTCAGGGCGCAAATAAGCCTAACAGTACGCATCTCACAGCGTAATAACGCGATAACACACCGCAAACAACAGTTTGCGGTCGCTGTGTGGATGCCAGCCGTAAAAGCGCGTATTTTCAGGGGTATTTTGTAACATGGCAGAAAAACAAACCGCGAAAAGGAATCGTCGCGAAGAAATACTTCAATCTCTGGCTCTGATGCTCGAATCCAGCGATGGCAGCCAACGCATCACCACCGCGAAACTGGCCGCCTCTGTTGGCGTATCAGAAGCGGCGCTCTATCGTCATTTTCCCAGCAAAACGCGGATGTTTGACAGTCTGATCGAATTCATCGAAGACAGCCTGATCACCCGCATCAATCTGATTTTAAAAGACGAAAAAGACACGACCGCGCGCCTGCGTCTGATTGTGCTGCTGATTTTGGGTTTTGGTGAGCGCAATCCGGGTTTAACCCGCATTCTGACCGGTCATGCCCTCATGTTTGAGCAGGACAAACTTCAGGGGCGCATCAACCAGCTGTTCGAGCGCATTGAAGCGCAGCTGCGGCAGGTTTTGCGTGAAAAGAAAATGCGTGAAGGCGAAGGTTACGTTACTGACGAAACCTTGCTGGCCGGGCAACTTCTGGCTTTCTGCGAGGGGATGCTCTCCCGCTTTGTGCGCAGCGAGTTCAAATATCGCCCGACGGACGATTTCGACACTCGCTGGCCGTTAGTGGCTGCTCAACTGCAGTAAATCTTATCCGGCCTACGTGATGCGTAGGCCCGGTAAGCGCAGTGCCACCGGGCAATTCACTCAAACGCCAAACGCTTCCCGATACGCCTGCACTGACGCCAGGTGATCCGCCATTTCAGGCTTCTCTTCCAGATAGGCAATCAGGTCTTTCAGCGTGATGATCGACGTCACTTTGCAGTGGTAATCGCGCTCCACTTCCTGAATCGCCGAGATTTCGCCACGGCCACGCTCCTGACGATCAAGAGAGATCAGCACGCCAGCAAGCGTTGCGCCGTTAGCCTGAATGATCTCCATGGATTCACGGATCGCGGTTCCTGCGGTGATCACGTCGTCCACCAGCATCACCCGGCCCTGCAACGCGCTGCCGACCAAGTTGCCGCCTTCACCGTGCGTTTTGGCTTCTTTACGGTTGAAGCAGTACGGCAGGTCACGATCGTGGTGTTCCGCTAACGCCACCGCCGTCGTGGTCGCGATTGGAATCCCTTTATAAGCCGGACCAAACAGCAGATCGAAATCAATCCCGGAATCCACCAGCGCTTCGGCGTAGAAACGGCCTAACAAAGCCAGATCGCGCCCGGTATTAAACAGGCCGGCATTGAAGAAATAGGGGCTTTTGCGCCCGGATTTCAGCGTAAATTCGCCGAACTTAAGAACCTGCTTGTTAAGCGCAAACTCAATAAACTGGCGCTGATAGGGTTTCATGGATTTGCTCCTCATCTTACTTATCATCATTTTGGTTTACGCTACATCATTCACGCCCTATCGGCAGCCGACACAGAGACGGCGCTCAGGATGAAGCATAAAAAAAAGGGCGACAACGTCGCCCTTACATCAATTTTCTAACGCCGCTTTCTGCGCCGCGACAATGGATTCGATTCCCCCTCGGGCTAACGCCAGCAAGGTAAGAAGCTCTTCGTGGGTGAACGGCTCGCCTTCTGCCGTGCCCTGCACCTCAATAATGCGACCGTCTTCAGTCATCACGACGTTCATGTCGGTTTCTGCGGCGGAGTCTTCAACATACTCAAGATCGCAAAGGGCTTCGCCTTTTACAATACCAACGGAGACAGCGGCCACCATCCCTTTCATTGGGTTGGTTTTCAGTTTACCGGCGGCAACCAGCTTGTTCAGCGCATCGGCAAGCGCCACGCAAGCGCCGGTGATGGACGCGGTACGCGTGCCGCCATCAGCCTGAATCACGTCGCAGTCCAACGTGATGGTGAATTCGCCCAATGTTTTCAGATCCACCGCCGCACGAAGTGCGCGAGCAATCAGACGCTGAATTTCCATCGTGCGGCCACCCTGCTTCCCTTTTGCCGCTTCGCGAGCGTTACGGGTGTGGGTCGCACGAGGAAGCATGCCATATTCGGCAGTGATCCAGCCTTGGCCCTGACCTTTCAGAAAACGCGGAACGCCTTCATCGATAGAGGCGGTGCACAGCACCTTGGTGTTACCGAATTCAACAAGCACGGAGCCTTCAGCGTGTATTGTATAGTTACGGGTCAGGGTGACGGGGCGCACCTGATTGGCGCTACGGCCTGCTGGACGCATGATGATATCTCCGGCTTGAAACGAATGTGGCTGCGCATTATACGGATTAAACGCGCTTATTCCTATCCTGAGAAAGCCCCGAAAGCTATAATCCCCCCATCTCTCCTCTAAAAACGGACATGTTTATGATTCGCAGTATGACCGCCTACGCCCGGCGTGAAATCAAGGGTAGCTGGGGTAGCGCTACCTGGGAAATGCGCTCGGTAAACCAGCGCTATCTGGAAACGTATTTCCGTATGCCGGAGCAGTTTCGCAGCCTCGAGCCGGTTGTTCGCGAACGCATTCGTGCTCGCCTGACGCGCGGTAAAGTGGAATGCAACCTGCGTTTTGAACCCGACGCGAGCGCGCAAGGGGAGCTGATCCTCAATGAAAAACTGGCCAAACAGCTGGTGAATGCTGCGAACTGGGTCAAGATGCAGAGCGACGAAGGCGAAATCAATCCTGTTGATATCCTCCGCTGGCCAGGCGTGATGGCCGCAGGAGAGCAGGATCTGGATGCAATTACCACTGAAATTCTGGGTGCGCTTGATGGCGCATTAGATGATTTTATCGTCGCCCGTGAAACCGAAGGTCAGGCGCTGAAAGCGATGATTGAGCAGCGTCTGGAAGGTGTCAGCGCAGAAGTCCTGAAAGTACGCGCGCACATGCCAGAAGTCCTCCAGTGGCAGCGCGAGCGCCTGCTTGCCCGACTCGAAGATGCAGAAGTTCAGCTGGAAAATACCCGTCTGGAGCAGGAACTGGTCCTGATGGCCCAGCGTGTTGACGTGGCCGAAGAGCTGGATCGTCTGGAAGCGCACGTCAAAGAGACCTACAACATTCTGAAGAAAAAAGAAGCCGTGGGTCGTCGTCTCGATTTCATGATGCAGGAATTCAACCGCGAGTCGAACACCTTGGCATCCAAATCAATCAACGCCGAAGTGACCACATCTGCGATTGAGCTGAAGGTGCTGATTGAGCAAATGCGCGAGCAGATTCAGAACATTGAATAATCGCCAGGGTAGCTCAACGTGAGCTACCCATTATTTTTTCTCATGCTGTTAGCGCTTTCGCATTCAAAAAAACCTTTCATCCCACTGATAAAATACTCAGCGATTAATTAGTTTAACTAAGCCAAAACGCTTCACTTTAGAAAATCTCAATCGTGATCTAAGCCACAAAAGGCTACTCTGCCACCAGTTTTTCTGGAGGCGATAATGCTTTTACACATTCTCTATCTGGTCGGTATCACCGCTGAAGCCATGACCGGTGCGCTGGCTGCTGGGCGCCGTCGTATGGACACCTTCGGTGTCATCATTATCGCCACCGCTACGGCACTCGGTGGAGGATCTGTCCGTGATATCTTGCTGGGACACTATCCACTCGGTTGGGTCAAACATCCTGAGTATGTTGTGATCGTTGCTGTCGCCGCGGTTCTGACGACGATTGCCGCCCCTGTGATGCCTCATCTGCGCCGTCTGTTTTTGGTACTGGACGCATTAGGGCTGATCGTGTTTTCCATTATTGGTGCGCAAATTGCGCTGGATATGGGTGAAGGCCCGATCATTGCCATCATCGCCGCTGTGGTCACGGGCGTGTTTGGCGGTGTGCTGCGCGATATGTTCTGTAAACGCATTCCGCTGGTGTTCCAGAAAGAGCTCTACGCTGGCATTTCGTTCGCCTCAGCCGTGCTGTACATTGCGCTACAGCATTATGTGTCGAGCCATGATGTTGTCGTCATTGCCACCCTGCTGTTTGGTTTTACCGCGCGCATGTTGGCGTTGCGCCTAAAACTTGGGCTTCCGGTGTTTCATTACACCCATGACTCGCACTAAGTAACGTAATAGAGAGGCAACAAGTATTAATCAGCACGTTTCGTAGGCTTATATTAAATCGAAAAACGATTACAATAACCGCCTGTAACCGTCCTGGAAATATGCGTTAAGAACCGATGTCACTTGCTAAAGCCTCTGCCCTCATCCTGGATAAAAAACTCAGCAGTCATTTTTTAATCCTGTTGATGATCTCTGTATTGATACAAGTGTGGCCAGTGTACTTCACGCAGCCTGCACGCTTTGTTGTGCGCATTGCGATTTGCAATGGCCTGCTTTTACTTGGCGCGTCAGCCCTTTATCGCTACCTTCCCGGTAAAATTATTGCCTTTCTTCTTACGGCCCTCCTGACGCTTAATTTTGCGATCGCATTCAGTACCTGGAATGTTTATCAGAGCGAATTCAACACCGTTTTTGCGATGAGTATTCTGGCGACCCACGTAGCCGAAGCGAAAAGTATGTCCGGGCTGTATTTAAACAGCTTCCCTGTCATCGCGGCCTATTTTGTTATCACCTGGTATGCCATTAAGTCACTGAGCGAAAACCTGTCAGACAGGGCAAAAATCATCAGCATTGTGTTGTTGGTTGGCTATATAGGCTGGTATTCAACTGCTAACTGGTTGAAAAAACGTAAAGACCTGGAAGTTTATTACCCATTGAGTGCACGCATCCTGACGAACACGCCATTTTACACAGGCTCGGAATTTATTATTGCCCACCGAGATAGCGCACTGGCTGAAAAAATTAGCCAGAAGCAAGTGCACTATCCCGCCCTGCAGTACCATCAGACGGGTATCGAAAACTATGTGGTGATTGTTGGAGAATCTGCCCGCCGCAGTAATATGCAGCTTTATGGTTTCAACCAGGAGACCACGCCAATTGAATCAGCGTATGCAAAGAATGCTCTGATCTTTACCCATGCTATTGCTCCGGCGTCAGCCACGGTGCTGGCAGTCCCAATGATACTGAGTAAAGCCGATCCTGATAACTTTACGGTCGACAAACTCGCCGACAATATCGTCAGCATTGCCAAAAAATCTGGTTATTACACGGAATGGATCAGCGCGCAGGGCAACTCAGGAAAGAGTAATAATTATATTGTCGCGATTGCCTCTGCGAGCCATAAAGCACAGTGGATTAACACGCAATATGACACCGAACTTTTACCTGCCCTGGATGAAGCGCTGAAAAAACCGGGTAAGAAATTCATCGTATTGCATATTAATGGCAGTCATGAGATGGCGTGTGACCGCTATCCCGCGTCCGCTCAGGTACTCAATACGGGAAATAAGTACGAAGATTGCTACAACAATGCGATTCGCTTTACCGACGCATTTATTGGTGAGGTGGCAAAACGCCTGCAAAATAGCGCCTCTTCTCTTCTCTATTTCTCCGACCATGGGCTGGAAAAAAACCCACAGCTGGAATCCATTTACATGCATGGCTCACGTAATCCTAGCAAAGAGGCGTACGAAGTCCCGCAGTTTATCTGGTACAGCCAGCCCGCGCTCTCAAGCCAGCAACGTCAACTGGGTTGGGTACCAGGATACTGGTCCACTGCAAACAATTATTGGCTTATGCTGAGTTGGCTTGGCATCTCCACGGGCGCTGAGAACTGCCGTTCGGTTCTGGAAACCTGCTATCAGGAATCAACATTGCTTCCGGTAATGGACGGTGGTCGACATATCTTCGACTACGACCAGCTTCGGGATACTTTTAGCTCGCCAGACAAAAAAACACCATGGCGTAAGGCTAAGGCCGGTTCGCTCTAAAACCCCTGGATGCCTTGCGTTCGCAGCCAGGCTGCCATAGCCGCGATAGCTGGATCGTGAAGAAACTCGACCAGCTTTCGTGCTTTCTCCGGGCCGATACCGGGAAGCAGGCGCCAGCTCACCGCCTCTTTGTCGCGTAATTGCTGCCATGAATGTTCTGTCAGCGCTTTTGCTGCAGCTTGCGGCAGCGGCACACTTAGCGCACCAATCCATCGCATAAAAGGCTGATGACGCACCCGCTCAAAACGATGCCATAGCTGTAATCCCCGCGAAGCATTTAAGCCTGGCGTATTCTGGAGCTGCTCCTGAGTCAGCGACAGCCAGGAGAAAATATGTTCGAAATGATGAGCCTGATGTAATAGCCGCCAGCCTGACTCACCCAGTCCTTCGATATCGAGTATTTGCTTCGAACTCAGCCAGACTAACCGGGCAAAAAACTGTTCCAGACATTCTGGCGACGCGTAAAAGCAGGTCAGCGGGCTAAAATGCGGGGGCGGTGGCGTCGGTTTCACGCGGTCCACACCCCGCCACACAACCTTATCCAGCCGGGGTATGCCCTGCCCCGCCAGACTCACCAGTACCTGATCGCCAGGCGCGATATCAAGCGTCCGCCAGCGCCCTACGGAACCGAGACTCACTCGCTGTACCCGTTTGTCATCCAGTTGCACAGGTTCAAGAGAGGCGACAACAGAGATCCTGCCCGTTCGCCCAACCGCAAACTGAATGGCTTTAACCTCTGCAAGCTGTGAGACGGGCGAATACTTCCACGCAACCACCCAGTCTCCTGCTCCAGGCTGCCAGTGCTCACCCGCAGGTTCGATTGCGGAACGCACCACAATGCCGTCAGTGGCAAAGGGCAAAACGGATGTCAGCCATTCGGTTTTGTTTTGCTCCACCTCTTCTGCGGTTCGGACTGCGCGCGTATAACGCCCGGTCAGAGAAAACCCCGCTTTCGCCAGTTCAGCGACGCGCTGCGGCATTGAAGAGGGGCCATCGGGCCAGGCCCAGATAAAAACGCCGATTTTATCCAGCGTCGGCTTGCCACTCTGGCGCATCATCATGCCAGCGACTTTAGCGCGCGCATTCATTCCCCCTTTCTGCTGCTGGATATGCCCTTCGCTGCGTAAAAACAGTTCGCCCTGCAAAATACTGTCCGCCAGTGCTCCCTGCAGAGTTAACGGAATCGACGGTATTTTTTGCACCTGCGCCGTCCAGTCCTCTCCTTTCATTCCATCGCCACGACTAATCGCCTGCACTAACTTGCCCTTGCGATAGATCAGCGTCACCGCCACACCATCTACTTTCGGCTGCACCCACAGATCGTGGTGCGCTTTCATCCACTGGCGTAACTCATTAATCCCCACAACCTTATGCACACCCGTATGCGCAATAGGGTGTTTCACCGTCCCACTGGCAGGTGGGATATCATCGGAAGTGGGTTCGTTGTTGAAGCAAAAGCGCCATTGCGCGAGCCGCGCACTAAGCTGATCGTAAACCTCATCGCTGACCTCACTTTTCCCCTCCTGCCAGTACGCCTCACTCCAGCGGGCGATCTGCGCACTCAGTTTTGCCAGTTCCTGATCTGCTTTTGCATGCGACCAGGCGGGACAAACCGCCATCACCCAGCTATTCCACAGCATCAACACCATTCCAGCCCATTTCCACATCGCGATACCTCCCTGTTTTGCGAAAGGTATAACCCTGCTGTTTTAACCTGGCTAGCGGCAAAACCACGATTTACGAGCCCGCTTCCGCGTTATGTTGTGATTGCAGCAAACGGCGGGTAAAACCGGAAAACGATACGCAAAAATCAACAATCCCGAGGAAAAAGTGTGACAAAGACTACGTCACAGAGCAGTGACGTGTATAATAAGCCCGTATGTAGGACTTCTTCGCTAACACATACAAAAGACTCTCATGGCTCAAGGCACGCTTTATATTGTTTCTGCCCCTAGTGGCGCGGGTAAATCCAGCCTGATTCAGGCGCTGTTAAAAACCCAACCGTTGTACGATACGCAAGTTTCGGTTTCTCACACCACGCGGGCACCGCGTCCGGGTGAAGTACACGGCGAACACTATTTCTTTGTAAATCACGATGAATTCAGAACGATGATTGGCAGAGACGCGTTCCTTGAACACGCTGAAGTATTCGGAAATTTCTACGGGACATCCCGTGAAACCATCGAGCAGGTCCTGGCAACCGGCGTCAATGTGTTCCTGGATATCGACTGGCAGGGCGCACAGCAGATTCGTGCGAAGATGCCGCAAGCGCGGAGCATTTTTATTCTGCCGCCGTCGAAAGATGAGCTTGACCGTCGCCTGCGTGGCCGCGGCCAGGATAGCGAAGAAGTTATCGCAAAACGTATGGCGCAGGCAGTTGCAGAAATGAGCCATTACGCCGAATATGATTACCTTATTGTGAATGATGATTTTGATACTGCCCTGGGCGATCTGAAAACCATTATTCGCGCAGAACGTCTGCGTATGAGCCGCCAGAAGCAGCGACATGACGCATTAATCACCAAACTGTTGGCAGACTGAACCCACATTCAGTATCATGCCCAGTCATTTCTTCATCTGTGGAGCATTTTAAGTATGGCACGCGTAACTGTTCAGGACGCTGTAGAGAAAATTGGTAACCGTTTTGACCTGGTACTGGTCGCCGCGCGTCGCGCTCGTCAGATGCAGTCCGGCGGCAAAGATCCACTGGTACCAGAAGAAAACGATAAAACCACCGTTATCGCATTGCGCGAAATCGAAGAAGGTCTGATCACCAACCAGATCCTCGACGTACGTGAGCGCCAGGAGCAGCAAGAGCAGGAAGCCGCAGAACTGCAGGCCGTAACCGCCATTGCTGAAGGCCGTCGTTAATTAAACCTGCGGGTCGCCCTTGTATCTGTTTGAAAGCCTGAATCAACTGATTCAAACCTACCTGCCTGAAGACCAGATCAAGCGTCTTCAGCAGGCGTATCTCGTTGCACGTGACGCTCACGAGGGCCAAACACGTTCAAGCGGTGAACCCTATATCACGCACCCGGTAGCGGTGGCCTGTATTCTGGCCGAGATGAAACTCGACTATGAAACGCTGATGGCCGCGCTGCTGCATGACGTGATCGAAGATACCCCCGCCACCTACCAGGATATGGAACAGCTGTTTGGTAAAAGCGTTGCCGAACTGGTGGAAGGGGTCTCTAAGCTTGATAAGCTGAAATTCCGCGATAAGAAAGAGGCGCAAGCCGAGAACTTTCGCAAGATGATTATGGCGATGGTGCAGGATATCCGGGTCATTCTCATCAAACTCGCTGACCGTACTCATAATATGCGCACGCTGGGCTCATTACGCCCCGATAAACGTCGCCGCATCGCCCGTGAAACCCTCGAAATTTATAGCCCGCTGGCACACCGTTTAGGTATCCATCACATTAAAACTGAGCTTGAAGAGCTGGGTTTTGAAGCGTTGTACCCAAACCGCTATCGCGTGATTAAAGAGGTGGTTAAAGCCGCGCGCGGCAACCGTAAAGAGATGATTCAGAAGATCCTCTCTGAAATCGAAGGGCGTTTGCAGGAAGCGGGAATTCCGTGTCGCGTCAGCGGTCGCGAAAAGCACTTGTACTCCATCTACTGCAAAATGGTGCTGAAAGAGCAGCGTTTTCACTCGATCATGGACATCTACGCGTTCCGCGTCATCGTCCATGATTCTGACACCTGCTATCGCGTACTCGGTCAGATGCACAGCCTCTACAAACCGCGTCCGGGGCGCGTTAAAGACTATATTGCCATTCCAAAAGCGAACGGCTATCAATCTTTGCACACCTCGATGATCGGGCCGCACGGCGTACCTGTTGAGGTACAAATCCGTACCGAAGACATGGACCAGATGGCGGAAATGGGTGTTGCTGCGCACTGGGCTTATAAAGAGCACGGTGAAACCAGTACCACCGCGCAAATTCGCGCCCAGCGCTGGATGCAAAGCCTGCTTGAACTTCAGCAGAGCGCCGGTAGTTCGTTTGAATTTATCGAGAGCGTTAAATCCGATCTCTTCCCGGATGAGATTTACGTTTTCACGCCAGAAGGGCGCATTGTCGAGCTGCCTGCTGGCGCAACGCCGGTCGACTTCGCTTATGCGGTGCATACCGATATTGGTCATGCCTGCGTGGGCGCACGTGTCGACAGACAGCCGTATCCGCTGTCTCAGCCGCTTACCAGCGGTCAGACCGTCGAAATTATTACTGCACCGGGCGCTCGCCCAAATGCCGCATGGCTTAACTTCGTCGTCAGTTCGAAAGCACGCGCGAAGATCCGTCAGCTGCTGAAAAACCTTAAACGTGACGACTCCGTCAGCCTGGGCCGTCGCCTGCTCAACCATGCGTTGGGTGGCAGCCGCAAGCTGGCCGAAATTCCGCCAGAGAACATTCAGCGAGAGCTGGAGCGCATGAAGCTCGCCTCGCTTGACGATCTGCTGGCAGAAATCGGCCTGGGTAATGCAATGAGCGTTGTCGTGGCGAAGAACCTCCAGCAGGGCGAAGCCTCCGCTGTGCAGCCCACCACGCAGGGGCACGGTCATCTGCCGATCAAAGGTGCGGATGGGGTGCTTATCACCTTCGCTAAATGCTGCCGACCGATTCCTGGCGACCCAATCATCGCCCACGTCAGCCCAGGTAAAGGGCTGGTTATCCATCACGAGTCCTGCCGTAACATCCGTGGCTATCAAAAAGAGCCAGAGAAGTTCATGGCCGTTGAGTGGGATAAAGAGACCGAGCAAGAATTTATCACCGAAATTAAGGTCGATATGTTCAACCACCAGGGCGCGCTGGCAAACCTGACGGCGGCGATCAACACGGCTTCTTCCAACATTCAGAGCCTGAATACGGAAGAAAAAGATGGCCGCGTTTACAGCGCCTTTATTCGTCTGACTGCGCGCGATCGTGTGCATCTGGCGAATATCATGCGCAAAATCCGCGTGATGCCGGACGTCATTAAAGTCACCAGAAACCGAAACTAGGATAATGAATTCAGAACGTTATGCACGTATCTGTGAGATGCTCGCCAGACGCCAGCCCGATCTGACAGTCTGCATGGAGCAGGTCCATAAACCTCATAACGTCTCCGCCATCGTCCGCACCGCGGACGCCGTTGGCGTGCATGAAGTTCACGCAGTCTGGCCGGGTAAAAATATGCGCACCATGGCCTCCAGCGCGGCAGGCAGCAACAGCTGGGTAACGGTAAAAACCCACCCCACGATAGCGGATGCTGTCACGCAGCTGAAAAGCAGCGGGATGCAAATCCTGGCGACCCACCTTTCCGATAAAGCCGTCGATTTTCGCGACATTGATTACACCCGCCCGACCTGCATTCTGATGGGTCAGGAGAAAACCGGGATCACGCAAGAAGCGTTAGATCTGGCGGATCAGGATATCATTATCCCGATGATTGGCATGGTGCAGTCGCTGAATGTCTCTGTTGCCTCTGCGCTGATTCTGTATGAAGCCCAGCGCCAGCGTCAGAACGCCGGGATGTACGAACGCGAAAACAGCATGCTTCCAGAAGTAGAACAGCAGCGTCTGCTGTTTGAAGGCGGCTATCCGGTGCTGGCTCGCGTGGCTAAACAGAAGCAATTGCCTTATCCCCACGTTAATGCGCAGGGCGAAATCGAAGCCGATGCCGCGTGGTGGTCCACCATGCAGTTTGCAGGCTAAACCATGAACGGCCACCTGCTTGATGCCGTTCCGCTCAGCTCATTAACGGGCGTAGGTGCGGCGCAAAGCAACAAGCTGGCTAAAATTGGCCTGCACACTGTACAAGATTTACTCCTGCACCTTCCTCTGCGTTACGAAGATCGCACCCAGCTTTACGCGATTGGCGATCTGCTGCCTGGCATCTACGCCACCGTGGAAGGCGAAGTCCTGAACAGCACTATTACCTTTGGCGGCCGTCGCATGATGACCTGTCAGATCAGCGACGGCTCCGGCATTCTCACCATGCGTTTTTTCAATTTTAGTGCTGCGATGAAAAACAGTCTGGCCGCCGGACGACGCGTGTTGGCCTATGGCGAAGCCAAACGCGGGAAATATGGCGCGGAGATGATCCACCCGGAATACCGTGTGCAGGGCGATTTGAGTACGCCTGAACTCCAGGAGACGCTGACGCCGGTGTACCCCACTACCGAAGGTATCAAGCAGGCGACGCTGCGAAAACTGACGGATCAGGCGCTGGAGTTGCTTGATACCTGCGCCATCGCCGAACTGCTGCCGCCTGAGCTGGCACAGGGCATGATGAGCCTGCCGGACGCCATTCGCACCCTACACCGCCCACCGCCGTCTTTACAGCTGAGCGAGTTAGAAAGCGGGCAACATCCGGCGCAGCGGCGGCTTATCCTTGAAGAATTACTGGCACATAACCTGAGCATGCTGGCGCTTCGCGCGGGTGCACAGCGTTTTCACGCACAACCTCTGCCTGCCCGTGATGATTTAAAAGATAAGCTGCTGGCCTCACTGCCCTTTAAACCGACGACTGCCCAGGCACGCGTGACTGCCGAGATCGAACGCGATATGGAGCTCGATATTCCGATGATGCGTCTGGTACAGGGTGACGTAGGCTCCGGTAAAACGCTGGTCGCCGCCCTCGCGACCCTGCGCGCTATCGCGCACGGCAAACAGGTGGCGCTGATGGCCCCAACCGAACTGCTCGCCGAGCAGCACGCCAATAACTTCCGCAGCTGGTTTGCGCCGCTGGGCGTGGAAGTGGGCTGGCTTGCCGGCAAGCAAAAAGGCAAAGCACGCCTCGCACAGCAGGAAGCCATCGCCAGCGGTCAGGTACAGATGATTGTTGGTACCCACGCCATTTTTCAGGAGCAGGTGCAGTTTAACGGCCTTGCCCTGGTGATCATCGATGAGCAACATCGCTTTGGCGTACATCAGCGGCTGGCCTTGTGGGAAAAAGGGCTGCAGCAGGGCTTCCACCCGCATCAGTTGATCATGACCGCCACGCCTATCCCGCGTACCCTGGCGATGACCGCCTATGCCGATCTGGATACCTCGACGATCGATGAACTGCCACCCGGCCGAACGCCGGTCACCACCGTGGCCATTCCGGATACGCGCCGCAGCGAGATCATCGATCGCGTGCGCAACGCCTGCACTCACGAAGGCCGTCAGGCTTACTGGGTTTGTACATTGATTGAAGAGTCCGACCTGCTGGAAGCGCAGGCCGCAGAAGCAACGTGGGAAGAGCTAAAACTGGCGCTGCCCGAGCTGAATATTGGGCTGGTGCATGGCCGCATGAAACCCGCTGAAAAACAGGCCGTAATGCACTCATTCAAGCAGGGTGAGTTGCATTTACTGATTGCCACAACGGTTATCGAAGTGGGCGTGGATGTGCCGAATGCCAGCCTGATGATTATCGAAAACCCGGAGCGGCTGGGCCTTGCGCAACTTCACCAGCTGCGGGGCCGCGTTGGCCGTGGTGCGGTGGCTTCCCACTGCGTCCTGCTCTTCAAATCCCCGCTTTCTAAAACGGCACAAATGCGACTCCAGGTGCTGCGCGACAGCAATGACGGCTTTGTGATTGCGCAAAAGGATCTCGAGATCCGCGGCCCCGGCGAACTGCTGGGCACACGCCAGACCGGTAACGCCGAATTCAAAGTGGCCGATCTGCTTCGTGACCAGTCGATGATTCCGGAAGTCCAGCGCCTTGCCCGCCACATTCACGAGCGTTATCCCGCCCAGGCCGCCGGGCTTATTCAACGCTGGATGCCAGAAACCGAGCGCTATTCCAACGCCTGATCACTGTGCTCAGCCCTGATTTAATAAATTTATAAATGCAATCGTTTGCTTTTACCATCCGGTCAGCTAAAATGCCCGCTTTTCACCCGTGGGATTGCCGCCGATGTCCGTTAACGCCGTAGAGTCTCAAGATGCGCAACCGATTGCGCACGCTCAACATAATAGTGAACTCATCTACCGTCTTGAAGATCGCCCACCGCTGGCGCAAACGCTGTTCGCCGCGTGTCAGCACCTGCTGGCGATGTTCGTGGCCGTTATCACACCTGCCCTGCTGATTTGCCAGGCGCTCGGCTTACCGGCTCAGGACACGCAGCACATCATCAGCATGTCGCTGTTTGCATCCGGCGTGGCGTCTATTATCCAGATTAAAGCCTGGGGTCCGGTCGGTTCAGGGTTGCTGTCGATTCAGGGCACCAGCTTTAACTTCGTTGCCCCGCTGATCATGGGTGGCACTGCGCTGAAAACCGGCGGGGCCGATGTCCCGACAATGATGGCTGCGCTTTTCGGTACCCTTATGCTGGCCAGCTGCACGGAAATGGTCATCTCCCGCGTACTGCACCTGGCGCGCCGCGTCATTACCCCGCTGGTTTCCGGCGTGGTGGTGATGATTATCGGTCTGTCGCTGATTCAGGTGGGCCTGACCTCTATCGGCGGCGGGTATGCGGCGATGAGTGACCACACTTTCGGCGCACCGAAAAACCTGCTGCTGGCGGGCGTGGTGCTGGCGATTATTATTTTGCTCAACCGTCAGCGTAACCCGTACCTGCGCGTCGCCTCGCTGGTGATTGCCATGGCGACCGGTTATCTGGTGGCGTGGGCGATGGGCATGCTGCCGGAAAACACCGCGCCGACCAACAGCGCACTGATTATGGTGCCGACACCGCTCTATTACGGCCTCGGCATTGACTGGAGCCTGCTCCTGCCGCTGATGCTGGTGTTCATGATCACCTCGCTGGAAACCATCGGCGACATCACCGCAACCTCTGACGTCTCCGAACAACCTGTCTCTGGCCCGCTGTACATGAAACGCCTGAAAGGCGGCGTACTGGCGAACGGTCTGAACTCGTTTGTCTCTGCCGTGTTCAACACCTTCCCGAACTCCTGCTTTGGCCAGAACAATGGCGTGATCCAGCTGACCGGCGTCGCCAGCCGCTACGTGGGCTTTGTCGTGGCGCTGATGCTGATCGTGCTCGGCCTGTTCCCGGCGGTGAGTGGCTTCGTGCAGCACATTCCGGAACCGGTGCTGGGCGGCGCAACGCTTGTGATGTTCGGTACGATTGCGGCCTCTGGCGTGCGCATCGTGTCGCGTGAGCCGCTGAACCGTCGTGCCATCATGATTATCGCGCTGTCCCTGGCCGTCGGTCTGGGTGTTTCCCAGCAGCCGCTGATCCTACAGTTCGCCCCTGACTGGGTGAAAAACCTGCTCTCCTCCGGCATCGCCGCAGGGGGTATCACGGCGATTGTGCTGAACCTCGTCTTCCCGCCAGAAAAGAACTGATCCCCCGTCACGGCAGGCATCACGCCTGCCGTGAAACCGAATTACACCATTCCTGCCTTGAGGATTGCGCATAAATCGTGCATAACTCCCTTATGTGCGTTTGATGGGATGGAAGACCATGAAATTTATTGGAAAGCTGCTGATCTGGATTTTGATTGCGGTGCTGCTCGCAATCCTGGCACTTTATATCCTCGTGCAGACCCGCTGGGGCGCGGCTCAGGTGAGCAGCTGGATTACGGTTAACACCGATTACGAACTCAATTTCGACCAGATGGATCACCGTTTTTCTTCCCCGTCGCACATCATTCTGGAAAATGTCACCTTTGGCCGCGATGGCAAACCCGCCACCCTGGTGGCGAAAAAAGTGGATATTGGTCTGAGCAGCCGACAGCTCACCGATCCGCTGCACATGGATACCATCACCCTGCACGACGGGACACTTAACCTCTCCCCGCAAACCGCGCCGCTTCCGTTCCAGGCCGACCGCCTGCAGCTGAACAACATGGCGTTCAACAGCCCGAATATGGAATGGGATCTGAGCGCGCAAAAAGTGACAGGCGGCGTCAGCCCCTGGCAGCCGGAAGCGGGCAGCGTGCTGGGCAAAAAAGCGCAAATTCAGATGAGCGCCGGATCGCTGACGCTCAACGGCGTGCCCACCAGCAATGTGCTGATTCAGGGCGAGCTGAACGGTAAAGAAGTGGTGCTGAGCACCATCGGCGCAGATATGGCGCGCGGCTCGCTGACCGGTACTGCGCGGCGCAATGCCGACGGCGGCTGGGTCATCGACACCCTGCGCCTGAACGACATTCGTCTGCAAAGCGACAAATCATTGCTGGATTTCTTTGCGCCGATCACCACCCTGCCGTCGCTGCAGATTGGTCGCCTGGAGGTCACCGATGCCCGCCTGCAAGGGCCGGACTGGGCCGTAACCGATCTCGATTTAAGCCTGCGCAATCTGACCCTCAGCCAGGGCGACTGGCAAAGCCAGGACGGACGTTTATCGATGAATGCCAGCGAGTTTATCTACGGCTCGCTGCATCTTTTTGATCCGATTCTGAATGCAGAGTTTGCACCGCAGGGCGTGGCGCTGCGCCAGTTCACCTCCCGCTGGGAAGGCGGTATGGTGCGCACCTCCGGCAACTGGCTACGCAACGGTAAAGCGCTGGTACTGGACGATGTCGCGGTGGCCGGTCTGGAGTACACCCTGCCACCGAACTGGAAAACCCTGTGGATGGAGCAGCTCCCCGAATGGCTCCACGGCGTGACCCTGAAAAAATTCGGCCTGAGTCGCAACCTAGTGATCGATATCGATCCCGCCTTCCCGTGGCAGATCACCTCTCTCGACGGATATGGTGCCAACCTCCAGCTGGCGAAAGATCGTCAGTGGGGCGTGTGGGGCGGCAATGCGACTCTGAACGGTGCCGCCGCCACCTTTAATCGTGTAGACGTGCGCCGTCCGTCACTGGCGCTGGCGGCCAACGCGTCGACGGTGAATATCACGGAACTGAGCGCCTTCACCGAGAAGGGCATTCTTGAAGCCACGGCGACCGTATCACAGTTACCGCCGCGCCAGACCACGGTTAGCCTGAAGGGGCGCGGCGTGCCGGTGAATGTGTTGCAACAGTGGGGCTGGCCTGCACTGCCAATTAACGGCGACGGCAATATCCAGCTGACCGCCAGCGGCAGCGTGCAGGACAAAGCGCCGCTGAAACCGTCGGTAAATGGGAAGTTGAACGCGGTAAATATGGATAAACAGCAGGTGCAGCAGACGATGACGGGCGGCCAGGTATCGACAAGCCCTGCGGTCGCGCCATCTGTAACACCCCAGCCCTGAAATGTTAATGGCATAAAAAAGCCGGGTGGCGGCTACGCTTAACCCGGCCTGCAAACCAAAGCTGACACCGTAGGCCCGGTAAGCGTAGCGCCGCCGGGCCATTTCAGGCACATCACTTCAGGTGAATCACCACTTCACTCCCCTGCGCTTTCACCACCACACCCCATTCGCTACCGGCATGTGAACCGCCTTTGACACCCGCGATCTGCTGCACATTGCGCAAACAGACCGACCAGTCCTGGGCGTTTCCTTCGCCTTTTAAGGTCACCGTATCGCCCTGGCGAGAAGCCGTCAGCGTAAACACGACCGATCCGTCCGCCGCCGGGACTTCGCTCACCGCCGAGCAACCGTCTGCCAGGCTAAACAGCTGGAATGCCGTGCCTGCGTTCCACGCGTAATCCGGTTTCTGGCTGTTATTGCCGAGCGCCAGCAGGGTATTCTCGCGCACATACACCGGCAGACTCTGGAAGTCGTGCTGCTGTTTATGCCAGCGGCTGCCCTGCACTTCGTCGTTATGCCACAGGTGTGTCCATCGACCTTCCGGCAGATAGAACTGCACGTCACCCGCTTCGCTAAATACCGGTGCCACCATCATCGCGTCGCCGAGCATGTACTGACGGTCCAGATAATCACACGCCGGATCGTCCGGGAATTCGAGCATCATCGCGCGCAACATCGGTGTGCCGACCTCGCGGGCCAGCGCCGCCTGGCGATACAGATACGGCATCATCCGGCATTTCAGCTGGGTGAAGTGGCGCACTACATCGCAGGACTCATCATCGTACGCCCACGGCACACGGTAGGATTTGCTGCCATGCAGGCGGCTATGGCTGGAGAACAGCCCGAACGCGCACCAGCGTTTGTACACATGGGCAGGCGCGGTATTCTCGAACCCGCCGATATCGTGGCTCCAGAAGCCAAAGCCCGACAGACCAATCGACAGACCACCGCGCAGGCTTTCCGCCATAGATTCGTAATTGGCGTAACAGTCGCCGCCCCAGTGAACCGGGAACTTCTGCGCACCGACGGACGCGGAGCGCGCGAACAGCACAGCTTCCTCTTCACCAACGGTCTCTTTCAGCACGTCCCACACCAGCTCGTTATAGATATAGGCGTAGTGGTTGTGCATCTTCTGCGGATCGGACCCGTCATGCCACACCACGTCGGTCGGGATACGCTCGCCGAAGTCGGTCTTGAAGCAGTCCACGCCGATATCAACCAGCCCTTTCAGCTTATCGGCGTACCACTGGCAGGCTTCCGGATTGGTAAAGTCATAAATTGCCAGCCCCGGCTGCCACTTATCCCACTGCCATACGGAGCCATCCGCACGCTTGAGCAGATAACCTTTCTCTTTCAGCTCCTTGAACACCGGCGATTTCTGGCCGATATACGGGTTGATCCACACGCAGACTTTCAGCCCCTTGTCCTTCAGGCGGCGAATCATCCCTTCCGGGTCCGGGAAAGTCACCGGGTCCCATTCAAAATCACACCACTGGAAGGCTTTCATCCAGAAGCAGTCGAAGTGGAAAACATGCAGCGGCAGATCGCGCTCGGCCATGCCGTCGATAAAGCTGTTCACCGTCGCTTCGTCGTAGTTGGTGGTGAATGAGGTGGTGAGCCACAGGCCGAACGACCATGCAGGCGGCAGCGCCGGGCGACCGGTGAACTGGGTATAGCGGTTGAGCACCTCTTTCGGCGTCGGGCCGTCGATTACGAAATATTCCAGATACTCGCCCGCCACGCTGAACTGCACTTTGGAGACTTTCTCCGAGCCAACTTCAAACGACACATTTTCCGGATGGTTCACCAGCACGCCGTAACCACGGTTTGTCAGGTAGAAAGGGATATTTTTGTAGGACTGCTCGGTGCTGGTGCCGCCGTCACGGTTCCAGGTTTCGACCGTCTGGCCGTTACGCACCAGCGCGGTAAAGCGCTCGCCGAGGCCATACACCGCTTCGCCGACGCCTAAATCCAGGCGCTCGAACATGTAGTTGCTGTCGGTATTGCCATCCTGCACGAACCCGTTATTTTTCAGCTGGCTGCCGGTGATACGCTGGCCGTCACGCAGGAAATCCAGCGCCCAGAACTCCCCTTTGGTAACGCGCACGCTCAGATTGCCGCTTTTCAGCTCGGCAAATTCCGCCGTGTTTTCAATCTGTACTTTCACGTCTTTCAGAACGTTCAGCGGATAGTGCGGGCCGTTGTCCAGCGCGCCCTGGAAGTGCTCGATGCGTACACCGACAATGCCTTCCTGCGGCGAGAACAGGCGAACCGTAAACATCAATGTGTCGAGCTGCCAGGTGCGTTCACGCACGTCGCGCGGCGCAACGTACACCACCAGGTCGTTGCCCTGCTGCTCCACGTCGAACACCTGCACCGGGTACGTCACGTTCAAGCCCGGTTGAATTAGCCAGTTTCCGTCACTGATTTTCATACTTTTATCCTCTTAGTTCTGCATTTCTTTGCTGACCGGCAGGGTTTCAAACTCCTGCTGGTTGCGGCGCGCGCCTTGCGCCAGCTCGCCCATAATTTTGGTCAGGAACGGGGTTTTCAGCGTGTAATAGCGTTTGGCGACGATGGCACTCAGCACATAGCACGCCGCCGGGGCCAGCGTGAACAGGCCAATAATGATGTTGATGGTGGTACCGTTCTGAGTTTTGGCTGCGGCATCGTAGCCACCGCCGGCCAGCATCCAGCCGATCAGCGCGCCGCCCAGCGCCAGGCCCAGCTTCAGCACAAACAGCGTGCCCGCAAAGCTGATCCCCGTCAGGCGTTTGCCGTTGGTCCATTCGCCGTAATCGACGGTATCGGACATCATCACCCACTGGATTGGCGTCACCAGCTGGTGCAGCACGCCAATCACGAAGATAAAGCTGAACATCATTACCGTGGCATGCATCGGCACGAAGAACATCGCCACGCTCGCTACCGCCAGCAGGGCGTTGGTCCACCAGAAGATACTGACTTTGCATTTCCAGTCGGTGAGGGGTTTGGCGAGCGCGGAGCCAATCAGGTTACCGACGCAGTAGGTGGTGAGGAACGCGACGAACACTTCCGGCGTGCCCATAATCCAGGTGCAGTAGTACATCATCGCGCCGCCGCGCACGCAGACGGCGAGAATGTTGAGAATGGTGAGCACACCGACGATGCGCCACTGGTCGTTTTGCCAGATATCGCGCAGATCTTCACGCATGGAGGTGGTGCTTGGCGGCACCTGGATGCGCTCTTTGGTGGTGAAGAAGCAGAACGCCAGCATCAGGAACGCGACCACCGACAGCACAGCGATCCCGCCCTGGAAGCCAAAAGCTTTGTCTTCGCCGCCAATCAGATTCACCAGCGGCATCATCAGTACCGTGGAGAGCATGCCGCCCGCTGTCGCCAGCACAAAGCGCCAGGATTGCAGGGAGATGCGCTGCGTCGGGTCATTAGTAATGACGCCGCCGAGGGCGCAGTAAGGGATATTCACCACGGTATAGAGCAGGGTCAGCAGCGTGTACGTGATGGCGGCATAAACCATTTTACCGTTCAGGCTAAGATCCGGCGTGGTGTAAGCCAGCACGCAGACGATGCCAAACGGGATTGCACCGAACAAAATCCACGGACGGAATTTCCCCCAGCGGCTGCGGGTGCGGTCGGCCAGCAGCCCCATGCACGGGTCGGAAATCGCATCCAGCGCACGCGCCAACAGGAACATGGTGCCGACAAATCCGGCGGGGATACCGAAAATATCGGTATAGAAAAACATCATATACAACATGACGTTATCAAAAATGATGTGGCTGGCGGCATCTCCCATGCCATAGCCAATCTTTTCCTTCACAGACAATATTTCGCTCATTATCTTTATCCTTGACGCTGTAGGGGCGCTGATACCGGTTTCAGATGTTGTAAACCATCGCCGGGAGAGCGGATATTCTGTTTTCTGGTTAGCTGGTTACGATTCTTCTCTTTTGTGATCGCCGTAGAAGTTGGAGAAAAAACCTAACCTCAGGATTTTCTTAAGTTTTAAGTAAGAGGGGTTAATGCAGGTCAAAGCAGGGGTGAAAAAACTCTGCGAAATGATGTGGTAAATGCCTGAAAGTAGCTATAATGCGCACCGCCTCCATGTAGCAATCGAGGCGCGGAAGATCGTCATCTCCGGTGAGGTGGCTGGATTTCAAATCCAGTTGGGGACGCCAGCGTTCCCGGGCAGGTTCGACTCCTGTGATCTTCCGCCAATAGTTCTCATTTTTTTACCTTCCCTTTAGTCAATTATATTTATGCTCATATCTTAAAATTGCTTTCTAGTTAATTTTAAAATTGAATATGGGAAGTCAAATAAGCATTAGAATCGATTGAAATCTGACTGAAAAATCTAGAAATTATTATTTCGGCAATGAATTAGCAGCTAAAAAATTAAAAATTACAGTTCACTTGGAATTTCCACTAACTCTCTTTTTTCAATCGCATTAAACATGCCTCCTTCACCCACTTACTAAAATTCCCTTTCCCCGCAGCTTTCTCAATCTGTTCCAAAAGCTCATCCTCGAAACGGATGTTCTTCATGGTGCTTTTAGTGCGGTCAAAATTTGGTTTTTTTTTCTCTTGCATGGTAAGTACCATTCCGATTAGTTTATCTGCATGTGGTACCTACCACATGGATTTGAAATTCTAGCAACGCCCAGCAGTGTTGCAGCACTAAAAGGCGTCTAACCTCACCAACTATCAAGGAGTTGATTATGGCTGATTCGCATTCTAACCCAGACATTACCGCCACCGGAACTGAGCGCTCGATAATTGTGGGTTATCGCCCGAATGTTCACGATAAAACCACGCCGAACATCATTCTTTCGGGCAAGTGGCTGCGCGCCGCCGGGTTTGATACCGGGCATCAGGTGACGGTTAAAGTCATGGACGGGTGCATTGTTCTGGTGGCGTACAGCGAGCAGGAACAGCGGTTGCTGGACGATTATAAACGGACGAAAGCAAAGCTCATTAAAATAGAGGAAATGCTTTCAGCGATTCAAACTCAGCTTCCTGGAAAGCTCCTCGCAAAATCAAATACAAACCACATGGCTTAAGGCTGATTCTGGCATACTACCAACTGGCAGGGTTGATCGTGATAAAAGAGGCGACATGGCAGATAAAGACGAAATCCAATCTCCGGCAGGTGAATTTGTTATGTTTGCCAGTAATGACGGAACTGTTCGCATCAGATGCCGCTTTGAACACGAAACGCTCTGGCTGTCGCAAGCAGCCATAGCGACACTTTATCAGGTCACTCCGCAAGCAATTACTCAGCATATTAAAACCATTTATGAAGAAGGTGAGCTTGAACAAAAAGCAACTTGTAAGGCTTACTTACAAGTTCAGCAAGAAGGTCAGCGCAAGGTCAATCGCAACACTCTTCACTATAATCTGCCCGTAATTCTCGCCATCGGCTATCGCGTCCGCTCCACGCGAGGTACACAATTCCGCCAGTGGGCAACACAGATGCTCCAGGAATACCTGGTTAAAGGCTTCGTTATGGACGACGAGCGCCTGAAAAATCCGCCTGTCGGAACCTCCGCCGTACCCGACTATTTCGATGAAATGCTGGAACGCATTCGCGACATTCGGGCCAGCGAACGCCGTGTATATCTCCGCGTGAAGGAGATTTTTACGTTAGCCGCGGACTATCAGCCTTCGATGAAAGAAACCACGCAATTCTTCCAGACCATTCAGAATAAACTGCATTTTGCCTGCACGGGTCACACCGCTGCGGAGTTGATTCATCAACGCGCTGACGCCACTCAACCGCATATGGGGCTGACCAGCTATAAAGGCGAAGAGATCCGTAAAACCGATGTCACCACTGCAAAAAATTATCTATCCCAGGAAGAAGTTAGCGAGCTTAATCGTGTCGTTAATATGTGGCTCGATTTTGCTGAAGATCAGGCCAAACGCCGCAAGCAGGTATTTTTACGTGACTGGCAAACCAAACTCGATCAGTTCCTGCAATTTAACGACCGGATAGTTTTAGAAGGGGCAGGCAAGATCAGCAAGAAAGCGGCTGATGAAAAGGCGTGCTCAGAATACATTGAGTTTGAAAAAAAGCAGCGCCTACTGAAAGAATCCGAGGGAGAGAAAGATATCATCGGCTTATTAAAATGGGATAAGAAGGCTAAGCGTTAATCCCGGTATGTCCACCCAGCCTCATATGCAACAATGGAAACGGATTCCCCTGCCCGTCGAGTTCCGAGCGCCCGATCTGCTCAAACCCCATATGGCGATAAAATTCCACCCCTTGCGGGTTTTGCTCATTCACATCCACTTCGTTCACACCAAACTCTGCGATGGCATATTGCAGCAGCAATTTCCCCACGCTTTTACCGCGGCTCGCAGCATCAATAAACAGTATTTCAATGCGATTTTCATCAACACCTAAAAAGCCGTGAATAACGCCAGCGTCATCGCGGGCAATCACAACCTTAAGATTTGGCAGATACGTGTTGAGCAATAACGGGCGCAGCGCCACAATATCGTTTTCCTGCAAAAAGTGGTGGGTGGCGCGAACGGAGGATTCCCAGATCGCGACCAGACATTCGAAATGTGAAGGGTGTGCGGTTTCTATTTTCATGAGGGGATAATGTGCGGTTAAAGACGTTAATTCAAGTCTGTCTCGACGGTCTGTTCCCACTCATACTCTCCCGTTTGGGAGAGGGAATCGATCGAATTAAATGACCCCCCTTAAACCCTAATCTCCATCACCGCATACACCCCATCTTTCGGCACAATCACCGTCACGTTCTCCGCCGGGATCCCCGCCGCAAGATGGATTTCCTGCAACTGCTGCAAGGTGCGCGGGTAGATGTGTGCCCATCCGATGCAGCGCAAAATAAAGTCGATTTGCGGGCTGGTGGTGAGCATATTCGACACAATCACCGCCCCGCCGGGCTTCACCAGTCGTACGGCGCGTTGCAGGAAGATCACCGCATCGGTGTCGTTGAAATATTCGAAAATCCCCAGCGCGTCGACCAGTTCGGCCTGATGTTCACCCAGCTCGAGCAGTAAATCGTCACTGCGGATGAAATGATGAATCAGATGGCGCTTGAGCAACGTCAACTGTTCCCCCACCACCAGCCCCTCCTGCGCCGCCATGGTTTCTGCCCAGCGCAGGGCGACGGGGTCATCGTCTACCAGCGAGAGATGCACCTTTTGCCCGTCCAGTTTTGCCGTGCGAAGCGCCTCCAGCACCGGGATCGCCGCGCCGCTCGCCAGGCTTATCCAGTCGCTTTCCAGCTCATTGTGAATGTATTTCTCCACCAGCGCGCCCAGCACCTGCGCGCGGGAGCGCACGCCGATGGCGTCGTTGGCGTGGATAAACCACTGGCGGCTTTCGCTGTCCATCCGCGTGCCTTCGGGCAGGCGTTCTTCCAGCGGGTTTTGCACCACAAACAGCGCCAGCGCAGAGGGCACCAGCCGCGCGCGCCAGGCCGCCATCGCCGGGCGTGTGCGGAACGCTCGCTCGGAATGAACATGCTGCGGAATCAGCCTCGGCAGGCCGTTTTCGCCCTCTTCCAGTAACGGGGGCAGCAGCTCAGGGTCGGCTTTCATGGCCAGATTGAGCGCGTTAATCTCCCGCGTGACATCGTCTTTCATCGGCCATTGATCGCTGATATCAGGAAACGATGCGCTGTAAATTGTCATATTTGCCGGTGCATCACCGCGAAAAGAGTGCCAGTTCATCTCGTAACCCCCCGTTCGACCCTAAACGGAAGTCTATGCAAACGGTACGGCATTGCCCTACGAAAAATGCACGATATGCCTTAATTTTCAGCTCACCTGTGCCGCTTTGAATCGCTATACATGAAGGAGCGATCGGGATGAAAAAACAGGTTTGGCGGCTGCTGCTGCCGTTGATGCTAACGGGCTGCGCCAGCATTGTCGGCAGCAACGAAGAGACGCTATATATCGACAGCACCCCGACGGAGGCATATTACGCGGTCATCGATCGCAACGGCGACCTGATCGCCACCGGCAAAACGCCGCAATCCGTGGTGCTGAAAAAATCCGACGGCAGTTATTTCGGCAAACGGGAATACACCCTGACGCTGAAACAGGAGGGCTATTACTCGACGATGATGCCGCTCGAGTACCGCTTCAGCCACTGGTACACCTTCGGGAATATCCTCTTCTTCGGCGTGCCGGGCTGGCTTGTCGTAGACCCGTTCTCGGGCGGCATGTACACGCTCAAAGAGGACCACGTAAACGCCATATTGCGCCCCTGCCCGCCGGGGCCGTTCAATCACATGTGCTCGTAAGGAGCGGAATTCGTAGTATATTGAGAGTTAACTTGGTCATCAGGCGCACTCCATGTCTTACTCCATCGGCGAATTCGCCCGACTTTGCGGCATCACCGCGACCACGCTGCGCGCGTGGCAGCGTCGCTATGGTTTGCTGAAACCGCTTCGCACCGATGGCGGACACCGTCTTTACAGCGATGACGACGTCCAACAGGCGCTCAAAATTCTCGACTGGGTGAAAAAAGGCGTACCGGTTAGCCAGGTGAAACCGCTGCTGGCGCGGCCTGGCGCACGGCGCACCAATAATTGGCTCACCCTGCAGGAGAGCATGCTGCAGCGCCTGAAAGAGGGGAAAATCGAATCCCTGCGCCAGCTGATTTACGACTCAGGCCGCGAATCGCCACGGCCAGAACTGGTGACCGAAGTCCTGCGCCCGCTGCGCAGTCAGGTCTCCGCGAATATCCCGGCGATCGTGACCCTGCGGGAAATCCTCGACGGCATCATCATTGCCTACACGTCGTTTTGCCTCGAAGGGGATAAACGCGCGCCGGGCGATAACTGTCTGATCACCGGCTGGCATCTTAACGACCCGTGTGAAATCTGGCTCGAAGCGCTCAAACGTACGGGGCAAGGCCACCGCATCGACGTTCTCCCGATCCCCCCCGCAACCCTGGCACCGGAAATTTTCCCGGACCGCAAATGGCTGCTGGTGACCACCGGCAAATTAACCGTCGCGCGCAAAAAACAGATTGCGCAGTGGCAGGAACAGGGTATTTCGCTGGAAATCATCACCCTGTAAAGGCTTTTTCCCGCGCCAGTTATCACAAAAGATTGAATATTTTCCTGCCGCCATAATGCTAACGTTTTCCTGTATTCATCACTCAACAGGAAAACAACATGAATAAAGTCTCCGGCCTGCTGCTTTTATCCTCCCTCGCCTTTGCCCCGGTCGCGTTTAGCGCCCCGGTGGGTACGTTGAGCGTCCATATCCTTAACCAGCAAACGGGCACACCGCCGCCGGATGTCACGGTCACACTGGAAAAACAGCAGCAGGGAAAATGGACCACGCTGGCGAGCGGCAAAACCGATCACGACGGGCGTATTAAATCCCTGTATCCGCAGGACCAGGATATGCAGCCCGGCGTGTATAAAGTGACCTTTAAAACCGGTGAATACTTCCAAAGCCAGAAATTATCCTCGTTTTTCCCTGAGATCCCGGTGCTCTTTACAGTCACCACCACCAACGAAAAACTGCATATTCCACTTCTGCTGAGCCAGTACGGCTACTCCACCTACAAGGGCAGCTGATTCGTCCTGCGCTCCTGCCCCGCTATCGGGAGCGCATTAATTTCCGCAAAAATCACCTTTCCTATCCAATTGAAATAAATCACTAATTAAAAATAATCCAAATCAAACTTGGACAAATATCATTGTTTGTGTAAGTTTTAATTATTGGGTTTTTTCAGGATCGTCAACCGGAAAGGTGAGTCAATGAGCGCCGTGCATACCGTCATCGATCGGTTCGTGAGTTACTACGCCGAGCTGGACAACCAGCCGCCCTCGGCGCTGCCTGCGCTCTATCATCCTGAAGCCGTGCTGATTGATCCTTTCGGTGAGCATCAGGGGTTGTTCGCGATCCAGCGTTACTTCACCCATCTGCTGGCCAATGTGGACCAGTGTCATTTCTCCATCGATAAGCCATTTACCGACGGTGACCGTTTCGCGCTCACCTGGACCATGCACTGGTCGCATCCCCGTTTAACGGAGGGTAATACGCTGGCTCTGCCAGGCTGTTCCGTGGTGGACGTGCAGGACGGCACAGTGAAACGCCAGCGGGATTATTACGATGCCGGGGAGATGATTTACGAACACCTGCCGGTGCTGGGCTGGGCGGTTCGCGGTGTGAAAAGGAGGGTGCGCCCATGATGACTGTCCTCATCACCGGCGCAAGCTCAGGGATTGGCGAGGGGCTGGCGAAGTCCTGGGCGGATGACGGCTGCCGCGTCATCGCCTGCGGCAGGGATGCTGCCCGCCTTGAGGCCCTGCGCCAGTACAGCCCGCTGATCTCCCTGCGTCAGTTTGACATGACCGACGCACAGGCCTGCCGCGACGCGTTGGCCGATTGCCCCGTGGATCTCGCCGTTTTGTGCGCCGGAACCTGTGAATATCTCGATCACGGGTCGATCGACATCGATCGCGTCTCGCGGGTCATGCGCACCAATTTTCTCGGCCCGGTGAACTGCCTGGCCGCGCTTCAGGATCAACTCGCGCCCGGTAGCCGCGTGGTGCTGGTCAGCTCCATGGCGCACTGGCTGCACTTCCCGCGCGCCGAGGCTTACGGCGCATCCAAAGCAGCGCTGACGTGGTTTGCCAATAGCCTGCGTCTGGACTGGGAGCCTAAAGGCGTGGCCGTTACGGTCGTCTCACCAGGCTTTGTCGACACCCCGCTCACCCGTAAAAATGATTTCCCGATGCCCGGCAAAGTCAGCGTGGAGCAGGCCGTTGCCGCCATCCGTCGTGGCGTGGCGAAAGGCAAAACGCACATCGCGTTTCCTGCCGGGTTTGGTGTGATCCTGCGGCTGCTGGCGTCCCTGCCGCGGTTTGTGCAGAACGCGCTGCTGCGCAGGATGGTGCGCTCATGAACATCGCCATTATCGGCAGCGGGATCGCCGGGCTGACCTGCGCCTGGCGGCTGGCCGGGCACCATCAGGTGACGCTGTTCGAAGCGGCCCCCACCGTCGGCGGCCATACCGCCACGGTCGATGTCACCACGCCGTCGGGAGATTTTTCCATCGACACCGGTTTCATCGTTTACAACGACCGCACCTATCCCCGCTTTATGGGCCTGCTGGGCGAGCTGGGCATCAGCGGACAAAAAACGCAGATGAGCTTTTCTGTGCATAACCCAGCCAGCGGGCTGGAATACAACGGCCACACGCTCTCCAGCCTGTTTGCCCAGAGGCGCAATCTGCTGAACCCGACCTTCTGGCGGCTGCTGAAATCCATCGTGCGGTTTAACAAACTGGCGAAACAGACGCTGATAAAAGGCACCAGCAATAACGACACGCTGCAAACGTTCCTGGAACAGCACCACTTCAGCCCTTTCTTCGCCCGGCACTACATTCTGCCGATGGGCGCGGCGATCTGGTCCTCGTCGTTGCAGGAGATGCGCCGTTTTCCGCTCGCCCTGTTTTTACGTTTTTTTGAGAATCACGGGCTGCTGGACATCACCCATCGTCCCCAGTGGTACGTGGTGCCCGGCGGATCGCGCGAATATGTCCGCGCACTCGTTACGCAGCTGGGCACTCGCCTGACGTTGCGCACGGATGCACCGGTACAGAAGGTGATCCGCCACCCCCACCAGGTTGACATTGAACTTGCCGACGGAACTCACACCTTCGATCAGGTCATTTTCGCCTGCCACTCCCGTCAGGCACTGGCGCTACTGGCTAACCCCTCGCTCGCGGAAAAACAGATCCTCGGCGACATCGGCTGGCAGCGTAACGAGGTGGTGCTGCACAGCGACAAACGCTGGCTGCCGGTGCGTGAACGAGCCTGGGCAAGCTGGAACTATCGTCTGAACGATCGGGAACAAAACAGCGCCTGCGTGACCTACAACATGAACATTTTACAGGGGCTGCCAGAGGGCGCGCCGCTGTTCTGCGTGACCCTGAATCCGGATGCTCCCATTGACGAGCGTTACGTCTGGCAACGCTTTGTGTATGAACATCCGCAGTTCAATCCAAAAAGCTGGCGTGCCCAGACGCGCCGCGCCGAGATCAACGGCCAGCAGCGAAGCTGGTTCTGCGGTGCCTACTGGTACAACGGATTTCACGAGGATGGCGTGCGCAGCGCGCTCGACGTGGTGACGGGGATCGCAGGAGTGGGAGGGGCGGGAACATGAACAGTTGCCTCTATCAGGGCGTGCTTCGTCACCGCCGTCTGCTGCCGCGAGCGCACCATTTCCGCTACAGCATTTTTTTGGCGTGGCTCGATCTCGACGAGCTGGCACGCCTGCCGTCGCTGGGCATTCGCCGTAACCGCTTTGCCGCCGCGTCGTTTTACGATCGCGATTATCCGCTGGGCGAGCCGCTCAAAGAGCAGGTGCTCACCAGGCTGGAGACGCTGACCGGTGAGCGCACCGATGGCCGGGTGATGCTGCTTACCCAGCTGCGCTATTTCGGTATTCATTTTAATCCGGTCAATTTTTATTACTGCTTTGACCAGCAGGACGTCCTGCGCTGGGTGCTCGCGGAAGTGCGCAACACGCCGTGGAATGAGCGGCATTACTACGCGGTGAACGGGCAGGAGACGCGCCCGATGGCGAAAGCCTTCCACGTTTCGCCGTTTAATCCGATGGATATGGTGTACCACTGGCGCTTCAATCGCCCGGCGAAAACTTTATTCATGCACATTGAGAACCATCAGGAAGCCAAAGTGTTTGATGCCACGCTGATGCTCACTCGTCAGCCTCTGACACGCGCGGCGCTGAGTTCGCTGCTGTGGCGCATTCCGCTCATGACGCTCAAAACCGTCCTCGCCATTTACTGGCAGGCGCTGCGGCTGTGGCTCAAACGCGTACCCATCCATCCCCATCCCACCAGCAGGAGTGAACGCTCATGACCGATCCCGTTTATGCGTTTGAGCCAGACTATCCGCGCAACGCGCGCATGGCGCGCTGGCTGCTGTTCCGCCTGCTGGGGGACTTACAACAGGGTTCGCTGACCGTACGCGAAGGTAACCAGACGTTCCATTTTGGCGACGCCAGCGCGGCCCTGCATGCCGACGTGGAGGTTCTCTCCTCCTCCGTTTACCGGCGACTGCTGACGGGCGGAAGTCTGGCCGCCGCCGAAGCCTGGATGGACGGCGAGTGGGAGACGCATCAGCTCACCACGCTGCTGCACATCCTCGCCCTTAACGGTAAAACGCTGGGGCGGCTGGAGAGCGGTTTTCGACTGCTGGGCAAGCCCGTCGAACGGCTACGCCACTGGATGCGCCGCAACCATCGCCAGCAGGCGCGGGAAAATATTGCCGCCCATTACGATCTCGGCAACACCTTTTATGCTCAGTTTCTCGATGAAGAGCTGCTCTATTCCAGCGCCCTGTTTACCTCGCCGGATCAGGATCTCACAGCCGCGCAGCAGGCAAAAATGGCCCGCCTGTGCGATCAGCTGGCGCTGACGCCGGACGATCATCTGCTGGAGATTGGCACCGGCTGGGGAGCAATGGCCGAATTCGCCGCGCGCCACTACGGCTGTCGGGTCACCACCACCACGCTCTCTTACGAGCAGTTTTGCTGGGCGCAGGCACGGATCAACCGCGCCGGGTTGCAGGATAAAGTCCAGGTTTTGCTGTGTGATTACCGCGACTTAACCGGGGAGTACGACAAGCTGGTGTCCGTCGAGATGATCGAAGCGGTCGGCAAAACCTTTTTGCCGGCGTTTTTCCGCACCTGCCAGGCCCGCCTGCGCCCCGGCGGCAAAATGGCGCTTCAGGCGATCACTATTCAGGACCAGCGCTACCGCGACTACAGCAAAAGCGTCGATTTCATTCAGCGCTACATCTTCCCCGGCGGCTTTTTGCCGAGCATTACGGCGATGAACGAACTGATGACGCGCCACACGGATTTCGTGGTTCGCAATCTTTTCGACATGGGACCGGACTACGCCCGCACCCTGACACACTGGCGCACGCGCTTCCTCCACGCCTGGCAGGAGATTGAAAAACTCGGCTTTGACGAGCGTTTTCGCCGCATGTGGCTCTACTACCTGGGCTACTGCGAAGCCGGGTTCAACGCCCGCACCATCAGCGTGGTGCAACTGACGGCAGAGCGCGTATGAACCGCCATGTGCAGGTCTTCGTGCTCGCCATCGCGTTCGATCTCTACTGGACGCTGGTGGTGATGTTTCGTGAGCGGGGAGTGATGGTGTGGCTCGCGCTGGCGCTGCTTGCCTGCCTGATGCTGAAACCGATCCAGCGACTCTTCGCCCTGATGCTGGCGGTCGCCGGGAGTTCCCTGGACACTCTCTGGTCGCTGACCGGTCTGCTGCGCTTCAACGGCGAAGGGATTTTGCCTCTCTGGATGATGGCGCTTTGGCTGATGTTCGCCTGCGTCTGGACCCAGCTCACGACGACCACCGCGCTGCCGCGCTGGCTGCTGGTTCTGATGGGCACCGCTGGCGGTCCGGTGGCCTATTTTCTCGGCGAGCGGCTGGGCGCAATCACCTTTCAGGCACCGTCATTCATCGTCCTGAGCTGGATGGCGATGGGCTGGCTGGTACTGATTCTCTTTTTCCATCTGCTGGTGGGAAGGCAACGATGAGATCCGCTTTGCTGCTTCTGCTCTGGCTGGCTGCCGCGCTGCCTGCGGCGCACGCCGCCGACTGGCTCACCTGGCGCAAAGTGGGCGAGGCGACCCTCACCTGGGGTCCGTTTGACGTTTATCGCTCCCAGTTGAGCACCCCAAATGGGCGTTACACCGGCCTGCAACAGGATCAGGCATTGCTGATTACCTATCAGCGCAGTATCCGCCGTGACGAACTGGTCGACGCTACCCGCGAGCAGTGGCAGGCACAGGGCATTCTGGACAGTGAACCCAACAGCGCCGAATGGCTGCGCAGGCTGCAGGGAATTTGGCCCGATGTGAATCAGGGAAGCCAGCTGGCGTTTGTCGTGAATAACGGACAGGGGCAATTCTGGTATCGCGCCCCGACCGCCCGTTCGGCGTTCACACCGCTCGGCCCACCGCAATCGGCGACCTTCAGCGAGCGCTTTCTGGCGATCTGGCTCGGTCCTCGTACGCAATATCCCGAACTACGACTGCAGTTGCTCGGAGGTAAACCATGAAACGTTTTCTGACTCTCGGCCTGGTGCTGATGACGCTGCTGGCGGGCTGTAGCGCCGACATTAACGATTACCGCGATCAGCAGCCGCGGCTCGATATCTTCCACTATTTTCAGGGCCAGACCGAAGCCTATGGGATGGTGCAGGATCGCAGCGGGAAGCAAATTCGCCGCTTCCACGTCGATCTCAAGGGCGAGGTCAGCGGCGATACGCTGACGCTCAACGAGCAGTTTGTGTATGACGATGGCGAAAAACAGCAGCGCGTATGGCATATCCGGCGCGTCAGCGCCGATCGCTTTGAAGGTCGTGCGGGGGATATCGAGGGCGTGGCGACCGGCCAGGCGGCGGGAAACGCCTTCAACTGGCGCTATAGCATGAACGTCAAAGCCGACGGCAAAACCTGGCTACTGCACTTCGACGACTGGATGTATTTGCAGGACGGCAAACACCTCTTCAATAAAACCGCGATGACGAAGTTTGGCTTTAACGTCGGAACGGTGACCATTTTCTTCACCCGCAACGAGCAGTAAGGGGACAACACCATGAACAATAAACCCATTCTCGGTATCAGCGGATGTCTGACCGGCTCAGCCGTACGGTTCGACGGCGGACATAAACGCATGAGCTTTTTAATGGATGCACTGGCGCAATGGGTAACATTTAAACCCGTATGCCCGGAAATGGCGGTGGGCTTGCCCGTCCCTCGCCCGGCGCTGCGACTGGTCAAAACGCCCGACGGTGAGATGCACATGCGTTTTACCCAAGCCCCCCATGAAGACATCACCCATAAAATGGCCGAGTTTGCCGGGCACTATTTGCCGGGTATTGCCGATTACGCCGGCTTCATCGTCTGCGCCAAATCGCCAAGCTGCGGCATGGAGCGCGTGCGCATCTACGACGAAGCGGGTAATCCTGGCCAGAAAGAGGGAAACGGCCTCTTCACCGCCGCGATGCAGGAAAAATACCCGTGGCTGCCGGTGGAGGAAGACGGGCGGTTGCACGATCCGGTACTGCGGGAGAACTTTATCGCGCGGGTATTTGCCCTGCACGAGCTGAACATGCTCCGCGCCAGCGGCCTGACGCGCGGTGCGCTGCTGGCCTTTCACAGCCGCTACAAGCTGCAACTGCTGGCGCATAATCAGGCGGGTTATCGCGAGATCGGGCCTTTTGTGGCGTCGCTTCACGAATGGGACGATTTGGAGGCCTTTTTTGCGGTCTATCGCGAGAAACTGATGGCGATTTTGAAACAGCCCGCGTCGCGCAAAAACCACACCAACGTGCTGATGCACATTCAGGGCTATTTCCGTAAACAGCTCAATACCCGCCAGCGCCTGGAGTTGCGTGAAGTTATCCTCAACTACCGCGCCGGACAGCTGCCGATCCTCGCCCCGCTCACGTTGTTGAAACATTATTTGGCCGAGCACCCGGACCGCTATCTCCTGACGCAAAACTACTTCGACCCGTACCCGCAAGACTTAGGCCTGCGGCTGGCGATCGCCTGATTTAACAACGAGAGACCTTTAGCCCAAAGGGTCCTTACACGCACCCCGTTTTAGACGACAAACCTCACTGTCGTCTTTTTTTTGGCCCGCAGCATGGGTTATTGGCTGGTAGAATGAGTGGGTTGACCCCGTTTTGCATCACTCAGGTAACCACGATGATCCGCGCCCTGCACATTGAAAACTACCGCTCGATTCGCCAGCTCTCGCTTGGGCTGGAACAGCTCAATATCGTTTTTGGGCCGAACGGCACCGGTAAATCGAATATTTACAAGGCGATCCATCTGATGCATAGCGCGGCGCAGGGCCAGTTTTCGCAGGCTCTGGCGAATGAAGGCGGGATTTTAAAGGTGTTCTGGGCCGGGAAAACGCGAAGCGATCAGCTGCGCCGCGTCAATCTGGCGGTGGAAACCGAAACCTACGAGTACGAGCTACAGGTGGGGTTTGTCGAGAAGCTGCCCTATCCTTCACAGTTCCAGCTCGACCCGGTGATCAAAGAAGAGACCCTCTGGCTGAGCGATCACCATCGCCGCCCGTCGTCGCGGCTGATGCAGCGTAAAAACCAGACCGTATTTTTGAACAACATTCACCACGAGAAAGTGACCCACAGCGGCACGCTGTATGAGAACGAATCGGTGTTCGGCCAGCTGGGCGAACCGCATCTCTATCCTGAGGTGTCGCAGATGCGCGAATCCCTGCGCAACTGGCGCTTTTACCACGAATTTTCCGTCTCGTCTGGCTCGGCGATGCGCGCCCCGCAGGTGGGTTTTCGGTCGCCGGTTTTAGCCAGCGACGGGGCAAACCTCGCGGCAGCGTTCCAGACGATTGTGGAGATTGGCGACGAGCTGCTATTGATGCGGATCCTCGACCAGGCCTTCCCCGGCTGCGTATTTTACAGCGATAACAGCGGGGGACGTTTTCGCATGATGATGCAGCGCGAAGGGTTAAGCCGCCCGCTGGAACCGGCAGAATTCTCGGACGGCACGCTGCGATTCCTGTGCCTGGCCGTCGCACTGCTCAGCCCGCGACCACCCGCGTTTATTGCCCTCAACGAACCGGAAAACAGCCTGCACCCGCAGATGCTGCCCGCCCTTGCCAGCCTGATCGCCGAAGCGAGCCACTACTCGCAAATCTGGCTGACCAGCCACTCACCGGAACTGGCAAATTTAATCGAAAAACACCGCGCGTTTTCGCTGTATCAACTGTCGATGGTCGACGGAGAGACAAGGATGGAGCGGCTGGCGATGACTTAATTTAACAATGCGAGACCTTTAGCCTAAAGGGTCCTTACACGCACCCCGCTTTAGACGACAAACCTCACTAAGGCTTAGAGCATGCAAGAAGGCCATTCATCGCTTTAATGGCCTTCTTGAGATCACCAGCCCGGAACCGCGCCGCCGTTAAAGATTTTTTCTGCCGCTTTCGCCACTTCTGGCGACTGGTACGACTGAATAAATTCCTTCACGTTTTCCGCGTCTTTATTCTCTTCGCGGGTTACCACAATATTCACGTAAGGCGAGTTTTTATCTTCGATAAACACGCCGTCATGCACCGGCGACAGCCCGGTTTGCTGGAGGTAAGTGGTGCTGATGATCGCCACATCCACTTTTGGGTCGTCAAGCACGCGCGGCAGCTGCGCGCCTTCCAGCTCCATGATGTTCAGCTTTTTCGGGTTAGCGGTGATATCAAGAGCCGTTGGCAGCAGGCCGACGTCGGGTTTAAGCGTAATCAGCTTCTCTTTTTGCAGCAGCAACAGCGCGCGGCCAAGGTTGGTGGGATCGTTTGGAATCGCAACGGTCGCGCCATCCTTCAGTTCCGAAACCGATTTGATTTTGCGCGAGTAGCCTGCCATCGGGAAGACAAACGTATTTGCCACCGCGACCAGCTTATAGTTGTGAGCTTTGTTATCTTCCGCCAGGAATGGGCGATGCTGGAAGACGTTCGCATCCAGTTCGCCGTGGTTCGTCGCATCGTTGGGCAGCAGCGAGCCGCTGAAACCGACCAGCTCCACATCCAGCCCGTACTTCTCTTTCGCCACTTTTTTGGCGACTTCCGCCACATCCTGCTCTGCGCCGTTAATCACGCCGACTTTAATATGTTTGGCATCGCTGCCGCTTTGATCACAGCCCGCAAGCAGAACGCCCGCCAGAAGTAATGCACCACATCGAGGTAAAGAGAGTTTCACGAGACAGATCCTTTTGATAAACGTTTAAACGACTATATCGACAACGAAGCGGTACGCTAAAAACCGAAAAAGAATCAACCAGAAGGAAAAGTTATATATCGGTACTCTCTGAATGGCAGGCCCGGTCACACCGCGCCACCGGGCATCCACCGTTACAGTTCTTTCGCCAGATAGTGCCGCTGCATACCCTGATAAGGGAAATCCTCCAGCGTCATCTGCAGTGTGTACCCCTGCTTTTCATAAAATGGACGCGCCTGAAAGCTGAACGTATCCACCAGCGCATGGCGGCAACCCTGGCGGCGGGCTTCTTCTTCGGCGGCATTCATCAGCTGGCTCCCCAGCCCGCTACCGCGCGCGTCATTGCTCACCCACAGATACTGAATATTCAGCCATTCGCCTTTGCGATTGCCGATCAATCCGCCCGTCATCACGCCACTGTCGTCGCGTGCATAAACGGCGATATCGCCGCCGACCGCAGAAAAATCGATATACTGCCGGTTATACGATCGTAATCCATTCAGCAGTTCTTCTTTATCGGCTTCAGTAATGGTATCCGTAAGACTCAAGTGCATGTGGTTCTCCTTATTTTCAGCGCAATCTGAATATCGCACACCTTTATCTTCATAAAAACTCCTTATTCTCTCCTTTATTTCGCAGTAGAAATATTCTTTCAATATGAAAATAAAAAAAGCGCTTTCCTGTACCTTCCTGAAACGTATAATAACCAAAAATGAGAACGATCATTCTCACTCTCAGCGCGGCGGGGAAACGATGAGCACAACGCTTGAAGAACGGCAGAAACTACGGCAGGACGAGATCATCACCGCGGCGCGGCGCTGCTTTCGCGCGAGCGGCTTTCACGGTGCCAGCATGTCGCAAATCGCCAGCGAGGCGAAGCTGAGCGTCGGGCAGATTTACCGTTATTTCAGCAATAAAGATGCCATTATCGAAGAGATGATCCGCCGCATTATCGATTACCGCATCGCCGAGATGGAAGGCAAAACCCAGACCGACCGCATGCCGCAGATCCTTGCCTGGCGCCAGACTCTGAGCGAAGACGACGATGCGCTGATGCTGGAAATGTCCGCCGAAGCGACCCGCAATCCGCTGGTTGCGGCAATGCTGGTAGAAGCCGACGCGCGCATGTTTGCCAACGCCTGCGAGCACCTGAAAAAACAGTGCCCGCACCTGAGCGACGAGCGCATTCGCTGCTGCGTGGAAATTATCGCCGTGATGATGGAAGGCTCCATCTATCGTCGATTAACCCCACAAAAAGTATCAGCAGAAGAATTAGAAAAAATTTATCGGGAAATACTCAATATGCTTCTCATTGTGAATTAATTAAACCTGAACTCATCACCGGGAAATAGCTATTTCCCGTTTTTTCATTTCCGCGTATCGCGGAGATGCGGCATCGCTGTGCCTTAAAACCTCCTCATCTCGTTAAGCCATTAACGGGACAGGCGTCGTTCACCCTGGAAAAAAGTATGAAAACCCTAACAACCGCCATCGCGGCATTATTTCTCCTGACCGGTTGCGATAATGCACAAATATCCGCGCCAGAAGGCGCACTCCCGCAAGTGGGGATCGTCACCCTCATGAGCCAGCCCGTCCCGGTGGTCAGTGAGCTTACCGGGCGGACCAGCGCCGCCCTGAGCGCGGAGGTGCGCCCGCAGGTGGGCGGCATCATCCAGAAGCGGCTGTTTAATGAAGGCGATACGGTGAAAGCCGGGCAGGCCCTGTATCAGATTGACCCGGCCAGTTTCAGGGCGAGCTACGACGAAGCCGCCGCCGCGCTGAAACAGGCCCAGTCGCTGGTGCAGGCCGACTGCCAGAAAGCCAGGCGCTATGCACAGCTGGTGAAGGACGATGGCGTTTCGCGCCAGGATGCAGAAGATGCACAGGCCACCTGTGCGCAGGACAAGGCCAGCGTCGAATCCAAAAAAGCTGCACTGGAGAGCGCGCGCATCAGCCTGAACTGGACCACTGTCACCGCGCCGATTAGTGGGCGCATCGGTATTTCGTCCGTCACGCCGGGCGCACTGGTGACCGCCCAGCAGGAGACGGCTCTGGCGACCATTCGCGGGCTGGACAGCATGTACGTCGATCTCACCCGTTCGAGCGCCGATCTGCTGCGATTACGCAAGCAAACGCTGTCCACCAACAGCGATACCCTGAGCGTTTCGCTGATCCTCGAAGACGGCAGCACTTACAGCGAAAAGGGCCGTCTGGCCCTGACGGAAGTGGCCGTTGATGAATCCACCGGCTCCGTCACCCTGCGGGCGATTTTCCCCAATCCAAAGCAGCAGCTTCTGCCGGGCATGTTCGTTCGCGCCAACGTGGACGAGGGCATCATGGATGACGCGATTCTGGCACCGCAGCAGGGCATTACCCGCGACGCCAAAGGCAACGCCACCGCGCTGGTTGTGAACGGCAGCAACAAAGTCGAACAGCGCACGCTGCAAACAGGGGAAACCTACGGCGACAAATGGCTGGTGCTGAGCGGGCTGAAGGCGGGCGATAAGCTGATCGTAGAAGGCACCGGAAAAGTGGCCTCCGGGCAGGAAGTGAAAGCCGAAGAGATCAAAACCGCCGGAGGAGACGCCTGATGTTTTCCCGTTTCTTCGTGCGTCGCCCGGTGTTTGCGTGGGTGATCGCCATTCTGATTATGCTCGCCGGGATGCTGGCGATCCGCACCCTGCCGGTCGCGCAGTACCCGGACGTTGCGCCGCCGTCGGTGAAAATCTCCGCCACCTACACGGGGGCCTCCGCCCAGACCCTGGAAAACAGCGTCACCCAGGTGATTGAGCAGCAGCTGACGGGCCTGGATAACCTGCTTTATTTCACCTCCACCAGCAGCTCCGACGGCTCCGTAAGCATCAACGTCACCTTTGAACAGGGTACGGACCCGGATACTGCCCAGGTGCAGGTGCAAAACAAAGTTCAGCAGGCCGAATCGCGCCTGCCGAGCGAAGTGCAGCAGTCGGGCATCACGGTGGTGAAATCCCAGAGCAACTTCCTGTTGATCATGGGTGTGTACGACAAAACCGACAAAGCCAGCAGTTCAGATATCGCCGACTGGCTGGTGAGTAACGTGCAGGACCCGCTGGCGCGCGTGGAAGGCGTGGGCAGTTTGCAGGTGTTCGGCGCGGAGTACGCGATGCGCATCTGGCTCGATCCGGCGAAGCTGGCCTCGTACGCGCTGATGCCGTCCGACGTACAAACCGCGATTGAAGCGCAGAACGTGCAGGTCTCTGCCGGGAAAATTGGCGCGCTGCCGTCGTCGAATGCACAGCAATTGACGGCCACCGTGCGCGCCCAGTCGCGCCTGCAAACCGTCGATCAGTTTAAAAATATCATCATCAAGAGCCAGTCCAACGGCTCGGTGGTGCGCATCGGCGACGTCGCCCGCGTTGAGATGGGCAGCGAAGATTACACCGCTACTGCGAAGCTAAACGGCCACCCGGCGGCTGGCGTGGCGGTGATGCTCTCGCCTGGGGCTAACGCCCTGAGTACCGCGACCGCAGTGAAAGAAAAAATCGCCGAGTTCAAACGCGCGATGCCCGAAGGCTATGACGTCGCCTACCCAAAAGACAGCACCGAGTTCATCAAAATCTCCGTTGAGGATGTGATTCAGACGCTGTTCGAAGCCATCGTGCTGGTGGTGGTGGTGATGTATCTGTTCCTGCAAAACGTCCGTGCCACGCTGATCCCGGCGCTGGCGGTACCGGTGGTGCTACTCGGCACCTTCGGTGTGCTGGCGCTGTTCGGCTACTCCATCAACACATTGACCCTGTTCGCGATGGTACTGGCCATCGGCCTGCTGGTGGATGACGCCATCGTGGTAGTGGAAAACGTCGAGCGCATTATGCGTGACGAGGGCCTGCCCGCCCGCGAAGCGACCGAAAAATCGATGGGTGAAATCTCCGGCGCACTGGTGGCGATTGCCCTCGTGCTCTCGGCGGTGTTCCTGCCGATGGCGTTCTTTGGCGGCTCAACGGGGGTGATTTACCGTCAGTTCTCCGTGACCATTATCTCGGCGATGATCCTCTCGGTGGTGGTGGCGCTTACGCTCACCCCGGCCCTGTGCGGCACGGTTCTCAGCCACACACCGCCACACAAGAAAGGCTTTTTCGGCGCCTTTAACCGCTTTTACAGCAGAACAGAAAGTGGCTATCAGCACCGTGTCCTGCGCGTGTTACGCCGCTCCGGCAGCATGATGGCGATCTTCGCCGTCCTGTGCGGGGCGATGGCCCTGACCATGTGGAAACTGCCAGGCAGCTTCCTGCCGACGGAAGATCAGGGCGAAATCATGGTGCAGTACACCCTCCCCGCAGGCGCGACCGCCGTGCGCACCGCCGAGGTGAGCCGCAAGGTCACCGACTGGTTCCTCAGCGAAGAGAAAGACAACACCAATGTGATTTTCACCGTTGAGGGCTTTAGCTTTAGCGGCAGCGGCCAGAACGCCGGGATGGCGTTTGTGTCGCTGAAAAACTGGTCCGAACGTAAGGGCAGCGAAAACACCGCACAGGCGATTGCCCTGCGCGCCAGCAAAGAGCTGGGCGGCATTCGTGATGCCACCGTGTTCGCCATGACGCCGCCGTCCGTGGACGGTCTCGGCCAGAGCAACGGCTTTACCTTTGAGCTGATGGCGACGGGCAATACGGATCGCGATACCTTGCTGGCGTTTCGTAATCAGCTGATTGGTGAGGCGAATAAAAACGCCTCGCTGCAGGCGGTGCGCGCCAACGATCTGCCACAGATGCCGCAGCTGCAGGTCGATATCGACAACAACAAAGCCGTTTCCCTTGGCCTCGCGTTGAGCGATGTCACCAGCACCCTCTCCAGCGCCTGGGGCGGAACCTACGTGAACGATTTTATCGACCGTGGCCGCGTCAAAAAGGTCTATATCCAGGGCGATAGCGATTACCGCGCCGCACCGTCGGATCTCAACAAATGGTACGTGCGCGGCAGCGATGACAGCATGACGCCGTTCTCTGCCTTCGCCACCACCCGCTGGGAATACGGCCCGGAAAGTCTGGTGCGCTACAACGGCTCTGCGGCGTATGAAATTCAGGGTGAAAACGCCAGCGGCTCCAGCTCTGGCAGCGCGATGACCACCATGGAACAGCTGGCAAACAAACTGCCCGCTGGCACCACCTGGGCGTGGAGCGGCCTGTCGTTGCAGGAAAAACTGGCCAGCGGCCAGGCGATGAGCCTTTACGCCCTGTCGATTCTGGTGGTGTTCCTGTGCCTGGCGGCGCTGTACGAGAGCTGGTCGGTGCCAATCTCGGTGATCATGGTCATTCCGCTCGGCGTACTCGGTGCGGCGCTGGCCGCGACGATGCGCGGTCTGAACAACGACGTTTACTTCCAGGTGGCGCTGCTGACCACCATCGGCCTGTCGTCGAAAAACGCCATTCTGATTGTCGAGTTTGCCGAAGCCAAAGTGGCGGAAGGGTACTCCCTGACGCGCGCCGCCCTGCGCGCCGCCCAGACCCGCTTGCGCCCGATCATCATGACCTCGCTGGCGTTTATCGCAGGGGTCACGCCGCTGGCTGTCGCGACGGGCGCGGGCGCTAACAGCCGCGTGGCAATCGGCACCGGCATCATCGGCGGAACGCTTGCGGCAACGCTGCTGGCGATTTTCTTTGTCCCGTTATTCTTTGTACTGGTGAAGCGTCTGTTCTCCGGTAAGCACGCAAACCGGAGGTAATCATGTTTCGTGTTTCTGTTTTAGTGTTGGCGCTGATGAGCGCAGGCTGTGTCTCACTGGACCCGACCTATCAGCGCCCGGATGCGCCCGTCCCGGCGACGCTGCCGGGCAGCCACGGCGAGGCCAGCGCGGTCGTCAGCCAGTGGCAGCAGGTGGTGAACGATGCGCGGTTAAAAAGCGTGGTGACGATGGCGCTTAACAGCAACCGCGACGTGCAAAAAGCGATTGCCGATATCAACGCCGCCCGCGCCCAGTATGGCGAAACGCGCTCGTCCCTGTTCCCGACGGTCGATGCTGAGCTGAGCCATACCCGCAGCCGGACGCTGGCCGGTGGCGTCACCACCAGCGACGAAGCCAACGGCGCGGTGTCGAGCTTTGAGCTGGACCTGTTTGGCCGAAACCAGAGCCTCTCCCGCGCCGCGCGGGAAACCTGGCTCGCCAGCGAATTCACCGCGCAGAATACACGCCTGACGATGATTAGCGAGCTGACCACCGCATGGCTGACGCTGGCGGCGGATAACAGCAATCTGGCGCTGGCGAAATCCACCATGGAAAGCGCAGCCAATTCGCTAAAAATCGTGAAACGCCAGCAGGAAGTGGGCGTGGCGGCGGCGACGGATACCAGCGAAGCGATGGCGGTGTATCAGCAGGCGCGCGCCAGCGTGGCGAGTTATCAGACGCTGGTTGCGCAGGATAAAAATGCCCTTAATCTGCTGGCGGGCGATACGGTGCCAGACGCGCTGCTGCCGGGCACGCTGGAGAGTCTGAGCGACAATGCCATCACCCTGATCCCGGCGGGTGTCAGCTCCAGCGCGCTGCTGCGCCGCCCGGATATTCAGGAAGCCGAGCACAATCTGCTGAGCGCCAACGCCAGTATTGGCGCGGCGCGTGCGAATTTCTTCCCGACCATTTCTCTGACCGCCAGCGCCGGTGTTGGCAGCGATTCGTTATCATCCCTGTTCAGCCACGGCCTCAAAGTGTGGTCGTTCGCACCGTCGATCACCTTGCCGCTGTTCAGCGGCGGGAGCAATCTGGCGCAGCTGCGCTATGCCGAAGCGGAGAAAAAGGGGCTGATCGCTACCTACGAAAAGACCATTCAGAGCGCGTTCAAAGACGTTGCCGACGCGCTTGCGCGGCGGGAAACGCTCAGCGAGCAGCTGGACGCGCAGCGGGAATACGTCGCGGCGGAGCAGAAAACGCTGGATGTGGCGACGCGCAGCTATCAGGCGGGTGCGGGGGATTATCTGACGGTACTGACCGCACAGCGGTCTCTGTGGTCGGCGCAGACGTCGCTGATCGCCCTGCAACAGACGGACTTCACCAACCGCGTAACCCTCTGGCAATCGCTCGGCGGTGGCATCCAATAAATCTTTTGCCGGGCGCTGATGCCCGGCAAAAACTCCAGCTACGCTTAAAACGTCTCATACCTGTGTCTGTCCAGAATCATACTTTCGGCTTGAATCGCTTTGATGAATGTAACGATATATTTCAGAGAACAATGCGCGTTTTACTCCGGGGGTTTCAATGAAAGCTGCTCACCTGTTTTGTCTGGTTATCTGTTTGCTTTTCGCCGCCTTCGTCCACGCCAATGAGACGCAGGACCCGGTAAAAACGGAGAAAATCCGCCAGGCCGTGATGAAAGATATCAAGAAAGTCTGCTCGCCTCAGGGCAAGCAGACGGACAAAGAGTGGCAGGCGATGATCATGTCATCCGAGGCTAACAAGCTGCTGGTGAAAAACGCCGTGCTGGCGATGGAGCGCGACAACCTGGATAACTACTGGGAAGCCGTCGGCAAAGTGGACTGCATGGAGGATTACTAAGCGTGAAGCGTGCTTCACGCTTTTTTTGATTAGCGTTTGCGCATATCCGGGATAATCAGATCCCCGCGCAAGACGTAAGAGCCGAGCATCTGCGTTTTCTCATTCAGCCACGCCACAATCCGCGCCGCCATCGCATCCATGGAGTATTCGATGGCCGGAATGGTCGGAATTCCCGGAAGATGCAGCGATCCGGCGAGACTAAAGACCATGATGTCTTCCGGAACCGACTTATTAAACGCCTGCAATTGCGGGATCACGCGCTGCGCTTCCTGCTCATCCGCCACCAGCAACGCGTTGAAATTCAACGTGGTCGCGTTATTCAGTAGTTCCTGCAACGCCACGGACGACGAAGTGGCGTCCATAAACACCAGATTACGGTTAAACGGCAGGAAGTTTTTCTCCAGCGCGTGTTTGTACCCGAGCAGCACCTGATCGGCAAACCCGCTGCCCTGCGGCTGAATCAAGGCAATCTGCCGACGGCCCTGGCTGGTGAGGTAGTTACAGGCGGTTTCGGCGGCAAAGGCGTGGTCAAACTGGATGCTGTTGGCGTTATCGGACTCCATGCAGTCCACCAGGATGACGTTATCCTGATCGATATGGAGCGGGAAACGCGCCCCGATTATCAGGATGTCGTCGCAAAGACCGCAGGAGAGTTCATCGAGCGCGTTGAGCACCTCGCTTTTAGTGTTGGCGAAGCGCAGCAGCAGATGTTTTTGGTGCTGACTGAGCTGTTTTTCCAGCGCGTAAAGATACCCGGTGGTCTGGTTGATATTATCCTGCGCACAGATCACGCCGATACAGCCGGTAGACTGGCTCAACAGCGATTGCGCTATAACGTTGGGCCGATAGTTCAGCTCATCCACCGCTTTCAGTACGGCCTCACGGCTGGCTTCCTTCACGCCGCGCGACCCGCTCAACACCCGTGACACCGTGGCTTTGGACACCCCGGCCAGACGTGATACATCGTTGATTGTAGACATCATATTCCCCTGTCAGGACCCACGTAGCCCTGTAATTCCTGTTACCGCTTCGGCTCACATTATAGCCAATCCGGAGTATATCCGTTTCCGTTTTCCATGGAAACCGATTTTCCGTTTCCACTCAATTTGATGTCAAAAACGCCAAATTCTGTGACCCACATCGTGATAACAAGCCCCATAAGCGGCGGATCTTGATGGTTATCACACTTCTGGGGTTTATAAATGGAAACCGGTTTCCATATGATATCCAATCATCACCGCAATAACTTTTTACACTTTGAGGATGGTTGTCGATGTTCAAGATTATGCTGTGCTGCTCTGCCGGGATGTCCACCAGCCTGCTGGTGAGGAAAATGGTTGAAGTGGCAGAAGAACGCGGAGTCCCGGTCACGATTGATGCATACGGCGTGTCCGAATTTGACACGCAGTTTCCGCAATACCAGGTCGTTCTTCTCGGACCGCAAGTGAAATACATGTTAAAGACACTGGCAGACAAGGCCGCTACGCAGGGTATTCCGGTACAAGCCATCGACATGATGGACTACGGTATGCAGCGTGGTGATAAGGTACTGGACTATGCTCTGTCGCTCATCGAAGCGGCACACTAAGAAGGTGTTCTCATGAGTTCGTTATATCAATCAATGGTTGCCGTTATTGAGCAGTCCATTACCCCGCTGGCGGCAAAGCTCGGACAGCAAAAGTACGTGATTGCGATCCGTGACGGGTTTACCGCCGCCCTGCCGTTTATGATCATCGGCTCGTTTATGCTGGTGTTCATCTTCCCGCCGTTCTCGGCGGATACCACCAACAGTTTTGCCCGCGGCTGGCTCGATTTCTCCCAGACCTACCGCGAACAGCTGATGCTGCCGTTTAACCTCAGCATGGGCGTGATGACCTTCTTTATCTCGGTGGGGATCGGCGCGAGCCTGGGTCGCCAGTTTAATCTCGATCCGGTGATGTCCGGCCTGCTGGCGTTTATGGCGTTTCTGCTGGTGGCGGCCCCCTATGCCGACGGCAAAATCTCCACGCAGTATTTGTCCGGTCAGGGGATTTTCACCGCGCTGATTACCGCCATCTACTCTACCCGCGTTTACGCGTGGCTGAAGGAGAACAAAGTCACCATTCGCCTGCCGAAAGAAGTCCCGACCGGCGTGGCGCGCTCCTTTGAGATCCTGATTCCGGTGATGGTGGTGATCGGCACGCTGCACCCGCTGAACCTGTTCATCGAAGCGCAAACCGGGATGATTATCCCGCAGGCGATTATGCATCTGCTGGAGCCGCTGGTGTCCGCCTCTGACTCCCTGCCGGCGATTCTGCTCTCCGTGCTGCTGTGCCAGATCTTCTGGTTCGCAGGCATCCACGGCTCGCTGATTGTCACCGGTATCATGAACCCGTTCTGGATGGCGAACCTGTCGGCAAACCAGGCGGCACTGGCGGCGGGCGCAGCGCTTCCGCACGTCTATCTGCAGGGCTTCTGGGATCACTATCTGCTGATCGGCGGCGTGGGCTCGACCTTACCGCTGGCCTTCCTGCTGCTGCGCAGCCGCGTGGCGCATCTGCGCACCATCGGCAAAATGGGCGTGGTGCCGAGCTTCTTTAACATCAACGAACCGATTCTGTTCGGTGCGCCGATCATCATGAACCCGATGCTGTTTATCCCGTTTGTGTTCGTGCCGCTGGTGAACGCCTGTCTGGCCTACGCCGCGACCAAACTCGGCTGGCTGGCGCAGGTGGTATCCCTGACGCCGTGGACCACCCCGGCACCCATCGGTGCGTCGTGGGCAGCAAACTGGGCGTTCAGTCCGGTAGTGATGTGCGTAATCTGTATGGTGATGTCGGCCCTGATGTATCTGCCGTTCCTGCGCGCCTATGAGCGCTCTTTGATGAAAACCGAAGAGCAAAAAGCCCAGGCAACCGTCGGTACTGCTGAAGCTGCACGTTAATAACGTCAACGAGGAAGCATTATGAAATATTCATTTCCCGATAACTTTTGGTGGGGCAGCGCAAGCTCCGCGCTGCAAACCGAAGGGGAAAGCCTGGGCGGCGGCAAAGGAGTGACCACCTGGGATCACTGGTTCGCCAATGAGCCAAACCGTTTCCATCAGGGCGTGGGGCCGCAGGATACCTCAGCCTTTTACCAGAACTGGAAATCGGACATTCAGCTGCTGAAACAGCTGAACCATAACAGCTTTCGCACCTCGATTAGCTGGGCGCGCCTGATCCCCGACGGTGTCGGTGAAGTGAATCCGCAGGCGGTGGAATTCTACAATCAGGTCTTCGATGAGCTGCTTGAGCAGGGCATTACGCCGTTCATCACCCTGTTCCACTTCGACATGCCGATGGCGATGCAGGAGATCGGCGGCTGGGAAAACCGTGACGTCGTGGCGGCATACGCCCGCTACGCGCAGATCTGCTTCGAGCTGTTCGGCGATCGCGTGCTGCACTGGTTCACCTTTAACGAGCCGATTGTCCCGGTGGAAGGCGGTTATCTGTACGATTTCCACTATCCCAACGTGGTGGATTTCCGTCGCGCGGCGACCGTGGCGTACCACACGGTGCTGGCCCATGCGCAAGCGGTGCGCGCCTTCCGCGCCGGGCATCATGCGGGGGAGATCGGCATCGTGCTCAACCTGACGCCGTCCTATCCGCGCTCGCAGAATCCGCAGGATCTGAAAGCCGCGCATTATGCGGATCTGATGTTTAACCGCAGCTTCCTCGATCCGGTTCTGCGCGGGGAATATCCGGCGGATCTGGTGGCGCTGTTGAAAGCCTACGATCAGCTGCCTGCCTGTCAGCCCGAAGACAGCGCGCTAATTGCCGAAGGAACCATCGACCTGCTTGGCATTAACTATTATCAGCCGCGCCGCGTGAAGTGTCGCGACAGCGCGGTGAACCCTCAGGCGCCGTTTATGCCGGAGTGGTTCTTTGATAATTACGAGATGCCAGGGCGTAAAATGAACCCGTACCGCGGCTGGGAAATCTACGAGCCGGGTATTTACGATATTCTCGTTAATCTGCGTGAGAATTACGGCAACCCGCGCTGTTTTATTTCTGAAAACGGCATGGGCGTCGAAAACGAGCAGCGTTTTATTGAAAACGGTCAGATTAACGATCAATACCGTATCGACTTTATTTCTGAGCACCTTAAATGGGTTCACAAAGGAATTAGCGAAGGCGTAAATTGTCTTGGTTACCATATGTGGACATTTATTGATAACTGGTCATGGTGTAATGCGTATAAAAACCGCTACGGATTTATTCAGCTGGATTTAGCCACGCAGAAACGCACCATTAAGAAAAGCGGGGAGTGGTTCGCTGCCACCTCGTTAAATAATAGTTTTGATAAAGAGTAATGAATGATGATCGCATTAGAAGATGCCGTAATGGAAATTATCGTCAACGCCGGTCAGTCGCGTAGCCTGTGCTTTGAAGCCCTGCACGCGGCCCGGCAGGGCAACCTTGACGAAGCCAAAAGCCTGCTGCGCGAAGCCGATGGCTACGCGCGCCAGGCGCACCATATGCAGACCAAACTCATCGAACAGGATGCGGGCGAAGCCCGCCAGCCGATGACTTTAATTATGGTGCATGCCCAGGATCATTTAATGAATTCACTGTTGGCCCGTGAATTGTCCGAAGAGATTATCCATCTCTACCAGAGATAATAAAGGGAGATATCGTTACGCTAAATTAAACCCTCTGTACCTATAAAAATATAAATCAACTTTTTCTGATGATAGCGACATATTCTGTCAGATCGGAATGGGATGGTTATTGTCTGAATAAAATTTAAATTAATAGAGATGACAATGAATATCATAAAAAAACTTCCATTAACAATGGCGGTTATCGCCGCGCTTTGCCCAATTTCTGTGCTCGCACAAGAATTCACGCAGGAGCAAATTGACGCCATTGTCGCCAAAGCGGTGGATAAAGCCCTGACAGAACGTCAGGCAAAAATGGATGCGGCAGTCGCGAAAAAAGCGGACGTGGTGACGGAACCCCAAAGCGCCGCGCAGTCCCCGGATCTGGCGATTCCCTTTGGCATTAAATTTACCGGCTACGCCCGCTACGGCGCACACTTCCAGGCCGCCGATCAGAAATATGTGGCGGTCGATGGCTCGTATAACGGCGGCTCGGCGATTGGTCGTCTGGGTAACGAAGGCAACGGCGGTGAATTCCAGCTCTCTAAAGCGTTCAAAGGCGATAACGGCGCGATCTGGGACATCAATGTGATGATCGACCACTGGGGCGACGAAGTTAACCTGAAAAAAGCCTACGCGGGGGTGACCAACATTATGTCATCTAACCCGAATGCCTATTTCTGGGCCGGTCGAGACTTCCACCAGCGTCCACAGCAGGGCATCAACGACTACTTCTGGATGAACCACGATGGCCAGGGCGCCGGGGTGAAAAACTTCGACATCGGCGGCGTGCAGTTTGACGTAGCAACCGTTGCGGCGGTGGAGTCCTGTAATCCGGAAGTGGAAAACGACGGCTCTAACCCGTCGCGCATCTCCTGTACCGGCGGCTCCGGCACCGGCGATAAAGGCAACTACGCGGCCACCTCCAAAATCCACGGCATGAAAATCGGGCCGCTGGATCTGGAACTGTACGCCAACTACGGTTTCGACTCGAAAGCCATCGAGAGCGACGATCGTCTGAACGCCTGGCAGGGCGGCGTGGTACTGAGCCATACCAACGACAGCGGCGTGAACAAAGTGATCGCCCGTTACTCGGATAACTCAGACAACAGCGTGTTTAATAAAACCGAAGACCTGACCACGGTTTACGCCAGCTTCGAAGGGCTGCATAAATTCACCCAGCAGACGCAGGTGGAGTACATCCTCGCCTTCCACGATTACGACAACAGCCGTGACAGCACCGACAATCGCAAAAACTACAACGCGATTGTGCGCCCAATGCACTGGTGGAACGACGTTCACTCCACCTGGCTGGAAGCGGGCTGGCAGCACGTTGACTACGATAACGGCGGTGATAACAAAGGCTGGAAGCTGACCCTGTCGCAGAACATGTCTATCGCCATGGGCCCCGAGTTCCGCCCAATGCTGCGCTTCTACGTGACCGGCGGCAAGGTGGATAATGAACGTACCGCTCGCGTGAACGGCACCGATGACCAGACGCTCGACGATTTCAACGTCGGCGCAATGTGGGAAGCCTGGTTCTAAGGTAAAAGCAAAACGGCAACGGGCGTTGCCGTTTTTCGTGTTTTCCCCTCTCCCTGTCTGGGAGAGGGCGGAGCGAGGGCATCAGACCGCACCACCCGGCATTGCTCCCATGATATGCTAGAAAAAAACGAGCATGCAGGGGAGAACATGGGTTCCACAAAAAGAGGGATGCTGAATGTCCTGATCGCCGCCGTGTTATGGGGCAGTTCAGGGGTTTGCGCGCAGTACATTATGGAGAAGAGTCAGATTTCCTCGCCTTATCTGACCATGATTCGTCTGCTGTTCACCGGCGTGATTTTACTGACGCTCTCTTTCGTCCACGGCGACAAGATTTTCTCGGTCATCAAACATCGCAAAGACGCCATCAGCCTGCTGATTTTCTCACTGGTTGGCGCGCTCACGGTCCAGCTCACGTTCCTGCTGACGATTGAAAAATCCAACGCCGCTACCGCGACTGTCCTGCAATTTCTCTCCCCGACCATTATCGTGGCGTGGTTCGCGCTGGCGCGGAAAAAACGGCCTGGGATATTTGTCCTCTCGGCAATTTTGACCTCCCTGATCGGCACGTTTTTACTGGTGACGCACGGCGATCCGACATCGCTGTCGATCTCCCCTGCGGCGCTGTTCTTTGGCATCGCCTCGGCCTTCGCCGCCGCGTTTTATACCACCTATCCCTCAACGCTTATCGCCCGCTACGGCACGCTGCCGATTGTCGGCTGGAGTATGTTGCTGGCAGGGCTGATGCTGACGCCGTTCTACGCCGGGCGCGGCACTACCTTCGTGATTGACGGCAGCCTGCTGTTGGCCTTTTTCTATCTGGTGGTGATCGGCACCGCGCTGACCTTCAGCTTGTATCTGAAAGGCGCGCAGATGATTGGCGGACCGAAAGCGAGCATTCTGAGCTGCGCCGAACCGCTGAGCAGCGCGTTGCTGTCGGTGCTGCTGTTAGGGGTGGCGTTTACGCTGCCGGACTGGCTGGGGACGTTGTTGATTGTGTCGTCGGTAGTACTGATTTCGATGGATTCACGCAGACGCGTTCAGGCTTCGGTGTAACCCGATATCCTCACCCGAAAGGGTGAGGATATGCCAAACTTACTGCGCCTTGACCTTCCCCGCCACCAGCAGTGCCGTCAGCAGCATCAGCGTGCCAGACAATACCAGCGGCGACAGCAGCCCCAGATTATCCAGCGCATAGCCGCCAATCGCCGCGCCGCAGGTGTTTGCCAGCTGAATCACTGCCACCTGAATCGACCCGGCTTTTTCCGCCTGATCGGCAAGGGAACGGGTGATCCACGTTGACCAGCCCACCGGCACCAGCGCAAAAGCAAAGCCCCAGATAATCGCAATGGCCGACGCCACCCACTTGTCACTTCCCCACAAAATCAGCACCACGGCGCTGACTGCCAGCACCAGCGGCGCACCTGCCAGGGCGAATTTAAGAGAGCGCTTCAGGAACTGCGCCGACAGGGATGTGCCGACAAAACTCGCAATACCAAAACTCAGCAGCACCAGCGTCAGGCCATCCACATCAAAACCGGCCATGGTCATAAACACCGGGCGGATATAGGTGAAAAAGGCAAACTGTCCGGCAAACGCCATAAAGATGGCGGTCATCCCCGCCAGCACACCGGGGCGTTTCAGCAGGCTGAACATATTCTGCTTGTGATGCGCCGCTTCGCCCGGCAGGGACGGCAGCGCCTTCCACACCCAGAAAATACACAGAATGCCCATGATCGCCGCGCCGTTAAAGACGTTACGCCAGCCGATAATGCCGCCCAAAAAACTGCCCAGCGGTGCGGCAATCACCAGTGCAATCGAGACGGCGCCGAAGATCACCGAGAGCGCTTTCGGCACTTTGCGCGCGGGCACCAGACGCATGGTCAGCGAAGCCGACATTGCCCAGAATCCACCCAGCCCCAGCCCCAGACAGGCGCGGCCCAGCAGCAGCAGGGTAAAGTTATCGGCAAAGGAGACCAGTACGCAGGAGAGCGTGAGCAGAACCGCAAACAGGATCACCACTTTGCGGCGGTCGATGGTGCCGATTATCTGGGTGATAAACAGGCTGGAGAACATGGCGACAAACGCCGTGACGGTGACGGACTGGCCCGCCACTCCTTCGGAAATCCCCAGATCCTGCGCCATCGGCGTCAGCAGGCTGACCGGCAGAAACTCCACGGTAATCAGGCAGGCGACGCAAAACGCCACGGAGAAAACCGCCGACCAGTTAGGTCGCAGGACCTCACCGGTATGGGCTGTGGGCGTGGAGTGGATCTGTTCTGTCATGGCGTCACCTGAGGATAAAACTGCGGGAAAGTCGCGCAGTTTATCATCAAAACTGTGACGGATTTAACGTTTTGACAACTTTTGTTGAAATCTGACCTTCACCGACAGACAGCCAGCATGGGGCTCAGTGCAGGAAAAAAACGCCCTCTTCAGGCAGGAACAGGCGGTTGTAGCGCAGCTGAAAAGCGTTGAACTCCTGCGGATCGGGGTCTATTTCGCGCATAAATCCCAGCGCCAGGCGGATCTGCGCGTCGGTAATCGGCGCGGCAAGACGCGCTTTACGCAGTAGTCGATGCCAGGTATGCAGATTCTCTTCGCTGCCGTCGACGATGCAGACCTGCCAGATCAGCAGCACCTGCGCGGCATTTTGCAGATGGGCTTCGTCCGGGCGCTCCAGGTAGCGGATAAACTCACTGCCTGCGGCTTTACCACACTGGTCAATCATCGACTCCAGCGGAACAGGCGTAATCCCTAAGCGTTCGCTCAGTCGTTTGATCGCCCGACGCGAATCAGACGTCAGAATGCGAAACCCGACAACAAACACCACAACCAGGGTGGCCAGCATTATCCAGACCATGCGTTCTCCTTAATAATAGCCGCTCATGATATCGGGAAACGCGCCGTTGTCGACAGCGTAAAACATGCTGAAAGGGATCGGAAAAAACAGGGGCGGGAATGAAAAAAGCCCGGCACATAGCCGGGCAAAAAAGTTACCTGCACAATCACTCAAGCCATTAGGCCGCTTTCAGTCGTTGAATGCGTTTTTCGCGGCGAATTTTGCGCTCTTCCATCACGGCAACCATCGCCATCAGGCAGATACAGGCGATAGCTGCGGCGTCCAGCGCGGCGAAGGTGCCCGCCCAGCCGGTCAGGCCGAAGATCGGCGTGCCGTCGGCGATCATCCCGAGACCCAGCTTGGCAAAGCTGTCGCCGATCAGATAGGCGAAGGTGCCTTTGATCCCATCGGCAGCGCCGATCGCTTTTTTCGGCACAAATCCGACGGCCGCGACGCCAATCAGCAGCTGCGGGCCAAACACCAGGAAACCGAGCGCAAACAGGGAGGCGAGATAGACGTACTGGTTGCTGGCGTGCTGATACACACCCAGCGTAGCGATAATCAATGCCAGCGCAACGCAGGCCACCAGCGCCCGACGACCGTTTGCCAGATCCGACAGCCAGCCCCACAGCAGCGTTCCCACCAGCGCGCCCACTTCAAACAGGGTAAAGCCCTGGATCGCCACCTCTTTGGAGAGTTTCAGCTCCTGGAAGGCGTACACGGTAGACCACTGGTCGATGCCGATGCGCACCACGTACAGGAAGATGTTGGAGAAGCAGAGCAGCCAGATGACTTTGTTTTTCAGCACATACTCAACGAAGATCTGCCATTTGGTCATCGACTCGTCTTCAGCGTCTTTGTCTTCTTCACTCAGCTCTTCGCCAAACAGCTCTTCCGCTTTGCCCAGACCGTAGGATTCCGGGGAGTCGCTGCCGTAGCGCAGGCCGATAAAGCCAACAATCAGCGCGATAATGGACGGGAAGATGAACATGCCGATCACATGGCCGTCGAACAGGACATTTGCCCCGAACAATGCCACGCCTGCCGCACCTGCCCCGCCGAGGTTATGGGAGATGTTCCACATACCAAGATAAGTGCCGCGCTTGCGACGTGGCGTCCATTTGGTGATGGTGGAATAGCTGCACGACCCGCCGGTGCTCTGGAAGAAACCGCTCAGGGCGTAGAAGGCGATCATCATAAACAGGCTGACGGAGCCTGCGCCCATGCTGGCGCTAAAACCGAGCATACAGATGGCGGAGAGGATCAGCATAAACGGCAGGAACTGCTTGGTATTTTTACCGTCGGCGTAGTACGAAACCAGGGTTTTCCCCACCCCGTAGGTGATGGAGAAACCGAGGCCGATCATCCCCAGCTGCGTCATACTCAGCCCGTAGGTGGAGATCATGTCGTTCTGGGCGATGTTGAAGTTTTTGCGGATCAGGTACATGGTCAGGTAGCCGATGAACACCACCAGATAGGACTGCATGAACGGCTTGAACCACATTTTGCGCCGCATCTCGAGCGGCAGATCCAGGGTCGGCTTGCGCACCTGGTTTAGAAAGGCCAGCATCAAAAACTCCTGATATGAATACCTGCGAATGGCAGGCATTGTAAAAATCAGCAGTCGCATTGGCCTGAGACAGCGTCCAGGCGAAACCGGGAAAATTTCCTAGTTTTGCCCCACTCGGAGCAAAAAGGTGAGGCGCATCACGCTTCGTTGACCTCACGCGGGGCCTGAGCGTTCAAAAACGGCAACAGCAGCAGGGCGGAAATCCCCGCCGCGATAGCGATCACCGCGAAAAAACCGCTCCAGTGCCAGATGTCGATGACCCGCGCCAATGGCCAGCCGGACAGGGACGCGCCAAGATAGGCAAACAGGCCGACAAAACCGGTCGCCGCCCCCGCCGCCTCTTTGTGCGAGCACTCCGCTGCCGCCATGCCGATCAGCATTTGCGGGCCGAAAACGAAGAATCCGGTAGTGAAGAAGCACGCCGCCTGCATCACGTAGCTGGCAAAAGGCATCAGCCACAGCGAGCCAACGGAGAGCAAAATCCCGGCGGCGAAAATCAGGTTCATCGGGCCACGGTTGCCGTTAAACAGTTTGTCCGAGCCCCAGCCCGCCACCAGCGCGCCGATAAATCCGCCCAACTCAAACATGGTCACCGCCGAGTTGGCGGTCACCAGATCGACGCCGAGCGTCTCGGACATATACAGATTTCCCCAGTCGTTGATCGCCGCACGCACCACGTACACCAGCACATAGCACAGGGACAGCAGCCAGATATACGGGTTCAGCAGCACATATTTGGTGAGGATCTCTTTGCGCGTCAGCCCCGCCCCTTCCTGCTGCTGGGCGATCTCCATCTCATCGTGACGCCAGTCACCCACCGGCGGCAGGCCGACGGTTTGCGGGCGGTCGCGCAGACGCCAGCAGAGAAACAGCCCGGCGAAAATGGCCAGGGTTCCGGCGATCATCATCCCGGCGCGCCAGCCGTAGTGCAGCGCCGCCGCGCCCACCACGATGGGGATCAGCGCCCCGCCGACGTTATGGGCAGTGTTCCAGATTGCCCACCAGCCGCCGCGCTCGTTGCGGGAGAACCAGGCGGTGAGCAGACGCGCGCAGACGGGCGCGCCCCAGCCCTGGAAAAAGGCGTTCAGCGCCCACAGCAGGGCGAAGGCCCACAGGGAGGTGGAGAAACCAAACAGGATATTGACCACTCCGGTTGCGATAAGCCCCATCCCCATAAAGTAACGGGCGTTCGAGCGGTCGCTGACGATGCCGGAGAAGAATTTCGACAGACCGTAGGTGATGTAAAACAGCGTCGCCAGCAGGCCGATGTCCGTGCGCGTCATCACGCCGCTGGCGAGGATTTCGGGCGCAGCGGCGTTAAAACTTTTGCGGGTGAAATAGAACAGCGCATAGCCCAGCCAGATAGTGGTCAGAATATGACGTCGCCAGTAGCGGTAACGCGCATCTCTTTCGCGTTTATCGCCAATGGGTGCGGCATTCGCCGGCGTTTTCAGAAAGGTAAACATGGTCGGTCCTTACGTATAACGCAGCGGCAAATTCACGCTGACGCGCGTACCGTGGGTACAGGAGATCGTCAACGTTCCGCCGAGCGCCGTGACGCGCTCGCGCATTCCGGCCAGGCCAAACCCCTGCTGCCCGGAGCCAGGCGGCAGACCGCAGCCGTCGTCTTCGAGAACCAGCATCAGGCGCTCGTCCTGCTGCCAGCCCTGGAGCGTCACCGCGCTGGCACTGGCGTGTTTGACGATATTGTTCAGCCCCTCTTGACAGACGCGGAACAGGGTGACGCGCTGGCTTTCGCTCAGGAGTGTCTCGTCGATAGCCCAGTCGAGATGGCTGACGATCCCGCGATCTTCCAGCTCCATCTCACGCATCAGGGAACGCACCGCCTGCTCAAGGGATAAATCATCTAACTGGCGTGGACGCAGGCGCCCCAGCAGACGTCGCACGGAATCGTACACCCCGAGAGAGAGCTGCTCGATGTGCGCGCCGCCCTGCCGGACGCCGGGATTTTCCGGGGCCAGCCGCTGAACGATGCCCGCCTGAGTGCGGATGGCCGTGATGGTCTGGCCGATATCATCGTGCAGTTCGCGCGCCACTTCCTGCCGCACATTTTCTTCGGTTTCCAGTAACCGCTCCGCCAGGCGTCGATTGCGGGCCAGCTCGTTTTGCAGCGACTGGTTCAGCTCGCGCAGACGCTGTATACCCGCGCCCAGCAGCAGTCCGGTCAGGCTTTGCGCCAGCAGCGAGAGGAGTAAATCAACGGGATGATCGTGCCACGTCTGGCTGGCAATCAGGGCGATGGCGTTCATCAGGGTAGCGATCAGCGCCCCCTGCCAGCCGTAATGCCAGGCCAGCGCGATAATCGGCAGCGCCAGACAAAACGGCGTAAAGCGGGAGAGTTCCGCAGGCAGACCCAGCTGCAGCCACAGGCTGACCACAAACAGCAGCAGATACCAGATAAGGTGCCGCGCGCGCCAGTTCACCGGCTGGGAGACCAGCGCCGGGCCGAGCGGCTGCCAGACAGTGCTGGTGAGATAATGCCAGATGACGAGGCACGTGGGCGCAAGCGTCAGGCCGCCGGTCAGCGTCAGCAGGAGCGCCGTCAGGGTGTCGGGTTTGCCGATCCACGGCAGGGATTGCAGCAGCGCAGCGGCAATCAGCGCCGCCCCCTGACGCAGCAGCGTGCGCCAGTCGCGCTGATGGCGGTAGCGGGAAATCAGCGCCACCGGCAGCAGCGTCAATACGCCCCCGATCATCAATAAGGGGAGATGCGCCAGTGCCACTTCCTGCGCCAGCCAGACCAGCATGATCCACTCGGCCCCCAGCAAAACCGGCCAGTAGCCGCGCGGACATTGCAGCATCAGCCCCAGACGCAGGCCAAACGGGAAGAGCAGCACCGCCAGCTCCGGGCGCTCGACCAGATGCAGGCTAATACTCCACAGACAAAACCAGGCGGCCGAGAAGATAAAAAAGCTGGCGACGACGGAGACCAGCCGCGAGAAGTACGGGCTCATTGCCAGCCGTCAAACATGCGGCGGGCCAGCTCGACATCGTTACTGACGCCGAGTTTTTCCATCAGATTGGCGCGATGAACGTGAACGGTTTTGGGCGACAGGCCCAGCTCGACGGCAATCTCTTTCACCGCCATCCCCTGGGCGAGCTTTTCCGCCACCTGACGCTCGCGTTTTGTCAGCGGGTCCTGGCGTCCGGCGGCCAGTTTAATGGCGATATCCGGCGTGAGGTAACATCCGCCCGTCGCGACGGTGCGCACAGCGGAAATGAGTTCGTCGGGGCTACAACGTTTGGAGAGAAACCCTCGCGCACCGGCGTTGAGCGCCTGTTCTACCAGCGCCGGGCTGTCGTGAACAGAGAGCATAATGGTCGCCATTCCTTTCGGCAGCTGGCTGAGCAGCTCAAGCCCGGAGAGATCCGGCATCGAGATATCGCAAATGCAGACCTGCACGCCACGCCCCGGTAATCCGGCCAGCGCCTCGCGGCCTGAACCGAATTCAGCCACGACCTGAAAATCTGCCTCCAGGCTCAGCAACTGGGCAAAACCGGAGCGGACGATAAGGTGATCGTCGATAAGGGCAATGGTGGTCATGTGGCATTCCTGGCGGATAAAAAACGCGCTTACCTTAACGATAAGCGCGTTGCCGTTCAAGCCTTGAGCGATTTACTCGAAAAACACCGCAATTTTATTAAACATGGTCGGATCGGACTGGTTGCGGACCACTTGGGTGACATCTTCCAGTTTGTCGATTTGGGCAATCATCTGCTCAAGGCGCTGATCGTCGTTCACGAGGAGCCAGATGCGGCTATGATCGCTGCCCTGAATCGGCAGACAAAGAATGCCTTCCACGTTAAATGCGCGGCGCGCGAACAGGCCGCAGACGTGGGTCATGACGCCAGGGTGGTTGCGGACGGTGAGTTCGAGAATGACGTTATCATATTGTTTCTGCATGGCTTATTCTCCCACCATCTCAGTATTCGCCGCACCCGGCGGGACCATTGGATACACTTTTTGTTCAGGATCGATGCGCACGTGAATCAGCGCCGGGCCAGGGCGGGAAATCGCCTCCTGCAGGGCGGCTTGCGCGTCCTCGGCGGCGTTCAGATCGCAGGTGTGCAGGCCAAAACCGGCCGCAATCTGCATAAAGTTGATCATCCCCGGATAGGTCGCCGCAAACACGCCCTGCTTGTAGAAGAGGCTCTGCTGTTGATGCACCAGCCCCAGCGCTTCGTTGTTCATCAGAATGATTTTCACATCCAGCTGGTTTTCAGCCGCCGTCGCCATCTCCTGAATGTTCATCATCAGGCTGCCGTCACCGGAGAAGCAAATCACCTTCCGATCCGGATTCGCCAGCGCAGCACCCACGGCGGCGGGCAGGCCAAAGCCCATAGTGCCTAAGCCGCCGGACGTCAACCACTGACGCGGACGGTTCAGCGGGTAAGCCTGGGCGGTCCACATCTGATGCTGGCCGACGTCGGTGGTGATAATAGCGCTGTCGTCCACGCAGGAGGCGACGGCGTTAATCAGGCCGTAGTGGCTCAGCGGGTCGCCTTCGTTCGGGATGGCGCTCGGGAACTCCTGCTGCAGTTGAGCAACCAAATCGCACCACTCGGCGTTGTCGGTGGCGTGGGTTTGGGGGATTAACTGGGCCAACACCTCGCCCACGTCACCCTGAATCGCCACATGCGGCTGCTTGATTTTGCCAAGCTCTGCGCGGTCGATATCCACGTGAATGATTTTCGCGTTCGGGCAGAACTGCTCAGTTTTACCAATCGCCCGGTCATCAAAACGTGCGCCAAGAACGATCAGTAAATCAGACTCTTGCAAAATAAAGTTGGTGCTGCGCGCGCCGTGCATCCCCAGCATGCCCAGCGACAGCGGGTGCGCTTTCGGCAGCATTCCCAGGGCCATTAAGGTCATGGTGGTCGGCAGATTGGCTTTTTCGGCAAATTCACGCACCTGTTCTGCGGCGTTGATCGCCCCGCCGCCCAGATAGAGCACTGGCCGTTTCGCGGCGTTGATCATCGCGGCGGCGTCCTGCACGCTCTGAGCGCTGAATTCCGGTGCGGGGGCACGGCCACCCGGCTCCGGGAAGGTTTCGATGTCGATTTCAGCGGTTTGTACGTCCTTAGGAATGTCTATCCACACCGGGCCTGGGCGGCCGGATTGCGCAATGCGGAACGCATCGCTGATCACCTGAGGTAACTCGGCGATGTCGCGAACTAAATAGTTATGCTTGGTGATGGGGATAGAAATACCGTAGGTGTCGACTTCCTGAAACGCATCGGTGCCGATCATCGACGAAGGGACCTGGCCGGTAATACAGATCAGCGGAATGGAGTCGAGGCGCGCGTCGGCAATCGCCGTGACCAGGTTGGTGGCACCCGGCCCGCTACAGGCCATACAGACCGCAGGTTTGCCCTGCGTACGTGCCATGCCCTGGGCGATAAAGCCTGCGCCCTGCTCGTGGCGCGCCAGAACGTGGCGGATTTGCGTGCTTTGACTTAACGCGTCATAGAGCGGCAGGACCGTACCGCCCGGGATCCCCGAAACGATGCTGATACCCTGACGTTCCAGTAAGTGAACGATTAATTGCGCGCCCGTAAAACGCGTCTTGCCTGATGTTGTGCCCGAACTTGCCATGCTCCAGTCCTTTTGTTCTGAGCCGACTTTCCGGGAGGTTTAAACTAAAAACCCCGCCGGTTTGCGCCGGCGGGGTTTTGGATTCGTGTGTTGATCCAGTCCCTACGGCGCATTGCCGACGACCACCACCACACGTACGACGACCACTGCGGCAGGTTGCGCAGTTTTTAGTAGGGTCGACGCCATCATGGAAGTTGTCATTGAGGACCTGTGTTTAGAATCATTGATAGAATTTATACAAACACAGGATTCGGTGCCTGACAATGGAAATATTTTCATCCACCCAAATTTGCGTCAGGGATCACGTTTCGTTTGTAAGAGAAATAAAAACAAAAAACCCCGCCGGAGCGAGGTTTTTTTCAGGGTTTGCGGTTGGTTTCCGCGAACACACTGTGTTACGTCAACGCAAGAAGTATACGCGATCGGCCACGAACGCGCAATTTTAGCTCTCTTTTTTGACGAATATGAGTATGGATCAGCCTACCGAATTTGTCGATAAAATACTGTTCATGCATCCAGTGTTTATCTATACTGAGTTTGTTCGCAGTGCGTATTGGGGGCCGCAAGCAGTACACCGGCGCAAAGAAGTCCTGGCTGAAACGGGTGGTGCCGTCAGTGCCTTAACCCCCAAATGAGCACACTGTGTTACGTCAACAAAGGTGCTGGCAACAGGCGGCGGAGAGGTACGCCAGCATCGTGCTCCTTCTGCCAGAAGGAGGCGCGTATGGGCGTCGTGGATATGGTTATTCTTATCCTGAGACTCATTGTTGCGGTACTGCAACTGCTTGACGCTGTCCTGAAATACCTCCGGTGATTCAGGGTCAAGTCGCACCAAAGAGGGGCGGGCAACCGCCCCTCTTTAACATCTGCACACTGGCAACATAAGTTGCCGATATCGTTTACAAATCCTGCCTGCTTCTGCTCAATCATTCACCCCAGAGATGCTTAAATTGTCATCTCATTGTGGTAGATTCCTCGCGCATTTATGGGAATGCGCAGTCACTTATTCTTTATTTCTCTCTTTTTGCAAAAGTATTCAGCGACATGAAAAAGCAAAGGAACGTTAATTTACTGTTGATGCTGGTGTTACTGGTGGCCGTCGGTCAGATGGCGCAGACCATTTATATTCCGGCGATTGCAGACATGGCGAAAGCGCTCAGCGTACGCGAAGGTGCGGTGCAGAGCGTGATGGCCGCCTATCTGCTGACTTACGGCGTCTCACAGCTGTTCTACGGTCCGCTGTCTGACCGCGTCGGGCGTCGCCCGGTGATCCTGGTCGGGATGACCATTTTCATGATCGCCACGGTGATCGCCATAACCACTCACAGCCTGACGATCCTGATTGCCGCCAGCGCCCTGCAGGGCATGGGGACCGGCGTCGGCGGGGTGATGGCGCGTACGCTACCGCGCGATCTGTACGAAGGGACACAGCTGCGTCATGCCAACAGCCTGCTGAATATGGGGATTCTGGTAAGCCCGCTGCTGGCACCGCTGATTGGCGGCGTGCTGGACAGCATCTGGTCGTGGCGCGCCTGCTACGCTTTCCTGCTGGTCCTGTGCATTATCGTCACCTTCAGCATGGCGCGCTGGATGCCGGAAACACGCCCGACGGGCGCACCGCGCACCAGGCTTATTGCCAACTACAAAACGCTTTTCGGCAACGGCGCGTTCACCTGTTACCTGCTGATGCTGATTGGCGGCCTGGCGGGAATTGCGGTGTTTGAAGCCTGTTCAGGCGTGTTGCTGGGCGCAGGCCTGGGGTTAAGCAGCATGGTGGTGAGCATTCTGTTCATTCTGCCGATTCCGGCGGCATTCTTCGGCGCATGGTTTGCCGGTCGCCCGAACAAGCGTTTTTCCACGCTGATGTGGCAGTCGGTGATGAGCTGCCTGCTGGCAGGGGTGATGATGTGGGTCCCAGGCTTACTGGGTGTGATGACCGTCTGGACGCTGCTGATCCCGGCCGCCCTGTTCTTCTTCGGTGCGGGAATGCTCTTCCCGCTCGCGACCAGCGGCGCGATGGAGCCGTTCCCGTTCCTGGCAGGAACCGCAGGTGCGCTGGTGGGCGGCCTGCAAAACATCGGCTCCGGCGCGCTGGCCTGGCTCTCCGCCATGATGCCGCAGACGGGTCAGTCTAGCCTTGGCCTGTTGATGACCTTGATGGGGCTGCTGATTTTACTGTGCTGGCTGCCGCTGGCGTCGCGCGAGCCGCATCACGAGCAGACGATTTAATCACATGATGGCCCGGCTTCTCATCGGGCTTTTCACACACCGGTGCAAGCATCGCCTGCAGCAGCGGTTCCGGCCCTGGTCGCCACGCCCCCTCCTCGCCGTCATAAAACTGGAAATCCGCGTTAATGGCGTAAGGGATTTTGGCTTTTTGCAGTTCGCAGGCCATAAAGCTGGCGAAAGCCATCTGCGGTGCCGTTGGGGTAACGCGGCTGGATTCACCCACGCCCCAGCCGCCCACCCAGCTCACATGCCCGGTTTTTTGCTGCCAGCGCAACGCGGTAGTGATCCGGCTGCGAATCATCGATTTCTCCGCCGCCGTGCCTGATGTCCACGGGTATTTTCCGTTGTTCTTGAGCGGTCCCCACGGGAAGATGTGCCATTCGGCCAGCACGTAATTCTGGCTGTGGGCAGGCAGCTTAAGGCTGCCGAGATCTTCCGGTGCCGCGCGCAGGCGCGGAGCGACGAAAATCATGCGTTCGGCATCGATGGCATGAATGGCTTTGATCGCTTTTTCGTAGACGCGGTTAAGGGATGCGAGATTGTGATTGAGCTTGTCCGCCGGCTCGTAGATCAGGTCAAAACCGAGCAGCGGCGAGCTTTTCTCAAAGTAGTGCGCCACGGCAATCCACCAGTTCACCACCTCTTTTTCGTTATCCGCTTTCGGGTCGTTTTTGTATTCATCCGCCTGATAGGCAATCACCGGGATCACGCCGTATTGCTCACAGGCTTCCACCAGCTTGCGCAGATGAATCAGGCGCGCTTCCGTCGGCTCGCCGGCCACGCGGATACGCACGTGGGTAAAACCCTTGGCCTTAAAATCACGCACTTCCAGCGGATCGAATTCGCGAATGCCGCGCTCGGTGCGCGCCCAGTCCACGTCGATGCCCACCCCGAGCTGCTGCGCGTAGCGCGCAGCCGTCAGCGGTGGCTCAGCGGCAGACACCCAGCCAGAGGAGATAATCAGCGCAGCGGCGATCAGGGGCTTTAACACGGTTAACCTTGCGAGAAATCGAAAGCAATATGCTGTATTTAGCACGCTTTTCGCGGTTTGGTGTAGAGGCTACGCGTAATAATTCTTCAACCCACCTGACTTTTCAGCCAGTCGATAAAGGCATCAATTTTCGGCCACTGCCTGCCCGAAAGGGTCGATATGTAGTAGTGCTGATGGCATTTCAGGGCTTTCTCGCCGAAGGGCGCAATCAGCTCCCCGCGATCCAGCCGCTTTTGCACCAGCCGCTGACGCCCCATGGCGACACCCACGTGGTTCATCGCGGCGATAACGGCTAAATCGGAACGATCGAAACCAATGCCCGACGATGGCGGCAAATTCACTGCAAAGTGCTGCGCCCAGCTAAACCACTCATCGGTTCCCGAGTCGTTACTCCACGCCTGTCTGTCATGCAGCAGCGTGCAATGGCGCAGATTGTCAGGGTTTTTAATTAACTCATGTTCGCGCGCGTATTCCGGTGTGCACACCGGCAGGATCGCCTCGTTCATCAGAAAATGATGGGCGAGCTGAGTGGGCGGCGTATCGTCGAAGTAGAGCGCCAGATCGATACCCGTTCGCTGCATGTTCGGGTAATCATTGCCTGTCAGTATGGTCAGGGAGATCGACGGATAGCGACGGGAAAAATCCCCGAGCATCGGCACCAGCCAGCACTGGGCGATGCTGGGGCGCGAATAGACGGTCAGGGTGCCGGAAAGCGCCTGATTCTTGATGTCGAGGATCTCCTGGTTCAGGGTATCCAGCGACGATTTGAGGGTCCAGAAAACCCGTTTTCCCTCCTGCGTCAGCTCCACTTTGCGGTGCGAGCGGACGAACAGCTGAATCCCCAGCTCCTCTTCCAGCAGGTTAATGCGATGGCTGACGGCGCTCGGGCTGAGCGACAGCTCTTCCGCCGCCAGCGCGAAGGACTCATGCCGGGCCGCCACTTCAAACGTGTACATTTTTGACAGTTGCCAGCCGTTCAGCAGGCGATTGCCGACCTCATTCGCATCGTTCATGGCGGTTTTTTATCCCCTCAGCCTCGTATTTCTGCCCTCAGAATATCCGTTATGAATGAATTAATGTGAAGCAACGACGAATAAAGTGCGCTTTTTAGAGCAATGTCACTCACTTGATCCAATCTGCCTCACCTGAACGGCAATTTATATCGTTTGTCAGCCGGTGCCGTTTTTTCGTCCAATAGCCGCAGATAACTTAAGGGTGAGGTGAGGTATGGGATCTCAGATGTGGGTTGTGGCGACGCTGCTGGCAAGCATCGTGTTGATTGTATTAACCATCGTAAAACTGAAGTTTCACCCGTTTCTGGCGCTGCTGCTGGCGAGCTTCTTCGTTGGCGCAATGATGGGCATGAGCCCGCTGGATATGGTCAATGCCATCGAGAGCGGCATCGGCGGCACGCTGGGATTCCTGGCGGCGGTGATTGGCCTCGGCACCATTCTCGGCAAGATGATGGAAGTTTCTGGCGCGGCGGAACGCATCGGGCTGACGCTCCAGCGCTGCCGCTGGCTCTCCGCCGATGTGATTATGGTTCTGGTCGGGCTGATCTGCGGTATCACGCTGTTCGTTGAAGTAGGCGTGGTATTGCTGATCCCGCTGGCGTTCTCAATCGCCAAAAAGACGCAGACTTCGCTGCTGAAACTGGCAATCCCTCTGTGTACGGCGCTGATGGCGGTTCACTGCGTGGTGCCTCCCCATCCGGCGGCGCTGTTTGTCACCAACAAACTGGGCGCGGATGTCGGAACGGTAATTGTATACGGTCTGCTGGTCGGGCTGATGGCCTCTCTGGTGGGCGGCCCGCTGTTCCTGAAAATCCTCGGCGATCGCCTGCCGTTTAAACCGGTTCCGGCGGAGTTTTCTGACCTCAAAGTGCGAGAAGAACATACGCTGCCCACGCTGGGCGCCACGTTGTTCACGGTGCTGTTACCGATTGGCCTGATGCTGGTAAAAACCATCGCCGAGCTGAATATGGAAAAAACCGGCTCGCTCTACACGCTGCTGGAATTTATCGGCAACCCGATCACCGCCATGTTTATCGCCGTGTTTGTGGCCTATTACCTGCTCGGCATTCGTCAGCATATCGGGATGAGCGCGCTGCTCAAGCACACGGAAACGGGCTTTGGTTCGATTGCCAACATCCTGTTGATTATCGGGGCGGGCGGGGCATTTAACGCGATCCTCAAAACCAGCGGCCTGGCCGATACGCTGGCGCTGATTTTATCGAACATGCATATGCACCCGATTCTGCTGGCCTGGCTGGTGGCGTTAATTCTGCATGCGGCCGTCGGGTCTGCCACGGTTGCGATGATGGGGGCCACGGCGATTGTCGCGCCGATGCTGCCTCTCTATCCCAACGTCAGCCCGGAGATCATCGCCATTGCCATCGGTTCTGGCGCCATTGGCTGCACGATCGTCACAGATTCTCTCTTCTGGCTGGTGAAGCAATACTGCGGCGCGACCCTGAACGAGACCTTTAAATACTATACAACGGCGACATTTATCGCCTCGGTACTTGCACTTGGCTGCACGTTCCTGCTTTCTTTCATTATCTAAGCGCGAAGAGACGTACTATGGAAAACGCAAACATCACCACCTTAATCGCCCAATATCCTCTGGTAGAGGATCTGATGGCGCTGAAAGAGACCACCTGGTTTAACCCGCGCACCACCACGCTTGCCGAAGGGCTGCCGTATGTCGGGCTGACGCAGGCGGATGTGAAGGATGCTCACGCCCGCCTGGCCCGCTTTGCGCCTTATCTGGCGAAAGCGTTCCCGGAAACCGCGGCCAAAAACGGCATTATCGAATCAGACGTGGTGGCCATTCCCGCCATGCAAAAGCGCCTGGCGAAGGAGTTTGCCACGCCGATCAACGGCACTTTGCTGCTGAAAAAAGACAGCCATTTACCGATTTCCGGCTCTATCAAAGCGCGTGGCGGGATTTATGAAGTGCTGACCCACGCCGAAAAACTGGCGCTGGAAGCGGGGCTGCTGTCGCTGACAGACGATTACAGCATCCTGCTGGAACCACGCTTTAAAGCGTTTTTCAGCCAGTACAGCATTGCCGTTGGCTCAACGGGTAATCTGGGGATGTCGATTGGCATCATGAGCGCCCGCGTTGGCTTTAAGGTAACGGTGCATATGTCTGCCGACGCCCGCGAGTGGAAAAAGGCCAAACTGCGCAGCCACGGCGTTGAAGTGGTGGAGTACGAACAAGATTACGGCGTGGCCGTGGAGCAGGGGCGCAAGGCTGCCGAGAGCGATCCCAACTGCTTCTTTATCGACGACGAAAACTCTCGCACCCTGTTTTTGGGTTATGCCGTGGCGGGTGAGCGTCTGAAAGCTCAGTTTGCTGAACAGGGGCGCGTGGTGGATGCGGATCATCCCCTGTATGTCTATCTGCCGTGCGGCGTGGGCGGTGGCCCTGGCGGCGTCGCGTTTGGCCTCAAGCTGGCCTTTGGCGACCACGTTCACTGCTTCTTCGCCGAGCCAACCCATTCGCCGTGCATGTTGCTGGGTGTTTATACCGGTTTGCACGATGAAATTGCGGTGCAGGATTTGGGGATCGATAACCTAACGGCCGCAGATGGTCTGGCGGTGGGACGCGCGTCCGGGTTTGTCGGCCGCGCAATGGAGCGTCTGCTGGACGGGTTCTACACCCTGTCCGATCAGAGCATGTACGATATGCTGGGCTGGCTGGCGCAGGAAGAGGGCATTCGTCTGGAGCCATCGGCGCTGGCGGGTATGGCCGGGCCGGTGCGTGTCCCTTCTTCAGCCAATGCGACCCACCTCGTCTGGGCAACGGGCGGCGGGATGGTGCCGGAAGCGGAGATGGCAAAATATCTGGCGAAAGGCCGTCCGTCACGTCTGCCGTAACAGCGTCATCAGCTCTTGCGTCGAGCGGTTGTGCTTTTTCAAATCGCGCATCACTTTCATAAAGGGTGCGCTGTAGTCATAGAACGCCAGATAGCCCTGACACAGCACGTCGTCATTTGCCGACGTGCATAACCGCCGTCCTGCGCACGTCTGGCATTTCAGCAGCCCTTTCTTCTGGCACAGCGCGGTGCCGCACCAGCCGTCCAGTGTGTCGTCGAACAGGCGTACCGAGATCTCCCCGATATCCTGCCAGACCCACATCGCAAAAATCTGCGTTAAGAACTCGCCCCACACTTCCGGCGTTACGGGCTTTTCACCCGCCGTCTGTGGCAAAAAATGGACGTTTTTGTTACCGCTGAGGCGTAACGCTTGATAAACCTTCCCTGGCTCGCGCGCGTTGCAGTTATCGACTACAACCACGCGGGTACTTCCGTGGCATCCTGTCATTCACGACCTTAGAAAAATCAGTATTTGCTGTAAGTGTGTTACAGCAAACAGTAATGCGAGGGAGAGTACTGCGAGAGAGATCAAGAATTTGTCACGCACTGCTTTGGGCTGTACGAAATCGTTGTGATTCACGTCCATCAGGTTGCGGCTGCGGGTGTAGCGCCAGAGAAGAGCCGCTACCAGCGCCAGCACCACAATCGAGACCCAGAACGGCAGACCGGTGCGGTGCCAGTTGTGTTTAATCGCCAGTGCGATCAGCGCGCCGTAGCCCAGCAGCGTGCGCAGCCAGGCCAGCGATGTGCGCTCGGGCTGCAGGCCGGGGTCGGCTTCCCGTCGCGCTTTGCGGCTATCCGCCATAGAACACCAGCACCATGACCGCTGCCGCGACGGCCAGCAATATCACGCTGATCGCCAGCAGGCCGCGCGTGTAGGGCATATCCTGTTTCAGGCGCATCGCCTTTTCATTGCGCAGCCAGCGCAGATAACCGTAGATCGCCAGCACACCGGCGAACAGACACAGCAGCAGCGCCAGCACTTCACGAATCAGCGGCGTGGCGAAATCCGGTGCGAGCTGGTCCAGCCCGACGCCTGCCGCGAGAAACCCCAGCGCGGTGCGGATCCATGCGAGAAATGTGCGCTCATTGGCGAGGGAAAACCGATAGTCAGGCGCTTCGCCCAGCTGGGAAATTTTCATGAAGGCTCCTTGTCGTACCGCAAGCAGGCTTCAGCATAGCGTAAATTGACCGGCATCTGGGATGCCGGTCGGCGGGATTAGTGCAATTCTGGCCAGTAATCTTTGTTGGCCTCAATCAGATCATCGAGGATGGCTTTGGCAACCGAAGCGCTTGGCACCGTTTTAGACAGGGTAATCGCCTGCCAGAGTTTGGTGTAGGAGCGCTCTTCCCAGGCATCGACCACCAGTTTTTCCACTGCCACCTGCTGGCCCATCAGCCCTTTCTGGAAGTGCGGAATATCGCCCACGGTCAGCGGCTCAGGGCCGTTTTTGCCGACCAGGCAAGGGATTTCGACCATCGCATCGGCGTCGAAGTTATGAATCGCCCCGTTGTTCGGCACAATCAGCAGCATCCGCTCCTGAGTGTTGAACGCAATAGCCGTTGCCAGATCGACGATGTACGACGCATGTTCGTCGATTTCCAGCTCACCGGCGGAAGATTTCCCCGCTTCGATGATGGCGCGGCAGGAGCTGAAAACATGCTTCTCGCGGTGATCCATCACTTCGTTCGCGCGGGTGCGCTCCGGGTTTGAGTGCGCCACCACGTAATCCGGGAAGAGGTAATATTTCAGGTAGGTGTTCGGCATGGTGTCCGGATCGAGCGCCTGCACGTCTTTTGCTTTCGCGAACGTGTCATTCCAGCTGGCTTCCGTATGGGCATCGTCAGAAGGTGGCACATAACCGTTTTTCGCCACGTACTCGCGCAGTTTCGGCATCAGATCGTTACCGTTCAGATCTTCAATCGACGTCCACCAGCCGAAATGGTTCAGCCCGTAGTAGCGCACGCGCATCTCTTTGCGGTCTTTCAGACCGACGATCTGCGCCATTCGCCCTTCGATGCCAATCGGCATATCGCAGATGTTGAGAATTTTGGCGTGAGGTCGCAGACGGCGGGTGGCTTCAGCAACGATCGCCGCCGGGTTGGAGTAGTTGAGCATCCATGCATTCGGGGAGTATTGCTCCATATAATCCACCAGCTCCAGCACGCCGCCAATGGAGCGCATACCGTAGGAGATCCCACCCGGACCGCAGGTTTCCTGACCCAGCACGCCGTGGCGTAACGGGATTTTCTCATCCTTCTCACGCATCGGGTATTTGCCGACACGGATATGCGCCATCACAAAGTCCACGTCAGTAAACGCGGCTTTAGGGTCGGTGGTGTAGCTGAATTCGATATCCGGCGCCTGCTCCTGCAGGATGATTTTGCACGCCTCGGCGATGGTCTCCTGACGTGCGCCGTCGTTGTCATAGAACTTGAGCGCACGCAGTGGGAAGCGGTCGCGATTCGCCAGCAACATCAGGACGATACCAGGAGTGAACGTGCTGCCGCCGCCTGCGATAACAACTGAGAATTTTTTCATGATACAGCCTCTGTCATGGTGGATGATGGGTTTGTAGTAGAAGGGGTCATCAGGGATTCAAGCTGGTCGCGCACCTGTGGGACGTGCAGCCCAACAATCACCTGAATACCATTGCCGCGACGCACCACACCGTGGGCGCCAAGGGCTTTGAAAACGTCGTCACTTTGCGTTTTGCTCATATCAAACAGGGCGATACGCAGCCGGGTGGCGCAGTTGTTGATACTTTCGATATTGCCTGCGCCGCCCAGCGCCTGCAGATAGGCGGCCGCCTGGCCAGAGCTGGTGTTCGCCGCAACGGTGGTTTGCCCGCGCGCGGCCTGGTAATCCGCTTTGCTGTAGAGTTTGATTTCGCTCTCTTCACGGCCCGGGGTTTTCAGGTTGAAGCGTTCGATAAGCGTCTTAAAGACCAGGAAATAGAGGGCGGTGAAGCACAAGCCGATGCCAATCTGGGTGAACATCATGGAGGCATGATTGTGGAACATCGGGATCCAGTTCTGCGGCAGGAACTGGTCAAGCAGCCCGCCGCCCATGTTGCCGACCACGCCAAAGATATACATCACGGTCGCCATGGTCGCAGCGAGGACCGCGTGAACGGCAAACAGCAGTGGCGAGATAAACAGGAAGGTAAACTCCAGCGGTTCGGTGATCCCCACCAGCATCGCGGTCAGCGTCGCCGGGATCAGCAGCCCCGCCACTTTGACGCGATTTTCCGGCGAGGCGGTGTACCAGAGCGCCAGCGCAATCCCAACGGAACCAAACACTTTCGAGTTACCGTGCAACGCAAAGCCGCCTTCCGGGAACAGGGTTTTCAGCGGCAACGTGCTCTGGCTGAACGCCTGCAAATGCTGCGCCCAGTACACCTGAATACCGCCCTCGACCGCCGCCGGGCCGAAAATAAATGGACCGTAGACGAAGTGGTGCAGGCCCGTTGGGATCAAAATGCGTTCCAGGAAGGTATAAACCCACACGCCCAGCGCCCCGGCGGAGCGTAAAAACGCCTGCAACGACTCAATGCCCATCTGCACTTTTGGCCAGCCGAGCAGCGTCAGCCAGGCGCACGGAATCATCACGAAGAAGGCGATGATCACCACAAACGAGGTGCCCTGGAAGATGCCTAAAAATACCGGCAGCTGTTTATCGAAATAGCGGTTGTGGATGGCGGTCACCAGCCCGGAAATCACAATCGCGCCGATAATGCTGGTATCGAGGGTTTTGATCCCGGCAATCATCGCCAGCCCGCTTCCCGCGGTAGGCTCGGCCATAAAGTTCACGCCAAAGAACTGACCCCAGGTCATGCCCATCGCGTTGATAAAGTAGTTCCAGGTCAGGAAGCTAATCAGCACCGCCAGACACGCCCGGCCCTGCGCCTGTTTGGCGAGGCCGATCGGTAAGCCGACAGCGAAAATCAGCGGCATATTACGAAAGACCGCCCAGCCGCCCTCTTCAATGATGTGGACGATTTGGGCAAATAAATGATCGGGTGCCGTTAAGGCCTCGCCCACAAAAAGCGGATTGCGCAGCATGATGGCAATTCCAACCACCATGCCTGCGAAAGGGAACAACAGCACCGGGGTAAACATGGCGCCGCCAAAACGTTGTATTTGACTGAGCATCTTTAAATCCTCATGTAACAACCTGTAGGGGGTTTGGCCTTATTGGTTTTGTGCTGGCCTGAAATGAGAATAAAAATTTACTCAGCGGCTCACACCGCGCGCCGCTGCGTTCCGTGATCGCATTCATGGTTTTAATTTGCCCACTCAGGTCTACTTTCAGTTCAAAATATGGACATGTTAAGACGCGATGCACGACTGAATACGCGCAGAGAGGTCTACAGGTGATCTACAAATCCATTGCCGACAGATTACGTCTGCGGCTCAATTCGTCGGATTACAATGTCGGCAGCCCGCTGCCCGGCGAAAAAGCGCTGGCGCAGGAGTTTGGCGTGGCGCGGATGACCATTCGCAAGGCCATCGATTTACTGGTCGGCTGGGGGCTGGTGGTGCGCCGTCACGGCAGCGGCACCTTTGTCGCGCGCAAGGATGTTCACCATGAAACCACCAATCTGACCGGGCTGGTGGAGGTGTTGCGCCAGCAAGGCAAAGAGGTGCAGAGCCAGGTATTGCAGTTTGAAGTGATGCCCGCCCCGCCCGCCATCGCCAGCCAGCTGCGTATTCAGATTGACGAGCGGATCTACTTTTCGCGTCGGGTGCGTTACGTGGAGGGAAAACCGCTGATGCTGGAAGACAGCTTTATGCCCGTGAAGCTGTTCCGCAATCTGTCGCTGGCGCATCTTGAAGGGTCGAAGTTTGATTACATCGAGAAGGAATGCGGGATCACTATCAGCGGGAACTACGAGAGCCTGACGCCGGTGCTGGCTGACCGGCAGCTGGCGAATCTGATGAATTTACCGGAACAGACGCCGCTGCTGCGCATTACGTCCTTGTCCTACAGCGACAGCGGCGAGTTCCTGAATTACTCCGTGATGTTCCGCAATACCAGCGATTACCAGGTGGACTACCATCTGCGGCGCATCCACCCGGACGCGTTGTTAGCCTATCCCCCAGAACAGCACGGCCAGTAGCTGCGGCGTGATGATGCGCAGGAACATCACCAGCGGATAAACGGTGGCGTAGGAGAGTGCCGCCGCGCCGCTGGTGGCGTGCAGATTGTTGGCGAAGGCCAGCGCCGGAGGATCGGTCATGGAGCCGGCCAGCATGCCGCACAGGGTCAGGTAGTTCATCTTCGCGAAGATCCGCGCCAGAATCCCGACCGTCAGCAGCGGAACCGCCGTGATGATAATCCCATAGCCGATCCAGCTTATCCCCTCGCCCTGCGTCAGAGTGTGGATAAAGTCGCCGCCAGATTTCAGCCCCACTACCGAGAGGAACAGCACAATGCCCAACTCGCGCAGGGCCAGGTTGGCGCTTGGCGGCATGAACCAGTACAGCTTCCCGATACAGCCGATACGCCCCAAAATCAGCGCCATGATCAACGGCCCGCCCGCCAGACCGAGCTTGAGCGCTACCGGGAATCCGGGCACATAGAGGGGAATTGAGCCGAGCAGCACCCCCAGCCCGATTCCGATAAACACCGGCAGCATCTGCACCTGCTGCAATTTTTGCTGCGCATTGCCGACCATATCGGCGACGGCGTCAATGGACGACGGGCGGCCAACCAGATTGAGGATATCGCCAAACTGCAGGCTGGCATCCGGGCTGGCGACCAGTTCAACGCCCGCACGATTCAGGCGTGAGATCACGACGTCGTAACGCTCTTTTACCTGTAAATCGCGGATTTTCTTGCCCAATACCTGCTCGTTGGTGACCACAACGCGTTCCACGCGCATGTCGGTGCCCCGCGTCGAGAGGGAGGTGTCTACCTCCTGGCCGATGACCAGTTGCGCGCTGTGCAGATCGCCGGGCTGGCCGACCAGGTGCAATAAGTCCCCGAGCTGAATCACAGTGCCGGGAGATGGGACCATCAGCATTTCGTCCCGCTTCAGGCGCGAGCAGATGATATTGACGCTGTTCAGAATCGGCACATCCTGAATCGCCATGTGGTTCAGATTGGGGTTTTCGACGCGAATGTTGATGGTTTTGATCAGCATGTGGCCGTTGGTGATCGTGGATTCATGCTTTTTGGCTTCGTCGTCCACGTTGATACGAAACAGCACACGCACCAGCCACATGGTCAGCAGAATGCCGCAAATGCCAAACGGGTAAGCCATCGCATAGCTCATCCCCATCTGATCCACTACGCCGGGCGCAATGCCCAGATCGCGCAGAATTTGCTGTCCAGCCCCCAGCGCAGGGGTATTGGTGACCGCGCCGGAGAAAATCCCCAGAACCACCGGGAGCGGAATATCAAAGATTTTATGCAGAATGGCGGTGACGAGGCCGCCCATGACGACAATACCGAGAGCAAAGAGATTCAGCCGCAGCCCGGAGACGCGCAGCGAGGCGAAAAACCCAGGCCCGACCTGAATGCCGATGGTGTAGACGAAGAGGATCAGACCGAATTCCTGAATGAAGTGCAGCATTTCAGCGCTGAGGGTTAACCCAAGCTGATCGGCGAAATGGCCGACAAAAATACCGCCGAAAAGCACTCCGCCAATGCCAAATCCGACACCGCGGATTTTGATATTGCCAATCCACAGCCCAACCACTGCAACCAGGGCCAACACGCTAACCGTTAACGCGATATCACTCATGACCTTTTCCCTGCGCATATCCTTAGTGATTAAGGGGATTCTCGCAGAGGTTATGGGGTTTGTATGGGCGATGGCGCACAAAAAAGCCCCGCGAAAGCGGGGCTTAGTCGTTTGCTTTGCCCGCAGACACTGCCCTTGAGCAGGCCTGCGGGTTTTGTTGGCCGGGAAAGCGCAGCGCCTCCCGACACAAATTAGCTGTTCAGCGCCGGACGTTCGCTGATGGCGATTTTCTGCGGTGCCAGTGCTTCCGGCACATTGCGCGTCAAATCAATGTGCAACAGCCCGTTGGTAAAGGTCGCTCCGGAGACTTCCATATGGTCAGCCAGGGTAAAGCTCAGGCTAAACGGCTGAGTCACCAGGCCCTGATGCAGCCACTGGGTCTCAGTTTGTGGTTTTTCCGGCGTCCCTTTCACCGTCAGGCGCGCGCCTTCGAGCTGGATATCGAGATCCTCCTGACGGAATCCGGCCAGCGCCAGCGTGATGCGGTAGTGGTTGTCATCGCTTTTTTCGATGTTGTACGGCGGAAAACTCTGTTGTTCAGCCGTGCTTTGCAGGGCGTTAGCCAGTTTGTCAAAACCAATCCACTGACGCAGCAGGGGGGATAAATCGTAGTTACGCATTGTTAATCTCCTTCTGAGAAGCGAGTTAAGCACTGTTTTTAGTGCGCAGTTGTTCCTGCAAATCCACATGGATTCGCACAGGCTCCCGTTTCGGCAAGCCACTCTGGATGGGCCGCGCGAGCGACCCGCTTAAATTAGTTGATCTCGATACGGCGCGGTTTTTTCTCTTCCGGAATCACACGTTCCAGATCGATAAACAGCAGACCGTTCACCAGGTTCGCACCGTAAACGTGGATGTTTTCGGCGAGCTGGAATTTGCGTTCAAAGTTGCGCTCAGCAATGCCCTGGTAGAGATAGGTACGTTCTTTCTGCTCTGCCGTGTGTGCGCCTTTCACCACCAGCAGGTTGTCCTGCGCGGTGATTTCCAGTTCGCTCTCAGCGAAACCGGCGACAGCAATGGCAATGCGGTAGTGGTTTTCGTCAACCAGCTCAACGTTGTATGGAGGGTAACCGTTACCTTGGCTTTGGTTATTTTCTAAATGGTTGAACAGGCGATCAAAACCAATAGCAGAACGGTACAGCGGGGAAAAATCGAAATTACGCATAAATCAACGCTCCTGAAATCAGCGAGTAATGTTTGCCTTCCACCATGGACAGGCCGTTGTGCCACCAAACACCCATCAGGCGTGTTCGTTCTTCGGCTACACAGATAAAGTGGGTCTGATTCCGATCATTTCAAGAGGTTAAATGCGAGATTTTTTTGCACTTTGCTGGGTCTCGCATAGACTGGGACTACAGCACAAAGAGTGAAATTGCGATGGCTGCCACAGAGCGGCGCTTTCCAGCTATTCTTTTCGCACATGGCTCGCTATAACTCGATATTGCGGTTATGTCTCGCCATTAACATTGATTAACAGATGATGAATAATGTTCTGATAAAGCTGACAACATGCAGCGTAGTGGTATTACTTTGCGGGTGTTCGAGCGTGATGTCTCACACCGGCGGTAAAGAAGGAACATATCCGGGCACGCGCGCTAGCGCGAATATGATTTCGGATGATGAGACGAACTGGGGCACCAAATCCCTGGCGATTCTGGATCTGCCGTTTACAGCGGTGCTGGATACGCTGTTAGTCCCGTGGGATCTGTTCCGCACCGATAGCTCGGTGCGTTCACGCGTGGAAAAAAGCGAAAAGCAGAATATGGCCACCAACAGCGTTATCCCACCCGCTGAGATGACAGCGCCCTGATTACTTCCCGGTTTCCGTGACCCAAAGCTGACGGAAACCGGCAGTCTCTTCCATCCACGCCACATAACGACCATCCGGCGAGAACACCACCGCATCACCCGAGGGCGGATTGCCGTGATCGGACGTCAAAAACGTCACTTCACCGCTTCGCGCATCGCAGCAGGCAATGCGGTTGTCCAGCACAAATCCCAGCGCTTCGCCCGACGGATGCCAGTTAAACGCCGACTGAATATCGCGGGTGTTATGCGTCAGCTGGCGCGGCTCCCCGCCCTCTGGTGCGATAAGCCACAGCTGCACAATGCCACGCTCATCGCGCATCAAAAACGCGATTTCACCGCCCTGCGGATGGCTGCGCACCCAGTGGCGTGGCACGTTGACCAGCCCCGGATAGCGGTTTTCATGGGTGAACGTTAAACGCCGCTGCACCACACCAGCAGGCGGTGCGGGCAGGGTCTGCTCCGTCCCTTCCAGCGGTTCGTCGCCCGCCTGTTTCCAGCCCGCCTCATCCTCTGGAAGATCGACGATAAACAGCTCCGGCACTTTTTCGCCGCGTTCAGAGAGCGTGTCGCCGATAAAGGCCAGCTGGCGGTTACCCACCCAGCCCTCTTCATAGGCGCGGTTGATCTCATCGCTGCCGGGCCGTGGCGTAGACGTCGTGCGGCTGATCAGTACGCTCCAGAACGTTCCGGCATATTCGCGCGGATGACTGCCCTGCGGCGTCACCGGGCCGAACGGCACGGCGACGCCGACATTGCGCAGATCCAGCGTCACGTCGCGTTCGTGCATCACATGGTCGTTATAGGTAAAACTGACCCGTTGCCCGTTGGGGCTAAAGACGTGAACATGGCTCCCGCCGCGCAGCGCGCCGGGGGTATAGGGCGCAGTGATGTCCATGGCATCGAGATTACTGACTTCGCCGTTGCGGGCAATCACACCGCGACGATGGTGAAAATCGTAGTGCCAGCCCGCATCCGGGTTTTCCGGGCCGTGAATAAAGACGTACTGTTCCTCAAGAGGATGAACGGTCACCACGCCCACGTGCGCGCCATTTTTAGCGCGGTAAATAACCTCGGTTTCGCCCGTCTTCACGTTGACTCGCTCGATCGTTTCGCCCGTAAAGGACGCGCCGGACGGTCGCACGTCAAACGCCAGCCATTGGCTGTCAGGCGTCCAGGTATTGGTATTCGTGAGTTGATGATGACGGGGAGCGAAGGTGATTTGTTTCATGGAGAGACCCTGATGCGCGGTTATCGCATCAGGGTAAAGCATCGCGAAGATTTAGCCTACTCGTTTAACATCGCCGACCAGCAGGATGTAGGAGAGCGCGCCAATCAGAGTGATAACGGAGATGTAGGTCAGAGCAGGCGCAAAGCCGTGCGCCTGCGCCAGATAGCCAATGACCAGCGGAACGGTGATACCGCCTAACCCGCCGGCAAAGTTAAACACGCCTCCGGTGAGGCCAATCAGACGCATCGGTGCCAGTGAGGAGACCAGCGACCAGGTGATGGACGCAAAACCGTTTCCGAAGAAGGCCACCGCCATCAGCACGGTGATCCACACCGGGTCATTGGTGTAGTTCGCACCCATAATGCAGGTGGAGAGCAGCAGGCCGAAGATGATCGGCAGCTTGCGCGAGAATCCAATCGAGAAGCCTTTGCGCACTAACATATCGGCGATCCAGCCCGACAACAGGACGCCCACGAACGCTGCCAGGAACGGAACCGTGGTCATGAAACCGGCTTTCAGCGCGGTGATGCCTTTTTCCTGGGTCAGATAGTTCGGGAACCAGGTCAGGAAGAACCACAGGGTAGACGCAATCGCGAACTGCCCGAGATAAACCCCCACCAGCTTGCGGTGGAAAACCAGTTTCCAGTCACTTTTGGTCAGGCGGGTGCGCCCCTTGTTTTCAATCTGCGCATCGCCATCCACCAGACCGCCGCCCTGCTCGATGTAATTCAGTTCAGCTGTGGTGATGCCTTTGGTTTTACGCGGTGACTGATAGACCTTAAACCAGACAAACGACCAGATAATCCCGATGCCGCCAGTGATGATGAACACCCAGTGCCAGCTCAGCGACTCCTGAATCCAGATCAGCAGCGGTGTGAGGAACGCCAGGCCTACGAACTGTCCGGAGGTGTAGAACCCCACCGCCGAGGCGCGTTCATGCTCCGGGAACCAGCTGGTCACCATGCGGTTGTTGGTCGGGAAAGCGGGCGCTTCGAAGATCCCGGTGATGGCACGCAGGCCAATCAGCGACAGCAGTCCGGTGGCAAAGCCCTGGAACAGGGTGGCAACGGACCAGCCAAAAATCGCGATGCAGTAGGTGGTGCGAGAGCCTAAGCGGTCCAGCACACGTCCGCCTGGGATCTGGCACAGGGTATACATCCAGGCAAACGCCGAGAAGATGTAGCCCATCTCGGTTTTCGAAATGCCAAACTCTTCCTGAATATGCGCGGACGCCACGGCCAGGTTGGCGCGGTCAACGTAGCAAATCACCACGGTAATAAAAATCATCAGCAGCGTCAGGTAACGACGACGGCCTGTTTTTGCGGTAGTCACAGAAATATCCATTAATCTGTCTCCAGATTTTGGGCATAGCGATACACGTCACCATGCCCTGTAAGTTACAGAGGGTTATGTTTTTGTGGGTAAGAATTTTTGCCCGGGAATATGGCGCTGACCGGGCTTACGAAATGGTGATCACCACTCCGCTACGCTACCATCCGAATATCGCCACAGCGGGTTACGCCAGTCGGAGGCGTTTTTACTCAGCTCAATCACTTTGGCTTCGTCAATGTCCACGCCAAGACCCGGTTTGGTTAACGGTTTGAAGAACCCGCCTTCCATGTTGAAGTCTTCTTTGTTTTTCACAAAATCGAGCAGCTCAGCACCTTTGTTGTAATGGATGCCCATGCTCTGCTCCTGGAATACCGCGTTACGCGAGACGAAGTCCACGTGCAGACAGGCGGCCAGGGCAATCGGTCCCAGCGGGCAGTGCGGCGCCAGCGCCACGTCGTAAGCTTCGGCCATACCGGCGATTTTGTAGCATTCGGTGATACCCCCGGCGTGGGACAGATCCGGCTGCAGAATCGCCAGGCCGCCCGCTTCCAGCACGCGTTTGAATTCGAAGCGCGAGAACATACGTTCGCCCGCCGCGATGGGAATATGGGTCTGCGCCGCCAGCTTCGGATAGTATTCGGCCTGCTCCGCCAGTACCGGCTCTTCGATAAACAGCGGGCGGTACGGCTCCAGCTCTTTGATCAGCACTTTCGCCATCGGCGCGCTGACGCGACCGTGGAAATCGAGGCCAAACTCAATCTCATTGCCAAAGGCTTCGCGGATTTGCGCCACCGTATTCACGGCGTTATCCACCGCCCGGGAGCTGTCAATGACGCCCATCTCTTCGCAGCCGTTAAGCTTGAAGGTATCAAAGCCAATTTTGCGCAGCGTTTTGATGCCGTCGATCACCTCTGCCGGACGGTCACCGCCGACCCAGCTGTAGGCTTTAATTTTGTCGCGCACCAGACCGCCCATCAGCTGCCAGACAGGGGCGTTCAGCACTTTGCCTTTGATATCCCACAGCGCCTGATCGATACCGGCGATGGCGCTCATCAGGATCGGGCCGCCGCGATAAAATCCACCGCGGTACATTACTTGCCACAGGTCGTTAATACGCGCCGGGTCCTGACCGATCAGGAACTCTTTCAGCTCATGCACCGCCGCTTCAACGGTACGCGCGCGGCCTTCAATTACCGGCTCGCCCCAGCCGACGACGCCTTCGTCGGTTTCGATTTTTAGAAACATCCAGCGCGGGGGTAAACGGTACGTGGTGATGTTGGTAATTTTCATTTCACTGCCTCTCGATACGCCTTAACAAACGCGGCTGCCTGCGCTGCAGTACGCTCAACGGACTGCCCGGCGCGATAGAGATCGCTGCCAAGCCCTGCCCCTGCACAACCGGCATTCAGCCACTGCGTCAGGTTTTCCGGCGTCACGCCCCCCACGGCAAAGACCGGAACATCAGCCGGAAGTACCGCTTTCAGCGCTTTGATGTAATCCGGGCCGAAGGCCGACGACGGGAAAATTTTCAGCGCCTGCGCGCCCGCATCCAGCGCGGTAAAAGCTTCGGTGGCAGTCGCACAGCCAGGGCAGACGGTCATGCCGTAACCTACCGCGCGGCGGATGACCTCGGGCTGAATGTTTGGCGTGACGATAAGCTTGCAGCCCATACTGGCAAGTTGCTCGACCTGCTCGGGTTTTAAGACCGTACCCGCGCCAATTAACGCTCTGTCGCCAAACGCGTCCACCACTGCCGGGATGCTCTTTTCCCACTGCGGTGAATTGAGCGGGATTTCCACCGCGTCAAATCCGGCGTCGATGACTGCGCCCACGTGTGCGAGCGCGTCGTCCGGCGTAATGCCGCGCAAAATCGCGATGAGAGGGAGATTAGTTTGCCACTGCATGAGCGATGCTCCTTATACCTGCCTGGAATGCCACGTCGCCTTCAAGCGTTGAAACTTCGCGACCACAGGCGCGAAACGCCTGCTGGTAACGAGCGGTTAACGATGAACCCGCGACAAGGGTGATGTCCTGCTGCCCGGCGAACTGCTCGCCCAGGGTGGCGACTTCTGCGCCAATCAGCAGACCGGAGAGAAATTCGCTGACCTGTTCACGCGGGAGAGTCCCCAGCACGTGTGAAGCGCGAACTTCAAAAAGTTGTGGCAGAACGGCAGGCGAAGCGAGACCGCGTGCAAGCCCTGCAGCAAAAGCCTCAGGAGAGGGTTGCTGCTCCGGCAGGCCTGCTCCCACCAGCGAATGGCGCAGCAGCACGTGATGCAATTCGCCGGTCAGTACGGTCCGAAAATCGTGGATCTGCTCCGCGTCGGCCTGCACCCATTTGCAGTGCGTGCCGGGCATAACATAGACAGAAGAAGGAGAAAGAGTGCGCGCGCCGAGCAGCTGTGTCTCTTCGCCGCGCATCACGTTATGGTTATCGTCACGGGAAACGCATAGTCCGGGAATAATCCAGATATTGTCGCCAACGGACGTTAATGTCTCACCAATGGCAGAGAAATGGGCAGGAACAGATAAGTACGGCGCGACTTTCCAGCCCACGTTGCTGCCTACCATCCCTGCCATGACCACCGGTGTCGCGCCTTCGCGCCAGTTTTCAGTGACTTCTGCTAACACCGCCTGAGGGGATTTACCGTTGAGGCGCGTGACGCCTGCTTCTGATTGCCTGTTATCCAGGCATTTATCGCCTTCATAAAGCCAGGCGCGCAGATTGGTCGATCCCCAGTCAATAGCGATGTAGCGAGATGTCATGTGATTTCCTTTAACCTTCGTGTCGAGCTGGCGATCATGGCGAGCGCCGCTTGCTCTGCCGCATTGCTGTCCTGATGTCGTATCGCATCGAACAGCACTTTATGTTCCTGCAGGGTCTTGGGCATGTTGGCCTCATCCCCCATCCAGGTCCGTTCAAAAACTGCGCGCTGTAGCGAGCTGATCGCCACGCTAAGCTGCTGTAATACCGGGTTATGCACTGATTCCAGCACCGCCTCGTGATAGCGGATATCCGCTTCGTTAAAGGCGTCCCTGTCCTGGTTGTTGGCGATCATGTCGTTGAGCGCCGCTTCGATCTGGGCCAGGTCCCCTGATGTCGCCCGCTCAGCTGCCCAGCGGGCAATTGCCGGTTCCACCAGGTTTCGTACCTCGCTCATCGCACCGATGAGCTGCGGGTCGTCGTCGTTTGCCAGCACCCACTGCAGAACGTCGGTGTCGAGGTAGTTCCACTGTTTACGCGGGGCGACAAAGGCGCCGCGATAACGCTTCATTTCGATCAGCCGTTTCGCCATTAGCGAGCGAAATACTTCGCGGATGATGTTGCGCGAGGTTTCAAACTCCTCGCACAGCTCGGCCTCGGCCGGCAACGGCGAACCCGGTACGTACTTACCGCTGACAATCTGATTGCCCAGCGCGATGACGATGCGGTCGGTTTTGTTGAGAGTCATGGAGAATCCTTGTTTCTTTTGTCCATCACTACTTTACCGCGACCGATGAATTTCACCTCACTTTTGCAGTACAAACGTGAGGTCGTTCGTCAATACCGTGACCGTAATGTAGTACAATCATATTGTGTTGTACTACAATCTAGATCACAAAAAGAACAACCCATCGATCGACAGGCAAAAAAAAGCCCCGGTTAATCGCCGGGGCTGATGCGGTTGAGACGGTTTAGTTCAGCACGAACTTCTCGATCGCGTAGGCTACGCCATCTTCGAGGTTAGATTTGGTGACGAAGTTGGCCACTTCTTTCACCGACGGGATCGCGTTTTCCATTGCCACGCCCATACCCGCGTATTCGATCATCGCGATGTCATTTTCCTGATCGCCCAGGGTCATGATCTCTTCCGGCTTAATGCCCAGCGTATCGGCCAGCGATTTCACGCCGGTGCCTTTATTGACGCGTTTATCAAGGATTTCGAGGAAGTACGGCGCGCTTTTCAGCACGGTGTATTTCTCTTTCACTTCCGCCGGGATGCGGGCGATAGCCTGATCCAGAATCGCAGGCTCATCAATCATCATCACCTTCAGGAACTGCGTGGCCGGGTCCATATTTTCCGGCTCGCAGAACACCAGCGGAATGGTCGCCACGAAGGATTCATGCACGGTGTAGTAGCTGATGTCGCGGTTAGCGGTGTACAGCGTGTTGCGATCGAGCGCGTGGAAGTGAGAGCCCACTTCGCGGGACAGTTTTTCCAGATACCGGTAATCGTCATAGCTCAGCGCCGTTTGCGCGACCGTGCTGCCATCGCTGGCGTTCTGCACCAGCGCACCGTTGTAGGTGATGCAGTAATCGCCCGGTTGTTCCATGTGCAGCTCTTTCAGATAGCTGTGAACCCCGGCATACGGACGCCCCGTGGTCAGCACCACGTTCACGCCTTTCGCACGAGCGGCGGCAATCGCATTTTTAACGGCAGGAGAGATAGTGTGGTCAGGCAGCAGCAGCGTGCCGTCCATATCGATTGCAATGAGTTTGATGGCCATGAGATCCCCGATTTAAATGAGTCTGTCCTCATGCTAACGCGATTCCGCACAGAAAACAGTAAAAGAGTCGTCGAGAAAGGGGGATGGGATTTAAAGAGGAGATTCCTCTTTTGCAGGCAAAGAAAAGCCCGGTGAGGCTACGCCTACCGGGCTTACAGAATCGACGGCCTGAATTAAATGTCGATATTCGCGGCTTTCAATGCGTTCTCTTCGATGAAGGCGCGGCGCGGTTCAACGGCGTCGCCCATTAGGGTAGTGAACAGCTGGTCAGCGGCGATCGCATCTTTCACGGTCACGCGCAGCATGCGGCGGCTTTCCGGATCCATGGTGGTTTCCCACAGCTGATCCGGGTTCATTTCGCCCAGACCTTTATAACGCTGAATGGAGAGACCACGACGGGACTCTTTCACCAGCCACTCCAGCGCCTGCTCGAAGCTGGCAACCGGCTGACGGCGTTCGCCACGTTCGATAAACGCGTCTTCTTCGATAAGACCACGCAGTTTTTCGCCCAGCGTGCAGAGACGACGGTATTCGCCACCGGTCACAAACTCGTGATCCAGCGGATAGTCGGTGTCTACGCCGTGTGTACGTACGCGGATGATTGGCTCGAACAGGTGCTGTTCAGCGTTCTCGCGAACGTCAAACTGCCACATGCTGCCGTGCTGCTCGCTTTCGTTCAGCTCAGTCACCAGGGCGTTCACCCAGCGCGTCACTTTCTGCTCGTCGCTGAGATCGGCTTCAGCCAGCGTCGGCTGATAAACCAGCTCTTTCAGCAGCGTGCGCGGGAAGCGACGCTCCATACGACCAATCATTTTCTGCGTCGCATTGTACTCAGAGACCAGTTTCTCCAGTGGCTCACCCGCCAGCGCCGGAGCGTGGGCATTCGCATGCAGGGTAGCGCCATCCAGAGCGATAGAGATCTGATACTGATCCATCGCTTCGTCGTCTTTAATGTACTGTTCCTGCTTGCCTTTCTTCACTTTGTACAGCGGTGGCTGTGCAATGTAGATGTGGCCGCGTTCAACGATTTCTGGCATCTGACGGTAGAAGAAGGTCAGCAGCAGCGTACGGATGTGTGAACCATCGACGTCCGCATCGGTCATGATGATGATGCTGTGATAGCGCAGTTTGTCCGGGTTGTACTCGTCGCGACCGATGCCGCAGCCGAGGGCGGTGATCAGCGTCGCCACTTCCTGAGAGGAGAGCATTTTGTCAAAGCGCGCCTTCTCAACGTTCAGGATTTTACCTTTCAGCGGCAGAATCGCCTGGTTCTTACGGTTACGGCCCTGCTTCGCAGAACCGCCCGCGGAGTCCCCTTCCACCAGGTACAGTTCGGAGCGAGCCGGATCGCGTTCCTGGCAGTCCGCCAGTTTGCCCGGCAGACCGGCCAGATCCAGCGCACCTTTACGACGGGTCATTTCACGGGCTTTACGCGCCGCTTCACGGGCACGCGCCGCATCAATGATTTTGCCGACAACGATTTTCGCGTCAGACGGGTTTTCCAACAGGTATTCGCTCAGCAGTTCGTTCATCTGCTGTTCAACCGCAGATTTCACCTCGGAAGAGACCAGTTTGTCTTTGGTCTGAGAGGAGAATTTCGGGTCTGGCACTTTCACGGAAACTACAGCAATCAGGCCTTCACGGGCATCGTCACCGGTGGCGCTGACTTTCGCTTTTTTGCTGTAGCCTTCTTTATCCATGTAGGCGTTCAGGGTACGGGTCATGGCGGTACGGAAGCCGACCAGGTGCGTACCGCCGTCGCGCTGTGGAATGTTGTTGGTGAAGCAATAGATGTTTTCCTGGAAACCATCGTTCCACTGCAGCGCCACTTCCACGCCGATGCCGTCTTTTTCGGTGGAGAAGTAGAAGATATTTGGGTGGATCGGCGTTTTGTTCTTGTTGAGGTACTCAACAAACGCCTTGATGCCGCCTTCATAGTGGAAATGATCTTCTTTACCGTCGCGCTTATCGCGCAGGCGGATGGACACGCCGGAGTTCAGGAACGACAGCTCGCGCAGACGTTTTGCCAGAATGTCGTATTCGAAGTCAGTGACATTAGAGAAGGTTTCGTGGCTCGGCCAGAAACGCACGGTGGTCCCGGTTTTTTCCGTTTCGCCAGTGACCGCCAGCGGTGCCTGTGGCACGCCGTGGGTATAAACCTGGTGATGGATTTTACCTTCGCGGTAGATAACCAGTTCCAGCTTCTGCGACAGGGCGTTAACAACGGAAACGCCCACGCCGTGCAGGCCGCCGGACACTTTATAGGAGTTGTCATCGAATTTACCGCCTGCGTGCAGGACGGTCATGATCACTTCCGCAGCGGATACGCCCTCTTCCGGGTGAATGCCGGTCGGAATACCACGGCCATCATCCTGTACGGAAACGGAGTTATCGCCGTGGATGGTGACGATAATATCTTTACAGTGACCCGCGAGCGCTTCGTCGATAGCGTTATCCACAACCTCGAATACCATGTGGTGCAGACCGGTGCCGTCATCGGTATCGCCGATATACATACCTGGGCGCTTACGCACCGCATCCAGTCCTTTCAGGACTTTGATACTGGAGGAGTCATAAGAATTCGACATCAACGTTTCTCGCTCATTTAATCTTGGGTTAATCCGTTATTTTACCCTTTTCCACGGTGAACATCTTCGAATTTTTGTCCGACATGTCCATAACGTGTTCAGCGCTAATGGCGCTGACGAAAACCTGCGACTGCGTGGCTTTTAAGCGGCTGGCAAGCAGCCCGCGCCGTGCATCGTCGAGTTCCGAGGCAAAATCATCTATTAGATACAGGCAACGTCGCCCACTCTCGCGAGTTAAAAACTCACCCTGCGCCAGGCGCAGTGCGCACATCAAAAGCTTGAGTTGCCCGCGCGACAGCGTGTCTTCCACCGGCGCACCGTCGGCGCGAATGCGGAAATCCGCTTTGTGCGGGCCGTGTGCGGTGTAGGTCAGCATACGGTCACGCTCGAAGCCTTTCTCCAGTACCTCGGCATAATCCGTCTCTTTCTCCCAGCCACGCTGGAAGGAGAAGGTCAGAGAAAACTCGGGCAAAAACTGTTTACAGGTATCAGCCATATCTTCGGCGATACCTGCGCTGTATTCGGCACGCCAGCGGCTGATTTGTTCCGCAAGCGGAACCAATTCCATATCCCACGGGCGCAACTGGGCATAGCGGGTCACCTGACGCAGCGCGGCGTTGCGCTGTTTAAGCAGCCGTTTCAGGTTGCTCCAGGCAGTAAAGAAACCCGCTTCGTTGTGAAAGCATCCCCAGTCGAGGAAGGCTCTTCGATATTTGGGGCCGCCATTGAGTAATGTAAACCCCTCAGGCGTAATCAGCTGCATGGGCATCAGCAGCGCCAGTTCAGCCACTTTATGGCCGTCGGTGCCGTCGATACGCACTTTGCTGTCGCCCAGCTTGTCTTTCGTCAGGCCAATCGAGGTTTCACGCTCGCTGCCCTGAAGTCGTCCGTGCAGCACGAATGCGTCCTGCTCGTGACGAATAACGCGACCAATCTGCAGGCTGCGAAACGCACGACCATGGCCAAGCGTGTAGATGGCTTCCAGCACGCTGGTTTTGCCGCTACCGTTCGCGCCAACCAGGAAATTAAAGCCGGGGGATAAAGCGAGATCCGCGCTTTCGATGTTGCGAAAGTCGCGGATCAGCAAGCGGGTGAGCGACATTACAGTCTCATTGGCATGACAACATAAGCCGCGCTTTGGCTGGCAGCATCTTCAATCTGTACGCTTGAAACCGAATCGGTCAGCAGAATGCGCACGTTTTCGCATTTGAGCGCATTGAGCACATCCAGCACGTAGCTAACGTTAAAGCCGATTTCCATTTCGGTTCCGGCGTAGGTGACGTCCAGAATCTCTTCTGCCTCTTCCTGCTCCGGGTTGTTGGCGGTGATTTTGATCTGGTTTTCACTCACATACAGGCGCACGCCGCGGAATTTCTCGTTAGAGAGGATCGCCGCACGGGCAAAGGCCTGTTTGAGAATATCGCAGCCCGCTTCCAGCGTTTTGTCGGGATTTTTCGGCAATACGCGGCGATAATCCGGAAAACGACCGTCAACCAGCTTCGACGTGAAGATAAAATCACCCACGTGAGCGCGAATATTATTGCTGCCGATCTGCACGCGCAGCGGAGTATCACCGCCGTCGAGCATACGCATCAGCTCAATCACACCTTTACGCGGGACGATCACCGAATGGTTGGGCAGCGTCACGCCAATCGGCATGGAACAGACTGCCAGACGGTGGCCGTCTGTCGCCACGGTACGCAGTTCTTCACCTTCGGTTTCGAACAACATGCCGTTTAAGTAGTAGCGAACGTCCTGATGCGCCATCGAGAACTGGGTCGCTTCAATCAGACGTTTCATCGTCGCCTGCGGCAGGGTGAATTCGACTTCACTCTGCCAGTCGTCCAGATTCGGGAAGTCCGCGGCAGGCAGTGTAGAGAGCGAGAAACGGCTGCGACCAGAGCGAACCAGAATACGGTCGCCTTCCAGCTGGACAGCAATTTCAGCGCCTTCCGGCAGCCCACGGCAGATATCAAAGAATTTACGCGCCGGAACGGTGGTGGCACCCGCATCATGCGGTTGAGAAAGTGTCACGCGCGCGACCATTTCCATTTCGAGGTCTGTTCCGGTCAGCGACAGCGTACCGTCAGCGACCTGAAGCAGCAGGTTTCCAAGAATAGGCAGCGTCGGGCGGCCACCTAATGGGCCACTCACCTGTTGCAGCGGTTTTAATAAATGTTCACGTTCAACGGTAAATTTCATAGCATCACGATGATAATGTTCTGATTAAATTGGAGAAATCTTCTTTTATGTCGTGGCTTTCTTCGCGTAACTGCTCGATCTTGCGACAAGCGTGCAGCACGGTCGTATGGTCACGGCCACCAAACGCATCGCCGATTTCCGGCAGACTGTGGTTGGTTAATTCCTTCGCCAGCGCCATCGCCATCTGACGCGGTCTCGCCACCGAGCGGGAACGACGTTTAGACAACAAATCTGCCACTTTGATTTTGTAGTACTCAGCCACGGTCTTCTGAATATTGTCGATAGTGACCAGTTTTTCCTGTAACGCCAGCAGATCGCGCAGCGCTTCACGCACAAAATCGATGGTAATCGCCCGGCCAGTAAAGTTGGCGTTGGCGATCACGCGGTTCAGTGCGCCTTCGAGTTCACGCACGTTTGAGCGCAGACGCTTCGCAATAAAGAACGCCACTTCACCCGGCAGGCGAATGTCGTTTTCATCGGCTTTTTTCATCAGGATCGCGACGCGGGTTTCCAGCTCCGGTGGCTCGATCGCCACGGTCAGGCCCCAGCCGAAGCGGGATTTCAGACGATCCTCAACCCCATTGATCTCTTTCGGGTAACGATCCGAGGTCAAAATGATCTGTTGGTTACCTTCCAGCAGGGCATTGAAGGTGTGGAAAAACTCTTCCTGGGATCGTTCTTTATTCGCAAAGAACTGAATGTCATCGATCAGCAGCGCATCAACAGAACGGTAGTAGCGTTTAAACTCTTCGATCGCGTTGTTTTGCAGGGCTTTTACCATGTCCTGAACGAAGCGCTCGGAGTGCATATACACCACTTTCGCATTGGGCTTACGCGCCACAATGCCGTTGCCCACCGCGTGTAACAGGTGAGTTTTACCGAGACCCGTGCCGCCATACAGGAACAGCGGGTTATAGGCGCCGCCTGGGTTGTCCGCAACCTGACGAGCCGCCGCACGGGCCAGCTGGTTCGATTTACCCTCAACGAAGTTATCGAAGGTGTGCTTCACGTTAACGTTGGAGCGGTAGGTGGGTTCAGCCGGAGCCGGAACGTTGTCCCAGCCAGAACGCGCGGGCTGAATAATGCGCGGTGTCGGGACGTGAATCTGGGCCGGAGCCGCCACGTTTACCGTCTCTCTGACGGTTTGCGTGACCGGTTTAGTACCGACTTCAAAACGCAGCTGCGGGGCATCAGTGCCGCAGAAATCATTGAGCAATCCATTGATATTATTTAGGTATTTATCCCTTACCCAATCGAGCACGAAACGGTTTGGCGCATACAAAGCCAGCGTGTTATCGCTCAGTTCCGCCTGCAACGGGCGGATCCACATACTGAATTCTGTGGCTGGTAACTCATCCTGCAATCGGGCAAGACACTGCTGCCAAAGCGAAAGTGACACGGCGGACTCCACTCGAACAATAAAAGAAAGATACTGAATATTCGTGATTGTTGGCACACGTCGACAAGACCCTGTGCAAAGGGTGACGTGCGAATTGCTATCTGCAATTTTTACCTGACCAGACCCCTTTGGATCCCGATCAGGACCGCGGATCATAGCCTAAACTGAGCCAGAGATCTTCTGTTTCTCACAGATTCTTCCCGATTTATCCACAGGAAGATCCGAAACCGGGTAAGTGTAAACGATCCTGGAGGGAGTGCCCCACGATTTAGCCCGCATATTGGAAAAATTAATGAGCACAGACAATTTTTTGCTTAAAAGATCTAATGATGATCCTGGACGATCCTTGCGCTTTGGTTGGGAGGTCGTATAATCCCCCACCCGGCGCGTGATGCTCGTCCTCCGCGCGGGACGCTGCTCATTTTCCACACGAAATCGTGCGGAAATACGCGGGAAATAAGGAAAGAGAATTGACTCCGGAGTGTACAATTATTACAATCCGGCCTCTTTAATCACCCACGCTGAGGCGTTAGTCGTTCGATAATCGTTCGGGTATACGCGAAAGTCAGTGAATTTATTCAAGTTTAGGTAGAAATCGCCATGAAACGCACTTTTCAACCGTCTGTACTGAAGCGCAACCGTTCTCACGGCTTCCGTGCTCGTATGGCTACTAAAAATGGTCGTCAGGTTCTGGCACGTCGTCGTGCTAAAAGCCGTTCTCGTCTGACCGTTTCCAAGTAATAAAGCTAACCCTGCGTGGTTAAGCTAGCATTTCCCAGGGAGTTACGTTTGTTAACTCCCACTCATTTCACTTTCGTCTTCCAGCAGCCACAACGGGCTGGCACGCCGCAAATCACCATCCTCGGCCGCCAAAATTCGCTGGGGCATCCCCGCATCGGTCTAACTGTCGCCAAGAAAAACGTTAAGCGTGCGCATGAACGCAATCGGATTAAACGTCTGACGCGTGAAAGCTTCCGTTTACGTCAACATGAACTGCCTTCAATGGATTTCGTGGTGGTGGCTAAAAAAGGGGTTGCCGACCTCGATAACCGTGCTCTCTCGGAAGCGTTGGAAAAACTATGGCGCCGCCATTGTCGCCTGGCTCAAGGGTCCTGATAGCCTGTATTCGGGTCTATCAGCGCCTGATCAGTCCGCTGCTCGGGCCGCATTGTCGTTTCACTCCAACCTGTTCCAGCTACGGAATTGAGGCATTGCGCAGGTTTGGAGTGATAAAAGGCAGTTGGTTGACGGTGAAACGCGTATTAAAATGCCACCCTTTACACCCTGGTGGTGACGACCCCGTCCCACCCGGACCATTTGATACCAGAGAACACTAACGATGGATTCGCAACGCAATCTTTTAGTCATCGCTTTGTTGTTCGTGTCTTTCATGATCTGGCAGGCATGGGAGCAGGATAAAAATCCTCAACCACAGCCGCAACAGACCACGCAGACAACGACCACCGTAGCGGGTAGCGCCGCCGACCAGGGCGTACCGGCCAGTGGCCAAGGGAAGCAGATTACGGTGAAAACCGATGTGCTTGAGCTGACTATCAACACCCGTGGTGGCGATATTGAGCAGGCACTGCTGCTGACTTACCCGAAAGAGCTGAAGTCAAACGAGCCGTTCCAGCTGCTGGAAACGACGCCTGAGTTCCTGTATCAGGCTCAGAGCGGTCTGACCGGTCGTGATGGCCCGGACAATCCGGCTAATGGCGCTCGTCCGCTGTATAACGTCGACAGTGACACCTTTGTACTGGCTGATGGTCAGAATGAACTCGCGATCCCGATGACTTACACTGACGCCGCGGGTAACACCTTCACCAAAACCTTCACCCTGAAACGCGGTGAGTATGCGGTGAATGTGGGCTATAACGTGCAGAACGCCGGTGAGAAACCACTGGAAGTTTCCACGTTTGGTCAGCTGAAGCAGTCCATCAATCTGCCGTCTCACCGTGACACCGGAAGCAGCAACTTTGCGCTGCACACCTTCCGTGGCGCGGCGTACTCCACGCCAGATACCAAGTACGAGAAATACAAATTCGACACCATCGCCGATAACGAAAACCTGAACGTCAGTGCTAAAGGCGGTTGGGTTGCGATGCTGCAACAGTATTTCGCGACAGCGTGGGTGCCAAATAACAACGGTACCAACAACTTCTACACTGCGAATCTGGGCAATGGTATTGCGGCTATCGGCTACAAATCGCAGCCGGTTCTGGTTCAGCCTGGTCAAACAGGTCAACTGGCCAGCACCCTGTGGGTCGGTCCTGAAATTCAGGACAAAATGGCAGCCGTGGCACCGCATCTGGATCTGACCGTCGATTACGGTTGGTTGTGGTTCATCTCTCAGCCGCTGTTCAAACTGCTGAAGTGGATCCACAGCTTCCTGGGTAACTGGGGCTTCTCCATCATCGTTATTACCTTCATCGTTCGTGGCATCATGTACCCGCTGACCAAAGCGCAGTACACCTCCATGGCGAAGATGCGTATGCTGCAGCCGAAGATTGCGGCGATGCGTGAGCGTCTGGGCGATGATAAACAGCGTCAGAGCCAGGAAATGATGGCCCTGTATAAAGCAGAGAAAGTAAACCCACTGGGTGGTTGCTTCCCGCTGCTGATTCAGATGCCAATCTTCCTTGCGCTGTACTACATGCTGATGGGTTCCGTTGAGCTGCGCCACGCGCCATTTGCTCTGTGGATCCATGACTTGTCTGCACAGGACCCGTACTACATCCTGCCGATCCTGATGGGCGTGACGATGTTCTTCATTCAGAAGATGTCGCCGACCACCGTGACCGACCCGATGCAGCAGAAGATCATGACCTTCATGCCGGTCATCTTCACCGTGTTCTTCCTGTGGTTCCCGTCAGGTCTGGTGCTGTACTATATCGTCAGCAACCTGGTGACCATCATCCAGCAGCAGCTGATCTACCGTGGTCTGGAAAAACGTGGCCTGCATAGCCGCGAAAAGAAAAAATCCTGATTCGGTAAGAGAACGCTAAAATAAGGGCGGTCATTTGACCGCCTTTTTTATTTGTATTTGACGAGACATCCCATGAGCCATAACGACACGATCGTCGCCCAGGCAACCCCACCGGGACGCGGTGGTGTAGGCATTCTGCGTATCTCCGGCCTGAAGGCGCGCGAGGTGGCCGAAGCCGTGCTGGGCAAACTGCCAAAGCCCCGTTACGCCGACTACCTGCCGTTTAAAGATGCAGACGGTACCGCGCTGGATCAGGGCATCGCGCTCTGGTTCCCAGGTCCGAACTCCTTTACCGGTGAAGACGTACTGGAGCTGCAGGGCCACGGCGGTCCGGTGATCCTCGACCTGCTGTTAAAACGTATTCTGACCTTGCCGGGCCTGCGTATTGCTAAGCCGGGCGAGTTCTCCGAGCGTGCGTTCCTCAACGACAAGCTCGACCTGGCACAGGCCGAAGCCATTGCTGACCTGATCGACGCCAGCTCTGAACAGGCGGCACGTTCTGCCCTGAACTCCCTGCAGGGCGCATTTTCCGCACGCGTGAACCATCTTGTGGAAGCACTCACTCACCTGCGAATCTACGTGGAAGCTGCCATCGACTTCCCCGATGAAGAGATCGACTTCCTCTCCGACGGTAAAATCGAAGCGCAGTTGAACAGCGTCATGTCCGATCTCGACGCCGTGCGCGCCGAAGCGCGACAGGGCAGCCTGCTGCGCGAAGGGATGAAAGTGGTTATCGCCGGTCGCCCTAACGCCGGGAAATCGAGCCTGCTGAACGCCCTGGCGGGCCGCGAAGCGGCGATCGTGACGGATATTGCCGGCACGACCCGCGACGTACTGCGTGAGCATATTCATATCGACGGTATGCCCTTGCACATTATCGACACCGCCGGTCTGCGCGACGCCAGCGACGAAGTGGAGCGCATCGGTATCGAGCGTGCGTGGCAGGAGATCGAGCAGGCTGACCGCGTGCTGTTTATGGTCGATGGAACCACCACCGACGCCGTTGATCCCGCTGAAATCTGGCCGGACTTTATCGCCCGTCTGCCCGCCAAACTACCGATTACCGTGGTGCGTAACAAAGCCGATAAAACAGGCGAAACGCTGGGTCTGAGCGATGTGAATGGTCACTCACTCATCCGTCTGTCGGCGCGTACCGGCGAAGGCGTGGATGACCTGCGTAACCATCTCAAACAGAGCATGGGCTTTGATACGAGCATGGAAGGCGGTTTCCTGGCCCGTCGCCGTCACCTGCAGGCGCTGGAACAAGCGGCTAATCATCTCGATCAGGGCAAAGCACAGCTGCTCGGTGCCTGGGCGGGTGAACTGCTGGCGGAAGAGCTGCGTCTTGCGCAGCAGAGCCTGAGTGAAATTACCGGTGAGTTTACTTCCGACGATTTGCTGGGCCGCATCTTCTCAAGCTTCTGTATCGGGAAATAACCTCCCACCTCAAAGGTGATTTCCTCCTGGGAAATCACCTTTGTCCAAATGGCAACTCGCTTCTTCCCGTTTCTCCCCCTATGCTTCCAGCCTGCCGATCATGGGGGGTTTATGGCGCGTTTTCTGTTTTGTAGTTTTGCACTGGTTCTGCTTTATCCATCGGGCATTGATATGTATCTGGTCGGCCTGCCGCACATTGCGCGGGATCTGGGGGCCAGTGAAGCGCAACTGCACATCGCGTTTTCCGCCTATCTCGCAGGGATGGCGTCGTCGATGGTGTTTGCCGGTAAGATTGCCGACAAAGCCGGGCGCCAGCCGGTGGCGATTACCGGTGCGGTGATTTTCGCCCTGGCTTCGGTCCTCTGCTCAATGGCGCAGGACAGCACGCTGTTCCTGACCGGGCGCTTCATTCAGGGCATTGGGGCGGGCGGCTGTTATGTGGTCGCGTTTGCCATTCTGCGCGATACCCTGAGTGCGCAGCGCCGCGCGAAGGTGCTTTCGATGCTTAACGGTATCACCTGCATTATTCCGGTGCTGGCGCCGGTGATCGGTTATCTGATTATGCTCAAACTGCCGTGGCAGAGCCTGTTCTGGACGATGGCGGTGATGGGCCTGCTGGTCTTTATCCTTTCTATCACCGTGCTGAAAGAGACGCATCCTGGCTCGCATCACGCGGGGAATGCCGCGACGATTCACCCGGCCGAAAAGCTCCTGAACCGCTTTTTCATCAGCCGTCTGCTGATCACCACCTTAAGCGTCGTGGTAATCCTCACCTATGTAAACGTTTCCCCGGTTTTACTGATGGAAACCATGGGCTTTGATCGCGGGGAATACTCCTCGGTAATGGCCTTAACGGCGATGGTCAGCATGGCGGTCTCGTTCTCGACACCGTTCGCCCTTAACGTCTTCAGCCAGCGCAGCCTGATGCTGACCTCGCAGATCCTGTTCCTGATGGCCGGTGTGGTGCTGGCAACCGCAAGTTCCCACGCCATTATGCTGGCGGGGATTACCCTGATCTGCGCCGGTTTCTCGGTAGGGTTTGGCGTCGCGATGAGCCAGGCGCTGGGACCATTCTCCCTGCGCGCCGGTGTGGCCAGCTCTGCGCTCGGTATCGCTCAGGTGTGCGGTTCGTCCCTGTGGATTTGGCTGGCGGCGGTGATAGGTCTTAATGCGCTGAATATGCTGATCGGGATTCTGATTGGCTGTAGCATGGTCTGCATTCTGTTAATCATGGCGATACGGCCCGCAGCGCACTATGAAGAAGCCCATCAGCAGTCTCGATCTTAACCTCCTGCTGTGCCTGCAGCTGTTGCTGCAGGAACGCAGCGTCACGAAAGCAGCAAAACGGATGAACGTCACGCCGTCTGCGGTCAGTAAATCGCTGGCGAAACTGCGCGACTGGTTTGACGATCCGCTGTTTGTGAAAACGCCGCTGGGCCTGCTGCCCACGCCGCTAACGGTGAGTCTTGAGCAAGATCTGACGGACTGGATGCAGATAGGCAATCAGATCCTGGATAAACCCCACCACGATTCCCCCTGCGGGCTGAAATTCGAGCTGGCGGCGGAAACGCCGCTGATGCTGATTCGCTTTAACGCTCTGTTAGAGCAGGTGAATCAGCGTTATCCGCAGGCCACCGTGCGGATGCGGCATTGGGATTACGACTCGCTGGATGCCATCACGCGCGGCGAAGTGGATATTGGTTTTACCGGGCGCGAAACGCATCCACGCTCGCGCGAACTGTTAAAGCTGCTCCCGTGGTTTATCGACCACGAAATCCTCTTTAGCGACCGCCCGTGCGTCTATCTGCGCGAAGACCATCCGGCGCTGCAGGAAGAGTGGAATCTCGACACCTTTTTACGCTACCCCCACATCAGCATCTTCTGGGAGCGCAGCGACACCTGGGCGCTGGACGAAGTGCTGAAAGAGATGGGCCGCGAGCGCAACATTGCCCTGAGCCTGCCGGGCTTTGAGCAGTCGATGTTTATGGCGGCACAACCCGACCACAACTATATCGCCACCGCGCCGCACTACTGCCATCACTACAATCAGCTCCACCAGCGTAAGCTGGTGAGTCGCCCCATTCCCATCGACGACGCGCAGGCCGAAAAGCTCAACGTGCCTTTCACCCTGATCTGGCATAAGCGCAACAGTCACAACCCGAAAATCATCTGGCTGAAAGAGACGATCAAAGCGTTGTACTGTGATTCTCTGCGCCAGAGATCCGATTTTTCCCTCTAAAAATGTAAAGTTCGGTCCCCGGGCTTCTCATTAGTGGATTTACCCATTAAAAGAGAGGCTCAGTTAAGCGATAATCATGTAACCGTTTAACCTGTCTCTGACCATTATCATGGAGCGAAAAATGGCAACGCATTTTGCAAGAGGGATCCTGACCGAAGGACGACTGGTGTCTGTCAGACTCTCCTCTTCCTGCCACAACGAGGCGCGCAAGCTTCCGGATCACCGACGCTCGCGCTTTTTGGCCTCCAGGGCGTTACTGTCCGAGCTGCTGTTTATGCTCTACGGCACCAGCGAACTGCCGGAGATGATCACCCAGCCTGAAGGCCGCCCTGTTTTTGCTGACCCGGCGCTACCGCGTTTTTCCATCGCCTACACGGGAAATATTGTTGGCGTGGCCCTTACAACGGAAGGCGATTGCGGACTGGATATGGAACTCCAGCGCGCGACTCGCGGTTTCCACGGCCCTCACGCGCACGACGCCTATCCTTTATCGAGCAATGAAAAGCTGTGGGTGCGTAATCAAAACGACCCCAATGAAGCCAAAGCGCAGCTCATCACCTTGCGTCAGAGTATTCAAAAGCTCTCCGGCTGTGCGGCAGACGACGCCAGCCTTCTCCAGCTGCTCCCCGGTTCAGGACGCCTGCGCGCAACCAAAGCGGCGCGCGTGGAAGCCCTCAGCGACGCCGAAGACGTGCTGATCTGGTCGATTGCTGTCACGCCTGCGATTGAGCGCCTGAAGATCTGGGAATTTGACAGCCGACACGGATGGCATAGCCTTCCTGATGTTCCCGCGCGCGCCAACGAACCCGCCGCGCGCCTGATGAGATTAACCAGTTTACCGGCAGAAAAAGCACTTACCCTTAACTGACCCGCTGATGGGCCATCATGATGAAAAAGGAGTAATCATGTCTGATACGTTGAAAGTTGTTACGTTACTGGGAAGCCTGCGCAAAGGTTCATTTAACGGGATGGTTGCCCGCACGTTGCCTAAGCTGGCACCGGCAGGAATGGAGGTCTCCGCGCTGCCATCGATCGGCGATATTCCTCTGTATGACGCCGATGTTCAGCAGGAAGAAGGGTTCCCGCAAAGCGTAGAAGCGCTGGCTGAGCAAATTCGCCAGGCCGATGGCGTGGTCATTGTGACGCCGGAGTACAACTATTCGGTGCCGGGCGGGTTGAAGAATGCAATCGACTGGCTTTCCCGTTTACCTGAGCAGCCGCTATCCGGCAAGCCGGTGCTGATCCAGACCAGCTCCATGGGCGCGATTGGCGGCGCACGCTGCCAGTATCATCTGCGTCAGATTCTGGTGTTCCTGGATGCAATGGTGATGAACAAGCCGGAATTTATGGGCGGCGTGATTCAGAACAAAGTGGATACGCAGACGGGCGAAGTGGTGGATCAGAGCACGCTGGATCATCTGACCGGTCAGTTGACCGCGTTTGGGGAGTATATTCAGCGGGTGAAAGCGTAAGGGAATCAGCCCTTTCCCGGCGGGAAAGGGCTTTTTGTTTATTTCGCGTCAATAAACACAATCTTCAGCACAAACAGCAGCGCCACCACGATCACGCATGGGCTAAGTTCGCGGAAACGACCGGTACCGATTTTCATCACGCAGTAGGAGATGAAGCCCAGAGCGATACCTTCGGTGATGGAGAAGCTAAACGGCATCATCACGGCGGTAATAAACGCCGGAACCGCTTCGGTTAAATCTTCCCACTTCACGCGCGACAGGCTCGACGTCATCAGCACGCCAACGTAAATCAGTGCGCCAGCGGCCGCGTACGGTGGAACCATCCCCGCCAGCGGAGAGAGGAAGATCACCAGCAGGAACAGCAGGCCCACGACGACGGCGGTCAGACCGGTACGGCCACCGACGGAGACGCCGGACGAGGACTCAATGTACGCCGTAACAGAAGAGGTCCCGATGAAAGAACCGGCAACAGACGAGATGCTATCCACATACAGCGCCTGTTTCATGCGCGGGAATTTGCCCTTCTCATCCGCCAGACCCGCTTTATCGGTCACACCGATAAGGGTACCGGAGGAGTCGAACAGGTTCACCAGCATGAAGGAGAAAATCACACCCGCCAGGCCCAGATTAAACGAACCTGCCAGATCGACGTGGCCAATCACCGTTGTCACACTTGGCGGTGCAGAAACGATGCCGTTGTAATGCACGTCACCCAGCATCCAGCCGAACAGGGTGGTCACGATAATAGAGACCAGCACCGCGGCGTGAATATTACGGGATGCCAGAATCGCGATGATGAAGAAGCCCAGCACGCCCAACAGCACGCTGTGTGAGGTCAGGTTACCGATGCTCACCAGGGTTTCCGGGTTAGCGACGATCACACCCGCGTTTTTCAGCCCCATCATGCCGATGAACAGTCCGATACCACTGGTGATGCCGACACGCAGACTCACCGGGATATTGGCAATCATCCAGTAACGTACGCGGAAAATGGTCAGCAGCAACAAGCCTACCGCGCCCCAGAAGATGGCGCCCATACCCACTTGCCACGGCAGCCCCATCGCCTGCACAACCACGAATGCGAAGAAAGCGTTCAGACCCATTGCCGGTGCCAGTGCAACCGGAAGGTTAGCGAACACGCCCATCAGGATGCTGCCGAGTGCAGCGATCAGACAGGTGGTCACGAAGACCGCGCTGGTGTCCATGCCAGCCACGCCCAGAATCTGCGGGTTAACAAAAACGATATAAACCATCGTCAGGAAGGTGGTAAAACCGGCGATCACTTCAGTGCGTGCCGTTGTGCCGTGCTCGCGCAGTTTAAACACGCGCTCAAGCAGACCCTGACCAGATGTCTGGGTAGTGTGTTGTTGGCTCATCATCAGTTTCCGAACAAGGAGGGAAAAATCCGTCGCTATCCTATACCAAAATGCGACAATAGGCGCGTTTGCGAGCGACTTTTTTTCATTGATTTTGCTTATACGGCAACGATTGCGTCCCGCAAATTGCATTACGTAAACGTTAAACTTGTTAAAAGGGAAAGGCATGTCCGGAATTGAAGCGGTATTTTTCGACTGCGACGGTACGCTGGTCGACAGTGAGGTCATTTGTTCCCGTGCGTATGTCAGCATGTTCCAGGAATTCGGCATTACGCTCGATCTTGAAGAGACGTTCAAGCGCTTCAAAGGCGTCAAACTCTACGAGATCATCGACATTATCAACGCTGAGCACGGCGTCAGTCTGGCGAAGGCCGACTTAGAACCCGTTTACCGCGCCGAGGTCGCACGCCTTTTCGACTCGGAACTGGAGGTCATCGCCGGGGCAAACGCTCTGCTGGATTCGATGGCTGTGCCGATGTGCGTGGTGTCAAACGGCCCGGTCAGCAAAATGCAGCACTCCCTCGGCAAGCTTGAAATGTTGCACCATTTCCCGGAAAAACTGTTCAGCGGCTACGATATCCAGCGTTGGAAGCCCGATCCGGCCCTGATGTTCCACGCCGCGAAAGCGATGAACGTGAACGTTGAAAATTGCATTCTGGTGGATGATTCCAGCGCAGGCGCGCAGTCCGGGATTGATGCAGGGATGGAGGTGTTTTACTTCTGTGCCGATCCGCATAACAAACCGATCAGCCACCCAAAAGTGACGACCTTTACCGATCTGGCGCAGTTGCCGGAATTGTGGAAAGCGCGTGGGTGGGATATTACGCGTTAATGAAAAAAGCCGGACAGCGCTCGCGCTTATCCGGCCTACAGATCCGTGGTTTTTCAGGCCCGGTAAGCGTCGCGCCACCGGGCTTTTTACTGCGGATCACTCTTTCGGGTCTTTCCCCGCCAGCAGCTTGTCCAGCTCATCCCCGCCCACGTGACGGAAATCCTGTCCCTTCACGAAGTAGAAGATGTATTCACAAATGTTCTGGCAGCGGTCGCCGATACGCTCGATAGATCGCGCGCAGAACAGGGCGGTCAGGACGCTCGGAATAGTGCGCGGATCTTCCATCATGTAGGTCATCAGCTGACGCACGATGCCTTCATACTCCTGGTCGACCTTCTTGTCTTCACGGTAGATACGCACTGCTTCATCGAGATCCATACGCGCGAACGCATCCAGCACGTCATGCAGCATCTGCACCGTATGACGGCCCAAGGATTCCAGGCTCACCAGCAGCGGCTGGTGCTGATGGGAGAACTTCTCGAGCGCGGTGCGGCAGATTTTGTCCGCCACGTCACCAATGCGCTCCAGCTCGGCGATAGTTTTGATGATCGCCATCACCAGACGCAGGTCGCTCGCCGTCGGCTGACGTTTCGCGATGATACGAACGCAGGCTTCGTCGATCGCCACTTCCATCATGTTGACGTTTTTGTCGCCTTCAACAACGCGCTTTGCCAGCTCGCTGTCCTGGTTGTGCATGGCGGTGATCGCATCAGACAGTTGCTGCTCGACCATGCCGCCCATCGTCATCACCTGGGTGCGGATACTTTCCAGCTCTGCGTTGAACTGGCCGGAAATGTGTTTATTTAGATTGAGGTTATCCATGGTTTCTCCACATGCACTAAGGCAAATCAACCGTAGCGGCCAGTAATATAATCTTCGGTTTGTTTCTTCGCGGGCTTGGTGAACAGATCGTCCGTGTTGCTGAACTCAATCAACTCGCCCAGATACATAAACGCCGTATGGTCGGAACAACGCGCAGCCTGCTGCATGTTGTGGGTCACAATCACCACGGTGTAATCCTGTTTCAGCTCGGTGATCAGCTCTTCAATACGACCGGTGGAGATCGGGTCCAGGGCTGAGCACGGCTCATCCAGCAGCAACACTTCCGGGCGAATGGCGATACCGCGCGCAATGCACAGACGCTGCTGCTGACCACCGGAGAGAGAGTATCCGCTCTGGTGCAGTTTATCTTTGGTTTCGTTCCATAATGCGGCTTTGGTCAAGGCCCACTGCACGCGCTCGTCCATATCGGCACGGGAGAGTTTTTCGAACAAACGCACGCCAAACGCGATGTTGTCGTAGATCGACATCGGGAACGGCGTCGGTTTCTGGAACACCATCCCCACTTTGGCACGCAGCAGGGCGATATCCTGGGTATTGGTCAGAATGTTGTCGCCATCCAGCAGAATTTCACCTTCCGCGCGCTGCTCCGGATACAGCTCAAACATCTTGTTAAAGGTGCGCAGCAGCGTGGATTTGCCACAACCTGATGGACCGATAAATGCCGTGACCTGGTTCTTGGCGATATCCAGGTTGATGTTTTTCAGGGCATGGAATTTACCGTAGTAGAAGTTCAAATCACGAACCTTGATCTTACCCGGTGCAGTATCAACCATACTCATTGACTCATTTCCTCATTCGGCGCCGCGTGATGCCGCGCCGTCAAAATTAACCGTGTTTCTGCTTCGCGAAGATGACGCGCGCCAGAATGTTCAGCAACAGTACGCAAAGGGTAATAATCAGCACGCCGGCCCAGGCCAGCTGCTGCCACTCCGCGAACGGGCTCATCGCAAATTTAAAGATAGTGACCGGCAGGTTGGCGATGGGCTGCATCATGTCCGTGCTCCAGAACTGGTTGGAGAGCGCGGTGAACAGCAGCGGCGCGGTTTCACCCGCAATACGCGCAATTGCCAGCAGGATACCGGTCATGATCCCCGAGACCGACGCTTTCAGCGTGATCGCCGAAATCATTTTCCATTTCGGTGTGCCGAGTGCATAGGCCGCTTCGCGCAGGCTGTCCGGCACCAGTTTCAGCATGTTCTCGGTGGTACGAATAACGATAGGTACCTGCAGCAGCGCCAGCGCAATCACGCCCGCCCAGCCGGAGAAGTGCTCCATCTGCGCTACCACAATGGTGTAGACGAACAGACCGACAACGATAGACGGCGCAGAGAGCAGGATGTCGTTGATGAAACGAATCACTTCCGCGACCCAGGATTTACGGCCATATTCCGCCAGATAAATCCCCGCCATGATGCCGAGCGGCGTACCGACTGCGGTCGCCCACAGGATCAGCAACCCGCTGCCCGCCAGGGCGTTCGCCAGGCCACCGCCCGCTGTATTCGGCGGCGGCGTCATTTCGGTGAACAGGGCAATCGACATCCCGTCGATGCCGCGCGTAATGGTAGAAAACAGGATCCACACCAGCCAGAACAGGCCAAACGCCATCGTTGCCATCGACAGCGTCAGCGCCAGACGGTTCTTCATGCGGCGGCGCGCCTGCATTTTGCGGCGAGATTCTGCCAGTTCAGCGGTGGATTGCATTTCGAGAGTCGTCATTAGCGTGCCCCCTCACTTTTTGCGAGGCGCATAATCATCAGCTTGGAGATCGCCAGAACAATAAAGGTGATAACAAACAGAATCAGGCCCAGCTCCATCAGTGCCGCCACGTGCAGCCCAGATTCCGCTTCGGCGAACTCATTTGCCAGCGCAGAGGTGATACTGTTGCCCGGCATATAGAGCGAAACGCTGTCGAGCTGGTAGGTGTTACCGATGATAAAGGTCACGGCCATGGTTTCACCCAGCGCGCGCCCGAGGCCCAACATGATGCCACCGATAACACCATTTTTGGTGAACGGCAGGACGATACGCCAGATCACTTCCCACGTGGTGCAACCGATCCCGTAGGCCGACTCTTTCATCATCACCGGGGTTTGTTCGAAGACATCGCGCATGACCGCCGCAATGTACGGAATAATCATGATGGCGAGAATTACGCCTGCCGCCAGAATACCAATCCCGAAGGCCGGACCGGAGAACAGCGCGCCCACAAATGGAATGTTGGAGAGGATATTCCCCACCGGCTCCTGGAAGTAGGTCGCGAACAGCGGCGCAAAGATGAACAGGCCCCACATGCCGTAAACGATACTCGGGATCGCCGCCAGCAGTTCAATCGCAATACCCAGCGGGCGTCGCAACCAGCCAGGCGCCAGCTCCGTCAGGAACAGAGCGATACCGAAGCTCACCGGAACGGCAATCAGCAGGGCGATAAACGAGGTCACGAGCGTGCCGTAAATCGGCACCAGCGCACCGTAGATATCGTTTGGCGCGTCCCACTCTTTGGTCCACAGGAAGGAGAAACCGAATTTCTGGATGCTCGGCCAGGAGGAGAAAATCAGGGACACGATAATGCCGCCCAGCAGCAATAGCACAATCAGCGCAGCCAGTCGGACCAGCGCGCTGAAAATCTTGTCACCATGTTTCCCCGGAGGGCTAAAAGCAGGCTTGGTTGCAGCCATAAATCACTCTTCTGTTAAATACGTTTTACGAATAAGGGCGGGTGAAATCACCCGCCATTTTCGTCAGAATGCTGAATCAGTACAATGCTTTACCGCTGCTATCTTTTACGTTGGTTTTCCATGCAGCACGAATCTGCTCAACCACGCTGTCTGGCAGGCTGGCGTAATCCAGGTCATTAGCCTGTTTGCCGCCGTTTTTGTACGCCCAGTCGAAGAACTTCAGCACTTCGGCGCCCTGCTCAGGTTTCTTCTGATCTTTGTGGATCAGGATGAAAGTGGTGGAGGTAATTGGCCACGCCTCGTCACCTTTCTGGTTAGTCAGGTCCTGCGCGAAAGATTTGCTCCAGTCTGCGCCTTTGGCAGCGTTCGCAAAGTTCTCTTCAGTCGGGCTAACCGGTTTGCCGTCGGCAGAGATGAGCTTGGTGTAAGCCAGGTTGTTCTGCTTAGCATAAGCGTACTCTACGTAGCCGATTGAGCCAGGCAGACGCTGTACGAATGCGGCGATACCGTCGTTACCTTTGCCGCCCAGACCCGTCGGCCAGTTCACGGTAGAGCCAGAACCGACTTTGGATTTCCACTCTTCGTTCACTTTCGCCAGGTAGCTGGTGAAGACGAAGGAGGTGCCGGAACCGTCAGCGCGACGAACCACAGCGATGTTCTGCGAAGGCAGTTTTACACCTGGGTTCAGTTTGGTGATGGCTTCGTCATCCCATTTTTTGATTTTGCCGAGATAGATATCACCCAGCGTTTTGCCATCCAGCACCAGTTCGCCAGATTTGAGGCCAGGGATATTCACGGCCAGCACAACACCACCGATCACGGTCGGGAACTGGAACAGACCTTCCTGAGCCAGTTTGTCATCAGACAGCGGAGCGTCTGATGCGCCGAAATCAACGGTATTCGCCGTAATTTGTTTAACGCCACCGGAGGAGCCGATACCCTGATAGTTAACCTTGTTGCCGGTTTCTTTCTGGTAAGTATCAGCCCATTTGGCATACACCGGCGCAGGGAATGTTGCACCAGCGCCAGTCAGGCTTGCTTCTGCGAATACAGAGAAAGCGCTCAGAGATAAGGTCGCGGCGACAACAGTTGCGACAGTGGTACGCATAACTTTCATAATGTCTCCTGCAAGATTTCGTAAATCATTGTTTGAGTGGCTACGATGAGCAAAATAGGACAAACAGGTGACAGATAAATGTACGAATTATGACAGTTTTATGACACTGAAAGTTTGACTTAAGACTTCACAAAATTAGACTTAATAATCATATGGTTAGCCACTTATGTGACAGTGGGATTTCAGAAAAATTTTCTTTCTGTGACACACTAATATGTAGCTGAAGATGACAGATTGTCATAAATAAAAAAAATAAGAATGGATGAAAAACGAACCGGGAAGGGATAAAAAAGCTCCACCCGAAGGTGGAGCCTGAAGGGATTATTCTACGGTGACGGACTTCGCCAGGTTACGCGGCTGGTCAACATCGGTGCCTTTGATCAGCGCGACGTGATACGCCAGCAGCTGCAGCGGAACGGTGTAGAAGATCGGGGCAATGACCTCTTCCACATGCGGCATCTCAATGATGTGCATGTTGTCGTTGCTGACGAACCCGGCATCCTGATCGGCGAAGACGTACAGCTGGCCGCCACGGGCACGCACTTCTTCGATGTTCGATTTCAGTTTTTCCAGCAGTTCGTTGTTCGGTGCAACGACGATGACCGGCATGTCTGCGTCAATCAGCGCCAGCGGGCCGTGTTTCAGCTCGCCTGCGGCGTAGGCTTCCGCATGAATGTAAGAGATCTCTTTCAGCTTCAGCGCGCCTTCCAGCGCGATAGGGTACTGATCGCCACGACCGAGGAACAGCGCGTGGTGTTTGTCAGAGAAATCTTCAGCCAGCGCTTCGATGCGTTTGTCCTGGGACAGCATCTGCTCGATACGGCTCGGCAGCGTCTGCAGCCCGTGAACGATATCGTGCTCGATAGATGCATCCTGGCCTTTCAGACGCGCCAGTTTCGCCACCAGCATCAACAGCACAGTCAACTGGGTGGTGAACGCTTTGGTCGATGCCACGCCGATTTCGGTGCCGGCTTTGGTCATCAGCGCCAGATCCGATTCACGTACCAGAGAAGAACCCGGCACGTTACAGATCGCCAGCGAACCGAGATAACCCAGCTCTTTCGACAGACGCAGTGCTGCCAGGGTATCCGCCGTTTCACCGGACTGGGAAAGGGTGATCATCAGGCTGTTACGGCGCACCGCTGATTTGCGGTAGCGGAATTCCGAGGCGATTTCGACATCGCACGGTACGCCCGCCAGCGCTTCAAACCAGTAGCGCGACACCATCCCCGAGTTGTAAGAGGTCCCGCAGGCCACAATCTGAATATGCTCGACGTTGGCCAGCATTTCGTTGGCGTTAGCGCCCAGCTCGCTGAGATCCACCTCGCCGTGGCTGATACGCCCGGTCAGGGTGTTCTTGATCGCGTTCGGCTGCTCGTAGATCTCTTTCTGCATGTAGTGACGGTACGCGCCTTTGTCGCCCGCGTCGTACTGCAGGTTGGATTCGATCTCCTGACGCTTCACCTGCGCGCCGGATTTATCAAAGACCGTCACACTGCGACGGGTCACTTCCGCGATATCGCCCTCTTCCAGGAAGATGAAGCGACGGGTCACCGGCAGCAGCGCCAGCTGATCGGAAGCAATGAAGTTTTCGCCCATCCCCATGCCGATCACCATCGGGCTACCGGAACGTGCCGCCAGCAGGGTGCTCGGATCGCGGGAATCCATAATCACTGTACCGTACGCACCGCGCAACTGAGGAATGGCGCGCAGCACTGCTTCACGCAGCGTACCGCCCTGCTCCAGCTCCCAGTGAACCAGGTGAGCGATAACTTCGGTGTCAGTTTCAGAGACAAAAGTGTAGCCACGCGCTTTCAACTCTTCGCGCAGCGGTTCGTGGTTTTCGATAATGCCGTTATGCACCACCACAATGTGTTCAGACACATGCGGGTGGGCGTTACCTTCAGACGGTTCACCGTGCGTTGCCCAGCGGGTGTGCGCGATGCCTGTTCCGCCGTGCAGCGGCGTTTCTTCCGCGGCTTGCGCCAGCATTTGCACTTTACCGAGACGGCGCAGGCGGGTCATGTGACCTTCTGCATCAACCACTGCCAGACCGGCAGAGTCATAGCCACGGTATTCCAGACGGCGTAAACCTTCGAGAAGGATTTCAGCAATATCACGCTGCGCAACTGCGCCAACAATTCCACACATAGTTAGATTTCCTGATAATGGCGATTTGCCATGCGTTGTCGCTGACCTGTATTACTCTTCGTCTTTTACGCTGAGACTGTATTGGCGGGCATGTTTTCCGCCGGGTCACAACGCAAAATCCTTTGAGTAATGCCCGTTAGGGCGCCCCGAGCCTTGTAGAGAGTGGGGTTATATTTATAGGTACTGCCTTTGGGCGGGGGATTATGTTATCCCCTCATCCCCTCATCCCCTGTCCACCGGCAATGCCGACAGACAAGTTCGTCGGGCGAGTAAGCGAAGTGCCACCCGCCCTGGTTTTACTTTTTCTTCACCGGACGCTGCCAGCCTTGCTTGTGAACCTGCGGTACGCGGCTGAGCACCAGCTCATTGTCCGCAACATCGCGCGTCACAGTCGTTCCGGCGGCGATGGTCACACCGTTACCGACGGTGACCGGAGCCACCAGCTGCGTATCGGAGCCGACAAACACATCGTTACCGATAATGGTTTTAAACTTGTTCGCGCCATCGTAGTTACAGGTGATGGTACCCGCACCGATATTGACGTTATCGCCAATTTCCGCGTCGCCCAGATAGGTCAGATGACCGGCTTTGGAGCCTTTACCCAGACGCGCTTTTTTCATCTCGACGAAGTTACCGACGTGAGCGCCTTCCAGCAGCTCAGCGCCTGGACGCAGACGCGCGAACGGGCCGATGGTGCAGGCCGCTTCCAGATGCGCATCTTCCACCACGCTATAGGGGCTGATTTCGCAGTCATCGCCAATCACGCTATTTTTGATCACGCAGCCGGTACCGATTTTGACGCGATTCCCCAGCGTGACCTGACCTTCAATAATAACGTTAGTGTCGATTTCCACATCACGCCCGTGAATCAACGCCCCGCGCAGATCAAAACGCGCCGGATCGCGCAGCATGACACCTGCCAGCAGCAGCTTTTCAGCCTGCTCAGCCTGGTAAACACGCTCAAGACGGGAGAGCTGCAGACGGTTGTTCACGCCCTCAACTTCGCTCAGGCGATCGGGATGAACCGCCACGATCTCGTTACCTTCCTGGTGCGCCAGGGCAATGATATCGGTGATGTAGTATTCACCCTGGGCATTGTTGTTGTTCAGTTTAGCCAGCCAGCGCTTCATGTCTGCGCCGTTGGCGATCAGGATTCCGGTATTGATTTCCTGAATCTGACGCTGTTCGTCAGAGGCATCTTTGTGCTCAACGATACCGGTCACTTTGCCATTTTCACGCGTGATACGGCCATAGCCTGTCGGGTCGTCCAGTTTAACGGTCAGTAAACCGATGCCGCCCTGCGGTTTGGCTTCACGCAGGCGAGTCAGGGTTTCCACCGCGATCAGCGGGACATCACCGTAGAGCATCAGAATGTCTTCATCATCGGCAAAGAACGGCGCGGCCTGCTGCATCGCATGGCCCGTTCCCAGCTGTTCTGCCTGAAGTACCCAATTGAGTTTGTCATCGCGCAACGTTTGCTTAAGCAGATCGCCGCCGTGGCCGTACACCAGATGCACTTTGCTGGCGCCTAATTCGCTTGCGGCATCAATGACATGCTGCACCATTGGCTTTCCTGCCAGGGTGTGAAGCACCTTAGGAAGATCGGAATACATGCGGGTACCTTTGCCTGCGGCAAGGATGACCACGCTCATCGTATTGTTCAACATACGCGTCCTGACTGTAATTTGAGTGAGAAGTAAAACCCTTTGACGTTGAAAATTCTACATATTTTGCGCCATAAAATGGACTGCTGGTAAAACGCTCAACATCGGCTGCTTATCGCTATTTGAGGATAGATTTGAGGCCAGAGTAAATCACTTTTTCTCTGGAAAATAGCTTTCTTGCGGCAAGTCGTAAGCGTTCACAACAAGTTAGCTATTTTTTCGCCTCAAGAATAAAGATCGTTCTAAAGCAAAACAGCGTTTTAATTATTCAATATTGTGACACCTAAAAAAGAAACACTGTTTCATCTTGATGATAATGGCGCTCAATTATCAATCAGGAGAATAAAATGAATTATAAAATACCTCTGGCCCTAATGATGTGTAGCTCCTTTGCTGTCTCGGCTGCTGAGCAGCACGTCTGGAAAGCCATTGCCTTTGGGCAGTCTACGGATCTGAATTTTTCCTCGAACGTCCTGCCGGAAAAAATAGGCGTCAACGATGTCACCATTGATGGCAAAAAACTTACGCCGCAGGACAGCGCGGATCTCACGAAACCCGTCACCCTTGAAAGCCGGGGCGGTAAGATCGCCAACTCTCACGATGGATTAACCTTTTTCTATACCGAACTGCCCACCAGCGACAATTTCGAGCTACAGGCTACCGTTCGGGTTGAGCAGTTTGGACCAGAGAATGGCGCAAAACCCGCCGCGCAGGAGGGGGCTGGCCTGCTGGTGCGTGATGTGATCGGTGTGCCGCGCCAGCAGCCGCTCAAGGAGGGCTATGAAGAGTTTCCTGCCGCCTCCAACCTGGTGATGAACGCCATCATGACGCAGGATAAAAAGGACAATGTGCGGGTAAAAATGCAGGCGGTCACCCGCGAGGGGATTTCTCAACCCTGGGGCAATGCGGGTGCAGGAATCAAAAAGCAAAGCTACAAAGAGGAGATCGATCTGAGCCAGACGCCGGAATTCCGTCTGAAACTGCAACGAACCAACGACGGATTTATTACAGCCTGGTCGCCCGTCGGCAGCGATGCCTGGGTGAGCCAAAGCGTGCCACGCGCGGATCTTATTTCAGTGCAGAAAAGGGACCATTATTACGTCGGCTTCTTCGCCTCACGTAATGCAAAAATAACGGTGTCAGATGCCTCTCTCATGACTTCAGCGGCAGAAACGGTCACCTCAAAACCCTGGCAGGCAAAAGCGCTGCCGGTGGTGGTGCAGCTGAATTCCGCAGCGAAAAGCACATCAGAGAAGTATCAGGTGCAGGCCCGGGCGAATAGCGATGGCGTTTTCAGCGTGCGTCAGAACGAAGTGGTGATCGGTAATGATAAAGCGGTCAAAGCCGGAGAGATGTACTCCCTGCCGACCACGCTGACAGAGACCAATGCCTTTAACCTGAGCTTTACGCCCGCGCACGGCGATGCGGTTCATCAGCAGTTCACTGTCGAGAAGGTCGATGGTTTTACGGCACAGACACTTTACGCCGCACCTGACGGCACGGCCAACGGACAGGGAACGATCGCCTCGCCGCTGGATTTGGCGAGTGCAATTAACCTGCTTGCACCGGGCGGCACCCTTATCCTGAAAGCCGGAGAGTATCCGCGCAGCGATATCCCACTGGCGGCCAGCGGTCATGCCGAACAGCGTAAAACGCTGCTGGCAGAAGGCAAAGCCGTGATCCATGGTCTGCTGGTGGACGCCAGCTACTGGAACATTAAAGGCGTCGATATTACGGACAAAAGCCTGCGCATCCAGGGCAGCCATAACCTGATTGAAAATGTGACTGCATACCGTAACGACGATACGGGCATTCAGATATCGTCCCCGGATAACGTGGGCCGACCGCTGTGGGCAAGCGATAACCGGGTGATCAACTCGGAGTCTTACGCCAACGTTGATCCCGGCAAAATCAATGCTGATGGGTTTGCGGTGAAGATGCGCGTGGGTGAGGGCAATCGTCTGGAGAACTGCTATTCCCACGACAATATCGACGATGGCTTTGACCTGTTTAATAAGATAGAAGACGGCGCAAATGGGGTTGTGGTGATCGAGAACTCTATCGCCCGCAATAACACCAGCAACGGCTTTAAACTGGGGGGAGAGGGGCAGCCAGTGGCGCATGAAGTGCGTAACAGCAAGGCGGAAGGGAATCAGCTGGACGGGTTTACCGACAACTTCAATCCAGGGAAACTGGTGGTGACGAACAATGTGGCGGTGGACAATCAGCGCTTTAACTTTATCTTCCGTCCGAGTCCGTATGGAGATGCCTCAACGCAGGGTATTTTCAGCGGGAACAAATCCGTGCGGACAAAACCGGGCCGCTATGACGATGCCGTGGTCGGTAATATTGATGAGACGAATTATTTTATCGCGGACGGGAAAAGCGTGAATAACAGCGGGGAAGTGCTGCCAGATGGCGCTTCGCTTATCACACAACGGTAAGCGTGGCGCCACTCGGCATACAGCAGATTACAGATTGAACGTGCCGAAAGAGACGTTCATATTGCTGAAGAGAGCAATGACTTTATTGATCAGTTTCATGTTGGTATCCCAATGTTGTTGGCGTTAATTATGTGACACACATCACAAAAAGAAGTCTACTCCTCAACATTTAACCGATCAATATTTTTGTGATGAAAATCACAAAAAATTAAAACACCTTTTCAGTTCCATAAAATCTGAAACGCAGCCATAAAAAAAGCCAGTCTGAAACCAGACTGGCTTTTGTGCTTTTCAAGCCGGTGTTACATCGCTTTTTTGGTCAACTCGATAACGCGCAGTTTCGCGATCGCTTTGGCCAGCTCAGCTGAGGCCTGTGCGTAATCCACGTCGCCGTGAGAGCTCTTAATGTGCTCTTCCGCTTTACGCTTCGCTTCCAGAGCTCGCGCTTCGTCGAGATCCTGGCCACGAATAGCGGTATCAGCAAGAACGGTCACACTACCAGGCTGCACTTCAATCATGCCGCCGGACAGATAGATAAACTCTTCGTGACCGAACTGTTTCACGATGCGGATCATACCAGGCTTAATGGCGGTGAGCAGCGGTGCGTGCCCTGGGAAAATACCCAGTTCACCTTCACTACCCGTTACCTGGATTTTTTCGACCAGACCAGAGAACAGCTGTTGCTCTGCGCTGACGACGTCCAGGTGGTAAGTCATTGCCATATCACCCTCCGATTAAGGCGTTAAAGTTTTTTGGCTTTTTCCACGGCTTCGTCGATGGAACCAACCATGTAGAACGCCTGCTCCGGCAGGTGATCGTATTCGCCTTCCATGATGCCTTTAAAGCCACGGATGGTGTCTTTCAGGGAAACGTATTTACCCGGAGAACCGGTGAATACTTCCGCAACGAAGAACGGCTGGGACAGGAAGCGCTGGATCTTACGCGCACGTGCTACCACCAGTTTGTCTTCTTCAGACAGTTCATCCATACCCAGGATGGCGATGATGTCTTTCAGTTCCTGGTAACGCTGCAGCAGGGACTGTACGCCACGCGCGGTGTCGTAGTGTTCCTGACCAACAACCAGTGGATCCAGCTGACGGCTGGTGGAGTCCAGCGGGTCAACGGCCGGGTAGATACCCAGAGACGCGATCTGACGGCTCAGTACCACGGTTGCATCTAAGTGAGCAAAGGTGGTGGCTGGTGATGGGTCAGTCAAGTCATCCGCAGGTACGTATACCGCCTGTACGGAGGTGATAGAACCGGTTTTGGTTGAAGTGATACGTTCCTGCAGAACGCCCATCTCTTCCGCCAGAGTCGGCTGATAACCTACCGCTGAAGGCATACGACCCAGCAGTGCAGATACTTCAGTACCGGCCAGGGTGTAACGATAGATGTTATCGACGAACAGCAGTACGTCACGACCTTCGTCACGGAACTTCTCAGCCATAGTCAGGCCGGTCAGTGCCACACGCAGACGGTTTCCTGGTGGCTCGTTCATCTGGCCGTAAACCAGGGATACTTTATCCAGAACGTTGGAATCGGTCATTTCGTGGTAGAAGTCGTTACCCTCACGAGTACGCTCACCCACGCCTGCAAACACGGAGTAACCGGAGTGCTCGATCGCGATGTTACGGATCAGCTCCATCATGTTTACGGTTTTACCTACACCCGCACCACCGAACAGACCGACTTTACCGCCCTTAGCAAACGGACACATCAGGTCGATAACTTTGATGCCGGTTTCCAGCAGTTCCTGAGAGCTTGACAGCTCTTCGTAGGAAGGTGCTGCACGGTGGATTGCCCAACGGTCTTCTTCACCGATGTCGCCTTTCATATCGATCGGCTGACCCAGCACGTTCATGATACGACCCAGCGTTGCTTTACCAACCGGGACTTCGATCGGGTGCTCGAGGTCTTTTACTTCCAGACCACGACGCAGACCGTCGGAAGAACCCATGGCGATGGTACGCACGATACCACCACCGAGCTGCTGCTGAACTTCCAGCACCAGGCTCTCATTACCATTCATAACCTCAAGAGCATCGTACACGCGCGGTACGGCATCCTGAGGGAATTCGACGTCAACCACGGCGCCGATTACCTGGACAATTTTTCCAGTAGCCATCTTGAATCCTCTACGAATTAACCTGGTTATACCGCGGATGCACCACCGACGATTTCGGTGAGTTCCTGAGTAATGCTGGCCTGACGAGCTTTGTTGTATACCAACTGCAGCTCTTTAATCAGGCTGCCGCCATTGTCGGTCGCGGCTTTCATCGCCACCATACGTGCGGCCTGCTCGCTGGCCAGGTTTTCTACCACGCCCTGATAAACCTGAGATTCAACGTAACGACGCAGCAGGGTATCCAGCAGCGGTTTCGGATCGGGTTCATACAGGTAATCCCAGGCTTTATGCTTCAGCTCTTCATCTTCTGATGCCGGTAAAGGCAGCAGTTGAGTCAGCGTCGGAACCTGAGACATGGTATTAATAAATTTGTTGCTGACAACGTACAGCCTGTCCAGACGGCCTTCATCATAGGCCTGCAACATCACTTTTACCGGGCCGATCAGTTCGGACAGCGATGGGTTATCACCCATGCCGGTCACCTGAGCGACAATATTGCCGCCTACGGAATTAAAGAAAGAGACGCCTTTAGAGCCGATCATCGCGATATCGCTCTGAACGCCTTTATCAGACCAGACTTTCATTTCCGCCAGCAGTTTTTTGAACAGGTTAATGTTCAAACCACCGCACAGACCACGGTCGGTCGACACCACCAGGTAGCCCACGCGCTTAACGTCGCGTTCTTCCAGGTAAGGATGCTTATACTCCAGATTCCCGTTCGCAAGGTGACCAATCACTTTGCGCATGGTATCTGCATAAGGACGGCTGGCCGCCATGCGATCCTGCGATTTACGCATTTTGGAAGCGGCGACCATTTCCATCGCTTTAGTGATCTTCTGCGTGTTCTGGACGCTTGCGATCTTACTACGTATCTCTTTTGCGCCGGCCATGAGCTTCTCCTCAATGCCTTGCGGCCTGTCCTAAGACAAGCCGCCGGACGTTACCAGGACTGGGTTGCTTTGAAGGAATCGAGGATAGCTTTCAGCTTGCCTTCGATTTCGTCGTTATAGCCACCGGACTGGTTGATCTCTTGCATCAGCGGAGCGTGATCACGGTCAACGTAAGCCAGCAGTGCGGCTTCGAAGCTACCGATTTTCGCCAGTTCCACATCTTCGAGGTAACCGCGTTCAGCCGCGAACAGCACCAGGCCCTGTTGTGCAACAGACATAGGGGCATACTGTTTCTGTTTCAGCAGCTCGGTCACTTTCTGACCATGGCTTAACTGCTTACGGGTCGCTTCATCCAGATCGGAAGCGAACTGAGAGAACGCAGCCAGTTCACGATACTGTGCCAGAGCGGTACGAATACCACCGGACAGTTTCTTGATGATCTTAGTCTGAGCAGCACCACCCACACGGGATACGGAGATCCCTGGGTTAACCGCAGGACGAATACCGGAGTTGAACAGGTTGGTTTCGAGGAAGATCTGACCATCGGTAATGGAAATTACGTTGGTCGGAACGAACGCAGAAACGTCACCCGCCTGGGTTTCGATAATCGGCAGAGCAGTCAGAGAGCCGGTTTTACCTTTCACTTCACCATTGGTGAATTTCTCAACGTATTCCGCGTTAACGCGGGATGCGCGCTCCAGCAGACGGGAGTGGAGGTAAAATACGTCGCCCGGGAATGCTTCACGTCCTGGTGGACGACGGAGCAGCAGGGAAACCTGACGGTAAGCAACAGCCTGTTTAGACAGGTCATCGTATACGATCAGCGCATCTTCACCGCGGTCACGGAAGTATTCGCCCATTGCGCAACCGGCATATGGCGCCAGGTATTGCAGTGCAGCAGATTCAGAAGCGGTTGCAACCACAACGATGGTGTTTGACAGCGCGCCGTGCTCTTCCAGTTTACGAACCACGTTAGAAATGGTGGACGCTTTCTGGCCGATAGCCACGTACACACATTTAATGCCGGAATCGCGCTGGTTGATGATCGCATCGATTGCCATCGCGGTTTTACCGGTCTGACGGTCACCGATGATCAGTTCACGCTGACCACGACCGATTGGGATCATGGCATCAACGGATTTGTAACCCGTCTGCACTGGCTGATCAACGGACTGACGTTCGATAACGCCCGGTGCGATAACTTCGATTGGCGAGAAGCCATCGTTATCAACTGGACCTTTACCGTCGATTGGTGCACCCAGGGTGTTCACCACGCGACCCAGCAGGCCACGGCCAACTGGAACTTCAAGAATACGACCAGTACATTTGACTTTCATGCCTTCGGCAAGGTCAGCGTACGGGCCCATAACTACAGCACCTACGGAGTCGCGCTCCAGGTTCAGTGCGATAGCGTAACGGTTACCCGGCAGGGAAATCATCTCACCCTGCATACAATCGGCAAGGCCGTGGATGCGGATAACACCGTCACTTACAGAAACAATAGTACCTTCGTTGTGAGCTTCACTCACAACACTGAACTGAGCAATGCGCTGCTTGATCAGTTCGCTGATTTCGGTGGAATTCAGTTGCATGCTCCAGTCCCCTTAAGACTGCAAGACGTCTGCAAGGCGTTCAAGACGGCCGCGTACGCTGCCATCAATGACCATATCACCCGCTCGGATGATTACGCCTGCCATTACAGACTTATCGATTTTGCAATTCAGCTTAACTTTGCGTGACAGACGTTTTTCCATCGCGGCGGTGATCTTCGCAAGCTGTTCTTCACTCAGTTCGTTCGCCGAGGTTACTTCAACTTCGGCGGTAGCTTCACTGAGAGCACGTAAGTGCTCGAACTGCTCAAGAACATCCGGGAGCACGCGTAGACGACCATTTTCAGCCATAACCTTAATCAGGTTCTGGCCGCTGGCGTCCAGCTGCTCGCCACAAACGGCGATAAACGACGCAGCAAGCGTTTCTGGTGCTAAAGCACCTGAAAGCATCTCAGCCATTTGCTCGTTTTTCGTTACCTCAGCGGCAAACGCCAGCATATCCTGCCAGCGATCGACATTTTGGTGTTCGACAGCAAAGTCAAAAGCTGCTTTGGCGTAGGGGCGAGCTACCGTAACAAATTCAGACATCAGCCCCTCCCTCCTTACAGTTCAGCGACAAGTTTGTCCACGATGTCGCTGTTAGCAGCTTCATCCACGGAACGTTCGATGATCTTCTCGGCGCCAGCAACAGCCAGAATCGCAACCTGCTTACGCAGTTCTTCACGAGCACGTTTACGCTCAGCATCAATTTCAGCCTGAGCTTGTGCAACGATCTTAGTACGTTCCTGTTCTGCTTCAGCTTTGGCTTCGTCCAGGATCTGAGAACGGCGCTTGTTAGCCTGTTCAATGATTACCTGAGCTTCAGCTTTCGCTTTTTTCAGCTGGTCTGTCGCGTTGGCCTGTGCAAGGTCCAAATCTTTCTTAGCGCGCTCTGCGGAAGCCAGACCGTCAGCAATTTCTTTCTGACGTTTCTCGATGGCTGCCATTAAAGGCGGCCATACATACTTCATGCAGAACCAGACAAAGAGAATAAACGCGATGGCCTGGCCGAGGATTGTTGCGTTCATGTTCACAGCACAATACCTCTTAAATTTCTGTGGCTTGGGTTTTTAAAAACGACTTACGCGACAGCAAACATCACGTACAGACCCAGACCTACAGCGATCATCGGGATTGCATCCACCAGACCCATAACGATAAAGAACTGAGTACGCAGCAGAGGAATCAGATCCGGTTGACGCGCAGCGCCTTCCAGGAATTTGCCCCCGAGGATGCCGATACCGATCGCAGCACCGATAGCCGCCAGACCCATCATCACAGCGGCAGCCATGTACAGCAGATCCATATTCAGGTTTTCCATGACAGTCTCCAGTTTGTTTCAATAAAAACGTAGTAGTGGTGGTTAAAAAATCAGTGCTCTTCAGACGCCATCGACAGATAGACGATCGTCAGAACCATGAAGATAAAGGCTTGCAGCGTAATGATCAGGATGTGGAAAATGGCCCATGGCACATTCAGAACCCACTGTGACCACCACGGCAGAAGACCCGCGATCAGAATGAAAATCAGCTCACCCGCATACATGTTACCGAACAGTCGCAGACCAAGTGAAACCGGTTTGGACAGCAGGCTTACGCCTTCCAGGATCAGGTTGACCGGAATGAACGCCCAGTGGTTGAACGGCTGCAAGGTAAGCTCTTTCACAAAGCCGCTTACGCCTTTCATTTTGATGCTGTAGAAAAGAATCAGGATGAATACGCCCAGCGCCATGGACAGGGTGATGTTCACGTCAGCAGACGGAACCACACGCAGTGCCGGCAGGCCGAGAACATGCTCACCGATGTACGGCAGCAGGTCGATAGGCAGAAGGTCCATCAGGTTCATCAGGAAGACCCAGACGAAGACAGTCAGCGCCAGCGGAGCAATCAGCTTGCTCTTACCGTGGTACATGTCTTTGACGCTGCCATGAACGAAGCCGATGACTAATTCGATAGCCGTCTGGAATTTCCCTGGAACACCGCTGGTCGCCTTTTTAGCAACGCTACGGAACATGGCCAGGAACAACAGACCCAACACCACCGAGAAGAACATGGAGTCAATGTTGAGCGTCCAGAAGGTGGCCGGGGGGTTATGCGGATCCACCAGCGAGAATGTACGCAGGTCCATCTGAAGGTTCGTCAGATGGTGACCTATGTAATCCTGCGGCGTCATATTTTCTGAAGCCATGATGCCTTTTACCCTTTGTTGTTGATTACAGCTGGCGCCAGAACTTGTACCACCAGCACCAAAACCCACGTCGCGATCAGCGGCAAAAATACCACTTTGAAAACAGCCAGCGCCAACACCAGGAAGGCAAAGGTTAGCAACACCTTACACACTTCGCCAAGAGCGAAGGACCAGGCCACGCGGCCTTTGGCAGGTGTATGCGCCTGATGACGCCAGGCAAAAATCATAAACAACATGTTTGGCAAAACCACTGCCAAACCTCCACACACTGCGGAGATGCCCCAGAAGGGGTCTTTGAGGCAGAACAGCAGTCCACTTGCTATCACCGCCAGAAACTGAATGAACAGAAGCTTACGAGCAACGTTTCGACTCAAGAGCGACACAGACATCACGTTTTTACTCCTGCTCCCTTCGAGGTATGTCGCGTGTCGTATAAAACGTCCTTTAAGGCTCAGAGTCAAGCATCAAAAAGCGGTCAAATTATACGGTGCGCCCCCGTGATTTCAAACATTAAGTAGCGAAAAGGTGAATAAATGTTTAAATAATTTTCCCCACCGCTATTTTTTAACTTTTCGCCAAACCACGACCCATCCGATAAAACTGCAAACTGCGCAGAAACATTGATGATAAAGCGTGCACGAGATCACAAAATGCACATTTACGATAAGGTCTTATTTATCAAATCAATAATTTGGTTTAATTCATCTTTATGATATTAAAGACAAATGACAGCAACTATTTTCAAAACAGCCCCGTACACAACAAAAACCTTTCATTGACATTTTTAATAAATAATTAACATCACCAACTCATCACTGAATTCCACTTTTAGCAGACTGATATTTTCAATGTTGACTATATTTGGTGTTAACGAGATAAATCAGGTTAACACCAAGAAAAACCTCGGTAACAACAAGGTTAAATGCAGTCCGGTGAGGTTCGTTCCTTAGGGCCGTTTTTTAACACTTTAAGAACCGCACGAATTCCACATTTTTTATTTAATTTTTAAAATTAGTTTGCCTTAATTATCACCAAATGGCGTTCGCCATCGAGCTGTGGAACCTGTAACTTCACAATCGACTCGACCACATAGCCAACCGGGAGCTGGGCGATTTCATCCTCAGGCACCAGGCCTTTGAGCGCGTAAAAACGCCCTTCCTGCGCTGGCAGATGCTTACACCAGCTGACCATATCGTTGAGTGACGCAAACGCACGGCTAATCACGCCGTCAAACGACGGCTCGGACGGAAACGCCTCTACCCTGCTCTGAACCGGCTCGATATTGTTGATTTTCAGCTCATGCTGCACCTGACGCAGGAAGCGCACGCGCTTGCCCAGGCTGTCCAGCAGCGTGAACTGGCACTCAGGCCGCACGATGGAGAGCGGAATGCCTGGCAGACCAGGGCCGGTCCCCACATCGATGAAACGCTCACCCTGCAGGTAAGGCGCAACCACAATGCTGTCGAGAATATGGCGAATCAGCATCTCGTTGGGATCGCGTACCGACGTGAGGTTGTACGCTTTGTTCCATTTGTTCAGCATATCGACATAGGCCACCAGCTGATTTTTCTGGTGATCGGTGAGCGAAATACCTGCTTCATCCAGCAGACGAGAGAGTTTGTTGAGCACGGTGAATACCTGTCTGAAATAATGAGCCCGGTGGCGTTAACGCTTACCGGGCCTACGATACGAACTGTAGCGGGTCAGCGAAGCACCACCCGCCAAAATGGCAAAAATCGCCTGATGTTAAGCGCTGCGGCGCAGCATACCTTGTTTTTTCAGCCATACCAGCAGAATAGAGATGGCTGCTGGCGTCACGCCGGAGATGCGAGATGCCTGGCCGATCGACACCGGTTTGTGATCGTTCAGTTTCGCGATCACCTCGTTTGACAGCCCCGTCACCTGACGGTAATCCAGCATCGCAGGCAACAAGGTGTTCTCGTTACGCTGCTGCTTTTCGATCTCATCCTGCTGACGCGCGATGTAACCTTCGTATTTGACCTGGATTTCGACCTGCTCGGCCGCTTCGGCATCGTCGAGACCCGGCGCGAACGGCGTCATCTGCACCAACTGCTCGTAAGTCATCTCCGGACGACGAAGAAGATCTTCTCCGCTGGCTTCGCGTGAGAGCGGCGCGGTCAAGTGAGCGTTCACTTCGGCTGCGGATTCCGCCAGAGGATTCACCCATGAGGTTTTCAGGCGTTGACGCTCAGTCTCAATGCGCTCCAGCTTCTGGTTGAAACGCGCCCAGCGTTCGTCATCCACCAGGCCCAGCTCGCGGCCCATTTCGGTCAGGCGCAGATCGGCGTTGTCTTCACGCAGCATCAGACGATATTCCGCGCGAGAGGTGAACATACGGTACGGCTCTTTTGTACCGAGCGTGCTGAGATCGTCCACCAGCACGCCAAGGTAGGCCTGATCGCGACGCGGTGACCAGCCCTCTTTTTCCGCAGAGAAGCGGGCGGCGTTCAGACCGGCCAGCAGGCCCTGGGCTGCAGCTTCTTCATAACCGGTGGTGCCGTTAATTTGTCCCGCGAAGAACAGGCCCTGGATAAATTTGCTCTCCAGCGTCGGTTTCAGATCGCGCGGGTCGAAGAAATCGTACTCAATAGCGTAACCTGGACGAACGATTTTTGCGTTCTCCATGCCCTGCATTGAGCGAACAATTTGCATCTGCACATCGAACGGCAGGCTGGTGGAGATGCCATTCGGGTAAATTTCGTTGGAGGTGAGTCCTTCCGGCTCCAGGAAGATCTGGTGCTGGTTACGATCGGCAAAGCGCATGACTTTGTCTTCGATCGACGGGCAGTAACGTGGACCGATCCCTTCGATCACGCCTGCGTACATCGGGCTGCGATCGAGGTTATTGCGGATCACGTCATGGGTTTTCTCATTGGTGTGCGTGATGTAACACGGCACTTGCTGGGGATGTTGCGCCGCAGAACCCATGAACGAGAAGACCGGCATCGGGTTGTCACCGTGCTGCTGTGCCAGCACGCTAAAATCGATAGTGCGGGCGTCAATACGCGGCGGTGTCCCGGTTTTCAGGCGGCTGACGCGCAGCGGCAGCTCGCGAAGACGACGGGAAAGTGGAATGGACGGCGGATCGCCTGCACGGCCACCGCTGTAGTTATCCAGACCAATATGAATTTTTCCATCGAGGAAAGTCCCGACCGTCAGCACCACGGCTTTGGCACGGAACTTCAGTCCCATCTGGGTGACGGCACCGACGACACGATCGTTCTCAACGATAAGATCTTCAACCGCCTGCTGGAAGATCATCAGGTTCGGCTGGTTCTCCAGCGCAGTACGAACGGCCTGGCGGTACAGCACACGGTCTGCCTGAGCACGAGTGGCGCGAACGGCGGGTCCTTTGCTCGCGTTTAGTATCCTAAACTGAATGCCTGCCTGATCGATCGCTTTCGCCATCAAGCCGCCCAGAGCATCCACTTCTTTTACCAGGTGTCCTTTCCCAATGCCGCCAATCGCCGGATTACAGGACATTTGTCCCAGCGTGTCGATATTGTGTGTCAAAAGCAGGGTCTGTTGACCCATACGCGCTGCGGCCATTGCGGCCTCAGTGCCTGCATGACCCCCGCCAATGATGATGACGTCAAAAGGATCCTGATAAAACATGCTTTCCTGCCTTGCGTAAAGCGGTTTGAAAATGGATTTAAGCCCGGGCCGTGGATTCTACTCAAGTTTAGTCTTTCGAGAAAGCATTGGGATCTTGGCTATTAAAAAGAAGATCTTCTTATTTAGAGATCTGTTTTACTATGATCTCTTATTAGGATCGCCTTCTCGTGTGGATAAGTCGGATCCGGTCATAAAGATCATAAGGATAGAAAGGATCGTTTGCTGTGAATGATCGGTGATCCTGGACCGTATAAGCTGGGGTTAGATCCGGTACTTATTCACAGGTCAAAAACCAGCCAACGGTTATACCTTGGATAACTACCGGTTGATCCAAGGTTTTAACCAGACTTATCCACATCTGATCGCACGATCTTTAAGCGTTATTGAGTAAATTTTTCCATTCACCCAGCCATTCTTCGGCTGGATCCTCCGGAATATCGTGATCGAGGATGTTGATCTTCAGCGTTTCGCCGATCTGTTTTGCTCCACACGACGCGATCGCCGCTTCTACTTTCTCTACTGCACCACAAAAGGTGTCGTATTCGCGGCTTCCTATCCCAATCGCGCCAAAACGCACGGCTGACAGATTAGGACGTTGCTCGAGAAGCTCATCATAGAAAGGTTGCAGGTTATCAGGGATATCGCCCGCACCGTGCGTGGAGGTAATCAGCAGCCAGATCCCATCAGCAGGGAGATCTTCCAGTAACGGTCCATGCAGGGTTTCGGTCGAGAAACCTGCGTCTTCCAGCTTTTCCGCGAGATGTTCAGCAACATATTCCGCGCCGCCAAGAGTACTGCCACTGATAAGAGTAATATCTGCCATGATCGCTCGCTCATATAAAGAGGGGATCATTGTACGCTGTGAGCGAGCTGGGATCTACCTGTGGAAAATGTGGTAATTAAATGGCGCCGCTAGGGCCGGATGGTGCGCATAATCGGGTTCTGCAGGGAGATCAGCGTCTCGGTGGACTGAATTTCATCAATTGTTTGGATCTTGTTGATAAGTACCTGCTGCAGGGCATCGATCGATTTACACATGACCTTAATAAAGATGCTGTAGTGGCCAGTGGTGTAATAGGCTTCGGTCACCTCTTCCAGACTTTCGAGCCGGGCCAGCGCAGAGGGGTAATCTTTTGCGCTTTTCAGAATGATGCCAATAAAACAGCAGACGTCATACCCGAGCTGTTTTGGACTGACGTCAATCCGCGCCCCGGTGATAATCCCCGCTTGCTTCATCTTCTCCACGCGAACGTGAATCGTCCCTGGGCTGACGCCAAATTGTTTAGCCAGTTCGGCATACGCCGTGCGCGCATTGGCCATTAACGCTTCGAGGATGCCGCGGTCCAGATTATCGATCTGATAATTTTCCATAGTATTTTCTTATGAAGATTGAGTAATCACTCTATTCTAGCGCCATATTTTAACGAATCAAAAGCGAAGTAGGCTTTTTGTTGTTGGATTATTGTATTGAGTGCCGTTTTTGTTGCTTAATCAATATCAACAGGACGCAGGAGTATAAAAATGAAAACCGCTTACATCGCAAAACAACGCCAGATCAGTTTCGTTAAATCCCATTTTTCACGTCAGCTTGAAGAGAAACTTGGCCTCATTGAAGTCCAGGCTCCGATTCTGAGCCGCGTCGGCGATGGGACGCAGGACAACCTGTCTGGTTGCGAAAAAGCGGTACAGGTAAAAGTGAAAACCTTGCCAGACGCCCAGTTCGAAGTGGTTCATTCACTCGCGAAATGGAAGCGTCAGACACTGGGACAACACGACTTCAGCGCGGGCGAAGGGCTTTACACGCACATGAAAGCGCTTCGCCCCGATGAAGACCGCCTGACGGCCATCCACTCCGTTTACGTTGACCAGTGGGACTGGGAGCGTGTAATGGGTGATGGGGAACGTCACTTAGGGACGCTGAAATCCACCGTAGAGGCCATCTACGCGGGGATCAAAGCAACCGAAGCGGCGGTGAGTAAGGAGTTCGGACTGGCACCGTTCCTGCCAGACTCGATCCACTTTGTTCACAGCCAGGATCTGCTGAGCCGTTTCCCGGATCTCGATGCCAAAGGCCGTGAGCGCGCGATCGCTAAAGAGCTGGGCGCGGTATTCCTGATCGGTATCGGTGGCAAACTTTCTGACGGACAGCGCCATGACGTGCGTGCCCCGGATTATGATGACTGGAGCACTCGCGACGAGCGAGAATTAGCCGGTCTGAATGGCGATATTCTGGTGTGGAACCCGATTCTGGAAGATGCGTTTGAGCTTTCTTCCATGGGAATCCGCGTGGATGCCGACGCCCTGAAGCGCCAGCTGGCGGTGACGGGAGATGAAGATCGCCTGAAACTTGAGTGGCACCAGGCCCTGCTGCGCGGTGAAATGCCGCAAACTATCGGCGGCGGTATCGGCCAGTCACGCCTGACAATGCTGTTGCTGCAGTTGTCCCATATCGGGCAGGTTCAGTGTGGGGTGTGGCCGCATCAGGTGCGTGAAAGCATCGGTTCTCTGCTTTAATTAACGCCGCCAGCGCCTGACCAGGCGGCTGCGTAACCCGGTATCAAAGCGCCAGATATGATCGAAAATGCGCATGATGCCGGGCTTTCCATGTTGCGACATCGCCACCGCATGAAAGCGGTGCTGGTGATCCCGCTGTAATGATTTCACCTTTGTGACCACGTCGTCCGGCAGTCGCTGCGCAATAAAATCGGAAATGACCACCGCATCCGCGTCATACCAGTCCCCGCCCTGCATGCGTTCTGCGATAGCGCGAAAACAGCTGGCGATATCGGTTCCGCCGCGAAAACGCTGGCTCAAAAAGCGGATCGCCTGTTCGATACCCTGCTCTCCCGTCAGTTCGTATCCCACCACTTCGCTGGAAAACAGCATGATATAACAGCGACGCCGGTCGGCGAGGGCGACGCGCATCAGTGCCAGGCAAAACGCTTTGGCACACTGTTCGTTAAAGCCGCCCATCGAACCGGAAGTATCTACGCAGACAATGAAGGGGCCGCGCGGCTGTTCGTCGAAATCCTGATGAACGACCGGACGCTGGCTGATTTTTTCGCGCCAGGATTCGCCGTGCAGGCGATAGGTAAGCAGCTGTTTCTCCACCAGCCGCCGGTAAAACTCATACTCCAGCTCGGTGATCCCAAGCGTCGCCAGCTCTGTTGGCAGCAGGCGCAGGATGTCATCACTTTGCTGTAAACCGTCGACCTGTTCCGGCACGGTTGCCGGTTCGCGAACCAGCGTGCGGAAGGTTTCCATTGGCGCGTCTTTTTTTGGTACCGACTTCGCCTCCCGCGAACGGCCAAGCTGCTCCGCGAGCTGCATCAGCTCGGGCTGCTGTGCCAGAAAATCGCCGTATTTAACGATCAACTGATAGTCGCCGCGCTGGATCTGCCCGGCGCTCATATCCCAAAGCCTTCCGGCGGCGTTTTCGTTCTCCACCAGCACTTGCTCCAGCTGGCCGCTCAGCGTCATCCGCTCCTGAACTTCACTGAGCAGCTGATCGCGCTCCTCCTCCAGCAACTGCTGGTTGAGCGACGTGGTCTGCACCACCAGACTGAGCCGCCATCGCTGCAGGAAAAGCGTATGCAGCGCCGGAGTAAAGGTGGCGTTGTCCGAGACCAGCTTGCGGGCCTGGGCGGCGTACGGGGAGTGCACTTTATCTAGCAGCGTCAGGATCTGGGGAAGCTGAACGATAAATTGCGGTGTGGATAACCGCTGGCACTGCTGGTAGCAGGCCACTTCTTCCGTAAGCTCTGGCGGGACTTCGGTCTCTTTTAGCCGCTGGCGCAGGCTATCTCGCCAGCGCGGGATATCGTCGGTGACGGCTTTTTTAATGCGCGGAAACTTTTCAAAGAATGCGGCCAGCTGGGGAGAGGCGAGTAAGGTCAGGACGACCTCTTCAATCAGCCCCTCTTCACCAACCGCCAGCATCACATTGAGCGTATCCAGCGTTAGCATTGACGCGCCTGTTTGATCTGCGCGCTGACATCCTGCAGGCTGGCTTCGATGCGACCCAACCAGTCGCTATGTATAAAGAGGCATTTTTGCTGTTCGCTGAAGCGCGTGTGCTGCTGATGCCACTCCGTATCCAGCGCGTCAAGCTGCTGTTTTATCTCTTCCGGCACGTTATCCGAGGCATTTCCCGGCAGGGCGAGGCGTGAACCCTGCAGGCTCACATCGCGGATCACCAGATGCATGCTGGTATCCACTTCCAGGTTCAGCACCTGGGCAAAGCCGATGCCGTTGAGTTTTCCACGGATTTCGCCATTTTTATCCAGCCACTGCGACAGCGCTTCGCGCTCAATGGTGATGTGAACCACCTGCATATCGTGCAGTTTTAACGGCTGCTGGAGTAAGAGCGTCAGGGTCGTGTCCGTCAGCTCTGTGGGCAACTCGTAGTGCGGTTTACGTGAGAACATCCCGCCGAGACGGCTCACCTTCAGTGCCGTTTTGTCGCTTTGCTGCTGCTGAAGCTGGATGCGTCGCTGGGTGATGGCGCCCAGCTGGTTGAGCATTGCCTGCTGCCCCCACGCGTGTCCGGTCATCAAAACGTCCAGCTGCTGTTCCATCAGGTGCATCCCTTCCGCATCGTGCCACAGGCAGTCTTTCAGCAGGATAAGATCGATGGGGGCGACGGAATCCCGGCCGCTGAACAAAGCACTGGACTGTAACAGGCGGATCGCCTTTTTCCAGCGCCGATCCGAGACATACGGCGCGGCCGGCAATAAATCCAGCTGCTGGCGCAGCATAAAGATCAGTTCAAAAACGGCGTCCGGCAGTTTGATTTTGCCGATATCCTGTTGCCACTGCTGGTACTCGTCGTCAGTCACCTGTAATGACGGCGCCACCGGGTTTTCATTTTCGTCCTGCTGGCTCACCAGCATCGAGCGGAAATTCGACTTGTCCTGCACTTTATCCAGCCACAGGCGAATCAGCATGCGGTCATACAGCGCTTCAAGGCTGCTGTCGGCTTCAGGCAGTTCGTTGGACGCTGCCACCAGCAGGCGCATCGGGATTTTTTCTTCATAAGCGCCGTTACGAAAGCGACGTTCGTTGATGGCGGTAAGCAGGGTGTTCAGGATCGCCGGGCCAGCTTTCCAGATCTCATCCAGAAAGACAATTTCAGCCTCGGGCAGATACCCTGCCGTTAATCGTTGATAGCGACCTTCATCTTTCAGGGCCTGAATGGAAAGCGGGCCAAAAACCTCTTCCGGAGTGGAGAAACGGGTCATCAGATATTCAAAGGCGCGCGCATTCTGGAAGGCAAATTTCAGTCGACGCGCAATCAGGCTTTTGGCGATGCCGGGCGGGCCGAGCAGGAACACACTTTCGCCGCTGAGCGCCGCCAGCAAACAGAGCCTGATCGCATGGCTTCGTTCGAAAAGGCCTTTCTCCAGCGCACCGCTGAGACGGGAAATTCTTTCTGCTAATAAATGTGAGTGAGCCATAATTGTGTTGCGTCCTTTCGGCGTCGTCGCAGCTAATTGATGCGAGTATAGACGTTTCAGCATGGGCTGGTAATAGACTGAAGTGCGGCGTTATTTTCTTTGCGCTACATTAATAGGGTTGCATTTAGGGGTACGATCTTGCGATTAATCGTGCATACTGTGCGCCTTTTTGTGGGCCAAGGGACTAAGCACACATTTGTTATACAACGAAAAGACTAGTCTATGAGCACTGATAATAAGCAATCATTAAGCGCTATAACGCTTGCGGCCATTGGGGTTGTGTACGGTGATATCGGTACCAGCCCGCTCTATACGCTTCGCGAATGTCTGTCCGGTCAGTTTGGTTTTGGTGTTGAACGTGACGCCGTTTTTGGCTTTTTGTCACTCATCTTTTGGCTGCTGATCCTGGTGGTTTCCGTTAAGTATCTCTCCTTTGTCATGCGCGCGGATAACGCCGGTGAGGGCGGGATCCTGACCCTCATGTCGCTTGCCGGGCGTAATACATCGGCAAAAATGACCTCGTTCCTGGTGATTATCGGCCTGATCGGTGGCAGCTTCTTCTATGGAGAAGTGGTGATTACCCCGGCGATTTCGGTGCTCTCAGCAATTGAGGGGCTGGAGATTATTGCGCCGCAGCTGGATACGTGGGTCGTTCCGCTCGCCATCATTGTGCTGACGCTGCTGTTTGCTATTCAGAAGCACGGTACGGGGCTGGTGGGGAAACTCTTTGCACCCATTATGCTGGCATGGTTCCTGATTCTGGCGGCACTCGGTCTGCGCAGTATTATCGCCAATCCGGAAGTGCTGCAGGCGCTGAACCCGATGTGGGCGGTCCACTTCTTCCTGGAATACAAAACGGTTTCGTTCGTCGCGCTGGGCGCCGTGGTGCTGTCGATCACCGGTGTGGAAGCGCTGTATGCGGATATGGGTCACTTCGGTAAGCTGCCGATTCGCCTTGCCTGGTTCACCGTGGTTCTGCCGTCTTTGGTGCTGAACTATTTCGGTCAGGGCGCGCTGCTGCTCAAACATCCGGAAGCGATCAAGAACCCGTTCTTCCTGCTGGCGCCTGACTGGGCGCTGGTGCCGATGCTTATCCTTGCCACTCTGGCGACGGTCATTGCCTCTCAGGCGGTAATTTCCGGCGTCTTCTCCCTGACGCGCCAGGCGGTTCGTCTGGGCTATCTGTCGCCGATGCGCATCATTCATACCTCGGAGATGGAGTCTGGCCAGATCTACATTCCGTTCATCAACTGGCTGCTCTACTTTGCCGTGGTGATCGTGATTGTCAGCTTCGAGCACTCCAGCAACCTGGCCGCGGCGTACGGTATTGCGGTGACGGGTACGATGGTGCTGACTTCGATTCTCTCGACCACTGTGGCGTACCGGAACTGGCACTGGAATAAATTCCTGGTTGCGCTGATTCTGGTGGGCTTCCTCTGCATCGATGTACCGCTGTTCTCAGCAAACCTCGACAAAATTGTCTCCGGCGGCTGGCTGCCGTTGACCCTGGGGCTGGTGATGTTCCTGGTGATGACCACCTGGAAGAGCGAGCGCTTCCGCCTGCTGCGACGTATGCACGAGCACGGTAACTCTCTGGAAGCGATGATTGCCTCGCTGGAGAAATCTCCGCCGGTGCGCGTGCCTGGCACCGCAGTTTATATGTCACGGGCGCTGAACGTGATTCCGTTTGCCCTGATGCACAACCTCAAGCACAACAAAGTGCTGCACGAGCGCGTGATCCTGCTGACGCTGAGAACCGAAGATGCGCCATACGTCCACAACGTGCGCCGTGTGCAGATCGAACAGCTTTCTCCGACCTTCTGGCGCGTGGTGGCGAGTTACGGCTGGCGCGAAACGCCGAACGTGGAAGAGGTATTCCACCGCTGTGGTCTGGAAGGGCTGAGCTGTCGAATGATGGAAACCTCGTTCTTTATGTCGCACGAGTCGCTGATTGTCGGCAAACGCCCGTGGTATCTGCGTCTGCGCGGCAAGCTGTACCTCATCCTGCAGCGTAACGCCCTGCGCGCACCTGACCAGTTTGAAATCCCGCCTAACCGCGTGATTGAATTAGGGACGCAGGTCGAGATTTAACCTCCGCAACACCTTCTCCCGGTGACGCTTCGCTTGCACGGCCCTACGAAACTGTAGGCCAGATAAGCGAGGCGCCACTAGGTAAAACACTCCTTAAAATGCCCCCACATTTCACTTAGCGAAACGTTTCGACGTTGATCACAATTCTGTTACGTCATGATGGTTTTCTGAACACTCTTGCGGCTACACTTCTTTTAGCGAAACGTTTCGCTAGTGGAGCAAGAAAATGAAGAAAGGCACGGTACTCAATTCTGAAATCTCATCGGTTATTTCCCGTCTTGGGCATACCGATACGCTGGTGGTTTGCGATGCAGGCTTACCGGTTCCGCGCAGCACAACCCGTATTGATATGGCGTTAACGCAGGGCGTGCCCTCGTTTATGCAGGTACTGGGTGTGGTGACGTCGGAGATGCAGGTTGAGGCGGCCATTCTCGCGACGGAGATCAAACAACATAATCCGCAACTCCACGAAACGTTGCTCAGCCATATTGAGCAACTGCAACAACACCAGGGAAACACCATAGAAATTCGTTACACAACGCACGAGCAATTCAAACAACAAACCGCAGACAGTCAGGCGGTGATTCGCAGCGGGGAGTGTTCCCCGTATGCGAATATCATTCTCTGTGCTGGCGTCACGTTCTGAGGCCATCATGGACGCATTATTGCAACTCAAAGGGATCGATAAATCGTTCCCGGGCGTAAAAGCCCTCTCCGGCGCCGCGTTAAACGTTTACTCCGGGCGCGTTATGGCGCTGGTGGGTGAAAACGGCGCTGGCAAATCCACGATGATGAAAGTGCTCACCGGCATTTATGCCCGTGACGCCGGAACGCTGCTGTGGCTGGGGAAAGAGACGACCTTCACCGGACCTAAATCCTCTCAGGAAGCCGGGATTGGCATTATCCACCAGGAGCTGAACCTGATCCCGCAGCTCACCATTGCGGAAAACATCTTCCTGGGCCGTGAATTCGTTAATCGCTTTGGCAAAATCGACTGGAAAAAGATGTACGCCGAAGCCGATCTTTTGCTGGCGAAGCTGAATCTGCGCTTTAAAAGCGACCGTCTGGTAGGCGACTTGTCTATTGGCGATCAGCAGATGGTGGAAATCGCCAAAGTGCTGAGCTTCGAGTCGAAAGTCATCGTTATGGATGAACCGACCGACGCCCTGACCGATACGGAAACCGAATCCCTGTTCCGCGTGATCCGCGAGCTGAAATCTCAGGGGCGCGGGATCGTCTATATATCCCACCGTATGAAAGAGATCTTCGAGATTTGCGATGACGTGACGGTATTCCGCGACGGGCAATTTATTGCCGAGCGCGAGGTCTCCTCGCTGACCGAAGATACACTGATTGAGATGATGGTGGGGCGCAAGCTGGAAGAACAGTATCCGCGTCTCGACAAAACGCCGGGCGCTGTCCGTCTGAAAGTCGACAATCTGTGTGGGCCGGGCGTAAACGATGTCTCCTTCACGCTGCGTCAGGGCGAAATCCTTGGCGTGGCCGGGCTGATGGGGGCCGGGCGTACCGAGCTGATGAAAGTGCTGTACGGCGCGCTGCCGCGCACCAGCGGTTACGTCACCCTCGACGGCCATGAAGTTGTCACCCGCTCTCCACAGGATGGGCTGGCGAACGGCATCGTCTATATCTCCGAAGACCGTAAGCGCGATGGCTTAGTGCTCGGGATGTCGGTGAAAGAGAATATGTCCCTGACGGCGCTGGGCTACTTCAGCCGCAGCGGCGGCAGCTTGAAGCACAAAGACGAACAGCAGGCGGTCAGTGATTTTATTCGCCTGTTTAACGTGAAAACGCCGTCGATGGAACAGGCAATCGGCCTGCTCTCCGGTGGTAATCAGCAAAAAGTGGCGATTGCCCGCGGTCTGATGACGCGTCCAAAAGTGCTGATCCTCGACGAGCCAACCCGTGGCGTTGACGTGGGCGCCAAGAAAGAGATTTATCAGCTGATCAACCAGTTCAAGGCTGACGGTCTGAGCATCATTCTGGTCTCTTCCGAGATGCCAGAAGTATTAGGCATGAGCGATCGCATTATCGTCATGCATGAAGGGCATCTCGGCGGTGAATTCACTCGCGAGCAGGCCACCCAGGAAGTTCTGATGGCTGCCGCTGTGGGCAAGCTTAATCGCGTGAATCAGGAGTAAGAAGATGACTACCCAGGCTGTTTCTGGTCGCCGCTATTTCACCAAGGCATGGCTGTTGGAACAAAAATCACTGATTGCGCTGCTGGTGCTGATCGCGATTGTGTCGACCATGAGCCCGAACTTTTTTACCGTCAATAACCTGTTCAATATTCTCCAGCAGACGTCCGTGAACGCCATTATGGCGGTCGGCATGACGCTGGTTATTCTGACGTCGGGGATCGACCTGTCCGTCGGTTCCCTGCTGGCGCTCACCGGCGCGGTAGCGGCTTCAATCGTAGGGTTTGAGGTTAACGCGCTGGTGGCTATCGCCGCTGCCCTGGCGTTAGGCGCCGCAGTGGGTGCAGTCACCGGGATGATTGTGGCTAAAGGCCGCGTACAGGCGTTTATCGCCACGCTGGTGATGATGCTGCTGCTGCGCGGTGTCACGATGGTGTACACCAACGGCAGCCCCGTGAATACCGGCTTTACCGATAACGCCGATCTGTTTGGCTGGTTTGGTATCGGTCGTCCGCTGGGTATCCCGACGCCGGTGTGGATTATGGGTATCGTCTTCCTGGCGGCCTGGTACATGCTGCACCACACGCGCCTCGGCCGCTATATCTATGCGCTGGGCGGTAACGAAGCGGCGACGCGTCTCTCCGGTATTAGCGTCAATAAAGTCAAAATTATCGTCTATTCCCTGTGCGGTTTGCTGGCATCGCTGGCAGGTATCATCGAAGTGGCGCGCCTCTCTTCTGCGCAGCCGACAGCGGGAACGGGCTATGAGCTGGATGCGATTGCCGCCGTGGTACTGGGGGGTACGAGCCTGGCGGGGGGTAAAGGTCGCATTGTTGGGACATTGATCGGCGCACTGATTCTTGGCTTCCTGAATAATGGTTTGAATTTGTTAGGTGTTTCCTCCTATTACCAGATGATCGTTAAAGCAGTGGTGATTTTGCTGGCGGTTCTGGTAGACAACAAAAAACAGTAACTGACGACACTACAGGACATCTCTGATATGAACATGAAAAAACTGGCTACCCTGGTTTCTGCTGTGGCACTGAGCGCGACCGTTAGTGCGAACGCAATGGCGAAAGACACCATCGCGCTGGTCATCTCGACCCTGAATAACCCGTTCTTCGTTTCCCTGAAGGATGGTGCGCAGAAAGAAGCCGACAAACTGGGTTATAACCTGGTGGTTCTAGACTCTCAGAACAACCCGGCGAAAGAGCTGGCTAACGTTCAGGACTTAACCGTTCGTGGCACCAAAATCCTGCTGATCAACCCAACCGACTCTGATGCGGTCGGTAACGCCGTGAAGATGGCCAACCAGGCGAAAATCCCGGTAATCACCCTTGACCGTGTGGCGACAAAAGGTGACGTCGTTAGCCATATCGCGTCTGATAACGTGCTGGGCGGTAAAATCGCGGGTGATTACATCGCGAAGAAAGCAGGCGAAGGCGCCAAAGTGATCGAACTGCAGGGTATCGCAGGGACATCCGCAGCGCGTGAGCGTGGCGAAGGTTTCCAGCAAGCCGTGGCAGCCCACAAATTTAACGTCCTGGCCAGCCAGCCTGCTGACTTCGACCGTACTAAAGGCCTGAACGTTATGCAGAACCTGCTGACGGCGCACCCTGAAGTGCAGGCTGTCTTCGCACAGAACGATGAAATGGCACTCGGCGCGCTGCGTGCGCTGCAGACTGCCGGTAAATCGGATGTGATGGTGGTTGGTTTTGACGGCACGCCAGACGGTGAGAAAGCCGTAAATGATGGCAAACTGGCGGCAACCATCGCGCAGCTGCCTGAGCAGATTGGTGCGACGGGTGTTCAGACTGCGGATAAAGTGCTGAAGGGCGAGAAAGTCCAGGCGAAATATCCGGTTGACCTGAAGCTGGTCGTCAAGCAGTAATAGGCGATTCAGGCGGTCGTCTGACGGCCTGAGGGACTACAAATAAAGAAAAGTGTGGCATACGCCACCGGGTAAAACCGGTGGCGATCTTTACTGGACAGCTTAAACATGAAAACCGCAGTTAATCTCGTCGTCCTTGGCAGTATTAATGCCGATCACATTCTTAACCTTGATGCTTTCCCCACGCCTGGCGAAACCGTCACCGGTAATCAGTATCAGGTGGCTTTCGGCGGTAAAGGCGCGAACCAGGCGGTGGCCGCCGGTCGCAGCGGCGCTAATATTGCATTTATCGCCTGTACCGGCGATGACGATACGGGCGAGCGCGTGCGTAAACAGCTGGAGAGCGACCATATCGATATCTCACCCGTAAGTGTGGTGGGCGGGGAATCGACGGGCGTGGCGCTGATTTTTGTCAACGCAGAAGGTGAGAATGTCATCGGTATTCATGCGGGTGCCAATGCGGCACTGACCATCGAACGCGTTGAAGCGCAGCGAGAATTGATCTCCAGCGCCGAAGCGCTGCTGATGCAGCTCGAATCGCCGGTCGAAAGCGTGCTGGCGGCCGCGAAAATTGCACATGAAAATCATACCACTGTCGTACTTAACCCTGCTCCAGCGCGTCTATTATCAGACGAGTTGCTGGCGCTGGTGGACATCATCACCCCGAACGAAACGGAAGCCGAAAAGCTGACGGGCATTCGCGTGGAAAATGATGACGACGCGGCGCGTGCCGCTCAGGCGCTGCACGATAAAGGTATCGGTACGGTCATCATTACGCTCGGAAGCCGTGGCGTATGGGCGAGCGTCAACGGCGAAGGTCGTCGCGTTCCCGGCTTTAAGGTTAAAGCGATTGATACGATCGCGGCGGGAGATACCTTTAACGGTGCGCTGGTTACGGCGCTGCTGGAAGGTGGCTCGCTGGACAATGCCATCCGCTTCGCTCATGCCGCAGCCGCGATTGCGGTGACACGCAAAGGGGCACAGCCTTCCGTTCCATGGCGCAAAGAGATTGATGAATTTTTGAGTCAGCAGAGGTAACGCTTGGCCACAATGAAAGATGTCGCCCGCATGGCGGGCGTTTCTACTTCGACGGTTTCCCATGTCATCAATAACGATCGCTTTGTCAGCGAGGCGATACGGGAAAAAGTCGACGCTGCCATTAAAGACCTCAACTACGCTCCTTCGGCGCTCGCGCGCAGTCTTAAGCTTAATCAGACGCACACCATCGGCATGCTGATCACCGCCAGTACTAACCCGTTCTATTCAGAGCTGGTGCGCGGCGTTGAGCGTAGCTGCTTTGAGCGTGGTTACAGCCTGGTGCTGTGTAACACCGAGGGCGACGAACAGCGTATGAACCGTAATCTGGAAACGCTAATGCAAAAACGCGTCGATGGATTATTGCTGCTGTGTACCGAAACGCACCAGCCCTCCAAAGAGATCATGCAGCGCTATCCCTCCGTTCCAACGGTGATGATGGACTGGGCGCCCTTCGACGGGACCAGCGATCTGATTCAGGATAACTCGCTGCTGGGCGGGGATATGGCGACGCAGCATTTGATTGATAAAGGCTACAGCCGCATCGCCTGCATTACCGGGCCGCTGGATAAAACTCCGGCGCGTTTACGTCTTGAGGGATTTCTCGCTGCTATGGAACGCGCGGGGCTGCCCGTTCCGGACGGATATCGCATCACCGGCGATTTTGAATTTAACGGTGGTTTTGAGGCGATGCAAAAACTGCTGGCGCAGGACGTGCGTCCGCAGGCGGTATTTATCGGTAACGATGCGATGGCTTTTGGTGCGTATCAGGCGTTGTATCAGGCGGGATTACGCGTTCCCCAGGATATGGCGGTGATTGGTTACGATGATATCGAGCTGGCTCAGTATATGACGCCGCCGCTGACCACCATTCATCAGCCGAAAGATGAGCTGGGCGAGCTGGCGATCGATGTGTTGATTCATCGTATGGCACAGCCCGCACTTCAGCAGCAACGTTTGCAGCTTACTCCTGTTCTGATGGAACGCGGTTCTGTTTCGGCTGGTGGCGATCTTTAATCAGATTGCGCCCATCTTTGGGTTTGAGCAGCATGAACACCAGCGCCGAGACCACCGTCAGTGCGCCCATCGTGATAAAGGTGTAATGGAACTGCTCAACCGTGTTCGTCCCTTCCATCCCTTCATAGACGCGCAGCACCGCTGCGCTCACCGCCACGCCTAAACTGATCGACAGCTGCTGCGTCACAGCCAGTACGCTGTTGCCGCCACTGGCATTTTCGTCGGTGAGATCCGCGAGGCTGATGGTATTCATCGACGTAAACTGGATAGACATCGCCATGCCCAGGATAAAGAGCGGGAGCAGCAGCATCCACGCCGGGAAGGCGGCGGACTGAAGCGAAAACTGCGCAATCATTAGACCGATAAAGACCGTGACACCCACCAGCGTTTTACGATAGCCCAGCCGACGCAAAATCTGCGTCACCATCGATTTCGCCAGAATTGACCCGACGGCGGTCGGGGCCATCATGCACCCGGCTATCAGCGCCGGATAGCCAAACCCTACCTGCAGCATCAGCGGCATCAGGAAGGGCACGCAGCCGGTACCCAGACGCGAAGCGATGTTTCCGGCAATCCCCACCGAGAAAGTTCGGGTTTTGAACAGCAGCAATGAAATCAGCGGCGTCGGATGACGACGCGCGTGACGTATATAGAGAAGGAAAAGCAGGATGCCGCTCAGAATGATAGAAAGGGCGATCCAGGTGGCGACGATTTTCTCGCCAAATAACTCCATGCCGGTGGAGAACAACACCAGGCTCAGGCCGAACAGGAAAAAGCCGCCCATATCAAAGCTGCGTTTTGGCGTGGTGAAGTTCGGCATATATTTGCGGGCGTAGCAAAGGCCTGCCACGCCAATCGGAATATTGATGAGGAATATCCAGTGCCAGCTCGCCCAGGTGACCAGCACGCCGCCAAGAACCGGCCCGAGAATGGGGCCGACCAGACCGGGCATGGTCACAAAGTTCAGTACCGGTAAAAGCTCGCTGCGCGGGTAAGCACGTAACAGCGCCAGGCGTGCGACCGGCATCATCATTGCGCCGCCGATGCCCTGCAGGATACGGAAGACAACCAGCTCCGCCAGGGATGTCGAAAGTGCACAGGCCAGCGAACCGAGCGTAAACAGAGTGACGGCGAGCATAAAGATTCGACGTGTACCGAAGCGGTCCGCCAGCCAGCCGCTGACCGGGATCAGCATCGCGACGGTCAGCGTATAGCTGATGATGGCGGATTGCATCGCCAACGGGGAGCGGTTGAGACTTTCGGCAATGGCCGGGAGGGCCGTGTTAAGAATGGTGGCATCCAGCGCCTGCATAAAGAAAGCCATTGCCGCAATCCATGGCAATCCCGCCATGCTGCGTGCTTTTTTCTCAGTCATTGATTGTCCGGTTGTTGGTGTGGTGTTGCTAATAAAACCTGGCAGGCGAGTAAAGCGCGCTGTCCGTCGCTCTCCTGAATGGCATCGACAATGGCCTGGTGCTGGTCCAGCTTCACCACGTCATTCTGAGTAATAGAAGCAAAGTAGGTGTGATACACCGAATGGAACAGGGAGGCAAAGGAGGTCAGGAAAGGGTTTCCGCTCATCGCGTAAATTTGCTCGTGCCAGGACATATCCACTTCAATCCAGCGCTGGCGGTTGAAATGCTGCTTCAGGAAGGTCATTTCGTCCATCAACGTATTAAGCTGCGCTTTTTGCTCGGCGCTGCCTTGCACAGCGGCGAGCAGACATGCCTGAGGTTCGAGGCTGCCACGCATAACCAGGAAATGCTCCACAACCTGATGGAAGTTCTCTTCGGTCATCCACCACGAGAGCAGCTCCTGGTCGAGGAAGTTCCAGTTGCTCTGAGGCATCACGCGAGTTCCGATGCGTGGGCGCGGAAGCACCATGCCTTTCGCGGTTAAGGTTTTTACCGCTTCACGCACGGCGGTACGGCTCACGCCAAACTGTTCACCCAGCTCCATTTCACCGGGAAGAATGCTTCCGGGCATATATTTTCCTGCCAGAATGCGTTGGGCCAGTTTCTCTGCCAGCACGTAAGAGAGGTTTTTTTGGGCGGCCAGCTGTTGCGCGCTTAAGGGCATCGCTCTTATTCCTTAATAGTACATGCTGTTAAGTATGCCATCAGGCGTGTGTTTGTGACTGCAAAAACAGCAAATAGGACAGTTTGTGGCTTGTTAACCAGCGTTTTGGCGAAAAAAGATACGGTCAGAAAGTTTTTTTACATTTCCTCTTGTCACCTCAGAATAACTCCCTATAATGCGCCTCCACTGACACGGAACAACGGCACGCAAGCCGCCGGGACAGAAGGGGTTCAGCGATGAACGCCGACAGCGAAAAGCGAAATTAAACGCTTGACTCTGAATGAGGAAAACGTATTATACGGGACCTCGCAACGGTGAGCGAAAGCCGCGTTGCACTGCTCTTTAACAATTTATCAGACAATCTGTGTGGGCACTCAAAGTGACATGGATTCTAAACGTCGCAAGACGCTAAATGAATACCAAAGTCTCTGAGTGAACATACGTAATTCATTACGAAGTTTAATTCACGAGCATCAAACTTAAATTGAAGAGTTTGATCATGGCTCAGATTGAACGCTGGCGGCAGGCC
>Ga0209281_1000088_pt1 | contig 245908 bp, 222 predicted proteins | sample MedtruBG_FD_187514 | JGI IMG/M metagenome (GOLD analysis project Ga0209281, IMG submission 187514) | Root nodule microbial communities of legume samples collected from California, USA - Medicago truncatula BG (SPAdes) (version 2) | ecosystem: Host-associated > Plants > Roots > Nodule | place...
ATTAGACAGTTAACTCTCATGCAACCCACATTTCAATTACTCAAAATGCAGTTTTGAACGGGAATATGCTCAATGACTAGCATAGTTTCTTTACGAAACACTATTATTTAGCGACTTCTTGTCGCACTTTAGGATTATGAATTAAGGATGCTGCAATTTCACATCTCATTCTTTGTCCTAAACTTAACTGACGCGTTGGTGTTTTTATTATGTCTCCTATATTAAGCAGTTCTGTAAGCTCCTTAATATTCTTTTTATATTGATTTTCAGGCACCTTATAAATATCCTTTATAAGACTAAATGAGTCTACTACAGGTACGTCCCACCAAAGCTGAGATCTTTGTCCAAAGACTACACCTATATCCCGTACATGATTAATTCTATCTTTCCAAGGAGTTCTTCCGTTAATAATACATTGTCCTTTATCCGGATTTAATATACCACTCATAATCTTTATAGTAGTACTTTTCCCAGCTCCATTTGGCCCGATATATCCAACCATTTCGCCATCCTCAATATTAAAAGATACATTATCGAGAGCTTGTATTGTTTCATACCTTCTATTAAATAAAGATTTTACAGCTTCACCAAGCCCTTGATTTCTTTTGTAAACTTTAAATGTTTTCGATAGATTTTTAACTTCTATCATTATAATAACACCTCCTTGATTTATTTGGTGATAATGCTTATGAATTATACCATATTTTATCTAAATTTTAAAGTTACTTCATATTTTGTCATAGTATAATTTAGATTGTTGCAAATTTTATGTAAGTTCTACAAAAAAATCATGCATAAAGCGTAAAAAATACGTTTTTATGCATGATTTTTATTTATGAAAACTTATAAATATCCCCATCACCAAATTCTTTAAAAATAAATTAAATCTTCTTCTAGTTTTTCTATTAATTTATAATCATTAACTGCTATAAAAGGAATATATCTTTGTTGCTGCTCTATAAACTTCTTAGAAATTATACCTTCAATTTCAACCCACTTTTTGCCTTCAATCTTAGCAGGCTTCTTAGTTTGACATAAAAGTCCTAAAAAAGAAATATCATCTTCACAACAAGTCATTGCATTTCTGCCAAAGGCGAAAATATTTTTAGGATATTTAGGATTTGTTCCTGCAATCCCTCTCACTTTTATACTTTTCCCTTCATATTTCTCTGGTGTTTCTGTTACATCTAAATACCATACACCAAAATCATAATCGTTGAATTCAATTACAGGAGCATTTATATCAAAAGGTAACTCTAGTGGTGTATCATCAATTTCGCCACTTTTTAATTCAAAAATCATGTTTGCTTTTGCATTAAGAGCTTTTACACTATTTCTAAATTTTAATTTATTTGTATTTTCGCTGCAGCGATTAAATATGATTAAATCTGAATCTTTAAATTGATCTATTAATAAAGATTTCATGTTATTCATATAAGATTCAAAAGTAGACGCATCAATGGGTGTTATAACTTGCGCTATTTCCCAGCCTTCAGGAAACTCTATATTACCTATAATGTCATGTTCCCACATACCATTGTATTCTATTATGATTTTACTTGGTTTATGTTCTTTATTACATTCCATTAAAAATGAATTAGTAAAGTCTTCTTTGCTTTTAACGCTAACCAACGTCACATTATTTTTATTTAAAAAGCTATCTTCATATTCTTCTATACCATTTTCACAGACAATTAAAGTAATATTTTCTCCCTCCACAAATTCTGGATCATTAAATATTTCTTTAACAAAAGTAGACTTTCCACTTTCTAGAAAACCGGTAATAAGAAAAACTGGTACATCTTTCATAAATTCGTTCCTTCCTTTTTCTAATTGTATCTGTTGTAATTTTAATTCTTAAAAAATTAAGTCACCATAACTAATTTTAATGAAGATTATTTTTGCAATATATATACGTCGTATTCTATAATTCTTGCTCTATATTAAATAATTTTTCTATTTTGCTTTTATTAAGATTTGTGCCTATAACGCATAATTTCCCTGTATAATCAGAACCGCCATCGCGTACTTCATATTCTCCTGGCACTAAATCAAAATTAATCCAGCCACCTTCTTTTGAAGATATTATACCCTTTGCACGTAATATAACTCCATATTCAGAGGATTCTGCTAAAACTTTTAATATATCATTTATTTCTTCTTTAGAATATTTTTTAGCAGTTTCTATACCCCAGCTTGTAAATACATCATCTGCATGATTATGATCACAGTGATGATCATGTTCATTTCTGCAATCACATTTATTCTTGTGATTATGTGCCTTATGTTCATCACAGCTGCATTCTTTCTCATGATTATGCTTATTATCATTACAACTACAGTCTTCATCATGGTGGTGTTCACTATTGCAGCTATCCCCTTTGTCGTGATGGTGGCAATCACATTCTTCATTATTATGATGATGTCCATTGTTCTCTTTTGTTTCATTTAATAATTCTTTTTCAAGTGAATTTCCTTTTTCCATTGCTAAAAGAATTTGTTTACCATTAATGTCTTCCCAATTTGTTGTTACTATAGCTGCTTTTTTATTATGTTTTCTTATTTGAGACACACATAATTCTAACTTTTCTTCTGAAAGCTTTTGTGAACGGCTTAAAATAATAGTATTTGCATTTTCAATTTGATTATTAAAAAATTCTCCAAAGTTCTCCATATACATTTTACACTTTATGACATCAACAACTGCAACAAAACTATTAAGTGAAATATCAACTTCATCTTTTACCTTTTCTACTGCTTTAATAACATCTGATAACTTCCCTACCCCTGATGGTTCTATTATTATACGCTCTGGTGAATATTTAGCTATAGCTTCCTTAAGGGCAACTCCAAAATCGCCTACTAAAGAACAGCAGATACAGCCTGAGTTCATTTCAGTAATTTCAATTCCTGAATTATTTAAAAATCCGCTATCAATTCCTATTTCACCAAATTCATTTTCAATTAACATAAGTTTTTCACCTACAAAGGCTTCTTGTATTAACTTCTTAATTAAAGTAGTTTTCCCTGCCCCAAGGAATCCTGAAATTATATCTATTTTTGTCATATGTCTTTCTTAATGGGCAGTAATATAATTTGTACTAGACCCACTAAAGTATTCACTTCCTTTCTATTTATATATTTTATATACCTGATTAATTAGTTAATTTTCACTTATATCTCAGCACCATTTTCAATCAATATCTTTTCAATATACTTGTTTTTGCATAAATAAAGTGGTGTATGTCCTAAGTTATTTCTTGAATTTATATCAAATCCAATAGAAATAAGTACTTTTAAAAACTCTTCAAAAGTTCCAGTAGTATAGTTTAAATAATCATCATGTAAAACAGTATTTTTATATTTATCAGTATGATTAACATCCGCTCCATATTTCACAAGAAGATTCAAAAGTTCTACAGAATAGCTAAAATTGCAGTAAAATACAGGAGTTTTCCCTGCTATATTCTCAACATTTACTTTAGCTCCTCTATCTAACAATAATTGAACGATATCCATTTTAGGATTTATTCTTGCACATATTCTATGTAAAGGTGTCTCTTGTAAATAACTTTGACAACTGTTAATGTCTGCACCACTATTTATCAAGAATCCTATTACTTCAAAATAATTATTTTCACAATTATCTATAGCAAAATGAAGCAGACTCTTACCGTCATATCTTCCATTAATATCTGCTCCATTTGTTATGGAACTTTTAAGTTCATCTAAATTCCCTTGTTCTATTATTAAGGAAATAGACTTTTCTCTTGGACCAAATAAAATATCATAAATTTTCATATTAATTTACGCCTCCAAACTCTCTTTAAAATCTAAATTATAGAAATTATTGAGAATAGTTCCCATTCATATATTCCACTTTTATCCTACGCTTAAAACTTAACACTGTCAATAATGGTTTTGCCAAATAGTATTGACCATAATCAAGTTTATTATAAAAATTACTCCTTAAATAATTTATATTATTAATTTTTTAAAAGTATTTGAAATTATTTATCTTAAGTATAAAAGCATCTAACCCTCAAATTCAAATTCTCTATACAATTTCCAAGTTCCTTCTTCCCATCTATAAATTGTAACATTATCAAAAAAACATTGAAATTCACAAGGATATTGCTGAACATAATTCCAGACCTTATTATATAAAAACTTTAATTTTTTTGATGCTAATGTAACATGAAAAATTTTATTTTTACCATCTTTCTCTTCAAAATTAATGTATGCTATTGTACTCATATTATCAATTAATTTATCATGAACAGCTTTAGCTTCCTGTGACATATTTACTTTCATATACACTACCCTGTCATCAAAATGATCATACCCCTCAATAGTAAAAGGTTCAGCTTTAACATTCTTAGTAAACTTTTCAAGAACATCATTTAGTTCATTGATTTCTCCCTTATGTTCAAATGGTGCATTTATGGTGAAATGAGCTGGCAGTTTAGAGGATTTTGCATTTAAATTTTTTAATAATTCTTTTCTCAAATTGTTGTTAAAATCTCCTACTGCACCTTTTACCACACATACTATTACATATCTCATAATTATTCTCCTTACTTCAAATAACTCTATTTATTTGTTTATTTATTTTATCTAATAAACTTAATTTTAAATAATATTTTCTCCATATTTTAGAAAATCAATCCTAATTAATTTTTAATTAAAGAGGATATGTATTAATGAATATAGAATTACACATATTATATAAGAATTTAATATATATATGTTGTAAAGTAAATCTGAATTTAAGCTAATTTCTTTAATTTATTTTTACAGTAAATTAAAACTGAAGCATATATCAAATTTAATTATTATAATTCCAAGAAATATTTCTTTTAACTGTCCACATTTTTAATAAGGAGTGATTATTATGCTTGAATTTAAAGAAGATATCCAGAAATTTTATTTAGGTGATAATTCACAAAATCCAAAAGCTGAAGTAACTTATGTAAATTGTAATGAAGACACCATTTTAATCAATCATACCTTTGTATCCAATGAACTACGAGGACAAAATATAGGTAAGGAATTAATTAAAAGAGTAGTAGACTTTGCAAGAGAAAAAAACAAAAAAGTAATACCTCAATGTTCATTTGCAGAAAAAGAATTTATTGAAAATAAAGAATATGAAGATGTATTATTTAAAGAAAATATTTAAAGATGAATGGTAGATAATTTTATTTTCACACAAAATTATCTACCTTCTTTTTCATATGACTACATAAAAAAATTCAATTTTCAATAGAGTTGTTTAAGAAAAACAGAGCATTGCAGCTATTCCCATGATACTGCTGACTAATCCAACAGAAATAAATACAATACCTACGGTCTTTGTTACTTTTTCTCCCTCAATAAAGTATTTTTCAGGATTATTTATATCATACCTCACAATAACACTCTGCCCTACATAGTAGCGACATGGATTTGTTCCTGCAAAGTAGGTATTCTTAATATATACTCCACTAGCATAAAATTCTAATACCGGCTTATAAAATACAGTTCTTCTAGAGCTATTTATACTATTAAATGATTTCTGCTTTTAAAATTTCTACAACACTAGCAAATGTAGTGCCTTTACAATTTTCTTCTCTCTTTCTTAAATATATTAGAGATCCTATTCCAATTGCAAAAAAGATTATTCCAACAAGAAAAAATACACCCAAAACTATCATTATAATTCCTCCAAATAAGTTACTTAAAAAGATTTAAATTCATCAATTATTTAACAATATCTAAATAGTCATATTCTTAAACCTCTGTTTTAAATTACCATCCAAGGATCTTCCTTATTTTCATTAAATAAAATACAACTTTTTATTGAATTTTCAATCATATCGCTAACTGCTTGATCAGTGTAAAATGCTGTGTGAGGAGTTATAATAACATTAGGGAAAGATTTTAATATTGATAAGTCTTTATTAATTAATATTTTTCCTTTTAAATCATTGTAATAAAGTCCTGCTTCATGCTCTATTACATCTAAAGCAGCTCCTCCCACTTTACCATTTTCAATTCCTTCAATAAAGTCATTTGTGTTTATAAGAGATCCTCTTGCAGTATTTATAATATAAACTCCATCCTTCATTTTACTTAACGAATCCTTATTTATCATATGGTAATTGCTATCTGTAGCTGGCATATGTAAAGTTATAATATCACTCTTTTTAAATAGGTATTCTAATTTAACATATTTGCCATAACTTCTAACCTCTTCTTGTTCATATATATCATGTGCTAATATGGTGCATCCAAAGCCTGAAAGATGTTTAATTACAGTTCTTCCAATCTTACCAGTTCCAATTACACCAACCGTTAGATTGGGCAATTCTTTTCCTTGAACACCAACTAAAGAATAATCCTGAGCATTGCTGCGTTCCATAATAAGCTTCATTTTTCTAGTTGCCATAAGCATCATCATAATTGTATAATCAGCTACACTATTTGGAGAGTATGTTGCATTTCCAACATGGATTCCAAGTTTTTTAGCTTCATTTAAATCTATATGATCATATCCAATAGTTCTTGTTGATATAAATTTAACTCCAAGCTCATGAAATTTTTTAATTAATTCACTATCTATTATTGTAGTAATTATACTTATACAACCAAAACCTTTAGCTAATTCTGCAGTCTCTATTCCAGGTGATTTTTCTGTTAAAACTACTTCTATATTATATTTTTCACTAAACTCCTTAAAAAATTCTGTTTCATCTTTTCTGTGACTATAAGCTAAGACTTTCATTTCTATACCCTCTTTGATAAAATATTTCATTTAATCCTATTATATCATTATTAAGATATATTTAGAAAATATTCAAATCAAAAAATAACCATCAAAATCAATATTTAAAATTTTGATGGTTTTATACTTTTCAATATATATATTGTAAAATAATCTACAATAAAATATATAATTATAGTTCAATTTATTAGGAGAATTAAAATGATTCCTTTTTTGATACTGGCAGTAATAATCCTGTTTTTGTTAAAACTGGTCTTATAGCATTATAAATAAAGTTTACTAATACTACAGATACTAATGCATTAATAGAAGTTGCAAATACACTCATCTTTGCCAATATAGCTGCAATTTGCTGAGGTTGTCCAAGAATGTATTGTTTATAGAAATATCCAACAATCGGATCAAAAATAACATTAAACCCTAACCCACAAATTGAGGCAATAATAGTCCATTTAGCTATATATTTTTTATCATTACTTTCATCTATTTTGGCAAATTTATGAGCAACTAATCCTGTTACTAAACCAATGCATAATTTTAAGACAAAAGTCTTTGGTGCTCCTATAGCATATGTAGGATCAATTAAATCTGATATTGTCATTCCTATAGCTCCTGAAAGTCCGCCATACCATCCCCCAAGAAGCAAAGCTGCTAATACACAAAAAGCATTTCCAATATGTAATGAAACTGCATCTCCTCCACCTACTGGTATCTTTATTGAAAGAAAGGTAAATGATACAAAGCATAATGCTGCAAGTAATCCTGTTTGAACTAATTTTAAAATCTTCGAATTATTATTTTCCATATAATATACCCCCTGTTAAATATTATTTTTATATGAAAATACTATGTTATTATAGCATCAGAAAAACATTGTAGCAATTGTACGGGTACATACCTATTCATTTAAATTCTATTGTAAATTAGAATTTAATAAAATTAATAATTATAGATTTTCAAAGCAAAAAACCATGCATATAAAATGATTACTTTATTTCTGCATGGTTTTTAATAATTCTTTTTTTAAGCTAATTTTATAATATTATTCTTTCTTGCTTAATAATTTTTCAATTTCATCAGCAGGAAGTGGTTTGCTAAAATAATAACCTTGAATATAATCACAATCTCTTTCTTTCAGAACTGAAAGCTGTTCTTTTGTTTCTACCCCTTCTGCTACAACTTTTAACTCCAAACTGTGTGCCATTTGAATAATATTATTAATAATTGATTCTTCCTTTTGATTTGAAGTGATATTATCTATAAAAGATTTATCAATTTTCAAAGTATTTATTGGAATTTTTCTTAAATAGCTCAATGAGGAATATCCAGTACCAAAATCATCAAGTGCAATTCTAATGCCCATATCCATTAGTTTCTTTAATATGCTTATACTCGAATCAAGTGATTCCATAAGAACTGTTTCAGTAATTTCAAGTTCAAGAATCCTTGGATTAATAGAAGTCTTATTAATAATTTTTTTAATATTTTCTAAAAAATTTGCTTGCTGTAAATCAACTGAAGAAATATTAACACTTATACTTTTAAACTTATACCCTTCCCCTAACCATTTTACACTTTGTTTACAAGACTCTTCAATGACCCATTGGCCTAATTGAGTTATATATCCACATTCCTCAGCTATAGGAATAAACTCTAATGGAGATATAAATCCTAACTTTTTACTATTTAATCTAAGTAATGATTCAAATCCAAATATTTCATTATTTTTAGCATTATATTGAGGCTGATAATTAATGCTCAACTCATTATTTTCAATTGCTGTTCTAAGTATTCTTTCGATACGAGTCTTTCTCTCTAGTTTTAAATACATATCTTGATCAAATAATACAAATCGGTTCTTTCCTAGTTCTTTTGCTTTATACATAGCTGCATCTGCATTTTTCAAAATAGTATTTGAATCTATTCCATCCTTTGGATATAAAGCTATTCCTATGCTTACTGTAATATAAATCTGCTTTCCATCAATTTTACAAGCTTTATTAAATAACTTTAAAAAGTTTTTAGCATAAAATTTTACTTCTGATTCATTTGCATTAGGATGAAGTAATATAAATTCATCTCCACCTAACCTACATATGATATCTTCTTCAGGTATCCACTTTTCAATTTTTTTTGCTAAATATATTAATAGTTTGTCCCCATAATCATGGCCCATTGTATCATTTATATTTTTAAAATTATCTAAATCTATAAAAAATACAGCCCCCTCTACATTTTTACTTTTCACTAATTCTAATTGTTCATTTAAATTGTTGATAAATGAAGTTCTATTTGGAAGCTTAGTAAGAGAATCATAATAAGCCATAAATTTTATTTTTTCTTCTGAAAATTTTCTATATGATATATCTGTAATAGAACCTGCAAGCTTTATGGCCTTATTTTCAGAATCCCTTAAAGCCATTCCTCTAGCAAAAAGCCATACATAATCTCCATTATTTTTTTTAAATCTAAATTCTGATTTATAAACATCTATTAAATTATTAATATGATCTTCAAATTCTTTAAATGATCTTTCTACATCCTCTGGATGAATTTTTTCCTCCAGAAACCTTAATATATCAATATCTTTATTCAATTTATATCCTGTAATATCATATAATTTGTCCGACGCAAAAAATTTTCCTGTAACTAAATCTAATTCCCAAATTGAATCATTAACACATTCTAAAGCCAATTTGTATCTTTCTTCACTATTTCTCAGTGCTTCTTCATTAGAGGCTAGTTCATCATATTGGGCTCGAACTGCTTCTTCAGTTGCTAATAATTCTTCATATACAGCCGATAATTCATCATAATTTGAACTCAATTGCCCAATCATTAGGTTGAAAGATTCACCTAATTCACCTAATTCATCATTAGTATTAATATTTGCTTTAACTGACAAATCTCCCTTTCCAGCAGCATTCATTAAAGGAGTTAACTCTGTAATTGGTTTAGTTATCCTTTTTGTAACAATAAAACTAAAACCTGTTGCAAATAACAGTGAAAAAATAGTTATTACACTTATTAAATAACGAATTTCATCTACTTTATTTGTAAGTTCGCTCTTTTGAATAACTGATGCCATCTTCCAGCCTGTATAAGGAGAAGTGCAAACACTCACTAAAACCTCTTCTCCATTAATTATAGTTTCAAAATTTCCATTATCTTCATCTGTGAATTTGTTATAATTTTGAAAGGGATCTTTTAAATATCTATCTGTTTCTTTAGTTCCATTCTGAATACGTTTTAGATCTGAAATATTTTTAAAGTTTAAATTAGTATCAGGATGAGCTAATATTGTACCGTCTTTTAAGAAAAGAAATATATATCCACTATCGTTAACTTTAATATTTTTTATCATATCAGATAAATTTTTCAAACTTATATCAATGCCCATTACTCCCACAATATTTTCAGATGTATCTTTTATAGTAGTAGAAGCACTTATTATTACATTGTTACTATTATCAATTGCAGAAATATATGGATTTGAAATTACTACTTCATTAGGCTTTTCTAAAGCAGGACTGTACCATGGTCTCTCTCTAGGATCAAATTTACTTGCACTTAATCCATCTGGCCACTGAACATAACCTCCCCATTTAGTTCCAACATATACATAAGTTGTTCTTGGATGAGTTATCCCATAATTTTCAAGTTCATTATAAATAGTTCTTTCTATTCCAAGACTTTGTTTTGAATATTTTGGATTGGACTCAATGTTTGGTATGTTAAATAAAGCTGATATTGATTGATCAGTTTTTTTTATTTCATCAGAATTCCCTAAAAGTTCAGTATCTTCCTTTAGTTGCTTAATAATATTATAAAAATTATCATCTATAAGTAACATTTGAGACTTTGTATTTGAATATACATCATTTTTTAATGAATTATACATATAATTATAAGTAATTAGCGATATTGGAATCGACGTAACTAATATAATTGCTACAAAATATATAAATATTTTTAATCTAAAAGTAAGCCTCATATCTAACGCTCCTCAAATCTGCCATTTTATATGTTTGTGTGTTAATAATAAACTCTTAAAATATATCTAAAATTTACATTAATTTTAATATCCTCTATTTGAAAACGATTATAATTCTATTTAAAATACTAAGCCTTAATTATATATTTTACCATTTATTCCACCGTTTTTCAACATTTTTAGATATTAGTTTAGATAAAAAAATTAAAGTTATACCATTTATAAAGGATACTTAACTTTACATATAATTGTAATTTCAGTGTTATAAGTAATTAAAATGTTCTATTTACACCACCTCTATATATTTTAAGTATTTTCTCCTTTTTTTAATTCCTTACTTATGCTTCAATTTCTTTATATTTTCACATAATATACTATATATAAAACAAAAAATATGCTATAGGCCTATTATTAATATTAGCTTATAGCATATTTTTTTCCCTTTATAAGTTTTTTAATATAAATTAACCTTATCTAAGGACTATAATATTCAATTTACTTTATGACATAATAATACATCAGTACGCTTAATTTATAATTAGTAATAACAACTACGCTCCAATAGTTGCAAGGATTATTGCTTTGATAGAGTGCATACGATTTTCAGCTTCATCAAATACTACTGATTGCTTTCCTTCAAATACTTCATCTGTAACTTCTAATTCAGACAGTCCAAATTTTTCTCCTACATCTTTTCCAACTTTAGTTTTTAAATCATGATAAGCTGGTAAACAATGCATAAAAATTGCTTCTTTATTAGCATTATCCATGACAGCTTTATTCACTTGATATGGAAGTAATACTTTTAGTCTGCTTTCCCAAACTTCATCTGGTTCACCCATTGATACCCAAATATCAGTATAAATTACATCTGCATTTTTAGTTCCTGCTTTAACATCTTCGGTTAAAGTAATACTAGTTCCATTTTCTTTTGCAATTTCTGTGCACTTTTCTACTAATTCTTCATTGGGAAATAATTCTTTAGGTGCACATGCTGTGAAATTAAGTCCCATTTTTGCACAAGCTACCATTAAGGAATTTCCCATATTGTTTCTTGCATCACCCATGTAAACAAAATTAATTCCTTTTAATCTTCCAAACTTCTCTTCTATAGTTAAAAGATCTGCTATCATTTGAGTTGGATGGAATTCATCAGTTAATCCATTCCAAACAGGAACTCCAGCATATTTAGCTAATTCTTCAACAGTTTCTTGGCTAAAGCCCCTGTATTCTATTCCATCATACATTCTTCCAAGAACTCTTGCAGTATCAGTAACACTTTCCTTTTTACCCATTTGAGAACCTGCTGCATCTAAATATGTAACACCAAGGCCAAGATCACTTCCTGCCACTTCAAAGGAACATCTTGTTCTTGTAGATGTCTTTTCAAATAATAAAACTATATTCTTACCCCTTAATTTATCATGCAAAATCCCAGTTCTTTTTAATGTCTTTAATTCTTTAGATAAATCTATTAAATACCTTATTTCACTTGGTGTGAAATCTAATAATTTCAAAAAACTTCTTCCTCTTAAATTTACTGCCATTGTTACTCCCCTTTTCATTTCTAATAATTTAATTCTTAACTTTATATCGTTAAATATTACTTATCGCTGTTTATTAATTGTAACTAAAAAAATCACATTTATTTGTTTTATTATACCACAAATACGCTTTAATATAGAGATACAAATTACATTTGAATTTTAAAAATACTAATTATGTAATCTTCTTTTGGCAATACTTCAAATTTTTTATATAGTTTTTTATATATTATTAACAAATCTAATATTATTAATAAATGGTATGAAAAAATCCTTGCTCCATCGATTTATAGCACTATTAAACCATTCAAATTTATGAGCATTTTCTATATGAGTAGATATAAATAAAATTATTTGAAACACCATAAAGGTTTCAATATATTTTATTTCAACTTCTTCATTAATAATACTTTTATAACCTTTTAATATAAAGCTTTGCTGCTCAGGTTTATTAAAATGACTAAATAAAGACCCCAAATCCATATAATAATAACTATTACCACTTAATCCAAAATCAATTGGTGCTATTTCACCATCATCTCTAACAATTATATTTGATTTTGCTAAATCTGAATGTACTATCCCTTTTGATTTTTTCTGTAAATCTAATTGGTCTATGGAATTACAAATCTCATTAATTGCATGGTCAATAATTTCAAATTGATCACTTGAAAGGACTTTTAATTGTAATCCATCTATAAGCTTAAAGGCCATTCTTTTTAATAGCATTTTATCATATGAATACCGACTTATTTTTTTGCTTTCCGACCAAGCTTTTGAAAATTGATGAAATTTCCCAACCATTGCCCCTAACTTAAATAATATATGATCATTTAATTTTATATTGTCAATTGTATTTCCATCTATCCATGATAAAAGCGTGACAGGCGTTCCATCCTTTAATATAGTTACAAACTCTCCACCTTTATTTTTTATCGGTATTTGAACTCCTATTTTAGTATTCCTTCTAATAGAATTTAAAATATTTATTTCACCATTTAAATAATCAATAGAATGTTTATGGCTGTGAAAAATATCTAAAGAAAAATCTTCACTAGATTTATGTATCCTAATAACATATTGTTTATTTAATAACATATCTTTGATTTTATAAGTTTTATTTTCATTATGTCTTATAAATTCAGCTTGAGGCTGATTAATTTCATAATTACATAAAGCCTCTCTTAATAAATCATTCATTGTTTCCTCCTTTTACAGATTTTAGTTTAATATATGCTAATTATACCAAAATTAAAATAAACTAGTTACATTAAAATCATAACTAGTTACTAAATCAAACTTTTTTTGTAATTAAATGTTTAACACAACAAAAATAGAACTCAACCTTTCATCATAATTACTATCTTTAATTAAATCTTATTTGTAATATTTATAAAAGGATGTGATTTTTAATGCACATCCTTCTATAGTTTATTTCTTTTCTTAATCAATATCAATTCTATCTCTAGTGTTTCTGCTTCCAGTTGTTCCTCCTGTTCCAAATCCTCCGCTTGTTCCCATACCGCCTCCGGTTGTTCCTCCTGTTCCAAATCCTCCGCTTGTTCCCATGTCTCCTGCGGTTGTTCCTCCTGTTCCAAATCCTCCGCTTGTTCCCATGCCTCCTGCGGTTGTTCCTCCTGTTCCAACGCCTCCACCAGTTCCTGTACCTCCTGTTGTTGTTCCTCCTTGCAACATTTTTGCTACACCTGTGTTTTGCCATTCTTGAACTTGATTAATAGCTTCTTGCGGAGTTCTTCCCAATCCCACTAATACACCCATTAAGATAATTTTCTGATATACTCTTTGTAAATTCATTCCTTGACTAGGCTCTCTTAATGCATAGGTAACCAATGGTACTGTATATCTAATCCAATCATCAGGCGTAAATTTAGATGTATCTTGCTGCCTTATTAATCTATTCATAGATGTATTTAATCCACCATTCATATACTCATTATCCACAAGTATACCAACCTTAGGTGCATTAGTAAGAATATCAATTATTCCATGACAACTATTAAACTGCTCGGATAAATCTTGGCCTGCAGTAAGTCCGAAATGTTTCCCTGTTCTCCAGGCTGGTAATTTACTTACATCATAAACTACTCCTTCTGTAGCTACATAAGCTGGATTTCCATTTTCTCCATTGTACTTTTCTAATTCTTCTAATGTAAATTCTTTTTCTTCTCTATCATAATTGTAATTATTACTTGTCAGTTCATTAATAGTTTTAAAATCAAAATAAATAGACATAAATACCTCTGCTAAATTTATATATAGAAAATGTATGCATGAACTAATGAAAAAATGCATGAATAATTTGCTTTAACTAAAATACATTTAATAAAAAATTATTGTAATCGATTATTATTTTAGTAATCTTAAATCCCCATCTTCTATTAAAACTTGACTTAAATTTTCAATAATTATATATTTATATAAGTACTCAAATATTAATTTTACGTATACTTTTAATTGTACATTATATTAAAAAGAATATACTTGTTCTAAAAGTATACATAAATAACTTTAATTTTCTATTTTGAGTATACATTAAATACCAAGGGGGCTTTATAAATGAGTTTTTTAAACGTACGAAAAATACCATCTCCAGAGGAAATTAAAACTATTACTCCTCTAGCAGATAATCTACAAAAGATTAAAGCTGAAAGAGATGCTGAAATCAAAGAAATCTTTGCAGGCAATAAGGATAAATTTGTTGTTATTATAGGACCTTGCTCAGCAGACGATGAAAATGCAGTCTGCGACTATGTTAGCAGGGTTGCAAAAGTAAATGAAAAGGTTAAAGATAAATTATTTATCGTTCCTAGAATTTACACAAATAAACCTAGAACTACAGGTGAAGGATATAAAGGAATGTTTCATCAACCAGATCCTGAAAAATCACCTAATATTCTTGAAGGATTACTAGCTATTAGAAAGATGTTTATTCGTGCTATAGAAGAATCACATCTTACTCCTGCTGATGAAATGCTTTATCCTTCAAATTATATGTATTGTGACGATTTATTAACTTACGTAGCTGTTGGGGCAAGAAGTGTTGAAAATCAACAACATAGACTTACTGCTAGTGGAATTGATGTTCCTGTTGGTATGAAAAATCCAACAAGTGGTGATATATCAGTAATGTTTAATTCAATTCAAGCTGCACATGCAAAACATAACTTTTTATATAGACAAAATGAAGTAAATACAACTGGTAATCCATATGCCCATGCAATTATGCGTGGTTCAGTTAATAAACATGGTAACAATATTCCAAATTATCATTATGAAGATTTAATGAGAGTTTCGGAAGCATATGGAGAAACTGACTTCCCATATCCATCAGTAATTGTTGATGCAAATCATGCTAATTCTATGAAGAAATTTGCAGAGCAACCTCGTATAGTAAAAGAAATACTTTATAGTAGAAATTATAATAATGATCTAAAAAAACTGGTTAAAGGTGTTATGATTGAAAGCTACATAGAAGAAGGAACTCAAAAAATTGAAGATCATATTTATGGTAAATCAATCACTGATCCATGCCTTGGCTGGGAAGCTACTGAACAATTACTTTATTACATTGCTGAACAAGTTTAGTTAAGTTGGCAATAAAAAAATTGACTAGCTTTTTAATAAATATTTATAATAAACAATGGGCGATTAACAATCGTCCATTGTTTATTATAAAAGATATCTACCAAAATTTAATATATATTCTTAAAAATGATTCTTACATAAAATTTATACCTGATACTCAATTTTATGTAATTTCCAATTAAAATGTATATATTTATACTTAGAAATTTAAATAACTTACATACTCTTTTACAAAATTCATGCATAAATAATTTTAAAGGCCTCTGCAAATTGCTAATAACAATATAATAATAAATGGAGATGAAAATACAAATGAGATATTTAAGTGACTATCACCTACATTCAAAATATTCTTTTGATGGGAATCAAACCATTGAAGAAATAATACTTAAAGCTATTTCGAGGGAAATAAATGAAATATGCTTAACAGAACATATTAGTTTTGATCCTAAAGATAGTAGCTATAATTTCTTTAATTTTAGAGATTATAGAAATGAATTACAAAAGCTTTCAAAAAAATATGCTGGAAAAATAAATATAAAAAAGGGCTTAGAAATTGGGGAATATCATCTCTATAACGAAGATTTTGATAAATATTTTAAGGAACATAATTTAGACTTTATAATAGGTTCAATACATAATCTAAATGGACGTGGCTTTAGAACTAATATTGCTGAAAATGGTGTTAAATATACTTATGAAACTTATTTTAAGGAAGTATTAACTTTTGTACAAATGGGAGATTTTGATGTACTTGGGCATCTTGATATTGTTCAAAGATATGCTTTTGAAGCTGGTAATGTATATAATTTTGAAGATTATAAAGATTACATATATGATATTTTAAAAACAATAATTTCTAGGGGAAAAGGCATTGAAGTAAACACATCTGGCTTATCTAATAATTTGCTTTTTCCAAAGCTAGAAATTTTACATATGTACAAAGATCTTAAAGGTGAAATTTTAACGGTAGGCTCTGATGCTCATAGTCGGAATAGAGTTGGTGAAAATGTAAATTATGTATATGATATATTAAAGGACATTGGATTTAAATATGTATCTACTTATGATAATAGAGAAATAAATGGTAGACTTTTATAAAAACTAAAATACCAAGTCCGTATGTATGTAGCATACTGACTTGGTATTTTTAATATACATAATTATTTCAGTTTGTTATATTTTTTATATCTTCTTTTTATTAATAATATGATCCTTCCATTTCTCCTCTAATGTATATATTAAAAGGACTATTATAATATAATTCATAAACCTTCTAAATAGCGTGAAGTTTTTCGTAAGCACTGCAGTTTCTGTTCTTCTGCAATCATACCTTTCACAAAGCATTATGGTGAAATATATAATATATAATATCTCCATCTTTATTGGGTTAGACTTTTGAAACAGCCCCATTTATAAATTAATTTATTTAAACAATAACATTTATAATTAAAACTCCTAATAACCCACATACTGAAATTAATGTTTCCATTACCGACCAAGACTTTAGTGTTTCAGGAATAGATAAATTGAAGTATTCTTTAAATATCCAAAAACCTGGATCGTTAACATGTGAAAATATTAAGCTTCCTGCTCCAGTTGCAAGTACCATTAATTCCGGACTAACGCCTGTAGCACTTATAATAGGTGCTACAATTCCTGCTGCTGTCATAGCTGCCACTGTCGCTGATCCTAAAGCAATTCTCAAAAGTGCTGCAATTAACCACACTAACACAAGTGGTGAAATAGTGCTACCCTCCATTACAGCCGCTATGTACTTAGCTACTCCACTATCAACAAGTACTTGTTTTAAAGCACCTCCGCCTCCAATGATCAATATTATCATTGAAACTGTGTTTATTGAATCTGCCACTGTTATCATTATCTCAGGCATTTTTTTCTTTCTCTTTAATCCAAATGTGTATATGGCTACAATAACTGCAATTAATAGTGCAATTACTGGATCTCCAAAAAAGCTTGTTAATTTAACTGTTGTTGAATCACCAGGAAGAGTCATTTTCGCTATAGCTTCTGCTGCCATAAAGAAAACTGGTATTAGTGCTGTGAATACACTTATCCCAAAACTAGGCATTTCTTTCTCTGTAAATATTTTAGGATTATATAATCCATCAGGAATAGGATGCTCCATTTTCTTTAAAAATTTTGCAAATATTGGTCCAGCTATTATAACTGTTGGTATCGCTAATATAGTACCATATAATAATGTTTTACTTATATCAGCACCGTAAACGCCTGCTATTGCTGTTGGACCTGGATGTGGTGGTAAAAAACCATGGGTTACAGAAAGTGCTGCAGCCATTGGAACTCCAATATATAAAAGTGGTATTCCAGCTTCTGCTGCTATTGTAAATACAAGTGGAATAAGTAGTACAAATCCAATTTCATAGAATAACGCAAATCCTACAACAAATCCAGTAATAAGTACAGCTAATTGAATTCTTTTCTTACCAAACTTTCCAATCAAAGTCATAGCAATTCTTTGAGCTCCACCGCTATCTGCCATAAGTTTACCTAGCATAGCACCAAATCCTATTATAAGTGCCATACTTCCAAGCGTTCCACCTACACCATTTTTTATTGATACTACTACAGTATCTACCGGCATTCCTTCTAATACACCTACTATAAGCGCAACTATAATTAACGATAAAAAACCATTTAATTTAAATCCTATCATTAAAAGTAATAATAATACGACACCTATTCCAACTATTATTAATGGCATATAAAACTCTCCTTTTCACTTTATTAATATTTACATTCTTTATTTTAAGAAAACTTTAATTAAGCTATCGCTCTATTTTACCTATTCCATTATCCATTAGACATTCTATCTCTTCCATTGATACCAAATTAGCATCACCGTGTATACTATGCTTTAGGACTGATGCACAAGTTGCAAATTCTACAGTATATTCTGAAGATTTATTTTCTAATATACAATAAAGTATACCTGCTGTTAATGCATCTCCCCCTCCAACTCTATCTATTATGTCATCTATAGTATGCATTTTCGATGAATACAGTTGATTTTTAGTATAGTAATTGCATTGCAATTTATTAATCGATATAGATTCCATCTCTCTAAAGGAAGAAAATATATACTTTATATTAGGATATTTCTCAGTTATTTCACCATAGTAGTATTCTAACTTTTTATACTTATCTTCATATTCAGAGCTCATGTTTAAAATATTTTCTGCATCTAATACTCCAGCCGATAACACATTAACATATGGCAATATTTCAAACATTGCTTTACTAGCTTCTTTTAAGCTCCATAGCTTAGCACGATAATTCGAATCATAACTTACCAATATATTATTGGCTTTACAGTGCTTTAATATTTCCATAGTTATGTTTCTTAAATCTTCTGAAAGAGCTAATGTTATACCTGAAAAATGAAATACATCTACATCTTTTAATGCTTTTTTTATATCTAATTCTCCAAATTTCATATTACTAAAAGCTGAATTAGCCCGATCATATATAACCTTTGAACTTCTATTTCCACTGCCTACTTCTAAAAAATATATTCCTGTTCTTTTATCACCTTTAGAAATAAATTCAGTTTCTACTTTTTTGCTGTTCAAATAATTTATAATCGCTTGTCCCATATCATCATTAGAAACCTTGGTTATTAATCTTGTATCAATTCCAAATTTAGATAGTGATATAAGCACATTTGCTTCTCCTCCACCATAATTAATATTAAAAGTATTAGAATTAGAAATCATTATTCCTTTATTAGTAGATAATCTTAACATTATCTCTCCAAAGCCTACTACTCTCATATTACTATCCTCTTGCTTGGTTAAACTTTTCAACATATTGATTACATAGCTCTGTTATCTCATCAAATTTACCACTTTCACCAAGCGTGTTTAGTTCTCCACCAATACCAACTAAGTCTACTCCTGCTTTTTGCCACAAGCCTATATTTTCTAAATTGACTCCTCCAGTTACCATAACACTTGCATAAGGTAATGGTCCTTTAATAGCTCCTATATATCCTGGTCCAAACGCACTACCTGGAAATATTTTTACAATATCCACCCCATTTTCATGTGCGTTAACAATTTCATTTATAGTCATTACTCCTGGTACATATGGAATTTTATATCTATTACAAAGTTTTGCTGTATCTTCATTAAACGATGGAGATACTATATACTTTGCCCCTGCTAAAATCGCAAGTCTTGCAGTTTCTGAATCTAAAACTGTTCCGGCACCTATAACTATATCTTCAAAATCATCATACTTCTCGCTTAATTCTCTTATTATGTCATTAGCGAACTTATTAGTATATGCTACTTCTATAGCTTTAACATTTCCTTTTATACAGGCTTCTGATATTTCTACTCCAATTTCTTTTGTATTTCCACGGATTACAGCAACAACTCCACATTTTTCTAATGCCTTTAAAACTTTAATCTTTATCATAATATTTCCTCCAAACACATTTTAAATACCTTTTAGCACCTTTTAACGTTTACAAAAGCTACATATTTCATAATAACCTTAGATTTCAATATAATAGGAAAAGATTATAATGTAAGAATCTTTCCCTATTATATTTTCTTTGCCTAATTTAACCTACTTCATATATCCACCCTTCATTGGAGATACTGCGTGCTCTGAGAAAATCTTCAAAATACCAGATTCATATTTTGATTTTCTTGATTTCCAATTCTGTTTACGTTCTTCAAGTACTTTTTCAACTTCTTCCTCGCTACATTTTTTACCTTTTATACCAATAATTTGTAACATTCTTTTAGAAATACTAACTTCAATTAAATCATCTTCTTCAATTAATGCAATTGGTCCGCCTACTGCTGCTTCTGGTGATACATGTCCAATTGCAGGTCCTTTAGATGCCCCTGAAAATCTACCATCTGTTATTAATGCTATACTTGCAGCCAACTCCTCATCAGAAGAAATAGCTTCTGTTGTATAAAACATTTCAGGCATTCCACTTCCCTTTGGTCCTTCATATCTTATAATAACCGCATCTCCTGGACGAATTACTTTCTTTAAAACAGCATCAATTGCTTCTTCTTCACTATCAAAAGGTTTTGCTTTTAATACAGCTTCATGCATTTCCTTTGGAACCGCAGAATGTTTTACTACTGCACCTTCTGGAGCTATATTTCCCTTTAATATAGAAACTGATCCATTAGTACCTATAGGATTATTAAATGGACGAATAATATCCTCTCTCTTTAATCCTACTTTTTCTAGATAACCATTACATTTTTCATAGTATCCATTAGTTTTTAGCTCTTCTAAGTTTTCACCTAAAGTTTTTCCTGTTACAGTCATTACATCTAGATGAAGTAGGTGCTTTAATTCTTCCATTATTGCAGGTACTCCACCAGCATAATAGAAATATTGTGCTGGCCATTTTCCAGCTGGGCGTATATCTAGTAAGTAATGTGCATCCTTATGGATTCTATCAAAAGTTTCTTCATCAATATACAATTCAAATTCATGAGCTATGGCTGGCAAATGTAATAGTGAATTTGTAGATCCTGATATAGCAGCATGAATTAGTATAGCGTTTTCAAAGGACTTGATTGTTACAATATCTTTTGGACGAAGATTCATTTTCGCTAATTCAACAGCTTGTCTGCCAACTTTTAAAGCTACATCTTCTAAGTCCCCACATGTTGCTGGCATTAATGAACTACCGGGAAGCATTAATCCAAGAGCTTCTGCCATTACTTGCATTGTAGCTGCCGTCCCCATAAATGAACATGCTCCACAAGATGGACATGCGTTTTCCTTATAATAAGTCAATTTTTCTTCTGTTATTTCTCCACGTTGACACATAGCACTGTAAGCACCTATTTGTTCTAAAGTTAATAGATCCGGACCAGCTTCCATCACTCCGCCTGTAACCATAATCGATGGTATGTTCAATCTTCCAATTGACATAAGATGTGCTGGAACTGCTTTATCACAACTTGAAATAAAAACTCCACCATCAAACGGTGTTGCATTTGCATGAATCTCAATTAAAGATGTAAGAGCATCTCTAGATGCTAGAGAATAATTTATTCCATCGTGTCCTTGTGACATTCCATCGCAAATATCTGTTGCAAAATATCTAGCTCCCTTTCCGCCTAATTGAGTAACTCCTTCTACTGCTTTATTAACAAATTTTAAAAGATGCGCACTTCCAGGATGACTATCTCCAAATGTACTTTCTACTATAATTTGTGGTTTTGCTAAATCTTCTTTTGTCCATCCCATTCCTCTACGAAGTGGATCCATTTCTGGCGCAATTTTTCTTATTTCTTGACTAATCATAATACGTCTCCCCTTAATTAATATTCTTGATATCGTTTAAATACATCTGATGCATTTATAATAACACATCAGATGTATTTGTCAATATTTTTTTATTTTTTCATGTTATCTTTATAAAATAAGCTTTATTTTTATTTTTTCATCACTATACATCTGATGTATTTTAAATTTTATTACAAAAAAATACACCTATCTCTATTTTAGAGCAGATGAATTTTAATTTATTCATATATTTAAATTGTTTTTCCTTTTTCTATAACACCTTTAATATTTCTACGATTATACACCAAATGTAGAAGCATTGCATCATGAGCACCATTAGAATCATGTTTTTTTATTGAATTCAAAATTTCTCTATGTGTCTCTATTGTTTCATCACGTAATTTTTGATTTGTAATATCAATAAATATAGCAATAGAACTATTGATGATAGGAATTAGATTTACCATAACTAAATTTTTACTGCTTTTAGCAATAGCTGTGTGAAATTCTATATCTTTTTCTAGATACGGTTCATTTCTTAAAATAAGACTATCTATTTCATCACACAAAATAGACATTTGTTCTATTTCCTCATCTGTAGCTTTTATCGCTGCTATAGATGCTATTGATGGCTCTATCATAAACCTAACCTCTAATAAATCAAGAGCTAATTTAAATTTGTCTTTTACAAATGTTAATCCTAATGGATCATCTGCAATTCCACATTTTTGAGAGATGAAAGTTCCAGCTCCCCTTCTAATTTCTAAAACATTTCGTGAAACTAAAGCTTTTATAGCTTCTCTAATAGTACTTCTTCCTACATTAAGCATGTCCGCAAGATCATATTCATTAGGTAGTTTATCTCCAACTTGCCAATCATTATCCATAATTAATTGAATAATTCTTTCTGAAATTTGTTCTCCTAATGACTTTGTTGAATTATTTATATTATTAAAATTTAAATCTTTAATATCTGACATGATTCCCTCCACATACACCTATATTACTTTTTGAAAACACTCTTCTAATTATTATATCTAACTTTTATTATTATAACAAATTCAATAATTCTAAATTTAAAAATAAATCCTTTTAGGTGACTTGTGCTGATTGCGTGGTGTGATATTGATTGCGATAATAAATATCTAACTGTTAGAAATCAATTAATATAATTAGATGTTCTCTTTTTGAATATGAATTATTTCTGCCTCAGTATTGCATTCTATAAAAGTTATGATATGCTCCATTGTAGAATCTGCTTGTGCTGAATTTGCACATATTCCCGCAACACCTATAACTATTGTTTTATGAATATCTTGTTCATTTACTTCTGCTACTGATATATTAAACTTATTTTTTAGTTTTTGAACTATACTTTTTACGACCATTCTTTTTTCTTTTAATGACTGTACCCATGATGCTCTTAGTGTAATTTCCATAATTAAAATATTCATATACTCCATCACCTTTTCTTTTAGTTATCTAAATAAAATAGCAAGCCAAAAGATATCATGTATATTTTAACTTGCTATATTTTGAATGTGCCTAAACTATAAATATAATTTAGTTTCAACTCTTCTATCATATTCTGACCAATTGCCAAGTTCTGTTTTTTCTTTTATTTGAGAAATCTTATTCATTGTTGCATCTATGGAATCAGCATAATTAACTATAAATGATTCTTCCATTTTCATTTCTCTTGGAGAACCATATTCAAGCTTTCCGTGATGCTGAACAACACACCCCTTTATCCTTGCAACAAACTCCTCTGAATAGAGTGATATATTTTCTCTAATAGCCTTATCTATTAACTCTACTCCAATAACTATATGCCCTTCCATTTCTCCTCTAAGCGTATACTTAAAAGGACCATCATAATATAATTCATAAATCTTACCAATATCATGAAGCTTAGCACCAAGCACCGCAGCTTCTATTCTTCTACAATCATACCTTTCACAGAGCATTATAGTTAAATACATAACATTTAACGTATGCTCTGCAAGTCCTCCTATATAGTTATGATGCATAGATACACCACCTATGCCCCTTTTAAATTTATCTAAGAATTCTTCATCCTTAAAGAAATAATCATTTAAAGCTTTGCCCTCCCTCGATATTATATACTTATTTGTATAATATTCAATTTCATCCATAATTTCATTAATTGGTGTGTTTAAGGTTGGAAGATAATCTGAAATTTCATAATCTGAAATAAACTCATACTTTTTTACATCCAGCTTACCATCTTTAATTCCTTCAATTTCTATTACCCGCCCTTCTTTAATGTTACCATTTTCACTTGGTATATTACCCTTTATTTCTCCACTTTTATCTGCTAATATACATATGACTTTTTCAGTATCTTTAAATATTATTTTCATTATCATTAATGATATTTTTATATTCTTTCCACTTTTAATATCACATAAAAAATTCTCTTTTTTTTTCATACGTTCCTCCCAAATTAATTATTCTGTTTTATATTGCTTATATATCTTTTCTAAATATAGTATATGTAAAAAAAATATTTATACTTATTTACTACTCCTGTTCTTCTAGAACCAAGTCTCTATATTTAATATATTCAAAATATTAAAGTTGCCATTAAACAATTTCATATATATATGTTCAATAAATAAGCTACATGTATTTAATTTACTGTATATAGTTTTATGTAGCAAATCAATTAAAACTTCTATTATATTAACTATGAATTCACCATAAAAAATATTTAAAATCCTGCTATTTTTATTAACTATTAAATATTTCTAATAATTCCTTAATATAAGTGCAAATCTAAACATAATTTAATAACTATATTAAAGATTTCTCGTCTATTTTTGCTAATTTTCTATTTTGGGATAGATGTAATTATTCTTTAAATATATTATATTATGAGTATAGAAATAAATTAAATAAACGCTTCTTGTAAACGTTTATACTTTGGAGGAATTATTATGAACTATAGAATTACTAAAAACTCTAAATCAACTTTAATACATTATCAATTTAATAAAAGTATTACTCATAATAAAGCTTCAATTATTTTATTAAAAATTATAAAATATTTTGTTAACGGATGCGATTCATTTATCAGCTCACTATTTACATCAAAAAAGTATACTTGTGATGATGGTTATACTAATAGACCTTGTAACACAAATTTTTATCATGAAGATATTACTGATTTACAATTAAAAGCTTCGCAAAGAACTTTTTTATAATATAAAACTAAGATAGAATTATATCAGCTCACTTTTAAGGATATGAGTCTTATACCTCATATCCTTTTTATTTATTTTCACTCTCTAAAAACTTGTTTCAATAATTCAAAAGAAAAAGCAGAAGTTACATTTTCTATAACTTCTACTTAAAAATTTATATTATTTACTTAATAAATTTTGAATTATTCTAGTTGCATCCATATATTTAGCAATTGATCTGCCATGATTTAATCTATTTATTATCCTAGCTGAAAGTTCTGATAGATCAACACCTCTAAACCATACTTCCTTTGTTAGACTTTCTGGTATATATGTTAAATTAGTAGAGTATATTCTTGAAATTAAACCATCTTCATAAGCTTTAGTGAATTTTTCAGTTCCTTCTGTAAAGAAAGCAAATGTAGCAGCAACATAAACATTTCTAGCATTTCTTTTCTTCAATTCTTTCGCAATATCAAGAACCGATTCTCCAGATGCTATCATATCATCAACAATTAAAACATCTTTTCCCGAAACATTTCTTCCAACATATTCATGTTGAACAATTGGATTTTTCCCATTAACTATTGTAGAATGGTCTCTTCTCTTATAGAATAAACCAACATCAACACCTAATACGCTTGAATAATAAATAGCTCTATCCATTGCTCCAGTGTCTGGACTTATTACAAGTAATTTTTCCTTATCTAATTCTAAAGTTTTTTCATTAGATATAATTGCTTTTACTATATCATAAGTTGGATAAATATTTTCAAAAGATAGCAAAGGAATAGCATTTTGAATATTAGGATCATGAACATCAAATGTGATGATTTCATCAACGCCTAATCTTTCAAGTTCTTGAAGTGCTAGTGCACAATCTAATGATTCTCTTCCTTTACGTCTATGTTGTCTTGATTCATATAAAAGTGGCATTATTACAGTTATTCTTGCTGCCTTACCTCTTATTGCTGCAACAGTTCTTTTTATGTCTTGAAAATGTTCATCAGGACCCTTGTGATTTTCAATTCCAAACATTTTGTAAGTACAGCTGTAATTTCCAACATCGCATAAAATGTAAATATCTTTTCCTCTAACAGATTCAGAAATTTTAACCTTTCCTTCTCCATTAGAAAATCTTATTTCATCAATTGGTATTAAAAATGACTCAGTGCAATTTCTGTTGTTTTGGATATACTTTTCAATAGCATTACCTAACTCAGCACAACTTTCTAATGCTATTATTCCTAGTTCATGATTTAATTCACTCATTTGTTTTCCCCTTTTTTAATTATTTTATCTGTTGCCTAATAGTTCTAGCCACCACTATTTTTAGTAAATAGTAAAACTAATGACTTTAGATAAGATACCCTTTGAAGGTATACTACACCTCTTGAGGTTACAAGTTAAACTAAATTCAACTAGAGTATAAAACTCCACCTGAAAAGTTTCAAAAAAACTCAAACAAGTAAATTATACATTAAAATTATAGATATATAAATCTTTTCTTGCAAATTTATATAAATTTTTCATAATCATCTTATACTTCTATATAAATTATTAGTTAAAATTACAATTTAGTATACTTAAAAAGTGCCATGTTCAAAAGCATTAAAACCTTTAAATAAAGCACCTTAAACTATAAATATTATTAAATTAAAGTCATTATATTCTTAGAAATATTATTTTTTTCGCCTATTATTTCTCCATCTTTTAATGTTATTATTCTTTGTGTTTCACTTGCAAGTTTCATTTCATGAGTTATTAATATTATGGTTCTTCCTTGTGTTTCATGAATCTTGTGGAATATATTCATAATTATTCTTCCAGTTTCAGAATCAAGAGCTCCTGTTGGCTCATCTGCAAGTATAATATCTGGATCATTAGCAAGCGCTCTAGCAATTGCAACTCTTTGCTTTTGTCCACCTGATAATTCACTAGGTAAATGATTCATCCTATCTTCCATTCCAACTAGCTGCAAAAGTTCCTTAGCCCTATTTATTCTAGTTTTTCTATCTATACCATAATAAAGCATTGGCAATTCAACATTTTGAAGAGAATTTGTTCTAGGTATCAAATTAGAATTTTGAAATACAAAACCAATTTTCTTATTTCTAATTTCTGATAGATTATTATCATTAATTTTTCTAATATCTATACCAGCGAGGAAATATTCTCCTGAAGTCTGTCTATCAAGAGCTCCTATAATATTCATTAAAGTACTTTTTCCTGATCCAGATGCACCAATAATAGCTATGAATTCACCTTTTTTAACATTAAGATTAATTTTTTTTAGGATATCTAACTGATTTGGTTTTCCTATAAAAAAACTTTTTGTAACATTGGTCATTTCAATTATATTATTATCCAATTAACTCCCCTCCTTATTTCATTAATATAAAAATTTCCGTTCATTTTATATTTATTCATAAGATTGTATAAACGTTTCCTACAAGATATTTTTAATTAATATTTTGCAACTAATTTTGAAACAATATTTTAGGTTGTTAATTTTAAATCTTTTCTTTTAATACTAGCATTTTGTAGATAGCAAGTCAATGTAAACTTTTTCACACATTGTAGGATAACAAATCAATATTCCTTTTTGATTTGCTATTTTTATATCTTATATTCTTACAAGAATCTCATTTATTTCTTCACTTATCTTTATTCTTTCAGCATAAACCCAATTTACATCCATTTTCAAGTTAAATATTTTAGAAAATGAATAATACATATTTATCTTTTGATAATATATTTCTAAATCATCTAAGTTACCATTATAACATTGAGGAATAAATAATTCTTTTTGCTTATTAACAAATAATTCATCTACGTAGTCTAAAAATGTATTCATCAATTCATCTCTTGTGACATCAAAAGGAACCTTTAATAAATCCCATTGTATTTCTTCATTAAGTTTATATTTCTTTATCTTATCTAAAATCAAAATATATTCACTAATATCCATTTTTCTATAATAATCTAATTTTTCCACGCGAGTACTCCAAAGAGCAAGTTTTTCATTTAAAGGCAGACTTCTAATTTTGAGTATTGCTTCTGATGGTCCAATAACAGCTTCTTTAATAATTTTATCCTCTTCTTCAAGTTTTGATTTAATTATATCTGCATTTCCTCCTACACTTGCAATATACCCAACATCATAAATACCAATTCTTCCTGCACGTCCTCCAACTTGTTTAATTTCTTGAGAAGTTAATTCTCTTACCTCTTCACCATCAAATTTTTTTATACTTATAAAAATAATTCTTCTAATAGGCAGATTAACCCCCATTCCTATTGCATCAGTAGTTACTAGTACCTTTGTTTCTTTATTTACAAACTGCTCATACTGCATTTTTCTAACTTCTGGTGGTAAATCGCCATATATTATGCTTGTTTTAATGCCTTTACTCGAATACTCCTGTGCTATTTCTAATACTCTCTTTTTAGAAAATACTACTATTGCATCCCCTTCTTTAGCATCATTATAATTAAAGTTTTTATGTTCAACTTCTAACGGAATAGCCCTTTTGTATTCTTTTATCTCATATTCATCCTTGCAGTCATTTATAATTTTTTCTAATATAAACCTTGCATTAGCTGCTCCACATATATGTATTTCATCACAATTTAGTCCAAGTACTGATTTACTCCATGCCATACCACGAAATGGATCGCTAATCATTTGAATTTCATCAATTACAGCTATATCATAATGTTCTTTTAAATTAACTTTTTCTATAGTGCATGAAGTATGAGTAGAACCTACATTTATTATTTCTTCTTCACCTGTTGAAAGGTCACAAACTACACCTTCTCTATTAAGCTTTTCAAAATTTTCTAAAGCAAGAATTCTAAGTGGTGATAAATATACACCTTTTTTTGCAGTTTTAAGACGTTCTAATGCATTATACGTTTTTCCAGTATTAGTATCACCTAAATGTATATAGAACTTTCTCTTCATATGTCTAGCTTTAAGGTATTCATCCTTAGGATTACTTGGGAAGTTTTCTTCAAATTCCTTTGCAATTAATTTAGGTATATGCTGTTTTGTAAGTATGGTCATTATTCCTTGATTTAAGAAATTATTATAGTTTCCTCGTACAACTTCATAAAAATCAAATTCCGTATTATTTTTATTATTATAAGAATCCAACATTCTCTTTGAGACATTTTCTAACATTTCTTCATATCTCTCACATACCTGATTAAAATCCTTTAATTGTTGATTTTCTAATTCTTTAAGCTTTTTAAGTTTTTTTCTTATTGAACTTTCATGTTCTATAAGTGCTCCTGGCTTTGAATGTTCTATTATTTCTTCTATTTGATTAATTTGACTTTTATATTTTTTGAAATCTCTTTGCGCTGCATTATTTTTCATTTATTCCACTCCATATACTTAACTTCTATTTTTAACTTATAAATTTTATAGTGCCTTAACTTAAATCTTTTCAATAATATTCTAACTACTCATTTATTTTATATAATTATATGAAAATTATACCATACACCTATTATTACTAGATAAAAATACTTTAAATTATTATGTAATATTTCGTAGTTTAAATTAATATATTAAATTATCAATAAATTTTGTATTCATCTCAGATTAGTGTCAATAATATAAAGGTGGTGTTTGTTATGGAAATCATGTACATAAAATATACAAATGGAATAAGACATTCTATTATAAAGGAAGGTGACCATTCTATTATGAATGATTCAAAAATAATACCTTTTAATCAAGAGAAAAAAGTAAAAATAAATAAGGCCGCTACATCTTCTAATTCTAATGAAAGCAGTATTACATCTATATGCAGTAATAAAGTTAATGAAGAAATTACTAATTTCTTCTTTGATGCTATACACAAAAATTATTTATCTATTCGAAAAAATAGCCTGAGAGGTTAGAAGCCTTTCAGACTATTTTAGTTTAATCATAAATTGTTTTTTAAATCTTACAATCAAATGAAATTCGATTTAGATAGGAAATAACCCCATCTGAATTTTAGTTAAACATATAAATCTCGAAACCTTAATTTATACAGGAATTACTATCACTTATCCAAAACTAAATATATGATGCATAAATAGCAGCTAGTTATTAAATATAATCTTTCTAGTATCTTGAAAAACTCTATAAGTATTATCTTTCATCACCATGTATAATCCTTATTAAGTTATCTTTATGCCTAACTACCATTAAAATACATGCTATTGCACTAGAAACTACTATTGACATAGGTAATTTCATAATAATACACATAATAGGTATTGTTACACCTATTGAAATTGATCTAATAGAAACTATACTTGTAATTAAACGCAATATAAAGTGAACTGCAACTCCAATTAATGTTGGAATTGGTGCAACCAAAATAAATGCACCAATAGTTGTATTTACTCCTTTCCCTCCCTTAAATTTAAGAAACGGGGTGTAGTCATGTCCCAAAACCACTGCTATAGGAATAATAGCAATATATGTATTAGTTGACACTGGCAACTTTATAGTCTTTGCTAAATACATCCCTAAAATCGTAGGAATTATTCCCTTTAAAATATCTATTATCTGCGTAATAATAGATATTTTAGTTCCTACAATTCTTTTAACATTTGTTGAACCTATATTTCCACTGCCTTTAGTTCTTATATCAATTTCACATAACTTTTTAGTAATCAAGTATCCTGTTGGGATTGAACCACACAAAAAAGCCATTACAATTGTTATTATAATAATCATTTCATTCACCCTAAATTCATTCTATTTTGATTTGTATCACTAAACTATTATAAATAGATTATAGTTCTAGTTAGTGCTTATTATAACATATTTTACAAAACACCTCATCAATTTAACATAGTTTCATTCTTTTCATAAATACTCCTATAATTTATTAACATCGCAAAGTTGTAGAAAACTTTTTAAAATAGAATATAATACCTTAAGCAATTTTAATAGGAAGTGTACTTAATTTGAATAATGAACAATATTTCAGGCCCTCACCCATACCATCATTAAATAATAAAAATTTTGATTTTGAGTTTTTTGATAAGTATTTTAATAATAACTATAATAATATTAATTTACCTAATTGGTTATTTAATTCCCCTGAAGATACACTAATAAATTATTTCAGTATATTAAGAGAAGCTGAGAATATATCACAAGGAGGCTGTGGTAGTATTGGAAATGCTAAAATGCCATACCCCATCTCATACAATTTTTTTACTTCAGAATATAAAAATAAGATAAATTACAGTTCCTATTTTAATTTATTCAAAAATATAGGACACATAAACCTAATAAAACTTAATAATGTGACTTATGAAAATATTTCAAACGGAAAATATAAATATTTTTTTGAGTTAGAAACAATAGAACCATCTGTTAATGGTAATACAAGTTTTTCATATTATTATGGTTATGTATATATACAAAATGAAAATGAAAAATATAAAATTTCTCATATAGATTTAAGAGGTGAGGATTTCCTATGTGCAGCTTATCATGGATGGAATCATAATGCTGAGTTTTATGTTGATACTGTTTATGGACATTGGTGTAATCTTATAAAAAAAAGATATCCAACTGAGCAGCATTTGTATATTAAAAACATTTATGTATCTGGCAATGATTCACAAAACTATAGATTTGAATTCTTTCAACTTACAAACGGCACTGACATAGAAATTCAGCAGTTTGTTAAAGATATAAATAATGAATGGAAACCAATAAAAATTGATGTAAATAAATGCGTTCAAAGATGTAAATCTCATAGTCCTTTGTTTACAATATATTAGTCGATTTAATTTTCACTTCACAATGCTTACAACATTCTTCATTTCGTAGTTACTTTTTTCTATATATAATGAATATTTAGATATACTTAGAGATTTTGATAAAAATTTGAATGGTAATACAATTTATGGTGATCCCGATAAATATGGTCTCGTGTATGATGAAATATCCTTGGAAAATGCTGAGAAAACTTATAATGATATTATGGAAAAAGATAAATTTACTAATGCATATGGAAGGCTTTTTGCCGACTATATGGGAATTACAGCAGGATTTTTTCCAGTATTTCTATCTGCATTTATTTTCAAACGTGAAAAAAAGAAAAATGAATATGAGAAAACATACAGTTCCAAAGTTTCATTTTCAAAATATATTCTAGGTAAATATATAGGAATCTGTATTTGCATAATGGGATGTTACTTTCTTTTAGCAACCTATACCACCTTAGCATATTCAAAATTTGCTTTTGACAGTAATTCTGTAATTGATAGAATGGCTATATATAAATACACTTTTGCTTGGATAGGTCCCACTGTACTTTTCACTACTGCTTTTGATATTCTAATATCTGCAATTTTTGATAACCCAATTGCAGCAATAATAGTTCAATTAATTCTCTGTATTAGCGGTATACACAATTTAATTGGACAATATGACTTCACCAAGTATGTAATAAGGTTTAATGTATTTGGAGAATATGATAACTACCTTCAGTGGAAAACAACCATACTGCAGAATAGAATTTTTTATACTATACTCTCCTTTGTCGTTGTTTTATTAAGTTCATATGTATGGACTAGATTTAGAAAAAAAAATACTTAATTATTACTTCTGTTATAAAGCTCAGATGGCAATCCTTCTGAGCTTTATCTACATTCATTTACTTTAAGATACATACTTACCAGCTACAAGAAAATCTGCTTCACAGACTTTGTGTTTCTGCTACTTTCAAAAGTTATCCACAGATTTCACCTGATTATAATTTCCCAAAGAATAAAAAACCTATTACTTTGGAGATATTCTTTATGTATGAAATATATTTTCATGACATTAATGCTTATTATAATCATTTTCCATAGTTTCATTCTTCTCATAAATACTCATATAATATATTTAACTTCTTTATTTATAAACAATTCTTCTATTTCTTTTCTAAAAAATTGTTTTATTTCATCTAGATTTTCCTTTTGGTATACATACTTGCCATATCCGAATTGTCCATATTTAAATTTACGCTCTTCATCATTCATAGGCAGTTGATTTTCAGGAAATATATCAAGTATTCTATTTTTAGCTATTGTAGTATAACGATGAGATATAATTTCAAAAGTCACCGGAAACTTCAAATCATTTGGAAGCTTGTTTTTTAATTCTAATAATAAATCATGATATTCTTCTTTCCAATTTGTATAGATAAATACAGGTGCAATTAAAAATCCAATAGGATATCCTGCTTTTGCTGCCTTTATACTTGCTTCTATTCTTTGGTCGCGAGATGCTGTAACATGCTCATATTGATTTATAACCGAAGAAGTATTTATACTGAATCTTATTTCCGTATGACCATTATGTTTTAAATTAAGCAATAAATTTACATCATTATACTTTGTTACAAATCTAAATCTAGAATTTTCATTACTTCCAAAGAATGTTATTGCTTTTTCTAACGAATGGGTATAAGGTTCTACTGGTATAGGATCAGATGTAGCTGCTCCTTCAAATATAGTTATGTTAGGTAATCTTTCATCTATATATTTTTGAGCTTGACTTAAAATATCATCGATATTTGCATGAATCTTTACAAAAGGCTTATCTCCAAGCATTGTATTTAAATAACAGTACTCACATTGACCCATACATCCTGATACTAATGGAAGTTGAAAGTTTGCTGAAGGTTTGCATGATTGAAACTTTAAACTCTTCTTTATTCCAACAACTAAAGTCTTCTTACCTTCTCTATATTGAGAAAATAAATCATCACCCGGAATGTGTTGTTTGAGTTTGTTGGATGTCACATTTATGATTTCAATATTATCTTTATCTTTGAATTTTTCAAAAATCTCATTAGCCATATCATATTTTAATGAATCTTTCTCAAATATAATTCTTTTAGGTATAAACATATCTTCTACTAAAATAAGCAAGCATAAAACAAGCTAATTTTATTCTCTCCTCTCAATCATTTCTATTTCTATTTCTATAATTATTATTCACTAAATATTTTGAATATATACCAATAATGCTTGGGCAGCATTTATGATATTTGAGTATGTTCTAAATATTTTTCACAAGAAAAAAAGCTAGAGAGTTGTTATCTCTCTAGCCTTCCATACAATTAGCATATTAAGGTTGTAATTATTATAGCCTCTTATTTCTAATGTATTAGTTTGTTTAATTTTTAATCCGCAATATAAATGAATGTAATAAATTACTTATTATATTTTGATAAAGTCTCTTTTAATTTACTTTGTAAATTACCTTTTTCTAATTGGATAATAATCTAATGCTTAGATTCCTTTTTTCTAATTTGATAAAGATTTTAGGTAATCTGATGCATAGATTACTTTTTTTCTAATGTGAGTATCTTTTTAATATTTCAATAATAATATTTGTGCAGATATCCATGCCTTCTGCTGTAATATGCTCAAATTCTCCATGGTATGCAAAACCGCCAGTGCCAAGATTAGGGCAAGGTAATCCCATATAGCTTAAAGTTGCACCATCTGTTCCTCCACGTATAGGTTCTATAATAGGTGTAACATTTAATGATTTCATAGCTTCTAAAGCATTATCTACAAGGTGATAACAAGGTTTTATAAGCTCTACCATATTTTTATATTGATCTTTTAATGTAACTTTTATTGTACCTTCACCATATTTTTCATTTATAAGCTTTTCTGCAAGCTTCATCATAGATTTTTTTACTTCAAATTTTTCATGATCATGATCACGCAAAATATATTCCATAGCTGCATTATCTGTGTTTCCAGCAAGTTTTTCTAAATAATAAAATCCTTCATATTCTTCTGTATATTCTGGTCTTTCAGCTGCAGGTAACATTGAATTAAATTCCATAGCTACATTTAGCGCATTTATCATAGTATTTTTTGCTGAACCTGGGTGAACCGATACACCGCTAATTTCTACTTTAGCTGCTGCTGCATTAAAGTTTTCATATGCAATTTCACCTTCTATACCACCATCAATTGTATATGCAAAATCTGCCCCAAAATTTTTCACATCAAAAAGATGTGCTCCAAGCCCAACTTCTTCATCTGGAGTGAATCCTATACAAATCTTCCCATGAGGAATATTTTCTTTTATTATAACTTCACACACTGTAAGTATTTCAGCAATACCAGCCTTATCATCAGCTCCAAGAAGCGAAGTTCCATCAGTTGTAATCAGAGTTCTACCTTTCAATGTTTTTAAATGTGGAAATCTCTCAGGAGATAAAATGCTGTTATTTCCTTTTAAGATAACATCTCCTCCATCATAATTTTCAATTACTTGAGGTTTTACATTATTACCATTTGCTGCTGGTGCAGTATCTATATGAGCTATAAGCCCTATACTAGTTTTATCTTCATATCCTTTAGTTGCAGGAATATAACCATAAACATAACAATTATCATCAACTCTAACATCACAAATTCCAAGTTCCTTCATTTCCTCTACAAGTTGCTTAGCTAAATCAAATTGTCTTAAGGTCGTTGGATGTGTATCAGAATTTTCATCTGAGGTTGTGTACACCTTAACATATTTTAATAAACGTTCATAAGCTTTCATATATTTTTCTCTCCTTTAAATTACATATACTCTTCCTAAATGAAACTTCACTTAGGAGAAATTAAATTTCTGCTCTTTGTTTAAATTTGCTTTTATAAATTGTCTTCTATACTTTTTATTTTCTCCTCATTATTAACTTTGTATCCTTTTTATTAATTTATCAATTCTATTCAACTTTATTATATAGCATATGAGTTAATTCTTAAACATTTTAAGAGTATGATAGAAAATAATAATTCATATTCCATATAAAATATGTTTAGAACTTTTTCTTCCCTTAAAATCTCCTATTACTTATTATATAGATATCCTGAAAATAATAATAAACCAAAACATGCTATATGGAATGTTACTATTATTTGAATATATTGGAACCACTTTTCTTTTTTATGCTTTTTATAAAATTTTGATTTTCTTTGGTATATATCTGTCCCTACCAAAGCCAAGCCTTGATAAAGTCCATATATAATATAATACCATTTTAGCCCATGCCACACCCCCATAATAAACATTGTAAGTAGTTGGGCTATATGTGATGCAATAAATCTATTTTTAAATCTTTTATTTCTCATACTGTTTAACACAAATCTTGAGTATATATAATCACCAAACCATTTAGATAACGATATATGCCATCTAGTCCAGAATTCCTTCATATCTTTACTTAAAAATGGCTTATTAAAGTTTTCTGGCATTCTTATACCTAAAATATAACTTGTACCAACTGCTAATGCTGTATATCCTGCAAAATCAAAAAATAGATACAAACTATATGCATACATATAACTCCAAGAATTAACAAGAAGTACTAATTTCCTATGAATCATCTCTATTCCAAGAATTTGACTCATCCATAATGAATTAATTAAATTTGCTATAACAAACTTGTATATTACACCTTTAATTATTCGTTGTACACCAAAACTTAAATATTCATTTATATATTCCTCTTTATTTATTTTTTTATTTAAGTCACTCTCAAATCTCCTAGACCTATCTACAGGTCCAGAACTCAAAGTTGTAAAAAATATAAAGAAATATACAGTGTTTAAAATACTAACTTCTTTTATAGTCTCATCATATATCTCAATAATCATTTGTATAGCTTTAAAGTTCATATATGAAAGTCCTATAAATCCAAAACTACTTATTGTTACTAAAGAAGTTACTTTAAAAATAAGTAATGGAAGCATTGAACAAAACAAAGCGAAATAGTATAAATATTTCTTATCTGTTTTTTTTCTCAAAATAGAATATATCTTAATTAGTGCGATTTCTCCAACTAAAAATAATGGAAATACTTTTTCTATTCCTATTATTGCTATTATCATTAAAATAGATATAAACACACCATAATATTTAATATTCTTCCCTAGCACTCCTAAAATAATAGCTGGTATTAATGCTATTGCAAGTATATATAAATAAAAGTAGTCACCATATTGAATTAACGTCATTTCAACTCCTCCATAAGTTTCTTTCTGTCAAGCGTACTTTACTTATAAATCTAAAATTATTTGCATCCTTCACAATATATGGTTCTATATTGGGGTTATAATTAAAATTGACTATAAACAAACGGCAAATCTGATGCAGACTGAAAAATGAATACCATTAATAATAAAAGTAATACCATTGTTAAAATTGAGACTCTCTTTAAGTTTTTGTTATTTATTAAAATGTTTATAAATTGCTTCATCTACCCTAAGCCACCCTTCTTTTCCTAAATGCTGTCTATCTATTAAAAAATATTTTTTGTAATCATATCCATGCAAGTCAAGAACATCAAAATCACTATCCTCTGCAATTTTTTTGACGGTTTCACTCCATTCATCTCTTTGAGCCTTAGTAAGTTCTGCAAAGTCATAATACCATCCATTAACTGGTTGTATAACTATGTATGGCTTAATATTAAGGTCCTCACATACACTTAAAAAAAACCTATAATCATCCATTTCCTTAGATTTAATAAGATTTACATTCTTTAATTCACCTTTGCGCTTATTAATTTGATCTTTTAAATTAATATTATAAGTTTTATCCTCTAAATTAAATTGATTTGCAGATACAATCTTTTCATTTTCTTTTTCAATTTTTGCATACTCCTCATTCCAATTTACCTCTCTCAATGTTTGTCCAGTTTTCTTGTTTGGTAAAGCCTTAAGTTTTTTATAAATTAGTGCTTTGTCTTGAACTGCTAATAAATACTGTTTAATTTCATAATATGGCTTTAATGTAATCTTCTGTACTTTTGAAAAAATACTTGAGTTCAAATAAAGTTTTGTATAATAAGCTTCTCCTTGATATTTTTTAGCAGCTCTTAAAAAATTATATACTCTCTCGGCATAATATCGTTTATTTTCTTCACTTATTTTAGGATTTTTCAAAAATTCATAAAATTGTATCTCTGAAAAATTGCTAGCAAAATAATCTGGTTTTATTGCATTTGGCCGCTCGAACCATTGGATGGAAAGCATAAAAGCTACCTTCTGATTAACTTTAACATCTGCTCCACCTAAATAAGTGGTGTGTTGTAAGCTTTGTATAAATGGTCTTCCAAAGCAGCTTAAATTATAATCAACACCTTTAAACGGATAAAAATCCATTGGATTTTGTGGGACACTTATTCCAAGTTCAGACGAACCAAGTAAAAACAAATAGTCTTTATCAGAGAACATTTTTTTATCCAATGAACTTTTATCTTTTACCACATCGAAACATTGTCTTCCCATTACACTAATATCTTTTTCCTTTATTAAAGTTTCTATTTCCTTATCTAAAAATAAATTTAATTTTACTGTTGCAATAATAACGATTATAATTGGTATTACTACTGGTATCAAAAAATTCATTACTTTTTTCATTTCTTTGTAACCTCTTCATATATTTTTAAAATTTTCCCGAATTACTGCCTAAAGAACTAAAACATATAACTCATAACAACAATTTTATCAATTATAATATTTCTGTATCTTACCATCTTCTCAGCTTTTAAAAATTCCATATTCACCTATATATAAAAAATGTGGAATCTTTAAACATACGACTTGATTATATTATTCTAATATAAAAGATTCAAGCCTTTATTCAATTTTAGTTTGTAAAATCTCAAATTATCAGAGATATTTCCGAACAATTTATTTGTTATTTGTATTATTATCTAAATCATTTACTGTTAATACTTTTACCTTTAATTTATTCAAAATTGTATTGTTACTTTTATTTTTATCCACGCCTCTGTATATATTATAACTACTAAAAAAGATGGTTTCTGCAAAATACAAAAATCATCCTTTTTTACTTTAATATCACTTATTTTCTTTTATTCCAGCAGTTAAGGTCGGAGCTAATCTTAATCTTAACGCATCAACTTCATTTTTATGCACTAAAATACTATTTCTATCTATTTTTCTTTCAATATTCTCTTTATTTAAAGTATTTATTACAAGCTCAACATCTTTTGAGTCAAGATCAGAAAATAAAACTACATATTTACTAGATCATAAATAAAAATTAATACCTATAGTAGTTATAACAACTACACAAATTGAAGCTATAAAAATTCTTATTTTGTGATTTAAGTCTTGTCCAAATTCCTTTAACTTGCTCTAAAAGTTTTTTCACTATTTAACTCTCCTTGTATCCTAAACTTATCATTGTATTTTATTTAGAAATTTGAATTTCATCCCTAATTTAAATTTATCTATTTGACTTATTATATTTTTAAAAGTTTTTTCACTTTCAATTTTAAGCGTTGCCTTTAATTTATGTCTAGTTACTATTACCTTATGTACTGTAACTTTAAATCCATTTTGCTCTACACTCTTACTTGCGTTAATTGAGTAATCTTTCCCTATATTAGCAGCAGATGTTGTAATGTTTCTATATGTATAAGCTTGTACATTCTCATCTGCTAATGCTGGTGTCTCTAATACTCCTATGGATAACATAAATCCTACAGCTCCTAAAATTATTCCTAGTTTTACATTTGCTATTCTTTTTAGCATTAATATCCGCCTGTTATTTTTTACAATTATAATTGTAATCTTATATTAATTTATTTTCATCTTAATTTTCCATTAAATTCACTTGTTTAACTTATTTATATTAATAAACACGCCTATTTTATTAACTCATGATAATTATCAATAAAAATAAGGACGATTTGTTTCATAAATTAAGCATCTTCAAAAATAACAACTTAAATATATATGCTGCTATTTTTAAAGATGCGTTTACAGTAAACAAATCATCCTTTTATAGTTTCTCAAAATTAAAATATCTATTTATATTTTTTATACAAATTCTATGCTTCCCTTTGACAATTTAGCTATTCTTGCTAATGAATAAACATCATATCCTTTATCCTTTAACATTTGTGGTCCATTTTGAAAAGATTTTTCTATTACAATTCCTATACCCGCAACCTTTGCTCCTGCCTCTTCTACTAAACGTGCTGCTCCAAGTGCTGCTTCTCCATTAGCTAAAAAATCATCTATAATTAATATATTATCTTCTTTATTTATATATTTTTTAGATAATGTTAACTCATAGTCTGAACCCTTTGTATAAGAATGTACTGTTGTTTGATAAACATCACCATTTAAAATTTTTGAGCCTTGTTTCTTTAATGTAACCATAGGTAAATTCATTTGCATTGCCGTCATTACAGTTGGTGCAATTCCTGAACTTTCTATTGTAAATATCTTTGTAACCTTATGATTTTTAAAATAATTTTTAAAATATGTACCCATTTCATACATTAAGTCTGGATCAACTTGATGATTTAAAAATGAATCAACCTTTAACACAGTATCTGATAAAGCTTGTCCTTCTTCTAGTATACGTTTATGTAAATTTTCCATTACTGTTCACTCCATTCTCTATACTTTTAAAACCAAATTTAATAATAATTCATTTTTTAATTTTTTTCCCTCCATTTTTTAATATCCTAAACAAAAATTCAATTATCAATCGACAACGTAAAATTATATATTATTTTCTAAAATTTTCCAAAATAAAAACACCGCGAAATTAAACGAGGTGTTGTATTTATAGATAAATATACTTAAAATAATATTTAAAACCAAAACACTACCTCGTAGTCTGCTAATTTATGGATAGCAGGTAGAAACTTTCCAACCGTAATATCGGAAATATACGAGTCTTTTGTATGAATTATTTTTTAATTATATCACATGAAAACTTTTTGTACAAACTTCCTAGTTAATTAAACTGACGATCTAACAATTTCAATTCTTCTCTCTTCTTCATTATAATGTGCATTAATATTTTCAAAAGTATCTTCTAAAATCATTTTTGTTTTACCAAAGCAAATCACCGTATTCCTATATGCTAAAGCAGCACTTATTTTCCCTGATTTAGGTACCATTAATGTTGTATGTATATCTGCTTTACTCCCTATGATTCCAGCACTAATATTTTCTCCAGCAGATAATATTCCACCTCTTGCAACCGAATCAGATTTTGTGAAAAGTATATCTTTCATAGCAGTAAGTTTAGAAACATACGCCCCTTGCCCACCTATTATAATATTTCCTGTTGACTTTATATCACAGTCTTGGCAATATCCTATTCGTATATCTAATGGGACTATTATATTTTTATCATAATAATCTATTTCATTATCTAATATATTAGCAAGCGTAAATAAATCATTTAAAGAATTTAAATTCAAAATATTATATCCGAGTACTTTCTCTTTAATAAAATCTACTAATCTATTGTGTTTTGTTTTATTTTTTATATTTAGAGAAATTATATTTAAAGCTACTTTTTGAAAGTCACTAAAGTTACCTTCAGTTAATGTCCTTATAAAATCCCTATTTTCAAACTTTGGGCTCTTTAAATTTAATTGTTCTATAGTATAAATAATTTTAGACACTATATTTTTAAATTCAGATAAAACATCTGCATATTCTTTCTTTCTTATATCTATTTGTCCAGATAAAATCTTTGAATTAATTGCATTTCCCAGTATAGTTATTTCACCACCAGTAACTACGTTTGAAGTATTCACATTTTGACTTACATCTAAAGAGCCTCCAGCATTGACAGACATATTATCATCAACACTATCATATACCTCTATATCTCCATAAAATTTAATATTGCAAGTACTCATATTTACAGATTCTACAGTATAAATTGGATTAACACTGACATTTCTATTAGCTATATGTGCTTTTCCGTCAATAAGTGCTATTACATCATTATCTCTAATTTCGCAGCCACTAGTTGCATTAATAGGCATCTTTCTTATATACTCTCTCTTTACCACTTGTCCCGAAACAGTTGTTCCATCTTCTCCAATTACTTCTGGAATTATTTCTGCAATCTTATCTCCTGTATTAACATTCGAAATTCTAAATAAATTTTTATAATCAATATTTTCATTAGAATCAATATCTGGAAACATCATTTTAGTTGGCGTAAAAAATAATTTTATTTCACTAGGTATATCTTTAACTGGTTTTTTACCTTCTGCAATTAAAAGTTCTACTGAACATCCCTCTAAAGCTAATTCTAAATTTTCTTCTAAAATTCCATATATTACGCCTTTTTCCTTTAGTATATTTTTTAGTTCTAAAATAGTAAAATACTCTGGTTCATTTTTGGATGCCATTTCAGTAGATATAGCTAAATTTAAAAATGCTTCTCTATCCTTTAATATATATTCCATTTCTGGTGTATATTCAACTGTGATATATGCTTTCATCTTATCATCTGAAATAATAACATTTACTTCTCTATTAGATTCTGTTTTCTCACAAATATATGTTATTTTATCTTTTGAAGTTACTTCATATGCTTTATAATTTTCACATTTATTATCGTTAATAAATAAATTTATATTTTTACGAGCTTTTATAGTTATAGATTCATTATTTAAACCATCTACTACTATTATTTCTCCATTAACAACCTTAGCACCCACTTCTCTTTCCATAATTATCCCCCAAAATAAAAATTATATTTTACTAATTTCTTTTTAATTTTTCATTTATCTGTAAGACTTCTTTAACTAGTTTATCACTTATTTCTGGTGGAATAAATTCCGGTTTGCTAAAGTAATATCCTTGTATATAGTCTACACCAAATTCTATAAGTTTTTCTAATTCTTCTTTCGTTTCCACACCTTCTGCTATAATTTTAATGTTTCTTTGTTTAGCATAGGAAATAAGATTTTTAGAAATTTGCTGCCTATTTAAATCTCTATCAATTCCACGAACAATTCCCATATCAATTTTAACAAAATCTGGAGTAATAGCTAGCAATACTGTTTCATTATTATAACCAGAGCCAAAATCGTCTATGGCAAGCTTTGCATTCCACTTGTCTATTAATTTTCTCTTATTAGAAATATTTTTCCCATTAGATTTTTCATTTTCTAATAACTCTATTACCAATCTATCAAGGTATTTCCCATATAACCCTTCAAACCTTTCTGAATCTTCATTAGATAATGAATGGTTTGGTATAGAATTTATAAATATCTTTGCATCTTTAAATTTTTCCTCATTCTTGACAAATCCTTCAAGAGCTTTAAAAAATGTAATTCTCTCTACTTCATATAATCTTGAATCTGCCGTTGCAAGCTTTATTACATGAAGTGGATTTCTAAGTGATTCTAATTGCGGACGCATAAGCGCTTCATAAGCAAATATTTGACCTGTATTGGCATTAATTATTGGTTGAAATGCATATTCTATAAGCTCTTCATCAAGAAGCTTATTCAAATTTTCTTGACTGTTTAATAAAAATGAATCTTCTCTGTATTCCTCTTTATTAAATTCACTTATATTACCTTTTATTGTTCTTTTGATCTTATACATTGCAAAATCAGAATATTTTGCAAGATCTTCAAATGTTATTCCATCATCTGGATACCATGAAACACCTGTTGAAATTCTTATTTTCAATTCTCTATCATTAGGCAGTTTAAGTACAGATTTTTCAATATTATTATGTATCTTTTTTATAATTTTCCTTATTTCTTTTTTATTATCGTACCCATATAAAAATACATAAAATTCATCACCTGACCTTCTTGCAACTATACCTCCATAATTTTCAAACTTTTTTAATTCCTCAGAAGCTATTCTTATATATTCATCTCCATAATCATGACCATATGTATCATTTACATATTTTAAATTATCAAGATCCCACATTATAAAAGCACCAATTTTCAAATTATCACTTTCTATTTTTCCTCTTACAATATTATAAAAAGCACGTCTATTTAATATATCAGTAAGCAAATCATAATCTCTATCATACTCTATTTTTTGCTTTTCTAATATTTCTTGAGTTATATCACTAACTACTCCCAAAATCCTTGATTCATCTTCTAATATTTTTAATTTTAACCATATATTTTTATTATCTTTTGCTTTCACTTTATATATATCGTTCATTAACTTTTCTTTATTTATAATTATCTTTTCTATTATTTCCTCAAAAGATTTTATATTTATATATGTATCTTGCTTATTATCATCTTCAATTCCTATTACATCAAAAAATGATTCTGTACACAAAACAAATCCTTCACCCTTCATATGTTCAAATGCCGCTATTGGCATATTAAAAAGTTTTATAATTTGAGATAATTTTGAAGCAGAATCTGCAACATTTGTGCTTAAAGTAACAATTGCTGATGATAATTCATCAATTTCAGATATATTTATTTCTTTTAGAGATAAAGGCTCTCTAGGATCACTTTTCTTTACATCTCTAGCTAAATTTCTTATAGGCTTAGTTACACGACCACCTAATATTATAACAACTATTATTCCTACAAGACTTGATATAACTAATGAAATTGTTAGTAACTTTGTAAATCTATCTGAATAATTTAAAAGAATATCTTTTTCAATCAAACCAGCAAGAGCCCACTTTTCGTTTTCAAAAGGAGTATTGGTATTATATAAATTAAAATATTTTGTACTTGCATATGCTGTTTTATCAGAATCATGGACCTTCAATTCATAAATAAAGTTACTATCTAGGCTTTTATTTAATTTTACATTTTCATGATCTCCTATTATTTTATTAAACATAGGTCCTGTAATCGTTATTTGCTCAAATTCCATATCAGCATTATCATCATATCCTAGTATATATACCCCTTTTCCGTTTCCATCAATTTCTTCATAAGTGAGTAACGAATTTAAATACTTTAATGAAACAGCAATTCCGATAACTCCATAAGGTTTATTATTTTTATCTAATAATGGAACTGAATATGTGATAATTGGGACATCTCTTTTAGTTAAAGAAAACGGTTTGCTCCAATACCCTAAATCCTTATATGATAAATTATTATTTTCCTTAGCTGCATTAATTGGATTTAGGAAAAATTCTTTTGGTGATGATTTATTGGTTCCTTCAAATATAAATTTATTATTCCACCAAGTATCTAATGGTATATTTAAATTTTGTGCAATAGATGCAGGTCCTCTTTCCATAAGTAAATCTGAATTATCACTTGGATTTGAATTTGGATCTAAATCCCTAAAATATACTCCATTCTTTTCTTTTGAATTACTGTCAAGAATTAAAAAAGTTCCTGTTACATAATTTTTTCTGAGCATAAATATTACATCATTAGAAACATCGCATAATAACTCTGTTGCCAATTCCCCATTATTAGCTATATCATCAACTTTAAGTCCTTTACTTTCTACTTTTTTTAAAATAGTAGAATTAATTAAGCTTTCTGACTCACCAACATTGCTCCAATGCTGCACCATTTCATTTTGCAAATAATTGCCCCTTGATTCTATCTTTTGATTCAATATATTAAATGAATTTTCTTTAAGAATTTGAATTATTCCACTTGAAAAAATTACAGTTACAAATAAAACTACTTGTACAAGTACAACGCTTATCATCGGAATAAGTAGTTTTCTAATTATTGAATTTTTGTTTTTAATCAATTCTCAACGTCCCCCCACTAATTGTAACTTATCATTAGCTAAATAGTTTCTTAACTATTCAATATTATTCATATTATTTCTTAACTCATCAAGCCATTTCTTAAAATTCTCATCGTTATCATATTTTTTTATTATTTCATATTTTGAGATTCCCTTATCCAACTGAATTTTTATTGCATCTCTATCTGCTTTTGCTTTATCTAACATTGATTTTTCTAAAATATTTCTTGCCTTATTTCCACCATGAAAAGCTTTATTAGAATAAAACTTATAATACTTTTCTTGCTCCATAGCTATTAAAATTGAGTCTTTTGATTTTTCAGTAATATCTATGGTTCTACTTTCCTGTATTTTATTTTGAATAGCTTCTTTATTATTTGCTTCTTTCTTTACTGGCAGATAACCTGATTTTATTGAAAATTTTATATTTATATCAGTTGCTGTAAACCATTTAAGAAATTCCGCTATTGCAAATTCATGTTTTGAATCTGATTTAATAAGAACCATTCCTGCCCCTTGTTGCGGCATATAATCTTCACCATCTTTAAATTTAGGAAGTGGCAAAATCATAGATTCAATATCATAACTTTTTTCTTCATTAGTTATTACTGAATCAGGAAAATATTCAGCACCAGATGTAGCTCCAACAAATGCAATTATATCTCCTGTTTTGGCATCATCTGAACGAAATCTGCCATATGAACCATAATATCCATTTATATAAGGAATATAAAAATTATCCCATAATTTCCTCATTACTTTTTCATCAATATTGATAGTTACTTTGCCATTATTTACTTCAAATATTTCTTTACCTAATTGCTTATTTCCTATTATCATATAATTTGCCATGGCATCTCGTCCAAAAAAAGCTTTACCATCATTTTGGACGTCTGTTTTGCTATCTGTCCACTCATAATATTGTTTAGCTAAATTAGAAATTCCTTCCCATGTTTCAAAATCTTTTATTTCTGCATTTGTTTCTTTTTGGAACTTATCCCAATCAGTTTTATTTACCATAAGAATTTCTGTAGATTTAGCTATTGGAAATATTTCTAAATTATTTCCAATATCTAATTTTCCTTCGTCAACATATGCTTCTATATATTCCTTCATTTCATCATCAGTTATATATTTATTAAAATCTGACACTAGGTCTAACTTTGCTATTTCGTAAGCTGTATCTGGATATGCCATAAATGCATCTGGCATCTTACCAGTTCCAACTTTTTTATTGGCAGTATCTAAAATTTTTTCTGTGATTTCATTTATACTACCTTGATTAAATGCTTCAACAATTATACCTTCATCTTTTCCTACTGTATTATTAAATTCATATACCATTTTATCAAATTCTATTTTTTGCACCCCATTATAATAATGCCATATTCGAACTGCTACTGGATTATTTTTATCTAATCCATATTTATTTTCGCTAGTATTAGCACATCCTGTAATGATAAGAAAACATGCTAAAAATATAATGCTTATTCTTATTGAAATTTTAACCCCTTCTAACACTCTTCCCCCTAAAAATCATAAAATATAATTCAACTCTAATTATAGGGGAAATTTGATTTAATTTCCACAAAATAATTAAGATTCATTAATAATTATTCCATTTTAATCCTTTATCTTATCATCTAAAAATAATAATATATATTCTTATAAATCTTGCTTTGAATATGTTTTCATTTCAAGCAATAATTTTATCCTATACATAAATTTTTTCTCGACATTTTTCTTAACATTTTAGTAAACTTTATTGACACAGTATTTATTATATGATATATTAAAATTTTACTTTTTCAGCTCATAATGTTATAATAAAAATATACTAAATTTATGGAGGTGTATTTTTTTGTTTTCAATTGGAGATAAAGTCGTTTACCCAATGCAAGGCATAGGTGTTATTGAAAGGATAGAAGATAAAATTTTTTCAGGCAAGAATAGAGAGTACATAATAGTTAAAATCCTATCAAATAATCTTGAAATAATGATTCCAAGTGATAAAGTATTAAATTCAAATTTACGTAAAATTTGCGATAATTCTGCTCTAGAGGATATATTATTTAATATATCTGATAATAATAATGACTTAGAGTCTATATCTGCTAAAGAAAGATATCAATCTAATATGAATAAGGTAAAATCTGGTTTGCTTAAAGATAGTGCTGAAGTAGTTTATGATTTAATTCTTATGAACAAAGAAAAATCTTTAAATAGTAGTGAAAAACAACTGTTTAATACTGCTCGCAAATTTTTAATTGAAGAAGTTTCTCTTATTAAAAATATTAGTGAAACTGAAGCTATAGATTTATTAGATTTAAGTCTTAATTAAATCTATCAGTATATAATGACTTAACAATCAGTAATTTTGAATTTTATGTCTTAAACCTGTTAAACAAATATATAACAATAGTAATTTCTTTGCTATATATTTGTTTAATAGGTTTAATTATTTTTAACATATTTATAGCTTTTTAAGAAAAATACTATTTCAAAGTGTTTTAATTCTACTCACTATGAAATAGTATTTTGTTAAGAATTCATTGAAATTTGATTTTGTGTAATCTTTTATAACAGTATATTCCTAATTTGCCTACTCAAATTCATTTTCTTTTGGCCTATATCCTGGTTCTTTGTATAAATTTTCATGATTATCAATAATATCTTTCTTGTACACTTGCTTAGCCCATTTTTCACTTGGAACTTCTTCAATTGCAATAGAAATGCTACTTTCATCTGAATTTAAACTTTTAGAAACTGCTGTTGTAATACTTTCAACAAGCTTCATCTTTTGTTCTTCACTTCTACCTGGATAAAGTTTTACAATAATATGTGGCATTTTCCCACTCCTTTTTTCATTATGCTTATGATTATATATGATAACATATTAAATTCTAATATCATAATCTTTCCATTTTAATTGTACATTATTATATTTTTCTATTCTAAATATGTTTATATATTTGTTATAATTGATCTAATTAGTAAACAAATATATATTGCAATTTTATTCTTCAACAAAATTAAGTAACAATTATTAGTTTTAATTTAAGATTATTTTTTGCAACATGTATAATATTACTTACTTTTAAGGAGGCTTTATATGTTCAATTTATTTAAACATTCTATTTCAATAAAATCTACACAAACAATGCTAGACATTATTTCTTATGTAAATGACGATATTAAATCTAGTAATCTAAAAGATGGAATTATAGTTGTTTATTGTCCTCACACTACAGCTGGAATAACTATAAATGAAAATGCTGATCCAGATGTAGTTCATGACTTAGTATATGGTTTTGAAAAAGTATATCAAACTGCTGATTCTAATTATAGGCATTTTGAGGGAAATTCTCATGCTCATTTAAAATCTTCTACTGTAGGAGCTTCGCAAACCCTTATTTTAAATGATGGAAAATTAATTTTAGGTAGGTGGCAAAATATATATTTTTGTGAATTTGATGGTCCTCGAGACAGAACCTTTTATGTGAAAATATTACAAGGATAATTTATTACTAATCCATATTCAATTCTAATCTTATTTGTTCTATTATACATAAAAGTCCCATATAGAATAGACTTTTTTATCATCTATCCTATATGGGACTTTTTAATGATCATTTAATTTTCACAACTCATTACACAAATCAGTAATTATTTATTGAATACTATGTCCTGCATTTTCTATACAACTTCTGATTTCTTCTTGGGTTGCAGGTTTATTGTATATCACTTCAACACTTCCACGTCCAAGGTCTACACAAACGTTATTAACACCATCAATCTTTTCAAGTGCATTTTTAACTTGTGTCTTCATATTTTCATTAATCAATCCATCTACAATATAGTGTTTTCTTTCCATATATACTATCTCCTTTTTATAAAAATTAACAAGTATAGTATGTTCAAAATCGCTTTATTATATTATTATTTACTATAAAATTAATTCGTCTAATGTTCTTTTAGGTACATGATGGACTTTCTTTTCATCTCTCCAATACTTAACATCTCCAGTTTCATTAATTTCTTCAATAACTACGTCTTCCTTTGGATATCCCAATGCTAATACCAAAACGATTTCATATTTTCCATCTAAATTCAATGTTTCTAATAAGTTCTTTTTATCTATATTTCCAATAATGCAGCCTCCAATGCCTTTTTCAACTGCTCCGAGTAAAATGCTTTGAACTGCTATACCTTGATCCTGTGGCACGCTCATACCAAGGCTATTATCTTTAACGACTACTATATAAGCACTTGGCTTTTCTCCCTCTTTCGGTCCATCCCAGTCTTTATAATATCCAGCCCACTTTATATATTCATATATTTTATTATTTTTTTCTTCTGTATTTGCTAAAATATATTTTAATGATTGAATATTTCTTCCTGAAGGCGATAATCTAGCTAAATCAACTAACTCTCTTAAAGTATTAGTTTCAATTAGCTTATCTTGATAAAACCTTCTATATGATCTATTTTTTAATATAAGATCTTTAATCATTTTATCTCTCCACCAATCTACCTTAATTTTTCAACTTGTTTTTGTATATCCTGCATTCTCATATCCGTTGATGCTATAAGATCTGCACATTCTTTTAAATCTTGTGTAATGTGAACTGGACTTTCCCCTGATGTTTTATAATATAATTTATGTTCTAAGCTTGCCCAAAAATCCATTGCTATTGTTCTTATTTGAACTTCAACTCTAACTAATTCTTCATGATCTGAGAAAAATATAGGAACTTCTACTACTAAATGAAGACTTCTATATCCATTAGGTTTTGGATTCTTTATGTAATCTTTTTCTTCAATTAATTTAATATCATCCTGCCTCTTAAGCATTTCTGCAATATCATATATATCTCCAACAAAAGAACAAATTACTCTTATACCTGCAATATCATTTAAATTTTTTTTAGCAGATTCAATACTCATTTCAAAATCTCTACGACGAAGTTTTTCCATAATACTTCCAGGTGTTTTAACCCTAGATTTCATATATTCTATCGGATTTCTTTTTCTTCTTATTTTAAGTTCATCATCTAAAATATCTAATTTAGTTTTAACTTCTTTTATAGCAGAACGATACAGAAGCAATGTTTCATTCATTTCTTCAATTTTTTCTTCAACCATATCTGGAGATATATTAATATCACCACCACCAAAAAATACTTTTTCATTTTCTTTCAACTGATTCATAAGATTATTTTCACCCCTCAGTCATTCTAACTGTTTTTCAGCAAATTCTATATATTTTTCTATATTTTCTTGCTTTGTTTCCTTTCACTAACATAATTTTAATTGAATATATAAAAAACTTCAAGCTACTTATTATTTCATTAAATAAACTAAAGCTTTTTTTCTTCCAAATTCTTTAACTTCTTCATGTGTTTTTAACCATATATCTATTATATGAGTGCCATCATTCTTTACTATAACTGCTCCACCTCTATCTTCCGCATCAAATATTCCATCTTCCTTATAACCTTTTAACTCTGGAATATAGAGTTTACTTCCGAGTGGTATATCTTTGGGCACAGCAATAATACCTACTCTTGTATGTGTCTGCATTGCAGTTTGTGAACCCCATGCTTCTGAACATATCTTACAATTACAATAGGCTGTTAACTCAGCTTGAATTGGAGTAGATGTTTTAATAAAATCATCTTCAATACTATAATTTGCATTATTACTATTATTGTCTTCTTGAGCTATTGATTTATTATTCATTTCATCAAACATTACCTTAAAATATGCTGAAACTCCCCCTAAAACAATTGCTAAACATATGTATGTAATGCATACATATTTCCCTAAATTAGACAATAAACCATTCCCCTCTTTTTGCTATACAACTATAATAAATTTTATAATTGTAATATAATACAATAATTTTACATTATATACTATTATATTACACATTTCCGTGTTTTCAAAGTTATTTGTAAATATTATTTGTAAAACAATAAACACTAGATTTTCTTTAACTATTAAATTTCTTTTCTAATTTTAAATATCACCATAAATTATTTTATTTTCACATCTGCCATTAATGGATAATGATCTGATGGATACTTTCCATTAATATTATATTTTATTATCTCGCATTAATCACTTCTATTTCTTCTGATACAAATATGTAATCAATATGCACTCCATTTTGCGTTCTTTTAAAATTATCCCTTGTTACATAATTATATAAATCCATATTAATATCTTGTACTTTTGTTAGCTTTTTCTTTGAAGAATTACCTTTTATAAAATCTTTTATTAAGTTACTATCAGGTTTAGCATTAAAATCTCCCTTTTAGCACTTACTTAGTGAAAATATTTTTTCACTAAAACCTCTCTTTTTTTTCTATAATATCTATAGTTTAACTAGTTTTAATATATAAGAGTTTATACTATATTTATAACATATTGTTATCTTCTATAATATTAAATTAGAGGAATTTTAATTATAAAAATGCTATTTTAAATTGGTACTCTAAAAACTACACAACATTTTTTCTCAATGTATATACTAAAAGAAGGAAACACTAATCAATCCTAGTTTTTCTCCTTCTTTACTTATAATCTACATTCAAGTTTTTAATTCTATTTTTTCCAAGTTCTCTTTAACACATTACATTTACAAATATTTATACATTCAGCACATTGAATACATTCATTCCTATTCCACTTATTTTCCCTTACCATATTAGCTACATCAAGTCCCATAAGACAAGAATTATTACACTTCCTACATTGAGTACAATTTTCTGCTCTGCTAACTATTTTTAAAGAGGGTAATTTAATTAAACTGGCAATTTTTATTCCAACATAATTAAGTATATACATAGGACAAATATATCGACACCAAGCTCTTCTGCCTAACCCAATTGCTATTATGAGAATAGATGTAGTTATTATATAGTATAGAATTATTCCATGAAAACTATCAACTGTCACTTTAGTATCCTCCATGTGATAAAATATTATTATGTTTTGAAAGCCATATATTATTATTGGTATTAGAATTAAAGCTAACCAAATAGTTCCTGTAAAGAATTTAATATTTAAAAATTTATTGTTCCATTTTTTCTTTAAACTATCATTAGGAAATAAATCTTGTAATGCACCAAATGGACATATATAACTACACCAGGCTCCTCCAAAGAAAATTGCGCATAAAATCATAACTCCATATATAATATGCATAATAGTAAATGTTTTTTCAAAACCTGCTTGGACTATTAAAACAGGTGAAACATAGTTTAATGTAATAGGTAATAAAAAGAAAGATAAAAATCCAATGCTTTTTCTATATTTCATATACTTATACCTCTCCTATAAATTTAAACATATAATATGTATCCCAATACAATGTGAGCTTGTAAATTAATTCTGCTCCAAATAAACTTTTATTCTTTTTACAATTTTTCTTTAACAATTATAAAAACCTCCCTTTATATTAAAAACTTCATTTTTCAAAGTTAATAATACAAAGAAAGGTTGTTAAAAACTATCCATATATAGTATGATTTTATAAAAATCTCTCTACAACTTTTGTATGATATTTTAATTTCACAAGATTTCTTCACCATTTATAAGATGAATCAATTGAATTTTATTCCTAACTCCGGCTTTACTATATATGTTGTGTACATGTGTTTTTACAGTAGTTAAAGATATGACAAGTTCTTCTGCTAATTGATTATAAGTATGGCCTTTCATTAAAAGTAATATTATTTCTTTTTCTCGGTTAGTAATATTAAACTTTTGAAAGAATTCTTCGCGTTTATCATGAGCTTCTATTATATTGTGACTTTCTTCATTATTAAATTCAGCTAAATTATTTTTTAAATACTTTATACCAAAATATATACTTAATAAATTCCACAGCATATAAAATAATGGAAGAGATAAAAGTCCATATGGAAATAAGTTACTTAAAAATTCTATTTGTTCTGTTCTTGTATCTAAGTACATATATGGAAAAAATATTAATGCGGCTGTTAAAAAAATCTTAACTATTATTTTTTTATACTCTAATTTTATAAATTTATAGTTCAAATATATAAAAACTAGACTATAAAATATAGCTGAAAACAAAATACTGCCAGATAATATTACTATAAATTTTTTATATGAAAAAATATAATATATTAATACTGAACAAATTGGTATAAAAGCTCCTATTTTGAAAAAAATCTTTTTTCTGCTTGTCCATTCTTTTTCAATAAATTCATGAGCAAACAAAGGCAAAAAATATATAATAACTCCTGAAGCTAAATACGATATTATATTTAAAACTACATTTAAGTAAAAAGACTGTACTTCATTTATAATTTTATATGAGGTTAATGTTTGCTCTAATAATATTATAGTTAGTGCTATGATAAAAATAATATAATGCTTAATAAGCTTGGTATTATATTTTATATAAGCAAAATACGATAAAATAATTCCTGTAACCCCTATTAAAAATGCTAGCATATGAAAGAAAAATATAAAATGTTTCATTAGTTATTACCTCTGATTTTTCTTTAGTTTACATATATTATACATACATTAACATTTCAAAATCAAGTCTACAACTTCATAACCTTAGTCATTGAGCATAGAATTCTATTTTCTTCAAAAAAATACCCCTTTATGGTAGACAGTTCTATAATCTTAACGATCTACTATAAAGGGAGTATATTAATTAATACCAAAATAACTTCTTATAAGTTTTTATATTTCTTTATTCATTTTTTAATTAAATAATTATTATCCTAAGTATAATAATTATTTATTTAATGCTTCTAATAATTCTTCCAAGTTTAAACCATGAACCTTTGAAGCTTCTTCAATTGTTTCAGCTTGAGCTGATGGACATCCAACACATCCCATTCCGAACCCCATTAAAATTTGTGGTGCATTATCCTTTATTCTAATTATTTCTCCTATTGTTAAGTCTTTAGTTATCATATTTACATATCTCCTCTCATTTATATTAATAAAATTATATTTAAGATAAAATTTCTATATTTGCAAATTAATTTATGTTGTTTATCTTTAGTCTTATTATATAACTTAATTCACTTTACTTCTGTAACCAATGTTACCATTTTGCTATTAATAATTATGTAAAATTAAATTTTAAAACGCAACATATTTTTAATGAGTATTTTTATTGAAGAAGATTATTTAATAATTCATTTGGAGTCTTCACTATGTACTCTGCCCTTGCTTGTGTTAGTTCTACTACATCTCCATATCCATAAAGAACTCCAATTGATTTTATATTATTTTCTTTTGCTCCAATAATATCATATTCCCTATCTCCTACCATAATCACCTTTGATAGTTCAGAAATTTTAGCTCCTTCTAATGCATACTTTATAACATCACCTTTTTTTACTCTTGTTTCTTCAAAATCAGATCCAGCTACAAAATTAAAATACTTATCTATCTTAAAATATTTAAGAATTTGTTTAGCATATACCTCTGGTTTTGATGTTGCAAGTATAATTTTTTTATTATTCTTTGCAAGAGTATCTAAAAGTTCTACTATTCCATCATATAAGTTGTTTTCAAAGATACCCTTTTCAGCATAATACTCCCTATACTTTTTCAATCCAAGTTCTGCTTTTTTATCATCAAAATTATAATATTTCTTAAATGAATCTTTTAATGGTGGTCCAATAAATTTATTTAAATCTTCCAAATTATCTACTAAAATATCAAAAGATTTTAATGCATATTGAACTGATTTGGTTATTCCCTCTCCAGAATCAGTAATTGTTCCATCTAAATCAAATAATATGTATTCAAAATTATTATTCACGTAAAAATTCCTCCTAATGTATTTATTCTTTATTATCTGCATAAATTATACCATATTCTAACACGTATATTTTAACATGACAATATTCTAAACCATATATCTTCTTCAGAATATGCACATTAAAAAAAATTGCGTCAGCACAACCAAGATCTTTTGCACCTATAAAAAAAGTGTACAGCACAATTAAGATCTTTATATTTACATAAAAAAGGTGCTCAGTGCGAAGCACAATTAGTAACTTATTAATCACAACCGAGAACTATATTGCTGGTTCATAGACTTATTTTATAAAAACCATTAAATTTAACTAGCATAATACGTAAGATTAATAATTTAATAACATATTATTAATAATTTTTCTTTTATAAGGCAATACTATTTCTTAGGTTCTATAATACCTATAAAATATGAAAAACAATAATAGTTTATGGAGGGATTTTAATGAAGAGATTTATTTGTACTGTGTGTGGCTATATTCATGAAGGCGATGAACCACCTGAAATTTGTCCTATTTGTAAAGCTGGTGCTGACAAATTTAAGGAAATGAGTGATGAATTAAATTTTGCTGATGAACATAGAATTGGAATTGCTGATGGCCTTAATGATGAATTATTAGAAGGATTAAGAGCTAATTTCATGGGTGAATGTACTGAAGTTGGAATGTATTTAGCAATGTCTCGTCAGGCTGATCGTGAAGGTTATCCAGAGGTAGCTGAAGCTTATAAAAGAATTGCCTTTGAAGAAGCAGAACATGCTTCTAAATTTGCTGAGATCTTAGGTGAAGTTGTAGTTGCTGATACAAAATCTAATTTAAGTGCAAGAGTTGAAGCTGAATATGGTGCTTGTGAAGGCAAAAAGAAACTTGCAACTATAGCTAAAGAAAATAATTTAGATGCTATACATGATACAGTTCATGAAATGTGTAAAGATGAAGCTAGACATGGTAGAGCATTTAAAGGCTTACTTGATAGATATTTTAATAAGTAATACTATAAATAAATTAATATTTGATTAAAGGAGTGTTTTTTATGGAAAGAATTAATTGTGATGTAACTAATTGTTCACATAATAAAACTGGTATTTGTTATTCAAACAGAGTTGATATTGGAGGCGTGTCAGCTAGTAGTGAACGCGGAACTTGTTGTGGTTCATTTTTACACGAATCTTTATATAGTGATTTAACCAATAATACAAATTCTAGGGGACAATGTGATTCTCTTACTTGCAACGTCGAAAGCTGCACTCATAACTATAATAAATTTTGTGATTTAAACTCTATAAATGTATCTGGAAATGGAGTTCAAATATATTCTGAAACAAGATGTTCTAGTTTTGATTATAAATAATGATTGTTAAAATTATTCATATAAAATAAAACTGTAGATATTATATAAATAAAACACATAAGAAAAATAACAATTCAAAAATGCAATTTATTTTTTAGTGTCAGCTAATAGAAAAGTTTTATTCCTATAAAATTATTTGCTAAACTTTTCAAGCATTTTACAATAAATTGACATACTGAATTGTTATTTGCCTTTAAATAATATGCATATATCAAAGTTATAATTAAATTATTGCATAAAAATCAGGTACAGTAGAGTTTATTTATTGGAACATATATAATTAATTATTTTTAAATTTCTTTTCCCATCATTACCATACCTTCAAAACTTTCAAAACCATGCTTTTTATAAAAGCCTTCAGTACCATCATTTCTAGATGTAAATAAAATAATTTCATCTATCCTCTTATTTTTCAATCTATTTGTGAATTCCTCAATAAGCTGTGTCCCTATACCTTTACCTCTAAGCTTTAAATCCACACAAAATTCTTTAATATGAAAATGCATACCATTATAATAATACTCATGATTTCCAAGTATCATTCCTACTATCTTTTCCTCCTCATAAACACCAAGTCCATCAAAGCCTTCGCAATTTATCATTTGAGAAATACGTTTAGATACGCTTTCAATAGTCCACTGATCATTCCACGGCTCCGAATTAAAAGCATCTACGTAAATTTCAGCTATTTCTTTAATCTGTTCTTTAGTTAATTCTTTATATTTAATCATTCTCTATTCCTCATCTATTCATAAATATAAATTTGTTAAGAACTTAGTTCCTGCTTTTGTTTTAAAGTATTTTTCCTTAATACTTTGAATTTGAGGCACTTTTATTTCATCTTCATAAATATTAACTAAGAAATCTGCTTCAATTAAGATTTGATAATCAATTCCATCAATTTTATTATATGTATGATGATGCCCTATTAAATAACAAACTCTATCTATAAATTTTTCATCAAAATTAAATTTTAATAACATTACTCTTGCAACTGGTGGCCCTTCAGTTTCTTGATAATTTCCAGCAGATGAATTATATTTTTCTTCACTTATCTTGATTCCTATATCATGCATTACAGCCGCCACTTCTAAAATCCCTTGAGTTTCTTCATTTAATTTTTCCAATTCCCCTATTGACTTAGCAAAAGAATATACCTTCAAAAAGTGATTTACTCTTCTTGGATCTTTTGAATAATAACTAATCATTTCACTTATTATAGTACTTATTTTTTCTTTCATAGCATTTTCAGTGTGGACTATTTTATCTTATTAAATCCAGCACCAAAGTTCACCTTCTTCCTTTTAACATTTACTAATAAATATTATACTAATTATTAGTAAATATTAATATAGATAATACTCTAAAACTAACTATTATAATATGTTTTAGATATTTTTTGATAATACATTGCACCATATGGTTAAGATCTTCCAATTATTTTAAATATACTTTAGTGATTTTAAGAAATCTAATATTTGTCCTTTTCCAGGTATTCAAATTTCTTTAGCAATGTTGATGTTAATTTAAACATATTTTGATACTAAAAAGATATTAGAGAACTCATATAAACAGTTCTCTAATATCTTATAAACCAATGCCTTATTCTTTTGTATTTTTGAAACTGTTCTCTAATGAACAATAATTTATGTTTCAAAAGCATTTGTTCTTTTAAAATATTTCCAATCCTATATTTTAAATTTATCTACAGTATTCTTAAGATTACCAACAAGTTCTTCTAATTTATTTGTTGTTTCTCCAACTTGATGCATGCAAGCCGTTTGTTCTTCATTTGATGCTGTAACTTGTTCTGTAGCTGCTGAATTTTCTTCAGTTATGGCAGCAACATTACTTATAACTTGATCTGTAGTACTAGCTTTACTAGCCATACTATTTGCTGCTTTTGATACTTCAGTTACAATATAACTTATTTCATTAAGCACTCTCTCTACTTCTTCAAAGTTTTTACCAACTGTAGTTGTAACATCAACACCATGCATTACTTCATTTGTACCTTTTTCCATTTTATCTGCTATACTTTCAATTTGCTTTTGAACTCCATTTATTAATTCTGCTATTTTACTCGATGCAGTACTTGATTGTTCTGCCAATTTTTTAACTTCTTCTGCAACTACAGCAAAGCCTTTTCCTTGTTCACCAGCTCTAGCAGCCTCAATTGCTGCATTAAGTGCTAGCAAGTTAGTTTGTTCTGCGATATCACTTATTACAAATACTATTTGTCCAATTTCCTTAGATTTTTCTAATAAGTTTTGTGTTTCATTAACATTATCACTATTGGTTACAGCAATAGTCTTTATACTATCTATAACTTCTTTAACACCTTCTGAACCAGAAGTACTTACCTTCTTAGATTCTTCAACAACGCTTATCATATAATTAGATTTTTTGAAAACTTCATCTATATCTTTAATTAATTCTTTTGTTGCATCCAAAGCCATACTAGCACTTTCAGCTTGTGAAACAGCACCTTTTGCTATTTCCTCCATGCTTCTTGAAACTTCATCAGTTCCTCTTAATGACTCATCTGTTGCAACAACTAAAGTATCTGACAATACACTAACTTCATTAGCAGAAGCACTTATAGCACTTATCATATCTTTAAGTTTATTAACTGTATTATTTAAGCTCTTTCCTACTTTTCCAATTTCATCATTTGAAGTGACTTTTAATTGTGTTGTAAGATTTCCTGAAGCTATTTCTTCAGAAAATGCAGATAATTTAATTAGTGGTGATACCATACGTTTTGCTTCAATCATTATTATACCTACAAGAATAACAACAATTATTAATGTAATTAAAAGTAATGTGATCATTAATTTTTCAGAAGCAGCAAATAACTCATCTTCTGATACTACACTTGCTACACTCCAGCCAGATAAAGGAACTTGATTATAAAACACAATAAAATGATCTTTACCAGAATTAAATCTAAAGGTACCTGATTTCTTATCAAGCATTTCTTTTCCCAAAGACTTTATATTTTCGTCTTCTACTTCTGCTATTTTACTTTTCATTACTAATTCTTCATTTGGATGTACAAGGATTGTACCATCTTTTCCAACTAATAAACTATAACCTCTATCACCATATTTAAAAGACTTAACTTTTTCTTGAATATAGGAAAGATTAACTGCTGATATCATTGTTCCAATAGATTTATCAGCCTCACTTTTAATAGGTACACCTATTACTACCAATGTTTTTCCAGTTCCTTTTGATACTACTGGATTTGACATATTATAAGGTACTCCGCTCATTAAATCTTTGTACCAGGGTTTTTGAGACACATCCCCTGCTACAAAATTTCCATTTGAATATTGAGCTCTAGATATACCATCATTATTAAATAAAGTAGCTGCTGCATTATCATACTCGCCAGGATAGTTTTTCTCTAAAAATTTAATTCTTTCCGAATTAAATTTATCAACAGCATCAAGATTTGTTTCAATTTGTTTAGCTGTTGGAGTATTGGCCGCACCTCTTACTTCAAGAAGTTTACCTTCAAGCCATGCGTTTACATTTTCAGACAACTTATTAGTTTCAGAAATTCTATTATTAATAATTTCATCTTGAATTGTTTTTCTAAATTGATATAATGCTGTTCCGCTTAAAACCAACATCCCTACAATGACCATAGGCAAGATGCTAAGTAATAATTTCATTTTAAAAGATAATTTTTTAAACATTCTTATTCCCCCTTTAAAGTTACTTATATGTGCATATGTTAGTTAGAAATTTATGTAATTCTAAGTATACATTTGATAAATTTTATGAAGAAATAACTTTAACAACATATTAAATTTACTCATTACCAACCAAATTAATATATAAATTTCGACTGTAAACTGCATATTTAGTTTTTTATTATAATATTATTTCATTTGAATCATATATATTATAATAATATCATTAATATATAAATAATCGTAAACATATTTTTACATAAATATAAATTAATGTATTAAATGTTATCAATCCATAAATAATATATTTAAATTTATTGTTTATTTAATTACTTCTAATTAAATTTCAGCTTATTTCAAATAAAATATAATAATTAAACCACTAAAATTAATCTAATTGATTAATTTTAGTGGTTTTTATTATTAGTTGTAAAATTATATTTTATACTTTTCTAAATCCTTTTTAAATGTTTCAGTAATTCCTTTAAAATCAGATATATTCTCTATAAGTTTCTTAATTTCATTAGTATAATTTATTACACTAGCACTTACTTCCTCTGAAGATGCTGAATTTTCTTCTGCAATAGCAGCTAATGATTCTACACTATCATATACCTTTGATATAGAATCAGCTTCTGTATTTAACTTTTCTATAGTCCCTAGCATAGAATTAGCAACACTTTGAACTGATTGATTGGCTTCATAACTTATATTTCTAACAACTCCTAGGCTATCAGTTTCCTTAGCTAACACATCATATTGAACATCTATATGTCCTACTAAGGATTTTATTTCTGCAACAAACTGCTCTAGGTTAGAGTTTATTTCTAAAACTGCATCTTTAGATTGTTCTGCTAATTTTCTTATAGATTCAGCTACAACAGAAAAACCTCTTCCTTGTTCACCAGCTCTAGCTGCTTCAATAGATGCGTTTAAAGCTAGCAAGTTAGTTTGTTCAGATATTCCTGAAACTATGGAAACAATATTAGTTATATCTTTAGCTCTGCCTTCAAGATTTGTTCCTTTAATCTTAACCTCATTAAATTTTTCTAAAGAAGTTAAAATATTTTTACTAGCATTATCTACATTTTCATAACTATTATTTATCTTATCCATTGCATCTTCAAGTTCTAGTTTGTTTGAATTCTCATTTTCAACTATACTTCTTAAAGCTCTAATATTTCCATTAAGTGATTGTGCTACACTATCTGTATTTTGTGCTTGTGTTACTGCCCCACCTGCAACTTGCTCAACAACACCACTTATTTCATTAGATGTATTATTCATAGATTCAGATATTATATTTATAGTATTCACAAAAGTATTCATTTCATCAGTAACACCTTTGAATCCAACAAAATCAGCTTGTATAACTTTTTTATGACTTTTAAGAAGATCATAAATATCCTCAAAGAAGTCATTTGTTACAATCTTACCATCAATATTATATTGATTATTTATAATTCTTCCAAGCTCTTCTTTTATTTGATTTATAGGAGACATCATCATAGAAACTCCTATAAATGCTCCAATACCAGATATAGCACTTCCAATTAGTGCTTTAATTATATTATCAAATCCTAGTACAGGTAACAATGCCACTATTGAAATTATAAATGTGAATAAACCTACTTTTGCTCCAAAACTTTTAATAAATCCAAGTGAAAGTACTCTATTAAATAAATATTTCTTACTATAATATATATCTTTATCAAAAGTAAGCTTTAATTTTAATTCTGTATCATTTTTAGATATTTCTTCTATATTTACTTTTTCATTAAAATGATTACATGCCCCTTCTAACATACCCATAAAATAATCGAACATACCTCTAGAAGAATTATAACTAAATATTGCTTCTCTGCTTGATATAGGTTTAATCACTACTAAAGGTGGCTTTGCTCCAGCAAATTTTTTTGTCATTACTACATGAACATCAAACATAGATTTTAAAAATGAATATACATTATCATGTTTAAAAAATGCTGGGTAATCCTGAGTAAAAGATACTATATTATCTTGTCCAATTTTCTTCCACAAAGTTCCAACTTCCATATTTTGATTTTTTGCTATATATGCAATTAGTTTTTTTACTTCTCCATCGTCTACATTTTCAATTGGCGAAAATATTTTGCCACTTCCCCATCCAACATAATCCAATGCATCATTAACTGTCGAATCTCCAAATAGCTTTCTATTAGTTTTCATCCAAGTTGATACAACTGTTCCTTTCATTCCCCTCTTCCTCCTTAATACTTTTGTTAACTCTTATTTAATTTAAATCTCCATTCTATAATTATACAACAATTTAGTTAAATTGGTAAATACATATCAATAAATATTAATTAATATTTATTATTAATTAATATTATACAAAAATTTGACATAAACAATTTAATGTGATACATGTAAAATAATCAATCTAATTATTTTTAAACATATGAAACTTCAGATTCAGCCTAATTTTATCAAAGAAAGTGGTGATTCAAAATTGATATTTTCTAACCTTACCATATCTAAGAATGAGCCAATTTATATTCAAATAGAAAGACATATCCTAACTGGAATTAAAAATGGTGAATTAAAAAAAGATAGCAAACTCCCTTCTACAAGAGAAGTAAGCAAAATTTTAAATATAAGTAGAAATTCTGTTATTTCAGCATATGAAAAACTAGAAAGCATTGGAATAATAATTACTAAAAAAGGCATTGGTACTTTCATTTCAATCGAAGGCAAAAATGAAAGTTATGAATATAATGTAGATTTTTTAGAAAGAGTTAATTATTATGGAAATACTCTAAAAAAACTTGATATTGTAAAAAAAGAATTGCCTTATAAAAAAGGAATGATATCTTTTAAATCCATCTCTCCAGAAAGTCATCTTTTTAATCTTGATGATTTCAAAAGATCTCTTTTAGACGCTTGGACTTTTGAAGAATCAAATTTGCTTAATTATGGTTATGCTAAGGGATACAAACCCTTAATTGATTACTTCTTTGATTATATGAAGGAAAAGCGTGTGGCTACTGATAATAAAGATATTTTAATAACAAATGGCTTTACTGAAGCTTTTGATATAATCATTAGCTCTTTAACAAATAAAAATGATGTTATTTTATGTGAAGAACCAACTCATAATACTGCTTTAAAAATTATGAAAGCTTATGGACTAAAAGTTGTTCAAATAAGAATGGACAAAGAAGGACTAGATTTAGATTCCCTTGAAAAAGCTTTAAGTAAATATAATCCTAAATTCGGATATTTAATACCTTCTTATAATAATCCAACAGGAATTGTAACAAAAACTGAACGAAGGAAGGAAATATATAAACTTTTCAGAAAATATTCTGTTCCTATAATAGAAGATGGCTTTAATGAAGAGTTATTATACTCTAGCTCTCCAATTGATCCAATAGCTTCTTTGTGTGGCAACGGTAATGGTGTCATCTATATAGGAAGTCTTTCAAAGATACTATTTCCAGGCCTTAGAATTGGATGGATATTAGGAGATAAAAAACTTATAGATATTTTAGAAAGTGTAAAACGTGGCCGAAATATTCATTCATCTTTTTTAGATCAAAGTGCCTTTTATTATTATTTAAAAAGTGGTGCCTTTAGTAGATATGTAAAAAATGTACGAAAGTATTATAGAGATAAATACAATCTAGTTTTAGATATGATTGAAAAATATATTCCATATGAATATATAACTGGAGAAGGTGGCTTACACATTTTTATAAAACTCAAAAATAATATAAATGCAAGAGAACTTTTATATCTCTGCTATAAAGATAATGTTTTATTTATGCCTGGTGATATTTTTTATGAAAATACTAATAATTTAGTTGAAAATCTTTCCAACCAAGGTATTGAAATTATAAATTCCAAAGAAAGTTTAGTAAATTATTTTGATGATGAAATAATTAATATTTCTGAATTTATTCAATATAATAAAAATAATCTTAAAGGTAAAGATACCTTTAGAATAGGCTTTGGTAGAGTAAGTGATAAAGATATAAGAAAAGGCATTAAAATAATTGGTGACAATATAAAATGCTTATCAGACCAGTAGAGAGTTTTGTTTATAACAAAACTCTCTACTCACCTACAAAAAATAAACTGATATATTACTTAAATTTATTATATTTTAAACTTCTTTACCATTTCATTAAGCTTTTGAGAAAGTGTCGCCTGATTTTGTGCAGATTTTGCAATATCATTAACAGCTATTGTAATTTGGTTAATATTACTTAATACTTCCTCAGAATCAGAGCCTGATTTTTCGGCAGTTAAAGCAACAGTTTGCATTGCTTCATTTATTTGCTCTATAACTTCATTTATTTGATTTGAAGAAGAAGCAAATTCTTCAGTTATCTCATTTACAAATTCTGCATCCTTTTCATATTGAACACCTGTATTCATAAGCAGTTCATAACTTGGTCTTACATTGTTAACTATATAGCTAAGTATATCTTCACCACTTTGTGATAAATTTTCAAATGCAGCTTGTACTTGCATTACCATACCTTGGATACTTGAAACAGCTTCTGCAGATTGTTCTGCAAGGCTTCTTACTTCATCTGCCACTACAGCAAATCCTTTTCCATTTTCACCAGCCCTTGCAGCTTCTATTGCTGCATTTAATGCAAGCAAATTTGTTTGCGATGCAATATCACCTATAGCATCCGCCATTAATTTAACTTCTTTCACCACTTTTCCATCTTCAATGGCTTTTAGAATATTAACTCTCTTTTCCTCATAAATTGAATTTCCTTGTTTTATATTTTCTGTTGCCTTTTTCTTTATTTCAAGAGATCGTGTCTTTATTTCACTTACAGAAACAGCTGCATCGCTTGATCTATTTGCAAGTTCATTTGTAGTTGCTCCAATTTCTTCTGCTGATGCGCTTACTTCTTCTGTAATTGCACTTAAATCTTGAGCCCCTTTTGATATTTGTTCAGCTGATTCATCTATTACTGCCATATTAGCTGAAACTTCCTGTGTAGTAGCAGATAATTCTTCACCCGATGAGCTTATATCATTTGCACCATCTATAATTTGTGCTATTAAATCTCTTATATTCATGCTTGCTTTATTTAAGGCTTTTACAAGACCACCAATTTCATCCTTTGTATCTATTTCTATTGTTTGAGTTAAATCTCCATTTTCTAATGATTTTGCAAAATTTAATACTTTTTTTATGTTTCTAGAAATAATCGTAGCTATAATAAATCCAAATAGTATTGAAATAATAAATCCTAAAGAAATCATGATTAGCATTGAATTTGAAGACTTATTATATATAGATTGATTAGTATCATTTTTCTTACTTGCTCCTTCTTCAGTAATTTGAACTAATTTATCAATGCTATTAGTTAATTTCTGCCTTATAGTAGCACTTTCACTACTAATCTTCATTGCCTCATCATATTTTTCATCATCCACTAAACTCATTATTTTATCAGATGAACTTCTATAATCTACCAAATAATTTTTAATTTCTTCAAATATGCTATTTTCATCAGAATTTAAATTAGATTGTTTATACATTTTAATAATTTCATTATTTTCTTTTCTAAAATTCTCTAATTTATAATGCGAAAATCCACTAAATTCAGCATTAATAAATTTAGTGGACTTTATGATAATTATCAAATTAACTGCTATGGTTAATTTAATAAAATTTTATTATATTTTCTCTTCTAATAAATATACACTGTCTGGCGTAATTTCATTGTCAGATGTATATAGTATCCAATCAGTTAAGTCTTCTAAATCTAATTCCATCTCACCTTTGACTTCTAAATCTTTAATATAATATGGTTCTTGTGTAAGAATAGCTCTTATTTTTGATTCTTCAATTTCAAGGACTTCAAACCAAATATGTTCCCTATTGTCCTTTTCTTCATTTTGATATTCATCATCAACTAATAATCCTATTTTCATCAAACCATGAATTTCAGTTTCTTTATTATTAATTGCATCTTTAAAATATTTAACTCTCTCTTTTGCAAGTCTACTCATACGTATTGTTTCTTCTGTAGTTAACATCATTAAAAGATTCTCCGAAATTTCATCGTCTACAGCCGATACATGCGTGTATTTTTTTTTATTATAATCTTCTTCTGATAAATATAGATATACAACACCAGTATTATGTTTATGGCTTTCTATCCTGTCTTTAACTCCACCAAGAATATTCTTATTTTTATATAAACTAGTTGCAATAGGCCAATTAATCCAGGTTCCAACTAAAGAATCTCCATTATTCATACGGCCAATCCAGCAAGATTCTTCTTCATCCACAAAGCCACCATCTGAAATTGCCCTCTTTGCAATTGTTTGTAATATATAATAATGATTTTTATAAGTATCTTTAGTAGATTGTAAAATTTCAACCTCAATTGAGCCACAGCGATTAAGTCCATGAGTATGAAGCCATACACTTCCATCATCATCACTTATTGCTTGTATTGAATAAACATAATCAGATGATGGAGGTATTCTTGACTGTGCAGCTATTTTAGCCCATACCCCTGATAAAATTCTTTCTGTGCAAAAATCTACAATACCAACCATATCCGGAACGATAGTATATAATATTTTTAGCTGCAAATGATAAGAATCTATTGATGATTCTCCAAACAACAATCCAGTAGTCAATCCAATTTCTGCTTCCATCATAGCTTTGTAATTTTCTTCTGGAAGTTGATGATTTATTGTGTAAACTTCAGATATGTCAATTTCGTCTGTAACTACTTCTATTTTGTAATCTTCACCCATATATCTAACTTTTATAATTAGATTTTCTTTCATTTCAGCGCCTTTATAATCAAATAAAGTTGCTCTTTTTAGACGATCAAGAATATTCTTAGAGTTCTTAATTTCACTTGCATCTTTGGGAACTGCCATCATATAAGAAACTTCCTTATCAATTGTTCCTTTCTTAAATTCTCTTTTTTTCTTAAATCCAAACATTTTGTCTCCCCCTTATCCAAATTAATATTTTTATGAAATCATTATGTACTTTTTCTTTGTGCAAATATTAAAAGAGAACGTTCTAAAAATTTTTTCACGCTCTAATAATCATCGCCTCAAAGAAGCGTGAATCTTTATATTAATTGAAATTGTTTTAACCCATTATAAATACCATCATTTTCAATATTATCTGTCTTATATTTCACCATTTCAAGAATTTCAGAACTACTATTTCCCATAGCTATACCATATTTAACATATCCAAGCATATCTATATCATTTGCGCTGTCTCCAAAAGCATATGTATCATTTATATTAATTCCTAAATATTTTATAATTTCTTCTATTCCCTTTGCTTTTGAAAATCCTTTTGGAACCAATTCAATTATTTTTGAATTATGATAAATGGAATAAAAATCTTTTTCCAGAAATTTATATGCTTCTTCAAAATCGCTATGTTTGTCCACTCGGCAAGTAATCTTATTAACACGATGTTCTTCCCCTATAATTGATTTTATCTTTTCACCATATTTATTTTTAAACCTATTAATAGAAAATTCGCTATCATCTAAAGAATTATCATCATCCATATATAAATAGTTTATACCCTCTAAAATACAAAACACCTTATGCTTTCTTAAAATATTCACTGCCTTATCTACCGTTTCTCTTTTTAAATCTATATTGTAAATTACATTTCCTTTATACTCTACATAAGTTCCACACGCTGCAAGTACCCCATCAAAACCTAAGTCAACTAATTCTTGTGAAATCATTGCTTTTGTTCTTCCAGTTGATATAAACGCAAGATGTCCATTATCTTTTAATTCTTTAATCCCCTGCACTGCACTTTCTGGAACACCTAATTCATGACTATATAAAGTTCCATCAATATCAAAAAAAACTGCTTTTTTCCCCATTATTAATCCTCCGATTTCTTTAATAAATACCTTATATCTTTATAATACAATAATTTGTCTGATAATGGAAATATAAAAATTATTACACAAAAAAAGCAGCCCTAATCATTAAACTTAAAGCCACTTTTTATAATACATTATTTAACTAAATATTTGCCTTTACAGCATCTGCTATGGTTTCAGCTACTTTTTGCTGATTAATTGGATCTGCACATCTTTTTGCTTCTTCTTCATTTGTTATAAATCCAGCTTCTACAACTATTGATGGCATATTTGTACTTTTTATAAATAAATGACTATCCTTAATTCCTCTATTATTCAAATTAAGATTTTTAGCAATACTATCATTTATAACTGTAGCCATTTTCTTACTAATTTCTAATTTATTATAAACTGCTCCACCTTTAAAACCTTCACCTTGCTCTGATGAACTATAGAATGTTTCTATTCCCTTAACTTCTGGCATATTTATTGTTGAATTATGATGTACGCTTATAAAGAAATTTGCTCTTGCCATATTGGCAGTTATAATCCTATCTTTAAGACTTTGAATTGCATCTATCATTGGCTTTTCACCATCATATCTAGTCATTACAACATTATAACCTCTTTTTTCAAGTTCTACTTTTAACTTAGATGCAACTTGCATATTTAAATCTACTTCTTTATAAGTTATTCCTTTAATTGTAAATGAAGCACCTAAATCACCACCATAATTATGACCTGGATCAATTACTATAGTCTTTTTTGTTTTATCTAAATTTGCTATGGCTGTCAATACTTGATTACTTAATATTGGTTGTGTTGAAATACTAACTGCTTGTACACTTATTCCTGGAGTTAACCCCAATACCATTGTAAGACCAAGTGCAAAAGTAGCGATTTTCTTTTTAATATTAAACATTTTTTCCATCCCCCTCCATATTAGATATTACCAAATATATTTACATATTTAAAGCAATATCTGATAATTTAAGTTTTATTTAATAAATGGAGTTTTTATTGCAGTAGATTAAATTTATATGCTGCAATTTTAAATCTTTAATAGAATTGAGCTACTGTTAACCATTTGATATACAATATTATTTTTATTCCCACCTTTTAGAATTCTTCAATGTAATTTCTATTAATTTGCTCATTGCTAAGGATATTCTTTTATTTTTATGATATGCAAATTGAGTTGAGTATTTCTCAAAAGGTTCCTTTAACTCTAACATTTTAAGATTACCTTCCTTTACTTCATTTTTAACTGCATAAAGAGGTAATACTGAAATTCCAAGTCCATTCATTACACATTTCTTAGTTGCTTCAATACTTGAAAATTCTAATGGATTACAATATTTTATTTTTTTCTGTCTCAAATAATTTTCAAATGATATTCTGAAGCTACAGCGTTTTTCACTAAATATAATATTCTCTGTTGCTTCTTCACATTCAGAATTTATATCTAAAAAATCTATATCTGCACTTGGTTCTCCTATAATCACCATAACTTCCTCTTTTAGATTATTAACAATTAAATCTTTGTCAATAATTTTAGGTTCTATAGTGAACACAATATCTAACTCTCCAGCATGTAATCTTCTTCTTAAATCACTGCAAGTAGAATTCTTTAATATAATATTTACCTTTGGAAAGTTCTTTTTATATTCTTTTAATATTTCTCCTAAACGATATATGGATAAAGACTCGCCAGCTCCAATGACTATATCTCCATATACACATTTTGATTCTGATGTTATATTTTTAATATCCTTGTATAAATCTAACATTTGTCTTGCATAAGGAACTAATTCCTTACCAACATTAGTTAATACAATTTTCTTGCCTAAGCGATCAAATAATATTCCATTCAATTCATTTTCTAAAATTTTAATATGAGCTGTTATTGTTGATTGGGCATATCCTAAATATTCTGCTGCTTTTGTAAAACTTCCAAGTTCAACTATAGTTATAAATGTTTGTAAATGTCTTATCTCCATCTTTATCATTCCTTTATATTCTAGCTATATAATATTATAGTATCATTTATTTCGATCATTTAGTTCATTTATTTCAATTTTACTGATTGTATTTATAAAGTTATACTTTAAATAGATAAAATATTAATTTATCTATGTTGCAAACTGATTCTTTTATAAAATTTGTATCCATATTCTTTGTTCCATGTAAATTTCTAATTACAACTTATATATAAAAAAGGGAGGTTTAATTTATGAAGAAAGTATTATTACTTCTTGCAAATGGCTTTGAAGCCTTAGAAGCAAGTGTTTTTACTGACGTTTTAGGTTGGAATAAATTAGAGGGGGATAGAAGTACTGATTTAGTAACGGTAGGTTTACATAATAAAATTAAATGTACTTGGAATTTTACAGTAATTCCCGAAATGCACATTAGTGATGTAAATGTTGATGACTTTGATGCTCTTGCAATTCCAGGTGGTTTTTATGAAGCTGGATTTTATGATGATGCTTACAGTGAAGAATTTTTAAACTTAATAAGAGAATTTGAAAAGAAGTCTAAAATAATAGCTTCTGTATGTGTTGGTGCACTTCCGATTGGTAAGAGTGGAATATTAGCTAGAAGAAATGCTACCACATATAATTTAAATGATAGCAAAAGGCAAAAGCAATTAGCTGAATTTGGAGCAAATATTATATATGATGAACCAATTGTTATTGATAAAAATATAATAACTTCCTATAATCCATCTACAGCTTTTGATGTTGCTTTTAAGCTTTTAGAAATGCTAACTTCAAAAGAAAATTGTGATAGAGTTAAATATTTAATGGGGTTTAATAAAATATCTGAAATTTGAAAATCTAATAGTTAATTTAACTTTTTTATTTAATTCATAAAAAGCTATAAATACATTTAAATTAGCTTGATAGTAAAAAAATATTACTGGAAACCAAAATTTCCAGTAATATTTCAATAATAAATCTAATTATCTAAAGTCTCTTTGTTATTATCATAAAATTATTTGAAGTCTCACTAAGTTTCTAGTAATTAACTATTTTGAGTACTATATTTATAATAATTCATTATAGACTTTTCTACAAATCCACACTCTTTATATAAATTAAGTGCAGTACTGTTTTTACATTCTACATCCAGTTCCACAGTATAAATGTTTTTTTCACTTATTAAATACAACGCTTCTTTTAAAGCTGCTTTTCCATAACCTTTTCCTCTAAAATCAGGTAATATTCCAAAACCGCATATAAAAGCTGATTCATCACTATATTCAATATTAATTTTCCCTATAATGTTTTCATTTAACTCAACCATATATGTGTTTTCATTTAAAGCTTTCTCTATTTCTGAAACATCATTAACTTCTTCTGAATCATTAAAATATATTGAATTTTGCCTTACTATTTCCTTTCCATCATGTTTCTCAGCTCTTCTTAAGCTAATTGAATTTATGCGTTCTGGAATAACATTACTCACTCTTTTCATTCTATATTCTGAAAAATCATACTTCCCACCTATATTATTTATAAATTCACCCCCTGAATTAGATTTCCCATCTGCCAATAATAATATTTCTTCAAAATTTCTTTTATTGAACTCATCTACTGCAATTTCAAAAAGCTTTTTAAATATTCCTTTTCTTCTCCACTTTGGATGAGTCACTCCATTTATTTCGCCTATATTTCTTCCAAAACTTGAAATTCCAAGGTATCCTACTAAAGTCTCATCTATATAATAAAAAAATTCATTTATCTTGTTTAATCCTATTTCAGAATTTTTAAACACATTTAATTTATAATCTAATTCTAACTTTAAATTCACCTTGTCATTAGTACTGCACAATTCTTGAAGGGAATTTATCTCCTTATAGTCTTTTTCATTTATATATTCTTTTAAACAAATAGCTTGATTAAATGATTTTTGTGACATATTAACCTCTCCTCTTCATTTCTTTTTGAATCTTTGATACACTTTTCCATTTGCTTTTTTCCTTTAATCGGAGACTTGCATTTTCTTTTTGTTCTGCAAACTTTGCTTCTTTTTTTAGTTTTATATAATTCTGCCATCGTTCCTTTGGAAGTTCTCCACTTTCCAAAGCTGCTTTTACTGCACAACCTGGCTCATATCCATGTGTACAATCTTTAAATTTGCACTTTTTAGCGAATTCTTCAATTTCATCAAATGCTTTATCCAAACCTTCTGATACATCCCATAGTCCTAATTCACGCATACCAGGTGTATCAATTATCATTCCATGATTTTTAAGCTTAATCAGCTGTCTATGAGTAGTTGTGTGACGCCCCTTACTATCACCTTCACGAATAGTATTTACTTTCATTATTTCTTCACCAGAAATTGCATTAACAAGTGAAGACTTACCTATACCAGAAGAACCTAAAAATACAATAGTCTTATATGGTTTCACATAAGTCAACACTTCATCTAACCCTTCACCAGTTACTGAACTAACTGCTATTGCAGGTACAAGAGGCGCTATTTTTTTTATTTTTTCTTTTTGCGAAATATAATCACCGCATAAATCCTTTTTAGTCATTATAATTATTGGAATAGCTCCACTTTGCCAAGCTGCAGTTAAATATCGTTCTGTTCTCTTTAAGTTAAAGTCATAATTTAGTGAAAGCATTATAAAAACATAATCAAAATTAGCTGCTACAATCTGCTCCACCTTATTAAAAGAATCAAGCCTTGAAAATTTGCTTTTTCGCTCTAGCACATGATATATAATATATTCACCTAAAGGATTGTACTTAACAAGTACAAAATCACCTACAGTCGGATATACATTATCAATCTTATGATTATAAAATAATGAACCTTTTAACTTTCCATCACGTTCTCCATATTCTGTTACAATTTTATATTGTTCCTTTTGAACTTCAATAACTCTTCCTGGCATTAAATCTCCAAAAGATAAATTAAGTTTATTAACTTGTTTTTCAAAAAAATCATCGTATCCGTATTTTTTTATAATATTGTTGTACATTAAATTCCTCCAAATTAATTAAATATATTTTTGATTTGTGTTTTAAATTTTTCATATTGCATCTCTCCTTTAATAGTTTAGTGAATTTTATCTGCTATTTTTCATAGCACCTTTTCACTATATAAATGTTTAAATTTCTCTAAAAATGGGCATAAAAATCCCGCAGATATTAACCTAAAAATCGGTTTCTATCTGCGGGTTGTAAAAATTGTTCAAATGAGGTTCTCTACACCATTTGAATTCAATTAAAAATTCCCTTATAGTCCGTATATTATGAAAGGTTACTTATAATTGCAAAAATGCATCAAAAACAAAGGGTATATAAAACCCACTTAAATCACATTTTCGCCCATATTTAGTTTTAAGATGCAATCACCATTACACTTCTTAATTCCATATTTCATTTCCCCTTTCATAGAACATATTGAAATTTTACAATAAGTTCTTTTATGTATAAATTGTACTACTTCCCTATAATTGTGTCAATTGTAAGTTTTAACATACATAGTATTACTTCTATAATGATTTAGCATGACTATTTTTCCGCTTATGAATAAATTTGATCCTAGTACTAAAATTCATTTTGTTCCACTATATAATTACATTAAATCTTATCCTAGTATTTACAATAATAATTTAATGGCATAGCAGTAGATTAAAGATTCTAATAGTAATATTGTTAATTCTGAAGCTGAAACCTATTCCGTAACAGACGGAGATATTGAGATATGTTATGGTTTAATTATTGTTCGTAAGATATGGTGAGAAAATGATAAAATCAATTATAAAGCTGAGGCAGTTAAAATAACAAAATGTACCTTCTATGAAAATACCCTTAAACTTATGGAAATCATAATTTAAACTGGAAATTGTTATTAAACTTATAGATGGCAATAAATGTACAGTTTAACATTATACATTTATTACTATTTTATAAATATCCTGCCGACAACTAAATTCAAAACTATGTTTTATTTATAGATATACTTGTAAACTTGTTATGTTTTCTAACTTGAATGAATGCTTATACCTTTATTTTTCTTACAGATTTCATCCTTAACTTCCAAAACACCAGTATTTAATTTTTCACTTTTTAAATTATATATATGTAATCTGACCATAAGACATATCCCAATAAAAACTGCAATGAAAACCAGTGACCAAACCTTATTTATCCCATAGTAATCTATATATTTACCAAGAACAGAAGTCCCTAAAGCAGTTGATAAAGCATACGTTAAATTACTAGCCGCACTAATTCTTGCCCTAAAATTTTCAGGACTATTATTTGCTAAATATACTCCATTATTTGTTGCTGCTATAACTTCTCCTATTGACCATAATATAGTTGAAATTATAAATAGGGAAAAAGAATTTCCTATTACACCTATCATTCCAAAGCCTATCATATAGAATATACCAGCAATTATTATGTTTATGAGCGTTTTAAATCTTTTCGTTAAAGCAATAACTAAAACAGTCAGAAATATTACAGTTATTGCATTTATACTCATCAAATATCCATAATTAGTTGCTCCATTTTCTTTAAACACATCATTCATCATCATTGGCAATGAAAATGTAACTTGACCATAAGCAAAACTATAGAACATGTTAATTATTAAAAAGAAAGTAAGACTTGGTCTTTTTAATAGAACTTCAATTAAATTTCCTGATGCTTCTTTCTCCTTTATGTTTTTCTCATATTTACTTCCACCTTGTGGCCTTGTTTCTTCTACAAAAATATAAAATATTATTATTGCAATAAATGAAGATAAACCATCTAATATAAAAAGAAGTGAAAGATAATTATTAAATAAAAATCCTGCTATTATAGGACCTAAAGCAACTCCAATGTTAATGCCTAGATAAGTTAATGATGATCCAATCTGCCTCTTCTTTGATGGCAATACATCTGCTGTAATTGCAGATATAGTTGGCCTTACAAAGCCATTAAAAAATGCTGAAACAATTAATAAGATAATGATAGCAATTGGATTTTTTATAATCCCACAAATTAAAACTGCTAAAGATGCTAGCCCTTGTCCTATTAAATAAGTTTTTCGTCTACTCACCAGATCTGCAAGCCTTCCACCTAATAAAGATGCAGGAATTGCAACTAATGATGCTGTCATTACAATTACCCCTGTCATTGAATAAGAAAAATTCAATTTTTGTGTTAATAATAAAGATAAAAAAGGAAATACAAAGTCACCCAATCTGTTAATTACCTGTACACAAAATAATGCATATATACATTTAGGCAATCCTTTGTAAGTATTAAAAATATTCACTTTTTAGCCCCCTTTAAAGATGTCTTATAAAAAAATAAAGCCCATATTATTTAATGAGCTTACTTTTTATTATGTAATTATACAATAACATTCCAAGTAAAAAAAGGACTAAATTGTATTTAATCGATAAATACTAATTTAAATCTATTAGTTATTCCTTTATTGACTGTTATAAAAAATCCTAAGGTCTCAAATTTCAAAAAATTTTAACTTTAGAATTTTTAATATATTTAATGTACATAATAGAAATATATTATGAATTATAATTAATATAATTGTTTGGAGGATTACAATGGGAATTTTCAAAAAAATAACCACTCTTGTTGTACTTTTAGTTATGATGACATATGCACTAATAGGAGACATGTCTACTAGTTCCGTTCTTACTATGAGAAGACCAATTAGGGTAGGCATATTACTTTCTAACGTTAATAATTCATATCTATCCTCAATTCAAAAAGCTTTAGAAGATATTCAAAGAGAAAATATAGATAAAGTACAATTTACATTTTATTACGCTAATGATAATCAAGCTATCCAAGAAACTACTATTAGCAACTTACTCCAAGGTGGAAATGTAGATTTTTTATTGGCAAATTTAGTGAATAAAGGAGTAGATTCAGTAAGAAACCTTATTGATAAAGCAAAGCAATATGAAATTCCAGTAATTTTTTTTAGTTCCGTACAACCTGATACAATAGATATTATTAAATCTTATAAAAAAGCTTTCGTTGTATCAAGAAATGAAAAAGAATCTGGATATTTAGAAAGAAAACTTATTGTTGATGTATGGAATAGTGACAAATCAAATATAGATAGAAATGGAGATGGAATATTACAATATGTTATGTTACAAGCTTCAAGCAATATTAGCGTAGCAATAGCAAGAACAAAGAACTCTATTTTAGCAATTAATAATGCAGGAATAGAAGCACAGGAACTTGCACTCGTAAATGCTAATTTTAATAAGGAATTAGCTAAAGAGGCTATTAAATCATTATTTCTTAGGTATGGTAGTGATATTGAAGCAATAATTGCAAATAATGACTCTATGGCAATAGGTGCTATTGAAGCGTTACAAACATATGGCTATAACAAAGGAGATAAATCAAAAAATATCATTGTTGTTGGAATTGATAGAACACAAGAAGCCAAAGATTTAATTGATAAAGGGTTTATGACTGGTACTGTTGGTCATGAACCTCGTGCTTTAGCTGAAGCTCTTTACACTGTTGGAATGAATTTGTTTTCTGGAAAAAATCCTCTAGAAGATACAAATTATAAGATTGAGGACAATGGAATTGAAGTCCGTATACCTTCTGAAGAATATAAAAAAAACTTGTAAAGATATAAATAATAAATTAGAAGGTGATCTTTCATTGGCAATCAGTGGGTATGAAGATATATTCTATGAACAATCTCAATGTAACACTATCATTATTACAACAAATAAGGAAAAACATCTGAAAATGAATACTAGATTTAAATATACCTATAAAACTTTATTTATCTGATGTCTAGCCACTGTAACACTCCCACGCACTTGTGAAAGCGACTATGCCAAATTAAAAGCTCACAGAGAAAGTTCGAAGAACAAAATATAAAATTTTGATTCTCACTTTTTCGATTCTTACTTTTTGGAATATCTGCTTTTCTTTAAGTGGGAGCTAACAGAGGCACGACCCTAGACGAGGTGCCCTTGAGGGTATATTGTGACCATTGAGGGTATAAGTTCAACTAAGATTCAGATGGGGACCAACCCCCACCTGAATCAAGTTGCACTTGATAGAAAACTAGCTTTATAGGTATATATATTTATAGAAATCTATAAATATATATAAATAGTTAAATATTTATATTAAAAATCAGGGTTTGAAAGGTTTAGATAAAATTTAAACTTTTATTTTTCTACTAAAGTTGTAGATAATACCTTTGACTATATTCTGTTTTTAAATTTAAATAAAGCATAGGTTATTCATAATATTTAGGCGCAACTTTTATTGTTTGAAAAAATTCATAATCATGTGCAAAAAATACTTTTGCATTATATTTTTTTTCTAATGCTCTTACTTTATTAATTGACTTAAAAAAAGAAAGACTATCATAAAGCAAACCTGATGATTTAACAGGTGGTCCATAAATTTCTGAAGTATACACACAATCTTGTGGAAAAATTAATGTCCCTTCATTTTCTAAATGGATTACAAGCCCAAGCAAGCCTGGAGTATGACCTGGTAAATTTATAATTTCAATACCTTCTTCAAATTCAAAATCTTCTTCAATCAAATGATATTGCTTTACTGAAACATCTAAATCTGCCTTTATATATCCTCCATGAGTCAAAGGATCTGCATTTAATCTTACTTGGGTTTGAGATTGCATAAAATCTGCTTTTGACACATATACATCTGCATGCTTAAACATATCTAAATTTCCTGCATGGTCTAAATGCATATGAGAAATAATCACTTTATTTATTTCTTCTGGCTTTGTCCCACATAAGGCTAATTGGTTTTCAAGTCTTTGCTCCTTTGTTTGATACAATGGATATATTTCTTGTAGATTTTTAGGCCAATATCCATTCATAGCTTCTGGATTACTCCCTAAATCATACAGAATTTTACCACTTGGATGATCAATCAATACAGCCATTACAGGCAGCTTAATCCTCTCATTTTTAACATAAGGATTACTATAAGTCCCAACCGTAGCTCCACCTACAATATTATTTTTATCAGTGTCTAAATATCCTGTATCAAGTACGTATACTTTCATTTTATGCCCTCCTATAACTTCTATAATTTCACATAAATTAGTTATTTGGAATTATATCATTTTAAATTAGGTTATGTATATGTACTTTAGAAACGTATATTTTGTGCATTAAGTATAAAAATTTATAATGCTATGTTTTAATACAATTTTGAAACATGATAAAAAATTATAAGTGAGATTGTCCACTCGTAAATCTCAATATAAGAATTAATGCGAACTTGATGAATATATTACTTTTCATTTTTAAATAATTCTTTAAATTCCTTCTTAATAATCAAGAAATCCTCCAAATCATTTAAAAATTGAAATAACAATGCTCTGTTTTCAAATTCAGTTCTATTCTTTGGTAAATCCATGTTTTTATAGTCTTTTCTAAGAATGACCAACTTATTAATAAGTTCAACACAATCATTATCTTCATGAATATTCAGTGCAACCTCATTAGTGAACTCTGACAATATTATAGTTTGTTCATATTTCATATAAAACCTTGAAAAATGCCTTTTCATTCTCTTTATGGCCTCTAGCTGTATTATTCTCATATCTATATAACTCACATAATAATCATTACTTTTAAATAAATTATTATTATTTATTATTTGTGCCATTGCCTTAGTATCCTTAATTAACTTTTCTCCACTAAAAAGTACTTCTTGTTCATAAATTGGTACAGCTTGAGTAACTAAACTTACTGCCATATCTGATATTATTGCTCTAAAATAATCCTCTATTCTTGCTTTGTTCTTTTCAAATTTATTTTCTAATGATGCTGTATATAAATTAAAAATCATTGCAACTCCAATACCTATTGCATTTAATTTTGCTTCATTTATAATCCAAGACGTATTAATGTTAGCACTCATTAAAAGATGTGTTGATAATACAGCTCCAACAACCATTCCTTCACTTATTTTCAAAACCTTAGTTGTGGGTATAAAAATAAGTAGAAATAATCCAAATACAATTGAATTATTTCCAAGCATCACATAAAGTACATAAGATAAAAGTATAGCTATAGTAGAAGAAATCATTCTCTTGCCACCAACAAGCAAAGCTTCTTTCTTTGTGTCCTGAATACTAAGTATTGCAATTATACCTGAAGTTACCCCGAATTGTAATCCTATATAATTTGAAATAATAATTGCTATTGTAGCTGAAAAAGCCATTTTAACTGTTTTAGATTGTAAATACTTTATCATATTTTAAATTTTCTCCCGCCTCAACTTATGCTATATATTTTTCTTTTGTCTTAAATTCATTCTATTTGCTTAATTATAAACCAACTTTTTATTTTTATAAATTTTATTTATTCATTTCCTAATAATATTAAGTAGAGGCTAGTCATATCTAAGCCATATAAGAAAAAAATTAAAACGGCTAATTATTTTTCTCCTTCTTTTTTATATAGAAATAAATAGGAAGTCCTGCTAATGTTATAACTATTCCATATAATGCATTTGAAGAATCTGTTATAAATGTACTAACTAATATATATATTCCTCCTATGATTCCTATTAAAGGTACAACAGGATAAAATGGAACTTTATATGATTTTTCTAATTTTTTATTTTTTCTTCTTAATATAAAAATTCCCATTACACACATAACAAAAAATATCCACATTACAAAAACAACTAAGTTTGTAAGCGTATCAAAAGAACCACTTAATACATATAAGCTTGCAATTATTACTTCAAATCCAAATGCATTAATAGGTGTTTCAAATTTTTCATTAATTCTTCCAAAGAATTTAGGAAACAGGAAAAGGTTATCTTGAGCCATAGCAAATGGAACTCTAACGCCTGTCATTAAGTATCCATTTAAAGCACCAAAAATAGAAATCATTATTCCTGCTGCTATTAAAGCTGCACCTAAATCACCAAATAAAATTACTGCTGCATCCGAAGCAGGTTTAGTTGAAGTTATTACATCAGCTACTGGCATAACATTTATTATTGTTACATTAATTAATATATAAACTATTATTATTCCTATTAATCCCATAATTATAGATTTAGGAAGATCTTTTTTAGGATTTTTAAGCTCTCCAGCCATATTACCTACATTAATCCAACCATCATAAGCCCATAAGGTTCCAAGTATTGCGGCTCCAAATCCAGTTGCTCCTGATGAAGCTTTTGACATAGCTGGTGCTGCAAAGTCATGTGCAGTACCATTTATTAATCCAAATATAACTATAAAGAATATTGGAACAAGCTTCCCAATTGTAGAAATCACTTGTACTTTTCCTCCAAGCCTTGTTGATAAAACATTTATTCCCATTACAAAAAACAAAATGATTATTGCTAATATTTTTTGTGTTAAAGCTGTCATTGATGGTATAAAGTAAGTTGCTTGAGTAACAAAAACTATAGATAAAGCTGCTGCTACTCCTGGTACATAAATTAAAGTCTGCATCCACCCAAATAAAAATGCCCACTTTTCACCATATAATTCTTTAATATAAACAAATACACCACCAGTCTTTGGAATTGCTACTGCTATTTCAGCAACTGTCAATGCAGATGCTATAGTTATTAGCCCGCCAACTATCCATGCCATAATACCAAGTACTGGTGTGCCAGCATTACCAAAAACTGAGGATGCTTTAAAAAATATTCCTGACCCTATAACTACACCTATAACTATAGTAATTGCTTCAATTAATCCTACATCTTTTTTTAACCCCTTAGGAATCGTTTCTTTATTTTCATTAGTTAACTCTTTCATCAATAATCATCTCCAATTTCTACAATTTTAATTATACATATATAGTATTAAACAAATTGTATTTTCATTTTATAATTTATGCATATTTTCGTCAATATAAACTATATCTAGAGATATTTTATGATTAAAAATTAATTTTTAATATTGTTGAAATCAGAAATCTACACAGAATTGAGTGTGTATATGTAAAAATTTTATGAAAAAATCATTTTGCAATATATTATAATATTTTTAATTTAATTTTCTAGGTCGACTTATTTTCTACCAAATTATTTTTCCTATGTTTTATAAGCACTGGAACTTCATAAGATAACATTATTATCCATCCAGCAAAACAGCTTAATGCAATACCAACTATGCCTAATTTAGGAGCAAGTAAATAAGCAAAAGCTACTCTTCCAAACATTTGTAAAAAAGTAGACATTAATGTAACCTTTAATTGTCCCATCCCTCTAAAATAACCTTGTATACCATTAGTCCAAGTCGGTAATAAGTAGAAAAATGCCATAAGTTTAAGATACATTACACCTAATTCTATAACTTTTGAACCTTCATTTGGTACAAATAAATTCATCAAATTATTTGCTCCAAAATACACCAGCCCAACAATAATACACCAATATAGTGTTTCTATCTTTAAGCCTGTCCATAATCCTTTTTTTATACGTTCATATCGTTTAGCCCCTCTATTTTGAGCTAAAAATACTGTCATTCCATTGCTAATGCTTTGCTGTGGTATAAATGCAAAATCATCTACCCTATTAACTGCATTAAAGGTTGCAATAGCATATACCCCTAAAGGATTTACTGCAGCTTGAACTAAAACTTTTCCAACATATAAGCAAGTTTGCTGCATTGCAGTGACTGAACTATATTTTATTGTTGTTTTTAATAAAACTTTATCGATTATAATTTCATCTTTTGAAAAATGCAACATAGGAACTTTTTTATAAACATAAATAATGCAAAAAATGCTAGAAAACATTTCTGCTATTACAGTTGCAATCCCTGCACCTGCAACCCCCATTTTAAAATACACTACAAATATAATATCCATAACTACATTTAATATAGCTGAAATGATTAAAAAAATTAACGGTGATTTTGAGTCTCCTATACTACGCAAAGTTGATGAATATACATTATATAAAAATGTAAAGATAAGTCCAAAGAATATAATTCTTAAATAAATAGCAGCATCTCCTATTATTTCTTCTGGTGTTTGAATTAATCTTAAAATTGGTTCTGTTAAAAGTACACAGATTAAAATAATAATTATAGTAAATATAAATCCTGCAATCATTGTCGTAGATACTTCTCTCTTGAACTTCTTTATATCATTAGCTCCAAAATATTCACTCATAAGCACAGATGCACCCATGCAAATTCCTACAATAAGAAATATAATAATATTCATAATAGGATTTGCTGTACCAACTGCTGCCAAAGCCTTTGTTCCTACAAATTTTCCTACTATAATAGAATCTGCTGCATTGTAGGTTAATTGAAATAGATTTCCTAGAACCAAAGGCACTGCAAATTTAATTAAATGTTTAGATATATTTCCACTAGTCATATCTGTAACCAAATTTAATCACTTCCACTCATATATTTTCACTTAAAACTATTCTTCTAAATCTTTTATAGAGAATGCAATTTACAACTCTTATTTAAATTAAATTGTTATTGTAAGTTTAATGAAATGTTTTACATTATATGTATTTTTTAACTCCTCTCACCTTGCACACGTGTTCAATCACTAATTTATTATATATCACTTTCTAAGATTTTTAAAGAAATAGACAATTTTTTAACAAAAATTAAAAGTCCACCTTTCAGTAGACTTTTAATCAGATTTATTTAATAAGACTATTCATTTCTTCAACAACATTTCTAAGTTCGCTAATATTAGTTTCAATTTCTTCACTAGTGGAAGCACTTTGGGTTACTGCATCTGTTACTATTTCATATTTTGATATTGTATCTTTTGTTATATTATCCACTTCTTCATTAAAGCTAACTACGTTTTTAGTTTCTGTAAGTAATGTAGTAGATGCTTCATTTATCTCTAAAATATTATTACTAAACAATTTAAAATCGGAAGTCATACTATTTAATCCTTTTACTGTTTCATTTATAATATTATTTCCTACTTGAGCTTTTTCATTATTTTGCGCCATTTGTTTTTCAACTATATTAATTTTACTTTTTAACTCACCTACTATTGCACTAACTTGAGTAAGAGAGTTCTTTGTTCCCTCAGCTAACTTTCTTATTTCATCTGCTACTACAGCAAATCCTTTACCATATTCCCCTGCTCTTGCTGCCTCAATTGATGCATTTAACGCAAGAAGATTTGTTTGTTCTGATATATCTCCAATAATAGTTAATATCTCATCTACTTCCTTTGATTTTTGTTCAAGTTCTTCTGTAGACTTAAATGTATCTTCTATACTATTTTTTATATCCATAATAATCGAAAGAGTCTCATTTAAAGATTTTTCATTTCCATCTGTAGCCTTTATAAATTCCTTTATTTTCTCTTCACTATCTTTTGTCTTATTAGCTACTATCTCATTAGCGCTTAATAAAGTACTTAATATCTCTTTGTTCTTTTTAGATTTATTAAGAATTTCATTTGAATCATTTGATATATCATGGCTCGTTGCTGAAACTTCAAGAAGAGAGCTTGTTTGTTCTTCAATAGCAACACTTAAATTTTGACTTGAAGTCAAAACAGTATCTGAAATTTGAGCTATATTTTTAAATAAATACACTAACTTTTCATTTTCTTTTTTGATTTCAAGTTCCTTTTCATCAATAGATTCTAGTAGTTTAGATGCAAAATATACGACCATAAAAATTATTAGCAGAGTCAACAAAATAGTAATTATTCTCATAGCTGTTTCTGCTATAAAAAATTGATTATCATTAAAAATTTGAGGATTACTTATAAATACTATGATTTGACATAAAATACTTAAAATTATTGATACAGCAATCATTTTTAAATCAAAAAATACTGCTCCAAGAATAACAAAGTAAAAAATCATAATCCATATGGAATTTAAATGCATTGTAAAATTTAAAAATAAATACTGAAAATAAGTTAATATTAAAATTATAATTTTAGTTATTTTAAATGATTTTACATTAAAACCATTTTCAGTTATTGTATGTTTATAACATTGTCTAAGTACTATAGTATAAATCAAAACAGCTATTCCTTGAATAATTAAAGAATTTATGCTTATGCTATCATTTAATCCTAGTAATTTTAATCCACTAAAGAAAAATAAAGCCATAATACACAAACTCACATAAAATATTAATACAAATTTAAGAGTTTTTTTGTTAAAAGTTATTATTGAGCTTTCTTCTGTATTCATAAATACCTCCTATGATTATCTAAAATTTTTAATCATTTTATATTTATTATTTTGAATTATTAACATTTATTTAGTTAGTTGCAACTTCGTCTAGTACAGAAGGATTGATTCTTTCAATTGCAATTTGCTTTAGTGAATTTCGTTTAATTTTTCCAGTAGACGTTAATGGGAATGTATCTATGAATTCTATATATTTAGGAAATTTATATTTAGACAACTTCCCAGATAAAAATTCAAATATATCTTCTTTAGTTAATAAACAAGTTTTTTTAACTTTTATAAATGCAACTATTTCTTCTCCAAGAGTTTCATCAGGAATGCCGACAATTACTGAAGTTTCAATCTGTGGGTGTTTAATAATATGATTTTCAATATCTGTTGGAGAAATATTTTCTCCCCCTCGAATTATTACATCTTTTAATCGTCCTTTTACAGATAAATATCCCTCTTCATCTATAAATCCAATATCACCTGTATGCACCCAATTATCCTTAACAGTAGCAGTTGTTGCAATTGGATTATTATAATATCCTACCATACTATAAGGGCTTTTTACACATAACTCACCTTCATTATTGGGAGAGAGTTCTTTTCCAGTTTTACAGTCACATATTTTTATAAGTACATGTTCAACTGGTTTCCCAACAGTATTTATTTTAGGATCATTTTTATCATAAATTGGAGTTTGAGTTACACCTAGAGTTTCTGTTTGTCCAAAAGTATTACTTAATTCAGAAATATGAAGATATTCCATTATTTCTTTCATAAGTGTTTGAGATGAAACGGCTCCAGCAATCATTCCTACTCTTAAACTTGATAAATCATATGAACTACATTTATTTATTAAATATTGATACATTGTTGGAACTCCATGAAAGCCAGTACATCTTTCCCTCTCAATTGCTTCAAGTGCAACAGTAGTTTTAAATTTTTCCATCAAAACTATTGTACTTCCAAATAAAAGTCCAAGAATTGCAGTGTATTTTCCCCCTAATATATGATTTAATGGCAAAGTAACTAAAATCCTATCAGTTGAACTATATTTATAGTTTTTCCCAAAGGAAATAGGACCATTTAAAACAGCACTGTGGGTAAACATGATTCCTTTAGGGTTTCCTGTTGTTCCTGATGTATATAAAATTGTTGCTATATCATTTGGTGAAACATCATTTACCACCCTCATAAAGTCATCATCTGACACACTTTGCATTCGAGATATAATATATCCTAAATTAAATAATGTTTTCATTTTTAAAGTGATTTTTAAGTAATCAAACTTTTCCAAATCAACTTTTTCAATCATATCCTTATCACTTACAATTAAAATTGTTGAATCAGACTGCTTTAACATATAATCCAGTTCTTCTTCAGTTGAAGAAGCATTTAAGCAAACAGATATAGCCCCTATTTTTAATGTAGCTAGGAATACTATTATCCATTCAGGCGAATTACAGGATAATAATGCTATATGATCACCTCTCTTTACTCCGATAGATATTAAACTTTTAGCAATCATATCCACTTCATAATTAAGCTTTTCGTAAGTAAATCGTCTGTTATCCTCCACATATACTAAAGCTTCATTATCTTTAAATTTTTCGAATATTTTACTAGTATAGGATCCAATAGTTTCATTAAGTAAAGTCATTTAATACACCTCTCATTCATAATTAAAATTTATGATAGCTTATAAATTTAAAAAATGACTAAAAAATTTTTCTTTAGGTATACTAAATAGAATTTTTTAGATTCATTTTTAACTTGTAACAAAAGTTAAAAAACATAATATAATAAATCCATTAATAAATGAAAGCTAATATTTTAGTAATACAGCGGCATGAAAATAACCAGCACCAACAGTCCAAAGCATAACATAATCACCACGACGAACTTGTCCATTTTTTATGGCTGAATATAATGCAACAAATGGACTTGTTGTACCTGTATATCCATAAATGTCACCTATATATATACTATTCTTTTCAGGTATGTCTAACTTTTCTCTAATATAATTTATATTCTTGTATGTGTATTGTGATAAGCAAAACATAGAAATATCCTTTACTATTAAGTTGTTTTCACTTAATAGATTACTCATGTTAGTTATAGCAGTATCTAACCAAGGACATTCTTCTACGTTCCAATATGCTAGAAAATCCTCTTTCTTTCCTTCAAAAATATTTGTAAAACCACATTTAGGAAATACTATATCTGAAATTCCATTAGAATGAACAGTAACCTTACTATCAATTAATCCACAATCTTCATCAGTTCTTTCAAGTACTACAGCACATGAAGCATCACCGAATTGTCCGTAACAAGAAGTATCATCAGGCGATATTTGAAAATTTAAATAATCACTTCCTACAAGCATAACTTTATTTATTTTACTATTTGCTGACATATAACGATAAATTAAATCTAAAGCATATGTCATCCCTGCACAGTTCAAGTTAATATCTTGACAAAAACAATCCATTTTTCCGTTAATAGTATTATGAATTATTATTGAACATGGCGGAGAAACATATTGAGGAAGTACACTAGAAAAGATAATCATATCAATATCCTTTCCTTCAAGGTTTGATTTTTCTAATACTCTCTTGCATGCCTCCTTTGCCATAGTAAGACTATTTTCACTTTTTTTATCAATTAAATACCTTTTTTTTCTTCCAGCAACATCTTCTAAAAAATGTGTAATATCCTTTCCTTGTTTTTTAAAATGATCAATATAGAAAGAATTATCTACAACTTTTGAGCCATGATATACTTCTATATCTCTTATCTTTATATTAGTCATATTTCGCTTTAATATATCATTCATTTTACCTTTTAGTTAGCTATATATGAAATATTTAGTTGATTTTAAATAGCTAACCTTAACCTCCTTTTCCATATTTATAAGTTATATCTAATTTAACTTACTTCACATTGATCGTAGTTTATTTATAAATTAATTCCTGCTATTAATTTATAAAACTTTTTATCATACATAAATAAAAAAGTGCCTATTAATATATTAATAGGCACAAAATATAAGTATTCAAAGTTATTCTCCTACATACAAATTGGCAACCTGGCAATCATAGAAAAATAATTTTCTTTAGACCCATAGCTTTGCGACCTTACCTTTAGATAAGTGTGCTATTATCAATATTATGTTACAAGTAAATAATACACCCATTTTTTACATATTTCAATATTAATATTATTTTTTTACCAAAAATCCTTAAATATCATTAAAAAAATCTATTTCCTTTGATTTATTAATTTCTGTTGATATTTCTACTTTACATATCATTTTCTATAACTTTTTCCCAAGTATATATATGTGTCACAATTATCTTGTAAAGTTTCAGTATTATTTAATTTTAATAGTATAACTCTATTTTTGAAATGAATTCTGTAAAACATTCTTCACTACCTTTTTCAATTAATATTTCTGCAAATTAGTAAATTTTATTCGTCTTATCTAGCTTTATTATGGCAACAGCATTAAAAATTTTAGAATTAAATTTTTTTCGTTCAGCTATCTTTAAGGTTTGATATATATAATAAATTCAAAGCTAATTAATGAAAAGCTAATTGGGAGGCGATACTATGGCAATAAAATCTTTTAAACGTTATGAAAAAAAATATTTATTAACTAAAGAACAATACAATAATTTAATACCAAGACTTCTTGAATATATGAATCCTGATGAACATTGTAAGTCTGGTAAAAATTATAGTATCTATAATATATATTACGATACAGAAAACAATGATGTAATAAGACATTCCATTTCTAATCCATATTATAAAGAAAAACTTAGACTAAGGAGTTACACTATTCCTAATAGCCCTGACAGTAAGGTTTTTTTAGAATTGAAAAAAAAGATTAATGGGATAGTAAATAAAAGAAGGGTTGTTCTTACCTTAGAAGAAGCTTACAACTTTCTTGAAAAGAGAGAAAAACCAAAAACTAATGACTATGTAAATAGGCAAGTTATTAATGAAATTGAATATTATCTAAGCAAAAAACCTGTAAAACCTAAAGTTTTTATAGGTTATACAAGAAAAGCCTTCTTTGGAATGGAGGACAGAGATTTTAGGTTAACCTTTGATTCTAAAATTATTACAAGGCGGGATAATTTATCCTTAGAATCAGGCTGCTTTGGCGGAGATATACTGCAAGAAAATCAATATTTAATGGAAGTTAAAATTTTAGGTGCAATGCCAATATGGTTTACAAATATTCTTTCAGAATTAGAAATTTACAATACTCATTTTTCAAAGTACGGTAATGAGTATATGAAATATTTATTAAACAAACAAAGTGATGTTAATATAAAGGAGATGCAAAAAATATGTTAGATTTAAATATTTTACAAACAATAATTTCATCAACTACCGGAGAATCTTTTACTCTTGCCAATACATTAACTATAATAATTTCAGCAATTATATTAGGACTAGTAATTAGTATTGCGTATATAAAAACAAATAAAAAAAATGGATATAGCTCAAATTTTCCTATTACATTAATAATGTTACCTGTAATAATTGCAATTATTATTTTACTTGTTGGGAATAATATTGCAACAGCCTTTAGTTTAGCTGGTGCATTTTCAATAATTCGTTTTAGAAGTGCTCCTGGAGATCCAAAGGATATAGCTTATGTATTTTTCACTTTAGCTGTTGGTCTTACATGTGGAATGGGTTATATAATCTATGCAGTAATATTTACAATAATTTTATGCTCTTTAATGATTATATTAGATATAACAAAATTCGGAATGTCCAAGAGTAAAACAATGCAGCTTAAGATTACAGTTCCAGAAGATTTAAATTATGAAGATGCTTTTCATGAAATATTAACAGCTTACACAAATTCATATCATATTGAAAACATAAAAACTAGAGATTTCGGTGCACTATTTGAATTGACTTATAAAATCAATTTAAAAGAAGATGGAAATCAAAAGAAATTTATTGATGATTTAAGATGTAGAAATGGTAACTTAAATATCAACCTTACCCTTTCTGGCTTTGAAGAAAAAGTATATGGTTAAAGCTCTTTCAAGCAACTCCTTAGAAATAATATTCTAGTATATTATTTCTAAGGAGTATTCTTTTGTAATCGGAGCAAAAGAATACTCCTTTTCTATAAAATAAATTTGATTAACTTAAACTTATAAAGTTTTTTATTAAATTTATTATTTTTCAAATACGTTAAACTAATTTGCAACTAGCTCATTAACAGTTTTCATCATCTTCTCATCATTTAAATTTGGTTTTTCTAGCTTATACCACTCATAAGATTGCTTTAAACCTTTTTCTAATGAAATAACAGGAATATGCAATTCATCCTCCACTAAATGCCTTATATCAAGTGTATATGTTACATCTCTGAAAGGGAAATATGATCTTGGTTCAAACGTTACTTGACTTGTATCTATTTTCTTTATAATAGGATCTTTACCTACAACTTCACCACATTTTGCAATAAATTCCTCCCATGATATGAATTCTGGATTTATAACATTATATATTTTTGAACCAGCTTTAATATTCATTGAACTTTCAAATACCCTAACTAAATCATCAATATGTATAAACTGAGTTCTTGTATCATTTCCAAAAGGCATTGGAATTTCCTTTTCATTGCTAATTCTATCAAAAAAATATGTTTCTCTATATAAATTATTATTTTCACCATAAATATATGTAGGTCTAAAAATTGCATAAGTTACTCCACAATTTATAATAAAATCTTCTGCTTCTTTCTTATTAAGTCCATATTCTCCCCAATTATAATTTTCTCCTCTTTGAAAGTCTTCCCGTATAAAATCATTGCTTGGCACATATACTGATCCAGATGAGCAAAATACATACTTCTTTAATATGCTTTTATCAATAGTGTTTAGTAATATTTCCACATCCTCTTTTGTATATGCAGATATATCAAAAATAAATTCGTATTTTTTCCCCTTTAAAACTTCTTGCATTTCAGCCTTTGATTTTCTATTACAAACTATGTGTTCTTTAAATCCCCCATAATTTATTTGTTTAACACCTCTTGTAAGTATATCAACATTATAACCTTGTCCAATAAGATATTTTGCTAAAGAACTGCTTACAAAGTTTGTTCCCCCCATAATTAAAATAGATTTCATTTTACCACTCTCCCCAATTACTTAATGAAAATTTATCCATAATTATTATAACATATATTGTAAATGTAATATTAATTAGCTTAAATAAAAACCTTAAACTGCTTCATTTTACTAACCTATAAATCATAGTCACTTATAAATTCGAAAATAAGAAGTTACATCTTTGACTCTAGAAAACTCATATACTAATTAATTTATAAGCAAAAATAAGTGTAAATGTTAACCTTTATAATAAGTTTAACACTTACACTTAAAAATAATATCATTTAGTTTTCCAATACTTTTATAAATTAATATATATGTTGTAATTTGAATTATTCAACAAAATTAAGTCACTATGACTAATTTTAATGAAGATTACTTTTTGCAACATATATATAATAGTTTTATTCATTTAAGTCTACATATTCTCCATTTTTAGAATATACAGTCCATTCACAAATATTCGTTACATGATCTGCTATTCTCTCTAAATATTTAATAACAAATAAAAGTCTAATTCCCTTTTCTGTTAAACTCTCATCAAGCTTTATTTCTTCAATAAAAGTAGCAAATAAAGATTTATAAAATGAATCTATTTCATCATCCTTTTCACAAATTTTATATGCCATTTCATCATCATTATTAATATATGAATCTATTGCTACTGCTATCATAGCCCTTACTTTTTTCTCCATTTCCCATAAAGTTTCTGAACTTCTTTTAAATGAATTTATACTTCCATCTATCTTTTTTGTTATTTTGCATATATCAACTGCATGATCTGCCATTCTTTCTAAATCAGTTACTATCTTTGACGCAGTCATTATTTTTCTTAAATCTGTTGCTAATGGTTGTTCAGATGCAATAAATTTAATACATTTCTCTTCTATCTTTTTTTGCAAATCATCTACTTTATCATCATTCTTAATAATCTTATTTGCTAATTCTATATCATAATTCTTTAAGCTAATCATACTCTCATAAATTTGTTTTTCTACTAAATTAGCCATAGTTATTAATTCTCTGTTTATATTTTTCACTTTAGTATCTTGTGATCCCCTTGTCATTATACCATTTCCCCTTTCTGGTCAAAACCACTTTGCTTTAATAATATTTTGGTTTTTATTCTAATTTTTTATGTAATTTATATCGATATTATCTGAGTTAAATATAATATTTTTATCCTAACAATTCAATTATATTTTCTTAATATTACAGCAATGTAATCGTTAAGTCAATAAAGTGTAATTAGAAATTAAAAAGCATTTTATAATAAAAAAATAACAATTATTACTGATTAATGAAAAAATAAAGAAATTACTTCAAATATCAATTATAATACTCTTAAAATGCAAATTAAGGGAAATCATTTTCAGACTCCCCTTAAAGATTGTTATATTATCAACGTAATTTAATGTTTTAATAATTAAAATAGTAATTTACTCTCTATTTTACAGTCTACATTTTATTCATTTAAATCTACATAGACTCCAGTCTTCGAAAAGATAGTCCATTCACATATATTAGTTACATGATCTCCTATTCTTTCTAAATACTTTATTACAAATAATAGTTGAGTTCCTTTGTGAATTAAATTTTCATCTACCTTTATTGCATTAATTAAATTACCAAATAAAGATTTATAAAAAGCATCTATTTCATCATCTTTTTTACAAATTCCATATGCCATTTCTTCATCTTCATTAATATATGCATCTATAGCAGCTTTAATCATAGATCTTACTTTTTTATCCATTTCCCATAATTCTTCTGAATTCTCTCCAAAGGATTTTACATTTCCACCTAATCGCTTAGTTATTTTACATATATCGACTGCATGATCAGCCATTCTCTCTAAATCAGTTACTATCTTTGAAGCAGTAAATACTCTTCGCAAATCTGTTGCTAATGGTTGTTCTGTTGCAATAAATTTAATGCATTCTTCTTCTATTGCTTTTTGCATATTATCAACTTTATCATCATCTTTAATAACTTGATTGGCTTTTTCTACATCATAGTTTTTTAAGCTAACAATACTTTCATATATTTGCTTTTCTACCAAGCTTGACATATTTAACAATTCACGATTTATAATTTTTACTCTTGCATCTTGAGATCCTCTTGTCATAATACCAAATACCCCTTTCTAACCAAATCTACCTGTAATATAATCTTCTGTTCTTTTATCTCTTGGATTATAAAATATATCTTCAGTTTTCCCATACTCAATAACTTCCCCACTTAAGAAAAAGGCTGTTTTATCTGCTATTCTTCCTGCTTGTTGCATATTATGCGTTACTATTATTACTGTATACTTCTTTTTCAATTCATCCATTAATTCTTCCATTTTTCCAGTTGATATAGGATCTAAGGCTGATGTTGGCTCATCCATTAAGATTACTTCCGGTGAAACTGCAAGTGTTCTAGCAATACATAATCTTTGTTGCTGTCCACCTGACATTCCAAGTGCACTTGACTTCAATCTATCTTTAGCTTCATCCCAAAGAGCAGCTCCTTTTAAACTCTTTTCAACAATTTCATCTAGTACTTTCTTATTTTTTATCCCGTGTATTCTAGGGCCATATGCAATATTATCATAAATAGACATTGGAAACGGATTAGGTCTTTGAAACACCATACCTATTCTTTTTCTCAAATATATCTCATCGCAATCTTTATATATATCCTTATCTTCAAATAAAACTTGACCTGTTATTCTTACACTTTCAATTAAATCATTCATTCTATTTAAAGTTCTTAAATAAGTTGATTTTCCACAACCTGAAGGACCGATTAGTGCTGTAACTTCATTTTTATTTATAGACATATTTATATTTTTAAGAGCTTGATTATCACCATAATATAAACATAAATCTTTAGTTTCTATAATATTCATATCCATCTCCTACTTCCCACTATAAGCTTTCATTAATCTATTTCCAAGTAATCTAGCACCAATATTAAATAAAAGAACTGCAATTATAAGTACTGCTGCTGTTCCATTTGCTATTTGAGCTGCATCAGGTACTATTCCTTCTGAATTCAATTTCCATATGTGAACAGCTAATGTTTCTGCCGGTCTAAAAAGCGAAAATGCCGAACTATTTCCTGATAAACTTATTGAATCGAAATTTAAGTTTTTTGAACTTAATCCTGCAGTATATAAAAACGCTGCTGCTTCTCCAAAAATTCTTCCAGCCGCTAATATTATCCCTGTTAATATTTCACCCATAGCTGTTGGTACTGTAAGCTTTGCTAAAGTCTGCCATCTAGTTGCTCCAAGACCTAGTGACGCTTCTTTTACTCTTTTGCTTGCTGCTATTATAGCATTTTCAGAAATTCTAGTCATAGATGGTATATTTAATATACTTACTGATAAAGCTCCTGCAAGTATTGAATATCCCCATCCAGCCATATTAACAAAAACTAATAAACCAAACATACCTATAACAATAGATGGAAGGGAAGACATTGTTTCAAGAGACATTCTTATAAATCTAAGAATTGGACCTTCCTTTGCATATTCAGCTAAATAAATACCTGCTCCAACTCCAATTGGAATTGTTATTATCAAAGAAACAATTAACATATAAAAGGAATTAAATAATTGTGGGCCAATTCCTCCTCCAACACCTGTTAGCTTTGGTTTTCCAAATAAAAATGAAGGTTTTAACATACTTCCGCCTTTATATAAAATATATAAAATAAATGCAGCAAGTAAAAATACTACAAACATGCTTATTATATAAAATATAATTGTTGCAATTTTATCAACTTTTTTCGCATCCATTATACTGCACTCCTTTTTTCAATCATTCTAACTATTAGTATAAATATAAAAGAGATTACAAGTAAAATTAATGCTAACGTCCATAATGCATCATTCCATGCTGTTCCACTAACAGTATTCGCCATATCCATAGTTATAACACTTGTTAATGTTGCCATTGAAGAAAATATTCCATCTGGTATTTTAATAGTATTTCCAATAACCATTTGAACTGCTAATGCTTCTCCAAAAGCTCTTGCTATACCAAGTACAACCCCTGTAAGTATACCTGTTTTTGCGCCTGGAACTATTACTCTAGATATTGTTTGCCATCTTGTAGCTCCAAGTCCATAAGAAGCTTCAATATGATCCTTAGGTATTATTTTTATAGCATCTATAGATAAGGTTGCTATAGTTGGCAATATCATTAATGAAAGAACTAATATTCCGGCAATTAAAGAGAATCCCATTCCACCAAAGCCATTTTTAATAAGTGGTACTAATACAGAAATACCAACCCATCCATAAACAACAGATGGTATTCCAACTAGTACTTCTAATGATGGTTTAATTATCTTCTTTCCAAATTTACTAGATATAACATTCACAAATATTGCTAAGGCAACAGCAATAGGTGCACTTAAAATTACTGCACCTATTGATACCAAAGTTGAACCTAAGATGAAAGCAAGAGCTCCAAAGGAAGGCTCTCCTCCTTTATTAGGCTTCCAATTATTTGTGAATAAGAATTCTGAAAGACTATATCCATCTGCTGTAAAAATTCTTATTCCCTTTGAAGCTATGAATACTATGATTGCTATTGTTATAACTACTATTAACATTCCACATAGTGCTGCAAAGCTTTGACCTAAATATTCATTTTTAAGCCTTTCTTTAAAACTTCTTTTTTCCATCTTCACTCATTCCTTAATTTGAATTATTTTACCTTCATCTCAGATCCTGAAATAAATCCTAAACTTTCTATACTTTCTTTATTATCACTACTTGTTACAAAGTCAATAAAAGTTTTAGTTAATCCAGTTGCTTCACCTTTAGTATACATATGTCCCCATGACCAGAATTTATAAGAACCATCTGTTATATTCGTTTTATCTGAAGCCACACCGTCAATTTTAACTAATTTTAAAGCATCTTGAGCTTCTTTAGTTTGCATATATGCAAGGCCTAAGTAACTAATTGCACCATCATTTGATTTCATTGCACTTAATACTGCACCATTTGAATCTTGAGTTACTCCTAAAGAATCATTTTCTAAAGATTTATCGTTGCCAAGTATTGTCTTTTCAAAAGTTGCTCTTGTTCCTGAACCTGCTGTTCTATGAATTAATAATATTTCTTTGTTTGGACCTCCAACATCTTTCCAGTTAGTAACTTTTCCAGAGAATATGCTTTTAATTTGATCTGAAGTTAAATTATCTATTCCAAGTGATTTACTTACTACAACTCCAAATCCTTGAGCTACTACTTTATGATCAACTAATGTTTCCGCCTTTGCTTTATCTAATTTTTCATCTGCAAATACATCTGAATTTCCAATATCTACTGTTCCATCTAGCACTTGAGTAAGACCTGTCCCTGATCCACCGGCTTGAGCTCCAACTTCTGCCTTAGGATTTTTTTCTTTAAACTTTTCGTTTGTTTTCTCCATTAGTGGCAATAACGCTGAAGAACCACTAACTGTTATAGATCCATTCACTTCATTTGAGCTTGCTTTATTATCAGCTTTACTATCATTTGTGGCTGCATTTCCACAGCCTACCATTCCAATTCCTAACATTCCTATAACTAAAGTACTTACCATTAATTTCAATGTTGTTTTTTTCATTATTATTCCCTCCAAATAAGTTATATATATTATTTAACATTTTCTTTACATATTCTATAATATACCCTTTTAGTTAATCTATTATTAGAGAGTTGTTAAGTTATATTAGATATATGTTAAATAAATTTAACATTGATTTTTGGAATGGCTTCCACTTCCTTCTATTAAAATGGCTCTTATGGGTGAAATACATTAAATATACGGTATTTTTACTTTAAAGATTGTTCCTTCTCCAAGTTCACTTTTAACAGTAATTTCTCCGTTAAATATTTTAACAATATGCTTTACAATAGCTAATCCAAGACCTGTTCCGCCTTTTTTCCTTGATTTGTCTACTCTGTAAAATCGCTCAAATATTCTTGATATATCTTCTTTCGGTATTCCTAATCCATTATCTTTTACTATTAAACAGTAATACCCAACTTCACTATAGCTAGATACTTCTACAGTTCCTGAAGTATCTTTTGAATATTTTATTGCATTTTCAATTAAATTTAATCCTAATTGATAAAATTTATCTTTATCACCTAAAATATGTTCCTTATTATCATTTTTAAATTCTAATTTTATATTCTTATTAATTGCAGTCTTCCGCACAATATTAAGTACTTCTTCAATTACTAAACCAGGTTCAAATTCATCAATATCTAAAATCAAATTACTTTCGATCTTTGATAATACTAAAATATCATTTATAAGCCTTGATAATCGTTCTGCTTCTTTATCAATAATATCTAAGAATTTTTCTCTTGTTTCGTCATCTTTAACAAATTTTAAGGTTTCAGCAAATCCTTTTATAGAAGTTAAAGGTGTTTTTAATTCATGAGACACATTAGCAACAAACTGACTTCTCATAAGTTCAACTCTATTTATGTCTGTAATATCTTGAAAAGTTATGACTTTACCTATATTATCTATGTCATCAAACATTTCAGATTTTTTAATTTTAAAATCCCTTTCTATTGGATGAAGTATTTTTATTTCCTTATCATTTTCTTCATCTTTCTCTAAAAATTTAGTTACATCATAATCATTTACATAATCCAATAAGCATTCACCTACTATATTTTTCTTTATTCCAAGTAATGATTCTGCACATGGATTAATGGAAATTACATTATTATGATTATCTACAGCTATAACACCGCTTTCCATACTCTTCAATATAGATTCTATTTTTGATTGTTTTTCAATAACTTCATGAATTTTTAATTGCAATTGTTCAGCCATATTATTAAAGCTGTTTCCTAGAGTTCCAAGTTCATCATTACTATTAACATCAGCTCTTATTTTATAATCTCCATGAGTCATTTTTAAAGTTACACTTTCTAACTCTTTTACTGGTTCAACAATTTTCTTAACAAGTCTTAGGGATAGAAATATAGAAAATGGTATAACTAAACCTAATATAAAAAAACAATATTTAATATATTCTTTTTGCAGAATAGTTATTGTATAGATATGAACAGAACTTCTAATCACAAATTTATTATCTAGTTTAGTTGCATAATAAAGAAAATTAGCTTTAACTGTACTGCTATATCTTTTTGAATATCCTTCCCCATTTTCTAGTGCTTCTTTAACTTCTATTCTGTCCTTATGATTTTCAAGACTTTTTTCTTCATTATCATATAATACAACACCATTATTATCTATAAGTGTAAATCTAACATTTATATCATTTATCTTTACATTATTTAATTTTTTCAATTCACTATAATTATTTTCACTAATATCTTTTGTATCATTAAGTTCAGAAATTAAGTAATTGATATTTTTAAGCTGTTCTTTTGTATTCTTAATTTGTTCCAAATTCATTAATAACATAAAAGATAATATTACAATTATTATTGCAAATAAAACTGTTATAATAACTGACGTTAATATTTTATTTTTCATTCCTATTCTGCAGGGTTAAATCTATAACCCACCCCCCTTATAGTTTCAATAAATCTTGGGTTCTTATCATCTTCTTCTATTTTCTTTCTAAGATATCTTATATGAACATCTACAGTTCTTGTTTCTCCTATATATTCATAACCCCAAATCTTGTCCAACAAAGTTTCTCTTTTAAGAATTTTACCTTTATTCTTTATTAATATCTGTAAAAGTTCAAATTCCTTTAATGTTAAATCTACTTTTTCCCTATTAACAGAAACCTCATGACGTTCAAAGTCAACTTTAAGGTTTTGAGAGTCATAAACCTCTTCCTCTGGATCATTAAATGAATTTGTTCTTCTTAATACTGCCTTTACCCTTGCAAGTAATTCTCTAACTGAAAATGGTTTTGTTATATAATCATCAGCCCCAAGTTCTAATCCTAATATTTTATCTAGTTCTTCACCTTTTGCCGTTAACATAACTATTGATGTGTTTTTCATTTCATTATTTCGTTTTATTTCTTTACAAACATCAAACCCATCAATACCTGGTAACATTAGATCAAGTAATAATAAACTTGGTTTTTCTACTTTTGCTATCTTTACTGCATCTATACCATTATTAGCAGTAAGAACCTCATATCCTGCATTAAGTAAATTAAATTTTAATAATTCAATTATATGTTCCTCATCATCCACTATTAATATTTTTTCTTTTGCCATTGTACTTTTCCCCCTCAACGTAAAATAATAAATGCAAACATTCTTCCATAAGATCCTTGTGATTTTCTATATGAATGTAATTTAATATCCTCACTACAATAAGTGCATAAATTTAAACTATTAATATTATTATCTTGTACTCCTGATTTTTTCAAATCATCTACTATACAAGATTCTAAATTAAGATTATTTCCATCAAATAATTCCTCTTCCTTAATTGTCTTCTTTTTATCTATAAAATTTAATTTCAACTCCTCCGAAACTTCATAACAGCATTTTCTAATATGAGCCCCTATATATGCTTTAAGATTTTTTTCATTTGTTCCAAATTCATTTTTCATTCTTTCAATAGTTTTTAATGTAATAGATTCAAAAGTTCCTCTCCACCCACTATGAATTGCTGCTGCTGCATGATTTTCTTCATCTATCAATATAATTGGTACACAATCAGCTGTAAAAACTCCAACAATAACATTTTTTTCATTTGTTATTATTGCATCTCCTTCTTCATCTTTAATTGATTCACCTACAGATCTATATAATAATGTTTTATCACTATGAATTTGTTTAATATATACAATATCATCCACATTAAATTCTTCTTTTAATGAATCAAGTTCTTCTATTCCTTCTTTTGTATTTCTATTAAAGCTCCTGTCATTTTCTGCATTTGTAAATACAATTTCAAAATTTTTATCTTCTATGATTATGAAATCCTCATTTTTATTTAATAATTTAAAATCTAATTTATTCAATTTATCCTCCATAACTTTATATAATATAAATAATTCTAATATTTTATTGTTATTATTCCCTAAATTATTAACATTTAAATTTTTTATATCATAACTATCTTATAACTTAATATTAACATTCTAATTCATTTTTATCATCTTTATTAACTAAAGTTTAACTTATATATAACATTTAAGTTAAAACCTTAAATTAAAGGAAAATCACTATAATTTTTTGTTTAAATTTTCAAATTTCTATCCTAAGTTCGTATGTTTATGATAAAAATTATTTTTAATAACATCTAGTGTACTTATTTATTAGAGCAATATTTTCTTAAGCACATAATAACTTATATTATAAGAAAAAGGATGTTGAAATTTAATTTTTCACCATCCTTAACTACTTGATTATGTTGTAAGATTTTTTATTTCTTCTAAAAAAGTATTTATATCCTTAAACTGTCTATAAACTGATGCGAATCTTACATAGGATATTTCATCTAAATCTTTCAATCTAGCCATAACCATCTCACCTATATCATTTGATGGAATTTCAGTAAGCATACTATTAGATATTGTTTTTTCTATATCATATGCTATATCTTCAATTTGTTTTCTAGATATCGGTCTTTTTTGGCACGCAATAATTAACCCATTAATTATTTTTTCTTTATTAAAGTTTTCTCTAGTCAGATCTTTCTTTATTACTAAAACAGGAAAATCCTCTATTTTTTCATATGTAGTATATCGCTTAGCGCATTTTAAACATTCTCGTCTCCTTCTAATTGTTGTGTTGTCATCTGTTGATCTAGAATCAACAACCTTGCTTTCTTCAAATCCGCAAAATGGACATTTCATACTTTCATTCACCTCTTTGCTTTTGTATATAAAGTCTTATAACCATTATACATATATTTTCAAAATATGGCTACATATTGTTTGCATTTACTTGATCTTTAGTGTTTACTAATATAACATCTGTTCCTATCTTTATTATATCTTTCCATAAAATCTCTTTTTCATCTTCTTTTGCAAACCATGTTTTTATTTCTCCAGGTAATATTAAAGAAACTATCTTATTTTCATTACAATCTATTTTAAAGTCTTTTATAAATCCTATTTTAGTTCCTGTTAATATATCTATTACTTCCATATTTCTTAAAGCATTAAGTGAATGTAGTTCTAATTCCATAATTCTCCCCCACCACTATAATATTATTCCATTTTTCTTTTTATACATGTTTTCTCATATGCTTTAAAGCTGTCTTTTCTAGCCTTGAAACTTGCGCTTGAGAAATTCCAATTTCATCTGCAACTTCCATTTGAGTTCTTCCATTAAAAAATCTTAAATTTAATATTAGCTTTTCTCTATCTGTAAGTTTTTTCATAGCCTCCTTTATGGAAATGTTTTCAAGCCAATGTTCATCTGTATTTTTAGAATCACTTATTTGATCCATCACGTATATTGCATCTCCTCCATCATGATAAATTGGTTCAAATAGTGATACTGGATCTTGTATTGCATCTAACGCAAATACAACGTCTTCTCTTGGTAGCTCAAGTTCTTTAGCAATTTGTGAAATAGTAGGTTCTTTATTATTATCTTTTATAAACTTTTCTCTCATAATAAGAGCTTTATAAGCAATGTCTCTTAAAGATCTGCTTACTCTAATAGAATTATTGTCTCTTAGATATCTTCTAATTTCTCCAATTATCATTGGTACTGCATATGTTGAAAATTTAACATTTTGAGATAAATCAAAATTATCTATAGACTTCATTAATCCTATACACCCAACTTGAAATAAATCATCAATATTTTCTCCTCTATTATTAAATCTCTGAATAACACTAAGTACTAACCTCAAATTTCCCTTTATGAAGGTTTCTCTTGCACTTTTATCTCCATCCTTCATTTGTAGAAAAAGCTGTTTTTTTTCTTTCTCTTTAAGTATAGGAAGCTTTGAAGTATTAACGCCACATATTTCTACTTTGTTAATTATCACAAGTATCAACCCTTTCGAAAGTAATAATCCATTGCATTAATAATTATCTCCGTTAGGCAATACTTTTATACTTGAAGACAAGCTAAATCATTCTACTTATTTCTTTTTTTAATCTTTTAATTATTTTCTTTTCCAATCTAGATATATAAGATTGAGATATTCCAAGCATATCAGCTACTTCTTTTTGTGTTTTTTCTCTTGTTCCATTTAATCCAAATCTTAAACGTACTATTTCCTTTTCTCTATCATTTAAACTTTTTAGTGCCATAACTAAAAGTTGTTTATCAACTTCATCTTCTATTAAATTATAAACTGTATCATTTTCAGTCCCTAATATATCTGATAATAAAAGTTCATTTCCATCCCAATCAATATTTAATGGTTCATAAAATGAAATTTCTGCTTTTATTTTACTGTTTCGTCTCAAATACATAAGTATTTCATTTTCTATACATCTAGATGCATAAGTTGCAAGTTTTATTTTTTTTTCTGGATTAAAAGTATTTACAGCTTTTATTAATCCAATAGTCCCAACAGATATTAAATCTTCCACATATACTCCTGTATTTTCAAATTTTCTAGCTATATAAACAACTAATCTCAAGTTTCTTTCAATTAATGTACTCCTAGTTTTTTCATCTCCATCATTTAGCTTATTTACTAATTCTTCTTCCTCATCCTTTGACAATGGTGGTGGCAGTGCATCACTTCCTCCAACATAATATAAATTTTTCTTAAACATTTTAAATCTGCATATCAATTTATTAAAGAACAAAATTAGTTTTTCCATTTATATCCCCCTTATACATTATTCCTCTTGATAATAATGCATTAAATTCATTTTCCTTGCTTAATGTTTCTTTGCATGGGCATATTATTGCATCAATCTCTTCAAACAAGCACTTTTTATTTGTTATCTTTATATTGTTAACTCTTATTCCATTAAGACTCCCACCATATCCAATAGAATTGTATGGTATTCTATATGTGTTTTGTTCATGAAAATTTAAATCCTTTATTAAATTTTCTTCAATTAAGATACATGGTAAATTAGTAATTGGTTCTACAAGCTCATTCCCCGTATCTAAAAAACCACTGAAATTATATTGCTTTTTTTCAATCTCAAATTCAATTTTAAAATTGAAGTTTCTTATAAATAATTTATTCTTAACATAATCTGTAATTCTGCTATAAATTATATATATAATCATTATTGCCAGCATAATATATTTAACTGAATATTTCTCAATTTTAAAGCTGCTTCCTAATAAACATAAATTTTGTTTTATTGAAAATAGGAAACATATTCCACTTAAAGTGAAGGTTACCATTAAAAATATAAAAACCAATTTAATCAAAGTAAGAATATTAGTTTTTCCATATACTAATCTAATCATTATAAAAGCTACACTTAATTGAAAAGGCAAACAAGCTAATATATTTAATTTAGGAATTACCAAAACTAATGTGTAAACCCCTCCTACAAAACTTGATATTATTAACTTTTTAGTTTTACATTTATGCTTTATACATTTCATAGTTGAGGTTAATAAAAAAAAATTAACTATACAATTTTCTAAAACTAAAATATCAGCATAGATTTTCATCTTAACGCCTCCAATCTGTATGAACTTTATTATATACTTATTAATTTCAGAAATTTGTCACAATCACATTTGATGATTCTATTTTTTTTATTAAACTTTTTACATTTACTTACACTATATTTTTATGTTTACTTTTTTGTATTTAAAACTAACTTAATATATAAAAATAAATTCTTTTATCTTACATTAATTTGCTAAAAATAGTAAGAACAAAATTATTTTCACTATTATAATTTTCAGAATAAAATTGCTACTAACAAATATACATTTCAATAACTAAAAAATATATAACCCTTTTGCCTTACAAAACTTTAATGTAACAAATTAATTAGAGCCAATATCTTAATTTATATTTAATCTTAAAATAAATTGAATATAAAAAAATAGAATGGAAATTTGTATAGCATTCTGCTTTATAACAAATATCCATTCTATTTTATAAATTGAAAATTATATTTTATATTAATGTCTCTTTTGTCTTCTTAAAAAGACAGGTATATCTAAATCATCTTCTTCAAAATTATTAGAACTTATTTCTGGTTCCTTTGCAGCCACTGCAACTTCTGGTTCTTCTTTTACTACTTCTTGTACTTGTGGTTTCTTTGGTTCTTCTGAAACTGCATTTAATCCAAGTCTGCTATTTTCACTTTCAAAACCAGTTGCAATAACAGTAATTCTTATTTCTTCACTAAGATTTTCATCTATTACAGCACCCACAATAATATTCGCATCTGGATCAACAGCTTCACGTACAACATCTGCTGCATCATATACTTCTAAAGCTCCAAGATCTGCTCCACCAGTAAAGTTTATAATAACATCTGTAGCTCCATCTATTGATGTTTCTAGAAGTGGAGATGATATTGCTTGTCTAACAGCATCTTGTGTTCTTGTATCACCTTTACCAAATCCAACACCCATATGAGCTAATCCTTTATTAAGCATTACTGCTTTTATATCTGCAAAGTCAGCATTAATTACACCTGTTATTGTAATTAAATCCGAAATTGCCTGTACACCTTGTCTTAACACTTCATCGGCCAACCTAAATGAATCTAATAGTGTTGTTTTCTTGTCTGCCATATTAAGTAGTCTTTCATTTGGAATTATAACTAATGTATCAACTTTTTCTTTTAATGTTGCTATTCCCATTTCTGCATGTCTCATTCTTCTTTTTCCTTCAAAAGGGAAAGGCTTTGTAACTACTCCTACAGTTAATATCTCCATAGACTTAGCTATTTCTGCAACGACTGGAGCAGCACCAGTTCCTGTTCCCCCACCCATACCAGCAGTGATAAATACCATATTAGCTCCTTTAACAGAAGCTGTAATTTCTTCTCTGCTTTCTTCAGCTGCTTTCTTTCCTATTTCAGGATTTGCACCAGCGCCTAAACCTTTTGTTAATTTTTCCCCGATTTGAATTTTTTGATTTGCATTAGAAAGCATTAATGCTTGCTTATCTGTATTTATTGCAATAAACTCAACATTTTTCAAACCTTCAACTATCATTCTATTTACGGCGTTACTTCCACCGCCACCACAACCAATTACTTTTATATTGGTTAATTCTTGCATATCTGTTTCAAAATCTAACAAAACAATTCCTCCCCTTAAAAAATCTTATCAAAAAAACCTTTAACTTTTTTTATAATATGATTTTCACTTTTATTATTGTGTAAATATTCATTGTTATTTTCATTATTTTTATTAGTTAGAACCACATTTTTATCCTCTAATAAAATTAATCTATCATATACTTCTTTTGCTATTGCTAACGAAGTTATATTCTCTGAATTTTTTATTCCCAAATCATTTTTTCTTATGACCTTGGTTTTTATTTTGAAGATTTTACGAACGATTTCATTTATATCTTCAAAATAAGTTACACCATCTCCATATAGAATTATACTACAAATTCTATCATAATGACCAGTGTTTTTTAATTTTGTATTAATATGATTTAATATTTCTTCTATCCTAGCATCTGCTACTTCATAGAATAATTTTTTAGACACTTTAATGGTTCCTACTTCGATTTCATCTTGAAGAGAATTGTCTAAATATAAAGCTTTATAATTGCTGGAATAAATCTTTTTAATATTCTCAGCTTCCCAAAAAGAAAAGTCTCCACAAATAGCTAAATCATTGGTTATATTGTTCCCTCCTATTGGAATATTACTTAAGCTTTTAGTAATGCCATTATTAAATAGAGCTATATCCGTAATACCAGCACCAATGTCAACTAAAGCTATATTTCCTATAGAATTTTTTTCATTTAAGAATATTTGTTTTCCTGCCAATACATTTAATTTTATAAATTGGATTTTATATTTAGTTTCTTTAAAAAGTTCATTATATTTTTCAATTTCTTTTGTTTCAGCTATTACTAAAGTAAGATTTAGTTCAAGCCTTCTCCCTTTCCAATTAATTAAATCTTTATGAACTACAACTCCATCCAAAATATAAAAATTTATTAATATATCTACAACAGATTCATCACTGCTTATGGTGATACTTTTTTTTCCCATTTTTAGTGCTTTTCTTATATCCTCACTAGTGACCTTTTCTTCATTTAGATCAATTGCAACTGTTGTTTCTGAAATTCTAACTTTATTTGAAGAAATTCCAATAGCAACATTCTTAATTTCTTTCTTGGTTTTTTCTTCTAACTCATTTAATAAATTTATAACAACTTCTCTGCATTTTTCAACCTCAGTTAATAATCCTTTTTCTATCCCTACTGATTTACAAGATTTAACACCTAATATTTCTAGTTCTTCTTTCCCTTTAAATGCTATGGTTGCAGACAACTTCTTACTCCCAAAATCCAAGGACGTAATTATCTCTTGTTGCATAATTAATCTTTCCCTTCTATCTCGAAAAAAAATCTACCAATTTGAATATATTCAACATATTTTTAAAAAATCCTCTTTTATTTTATATATTTATTATTATTTCTTATTTATTATTTTTTATCCAGCTTTCATATTCCTCTCTTGATATAATATTACTATTAACCAGCCTTTTTAAATCCATATCAATAGTCTGCATTCCAAACTTTGCTCCCATTTGAATAAAACTATTAATCTGCTCATAATTTCCTTCTCTAATAAGATTTTTTATACTTGGTGTACATACCATTATTTCCATAGCTGCAGTTCTTCCTTGACCTGAAGCATTTGGTAGTAATGTTTGTGAAATAACACCTCTAAGCAGCGATGATAGCTGAATTTTAACCTCGTTTTGATGTCCAACCTCAAAGGAATTTATAATTCTGTATATACTATTTGCTGCTCCCATATTATGTAGAGTAGAAAAAACCAAATGTCCTGTTTGTGCTGCTCTTAATGCTATTTCTATAGTTTCAGAATCTCTCATTTCTCCAACTAATATAACATCTGGATCTTGTCTAAGTGCAGCTCTAAGTCCCATTGCATAACTTTTTGTATCTTGTCCAACTTCTCTTTGATTTACCAACGAATTCTTAGGTATATATATATATTCTATTGGCTCTTCTAATGTTATTATATGTTTTTCTTTAGTCAGATTTATTTCATTTACCATTGCAGCAAGTGTTGTACTTTTACCTGATCCTGTAGGCCCTGTAACTAAAACTAGTCCTTCTTTTAACTCTGTAAAAGTTTTTAAAGCAGGTGCATTTGATAAATTTTTAAGTTTAGGTATAGCTACCTTAATAACACGCATACATATAGCATAATTTTCTTTACACTTATATGCATTAACTCTAAAATTAGATTTTCCTAGTCTATTATACTTAAAATCTATTTCACCCTTTTCTAAAAATTCTTCATATTTATCTGGCATTAAATCCCTAATATATTCTTCAACTACTTCATGTGGAATAACATCTTCATATGCTTTTACTAATTTCCCATCTATTCGCACCATTGGACTTAAGCCTGATGTTATATGAATATCAGATACATATTGTATATCTATATCATCTAATAATTTATCTATCTTTGCCACAAATCCCTCTCCCCACTCAGTTATATTTTTGGTAATTTTAGTATTTTTTATAAAAATAAGGTTGCTATTTTAAAATAGCACCCTTATTCTAAGTATGTCAATATTTTTTATTTTTTTGTAGCTAACTCTTTCTAGTTTTTTGCAAGCAATTCTTTTTTCAGTTTTTTTAACGCTTTCTTTTCTATTCTTGATACATAAGAACGTGAAATACCTAGATTTACAGCTATTTCTCTTTGTGTTTTGCATTTTCCGTCTATTAACCCATATCTCATTATTAAAATCGAACTTTCACGCTTAGTTAATGATTCAACTAATTTTTTATATAAAGCTCTAATTTGTAAATTACTTTCGACTTTTTCTAAAACACAATCTTTTTCACTACTTAATATATCCAAGAGACAAAATTCATTTCCTTCTTTGTCTACTCCAATTGGATCTTGGAGATATATTTCACTTTTCTGTTTTTTGTTATTTCTAAATAGCATTAATATTTCATTTTCAATACATCTTGAAGCATAAGTAGCAAGTCTAGTACCTTTACTAGAATCAAAGGAGTCAATAGCTTTTATTAATCCAACAGTACCAATTGAAATTAATTCATCTACATCTTTATTAGGAAATGAATACTTTTTCACTATATGAGCTACCAATCTTAGGTTTCTTTCAATTAAAATGCTTTTTGCAGCCTTATCTCCTTCTTTAAATTTCTTCAAATACATTTGTTCTTCAGCTTCATCTAAAGGCAATGGAAATGTATTACTATTTGTTACATATCCCGTAAGAAAAAACGAATTACATATCAAGTCTATAAAGCTATTTAATACAAACACCTTTTTCCTCCATATCAGTGCTTGCTATTATAATATGTTTAATTTTTAGAAAAGTTGCGTGTACATTTTTATTTTTTTATATTTAGTTATGTGAATATTTTTGTTCTATAACTTTCTAGCTATTAAAATTAGTATTTTTCATTGGATAAAGTCTAATCTTGTCTCATGTTTAAACTTTTAACTATATCCTTAAAAATTGGTGCTGCTGTATCTCCTCCGCCTAACATTTCATTTTCAGCACCTGATACAGATTTTATATCTGGCGTAAATACTACCATAGTATATTTCTTTTCCCCTATGTCAAAAAATCCAGCAAACCAGCCATGAGTCTGCTTATCCCCACCAGTTGCTGATCCAGTTTTTCCCCCAACATCTAAATCTCCTATATAAGCCTTTATTCCTGTGCCTTTTATAATGACCTGCCTCATAGAATTTTTAATTAATTTAGCTGTAGTTTCACTATACACTCTTTTGGGGTCAGTTTTAAATTCTTTCACTAAATTATCATCTTTATTTAAAATTGCTTCAACTATATATGGTTTTGCATATACCCCATTATTGGTTATAGTATTTATAGCCCCTAACATTTGCACTGGTGTTACATTCATACATTGTCCTATAGAAATATTATTTATTCCTGCTTCTTTAAGTGGTTTTACTCCTTTGGCTTCATTTCTATTTCCACTTTCTAAATTCAATATTCTATTATACAATCCTTGTTTTTCTGAATACTCCATCAATTTTTCATATCCAACCATAGAACCTATCTCTGCAAATACATCATTGCAGGATTTCTCAAAAGCCTGCTCAACTGATAGTTTGCCATGCACTTCCTTGCATATCTTTCCACTGCATGTAAAGTTGTTGTTTATGTTTATTAATCCCATATCTAAAGCTGCTCCAAGTGTTATCACCTTATAAATAGAACCTGGTTCATATCCTATTTGCTGTATACCTAAATTTATATTAGCTGCACTTTCGTCCTTTTGTACCATAGTTCTGATTTTTCCGGTATCTGATTCCATTATAGTTATGCCGATATTATTTAAATAAGAGTATTCTTCTTTATTTAAGACTGCTCTAACTTTATCTTCAATTTCTTTATCTATGGTTAACTTTAAATTCTTATTTTTATCACTTACGCTTAATAATTGTTTTGCATAAACTGCTCTGCTATCTAAGTAAAATTCGCTTTTAGGCTTTTCATTTTCTTTTAAATAATTATATATTTCTCCTTCAAGTGACCCAGCTTCATGTTCATCATCTAAAATTTTTGAAAACATGCTGCTAACACTCCATGCTTTTTTCGTATCTGTTTCATCTGTAATATAAGTATATATTCCTTTTACATTTTTAAGATTATTTATTTTATTGTATGAATCCTCTGAAATATTGAAGTACATCTTACCACCTTGCTTCATTATCTCAGTATAATTAAACCCAGGATTTTCAGACTTCATTATAAAATTCAAAGCCATTAAGTCTTCTAATGTTTCTTCATAATTATTTAAACTGAAGGGCTTCGTATCTATTACAAGTACATACTTTTTGTTATACTTCATTAGATCTTTTCCATTAGTATCTAAAATCTTATAACTCATGTTACTAATATTTTCTTCTTGATGGTTTTGATATGAACTTTGAACTTTTTCAGATGGATATATTTGCAATACATATAATCTTGCACTTAAAGCCATTATTATGGTAACAAATGTAGCTAAAATTTGTAATGTTCTTTTGTTTCTATCAAACTTTTCAGTAAAAATAAAAAAACACCTCCTTTAGCTTAATTCTAGCCTTAAAGGTGGTGTTTTATTCAAACTTGTGTTTATTTAATCAACTAATCTATTCTTTGTTTTTAATCAATAAATCCTTTATTCTTAATGGCACATCAACTCTCACTTTGTACATCATTTGTGCTCTAGCTGCTGAATCTATTGGAGTTCCATTTTCCTCTGTCATATCATGAAGAACAATTTCGAAGTTATCGCCTTCTGATCTTAAAACTTCTACCGCACCTTCATTTAATACTTTATTTTTTTGTTCAATAGTTGCTATTTTTGTTTCTTCATTATATTCTCTCACTATTCCAACTATATCTGCCTGTCTTATATACGCTGAATCTTCATAAACCTGCTCACCATTTTCTCCATAATAGAAACCTGTATGATATTGTCTATGACTTACTCTATTTAAATTTTCCATCCATTTAGGATCAAATTTATAGTTTTTTGGATCTTTCATATATGCATCTACAGCCTGCCTATATGATTTTACAACTGCTGCTACATAATATAAGCTCTTCATTCTTCCTTCAATCTTTAAAGAGTATACTCCAGCGTTAATAACTTCATCTATATGTTCAAGCATACATAAATCCTTTGAATTCATTATGTATGTTCCTTTTTCGTCTTCATATACAGGATAATAATCATTAGGTCTTTTTTCTTCAACTAAATGATACTTATATCTACATGCTTGGGCGCATGCTCCTCTATTAGCATCTCTTCCGGTCATATAATTAGAAAGCAGACATCTACCTGAATAACTTATACACATTGATCCATGAACAAATGCTTCAATTTCACATTCCTCTGGTAAGTTATCTCTCATTTGTTTAATTTCAGTTAAACTTAATTCTCTAGCCATAACTATTCTCTTAACACCTTGATCATACCAAAACTTAGCAGATCTCCAGTTAACATTATTTGCTTGAGTACTTAAATGAATTTCTAAATTTGGTGCAACTTCTCTAGCCGTTGCAATTATTGCTGGATCTGAGGCTATTATAGCATCAACTCCTGTATCATATAATTCTCTTATATAATCTTCAACACCATTTAAATCTACATTATGAGGGAATACATTCATTGTTACATAAACTTTCCTATTCCTATCATGAGCATATTCTACGCCCTCTTTTAATTGTTCATTTGTAAAATTATCAGCAAATGCTCTTAAATTAAGCTTGCTTCCTCCAAGATATACTGCATCTGCACCGAAATCTATTGCTATTTTAAGTTTGTCTAAGTTTCCTGCTGGTGCTAAAACTTCTGGTCTTATCATTTTTATTTACCTCCTCTTAGTAACTGCAATTCCATCTCCCATAGGTATAACAGATGTAATTAAGTTTTTATCTTGAGTAACTAATTGCAAATAAGTCCTCATTCTTTTTACTATTGTTATTTTTCTTCTTTTAACTAATTCTTGTGATGCTACCATTCCTCTAAATAGAACATTATCAGCTACTATTATACCATCTTCCTTAAGTAATCTTAAACAATGAGGTAAGAAATGGTTGTAATGTCCCTTTCCTGCATCCATGAAAATTAAATCAAATGGTTCATTTAACTTTTCTAATACTTCTAAACAATCCCCTTGTTCAATCTTTATTTTATGGCTTAAATTAAATTTATTTAAATTTAAAGTAGCTAGTTCTATCATTTTCTCATCACGTTCTATTGTTACAATTTCTGGTTCTGTTCCAGAAGCTTGATACATTAATATTGATGAAAAGCCTACAGCTGTTCCAAGTTCTAATATTCTTTTAGGCTTCTTCATACTAGTCATAAATTCAAGAAATACACCAGTTTCCTTTTGAACTATAGGAACGCTATTTTCCCTCGCAAAATCTTCTATTTCTTTTAAAATTCCTTCTCTATCATTAATTAAGCTTCTAATATATTCTTCCATATAATCATATGTAATCTCACTCATGAATTTCCTCCATAATTCTAATATTATCTATTTTATTAATTATAATAATTGTTACTTCCATTTAAAACAAAATAGCAGATTAATATCCTAATTCTTTTTTCTTATTTAAAAAGTCATCATAATTATTGGTAAAATAATGAGAATTATCTGCTTGTAAAATATAATATATGTAATCTGTCTTTTCTGGAAGTAATGCTGCTTTAATACTATCAATTCCAGGGTTAGCTATAGGACCTACTGGCAGTCCTTCATACTTATAAACATTATATGGTGAATTTATTTCTAAATGCTTATTTAGCACTACATCTACATGATATCCTAAAGCGTAAATTACTGCTGCATCTAATTGAAGCTTCATATTTTTCTCTAACCTATTATAAATCACCGATGAAATTAATGGTCTATCTTTTTGAACTTTAGCCTCTTTTTCTATCATAGAAGCTATAGTAATTATTTTTTCCACATCTTCATCTTTTATTTCAACTTTAGATTCATTTTTTTCTTGATCTAATATTTGTTCAAATCTATTTAACATTATTTTAATTATATAATTTGCATCTGAACCCTTTTTTATAAAATATGTATCTGGATACAAAAAACCTTCCAAATTATATCTTTTTTTCTTATTATCACTAACATATTTAGGTAATTCATAATTTTTAATTGCCTTTAAAAATTCTTCTTTTGAACAAAGCTCTTTTTCTTCTATAGTATTTGCTATTTCTTCTATTGAATATCCTTCTGGAATTGTTAATTTTACTAAGCCCTTATCATCAGATTTATTTTCTAAAGAACTTATTAAATTATCTAATGTCGAATTAGTATCTATTTCATATATGCCTTCTCTTAATTTTATACTTCTTTTATCTATGGCCAAATTTATTTTAACCAACAGTTTATTAGAAAGCTTATCTTCGTTATCTAATTTATTTAATATATCATAAAAACCTTCACCTTGTTTTACTTCAATTAAAATTGTATTTTCACTAGATTTTAATGGCTTCTCTATTGCTTTTTTATAAGAAATCTCAAAAGCCAATATTATAACAAATATAAATAATACAGCTGCTAATATTAATTTTTTAAAGCGCTTATATTGGTTCATAAACTTTCTCCTAGATAAAATTAAAAGTAAATAATCCAATACAGACTATTTACTTTTAATTATATTTATTTTATTTAATATCTAAAATGTTTTTATTTAAATTATTTTTTACTTCTGCTGCTTGATCTTCTTCTTTCAGCACTATCTAATATTCTTTTTCTCATTCTTATATTTTGTGGTGTAACTTCCACTAATTCATCACTATTTATGAACTCTAAACATTGTTCAAGAGACATTTCAAGTGGTGGAGTTAATTTTAATGCATCGTCAGCACCTGATGATCTTGTATTAGTAAGTTTCTTCATTTTACATACATTAATTTCAAGATCGTCTGCTCTTGCAGAAACACCAACAACCATACCACCATATACTGGAACACCAGCACCTATGAATAATTGTCCTCTTTCTTGAGCACTATATAATCCATATGCTATTGAATCTCCATTTTCAAAAGAAACTATTGATCCTCTACTTCTACCTGGAATTTCGCCTTTATATTTTTCATATGAATGGAATACGTGATTCATAATTCCATTACCCTTTGTATCAGTCATTAATTCACTTCTAAATCCAATAAGACCTCTAGCTGGAACTGTGAATTCTAATCTTGTGTATCCATTTACTGCTGATGTCATATTAACCATTTCAGCTTTTCTAGGTCCTAACTTTTCCATAACTGGTCCCATAAATTCTTCTGGAACATCAATTGTTAAGTACTCAATTGGTTCTTCCTTGTGGCCATTTTCTTCTCTAAATATAACATTTGCTTTTGAAACTTGGAATTCATATCCTTCTCTTCTCATTGTTTCAATAAGAACTGAAAGATGAAGTTCTCCTCTTCCCGAAACTTCAAAACAATCTGGAGTAAGTTCATTTACTCTTAAACTTACATTTGTTTCAAGTTCTTTCATTAATCTATCTCTTAAATGTCTTGATGTTACAAAATCACCTTCTTGACCTGCAAATGGTGAATCATTAACCATGAAGTTCATGTTTAATGTTGGTTCATCTATTTCTAAAAATGGTAATGCTTCTGGTGATGAAGAATCTGCTATAGTATCACCTATATTAGCATCAAGAACACCACTTACTGCAACTATATCTCCCATTGAAGCTTCTTCTGCTTCTTCTCTTTTTAATCCCTTGTATGTAAATATGCTAGTTATTTTGAAATTAGCATTTGATCCATCATTCTTTAATAAAGTAACTGTTTGATTTCTCTTTACTGTACCTCTATGTATTTTACCAATTGCAATTTTCCCAACAAATGCATTTGTATCTAATGTACTTACCAACATTTGAAGTGGTTCATCTATATATCCTTCTGGTGGTGCAACATATTTTACTATTGTTTCAAATATAGGAGTCATATCATTATTTTCGTCATCTACACTATGTTTTGCAAAACCTTCTCTAGCTGATGCATAAATAATTTGGAAGTCTAATTGTTGATCATTAGCTCCAAGTTCTACAAATAGGTCAAATACTTCATCAATAACGTCTGTTGGTCTAGCATTTGGTTTATCTATTTTGTTAATTATAACTATTGGTTTTAAACCTAGTTCCAATGATTTCTTTAAAACGAATTTAGTTTGTGGCATTGGTCCTTCATAAGAGTCAACAACAAGCAAAACTGAGTCAACCATCTTAAGTACACGTTCAACTTCTCCACCGAAATCAGCATGTCCTGGTGTATCTACTATATTTATTTTTATATCATTATAAATTACTGCAGTATTTTTTGAAAGAATTGTAATTCCTCTTTCTTTTTCTAAATCATTAGAATCCATTACTCTTTCTTCTACTTTTTCATTAGCTCTAAATGTATGACTTTGTCTAAGCAGTGCATCTACTAAAGTTGTCTTACCATGGTCAACGTGGGCAATAATAGCAATATTTCTTATATCTTCTCTTTTTGTTAATTCCATTCTTTTATTCCTCCAAACAGCATTAAACTGCGAATTTTTCTTTTTATTAGTTTGTCTTTAGTTATGTATATAAATAAGTATAAATTTAAGTATATATTGTAAATAATTTCTTGTTAAATTTTATTTTTAGAAAAACATATTTCTTACTACATAAACTTAATAACTTCAACTATCGGTTAATGTAAACCTATAACTGTTTTTTTCCAAAAGAAAATTGGATACTTAAAGTATCCAATTTCCTACACAACTATTTTAAATTTTACTCTTTTCAGCAAAAAAAGTCAACCCCATTAAAACTTATATTATAAATTTTAATATTTTAAAAATCAAAAATGATTAAAACTCATTTCCTACTTCAAATGTTAATTCTGCTTCAAACCTTTTAAAATTCCATAATTATTGGCAGTATCATAGGTTTTCTCTTAGTCTTTTCATAAAGGAACTCTCTAAGTTCATCCCTCATTTTAGACTTTAATGTTGCCCAATCAGTGATTTGTCTTTCTTCACAATCTTTAAGCACTGCCTTAACAATATCTCTTGCTTCATCCATAAGACCTTCTGATTCTCTTACATATACAAAACCTCTTGAAATTATATCTGGCCCGGATACAACTCTGCCAGATTGTTTTTCTATTGTAACTACAATTGTTAAAATACCATCTTGTGATAGATGTTTTCTATCTCTTAAAACTATATTTCCTACATCTCCAACGCCAAGACCATCAACAAAAACTTGCCCTGCTATAGCTGTACCACTCTTTTTAATGTAATTTCTTGCAATTTCAATTACATCTCCATTTTCAGGTATAATTAAGTTTTTTTCTGGCAGACCAAGTTCCATTGCTAATTCACCATGCTTTTTCAAATGTCTATACTCACCATGAACTGGTATAAAGAACCTTGGCTTAACTAGTGCTTGCATTAATTTCAATTCTTCTTGACATGCATGCCCTGAAACATGAATCTTTTCAATAGAATCATATATTACTTCAGCACCTTTTTTAAATAATTGATTAACTACCTTCGAAACTAATTTTTCGTTTCCCGGAATTGGTGTTGCTGAAATAATAACAGTATCTCCAGGCACAACATTAATCTTTCTATGTTCCGAAGCCGCCATTCTTGCAAGTGCAGACATTGGTTCTCCTTGACTTCCAGTTGTTATTATTACAACCTTTTCATTAGGATATTTTGAAATTTGATCTACTGGTATAAGTACCTCATTTTCAAAAGTAAGATATCCAAGTTCTGCTGCTACTTGAACAATATTTTCCATACTACGTCCAGATACAGCTACCTTTTTATCATACGCCTGTGCTGCTGTAATAATTTGTTGTATTCTATGAATGTTAGATGCAAATGTGGCAACTATTATTCTTCCTTTAGCTTTACCAAACAGCCTTAAGAAGGTTTCCCCAACAACTCTTTCTGTCATAGTATATCCAGGTCTCTCAACATTAGTTGAATCCGCCATCATTACTAAAACACCTTTTCTACCTAATTCTCCTAATCTTCCAAAATCCATCATTTCCCCATCAATTGGTGTATAATCAATTTTGAAATCACCTGTATGAAGCACTACTCCAAGTGGTGTATGGATAGCAATTGCAACTGAATCTGCGATAGAATGGTTTGTCTTTATAAATTCTACCGAAACGCTCTCTAATTTAACAATATCCTTTGGTTTTACTCTCATCAATTCTGTTGATGCTAACAATCCATGTTCTTTTAATTTAGTTTCAACTATACCAAGAGTAAGCTTAGTACCATAAACTGGAACATTTAATTGTTTCAATACATATGGTAGTGCCCCTATATGGTCTTCATGTCCGTGAGTTAAAAATATTCCTTTAATCTTTTCGGCATTTTTAATTAGATATGAAACATCAGGTATTACAATATCTATTCCAAACATATCGTCATCTGGAAACTTTAATCCACAGTCTATTACTATAATATCTTCCTTATATTCAATAGCTGTTATGTTTTTTCCAATTTCGTTTATGCCGCCAAGAGGAATTATTTTTATCTTCGCTCTTTCATTTTTCATATTTCCCCTCCTTTTTCTAGTATCATTTATAAACAAAGGCTCTTTCTTTTAAAGACCTTTTATTCATCATTAAGTTTTTTTTGGCACGCATCACATATTCCATAAAATTTTAAACTATGATCTAAAATTTTAAAATTATATTTATTTTCAATACTTGCTTCAAGGTCTTCTAATAAATCATCTTGAACTTCTGAAACACTACTGCAGATATTGCAAATAAGGTGATGATGTCTATGCGCTTCATTAGAATGTACAATTTCATATCTGCTGCACCCATCATTTAAATCAAGCCTAGATATAACGCCTAACTCTTCCAATACAAGAATAGTTCTATATACTGTTGCTAATCCGATTTCTGGGCAGTCCTTTTTTACTTTATCATATATTTCTTCTGCTGTTAGATGTTGACCTTCATTTTCAATAATCGTGTCCACTATGGATCTTCTCTGCGGAGTTAATTTGTAACCTTTTTTTTTCAATTCTTCTTTCAAGGCATTCATATCAACTAAATTCGATTTATCCATACATAACACCTCACTTTTCATATAAATTTATAATTTAGTATAAATTATTTTCTTTTTTCTAAAATAAAATTCATTTAAAATAGCTATTACAAACTATTATTCACCCGAATCATCTTCATCCATAAGCGTTTCATAAGTTTCTAATACCAGTTCAAATTCTTCATCTTCATCTTCTAATGCAATGAATATTTCGCTTCCATCATCATCTTTAAAGATTTTAAATGCATATGCTTCGTCACTTTCTTCCAAAGCAGGTGTTGCAACAATATATTGTCCTTTTAATTTTTCTATTTCAAAGTATATAATAACCTCAAACTTAACATCATTTCCATTTTCATCTAGTATATATACGTATTTTGCATCCTTATCCATAAACATATCCTTTCTTTCTTTTATTTTTTTACTTAAGCATATGAAAGAAAATAACAAGCCAATAATGCACTATATATAATGTGAAACAAGTAAGTATATTTACCTCATAGTACACAACTAGGCGCACATCCTGGCGTAATCACAAAAACAAAAGTGAGAATCGAAATTTTATATTTCTTTCTTCGAACTTTCTCCTTGGAGATTTTACATTTGTGTTCTCGAACTTTCACACAGTGAACTCTATGATTTTATGTAATTACTTATTAATCAAGTACATACAAACAGACCTTCCTTATTAGCACAAAATAGATTAGCATGCTGACTTATTATTTTCTCAAATATACGTTTATTAATTAAAGCATATTTATTTTTTTATAAATACGCTTAATAGAATCTAACAATTATTATTTTATCTTGAAATCATATCCAAATATCCTTGAAGAATATAAGTTGACGCTACTTTATCAACTATTTTTTTTCTTTTACTTCTTGACAAATCAGCTTCAATCATTGCCTTATGCGCAGCAACAGTAGTTAAACGTTCATCCCAAAATTTTATTTGAATTTTAATTTCTTCTTCTATTAACTTTCCAAAAGCCATTGCAAATTCTCCAGATGGACCTATTGTTCCATTCATATTCTTTGGAAGTCCGATTACTATAACTTCTGCATTATATTCATCACAAATCTTTTTAATTTCTTCTATGTCTTTTATCTTATTAGTTCTTCTTATTGTCGTTATCCCTTGAGCTGTATACCCCAGTGGATCACTTACTGCGACACCTATAGTCTTTGAACCTAAATCTAATCCCAATATCCTCAAATTTCAGCACCTCTTAAAAAAATAAGAGTGCCCGTTATAAACGGGCACTCTCTACTTTATCTCTAAATAAGACTTTATAACTTCTTCTAGTATGTCATCTCTCTCGAGTTTTCTTACTAAAGCTCTTGCTCCGTTGTAATTAGTGATGTAAGTAGGGTCTCCTGAAATCAAATATCCAACTAACTGATTTATAGGATTATATCCTTTTTCTTGTAATGAATTATAAACCTCTGTTAATATTGTCTTTGTAAGAGCTTCTTTATTCTTACTTAAATCAAATTGCATTGTATGTTCAATATTATTACTCATAGCACGTTGCTTAACGCAACTCACCCCCCTTAATCAATATCTAAGGAAACGATATCCATATTTATTATTTACTTAATTTTTAAAATATATTCGCATAATCTATATTTATATTATAACCTATTTTTTATAAAAAGTATACTACTTTGCTAAAGTTTCCACCATTTTATAAGACGTTTCTATTGCTTCTTGTATCTTTTCTGGTGATTTCCCACCGGCTTGAGCCATGTCTGGTCTACCACCACCGCCACCACCAAGTATAGCAGATACTTCTTTTATTATTTTTCCACAATGAGCTCCTTTAGCCACTGCTTCTTTTGTTGCCATAGCACATATAATAACTTTTCCATCTTTTGCACTTATAAGTACTACTATGCTATTTTCAACTTTATCTCTTACTTTTTCACAAACATCTCTTAAAGTATCACCATCAACATCTTGTAACTCATATGCAATTACATTAATATCTTTAATATTCTTTGCCGATGCTAATATGTCATCTATTCCCATCGATGCAAATTTTGCCTTTAAAATGCCTATTTCTTTATCTTTTTCCTTTAATTCTTTTACTTGTTGATCAAGCTTAGTTAAAAGTTCTTTTTCTGAACATTTAAGTTTACTTGAAATTTCTTTTATTAGTTCTTTCTTTTCATTTACTAATTTATATGCTTCTTTTCCAATTACAGCTTCTATTCTTCTTGTTCCTGCTGCAATACCACTTTCTGATATAATTTTAAATAATCCAATCTTTCCAGTGTTATCTATATGTGTTCCACCACATAATTCTTTAGAATATTCTCCAGCCATTACAACTCTTACTTTATCAGAATATTTATCATCAAATATACCTATAGCACCAGTATTTTTTGCTTCTTGAAGATCCATAACCTTTGTAACTACAGTTGTTACACTAGTTATTGCTTCATTTACTAAATCTTCGACCTTTGCTATTTCATCCTCTGTTAATCCTTCAAAATGAGAGAAGTCAAATCTAAGTCTATCATCACTTACAAATGATCCTGCTTGGTGAACATGTGATCCAAGAACTTCAACTAATGCTCTATCTAAAAGATGAGTTGCAGTATGATTTTTCTTAATACTTTCACGTCTAGCTTTATCTACTTCTAAAGTAACTTTATCGCCAACTTTAAGTTCTCCAGATAAAACTTCCACAAAGTGAATTATCTTTCCACCAATATTCTTTTTAGTATCAACAACATTAGCTCTAAAACTATCATTAAATATAGTACCTGTATCTCCTATTTGTCCTCCCATTTCTGCATATAAAGGAGTAACATCTGTAACTACAATAGCTTTATTTCCTTCTGTAATAGTTTCTGCAAAATCTTCCCCTTCAATTAACACTTTAACTTCTGCATTTAAAGTATCATTATCATATCCATCAAAAATAGTTTCAACATCTGATGCTATTGCATCTGAAGTTTTAACATCTGCTCCCATATAATTAGAAGTTTTTCTTGCGCTTCTAGCTCTTTCTCTTTGAATTTTCATTTCTTCTTGGAAAGCATCTTCATCTAAAGATAAGGTTTCATCTTCTAATATTTCCTTCGTTAATTCCATTGGGAATCCAAAAGTATCATATAATTTAAATCCATCTGCACCACTAAGAACTTTTTCATTTTTTTCCTTTAATTCACTTATGAAACCAGTTAATATTTCCATTCCTGAATCTAAAGTTTCTCTAAATTTATCTTCTTCAATTTTAATTACTTTTTTAATGTATTCTTTTTTTGTACTTAATTCTGGATATGCTTCTTCTGAATCTCTTATAACAATATCACATAAATTACATAAGAATGCATCTTTAATACCTAAAGTCTTTCCATGTCTTGCAGCTCTTCTAAGAAGTCTTCGAAGTACGTATCCTCTACCTTCATTAGATGGCATTACATCATCTGAAATCATGAAAGTTATAGATCTTATATGATCAGTTATTATTCTTAAAGAAGTATCTACCTTACTATCAGTTCCATATTTAATATTAGCAAGTTTTGAAGCTTCATTTAATATATTCTCTAAGGTATCAATTTCAAACACACTGTTTTTACCTTGCATTACAACTGCAAGTCTTTCAAGACCCATTCCTGTATCTATATTAGTGCTTGCAAGTTTTTCATAGTTACCTTTTCCATCTCCATCAAATTGAGTGAATACAAGATTCCAAAATTCTATTATCTTATCAGCATCTGCGAGTTTAACAAATTCTTCTGAATTAGTTGGAACTTCATCAGTTCTACTAAAATGAATTTCTGTACAAGGACCACAAGGACCAGCACCATGTTCCCAGAAGTTATCTTCTTTTCCTAATCTGAATATATGGCTCTTATCTACATCTGTAAGAGTAGTCCAGAATTCATATGCTTCATCATCATCTAAATATATTGTTACATATAATTTTTCCTTTGGCATTTCTAAAACTTCAGTTATAAATTCCCATGCCCATGGAATTATTTCTTTTTTAAAGTAATCTCCAAAAGAGAAATTTCCTAGCATTTCAAAGAAAGTACAATGTCTGCTTGTAACTCCTACATTTTCAATATCACCAGTTCTAACACATTTTTGACAAGTTGTAATTCTTCTCTTTGGTGGTTCTTGTAAACCTGTAAAATAAGGTTTTAGAGGAGCCATACCAGCATTTATTAATAATAAACTCTTATCATTCTTCGGAACTAATGAAAAACTTTCTAATCTTAAATGTTCTTTACCTTCAAAAAATTTCAGATACGATTCTCTTAAGTCATTTGTTTTTGTAAATTTCATAAACTATTCCTCCATTTATTATGTATCAAATTTAATTAATTTTAATTCTATATATACCATCAAAAAAAGCTTTCTCCCTACTGAACAAAGGGACGAAAGCTGAAATTCCGTGGTACCACCCTAATTATGTATAAATTCTTATACATCACTTAGTAATTTATAGCTCCTAGGCAGCTTCAAAATATATAGCAAGAAGTTTTCACCAGCCACTTCCTCTCTGAATATCTATAATAAATTTACTCATCCTATTCATCGCTTAATATTTTATTATTTCATCAAAAATTATATTTCATATAGATAATTATGTCAATATATAACTTAATTCTGATTATTTTTCATAAGGTACATTTTATTAGCTCCCTTTTTATTCATCATTTTCACTTATATTAATACATAATTTAAAATTTCATCTTCATCAATAATTTTCTTAGCTAGTATCCTATTTTCTTCAATATGAATATAAGTATATCTATTAGCTTTTATTGATGGAGCCATATCAATAGCTTTCTTAAAATCTTCTTTTTTCATTTTTAAAGTTTTAACGTATTCAAAAAATCCAGTTTCTGTTAACACTTTTGAAATTCTTTCAAATCTATGATTTTGCACTTTAGACATAATATAGGTTGCCATTCCAACTTGTATTCCATGAAGTTGTGGAATTTCAATAAATTTATCTAAAGCATGAGAAATCAAATGTTCTGAGCCTGAAGCTGGTGAGCTGTCTCCGGCTATTTCCATAGATATACCATTTAATGTTAGTGAATCTACTAACTCTTTTAAAAACAAATCATCTTTAATAGATTTAAATTCAGTTCGTACAAAGCTGTTAACTGCCTTTTTTGAAATCATAGTTGCAAAATCATCAATAATTACTTTTCCATTTTCCTCTTCAAATTTCCAATCATAAAGGGCTGTAATATTAGATACTAAATCTCCAATTCCTGAAAATATAAATTTTTCAGGAGCACTTTTAATTACATCAATATCAATAATTATGCCATATGGTGTTTTAGCAGGAAGTGACATACGTCTTCCACTAACCAAAAGTGATGCCCCTTGACTTGAAAAACCATCATTAGATGTTGACGTTGGGATACTAATAAAAGGCAGCTTTTTTAAAAAGCTCATGTATTTTACTGCATCTATGGCTTTCCCTCCACCTATTCCAATTAAAGCTTCCACATCATTTGATATTTCAAAAGCCTTTAAACTAATTTCCTCAAAATTTATATCTGAAATGATTTCACTCTTGGAAATTTCAATATTTGCCTCTTTTAAAGATTTCTTTATTGAATCTCCAAATAATTCTTCTATACCTTCTCCAAAGCATATTAAAACCTTTTGAAACATAGCCTTTTTTATTAAATTTCCTACATTTTTAATATTTCCTTTTCCTACTTCCAAAATCGAAGGAATAGCTATTCTATGAGTTGAAGCCTTCATATATCTTTCACTCCTTTTTATACCTAATCAAATTCGATACACTTACATAATAATTTTACGTTTTCTTATTATATATACTTCCCAAAATAATCTGCATTAAAACTAGTTCATAAATTAATTTTATTGAATAATTTTAATTACAACATATTACATAAGTTCTAATTAATTTGCCACCTTAAAACCACGTACAGTAAATAAGTATATGTAGTTTATTTATTAGAATATATATTTCTTTTTGTATTCACCTTATTATTTTCCATTAGTTTAATTCAAATCATTAACAACCTTATTTATTTTATCAACTTTATCTATCGCTTCTGTCCACAATTCCTTTGAAGGAATTACTTTTTCTATAACAGTATATGTTTGTTTTATTATTGGTATATTAACAATATTTGTGCTTTGAAGCGACATTAGCACAAAATAACAAACTCCTATCATAGCTGCTATTTTTATCATATTACCTATTGCTTTTATTAAAATATAAAGAGCAATAATAGCCACTGCTATTAAAAGTATAGTATTTGTTGTAAGATGTAGTGGGTTTTTACTTATTAAACTATTTATTTCTTCCATTTGTATCCTCCATTTTTAGTACTATTTCTTGTAATTAAAAAATAAGCTTAAAATGCTAAGCTTATTTACTTTTATCCATTATAACCTGTCTTGTTTTGGCATTACTAATGCACAAATTATATATAAAAGTACTCCTGTTCCGCCAATGAGAACTAAAGCTATATACCCAATTCTAACTAAAGTAGGGTCAATCTCAAAATATTTAGCAAATCCACCACATACTCCAGCTATTTTTTTGTCTGTTGAAGATAAGCAAAGCCTTCTTTCCATAACAACCACTCCTTTTAATTTTTGCAAATAATCGCCTATAAGCATTGGTTCTTATTTACGATTATACCATTTTAAGTTTTTAATTAAAAGTCTTCAATCTTTTTCTCACTTTATTGACACATATTGATATTATTTTTTCAACTTATAATAATTATTGTACTCCCCCCCATTTCTGTTAATCTATAAATAACTTATTTTATAATATAAATTATTATGGTGGTGATTATAATAGAATATAAATTTTGTTCACTTGTTGAAGCAAAAATTAAACTTTTAGAACTTTCAAAATCAAATGATATAAAAACTTTAAGGTGGTCTTTGTATAAAATTCTTGTACACTGTACTCAAACAATCGAATATTCAATGAAAGGATATCCAGAATTAAAGCCTAAAATTATACAATTGACTATTGGTAAAATAGTAGTAAATAAATTTCTAAAACAAGGCTTTATGAAACATGACTTAACAGCTCCGGTTGCAGGCTCTCCTGAAATTACTGATAATGGAGATGAAAAAATTGCAATTGAAGACTTAATATCTATAATAGATAAATTTATTGATTATGATGGTGAATTCTATCCACATCTTTTGTTTGGTAAGCTATCTAAAGATAAATATGATCATTATTTTGCAATGCATATAGCTGATCATTTATCAGAAGTAACATATCCATTTTAATATAATACCTATAAAGATGAAAAAAGAATACTAAATCTAAAATGATACCTATAGACTAGACACATGAAAAAAAGTGTTTAGTCTGTAGGTATTTTTTTATATAATAGAAATAGCACTGGAGGATGAAAATGAGTAAGATTTTATTTACGAAAGAAGACATTATAAATTTAGAGAAAAATAATAATATTCTTAGAGTTAGTGACGTTCAATAACATATACGGATGAATTTAAGAGACTTTTTATTGAAGAATATATGGCTGGAAAATTACCTAGAGAAATATTTTCTGAAAATGGATTTGATATTAATATAATAGGATTAAAAAGAATTTCGCAATCAGCTGATAGATGGAAGGCTTCATATAAGAAAGATGGAATTATAGGTTTAGATGATAGCCGAAAATGCGCTAGCGGACGACCACGTTCAATGGAATTAAGCAAAGAAGAAATAATTGAAAGGCAAGAAACTAAAATAAAGTTACTTGAATCACAGGTAGAATTATTAAAAAAATTAGACGTGACAGAAAGTTTGCGATAAACAAAAGTAAAAATTTAAAAACTACTGATAACTGAAGTGATATGGCTTATTTATCGACCATTCTAGACTCATCAACTGATGAAATACTAGCCCACCACATATCTAAAAGAATTACCATTGATATAGCAACTGAAACAATTTATAAATTAACAAGGCAACGAAGAGTTAAATTACATAAAAATGCCTTCGTCCATTCTAATCAGGGATGCATTATACAATCCCTACTTTTCAAGATTTACTAAAGAAAAGTCACTTAGGACAATCAATGTCACGACGTGGAAACTGTTGGGATAACGCACCACAAGAATCTTTTTTGGACACTTGAAGGATTCTGTTAAAACAAAATGTGTAAAGCTTTGAAGAATTCAAAAGTAAAATAGACAAATCTATAATATATTACAATAATTATAGATATAAATGGGATCTAAAAAAGATGACTCCTGTTCAATGAACTGAGCCCAATTAAATGGACATAGCTTAAAAAAGATGTCTTTTTTTAATCCGTACACCTTGCTTCGATAGGTGTGCGGTTTTTTAATACAGATTGAAACCTAGAACCATTATACCAATAAATATAGCTATCAATTGCCTTAAATAACTCATTCTTATTTTCAAAGAAGTTTTGATATAATAACTCTGATTTAAAATGACCGAAGAAGCTTTCAATGCAAGCATTATCATAACAATTTCCTTTTCGAGACATACTTAGTTTAGCTTTATTTTTTATTATTATCTTTTTATATTGCAGGGATTTATAATGGCCACCTTGATCACTATGTACAATTAAATTATTTAAATCTAGTCCTTTTTGTTTACAAAAAGCTTCATTAAAAGTATCCCTAACAAAATCTATTTTTAATGATGTACTTAACTTATAAGCTATAATCTCATTGTTATATAAATCCATAACTGCTGATAAATAGGCTTTTTCACGGTTCTTACCGTAATATAAATATGTAATGTCAGTTACCCATTTTTCGTTTAGCTTTGATGCTTTAAAGTTTCTATTTAATAAATTATCTTCAACCTTACCTAAATCTAATATTTTGATAGTATTGTATTTAAATTTTTTTCTTCGTATTACAGATTGTATAGATAGCACTTTCATCAAGCGTTTAACTTTCTTATGATTAATGATAATATCAAATCTACGTTTAAGAGCAATCTTAATACGTCTATATCCAAATACATTTTTACTTTCGGTATAGACTTCTAAAATCTTTTGTTTAATATCTGAATCTTTATCTATCGCGTTCCTGGATATCCATGAGTAGTAGCCACTTCTAGATACGTTAGCAAGTTCACATAATAATTTAATACTATACGTATTTTTAAGATTATTTATTATTTTATATTTATCCTCGTGATTTATCACAACCTTTCTACTTGAATTAACTTTTTTAGGTATTCTACTTCAGCTTTCAGTCTTAAATTTTCTTCTTCGAGAGTTAATTCTTTACTTCTTTTTCTCCCCTTTGATAATCCTTTAACTGCTCCGCGTCGTTCTTTAAGACCGTCTTCACCAAACTCCTTATATCTTTTAACTCATAAAATTACTCTTCTACCATCTGTAAGACCAAGTTCTTTTGCAATTGTTGTGCTTCCTATATTTTTCTCAAGATAGAGTTTTACTGCTTTTAATTTTATTTCAAATGAATTTTCTCTTTGTTTTGTAAACATAAAATCACCCCGTTAAGTAAATAATACAACAGTTTTTTTTACTGTGTCTACTTAACGGGGCTCACTTCACAATACAGAAATCATCTTTTATGTGATTAACACTCTTTTTTATATTGTCCTTGACATAGGTGTGAGATTAATCACGCCTAAATTTTAGTATTCCTTTTTTATTTTTAAACCGTTAACTAACATGACCACACATTATTACTAAATTTTTATCTGCAATTTTATTATAGTGTATTATTATTAGATTCAATATATTTATCTCCCCAAATTCTAAACTGCTCTAATACCGGATCGAATTCCCTTCCCAAATCAGTTAGCGAATACTCGACCTTTGGTGGAATTTCAGAGTAAATATATCGACTAACCAATCCAAAATCTTCTAGCATTCTTAGTTGTTTTGTTAATGTCGCCTGTGTAATATCTCCAATTCTTCTTTGTAGTTCTCCATAGCGTAGTGCTCCTTCATTTAAATGATACATAATTAAAATTGACCATTTTCCTGAAAATACTTTTTGCGCTGTAAAATATGGACATTTTCCAAATAAGCTTTTACTTTCTTCCATGATGTATATCCCCACTTTAGTATATTTTTAATACTATACTATTTATTTAATTGTACTTGTTTTTTAATTTATACATATTATTATTGTTGCATGATTTAAATTTTAACATATATATGTGAAATGAACAATAATTATAGGAAGATCTTTATAATTTTCAAAGAAATTCCGAAGTTTTTACTTAATATATCAGCCAAAGATAAGACTATTTGGTTCTACTTTGATACTAATGTAATTTGTATACTACAGCAAACAATGCTCAAAAATGCTTTACACAAATGAAACAATTAAAGTCTGTGGTATAAATAAAAAGTAACAATGAATTCGTCTTAGTAGTGAATTAGAAACTTCAATTTTATATATTAATTTTCTTGGTATTGTATTTTATTTTTCAAATTATTTTTTTCTGTAACTATTAACATTTTTTACTTAAAAGGCTTTTAAAACCAAAGATGCATTATGTCCGCCAAAACCAAAGGAGTTTGTTAAAGCATAAGTAAAATCAGACTCCTTCCCTATATTAGGCACATAATTAAGGTCACATTCTGGATCTGGAGTTTTATAATTTATTGTTGGAGGTAAAAACCCTTCCTTCAGTGAAAATGAAGTTATAATAGCTTCAATAGCTCCTGATGCTCCTAATAAATGACCCGTCATTGATTTTGTTGAACTAATAGATAATTCATAGGCATGTTTATCAAATACTGCTTTCACTGCTGCAGTTTCACCTCTATCATTTGCTTTTGTTGAAGTTCCATGAGCATTTATATACCCGATGTCAAAAATATTTATCCCTGCGTCTTCAATTGCAAGTTTCATACATTTCGCTGCCCCCTCTCCACCTTCAGCAGGTGCAGTCATATGGTATGCATCATTTGTGCAGCCATACCCAACTATTTCAGCAATAATATCCGCTCCCCTATTCAAAGCATGTTCAAGTTCTTCCAGTATAAGAATACCTGCACCTTCACCTAATACAAACCCTTTCCTTTCTAAGTCAAATGGTCTACATGCTACACCTGGATCATCATTGGTTGTCATGGCTTTACTTGCAGCAAAACCAGCTAAAGTTAACCCATTAATACAAGCTTCTGCTCCTCCAGCTATCATTACATCTGCGTCATTTCTTTGTATTACTTTAAACGAATTACCAATAGAATTAGTTGAAGATGCACAAGCTGTAACAGTACTTTCATTAAACCCTCTAGCGCCATACTTTATAGCCACAAGCCCTGCTGCTATATTAGGTATCATCATTGGAACTACAAAAGGACTAACTCTTCTATAACCTCTTTCAAGAAATTCACTATGTTGATTTAACATAGTTTCAATGCCTCCAACACCAGTTCCAATTATTACGCCCATTCGTTCTTTGTCTATTTTCTCTAACTTAAGCTTTGAATCTTCAATTGCCATTTTAGCTGCTGCCAATGCAAACTGTGCAAATCTATCTGTTCTTTTTACTTCTTTTTTATCTATAAATTCACTTGGATTAAAATCCTTTATTTCAGCTCCAACCTTAACAGGCAAATCAGAAACATCAATCCTTTCAATTCTGCTTATTCCGCATTTCCCCATCTTTATTGATTTCCAAAGATTATGTGCCCCAATCCCAAGAGATGATACACTTCCCACTCCTGTAATAACTACTCTTCTTTTCATCTAAAACCCTCCTAAATTAAATAAAAATAATATAATTCCAAAATTTAATCCTCTTTACTTTAATAAACACATTATATATAATTATTTCAACTGAATTAATGTTTCCTTCAAATATAATTCTAATAGATATTATTTATTAAAATGAACAAATATTGCTTTTTAATATAATAACTATTAATAGGAAAAGGTGTTTAAACTATGAAGGACTTAAAAGAAACTATAGTTACAACTATAGATTATATTGAAAAAAATCTTTCTAATAGGATTTCTTTAGATGATATATCTCTTTATACAGGATTATCTAAATACTATCTCCATAGAATTTTCAAATCCTTAACAGGAGAATCTATTATGGAATATGTTCAATCACGTAAATTAACCTGCAGTCTTAATGAACTTTTAAGTACTAACATGAGAATTATAGATATAGCTTTGAATTACGGTTTTGATTATGAACAATCCTATATAAGAGCTTTCAAAAAGAAATTTGGCGTTACGCCTTTAAAAGTAAAGTCTGACAAGACATCCTTAAGTTTGATTCTTACCGAAAAAATAAATGCTGATGATATTTTTTCTCTAGGGAATTCGATTACTTATACTCCGCACTTTATATTTAAACAAAAATTTAAATTAATTGGTATAAAACATAAAATACTAAGTAAATCTGGAGATAAAAGTGCCAATTTATATGGCAGAGATTTCTTTTATAATCATAAAAATAAAATTAATAACATTATAAATTCAAATGTATATTATGGATATACTGATTGGAGTAGTAACGGATTTATATACTATATACCAAGTGCAGAAGTTTCTGATTTAAATGAAATACCAAAAGGAATGTCAGACATTTCTATACCAGCTCATAAATATGTTGTATTTCGTTTTGTTGGTTTTTTCCGTCCAGACGAACTCAATGGAAGACATTTAGGTCGATTATTGGTTCAATTGTATAGAAAATGGATTTTAAAATCAGGTTATAAATTTGCCGATACATTTAGATTTGAATATATAGATAATTCAATGTCAAAAGATAATTATTGTGAATTATATGTATTTCAACCAATAGAATCTATCTCTAATACTTTATAAATTCTCTGCAAAATACGAGCATCTTTAATTCATAACTTAAAGCGAAGAAAATCAACTGATATTTTACATATTTGTACTAATATTTATTAACAATTCTTTTATTTTAATATAATTAAATATAAAAAACCGCACTTAACAGTGCGGCAATTATTTCTATATAACGGTCTCAGACCTTCCTTACAAAACCAATTACTAATTTCGCTTTTTACTTTCAGATTTTTCTAATATAATTATAATCTTCTTTCTCCTTCTTTTTTTAATTTATTTGTATCTTTATAATAATTAATTTGATTTAAGAGTACATCTTTATCTCTAGGTAAATTTCCTCTTAATGAAATATAATTTGATGCATGATTGCACCTAAATACTAATTGTTCATTTACATTAATATGCTCAACTAAAATTTTTATTTCTTCTAATATTTCCTTGTCATTTAAAAGTGTAAATTCTTTATTTATAATTTTATTATACAGAGAAGTTCCTTCCTCTGGCATAAGAGTTAGTACTCCTAAATAATCTGGACACATACTGCTTATTATTTCACCAGTTCTAACTGCATGGCTTTTACTCTCTTCTCTCCCACCAATACCAGCTATTACAGTTACAGATAACAGTATTCCAGACTCCTTAACCCTTCTTGCTGCCTTAACTAATTCTTCACTATTTACACCTTTATTTATCTCATTTAAAACTTCATTATCGCCACTTTCGGCGCCCATATATATCATCGATAAACCAAAAGCCTTAAACTCTTCTAATTCTTGTAACGTTTTAAGCAATATAGATTTTGGTGAACCATAAAGTGTAACCCTAGTGCATTCTGGGAATATCTTTTTTATATATGTTAGTATTTCCATTAAATCTTTTGTTTGTATAATCAAAGCATCTCCATCCGCTAAAAATATTTTTTCAATATAACTATATCTTTCTCTAAAATAATCTATATCATTTTTTATATCTTCTACAGACTTTATTACAAATTTTTTAGATTTATACATATTACAAAAGCTGCATTTGTTGTGAGAGCATCCTAAGGTTACTTGTATTATAAGACTATTGCTTTCACTAGGTGGTCTATATAACGGATAATCATACATAAATATTTTCGCTCCTTGTTTTATATTAATAAACTTTATTAATATTCTGAATTTCTAACTAATATTTATTTACTAGTAGCTGCAACGAAAAAATCTTCTAATTTTCTTCTATAAGCTTCTTCATTTTATTTTGAACCAACCATAACTTCTTTTGTTTTCTATTAAATGCAACTAACCTATTTTTATTATTTTTATTTTCATCAATTAATCTTATATATTGTGCATCAGCTATTTTAAGTGCATCTTCAATTACTAAAAGTTCCTCTTTAGTAAACATACTATCTCCTCCATTTATTTAATATTTTAATTTAAAATTTCTATGTGTAATGTTAATTTTCATAATGTGATTTTCACCTAAGTTTTATTCTATATTTTGAATTATTTTTTGTAAAGATAGTTATTGAAATTTAGTTAAATATTCCTTTAATTTTATTAATCTTTTTATTATTTTTTACCTATTAACTTATATTACAATAAATAAACTATATATACCTATTTGCTGTGCATAGATTTAATCTAGCAAATTAATCAGAATTTATCTATATCATGTTCTTAAATTTCATATAATTTAGACAACAGTTTGTGGTAATTAAAATATAATTTATAAAAATTTTGCAAAAAATCTAATCTTCTTCATAAAATCTTCATAACAATTTGGTATAATAATTTTATAAAATTTAATGGAGGTGTTAATTATGAATATGACTCATTACATGTCATTACTGGCTGACAATCAACCTTGGAATCTTATTATTTTTATGGCTATACCAGTTATTTGTGCTGAGGCTCTTACAATATCGGAATTTTTCATACTATTCAATAAAAGCAAAAGTGGAGGATTAAGAACCTTCAATAAAATAGTTGGTATTTTTGACGGTTTCTACTTTACAGGTATTTTTATTTACTTATTCGTGACAGCTGTTATTCCATTGACTAGTACAGGTGGATGGCACGGCGCAATAGATGTATTAGCAGTTGGTTTCTATTTATCTGGGGCTTTCTTCTTACTTCCTATTTCTCTAATGGAGCTTGGAATAATATTTAACAATAAGACAACAGATGAAAAAATGAAACTTCACTTTATTCTTATTGGTGGATTTTTAGTTGTTGCACATATTGCAATGATATTTGGTATGGTAAATCCAGAGCTTGTATCTAATATGGCTGGTATGCCTGGAATGTAACAATATTAAAGGGATTTTAAAATTGAAATTTATTCAATGCTAAAATCCCTTTTTCATATTTTGTATAAATTATTGCACATTATTCTTTTTCGCAAAATATGGCATAATCACCCCTAAACCAAGTAATACAAATGGTGTTATAATGTTAACTACTAATTGGAATGTATCTGTTGAATACATACCTCCAATACATGCAAATGCTGTAAAGCCAAAGCACCATGCTCCAATTATAATTCCTAACGTTCTATTTTTTACAAAATAGTATTCTGATTTAAATTTTTCTCCTGCTTTTTTAAGTGCTATATATGCAGCAAATACCCATAAATAACGAAGAGGCATACATACTGCATTTAATTTTACTAACCACTTAACTAATGTATCTACATCTTTAATACCTATAGCAGGCACAATAATTAAAATAGAAACAATAATTAAGATAAGTTTATAACCATTTGTGTATGCTCCATGCTTATTTTTTACAAATAATTTTTCAGGAATAAAGCGCTTGTCCGCACTTCCAAGTAACATACGTAATGGTGCATCAATTGATATAATTAATACTGCAAATTGTCCAATAATATTTGTAATTGCATAAATAACTACAAATAAATTTCCTAAATGATAATATTCACCTAACTTTTGGAATGCGTAATATGCACCATTTGTAATTAAATCTTTAGGAACATTATTTGAATCAAACATCATTCCAAGTGAAATAGTACCTAAAATCGCACATATAGCAACCATAATTGCTAATGCAATCATACCTTTTGAGAAACCTTTTTCAGGATCCTTCACTTGATTAACATAAGGTGAAATTTTTTCACAACCACCAACTGCAAAAACTAAAATAGATAAACTAGTGAAAAACTTCATATCAAAAGTTGGCATAAAGGTTTTCAAAGACCAATCTATAGAATTTAAATGTGCATCGGTAATTGCAGGTGCCGCTATCATTAATATGATAAATAATATAGACATTACAAACATAGATGTTCCTGCGAGTGTTGCTAATTTCTTCAATGGATTTAATCCCTTTGATGCTATGTAAAGTCCAATTATGAAAATTACTAAAGAGCTTAATTGTAATAATCTCGGATCCATGCTGCTGATCCTTTTATCTTGAAATATAGCCCAGCTTGTTGCAATCATAAAACCTGATGGTTTTTGTGAAATATAAGGCATATGAACTACCCAATATGTCCATCCTGCATAATATGCAATTTTAGGACTTATAGTTTCATCAATCCATGAACTAACTCCGCCTCCAAAATCTTTAAATGCAGATCCTAATTCTCCTACCATTAAAGCATAAGGTACAAAATAAATAGCAAAAATTATAACCCAAGATATAATTGCCTTAAGGCCATTATATTCAGAAAAACCATTAATAACGTTACCAAAACCCCAAACAGTTGAAAACGCCATAAATGCTAAACTGTACCAAAGAATCTTTTTATCTTTTTTTTCTGACATAAGTTTCTCTCTCCTATATTCTTTAATATTTAATATTTACATTAAAATATTATACTATTTTCACACGCATGTATATAGATTCGACAAATACAGCCTTTTATTTCCACTTATTTTATCGTCATTTACTAGTATTGGAATTTTTCATTAGCAAAGACTAGTTCTCAATATATTTACCAGTATAAATAACATACAAAAAAAGAAAAAAATAATACAAAAAAACTCTCAACAATACAGTTCTGTACTATTGAAAGTTTCATATATATTGTAACTTATATACAATTTATTAAATATCACTTCTACATCTTATATATATCAATAAAGGAACCATAAGCAAAATTATTATTCCACCGCAAGCTGCAAATCCTATTCTTGCATTAAAATGTTCTGCAAATAATCCAGCATAAAGATTACCAAAAGGTGTAGATCCCGCAAAAACTAAAGTATATACACTCATAACTCTGCCCCGATATTCATTATTGGAATTAAGCTGCAAAGTTGAATTTGCACTTGAAGTAAAGGAAATAAAAAAGAATCCAGTAATTGCAAGAAAGATTCCAGTTAATAAATAAATATTTGTGTAACCAGTAGTAATTAATAAAACTCCTACAATTAAAGGCACAATATAAATAACAAACTTTTTAGGCCCCGATTTACTTAAAGTAGCTATAAACATTGCACCTAAAAATGATCCAAAACCCATAAAAGACATTAATATACCAAAACCAGCTTCATTTTGCTTTAATATTTCCTTTGTAAATACAGGAACAAGAATATTAAAATTAGGAACAAAAGTACCTACTATTGCCATAACTAATAAAGTATATAAAAGAATCTTCTTATGGTATATATATTGTAGACCATCTTTTATTTCTTCTAATAATTTGGTATCAGCTTTAACCTTTCTTTCAATTGGTTTTAACTTAATAAAAAATAAACTTATTACAACGGCTCCAAAGCTTATTGCATTTGCAAAAAAACAAACTGCAATTCCAGCATAACCCATTACTATCCCTGCAAGTGCAGGCCCTATAATTCTAGCCAAATTAAAAACCATAGAATTTAATGCAATTCCATTCATTAAATCTTCTTTTCCTACAAGCTCTATAACCATTGACTGACGTGCAGGCATATCAATTGTATTAACTACGCCAAGAATTGTGGACATAATTAAAATATGCCAATATTCAATCTTTCCTGTCCATATTAATATTGCAAGTATTAGCGTAATTAAAAGTGACGCTGATTGAGTAAATAATAAAATTTTCTTTTTAGAAAACTTATCAACAAAAACCCCTGCAAACAAAGCAAATATCAGCATTGGTGTAAATTGAACAATTCCAATCAAACTTAATAAAAATGGTGAATTTGTTAAGGTATATGCTAGCCATGGTTGGGCTATGTTCTGCATCCAAGTTCCTATTAAGGAAATGCACATACCTATCCAATAATATCTAAAATTGTTATGTTTCAATGCAATAAAAGGATTATTAAACGTATTTTTCACTTCATTGGTAATATTCATTATAATATCTCTCTTTCACTTTTATTCTTTAAATCATAATTGTATTTTTATATGTTATTTTTTAAGTTTATAATATATATATGTTCTAATAAGTAAAATACATATACTTAGTTAATGTAGCAAATTAATTAGAACTTATATATATTGATACTAATTGTGTTACTTCTTTACAATTAAGTCTTTATAATATCCTCCTGATTTCATAAGAGAATCATGATTTCCTATTTCTAAAACTTCACCATTTTTCAACACAATTATTACATCTGCATTTCTAATTGTTGAAAGCCTATGAGCAATTATTAATGTTGTTTTTTCTTTTGTAATATTATCAATAGCCTTTTGAATCAATTTTTCAGTTTGAGTATCAATATTAGAAGTAGCTTCATCTAATACAAAAATTGAAGGATTATGAGCTACTGCCCTAGCAAAAGATAATAATTGTTTTTGTCCTAACGAAAGAGTACTTCCCCTCTCCATGACCGGCTCATTAATTCCTCCTGCTAAGACTTCAACAACCTCTTTCCCATAAGAAATTTCTAAAGCTCTTTCTATTTCATCTTTTTCAATAATATCATTTAATGTTATATTTTTTTCAATGGTTCCTGAAAACAAAAATACTTCTTGAAGCACCACTGCTATATTTCTTCTAAGATCTCTTTTCTTAAAATCATTAATATTTATTCCATCAATTAAAATTTCACCTTTTTGTACCTTATAAAATCCACTAATAAGGCTAATTATAGTTGTCTTTCCAGCTCCTGTTTCTCCAACAAAAGCAGCCGTTTGTCCCTTATTTATCTTAAAACTCACATTCCTTAAAATCCAATCTCCATTATTATAAGAAAACCATACATTCTTAAATTCTATATCCCCTTGGAAATAACTTGCTCCAATACCTGAATTTAAATCTTCTAGATTTTCTTCCTCATCTAATAACTCAAATATCCTATCAGCTGAAACTAAAGCTGATTGAATAGTTGTATAATTGTCTGCTAAATCAGATATAGGGTTAAAAAATTGCTTTATGTATGTTGTAAATGCATATAATATTCCTACACTCAAGCTTTGATCTGCAATTTTCTCCATACCATACCAAATTAATATAGCTACTGCTAAACTTTGAAAAACATCTGCAGCAGGTTTTAAAAAGCTGTTCATCCAAACTTGAAATAATGTAGCTTTAAAATACTCATTATTTAACTCACAAAATTCTTCCTTCTTTTCTTTTTCCCCATGGAATATTTGTACTATCTTCATTCCTGATATATTTTCAGCCATAAATCCATTTATTTTACCAATTAAACTTTTCATCTTAGTAAAGTTTCTTTTTATTTTTGTTTTTAAAATAAATACTACTCCAAACATAAAAGGAACTACACAAAAAGAAATTAAAGCAAGTTTTACATTTATTATCAGCATAGTATACACTATTCCAATTATTAGAAATACATCTTTAAAAAGACTGATTAAAACATCCGTATACATTTCACTTAAGGCTTCAACATCATTTGTTGCCCTTGTTATTAAGCTCCCAGATGAAGTTTTATCTAAATACCAAAGAGGTAATAACTGTACTGTTTTAAATACTCTGCTTCTTAGCAGTCTCATTATATCTTGTCCTACTTTATTGATTAACATTACTTGAGTAATTGAGAAAAAACCACTTACAGCTACTACTGCAAAATATAGCATTCCCATAGTTGTTATTGAATATAATCCATCTTCTACAATATGTTTAGTTAAAAAATCATCAATTACTAATTTTAATATGTATGGTTTAATTAATTGAACTGCATTTACTATAATTACACATATACAGGCAAGAATAACTCTTTTTTTATATGGCAGCATTAACTTTAATAACCTTCTTATGGCTTTAGGAGCTTTCACTTTCGAATCCATTTTCTTCTCCATTAAATTGAGATTTGTAGATGTCATAATATAACCCTCCTTTCTCAATTAATTCTAAATGAGTACCCCTTTCATATATTTTCCCTTTATCCATTACTATAATTTCATCAGCATCTAAAACTTGTGATATTCTATGAGCTACTATTATTGAAGTTTTATTTTTTCTTGCTCTTTTAATATTTTTTAAAATTTGTGCTTCAGTAATTGTATCTACTGCTGAAAGTGAATCATCTAATATAAGTATTTCAGGATTTTTAATCAAAGCTCTTGCAATTGAAATTCTCTGTTTTTGTCCACCAGAAATATTAACCCCTCTTTCTCCAAGAATAGTCTTAAAATTATCGGAAAAACCCATAATACTTTCAAATATACAGCTATTTTTAGCTGCTTCCATAACCTCTTCATGAGAATATATTTCTTTGAAAAATTTTATATTATCTGATATAGATGCTTTAAACAAAAAGTTGTCTTGTGGTACAAGTCCAAATCCATCTCTTAATGTTTTGGTTTTATAATCATTTATATCTATTCCATCAAAAAATATCATATCATTTTGAACATTATACATTCTTAATAATAAATTAACTAATGTACTTTTACCTGAACCTGTTTTCCCTATAATGCCTAAAGTGTGTCCCTTTGGAATATTCAAATTTATATCATCCAGAACTGTTTCTTTTGAACCTGAATATGAAAAGGTTAAATTTTTTATTTCTATATTGCCCTTAAGAGAAGTTTCTACAGAATTTTCTTTTTCTTTTATTTCAACTTCAGTATCAAATATTTCATTTAATCTATTTAAAGATGCCATACCTCTTTGAAATATTGTAATAATTCGGCCTATTGAAATTACAGGAGCCATTATCATAGTAAGATATCCATTAAAAGCAATAAAATCACCCAATGAAATATCACCTTTTAAGACCATCTTCCCTCCAATAATAAGATTCAAAACAAAACTTATGGTAAAACATATTTCAATCACTGGTGATAAATAAGATGATATTCTTACCATATCTAAATTTGATTTTGCCATTCTTTCATTTAATTCTTCAAACTTCGTGCATTCTTCATCTTCCTGTACATAAGCCTTAATGACTCTAATACCATTTATGTTTTCTTGTACTCTATCTGAAATTGAAGCAAAATTTTCTTGAACATTAATAAAGCGTCTCTTTACAATTTTACCAATTTTAAATATTATAAATACAATAAATGGTATTGGTATTAATGATAAAAAAGTAATTTGCCAATTTATAGCTTGTGCCATTGAATAAACAGATATTACACATATTACAATGCCATTAACTAACATTGCAGTCGCAGGTCCAAACGTCATTCTAACAGCATTTATATCATTTATGGCATAAGCAATTAAGTCTCCTGTTTTTCTTCTATTATAAAAATTAGGCGATAACTTTTGAAAATACTCAAAAAGTTTTTCTCTAAGAAAACATTCCATTTTTCTTCCATTTCCAATAATAAGATTTCTCCATATATAAGTGCTTGCAAAGGTGCCTAATGCAATAAGCATCATATAACCAATATTTACATATACAAAACTGGATTTAAAATCATTTTCTTTTAAAATATCTATTGTATTTCCAAGCAATTTGGGAAATAGAGTTTGAATGTAAGATGTAACTAGTACGAATATTATTCCAATGAAATATGAAATTTTATGTTCTTTAATAAAATTGATTAGTATCCTCCTACCCATATGACACCTCCTATCACAAGTGAAAATCTTAAATAAATACTCATTTTACAGAATCTCTTTCAACTAAAACACTATTTATTGTAATATTTTCATAAGGCTTCTCTGGATTTCTTATTCTTTTAAAAAGAAGCGATACTGCTACTTCACAGGCATAATCAATATTTAATTCCAAAGTTGTTAATGCAGGTATAGATAAAGAAGACATTTCAGTATTTCCACTACCAATAACAGATATATCTTCTGGGACTTTTATTCCTTTTTCATATAAAAACTTTATAAGTTTTATTGCTGTATAATCCCATTGACAAACTATTGCTGTTGGTGGATCCTTACTATTAATTAAATTAAGCATCTTTTCTTCAAAATTTTCTTCATATATAAATAACTCATCTCTTACAATCAATTCATAATCTTCCAAAGCTGAAGTTATACCAAGAACTTTTTCTTTATTTTTATATACACTGCTATTTCCTAAGAAACCTATTTTTGTATGACCTTTTTTAATAAAATATTCACATTGCTTATACCCACCATTATTAAAGTTATACCAAACACTATCACAATCAAAAGAAGGTGAATAACCAGTATAAAAAATTTGATTCTTTACTTTACTAGAAATAAAATCTACATAGTTACTATTGAATCTTCCAATAAATATAATTCCATCAAAACTTATTCCCTTTTGAAGTTTATAAGGCAAATAAAGTTCCTCTTGATGATCCTTATCTACAAATTCTAAATCATATTCTGAACCAAATTTCTGTATTGCTTTTTCAATACCTTGAACCATATGGCTATAATTACTTGTATCTTGTACAAATGGCTTTTGATGAAGAACTAAAATTTTAATATCATCGTTAGTTTTTTCTTTAAAATATCCCATTTCTTTTGCCTTATTTAAAATTTTATTTCTTAATTCTTCACCAACTCCTACTCGCCCTAAAAGTGCTCTACTAACAGAAATTGTAGAAATTTCAAGTGCTTTTGCTATATCTGAAATTTTTACTTTATCACTTTTCAAAAATATACCTCCTACCCCATTTATATCCTCTATTTATTATTACGTTAATAGATACATATTATTACGTTATATTTTTAAAATTATAACGTAGCAATACTAATTATACTAAGATTATAAAATATTGTAAACACATTCAAAAAACTACAAAAAAAAAGCACCTCATTAATATAAATCTGCATTAAAGCAGTTTTATATTAATGAAATGCTTCTTCTTAATTTTTATTCATTTTCATTTAATAATATACTAAATTTTCTTAATCCATAAATCATTTTTTCTACTTCTTCTGGATTAGTATTTTTTATTGACTCAGATATAAAATCAGCCATAAATTCTTTTTTCATTTTACATATATCATTATTTTTTTTAAATTCTTCAGAAATTGATAATTTTACAATTCTACGATTATCTTTTGGGATTTCTCTTGTTACAACACCTTGTTTTTCTAAACGATCAACTATACCTGAAACTGTACTTTTAGTTAAATTCATATGCTCGCTTAAAGATTGAAGTGTTATTGATGGCATCATATATAAATGAAATATAACACCTATCTGAGGTGCTGTAAACCCATATTTTTTTGCACTTTTTTCAGATTTGAAACCAATAGATTTTCTAATACTTTTAAATATTTCAATTATCTCATCCGCTTGTTTTTGAACTAATTCACCATTTTTGCCAGATAAATCTTCTTGAAAGTTCACTATATTCATCTCCCAATTTAAGTTTTTAGATTCTTTTAGTTCTCATAAAGAAAGTTAATGTCAAAGCTACTGCTACTGCTGCTACTGTTACCATAACAGCATATTGCATGCCATCAATAGTCGCTTGACCCTTTATCATTTGAGTTAATTTAGATACAGCAGAAACTTTAGCAATACTTTGTGACATCCCTGAATGCATATATGCACTTGTTAGTGAAGTCAACAAATCATTTGATGCTTTATTATAAACATTTATTTGTTCTGCTAATTTAGCATAATTATAATCACTTCTACCTTGCATTATTGTAGACATTATAGTTACAGCAAGTGCACCTGCTACTTGCCTAATCGTATTATTAAGAGCTGATGCCCTTGATACTAATTCTGTTTTTACAGCATTCATTCCAGCTGTACTAATTGGCATCATGGCAAGCCCGAGTCCGATTGATCTAATACAAGTAACTAATATTATATATTCTTTACTTGTATTCGTATTTATAGTATTTGCAAGTTCATAAGAACTAATACCTAATATTATAAGTCCAGGTATTACAAGAGGTTTTGCACCCATCTTATCAAACATCTTCCCACTTATGGGCATCAAAACTCCCATTACCAAGGCAGAAGGTAACATAATGACTCCTGTTTCCATAGCAGTATATCCTCTTATATTTTGCAAAAACATAGGTAATATATAAGATGATCCCATAAGTGCCAAGGTTAAGACACTAGTTATAATTAAACTTATACTAAAATCAAACAACTTAAGAACTCGCAAATCTAATAACGGATTTGGATGTGTAAGCTCATTTATTACAAATAATATAAGACTTAATATTCCAAGGGTCATTAATATTGCATTTTCCATCTTGCTCCAATCAATTGAAGAACCTTCCCCAAGCACATATAATACACTCACCAATCCAATTGTACAAGATAAAAATCCTATTATATCAAAGGATTTAAATGGCTTTTTCTCTGAATCTTTCAACAAAACTCCTGCCATTATTACGCCGACTACCCCTATAGGAACATTTACATTAAAAATCATTCTCCAATCCATCTTTTCGATAATAAATCCTCCAAGTGTTGGTCCTATAGCAGGTGCAGCCATAGCTGCTATCCCCCAATAACCAAGAGCAAGTCCTATTTTTTCTCTAGGGAACAAGCTATATATGATGGACATTCCTACTGGCATTATCATCCCACCGCCAAGAGCTTGGAGTATACGAAAGGCTATCATAGTTCCACCACTCCAGGCAAAACCACACAATAAAGACCCTACAGAAAACATACCTAAAGCAAACATATATATTTTTTTAGATCCGAAAGTATCCTGAAGAAATCCTGTTAATGGTATAATAGCTCCAAGTGTTAATGAATAAGCTGTTATAATCCATTTAGCATCATCTAAAGGCATTCCAAAAACAGACATCATCTTAGGAAGAGCAATATTAACTATACTGCTGTCAAGTATAGACATAAAGGTTCCTATTACAACTACACCTAAAGCTAACCAACTACTTAATAGTCCTTTGTTATTCTTTTCCATGTTATCACCCCACTACTTGACATGGATCTTAACAACTGCATTGGTTCCTGGAAGAATTTTACTGTCAAAATCATCAAGTTCAATTTTCACGGCTACTCTTTGAACTACTTTTGTAAATGTACCGCTAGTTGATGCTGGTAAAATTGATAAAGCTGAATTTGAAACTTCTCCTATTGATTTAACTTTTCCAGTAAACTTTTTCGAATCATATTGATCTATAGTAATCTCAACAGGTTGACCAGTTTTTATTTTTCCAAGTTTTGTTTCTTCAATATCTGCAGTTATATATAGTTTACTAGGATCTATTAAACTAATTACACTTTGACCTATTGATAAAAGTTCTCCAACCGTTCCTTGTTTTTTTACAACTACACCGTTAATAGGTGACCTCATCAAAGATTGTTCAACACTTGTATCTGGGAGTCCATTCATGTCTTGACGAGCTAATATTTCATTTTTAGTAACTGTATCGCCTTCTGTCACATTAAGTTCTAATAATTTACCTGTAATTTGCGGAGTCGCACTAACTAAATCCGCACTAACTCTTGCATCATCAGTTGAAACATAATATGTATTTTCATACCAATAATAAAACACGATCCCACCTAATGCTACCACAATTGTTACTAAAATTCCAATTATTAATAATTTACGTTTTTCCTTCATCTTAATTCACCTCTTCCCTTATTTCTTTAATCCAACTTCTGCGAACATGCCTGGTTTTAACTCTGAATTTGGATCTGATAAACTTACTTTAACTAAAATATTTCTACTTTGAGAATTCAATTTTGAATTTATAACAATAATCTTTCCTTCAAATTCTACATTTTCTACTTCTGATACCTTAACAACTACATCTTGTCCTTCTTTAAGTTGATTTACAATATCTAATGGTGCATATGCATTTACACATAAAGCATTTATATTAGATATTGAAGCAAGTGTTGCATTTGGTGAAGCCATTTCACCTACATTAATATTTTTTGCAGTTACTATACCTGAAATCGGTGAGGTTATAGTTCCATTTATTAATGAGGTTTGAGAAGTTTTCAAAGCTGCTTCTGATTGTTCTACTTGTGCTTTAAAAACATCTATACTTGCTTCTGTTGCACCATTTTTATGCATATTTAATACTTCTTGAGCTGTTTTTTGTTGTGCTTCCGCTATAGTAAGCTGCTGATTTGCAGTTTCAAGCTGCTGCTGAGTTGCTGCATCTGCTTCTAGTAAAGTTTTTGTACGGTCATAATTTTTCTTAGCAACTTCATGTGTTTCTGTTGCACTATCTAAAGTTGCCTGATCTTGAGCTATTTGTTCAGGACGTGTTGCGCTCATAGCATTTGTTAAATTTGCTTTTGCAGTATTAACTGCTGCTTGTGCTTGATCAACTTGTGCTTGTAACTCTTGTGTATCTAGCTTAATAATAGTATCCCCAGCACTTACCTTTGAACCAATATCAACTAATACTTCAGAAACTCTTGCTGAATTCTTTGCTGCTAAATTCACTTGATCATTGGCTTCTATTTTTCCAGCCATTAAATATGTATTTTTAGATTGCTCCTGTTTATTTTCAGTAATTTGTGAATTATTGCTTGTACTTTGAGCAGAACTACATCCACTTAATGTCATCGCTAGAAATAAACAAACTAACATAGTCTTTTTCATATCATCCCTCCATATATTAATTATTCCTATACATATAATTCTCATACATATAGTTCGTATACTAACAGTATTGATTATACAACTGTTTTTTTACATGTTCAAGAGCAAATTTATTATTAATTAAAAATAATTATTCTATTTATTCACTTGTAAACCACTTGACATACTGATAGTCCTAATACCAAGTTGTATTTATAATATAATTAAAAAGCTCATCCCTATTCGAGATGAGCTTTTAATTAGACAGATTTATCTGACTTCTATTATTTTAAAGCATTTAAAACCGCTTCATAATTAGGTTCTGCTGTTACTTCTTCACAATATTCAACATGAGTTACTTTGTCATTTTCATCTACTACAAATACTGCTCTTGTCAAAAGACCAAGTTCCTTAATATAAGTACCAAATTCTTTTCCAAAGCTTCTGTCTTTATAATCTGATAAAGTCTGTACGCTTTCTATCCCTGCATTTCCACACCATCTTGCTTGAGCAAAAGGTAAATCCATTGATATTGTATATATTTTTACATCTTGTAAGCTTGAAGCTTCTTGATTAAATCTTCTTACTTCCATATCACATACTGCTGTATCAATTGAAGGTACACTTACATATACTCTCTTCCCTTTTAGGTCTTTTGAATCAACTTGATTAATACCATTATCCATTACCACAAAACTTGGGGCAATATCTCCAACCTTAACTATATTTCCTTCTAATGTTACTTGATTTCCTTTAAATTTAACGTTCATATTTTTTCCTCCTCAAATTTTATATATTTATATTTTTATTATTTTTCTTTGTTTAATGATTTATTAAATATTTTTCAGCTTCGTAAATACTAACTGCACCATCAGCTGCAGCTGTTAATACTTGTCTAACTGATTTTGTACGTATATCTCCTATTGCAAATATACCATCTACACTTGTTTTACAGCTTTCATCTGCAATTATATAACCATTCTTATCTAAATCAACTAAATCTTTAACAAGCTCTGTTGATGGGTTACTTCCAACTGCTACAAACAAACCATTCATTTCTAATTCAACTATTTTATTAGTCTTATTATTTGTAACTTGTATTTGTTCTAATTTAGTTTCACCATATAGTTTTGTAACTATACTCTCCCAAATTATTTCTACATTATCAGTTTTAAATAATTTTTCTTGTGCAATTTTGTTAGCTTTTAGAGTATTACCTCTACTAATTAAATATACTTTTTTAGCTATTCTTGAAAGATGTAATGCATCTTCTACAGCTGTATCTCCACTACCTACAACAGCAACTATTTTATTTCTAAAAAATCCACCATCACAAGTAGCACAATAGGATACTCCTCTTCCACCTAATTCTTCTTCTCTCTCAATTCCTAACTTTCTTGGCTTAGCTCCCATTGATAAGATAACTACTTTAGCTTTATATGTTTCAGTATCAGTTATAATCTTTTTTATATCTCCATCAATTTCTATATCTAGAACTTCTTTATATTCCATAGTTCCACCAAACTTCTTTGCATGCTCATACATAACATTAGCAAGATCAGATCCAGTTATATCTACAAATCCCGGATAATTTTCAACTTCATTTGTGGTAACCATTTGGCCACCTTGAAATTGTTTTTCAATCATTAGAGCATCTAATTGTGCTCGTCCTGCATATAATGCTGCAACTAACCCTGCTGGTCCTCCACCAACTATAATAATATCTTTCATACTGCATTCCCCTTTTAGTTAATTTATATTTTCTTCTATATTTTTATTATTGAAATTCACTAAATAGAATCTCGCTTACAATTTTTATAAATTAAATTTTATTCAATTATATTTTATAATCTTATGTTAACTCTATCATTATAAATTGTCAACTAGTTTTTAATTTTTATTAATAATCATTTTCGTCAGATATACCTTGGATAAACATTTATATGTTTTTAATAATCTAAATATACAAATCTATTTAGCATATTTATAGTTTTCCTTCTATTTCAATGATATTAATATATCAATTCATAAACTTTTGGTTAATAAAAAATCTAGAATAATATAAAAAGGTTGAAGTAACTTTTTTTACTCCAACCTTTTGTATTTATTTCATTATTTCATTAAATTCAAAATTACATTCCTTAAGAGGAACTATCTTAGTCTTTCGTATAAATTTGTATCCAAAGTATAAGCAAATAAATATAGGTATACAAATATAATTTGTTATAAAATCGAACCAGCTAAAGGTTTCTGCTTGAAATATCCATATATTGGCTCCAAATATAACAATTACGCACATGATTACAGATATTATTGGGCCAAAAGGATAAAACTTTGCTTTAAACTTTAATTCCTTTAAATCTCTTCTTTGAGCTATGTATGCTTTTCTAAATCTATAATGACAAATTCCTATTCCAAACCATGCAAAAAACGCCATTATGCCTGAAGCATTATAAAGTATGTAATATATTTTTCCATCTCCAATTAATGATGCAAAAAAAGCTGAACATGCAACTATAGTTGTAACATAGAGTGCATTCATTGGAACTCCACGTTTATTTACTTTTGCTAAAAATTTAGGTGCTTTTTTTTCTAAAGATAAAGCATATAACATTCTTGATGCCACATAAAGTCCAGAATTTCCACAAGATAATACTGATGTTAAAATTACTGCGTTCATCACACTAGCTGCAAAAGCTATACCACATTTTTCAAACACCATCGTAAATGGACTGTAGGCAATATTATCTACTCCACTCTTTAACAGATTTTCATCAGTAAAAGGAATTATAAAGCCTATTATTATAATTGCACCTATGTAAAATAATAAAATACGCCAAAAAACTGTTTTTATTGCTTTTGGTACATTTTCTTCTGGATTTTCTGATTCTCCAGCAGCTAGTCCAACTATTTCTGTTCCTGAAAAAGAAAATCCTGCTACTAAAAATACATTCATAATTCCTATGAAACCACCAATAAATGGACCTTTATTTCCATTTCCATCTGATAATATCCAATTGCTAAACCCAGGTGAATTATTTCCTAAGATCCCAATTATCATAAGTACACCAACTATAATAAATATAATTATTGTTACTACCTTAATACTTGCAAACCAATATTCACTTTCACCATAAGCCTTAGCTGATAAAATATTCAAAATAAAAATAATTGCTAAAAACAATACACTCCACAGGGTTCCATTTGTATCAGGGAACCAAAACTTAACAATAAGTGACCCTGCTACTAATTCAGCAGCTACACATATTGCCCAGCAGAACCAATAATTCCACCCAAGAGCAAATCCTAATGCTGGATCAACAAATCTTGTAGCATAAGTTTCAAACGATCCTGAAATTGGCAATAATGTTGACATTTCTCCTAGAGACATCATTAATAAATATACCATTATTCCCATAATCAAATAAGCAAATAATGCTCCACCAGGTCCTGCTGTACTTACAGCACTTCCACTAGCAAAGAAAAGACCTGTACCTATAGAGCCCCCTATAGCTATCATATTCATATGCCTTGCTTTTAAACTTCTAGTAAGTTTTTGTTCTTTATCATCAGTTATTTCCATACTATCCCCCACCTATCCTATAAACTTTATAATAAATAATGATATTGTTTTTAATGGTATCATAATATTTTAATATAAACAATACACTTTTTTCGCATAAATATAAATACTTATAGTTTTATTTTTCTATAATTTTTAATTGCAACTTTAAGTTTTAGTTAAAGAAACGAAAGTAATTGAATGGATTTGTAATATAACATATAATATTATCAATAATATAGAAAAATTTATAATAATACATAGAAATGAGGAATACTATAATGAATCCAATAGATAATATTTTAAATGATTTTTCACTAATTATTTTAGATGGAGCATTAGCTACAGAACTTGAGAATAGAGGCTGTGATATTAATGATTCTCTTTGGTCAGCTAAAATTTTAGCTGAAAAACCTGAAATAATTGAAAAGGTACATTATGACTATTTTGCTTCTGGTGCTGATTGTGCAATAACTTCAAGCTATCAAGCTACTATTGATGGTTTTATGCAAAGAGGTTTTACTGAAGCTGAAGCGATATTACTTATTCAAAGATCTGTTAAAATTGCTAAAAAAGCAAGAGATGATTTTTGGAAAGAACCTTTAAATAGAACTAATAGGCCTGTTCCATTAGTTGCTGGTTCAGTTGGACCATATGGTGCTTATCTTGCAGATGGTTCTGAATATCGTGGAAATTATAATGTTAGTGAAGAAGAATTAATTAACTTTCATAGGCCAAGAATAAAAATCTTAGTTGATGAAGGTGTAGATATTCTTGCTTGTGAGACAATCCCAAATCTTTTAGAAGCTAAAGCTATTATTAAACTTCTTAAAGAATTTCCTAGTGTTTATTGTTGGATAAGCTTTAGTGGTAAAAATGATTTAGAAATAAGTGATGGGACATTAATTTCTGATTGTTCTAAATATCTAGATACTTGTGAACAAGTGGCTGCTATTGGTATAAATTGTACTGCCCCTGCTTATGTAAACTCTTTAATTGAAGAAATCAAAAAAAATTCTAAAAAACCTATAATAGTTTATCCAAACTCTGGTGAAGAATATGATGCACACTCTAAAACCTGGCACGGTGATTCTTCTAGCTGCTCTTATGGTTGCAGTGCTAAGGACTGGTTTAACAAAGGTGCTAAGATAATTGGCGGTTGTTGCAGAACAACTCCTGAAGATATTAAATCAATTGCTGCATGGTCTAGAAATTAAATATACTTTCTTTAAAACTTAGCTCTTAATAAATTTTATAATTTCATAGATATTTAAAAATGCCTTACAATATTCTTAACATAAATATTGTAAGGCATTTAATTATGATGCATTAATAGTTAACATCTCTTTTATAATAACTTATTCATAATAACATACAATAGGAGTCCCTGCATCAATATTTTCATAAATTGTCTTAGCTAACTCAAAAGGTGAATTTATACATCCATGAGAACCATTAGTCATATATATTTGTTTTCCAAACTCTGACCTCCAGCTTGCATCATGAATTCCTATATTACCATTAAAAGGCATCCAATATTCAACTGGAGAGCTATAATCTTCTCCTACTAAAGTAGCCTTTCTTTCTTTATAGTTTAATACATATGTACCAGCTGGTGTTAAAGTATTTGTACTTGCATTCCCAGTTACAACATCCCCTTCTACAACCAATGCTCCATTTTTATAAAACCATAAATGTTGTTTTGTTAGGTTAATTTCTACATATGTATTTCCAATATCATTACTACCTTTAGCTTTTGCAGTTTGTGAAAATACTGGTTCCTTTGTTATATCTTGTCCATTTTTTACAGCTTCTATTAATTCTTTAGCTTCCTTACCATTGTCAACAATCCATCCATAATTTCCACCACTTACTTGTATTGTTTTTTTAGAGGTTGTAACAAAATCCCTTGTATTTTCAAATGTATTGTACATGCTTGAAATTTTATATACATAATTCCGAACTTTAGCTTCATCAAATGTGATTTCCATCTTATCATTAACATTAAGCCACTTATTTATTGTAGATCCATCTAAAACTTCTTTTTTATTATCTGATTTATATGTAATTGTAGTTGATACATATTTATCAAGTGTCTTTTTAGCCTCTATAACTTCTGGCGAGTCTGAAGTATATTTGGGTTTTTCATAACAGTCATTTGAATCTAAATTTATTTTTGGCTGTACATTAAGAATGGCCTTTCCTAAGGCATCATGTAAAGATTCCTTATTTATCTTATTCCCTAAAACTTCATTTACTATTTGATAATTTCCATCTACATATGTAAAACTAGCACTTTGCGGCTTTTCTATTTTACTACCATTTAAACAATTAAGTTTATCTATAGCTTTATTTAACAATTCATCATCATAGCTAACTATTTGAGATATGTCAGAATCATTTTTCTTTAAAAGCGTAGAAATCCATGTAAAAGGGTTTTGTTTATCTTTCAATTCCTTAATTTTACTACTATCATATTTCAAACCTATATCTGCAGCTTTAATTTCTTCTGTTTTATTTTCTCTTTCATCTAATGTTAAGGTATATTTATTTATTTCAGATGATAACTTATTTTCAGCTTCTTCAACTGTCCTTCCAGAAACATCTATACCATTGATTGTAGAACCAAAATTAAAATGATTAATACAATATAATGACACGCCTAAATATATAGCCATTAAACTACAAAGAGAAATTACACCACCTAATATAACTTTGCTGTGATTATTACTTCTTTTTCTTCTCATTATAATTACTCCCTTCAAGTATCATTATACTAAAAAAATGTAATTAATAATATATACTTTTTTACAAAAAAGCCACCAAAAAATAGAATATTCTCCCTTTATTTTAAGGTAGCTGCTTTTTATATTCGCTTACAATATTCTGCTATACTATTGGCAGCCTTCATTCCTGTACTCAAAGAGCCTTCTATCCATCCATGAGTTAAAGAAATATGTTCTCCTGCAAAATAAACTTTATTATCATATTCTGGTTGTTCCATTGCATATGAAAAAAGTTTCTGCTGCTCTGGCATAAAGTAGCAGAATCCTCCGTAAAAGCCTTTTTCCCTATTCCAATCTATAGTCATAGATTCTTCTACTATTGAATCAAGATATCCCTTTTCAAGTCCATGAACAGCTTCAACTTGTCTTTTTATTTTTTCAAACCGCACATCATCTTCTAAATTTCCAACACGTATTGCATCTAGATTTAAATTATATGATGATAATAGTACCCCTGGTTTATTATATAAATTATTATTTTTTAAGGGAGAAGCATCTTCACTTTCCATTTTAATCTCATTAATACTTATATTATGACTAGGATACCATATAGTTGAAATTGGCAAATCAGTACTTGAACCACCTCCAACTATCCGTTCACTTTCACTACCCTTTTCCCAAAATCGTTCCTTGCACATAAACACAGTTTTTTGAGCCGATGTATAAAAAACTTCTTTTATCGCTTGCATTTTTCCAGTGCTAAACATAGGATATACTTCTACATTACGAAGACTAGAAAATGGAATTGCACAAATAACAAAATCAAAACCTTGTCTTAATGTTTCTGGTGATTTTTGATTTTTATATTCAAGTATAACATCATTTGTTTTATCTTCTCTAAATATACCAGTTACTGTTTTTCCATTTTCCCAGGTTATTTTTCCCAAATCTACTTCTTTAATATTAAAATATTCTTTAGGCCTTTCAGATAATAATGAATAATAAAATGAAAGTGGAAAATTAATCATACCCCCAACTATTTCATACCTGTAAGCATAATCTACTGTATATTCTTCAATTAAATTTTCAGAATAGCTATTATAATAAAACGAACCAAGAAAAGGAGCAATCCCTGATATTAACTCTATAGCCCCTTCACTTAATCCCATTTTTTCAAGAACTTCTCTTATTCTGAGACTTCCTAAATATTGAATTACTGGCGAATATTCATTTTTTACCTGCAACAATTCTTTTCTTATCTCAGGATTTATTTTTGATAAATTACTTGCGAGCGCATCACCAATAAGTTTTTGCCAAGGTGTATCTCTTTCCACTCTGGTTAAATTAAATTCAGGATAAATATTTTCCATTACACTTTTGCCTTGAGAATCATTTCTTGCACGTTTGTTTCTTATGTATATAAATGTATTTTCATTATTTTGAATAAATGGTCTTGTTTTCAATCCAAAAGTATTTATATAATGCCATGTAGTTTCGTGAGATGCAGGTATTCTCATAGCTCCAAATTCACCATAAAACTTTTTTTCTTTATCAAAGTAGTGAGTATAAACACGACCTCCAATACGATTTTCTTGTTCTTCAAAAATTGTAATGTCGAAACCAAGCTTTCTAAGTTCAAATGCAGAAGCTAATCCAGCAAGGCCTCCTCCTATTATTCCTACTTTGATTCCCCTGCAGCTTCCTGACTCTTTAATTGTTGTAATATCTTTTGGTGGACTAAGCAACTCTATTATATTATAAAAATCTTCCATCCTATTTGCTTCTTCTAATGTAATTTCTAACATTTTATATCTTTCTTCATCAGTCGGATTAATTGGCTGTATATATTTATCAACCTCTCTAGCCAAATAAATTCAACTCCTCTTTAATTACATATCTAACTTATATAATTAAATATATTATTGAATTTATAACAAAAGACCAGTATTTTGCTAGTCCTTTCATTAACCTATAATTATTTAACATAAGAGAAAAATAACAAATCTTCTTCCTCATGTGTGCTGTAACATTAATTTTTATCTATGATTTATCTATTTACTCATAATAGCAAATAATAGGGGTATCTGCTTCAATATTATCAAATATTCTGTTAGCTAAATAATATGGTGCGTTTACACATCCATGTGATCCATTTGTCCTAAATATATTTCCTCCAAATTCATATCTCCAGTTTGCGTCATGAATTCCTATGCCTCCATTAAATGGCATCCAAAAACTTACCTGTGTAGCATAATTATCACCTTTTAAAATAGCATCTTTTTGTTTATACTTTAATTTATAAATACCAGTAGGCGTTGAGCAATTATTATTTACATTTCCAGTAACAACATCTCCTTCTACAACAATAATTCCATTTTTATAAAACCATAAATGTTGTTTTGCTATATTAATTTCTACATAGGTATTTCCAATATCATTATTTTCATGCGATAATGCCGTTTGAATATATATTGGCTCTTTTGTTATTATTTGTCCTTCCTTTATTATTTTAATTAATTCTTGTATTTCTTCGTTTTTATTAATTAACCACCCATAATCTCCACCACTTACTTTTTTTATTGTTTTTAATGATGTAGTAAAATCTCTTTCTTTACCAACAGTATTATAAGTACTAGAAAGTTTATCTAAATAACTTTTCATTTTTTCCTCATCAAATGTAATTTGTAAACCATCATCAACTTTAAGCCATTCATTTGTTATTGCTCCATTTAGAAATTCTGTCTTATCTCCAAATGAATAAGTGATTTCTGACCCTATATATTTATTAAGAAGATCCTTAGTATCTATAACTTCTTGAGATTGTGAATTATATTTCGTTTTTTCATAACAGCCAATCGATTCTAAATCTATTGTTTTTTCGCCTTTAAAAACTGCATTTACCACTTCATCATATAAAATATCTTTATTAATTTTGTTTCCATTAACTTCTTCTACAATTACATACCCATCTTCTTTATATTGAAAACTTGGATTTTGTGGTTCAATTATATTATTGCTATCAAGACAAGAAAGTTTGCTTAATGCTTCCTGTAATAATTTTTCATCATAGGTTACTACCTCTTCAACTTTAGAATCTTTTTTATCAAAAATTCTGATAATCCATCCAAATGGATTCTGTTTTTCTTTTAGCTCCTTAACTTTTCCACTTGAATTATATTCTAAATCAATATCAGAACCTTTAATTTCTTCTTTTATATTTCCTCTCTCTTCTAACTCTAATTTATATTCTTCAACTTCTGTTATCATTTGTTCCTCTGCTTCCTCCACAGTCTTCCCTGAAACATTAACGCAGCTAATGGTAGACCCAAAGTAAAAATGATTTGCAAAATACATTGTTATTCCAAAATATAAAATAAGTAAAGCACAAAAAGAAATTATAATACCCATAACAATTTTATTACGTTTATTTTTTCTATTTTTCATAATAACTACCCCACCCCCGTTATTATTATACCAAAATATGGAAATAGTTATTTCTCTTTTCACTCGCCTCTTATTTACAAAAGTTTCACACATACAAAAAAATTAACACAATCAAGTTGTAACTAATTAACATCAAAAATTTCATGGTTGAATATAAAAAATCTTGTCTCATTTGAATATGGAAATCATATCTTAACTTAACAAAACTATCGATTGTCCCAATTCAAATATATATGTTATAAAAAATACTCTGCATGTAGGTCTTGTGACTTAATTTTCTGCAGAAATAAAATTCCAATATACATTAAATTTTATTTCATCACTTTTCTTAAGAGACTAATTTTATTATTAAATGGTGCAAATCTAAAAGAAAACTCAATAAATGTACCTCTCTTTACTATACTTTTTTCATGTGTGAAGGTATCAAAGCTTTTCTTTCCATGATATGCTCCCATTCCACTTGTTCCAACTCCGCCAAAAGGAAGATTAGTAGTACCAACATGAAGGATTGTATCATTTATTGTAACTCCTCCTGATGAAGTTTCTTTAATTATCTTTTCTATATTATTTTTATCTTCTGAAAAATAATATAAAGCTAAAGGCCTATCTCTTTTATTTACATATTTTATTACTTCATCTAAATTATCAAAAGTCATTACAGGAAATATTGGTCCAAATATTTCTTCTTTTAGTACGTTACCCTCTTCTTTTATATTCGTTAAAATGGTTGGTTCAAAATATAATGTTTCTTCATCATAATTTCCACCATAATATATATTTCCATCTTTTAGATATCCTGATAATCTATTTATTTCACGTTTACTTATTATTCTAGGATAATCTTCACTTTCTTTAATATTTTCTCCATATTGAAGATGGAACTCTTTTATTATTAATTTTAAAAATTTCTCTTTAACTTCCTCTTGAATAAATAGATAATCTGGTGCAACACAGGTTTGTCCTGAATTTAATAATTTTCCCCAAACAATTCTCTTTGCTGCCTTTTCTAAATTAGCATCCTTATCTATAATACATGGACTTTTTCCTCCTAATTCTAAGGTTACAGGAATAAGCCTTTTTGATGATTTCTCCATTATAATCTTTCCTACTTTTATGCTGCCTGTAAAAAATATATAATCAAATTCTTGATCCAATAATTCTTCAACACATTCTTTTCCTTCATCAACACCTACAACTTTTATATATTCTTCATTAAAATTTTCATTAATAATCTTTTCAACTAATTTTGATGTGTTTATTGTATGCTCTGATGGTTTAATTATTACAGTATTTCCTGCTGCAATAGCTCCTACTAATGGTAAAATAACTAATTGAAATGGGTAATTAAAAGGACCTATTATTAAAACTGTTCCATAGGGTTCTTTCTCAATATAATTTTGACTTGGAAAAAACATAAATGAACTGCTTACTCTTTTTCTTTTACTCCATTTTTGTATATTCTTTATATGGAGATTTATTTCTTCATATATCATAGCAATTTCACTTAAATAACTTTCAAATTCAGATTTATTCAAATCTTTCTTAAGAGCATTTACAATTTCTTGTTCATTATCTTTGATTATTTTTTTTAACTTTATTAACATTTCTCTTCTAAAATTTATATCTAATTGTTTTCCCTTTTGAAAAAACTCTTTTTGACTATTTACAAGTTTCTTAATATCCATAATTCCTCCTTAAAACTTCTAATTATTTTATTAGTTTCTATTGCCTCTAAGTTTCTATTTTTATTTTCTTTTCAAATATATCACTTAAATTATGCGTCATATCTGTTTTTAACAGTTAACATTTTCACTCCTTCTTTTGATGTTATTCAATAATTGTTATCTGCTTGTTTGTTAATTCTATCTTTCCTAATAAAAATAATAATTTTTCTAATAATACTCACTTAATTTTTCTCTCAAAGTATATATTTGTAAACTATTTTTTATAAAAAAATCCGTAGAACAACACTTATATTAAGTATTTCTACAAATTTAAATTATGATCTTTATGAAACAAAAGAAGAACCTACTTATGTCTAATTTGGTTCTTCAATCTTACTTAAATAAGTTATTAAATTATTACCATTACATTTTATTCAGTTCCCACACCATCCAATAGTACACTTCTTACTAACATATTTAATGTCATCACCATATCTTTACCTAATATATGATTTGCAGTATTAAATAAATATTTATCTTCTGTTACTAAGAAAAGGTTAGTGTCTATATAACAAGTATATAAAAGTAATAAATCATTTTCTGATAACTTATTTGTATTAAAATAAGCATTACCTTTTTGGGAATACTTTAAATTTAGCATAAAATAAAAATCTTTAATATTCTCTCTATCTACTTGAATAATAAAAGGTAGTAATTTGCAAAATCTTTCTGATAAGACTTGTTGCCTCTTATATTGTCGTCTTTCTTTCACAACAAGTTCTTGACTCACTTCTTCTAATATTTTTATTTTGCCATCTTCAATAAGCTTGTTAATAACAAAGGGATACTGCTTCCAAAGTCCTATTACAACATTAGTATCTAATAAATACTCATTCATAATTATTACTCCTACAATTTTTAGCATTACTTACCTTTTTATTATTTATATTTTTGTGATAATTTATTTATTATTAATTAATTTCATAAAAAAAAGATTACCTCTTCTATTAAAATAAGAGATAATCTTTTAATATTTCCGATAGATTTCTTGCTAACTATTCTCATATTTGGTTGGGACACTTCAGCGTAGCACCACTACTGTCACATAACCGAAGGCTCGGTTTTAAATGTGCACAGTAGTGGTAGCGTAGCGAATTGCGCGCAACCTAATGATGTGTATCTGGCAAATCTCAACCATGGCGCAACACCACAGCATAAAGGCCAAGAAATCTATCATTCAATAATTTACTTTTTATTATAATAAATTATAACATATTAATGAAATAAACTCAAATAAATTTTAATTCGCAATTAATAGTATCTGATTGATTTGTAATTAATAGTATACCTTTTATGATTAATGTTTAAAAGCACTGAGACTTTTATTCCTTCATTATTCATTGTTAATCAGCAATTAATTTCATTCCCGCTTCAATTATATCTACATATCTTTCTGCATTAACATTTTTTACCCATGAAATCATCCCACTAATTTCATTTATAGTCTTAACTGGCACCTCTTCGCCATTGCTCTTAAGCTTATTAGCATTATAAATTGCAGCTCTCAATGTTTTTATCCACTTTTTAGGAACTCCAATTTCATCATTATTTATAACGATTCCTGTTATGCATTGACGATTGTTTCCTCTAAGAAAACGCGTCTTCTTTTTATTTATGTTAAGTCCTTCTTCACTTACTATCTTTGAAACTAATCCCATGAACCTTCCAATATTTAAATCACTGCTTTCTTTCTTAAAGCTAAAACTCATATCATCTGCATATCTTGTATAAATGCAATTATATTTAGAAGCTAATCCACTTAATCTTTTATCTAATTTTGCACAAATAATATTTGTAATCATAGGACTTGCTGGTGAACCTTGAGGTAAAATTCTATTTGAGGTTTTAACGTACTTTATTTCTCCTCTAACTTCTATGACCATGCGTTCACAATAAGTACAAATCATAGCAAGTAATGATGATATATAGCCAGAATATCCAAAGGCTTTAAACATTCCTCTAACTCTTTCAAAAGTGATAGTTGGGAAGAAATTTTCAAGATCCATGTTAATTAATAATTGTGTATTCTCACCAGAAACTTTATTTGTCCCATTAACCTTTTCTTCGATAGTAGCTTTCCCTATTCCCTGAACTATTTCTAATACTTTAGCTCCTTCTGACAGATAAGCCTTTTCTGTCACATGAGCTTTTGCCCCAGACACAACTGATTTTCCTTTTAAGAATCCATGAGCATAATCTGATACTGGAATTTTTGATAAAATATCTTCTAAAATCTTTCTTTGGGCATTTTTAAGTATTGATTTTGGAGCTGCAATATTACGCTCTCCACCTTTTTTCTTAGGAATAGTGAATCTATGATAATGATCTACCGAAACTACATCCCTATGGTAAACTAAAAATCTTAGCTTTTTATATTCAATTCCTAGGAATTCAGCTAAAGCTTTATCATCTTTTACAAATGGTAACCCTTGTGACAATAGCTTGTCATTATCATTTTCTTTATGACATAATAAACTTGAATAGCCTTTTCCAATAAAAACAATACTCTCTGACTTTTTCTTTTCCCAGTCTTCACTTTTTTGCCTTTTTTCAAGTGCCCTCTTTTCTTTTCTCTCTTTACGCCTTGCTATAGATTCCGCCATTATAGCTTTAGCAACATCTACTCTAATTTTTTCATAATCCCAAGTTTCATCATATTTTTTCTTAAACTCACGCAGTTTTTGATTTATTTTATCTTTTTCTTCATATAATTCCGAAATTTGATTAATGATTTTTTCATATTCCTTTATTAAGCTTTTTCTTTGTGCATATTCTTCTTTTGTTTCGTTTTCTTGTTTTTCATAAGGGGTAGGTAAATCCTTTGGCCAAAACCCATATTCTTGCATCTTTAATAGAGTAAATTCTTTTTTACCCATTTGGTTTACAACTTCTCTATAGTCTTGTCTTTTATTTATTGTATTTTCTTGATTCTCAATCATAATATTGTCTCCATAATATCATTAATTTTGTATTCTTTTTTTTTTTCCAATTTCACTCTTGTAAACTTTGAAGAAATCAAGTATAAAGCAAGAATATGTGCACAAGGAGCGGAAATATTTCTAGGCCCTTTGTTAAATTCTCTACATTTACATTTTACTTTGGAAATTTGGCCATCTTCATCAATTATTAATTCTGTTTCAGTTAAATCATGTTTTCTATTATAATCTTCTGTTCCACGGAAATTCCAATTCTTATATTTACTATTTGGCATTTTAAACGAATGTTTGAAAATATATTCATTTTCATCACTCATACTTGCTGAGAAATTATCCATGCCTTCATTCATATGCTCTTTAACCTTAAATTCCATTTCTGTAGTTTCATATAGTTCCTTTGGAATAGGCTCATTGCATAATCTTCTAAATCTTATAGTATCATTTATGGCATCAAAGTAACCTTCACCACGCTTTAAAAGCATACCTACACCTGCCTTATTTGTAGCTTTTGAATCTTCCTTTAAATTATCATAAATACTTTCCATTGAAATGCAACGTTTTTCTTTCATTAATTCATAAACTTTATCATAGTTTCCATCCCCAATAAATCCTCCTAAGATATTAAAGGCAGTTCCCTTAACCCAGTCATTAGAAGACCATGCTGAAAAACCAATAGTCATTTTCATCGAACCTAAATCAGCTATAATAAATTGTGGCATTCCAAAGCCAAGTAATCTTACTTTAAATGATTTTGCTAAAGGAATTATTTTTTCTACAACTAGCCAACGTCTTCTTCCCCATATTTTCTCTTCTCTATATTTTTCACCATTATATATTGCTTTTAGAATAAGCTCACTACCAAATGGTTCAAAAACAATTTTCACTGGCTTTTTAGGTTCTAATATCCATTTCATATATCTAGGACTTTTTTTTGCTTTATGCCTTCTTAAAAATGAACAGATATCATAAACATCTACTGGTGATAATTCAATATCTATCCCACCTAGACTTGCTGCTGAAGAAACTTGATTAAAGCCTTTAATCCAAGTTTCAGGAAGGTCTATTTTCTTTTCCATATATTCTGGAATTATCCCTGTATCTACTGAAAAACCGTCTGGATTAACAGATAATTGAACCTCATTATAAGTACGAAATCTTTCAATTTCTTTAGCTAATTTAGCTGAAAAATCTATATTAGTTGTACCTAAACTAGGTTTTTGTAGAAGTTCAAATTCTTCCATATCAATTGAAAGACACCCATAGGTAGATTCATCTAAAGAAAATGCCTCAAAAGAAACTTGATCATGATGTACTGTTATTACTGGATCTAATACAAACCAAAGGTCTAAATCTCTATCTTTTATAAATTTCCAAAAATCTCTTTCAATTTTATAGTAGTCTTTCCATACATCGTGCTTATCTATTTCTTTTTTAAGCTTATTTTTAATTTCAACTAACTTAGATATATCACTACTTTTTTCATCTAAAGTACTTAATAATTCATTCATGTCCTTATTTAAATTTTCTCTAACTTCAGGTAAGTATTGTTCATGCTTTAAAATTCGTCTTTCTATTTCACTATCAAGCCATTCAAAAAATTCAACTCTTTCCTTTTTCTTTATACTCGTATCTGAAATAACAATTTCACGTAACATAAGCATTGCATCTCTAAAAATAAGTGGATGCTTTAATTTCCCTAAAAAAGATACCTTTTCATCTCTTGAAAGATCAGGACTAAGACCTAAAACTGTCTCGTTACCTTTATTAACACACATAGATTGACTTGCATATTGATAATTAACCTTCAACTTGCACGACCTCCTTTCTTATCTTTGCTAATGCTAATAGTGCACGTTCTGAATCTATAATTATATTTGAACCTCCGACATCTAATAACAGATCTTCAAATTCCTCTATTTTATCTTCATGCTTTAGTGCAAATTTAGGAATAGCCTCATAAAGATTATCCTTACTTTTAGAAACTTTATTAGGTAAGAATATTAAAGTTTTTACATAATACATAAAAAGTTCTGTATCTACATTGCCTAAATTACTTAGTATTTCATTTGTTTTATTAGAAATATAAGCTTTAACTTCACTAGATGTATGCTCAAGCATTTGAATAATAAACTCCTTAGGAATTAAATCTTTATAGAATTCATCTAATTTTCTAAGTCCAAAAGAATAAACTTTGTTTACAGGAGAATCAATTATAATACCATGTAATTTTCTTCTCTTTTCTTCAGCCATACCATCAAAAATCTCTTCTGCCCTTTTATTTAAGATAGTTATATCAGATTCAAACATAATTAATAAAGTTGAGAATCTTCCATCTAGCTCTTCACTATTATTCACAATAGTTCCAAATAACATATTTATCATTTTAGAAGTTCCCGTTTCTAATATACCTATAATTTCAGAATCTGAAGGCAATTTCTTATTTTTTATTGCTTCTAATAACCCAACAACTTGTCTGTTTTTTTGTGAAATTGCTTTATTAGCTGACTCCATAATAATTTTCTCAAGTAAACTATCTAAATCTTCATAAGAAACTGAGAAAATCACTTCCTCTATAAATTCCTGCATCCAATTTGTAATTTTACTTGCATTAAGGATTTCAGAAATCATACTTGATATTAAACTTGCTTTTTCATCTTCTGATATATCTTGAATCTTACTTGTAGAAAATGAAAGTATATCTTTAATTTCCTTGGAAATATCCGTATTAGAACTTATGAATTTTTCACTGTTATTTATAATATTTTTCACAAAATCACGGTATTCATTGCTATCTAAAGACAATATGCTTTCCTTAAATAAATCCATCCATATATCAAGATTTTCTAATAGCATTAAATCTACTAAACCATTAACTGAAAATGTTCCATTAGTTCTATTCATAAATTCCCTAGCAATATTATGAACTTCTTCATTTGAACTACTCATTAAAACAATCATTATTTCAGTTTCAAAGGTATTAACAGCATTTAATTTATTACAAAGTAAATCTTTAAACATGTTTGCAAGTGGTTCATAAGAACCTTCTGTTAATGCAACTAACTCTTTATAGGACATATTATTTATGAACTCATCAGTTTTCTCAGAATCCTTCATTATATAATAACAAGCCTTTAATACTGGATTGATATTTGCTAAGCTTGCAATTTCCAATACATCTTGAAGATGGCTATCCCAAATTTCTTTCATAAATTCATAACGACCTTGAAGTTTCATTAATTGGTCATTTTCCATCCAATTACTTCTAGCTTGCCAATTTTCCCATCCAACAGGAGGTTTTTCTGTAAAATCGTAATACAAATAATGTTTTAAAAACTCATTAAATTGAAAGTTACCACGGAACTTACATACATAATCATACTTTGTATAACTTGTTAAAAGAGCTTTCATAGCTTGTATAAATTTTTCAGGGTCATTTTTTCCATAAGAATCAATAATTCTTCGTATATATCTTTTATAATATTTTAATTCCTTACTCTTTTCATTTCCCTTGAAATAATAATTGAGTCTTGGTGCATCTAGATAATATGCTATTTTTCCAATAACATCTGCAAGACCGTAAACTCCTGCCTCTTGAATAGTATTTTTTAATTCTAAAGTTTTTAGTATTACTCCATCACTATAAGTACTTATGTTATAACGCTGTGAACATCTATACTCTATCCATTTACGCTGAGTATAATCATATCTTCCTTGATATTCTCTTAAAACACCTTGAGCTGCATACTTTCTATAAGCAGAACCTTCAAGTATCTTACCTTCTGGAATATCATTATCATTAATTTTGATAAGATGTAAATCCATTTGTGGAAGTGAACCATATATACCCATTATTCTCTCATCTCTTAATTCATCATTTAAAGCTACCAGGTATATATAAGCACATCTTTTTACACCCTTTATGTAATTTTCTTCTGCCCATTTTATTTCAGATTCGTAAATACTCTTGGCTTCATCAATTAATATTGGATTTTTTCTTTTTGCAAGTTCTACAAATAAACCACTTATTAACTCAGTGCTTCCTATTTTCATAAGCAATTCAAATATATTTTTTGAAGGCTTCATTTCAAGTAATTCATTTAATGCTTTTTTTCTCATATAAAGATTTTCATTGCTTATCGTGTCATAAATTATTTCATAATATTTAAATGAATCCTCGTCTAATTTTAAAATCTCATTAGGATGTTTAGCTAACTTAAAATCTAAAAAACTAACATTTTGTTCTTCCATTATCTTTACATATTCTTCATAAGAATTTGATGTAAAATAAGGTAATACAATTTCTTCTTCTGAATTTAGATTTTTAAATTCTTTTACTCTATAATTTTCATCTTTTTGCCAATAGTATTTTAGTCCTATTTTATAATACATTTTGGGAGAATTGTCATCTTTTTTCTTATTATAATATGAATTTTCCTCTATAATTTTTACAGCTTGGAAAGCTGGCAAGTGTCCTTCTTTACCTTTAAATAAAGCATAACTAGTATATTTAATATTTTCTTCAAGAATATTATCAATAGATTGTCCATTTTTTTCAGTGCTTTTAAATTTATGCTCTCCATACAGAATAATAAAGCTTGGATTATTCTTCTTATCATATCCCCATAAAATCACGTTTCTTAATGGATTATAATCTTTTTTCCATACCTTCTTTTTTACTTTTAGCTTTTCACTTACACTACTTTTAGTAAATTCATTTTCATTTTTCTTTGCTTCTTCAAATTTCTGATCTTTTGACTTTAATAAAGAAAAAATTGTTTTTAAAAAGCCGTTTTCTTTAAATTTTGACATAATAGTAAACCACCTTATTTTTTAATTTAAACTTAAAGATATTTTTTCTATAAAATTCTTTAATCTTATAATTGTATTAATGTTTTTAATTAACTATACATGATAATATTACCATGATTATAGTAAGATCCCTAAGTGTTTTTTACTACAATCAACATAATAATACTCTTTATGGATTCTTTATCGCCTTATATATATTACAATTTTAATTTTTCAGCAAAATTAAGTTACAGTAGGTCCATTTAAATGCCAATTATTTTTTGCAATATATATAAGTTCTATTTAATTTAGGATCTATCTTCCCATTTTCTTTTTGCCTTCATTACATTTTCTTCACTAAGATGTGTTTTTTTAACTATTTCTCCCATCCCACAACCTTTATTAAGCATTTCTTTTGCTTTTTCCATAGCTTTTTCATGCTCACCTTTTTTCAAAATTTCCATAAAAAATCCTCCTTTAGTTAGTAGTAAATTTAAAATTATTATTAACTAAAAGAGAACCTTTTATTCTATTTCTTTTATTTTTACAGTTACACCGGGTTTAATTTCTATAATCTTTTCATCAACACTTATCCAAAGAGAAATTGCTGTAGGATTGTACACAATCTCACAATCTGCTGAATACCTCAAGCTATCTAAAGCTTTTAAATAGTCTACAATTTCAATATTAGTTGCATACCATATTGAATCATCATTACCTACAGTTTCACAAAATTCTTCTACAAGTCCCCAATTCTCATCAACCTCAAATTCATAGCTATGTCCCCATACATATAATAGTGACATGCGCCTAAATTCAGTTTCAATAAACTTCTTTGCTATTTCCATTAATTTAGGATTTTTATGATGACAAGTTGGATGCCATTCTAAAAACTTTTCTGGTAAATGAAATTTTCCATGTTGATTTACAGTTCTTGAATACTCAATTCCACAGTTCTCCAATACTTGAAGAACTTTTTCATTATAAGTACCATATGGATATGCCATACCTCTTACAGTATACCCAAATATTTTTTCTAAATTCTTTTTATCTTCAAATATTTCATTTATAATCATTTCTCTTGGAAGGTCTTCTAAATGAGGATGGGTTAAACTATGTACAGCTACTTCATGATCTCTATATACTTCTTCAATCTCATCAATATTCATTCTTTGTATTTTCTTACCTTCGTTAATCCAATAATTTTCCTCACTTTGTATACCAGAATTAATATTGAAAGTTGCTTTTAAAGCATATTTGTTAAAAATACTAACAAGTCTTTTATCTTGAATAATTCCATCGTCATAACTTAATGTCAAAGCTTTTTTTCTTCCATCTTTAAAAAGATTAATAATATTCCTCATATAAATTAACTCCTTTTTATTGTTAGATTACCCAAATTGTTCAACTCTTAATTGTATACAACTATAAATTGATTTTCTATATCACTTCTCTCTTCCTGAGAAAGATTTTGCTTTATTGAAGCATAATTTAGGTACTCTATTTTTTCCATAAAAATATTCTGTATTACATATTGTTTTACTATCATCATAATAATAAATGTATGGAATTGGTAAATTAGTTTTTTCCTTTAACAACTTCATAGTTTCAACTTCAGTTCTCATAATATTGTTTTCATAAGACATAATTTCAGCATCACTAGGAGGTGATATTTTTAGTAAAATCCATTTTATATAATACCACATCATGCTTTTAACAACTAAAAACAAGAAAGCCTCCTAATCATCATAAGAGACTGGAAAAAACAATAAAACTCCTATTGCTCGACTAAATTCAAGTAATGTACTTATACTTAATTGTTATTATTATAAAGTATGGACTTTCTATTTTCAATGATAATGTCTGTTATAATTTATGAAAAATCTAAATTTCAACTATTTATAATATATTTATTATAAATAAAACAGTATATTCTAAATTTTGTTGTGGTCAATAACTATATAGCAAAATGTAGTTTCACCAGGCTTAAATAGTTATAAATAATTCATTTGGTATTTTATGATAAGAATTTAATTACTTATGCTATATAATTTTCTTCAAAGCAAAATTACATATTATTCGACAAAGATTATATATGAATACTTTTTAAATTATATTTTTGTGCAAATTCCATTAAGAAACTTATCGATTCATTGATACCACTTGCAAATTTGAATTTTTAGCATTTTTTTATTTATTCTATAATGTTTGTAATTAGTATAATTAGATTAGATATGAAATTTTATTTGTTTATTAAGAACTCCTTTAAAATTATTATTAAATGTATTTTAAATAATAACTAATGTTTTAACCAATAAATAACATTTTTGCAATAGACAAAAAACTCCATTTATTGTACCATATTTTTATACTTATTTTCTATTATTTACATATTGTTCCATAGAGTGTTCAAATCTAATATATATGTTGAATAAGTTTTATAGTTAAACTAACTTATGTGTATATAGTAACTATTATTTATTTCGAGGAGGAATTTAAGTGAATTTATTAAGTAAAAGAAAAACCGTATCAATTTTATCAACCATTATGATTATGTCGACATTTATACTGCCTACGGGAAGTAAAACTGTCCAAGCTGCTGTTAAAGATAAAACCTTCAGTGTTCTATCTTTAAATGTAGCCGGATTACCAGCAGTACTTTCTAGTAGTAATCCAAGTGCAAATACACGTTTAATGAGTCCATTATTAAATAACTATGATGTTGTTAGCGTTCAGGAGGATTTTGCTTATCATGATGATTTGACATCAAAAGTTACACTTCCCTATTTAACTGCAACCAGTGGAAATGTTCCATTAGGTGATGGTATGAACTTTATGTCTCGTTTTCCACTTTATGAAACAACACGTTATAAATGGAAAGATTCATCTGGATTTATTTCACATGGTGCCGACCAGATGACACCAAAAGGTATTTTATACTCTTCTATGGAAATTGAACCTGGCTACCTTGTAGATATTTATGACATACATACAGATGCTGATACTGATGCTGATTCTTGCGCTGCTAGACGTTCAAATATGATTCAACTAGCAAATCTTATAGGTGAGCGTTCTACTGGAAAAGCTGTTATTGTCATTGGAGATACTAATTCACGTTATACAAGATCAGAGGATAATTTTGAAGATGCAGTTGTTAAAAAATGTGGCTTAACAGATGCATGGATTCAACTTATTAGAAATGGTAATGTGCCTGCCGATGGCGACGCTTTAATGGATGCTACCAAAAGAAATGGTCCAAATAATGAAGTTGTTGATAAAATTTGGTACAGAAGCGGTAAAAATGTTAAATTGGATGCAACAAGCTATGCACTTTTAGAAACTGCATTTACAGATGCAAGTGGAAAACAACTTTCTGATCATTATCCTATTACTACAACATTTAAATATTCACTTAATAAAGATATTAAAATGAGTGAAACATTTGGTGGCGGTGGCGGAAATGGCTTCAGCTTCAGTGAAAAAATGGGTAATAATTTCCCAACAAAAGTTGCTATTAAAAGTGGTACACGTCTTGATTCAATAGCTTTCACTTACAACGATGTAGTTGCTGAAGTTGGTGGCACAGGTGGAACCTATAAGGAACTTATTATAGGCAAAAATGAATATATTACTTCAATGGATCTTTGTAAATCACAGAAGAATACACTTGGAACAAATAGAATTTCTTATATTAAACTAACTACAAATCTTGGCCGTACCTTAGAAGGTGGTACCAAAGATGATGTGACAACTTTCACTGCACCAAATGGATATGCTATTGCTGGCATATATGGCTTTGCAGATAAAGAAATTGATAGATTAGGTGCAATTTATAAAAGTTTACAATAATTTATATTGAATAGATGTTTATATAGAATTTATTTTAAAAAGGTAGCAATTTAGCTACCTTTTTAAATTGATTTATGAAATGGAACGATTAACACTTCTGCATATTTCCAATTTACTTTAAATCCGTTTTTCGATCTAATTATCACATTTATTTCAGCTTGTATTTCTACTAGTTAAAATAAATAGTAATTTATATCATCATATAAAACTTTAATAATTACAGCTGTAGGAACTGCTAATATCATTCCTAAAAATCCTCCTACTGTATCTCCTATAAGCAATAATAATATTATTACAAAAGGGTGCATATCTGTACTATCTCCAGTCATTTTGGGTGCTAAAATATCACCTTCTATTTGTTGGATTATAAACATTCCAATAATCACCCAAAGTGCTTTAATAGGTGAATCTAAAAGTGCAACTATAACTGCTGGTACTGCACCAAAAATTGGTCCAAAATAAGGTATTATATTTAATATTGCATTTAAAATAGAAATCCATAGTGGAAATTTGACTTTTAATATTAAAAGTAAGCCAAAAGTTAATATTCCTATTAATCCTGAAAGTAATAACTGACTTGTTATATATCTTGTTAATACTCTATCTATATCACTTAAAAATTTCCTGGTTATTTCTCTTTTTTCTGTAGACAACAATAATAAACTTTTCGAATATATCTTATTTCCATCGCATAAAAAATAGTAAATCATTACTGGTATAATTGCAAAAGAAATAATATTGTCACTAAATTTAATTAAATTATCTACTGCATTTTCTGAAAACTTTATCCAAATAGTATTTCCTTTTTCTAAAATATCGCTATACAATAAATTAGCCATCAAAATATTTTTTAAATTAAACTTTTCTGATATATCAGCTAAGAAATTACTCATTTTATCAAATATGTTACCAATATTAACTATTTCACTGAACAAAGCTGGAACTATAACTATTATACAAGTAGCCACAATGCTTATAATTATTGTTATAACTAATATTGAAGCTATTTTTCTACTAACCTTAAGTTTTGCTTCAAATGTATCTCTAATGGGGCTTAATGTATAAGCTAGTATAAAGGATATTATAATAATATTGACTATAGTATTAAGTGAATTATTAAAAAAATAAGCTAGTATAAAAGCTGCAACACATACAAAGATTATTATAGATATTATTAGCTTCTTATGCTTTCTTAATTGCATTATAGCTTTCCATATTATGTGGCATTGATTTAAATAAAATGCCTTCATTTCCAGTATATAATATGTACTTTTCTCCAAGTATACATTTATTTAAAAGAATAATCTGCTTACCTTTTATCATTTTATCTATCAATCCTGAACTTATTACTATAGCTTTTATTGAATAATCCTTAATATCTATTATTATGTCTTCTAATACACCTTTTACATTACTTAATTTATCAATAATCTCCATATATTTTAGTTCTTTAAAAGCTAAACCAGTCCCTTTTCGTATAGAATTTATTATCACATCTTCACCTATATCAATTATTTCCTCCATATCAACATAATTATTTTTAGAAAACAAAATACTGCTGGATACTTTAAAGCCTATAACTTTTCCTAAATAAAAATCTATATATATATCTTCGATAATTCCAATTTTTTTACCTTTAATATCATAAACTTTTTTAAAGTAAAAATCTCTAGTTTTAAACATGTTCTCCTCCTATTTTTCAATATTGATAATGTCATTATTTCTATCTTGCCCCGAATAAGGAAAATTATTCATTTAAAATTCTTTCTTTTATAAATAATAATAGCTAAGAACCAATAGATTCTTAACTATTATTATTTATATATTGCAAAATTATTATTTTATAAAATTTGAACCTAAGTACTTCATTCTATATGTATTTTTACCTGCAACATAACTATTATTAAAATTAAAGTATAGATTCGATTATCCCGCCACCAACAACAACTTCATTATTATAAAATACAACTGATTGACCTTTAGTTATTGCTCTTTGCTTTTCTTTAAAAGAAACTTTAACTCTGCCATTTGGTAGTGGTGTCAAAATTGCATCTGCTGGTTTTGCAGAGTATCTGATTTTTGCTTTAATTTCTATTTCCTTTTCAAGTTTATCAAAAGGAATAAAATTAACATCTGTTGCTATTAGATCTGTTTTGAATATATCATCTTCAGCACCTAATACAACTTCATTTGTTTTAGCATTTATACCTATTACAAAAACCGGTCTTCCAAGGGAAAGTCCAAGTCCTTTTCTTTGTCCTATAGTATAATATACAATTCCTTTATGTTTTCCAAGTATATTACCATTTTTATCAACAAAGTTACCTGTTTTAACTCTATCTGGTTTCGCTTCTAATATATATTTTCCATGATTATTATCTGGAATAAAACAAATTTCTTCACTATCTTTTTTGTTATGAACAGCGAGTCCTATTTCTTTTGCTATTTCTCTTATTTTTGTTTTTTCATATTCTCCACAAGGCATTAATGTATGTTCCAATTGATCTTGTGTAAAATTATATAAAGCATAGGTTTGGTCCTTACTATCATCATCTGATCTTATTAAAAGATATCTATCATTACGCTTTTCAATTTTAGCATAATGACCTGTAGCTACGTAATCTGCACCAATTCCTCTAGCTCTTCTTAAAAGTTCATCAAATTTTAGATGTTTATTACATTCAATACAAGGATTAGGTGTTTTCCCATCTATATATTCTTGAACAAAAGGATCTATTACCTTTTCCTTAAAATAATCTCTAAAATTCAAAACATAAAAAGGTATATCAAGTTTGTCGCATACTCTTCTTGCATCTTCAACAGCAGAAAGGGAGCAACAGCCCCCTTCTTTTTCTTCAAATTCATCATCTTGCTGCCAAATTTGCATTGTAGCACCAATGACTTCATATCCCTGCTGTTTCAATAAATATGCAGCAACAGAACTATCTACACCACCACTCATACCTATTAAAACTTTTTTCTTCATAAATTCTCCTATTCTTCTCCATGTACTGCAGCATGTAATTCTTCATCACTATGCTCTTCCATCGGTATTACTTCTAATCCATTGTTTGCTCTATAATCATTTATAGCCTTATGAATTGCTTCCTCTGCAAGTACTGAGCAATGCATTTTTACTGGTGGAAGCCCATCTAATGCTTCTGCAACTGCTTTATTAGTTAACTCCCAAGCTTCATCTAAAGTTTTTCCTTTAATTAATTCAGTTGCCATTGATGAAGATGCTATAGCTGATCCGCACCCAAAAGTTTTAAACTTAACATCTTTTATTATATTATCTTCAACTTTAAGGTAGATCTTCATTATATCTCCACACTTAGCGTTTCCAACTTCACCTACACCATTTGCATCTACTATTTCTCCAACATTTCTTGGATTTTGGAAATGTTCCATTACCTTTTCACTATATATCATATTATTTTTCCCCTTTCTTTAAAAAGTCATCCCATAATGGTGACATATTTCTTAATCTTTCAATTATTGGCGGCACAACTTCAAGAACATACTCTACATCTTCTTCAGTTGATCCGTCCCCCATTGTAAGTCTTAATGATCCATGAGCTATTTCATGAGGAAGTCCAATGGCAAGTAATACATGAGATGGATCTAAAGATCCAGATGTACAAGCACTACCACTTGATGCACAAACTCCTTTAAAATCTAATGATAAAAGGATTGATTCTCCTTCAATAAATCTAAAACATACATTTACATTACTTGGTAATCTCTTATCACCTTTTGGTCCATTTAATTTAGTATATGGAATTTGCAACAATCCATCCATTAATTTATCTCTAAGTACTGTTAATTTTTCCATATGTTCTTCTAAATTATCAGTTGCAATCTCAACTGCTTTACCAAGTCCTACAATTGATGCAATATTTTCTGTTCCAGCTCTTCTATTCTTTTCTTGAGCTCCACCATGAATTAAATTATCAATCTTAATTCCTTTTTTAATATATAAAACACCAATACCTTTAGGTCCATAAATTTTATGGCCTGCAAGCGATAGCATATCTATGTTCATATCTTTAACATCTACAGGAATATTTCCAACAGCTTGAACTGCATCTGTATGGAAGAAAATTTTCTTTTCTCTGCAAATCTCACCAATTTCCTTTATAGGTTGTATTGTTCCAATTTCATTATTAGCAAACATAATGCTTACTAAAATTGTTTTATCAGTAATAGCATTCTTTAAGTCCTCTAATCTAATAAAACCTTCTTCATCAACATCTAAATATGTAACTTCAAAACCATTTTTGTCCAAATATTCGCAAGTATTAAGAACTGCATGATGTTCTATTTTAGTAGTTATTATATGATTCCCTTTATTTTTATGAGCTGATGCAATACCTTTAATTGCCCAGTTATCAGCTTCTGAACCGCCACCTGTAAAGTATACTTCATCTGGTAAACAGTTTAATGCTTTTGCTATTTGCTCTCTTGCTTTATCTATAGCTCTTTTTGTTTCTCTTGATATTCCATAAAACGAAGATGGATTTCCAAACTTTTCAGTAAAGTATGGAAGCATTTCCTCTACAACTTCTGGCTTAACATAAGTTGTAGCTGAATAGTCCATATATACATTTTTCATAATTACTCACTCCTATCGGCAATCTTGATGCCACCTTTTTTCTTATTCATAGCTTCATGATCATCAAGTATATCTTGCAGCGTTATTGAATTCATAACGCTATCTATACTATTTTTTATTTTTTCCCATACAGCTTTAGTTGCGCAACAATCTGAACTGTCACAGTCAACTCCATCAATGCAATCAGCTATTTCAATTGGTCCTTCTAAAATCGTCATTATATCTCCAACGGTTATTTCGCTAGGCGGTCTGCATAAAACATATCCCCCTTGAGCACCTCTTATACTTCTTATAACATTAGCACGTCTAAGCGGGCTAAATAACTGTTCTAAATAATATTCCGAAAGATTTTCTCTTTTTGATATAGTTTTTATTGAAACTGGGGCACCACCATAATTAGATGCTAAATCAACCATAGCTCTAACTCCATATCTTCCTTTTGTTGAAAGTTTCATTCTTTCACCCCTTTTAATATTAAATACTAATTTTGTTTATATCTTACCAAACTACTCTGCTTTTGTCAAATAATAATTATTGCTTTTTTATTGTATTCCAATATTTTTTTATACTATCTTCATATTTATTTTGCTGCTCTTCATAATATCGCTTTCCATTTAACTCTTTCGGCAAATATTCTTGCTCTACATAATGATCTTTATAGCTATGTGGATACTTATATCCGCCAACTCCTAATTTTGCTGCACCTAAATAATGTGCATCCTTTAAATGCATAGGAACATCTCCAAAATTAATATTATCCAAATCATTCATAGCTGCATCAACGGCTAAAATAGCACTATTTGATTTAGGTAATGTTGCTAAATATATTACTATTTCGGAAAGTATTATTCTTGCTTCTGGTAATCCAACCTTTAAAGCAAGTTCTATCCCTGAATTAACAACTGATAATGCATTAGGAAATGCAAGGCCTATATCTTCTGCCGCAATAACTGATATCCTTCTAATTATCGCAGTTAAATTCCCACCTTTAATTAATCTAGCCAGATAATGAATTGCTGCATCAGGGTCGCTTCCTCTAATACTCTTTTGAAGAGCGCTTAATAAATTATAAAACTCATCTCCGCTAGAATCAGCTCTCATATTAGATTGACCTAAACTTTCTATATATTCACTTGAAATCTCTCTAACTTTTTTCACTTGAGAATTTATTGCAAGTTCTAAAATATTATATGCTTTTCTATAATCACCTTGAGATATTTCTCCAATATAATCAAGTGCTTCATTAGAATACTGGATTTCTAATCCCTCATTTATTAATCTCTCTATAGAATTTTTAAGGCCTATTCTAATATCCTCTGTACTTAATGGATTAAAAGAAAATATATTACATCTGCTTATTATAGCTTTATGTATAACGAAGTATGGATTTTCAGTAGTACTTGCTATTAACGTTATTCTTCCATCTTCTATAAATTCTAATAATGATTGTTGTTGTTTTTTATTAAAATGCTGAAGCTCATCTATATATAACACTACTCCATTATAATTTAATAAACTATCCATATTATTAGTTATATCTTGAATATCTTTTACAGATGCAATTGTTGCATTTAATTTATAAAATTTCTTATCTACATAATTAGCCATTATATTAGCTAATGTTGTCTTTCCTGTTCCTGGTGGACCATAAAATATACAATTACATATGTTTTTACTTCTTATTAAATTATATAATGGCTTTCCTTCACTTAAAATATGTTGCTGTCCTACAAAATCTTTTAAATCACTAGGTCTCATTAAATCTGCCAATGGTCTCATTTTTTCACCTCTTACTCAATGCCATTACATATTATTTTACTTCATAATGTAAACTCTATACTATAATTTACAGAAAATAGTATGAATCTTAACACTTTCTTTCACTAAAACTTAATTTTATACCAAATAATATTATAGCAGATATAATAAAATAAAAAAGCAGTAAGAATCTAAAATATTCTTACTGCTTTGCTTAAATAATATATCTAATTATACTACTATTCTAGAAATTTTTAAATAGTAAATTAAAATTTAATACTTATTTATTTCTATCTAATTTTCGCAGTTTGCTTATAAGGTGTTACCTTAAACTTAATTAGCAGGAATTGTAACTGTTTCTGGTGCTGCAGTTACATAATATAACTTACCATTAGTACTATCATATATAGAAATACTTGCAACTATTTCTACGTCTCCTGTAACGCCGGCATCAATTATATATCCATCTGTATAATTTCCTGATATATATGCATCTTTCCCATTAAGTGTAACATATATATCTTTTGTAACTGAATATGTTTTTTTAACTGTAGTTATTGATTCAGTATATGTTCCTGGTATAAATCTAACTATAGGTTTTATAGTTGTTGTCCCATCAGCATTTTGTACTACAGAATTGGTGATTTTTGTATCCGGCTTATATCGAGCATCTATAACCGCCTGAGAAAGTTCTACATATTTTTTGCCCGAATCGGAATCACTATTTGATGATTTATTGTTATCACTTGATGATTTATTATTATCATTTGATGATTTATTGCTATCGCTTGATGATTTATCGCTATTACTTGATGAACTTTCAGTAGTTTCTATTGGTTTACTTTGTGTTACTACAGTTTTAGCAGATGTAGCTGTTATAGTTTTAGTTGGTATTTTATCCCCTATAGCCTCTCCACTTGCTGCAAAAGTATAATTCACTTCATTAAGTGTTACATCCCCAGTTTGCATTTCTCCACTTGGTGCAAGGTAATATGCTTTCCCATCAACTTCCACTACACCAGTTTGCATTGCTCCTGATGTTTCTGTAAAGTACCATTTACCGCCATCATTTATCCAACCTGTTTTCATGTATCCATCTGAACCAAAACAATACCAAGTACCATTTATAGCTCTCCAACCTTTAGAATATGAATTTCCTTCTGTATTCCACCAACCATTAGAATCTTGTTTCCATGCTGCTGATGCTCCAACTGGAGCAACAGTTGCTATTGTCATAGCTACTAGTGCAACTGCAACTAACTTTTTTAATTTAAAATTTTCCATTATTATATTCCCCTCCTTAATACTCTTCCCATGTAGATTATTATGTTATTTATAAGATCTTAATCTCTTAAAATTACCTTATAAATAAGTAATGTTTCGTATCTTCTCTAATTTCACTTACTTGTTTTTTTAATTGTAGGTACAAGAAGAAATAATCCTACAACAAATGTTATAACTCCACATGTTGATAAAACTATTAAAAAATGTTTTATTGTATAAGAAATTATATCTTTTAAATAAACTATATTACTATTAAATTTCTCATAGACTCTTAAAACATAAGCCCCAAAGAATATTGCAAATAAAATTAATCCTGCTAATAAAAATGCATTTCGTATGTATTTTAAGCTAGAATTTAAATCTTTGCCATTTATCTTTATTAATATTGCCATAAGGATAATCGGCAACATCATAAACATCCAAAACATTTTATAAATGATTGATGTTATTTCGGCTAATATTTGAAGTTTACTAGATTCCAATATTTTATCTAAGTTTATTTTTTCAATTTCGTTTTCAATACTACTTCCTGCCTCGTCTAGAAATTTATTTAATATGCCATCTAACTTATTTTTAGTACTTTTATCAGCTGGTGTCTGGTTTATAGTATTTTCTCTTTGACTATTTGATGATACTTTTTTATCAGAATTTACAGTAGTATTTTTATCAATACCTTGCATAAGTGAGTCATTACTATTATTAGACTGTTCTGATGTAGATTTATTTCCTTCTGAGTCTGATTCATCATCAATTGTTATACCATAATCAGCCAACATCTTCAAAGCTTGTTCTTCTGTTATTCCCTTTTTGATTGCTTTTTGAATTGCTTGTTCTTCCGTTAGTCCTTTTTGCTTCAATATTGCTCTTACTTTAGCTTCTGCTTCACTTCTGGTATCTAGCTTTTGTACTTCAAAAGAGGATTGTCCAACTTTTGATCTTTCTTTAGAAACCATCATATTATTAAATTCCAATTCATTAACCATACATACTGTATTTTCAGTTTGTACGTTGCTGTTAAAAGATAAATCATTTTTAGTTGGTTTTATAATATTACCTATAATATCTTTAACTCTTTGCTTATATATCTCTACATCTATAGGCTTAATATTATTCTCTCCAGTTTTTAGATATTGAATAAAGCCAGAAATCACATTGTCAGCTTCTTTTTTTACATCTTCTTCTGTTATTATTGATTCCTTAATGTCATAATTAATATTTTTAGCACTTAATAATGCATCTATTTTATTATATATTGATTCTTTAACTTGCTCATAAGTATTATTTTTATTAAGTATATCTGTATAAGTATTTTCATTTAAAATAATCGCTTTAGCAAACATAGATAATACTGCAAGTATTATACTAAACATTAATAATATTTCAATAATAAGACTGATGCTCTTTTTTGTTTTATTCATGCTAATATATCAATTCCTCCTTACGTTTATAAAAACTCTTATAACCATTAATTTAAGTTAGTTTATAATAAAGCTTTTGCAATACTAACCTCTGTCCAAGTTAAATTTTCAACTCTATCAATGATTGTTTGAAGATTATTAGAGTTAAGTTGAACTAGAACATGTCCATTTTTTTCGATAGAAGCAGTTGTCTTTCCTTCACTATTCTTACCAAAAGTAACATTTAAAGTAGCATCATACGCTGTAACAATATCACTAACTTTTTGTTCTGCTAATATTCTTTCAATTCCCATCTTTGTATCCATAGCTTTTACTTTTTTTGCAATTTCTATGAATTTAGCTTGAAATTTAGAAAAGGTTGCTTCATCTGCGGTAACTTTTTCTAAAACAGTTGCTATACTGTTGTCTTGATTATTCTCAACTTTTGTTAAAAGTTTGTCTACAGATGGATGATTTGAAAGTTGTGAATCAATTTCCTCAGTAACAGTTGGCGTTAAAATAGTACTAATTTTAGTATCTTTGTTAACTTCTGATAATACACCCACTGGATTTGTACCACTTTTATATTGATTTAAAATTATTTTTATTATATCAGCATTACTAGGTATAGTGGCTGCTGATGCTCCAATTGATGTAGAACAAGCTAATACTAATGCAAATGCTCCAATTGATAATAATTTTTTCATTTTCATTTTTATTCTATCCCCTTTCAATTTATAATGAGTAGATAATATAATAGGTTATACATTAGTATAAAATGTAATGTTTTTTTTGTAACCTACCCAATATGGGTAATTTTATTTATTCCATAATTTATTTTCCATATTAGTATATTATGTAACACTTATAAATTATGTAATTTACATTTCTTCTATAAAAAAAATTAATACAGCACATAATAGACGTATAAATAATCCCAAACATAAAAAGCATACAGTCACTTTCAATCTCCACTTATTGATAAAGTTTCTTTTTTTTACAAATATATTCAGAATTCAAAGAAAATAGAATGATACTTTTAAAAGTTTAGATACCGATTTTTTTATTATTCTCTTCTTAATGACTCTACTGGATCTAATTTAGCAGCTTTATTTGCCGGTGATAATCCAGATAACGTACTTATAACAATGCTTACTGCTACTCCAAATACTCCATAAGAATTCTTTATTAAAGCTAAATTAATTTCAAATAATTTATTTGACATAATATTTATACCTTTCATTAATAAAAATGTAAAAACAAGTCCAACAAGTCCACTAAAAAATCCAATTAGAAATGCTTCACAAACAAAAATTCTTCTTATATCCTTTTCGCGTGCACCAATAGCCTTCATTATTCCTATTTCTTTTGTTCTCTCTACAACACTAATATACATAACAACTATTATCATAATTGATGATACTACTAAAGATATTGCTGCAATTCCTGACAATACATATGTTAAAATACTTATCATTTGATTAAACATTGATGTCAATTGATCTTGAGAAGACTCAGAATACCCAAGTTCTTTAACTTTTTCTTTAATTGCAGTTGTATATTTATCACTAATTGCATTCATATAAATAACATTGGGCTTTAACTTATAGTTGTTTTCTGAATATAATTTTTCTAAATCTGAATAATTCAAAAAAGTAGATTTCATTACAGCAGTTAAATCTGCACCTGCTGAGGCATAAATTCCACTTACAATAAATTGTTTATTTAAAATTTTTTGATTTACCAAAACATGCAAATTAACTTTTTGACCTATAACATCTCCGCCTAGCTTATCACTTACAGATTTATTAACTAATATTTCACCTTCTTTTGGGAAATCTCCTTGTTCAATATTTGAAGTTGTTATATTTGATGATATAGTTGAAATCCTCATTAAATTACTGCTTTTTCCATTGTAACTTAATGAATTAGCACCCATAGAAATTACAGTAAACCCTGTTTTCACAGAAGATACATTTTCTATTTTAGATAAATTATTAATATCTTCTTCTTCAAATGACTTTGAAGTATTAACATCTGGTTTTTCTATTGTTGTAATATTTAAGTCAATTGTTTCCTCTTCTTGATTAGGCATATTAACTTCTATTACTAAAGGATTAACATAACTATTCATAGTATTATTAAAGTAAGCTTTAACACCATTGCCTAAAGATAGCATTAAGATAATACTCATTATTCCGATACTTCCACCTATTGAAACAAAAATATTGCGTATTAGCTTTTCCTTCATATTAACAAGAGCCAGCTTTATAGCTGATACAATATTTAGATTTTGTCTTTCTTTATTCACTTTATCTTTTTCTTTATTAATATTATTTTCTAATTTTAAACCTTTCATATCATCAGTGATTTTACCATCTGCTATTTTAATTATTCTACTGGAAAAAGATGCTACTTTTTCAGAGTGAGTAACCATAATTACAAGTTTTCCTCTTTGAGCAATCCCCTTCATTATTTCTAGAACTTGCATTGATGTCTTTGAATCCAAACTACCTGTAGGTTCATCAGCAATAATTATTTCAGGATCATTAATCAAAGCCCTTGCAATGGCAACTCTTTGTCTTTGACCTCCTGATAACTGATTTGGCTTTTTGTTTATATGATTAGTTAAACCCAAGTCATTCAATATTTCTTTTGCACGTTTTATTCGTTCCTTTTTTCTAACATTTGATAAAGTCATAGCAATAGTTACGTTATCTAAAACAGATAAATGTGCTATTAGATTAAAGCTTTGAAAAATAAATCCTACTTGATTTTTTCTATATCTATCAATCTCTTTTTTCCTTAGCTTTTTAATATCTTTTCCATTTACAAATAATTCTCCTGAGTAATTAGAATCTAATCCTCCAATTAAATTCATTAATGTAGATTTTCCACTTCCAGATTCTCCGACAATTGCTACTAATTCTCCCTTATTGAAAGCTAAATTAACATTCTCCAGTACATGAAATTTTTCATTACCTTTTAATTTATAGTATTTATTGATATTTTTTAATTCTAATAAACACATATAGCATTCTCCTTCTATACATGGTTTCATATTTAAGTAGCTCTAATAATGCATCTGTCAGCTATATTTTATTACCGTTATCAGGCTTAGCTCTATCTAACATTTCAAATATCTTAGCGTTACTATGTATCTACCAAGAATTGTAACATTAAATGAAGCATCTTCTACACTAAGCTTCTTTATTAATCCTTTAACCGTGCAAACTATATTCTCAAATTTCTATTCCATCAGCTGTGCCGCATTTTTATACATTCTTAAGCTCTATTGATTATATTCAGTATAAAATAGATTTTTGTTTTCGTAACCTACCCACTTAAGGTAGTTTCTATATTTTTTACATTAAATTAAATCTCCTAATATGCTTGTTTTACATTTATCCTAACAATCCATTAGCTGTTTTAAACAAGGCTTTTGAGATTGATCAGTATAAACAATATTTCTTCACCCGCCAATCGGAAAAGTTGGAACAAAAAGCACTGCATTAAAAATTAATTTAGTGCAGTGCTTGTATTTACTGACTTCTGTTTCACTCTGGTATACTTTACATATAAAGAAAATATTCCTAAAACAAAAAGAACAGAGACTTCTACTTGTACTCTTGTTATTACATTTTATTTCAAAGGTCTGACCTCTTTATGTTAGATTTATATTTTTTTAATATAATCTGAGCATTTTTATCTGCTCTTTTGGCAGTTTTGCATAAAGCTAGTACAAAGAGTATTGTTATAGCTACTATTAATATAATTAGAATTTTAATCATTATAATAACCTCTATCCATATAATTTGTTTAATTATATTTCTATTTCTTTATTATGTCAATCTTATAAATATTTAATTACTTAGTCTAATTTTTAATATACTAGAAAAATATTATTATAGCAATATTTTAGGAACATATACTATTCTCCAATTAAGTTTACACCATGTTGGCTCATATTATATCAAACCTCCTTTTAAATAATCACGCATAATCTGTTCTGCACTTGTTACTTCAGTATCGTTAAAATAATCAAATGGGGGACTTACATGCCACCATGAGAATCCTAATACATTGTGATTTTGGCATAGGCCATCGCATACTGCTTTAATTGCTAAGGCAGTACCATCATAAGTTGTAGCACCATTTGCATTTGCAGGATCATACGCCCTAGCTAACCCCCTATCCTTAGGCATTAATCCTGTTTCTGTTATAAAAATTTTCTTATTAAAAGCATTTGCATGCATATTTATTAAATCCATTGTAGACTTTCCTTTAAAAATAGGAGCATCATAAGATTGTATTATTTCATCTAAAGTTGGATTTTGACTAACTAGTTTATTAGTATAATGAAAGTACATGTTAAACCCTATAAAATCAAGTAACCCCCAAAATTTCAAAGGAGTATCTACTTTATATTCATTATCGTGTGCTGCATAAGTCAATAAAAGATTTGGATATTGACTTCGTATTGCTGAAACAATGTCTGCCCAGTAACTATAATTTGCATCAACTGTTTGTTGAACCTGTTCACAACCAATACATAGTATAGGAATATTATTATCAGTACACATTTGAGCATAATGTAGGCATATAGTTTTCCAATTTGGAAAGAATGTAGCTGCATCAGGATGATAGGCTTTTCTACCATAACCATCTGAATAATTAGTACCTAAATGAAGGTTTATCATTGTGGTTTTTACATTTGCAGTAGTAGCATTTGCACACGCTTGATTGACTATGCTATCTGGAAAGATAACAGGATTAGCATCTGTATCTCCTTTAATATTTATCATTACTACAAGAGTATTATCTGCACCTTGAAAAGCTAGGTGATTGTATATACCAACAGTTGGTATATGCGCTCCTCCATTCCCCCAAACTGTTGTTGATACAGTTTTATACTTTAGATAGTTTCTAGCTATACTTAATCTCGTACCCGAAATATCTGGCATCTGTGAATCTACTCTTTTCTCATAAGCCATTTTAACACTTCCTGTTTGAGTAAAACTTATTAAAATTGTTAGTATAGCGAGAATAATTCTTTTAAATATATTCATATCTATCATTCCTTTATTTAAGCTTATTGATATATATACTTAAGATAGTAATAATATTCACTATTTAGACCAATGTATTTATCTTTTAATATTTCACAAAATATTAAAAGATTTCAAATATTATAATTTGCTATAGAACGAAAAAAGATTTTTATTGATGTAGAAAATCAATAAAAATCTTTTTTATGCACAGTTGGCTTGAGTGATATTGAGGAATCTATGACTCCTTTGCTACATTTAGGGAAGTTTTTATTATATTATACTTCTTAAATATTCTATGAATTCATCCTTAATTTCAGGTTTTCTTAATGCATATTCTATTGTTGCCTCTAAAAATCCTAATTTATCACCAACATCATATCTCTTACCTTCAAAATTATAAGCATACATAGCTTCACTTTTAATAAGTTCTAACAATGCATCTGTAAGTTGAATTTCATTTCCCTTACCTGGCTTAGTCTTCTGTAATATCTCAAATATCCTAGGAGTTACTATATATCTACCCAGTATTGCAGTATTAGAAGGTGCATCTTCTTTGCTTGGCTTCTCAACTAATCCTTTAACCTTACATAATCTATCCTCTATTTCTATTCCATCAACAATACCATACTTAGATACGTTTTCTGGATCAACACTTTGAACACCAAGAATGCTTGTATTATACTCATCATAGCAATCAATAAGTTGCTTTAAACAAGGTCTTTGGGATTCATTAGTATAAACAATATCATCACCAAGAAGAATTGCAAAAGGTTCATTACCAACAAAACTCTTAGCACAATAAATAGCATGACCTAGTCCTCTAGGCTCTTTTTGTCTTATGTAATGAATATCAACCATATCTGAAATTCCCTTAACCAATTTCAATAATTCATCCTTACAATTCTTTGTAAGTTCCATCTCAAGTTCAACAGACTTATCAAAATGATCTTCAATACACTTCTTATTCCTACCAGTAACAATAAGAATTTCCTCAATCCCAGAAGCAACAGCTTCCTCTATAATGTATTGAATAGTAGGCTTATCAACTATAGGAAGCATCTCCTTTGGTTGAGCCTTAGTTGCAGGTAAAAATCTTGTTCCTAGACCTGCTGCTGGAATTATTGCTTTTCTTATTTTCTTATTCATAATATTTCACTCCCATATTCTCTAATATAAATTACGTATATTTATTAATCTTACTAGTTAAAAGTAAGCTACTAAATCATTGATTTATCATATATTCTAATTTACTATATTTGTCTTCGACATAAGTACCCTATTTGTTATTTTTCCTTTAAATAAAAATTCTAAATATCTGTTTTTATAACAAATATAAGCAAATATCAATGTTGGTACTACTCCAACTAATATGTATCCTATAATTCCATATTCAATTTTATTTTGAATCAATCCATTGATCGGTATATGAAAATACATTATAGGTAATGTATTTATTCCTATAACATTAATTAAATTAATATTAATTTTGCTAATAAATGTGCTAGTCATAAGTATCCATATTCCGAATATACCTGGTATTAATATATCTAAAATAAAATTATAATAATGTCCTAATTTCATATTTAAAGTGTAAGATAATATACCTTTTAAATTTAAAATAATAAAAATTAAGCATATTAAAAATACTATTAAATATAAAATAACATTATTTTTATTAATAATTTTATTTATAGTACTCTTAAAATAAAATCCCATAGCAAAATATACTATAGACATTAAGCATACGTCTATATTTAATGGTATTTTATATATAACATTCCAGTCTAAATAATTTTCAGTATAAGGTAGAAAGAAAATAGATTCTAAATGAGCTAGTAAATAGAAAACTATAACAATAATTATTATTGTTCTTTTTGAAAATTCTTTATTAAAGAAATAAAAAGCAAGTATTGTTATTAACATACATGGTATAAACCAATATGTCCCTGAATACATTCTGCCACCATATAAAAATTTTATTACATTATCTAGTGATATATTCCTTTGCAATAAAGATATTAAAATAAAATATGAAAAATATGGTACAATATATTTTATTATAGTTTTTCTCACCCATAGTTTCTTATAGTCTCCTTTAAATAAATAACCACTTATGGTAAAGAATAATGGCATATGAAACCAAAAAATTATTCTTTGTACATTTGTATTAATATTAGGATAATGACCTATTACCACAAGAATTATTAATATGAATTTCATAACGTCAATAGTTTTAGATCTTTCGCTTATCTCTTTTGACATTTTACTCCGCCCCTTACAATACATATTTTTTAATCTATTGTCTTAATTTATTATTCACTTTACTTTTACCGACAATAATAGGACAATACTTATTTAAAAAATACGATATTGGTATTAAAACTACAATAATGAGTGTTGAATTTATTATTTCTTTAATATTTATATTTATTGGAATTGTTTTAGTAATTTTAAGTAATACTACTATTAGTAATTGATTAAAAGCCAAAATTGAAATTGTATTTTTTCCAATATATAAAAAAATTTTATATACCTTTAAGTTACTAATAAATCTAATATTATATAAATATATCGATATCATCATATACACAAATATAGAAGCAAATGCTGATATATAATAATAAAAATAGTTATTATATGTTATTATCATTAGAGCAACATGTCCATTTAGTAACTCAAAAGTTATACTAATTACAAATAATAGTATTATAGTATAACTTTTAGGTTTGTAAAAACAATTGATAATATTTTTATTTTTATTATTTTTAAATAAATATCCGAATCCATAAAAAACTATAGCTGTACATGCAGTATCTATACCCCAATACAATCTAATGTTAGTTATTAGTGGATAAAAATATCCAATTAATGAAAATAAAATTAATATCATAGATAAAGTTATATTGTTATCTTTAATATGTTTTACTAAAATAAAGAAAATAATCTCAACTATAAATAAGCAAGTTAAAAACCATAGAGCATTTGCTATAGGTAAATGCGTAGTTGTATTTATAGTTAATAAATATTTTATTGGATCAAATAAGTTATCATTTGTTTTAAATAAGTTAATTCTTACAAGTATAATCCAAAAGACATAATTAATTAATCCAAATAGCAAATATGGAATAATTAAGGACTTGGCTCTTTTAACTGTATAATTTTTAAAACTATAATTACTATTATTAAACAAATATCCAGAAACAAAGAAAAATAAAGGCATATGAAATGATTGTATGTACCAATATATTATTCGTGGTGCACCATAATGCGCCCAAACCATATAAAAAATCGCCACAAATTTCACAAAATCAATCCATTCAATTCTTTTCATATTTTGTTTCAAAACAATCCCCACCCCCACAATTACTTTTTATTATAATTTACTTATTTAATAATAATGCTTTTTAATAATTTATATTCTTTAGTTATAATTAATCCAATTAAATAAGTTATAATACCTATTACTAATTTTACTATTGCACTAATCAATACATTGTCTATATATATTCTTGATGTTAATAAATAACCGCATACCATTATAAAACCTATTATTAATACATTTTTTATATTTAGCAAAAACTCACTAAATTTCTTATTAAAAACGTGTTTCATTAACACATAAAAGCACTGTATAAAATTAAATGCAAAAGAAATTACTATCCCCATCGCTAATACTTCCAAGCTTTTACTCATAACTCCAATTGTTATTGCTGTTATAGTAAAACATGCAGATACAAAACCAGTAGAAAATAATTTATTTACATATCCTGTTGCTTGAAATATTGATCCAATACTAGATAAAACCATTTGTATTACTATAGATAATGATAATATTCTAAAAACAGGTATAGACTTATCCCAGTTAGTTCCATACATTATACGTATAATTTCTTTTGATGAAAAAAAACAATATACTGATACAAAGATCCCTATATAGGCAAGAACTTTAACTACTTTTATGTATGTATCATAAATAATTTCAATTTGATCTTGATATTCTGACAGTACTGGATGTAATACTGGTGTTATAACATTTGTTAAATTTTGTATTGGATATAACATAAGTTTATATGACTTATCATAATATCCCAATGTAGCTGATCCTAAAAATTTTCCTATTAATATATTATCTAAATTTCTAGTAAAATAATTTATAAAATTAAATAAGAATTGATAACTTGAATAGTTTTTTATCTTTTTAACAGCATTATAAGAATATCCTTTTTTAATTTTAATTTTAGAGAATATAAAAGAGAATATAAAAATAAATAAATTTTTTAAAATTGAATCAACTATCAATGAATAATATGACCATCCATTTAATGCAAGTGTCACAGTAATAATTCCAACACCAACATTAACACATATATTAATTACTCCTGATAATTTAAAATTTTGTTTTTTACATATTAATGCATTAGGTACTATATTACATATAGAAAAAAACACAGAAAATGCTAATAGAAATCCTAATTTTATATAAATTTTATTTGTATAAAAAAATGCAATAAAATATGAAAAGAAATAGAACCCAATTGCAATAACTAATGCCCCAATTATTGAAAACTTAAATATGTCTGATATTTCTTTATCATCCAATGATTTATTCTGTATTATTGCAGGTCCTAAACCCATACCACCTAAAATATTAAAGAATGATATAAATACCGTTATTATTGCAATTACACCAAATTCTTCTGGCATTAATAACCTAGCTAATATTGAATTTATTATTAATTGAGCAATTATATTGCTATACTTTGCTATAAAAGTTACTATTATTCCATTTTTTAGCTTCGATTTACTACTCACTTTATCCTCCTACATTGCATATTCTTAAATTTTCTTTGCATAATGTTAGTTTTATTAGTATTATTCATATTTCTTCACCACAATACAAATAAAATATTTCATAATTTCATTGAACTATGTTGTTACAAAAATAATGCAATTAAATATTGTATTATTTTATTCCAATCATAGTATATTTTACTTATTTAAAAACTTTTTTCAAATATTATGTTTAAATAAATAGTTTTAATTTTTTGCTTTCTCTCTATTTTAACTATTTATTTCCTTTTTTATATAATTGAAATTTTTTATCTGTATATAAATTTATATATGAAATAAATACCCATATAAAAGTAGATACAGCATATGAATGTATTGTTTGACTTGTAACTATGCTCCCACCTATTAATAACATAATATAAGCTATACTCGTTGATAGATATATTCTATCCTTACTTAATTTATAGTTAACTGCCATTTTTACCAAAGGTGAACATAGTAAAATTATATATAAAATTAAACTTATTACTCCAGATTTATAGGCAATATTTATATATGTATTATCTGTATTAAATCCCTCTTCAATTTGAAAATTTCCTTGAGAATCAACAAATGGCATATGTATTCCAAATCCATTTCCAAGAGGTTTTTCTTCTATTAAATCTAAATAGTAGTTAAATGTAAGAATTCTTGTTTGCAAATTATCATTTTTATCTGATGATGATACCTCTCTATATCTATTTATAAATTCGCTATTGCTATTACTAATAATATTAGCTCCATAAATTATAAGAGCTGCAGCACACATAAATAAACTTATTCTTCTTATTAAAATTTTTAAGGAAGTTTTATCTCCAAAATTAATTAGTATTATTAAAATACAATTAATAAATATTAAAACTGGATTAGTACGATTTTGAGATAAAATTATTAAGATAATAGATAAAAAATAAGAAAACAGTATTATTGATTTGCTGATTACATACCTTTTATTATAAAATAAAAAAAACATATAAGTTAATGTCATTATAAATAACGTTTGTGCATTATAACCAAACCTCCCCGAATCACCATGTAATCCCCAAATACTTAAGCCTCTGGTTAAATATATAATAATTCCAATTATACAATTACAAAGAATAGCATATACAGTTATATTCATGAATTTATATATATCATCTTTTTCATTAATTACTTTATATGTACAATAAAACAACACAACATGAATACCATATATTTGAAAATCATTACTAGCATCATATCCTTTGGTTAATCCTATAAAGAAATATATAAAATATAATATAGATAGTAGAATAAAAGTACTATTTACAAAATTATTAAATTTAAATTTTCTTAAATCATTATTATTTATTAATATACTAAATAATAATATTAAAATCATAAATTGAAAAATTCTAATTAAAATATTAAAATTACCGCTAATTCCCATCGGAAATAATAATATAATAAAATATATTATCCAAAAACATCTTTTAGGATTTTTAAAACAATAAAAAATATATATTATTCCTGGTAAAATAAATGATGATTTTATTTTAAAGAATATTGATATCAATGCTATTAAAATACTTATTATTAATATGCTTAATTTCTTTTTCACTTAATTACCTCACTATCTTGCAATTTTAAGTTCATGTTAAATATCTACTGAATCTGTCAGAATTAAAAATGCATTATAAATTTTAGATTTATAATGTAAATCAAGATGTTAATAATCTTTTACATTGAATTTTTAATATATAATTCTATTCTAATGATTTCTTATAATATATTTATATTTTTTTTGGACAGAGTTTTCAAATGCAATAACAGATACTTATATTCTATGACTTCCAATATTAGTAGATATACCATTTTAGAATAATATTCTTACAAATTTAATTATATTTATAACTATGTATTAAATTCAATTCTAAACTACAATCACTCCCATAAAGATTGTAACATTCTATTCCATTCTTCATATATTTTACTTTTAGAAAAATCTTTTGCTCTAACAGCAGCTTCAGTTGCTATTCTTTTTCTTTTTTCTTCATTTTCAATTAAATCTATTATCTTTTCTGCTAATTCATCAATATTCTCACATGGAACTAAAATTCCATTTTCATTAGGTTTATTTATTATTTCTTTAGGGCCAGAATTAGCAAATGCTATAACTGGCAATCCACATTCCATTGCCTCTGTTATAACTAAACCAAATCCCTCCCATCTTGATGAAGATACCAGAATAGATGAATTCAAATAATATTCTTTAATATTATTTGTAGATGGTTCTATCTTAATTTTATTTTCTAAACTTAAATTATTAATTAATTCATTTATTTTATTTTTATCTTCTCCATCTCCAATTATATATACTATCCAATCTTTATGAATTAGAGAAACCTTATAAAATGCTTTTATAAGCAAATCTAAACCCTTTTGTTCTTGTACTAACCTTCCCACACATAAAATATTCTTTTTTTCACAGCTTGATTTTTCATCAGATGTAAAGCTGAGAGGATTATATATTCTATCACTATTTATCATAAGATTCTTATCTATAAGCTTTTTATCTTCATCAGTTAAAACTATATATTTATCTAATTTTTTTATAAATACTTTAAAAAGTTCATCTTGTTTCCAATTGTATTTATATGGTGTATTAAAATATGCATCATATGAATTATGTTGCCATCCAATTGTTTTTGCCTTTAATCTATCTGCTATGATCCCAAAAAGTAAGCTATAGTCGCCTCCAATTCCTACGATCACATCATAATCTTTAGAGTTGAAATAATTGGTAAATGTATTTTGAACCTCAGTAGGATAATACATTTGTGTCAATAGACCTATAAATTTTTTTTTATTTAAAAGTCCCGTTTTTGTATCTAATATTCTTAATGATTTTGAATATGCTTTAGATATAAAGCTTTTATTAAATAAATTTTCATCTATAACAATATTCACTTTATCATTCAAATTATATAAATTTCTATCTATTTCATATTTATTTGTAGTGCATAAAATCGTTATATTATAATTTTCACATAATTCACTGGCAATTACTGATACAACTCTTTGTATACCTCCTAAATCAAAAATAGTTCTTGTTAAAAAACAAATATTCATATTTTCTCCTTATAAATCTAATTTTAATAAGAAAAATCTATACAATTTTTTAATAATTAGTTAAAATTATATAATGCTTTCTCATATATATCATAAATTTTTTTAGCATTTAAGCTGGAAGTAAAATTCTGAGCGAATTCTTGTGCATTTTTACCCATTGGTTCTATCTTATTTCTATCTTTTAAAAATATTTCAATTTTGTCAGCTAAATCAATATAATTTCCTTGATTGTATAGAAATCCGTTATATCCATCTTTTATAAGTTCTGTTGTTCCTCCAGTATTAGCTCCTATAACAGGAATCATACTCATCATTGCTTCTATTGTAACTCTTCCAAAAGCTTCACATTTTGAACATACTAGTTCTATATCAGTATTTTTTCTTATATCTATTAAATTATCTACTCGACCTAAGAGTTCTATATTATCCTGTAAATTTAATTTTTTAATAAGTGTTTTAATATCTTCTACATTATCATTTGTTCCACTACCAGCAATTCTTAAATCAAGTTTTTTATGACCTCTTTTCACCAGTTCATTAATTGCTAATATAGCATCTTTTTGACCTTTTCCACTTGTTAAAGCTCCACATATAATAAGTTTAAGCCTATCACTAGTTTGAACAAAATCCTTTTTTTGCATATTTTTTAAACTTATTCCGTTATATATAACACTAAATTTATCTTGATTTAAGTCTTTTTTATATTTGTTATATACAGCTTTTGAAATAGCGATTATGTAATCACTATGTTTTTTCATATATTTTAAGGAGTATTTCCTAGAATAAATAAATTCCAGATTCTGATCTTCCATACCAAATTCTCTTATATGCCAAACATGTGGTATGTTACACAAGCTTGCAATTATTGCACCTATATTTACAACAGTTGTATTACTATGAATTATATCTATTTTTTCACTTTTTATTTTATTTTTTAATTTAATCGCACTAATTAAATTTATTCCACCTATTTTTAGACCCCTATAAAGTCGTTTTGTTGCCCATTTAAATTTAGTTTCATTTTTTTCAATCCTCCACCATCTATATTTACTATAGATAATGCTAATATTCTTTTTTTTTAATTCTTCTAAAAATTTACCTTCTCTACGATTTGTTAAAACATATATTTTATTATCTTGTATTAATTCATCAATAATTCCAATTAGAGATAATGATGCTCCATTAAGTCTTTCCTCATGAGCTACAAATAAAATATTCATAAATCTCCTCCAAAAATAAAATTAATATTAATTTTATTAGCTCAACACCCAAAAATGTGCTTGACATATTTAGTATCAATAGATTTATTTTATTACTACAGATAACTTATAACTTTTAATACTAAATTGTTTGCTAAGCACACTTTTTTTGTGCTGACTACTTTATTTTTTTATATTACTTATATCTTCTATCATAATACTTTTGATAATCTCCAGAAGTCACATTCTTCAGCCATTCATAGTTATCTAAATACCACTGTATAGTCTTCTTTATTCCAACTTCAAATGTAGTTTCAGGATACCACCCTAATTCTTCTTTTATCTTATCTGGAGCTATTCCGTATCTTCTATCATGTCCTTTTCTATCTTCAACATATTTAATTAAATTTTCACTTACTGCTTTATCTACATTTTCATTTATATAAGATATTACTGTTTTTACTATTTGTATATTAGTTCTTTCGTTATGTCCACCAACATTGTAAACTTCTCCAAGTTTACCACCATTAATAACCATATCAATTGCCTTTGCATGATCTTCTACAAATAACCAATCTCTTATATTCATACCATCGCCATACACTGGTAAATCTTTATGTTGCAGACAGTTATTTATTAATAATGGAATTAACTTTTCTGGAAATTGAAATGGGCCATAATTATTTGAACATCTTGTTATATTAACTGGCATTTTATAAGTATCAGCATAAGCCTTAACCATAAAATCTGATCCAGCTTTGCTTGATGAATATGGACTATGAGGATCTAATGGAGTTGTTTCTCTAAAGAATCCTTCTGCACCTAACGATCCATAAACTTCATCTGTTGATACATGAAGAAATTTAACGCCTTCTTTAAATCCATCTTTTGTTTCCCATGCCTCTTTTGCACAGTTAAGCATATTAACTGTTCCAAGTACATTTGTCATAGCAAATATTTCTGGTTCTGTTATACTTCTATCAACATGTGATTCTGCTGCAAAGTGAACAACATAATTTATATCATTAGCTTTAAAAATACTTGAAACTAATTCTTTATTACAAATATCTACTTTAACAAATGTATGTCTTTCATCCTTTTCTATTGACTTAAGATTTTCTAAATTACCTGCATAAGTCAATTTATCTAAATTTATTATTTTAATATTTTCATATTTATTTAACATATATAAAACAAAGTTTGAACCTATAAATCCTGCTCCGCCTGTAACTAAGTATGTTTTCATTATTCTATTTCTCCTTTTCAACAACATATAAACATTTTTATTTTATTTAATATTATATTACTAAAGTAATTATTTTTTACTAATACATATCTCTTCTTTATAGAATTATAATTACTTAATTCTATAAATTCTTTAAGTATTTGATTATCTTTTTTACTAAGAAAATTATTATAATCTTTGTATAATATTTCTGCCTGTTCAGTAGGAAATTTATATTTTAAATTTTTAATGTTCTTTATTAATTTTCCAAAAAAGTTCCTTTTATTAGCACCCACTTGGTTATTTACATGTTGTCTATATAAAATCGTTGGAATATAAATAATTTCAACAATTCCACATATACTTGCAACTAATGAAAGCCAATGATCATGCATTTTACATTCCTTTGGTATTCCTTGTACAACTTTTCTTAACGAAGAATTTATCATCATTGTACAACCTGTAACAGTATTTCTAACCAGTGCCTTATTTAAAGTATTTCTTTTTGGATCAATATTCATATAATTCCAATAAGATTCATTACATACTTTTAAGTTTTGATTTACTACTTTTAAATCAGTATGTACAAGTATTGGTTTTTTAATGCCGTAAATTATCTCTAAATGCTTCATCTTTTTTAAGGTTATGGATATTTTATTTGGAAGCCACACATCATCTTGATCAGAAAACATACAATATCGATTTTTAGAATGTTTCATCAATTCTCCAAAATTTAATTTTACACCTAAATTCTTATTTTCATTGTCAATTAGTTCTATTCTTTCTGGATACTTCTTTAAATATTTACTTATAATATTTAGAGTATTATCCCTTGAACCATCATCTCTAATGAATAATTTCCAATCTTTGAAATCTTGATTTATTATAGAATCTAATTGTTCTGATATAAATTTTTCTCCATTATATGTTGCCATTAATATATCAACCATATCTCCTCCATCAAGTAAATTTTAATTTTTCTTTACTATAGTAACAAAACTTTTTACTGCTTCTTTCCAATCTCTCATTTCATCACTAACAGTGCATCTTAGCATCATATTATCAAGTGATGAATACTCTGGTCTCTTTGCTGGAGTTTTGTATTCTTCTGATGTACATGGTTTTACTTCACATTTCTCTCCTGACAATTCAATTATCATTTTAGCAAAATCATACCAACTACATTCCCCTTTACCTGTGCAATGATATATACCATATTCTTCGGTTTCAATAAGCTTTAAAATATGATAAGCCAAGTCATTAGCATGTGTTGGATTCCCTCTTTGATCATCAACAACTTTAATCATGTCTTTTTCTTTTCCAAGTTTCATCATCGTATAAACAAAATTATGACCTACATATCCATATAACCATGCTGTTCTAACAATAAAAGATTTTGAGCAAAATTCTTGTACGTATTTTTCTCCTAAAAGCTTAGTTTTCCCATAAGCACTATATGGAGCTGTCAAATCATATTCTGTTAATGGTTTACTACCAACTCCACTAAATACATAATCTGTTGAAACCTGAACTAATTTAGCATTAATTTTTTCACAAGCCATAGCTAAATTTCTAGGTCCTATTGAGTTAGCTTTAAATGCAAAATCTTCATTGCTTTCACAGCCATCAACATTTGTTGCTGCTGCACAATTTATTACTACATCTGGTTTCAAGTCATTTAATCTTTCTTTAACTTGGGCTAAATTTGTTATGTCAAGCACATCTACATCAAGTCCTATAACTTCTGAATTTCTTATATTTTCTGAAACTTCACTAATTTCTGATTTTCCGCATTTTATTATATTTTGAAGTTCATTACCTAATTGGCCTTTGCATCCTGTTATTAATATTTTCATATATTTCTTGCTCCTCACATTTAATTAAAAGAAATCTATATTTATATTTCTTTACTACCTATATATAAAATCTTCATATTCCATTAAATCTAATTCTTTTAAACTCGGATGCTTTTTATCTTTCTCAGATAAAAGTATATTTTCTATCATATCTAAAGGCCATTCTATATTAATATCTGGATCATTCCACATAACTCCACCATCATATTCTGGTGAATAAAGATCTGTACATTTATAATTAAAAACAGCTTCATCTGATAAAACTAAAAAACCATGTGCAAAACCTTCTGGAATATAGAATTGCTTTTTATTCTCATCATTTAAAACAACTCCTTCCCAGTGTCCATAAGTAGGGGCTCCTATTCTTAGATCAACTGCCACATCAAAAACTTCGCCTTTAGTTACTCTAACAAGTTTTCCTTGACTATGTTTCTTTTGAAAATGAAGCCCTCTTAAAACCCCTTTATTAGACTTAGATTCATTATCTTGAACAAAAGTCATATTAAGTCCAGCTTCATCAAATTGTTCTTTATTATAAGTTTCCATAAAATAACCTCTGTTATCTCCAAAAACTTTAGGTTCTATTATATATAGTCCATCAATCTTTGTCTTATTGAAATTAAAATTTGCCATCTTTATTACCACCTATCAATTTGTTGCCGCAATTTCTTCTCTTGCTTTTTGTATTTCAATTTCTTCTACTATATCAACCAAATATTTACCATATCCAGTTTTCATTAGCGATTTTGAAAGGTCAATAACTTTTTGTGAACTTATCCACCCTTGTCTATAAGCAATTTCTTCAAGACATGCTATATACGTTCCTTGAGTACTTTGAACTGCTTCAACAAAATTAGAAGCTTGAAGCATAGAAACATGAGTTCCAGTATCAAGCCAAGCCATTCCTCTACCTAGTAGTTGTACTTTTAATGAACCCTCTTCCATATAAACTTTATTCAAATCAGTTATTTCAAGTTCCTCTCTTTCAGAAGGTTTTAATGCCTTAGCCTTTTCGACTACTGAATTGTCATAAAAATAAAGCCCTGGCACTGCATATTTTGACTTTGGATTTTTAGGTTTTTCTTCTAAAGAAATAACCTTCCCATTTTCATCAAATTCAACTACTCCAAAAGCTTTAGGATTTTGAACATAATACCCAAATACATATGCTCCTTTTTCTAATGCAGCAGCTCTTTTTAAATGTTCTGAAAAGCTTTGACCATAAAAAATATTATCTCCAAGTACCATTGCTACATTATCATCCCCAATAAATTCTTCGCCAATAATAAATGCTTCTGCAAGTCCATTAGGATTTTCCTGAACTGCATATTTAATATTTAATCCTAAATCTTGTCCCTCTTTAAAAAGTTCCTTAAAGTTAACAATATCTCTTGGTGTAGATATTATTAATATATCTTTTATTCCTGCAAGCATTAAAACTGACATTGGGTAATATATCATTGGTTTATCATATATTGGCACCATTTGTTTTGACATTGCTTTTGTTACTGGATAAAGTCTTGTTCCTGATCCTCCGGCTAAAATTATTCCTTTCACGTTATCATCACTCCTTTAAATTTTATAATTAAATATATTTTTAGTTACGATACTATGCCAATAAACGCATTATTAAATATAATATTAATTAATGAATCTACTTACTTGTCGTACCCTTACTTGATACTTTCCAAAAATAATTAATTATTATTTCTTTTTTATCAAACCAAGATGGCATCTCATCAAAATTATGTGCTCTTTTTTCCGCTAGTTTACCTACATCCCCAATTACTCTTGCTGGATTTCCACCTACAATAGCTCCTTCAGGAACATCTTTAGTAACTACACTTCCAGCAGCAATTATAGCATTTGGTCCTATTTTTACATTATACATAATAGTACTATATGCTCCTATAAATACATTATCAAAAATTTCTATACTACCTAAATGTACTTTATATTTACCTTTTTTTTTAAATTCAGAAGAATGTAAAAACATCTTAGCTAAAATATCATGTGTAACAAACTTTACACCTGTAGCCACAACAACATTATCATGTAAAGAGATTAAGTATGGTTCTTCTGGAATAATACGTGGATGAAAATAACAGTTTTCACCTTGATTATAAAAAATTTTATGTTTCTTTAAAAATTCTGCTCTTTTATTTCCACATCTTCTTAACAACAAATTTAATATAACTAATTTTTTATTCATTAATTTGATCCTTTCTTAATATATCTAGTGTATATCATTATTTATAAAACTCTTCTTATATTACTTATAAAACATAAGTTTATCCTAAATTAAAACTATTGATTTTGTTACTGGATAAAGTCTTGTTCCTGATCCTCCGGCTAAAATTATTCCTTTCATTCTTATCCTTAACTTCTTTTAAAATAATTCTCAAATAATTTTCAAATATTTGAGAATAAGTATAATCAATAAATTTAAACAATTTTCAATGAATTAACTTCTTAGCTAAAGCATAAATATATTTCTCTCCTAAAGACATAAATCTTAAAATATAAAACATATATAAACTTAATTTATTAATATTTATATATTCTTTATAATAAACTAATCTACTATCATATAAGATTTTGTATTTACTAGCTAAATTTGAAATATTTTTATTTATTGATTTTGAATGTTCATGAATACATTCAAAATTATTTAATGTAACTTGTCTCATTCCAATAGACTTTATTTTATACCCTAAAATTCTTTCTTCTCCAAACAAAAAAGTTCTCTCATCAAACATTCCTATCTGCTCAATAACCTTTGATCTAATCATAAAAAAGCACCCAAAAAGAATTTGATAATTTATATATTCTTTATTGAAATCACTTACTTCTTTCTTCCTAAATACTTCGTTTAATAAAAACATAGATTTAAAATCTTCTTTTACACTTGGTATATTAGTTCCACCTGGTTCATATTGGCCATTAATATTTTTTATTTTAGTATTTACTGCTGCTACACTTAAATTTTGTTTTAAAAACTTTTTCATTTCCATAATCGTACTATTTTCAAAAACAATATCTGGATTAGTTATTGTAATATATTCAGGATTAAATTTTTCAATTGCATACTTAATACCAACATTATTTCCATAAGCATACCCCTTATTATCTTCACTCTCTATCACATGAATTTTTTTACTTATATGTTTTTTTAATATCTTAAAAGAATCATTTGTAGATTTATTATCAACAACTACAATTTTATCTATTTCTGAATAATTTTTTATCTGATTAATCAAATTGTTTGTAGTTTTGTAATCATTATAATTTAATATTATTACTACATTATCCACTATCGCTCTCCTTAATCATTTTTATAACTAGACTTTATTCTTTTATAATGATCTGTAATATGATAAATAAAAGTACTGTTTTTAATATTTTTATTTAACTTATTTAACTCTGCTTTCGATATACATAACTTACTAATAACATCTTTTAAGCTTTCTTTTTCTAAGTTTATTATTATTCCTATGTTTAAATCATTTTGTGTAATTAAGTCTTTTGCTCCTACTCTATCAGTTACCAACACTGGTACCCCATAACTTAATGCTTCCAAAGCAATAAACCCAAAAGTTTCATACCATATGCTTGGAACAATTAATAAATCTGTTTGATCAAATATAGTTTCTAATTGTTCATATGAATATCTACCATAAACATTTATATTATCATCTATTTGATATTTACCTATATCTCCATATAAATTTAACTCTATTTTAGATTTATACTTATTATTTAATTCCTTTATTGAATCAATTAATAAATTAAATCCCTTATATTTTTTATCTGGTCCTAAATAGGTTAATCTTAATTTGTCATGATTATAATCTTTTAGTTTCCTATTATCTTTAATATTACTATGAGTAATAGAAACTATTTCTCCATTACAATTTAGATATTTTTCATATATTTTCTTTGATATACTACTATTAAATAAAAATTTATCTATGTAAGTAAACATAATATTGTAATAAGCTAATAATTTTTTATAAGCTATTCTATAATTATTACTTATTTCCATTTGCTCATTTTTTTTATCACCATCATCGCTTGTCGTTTTATTAGGACTATCCTTTTTTAAGATATCTTTTAATCTATTAATAATGCCCTTATTTTTTAGTTCTCTATAAATAGGAGATTGAAGGATATTAATCATTTTTATACTATAACCTGATTGATTGCATCTTAAGCATTTTTCTATATTTCTATCATTACATACTTTTCCTTCATTATCTAAAAAGTTAACCTTTGTACAAATTCCAAAATAATCATGTGTTGTATATACAATTTTTATATTCAAACTCTTACAAGCTTCAAAAAATTCCTTATATAATCCCATCATAGTATGAACATGTACTATCTCAATAGAATGATTTTTTAGATATTTTTTAAAAATATCTATATTACATGGTTTAATAAAACTTTCCGGTTCTGATATGCCATTTAATAATGGAACTGGTAATGGATTTATTAATTCGAATGCTTTAATTCCATCTTGATTCTTATAAGGTTTAATCTTAGTTGCTTTATTTATTAAACAAATCTGTCCTGGAAATAATAAATACACTTCATTATTATTTTCTACTTGTTCTTTCATTAAATCATAACAATATTTAGTTAATCCACCTGTTCTATATGGTGGTAAACCTAAACTATAATGTAATATCTTCATAGCTCTCCTTTTAACAAATAACTTTATTTACATAAGCTATTTTTTCATTCCAAGCATCTTTTTTATCTTAACTTTAGTCTTCTTATTTAATATTTTTGATACAATTCTAAATGATAATGGACGTGGTTTTAAATACTTTTCCTTAAGCTGACTATATTCCATTACTTGCATATCATTCATAAACTTAATTCTATTTGGACTTTCTTCTGTACACTTTATTAAATTTTTATTATTTGCTACTGCATCATTTAAATTTATTTCTATCAATTTAGCTCTTTTATTAATTTCTTCAATAAAATCTTCCGATTTTTTAGTATTGAATAATAAAAGAGATATACCTTTTTTATTGTTGATTTGTGGAATTATATCATCAATCCCCCACAAATCACCTAACGTAAAATCACTCACTCTAGGGATTCTTGAAAATGGACATTGATGACAAGATGGCCTATGATATAGATGCTTATAGAAGCCTACTTCAAATGCATCATCTACACCTCTTTTAGTGTATATAGCTCCATTTTCAAACTTAATAGTCATATTATGTTCATCCCATTTTTTAGTTTTATCTCTGAAATTAACCTGCTTTATTTTACTTTTATATATTTTTTCCATATCATCTTTATACTTTTCAAAAACTAATGGGCTTGGTACTCCATGACATACTAAATCAATAGTAATTAAATTTTTATAATCTTTTCTTAAATATGATTTAACTCCTGCTATTTGACAAGGCGTTCCTGTAAATATAACCTTTTTACCTTTATCTAAAAAAGTTTTAACATCTTTTAATGACTTACTAATATAACTTTGAACATATTTAGAACTTCTAAATAAATCAATATCTTTTATATTCGTTATGTGCTTATGTTCAACTCTAATATTGTCATTTAATGCTGCACCGAAAATAACATATTCTTCCTTACATATACTTTCAACAATAGCTGTAAAAGCTCCACCTGATGTACTTTTCTTTACTACATCTATCTCCTTATGTATACATGCAAAAGCTTTAGGTTTTTCAATGCCATTATCTTTTTTATCATTGTTATATGGACATACCTTTGAACACAAATTACACTTAATACATTTTTTCTCATCAATCCTTGGATATAAGAAACCTTCTTCATCTTGTTGCATTTCAATACATTCTTTTGGGCAAATATTATAACATGCAGAACATCCACAGCAATGTTTTTTATCACTATACACAATCATATTCTGAATTCTTCTCCTCATTTTCAATTGTTGATAATATGTTTGAAAGTTGTTTTCTAGAATACTCTGCATATTTAGATACTCTTGGAGAAACCTTCTTATAATCTATCTTTTCTAATTTCTTAGGCATATTATTGATGTTTTCGCATGCCCTATCATTTAATCCGGCAACACCTAATATATTACTAATCCTTGATGTATTAACTTTAGGCATTACAGCAATAAATTGCTTTTCTAAAATTAGTGAAAATGATACACAGTGGAATGAGTTTGTTATTATAAAATCTGCTTCATTAATTAATCCTAAAAATTCTAATGGCCCTGCCTCTTTTAATGATATATCGTGATAACATTTTACTGGAAAATCGCCTACTAAAATAACATCTAAATTAAATCTTCTTTTATATTCTTCAACGATCTCACTTAATTCCTTTGATTGATGTACAGAATATACTAAAATATAGTTCTTATACTTACTTTTCACACTTATTTTTTTATAATAATTAGATGATAAAAGGAAAACTGGATCTGATACATTTATTGATTCAACACCAACCTTGTTTAGTTGATCAACTCCTGATTGCTCTCTCATTGAAATCCATTTATAATCCTCTACTCTATTAGCTAGTATTCTAAGATCAAGCATGGACATATCTGATCTTCCCATACTAGCTGCATATGATATCTTATTTTCACTTTTAACAAATTCTAATGTATATGCTGAATCCTTTCCACATGGAAAATATGTATTCCATACTTGATCACTTCCAGAAACATATATATCTGATATTGGTGGTTTTTTTACTAATTCATTATATGTTTTATATGTATTTGAAGATAATCTCATTTTTTCATTATGAAATTTAGTATAATTCTTTTTTCTCTTCAAATATTTATTAAAAAATAAAACCTTTATAGCTAAATCTTTTATTAATCTTTTTAAACTTCTATCATATTTAGGTCTATAATCTATTAATTTTGCATCATATCCTAAATCATTTATAAATTTTTGTGTTGCATAGCTTTGTAATGCTGATCCATAATTATATATACTATGGATTGTTATTATTGATATCTTCTTTTTATCCAAATAACTGTTCTCCTTTTGTAAATATTAATTTAGCTTAATAAACATATTTTCATAATCATTAATTATTTTCTTCCAAGTGTACTCTTTTAAGATCCTACCTTTAGCCAATCCGCCAAGGGAAGTAGCAGCAATTTCTTCATATGATTCTAAACTGTCTATCAATCTTGATAGATTTCCACTTTCTTTATTAAAGTATAAAGCTCCGTCTTCTCCAACTTCTCTATTAAATCCAACATTCAATAAGATGTTCAAGTCAGTTGTAGCTAATGCTTCTAATAAAGATGGATTAGTTCCTCCAACTTCATGTCCATGGAAATATCCATAAGCATCTTCTCTAATTTTTTTTAGTAATTCTTGATCATATACAGTACCAACAAACTTAATTCTTTTATCTTTATTAAACTTTGTCTTTTCTTTTAACTCGTTATAGAATCGATTTCCCTCTATATTTGTTATTAATACAAAATCTTTATCTGTTTTTGATTTCATAAATTCAGTTATCATAATTTCATAATTGTTTTCTGGAACAAATCTACCTACAACTAGATAATATTTTTTCTTATTAACATTCTTTTCTTTATACCATTGAAGCAAAGTACTATGTCCATCGGATAACTTTGATTTTTCAGTATCAGCTCCATAAGCTATAAAAGTTGTTTTTGGATTGTACTGTTTATAATCTTCTTTTATATATTTTTCAATATTCTTTGAATCGCATATTAATAAGTCTGCATGCTTAACCATGTATTTCTCTGAAATTTTCCAATATTGTCTTATAGCTTTATTCCATTTTGCTCTCTTCCACTCATGGCCATCTGGATTAACAATTAATGATGCACCTATTTTTTTTAATTTCTGTTTATAATAACCAACAAATGGTCCAATTCTACAAGCTAAGATATATACTATTGAGTTTTTTATATTATTCTTTCTTATGTATTTTATACATTCTTTTAATGCTGCTATATCATAATAAACTGCTTTTGCTGGACCAATACTAGGTACTCTTACATTAAAGCACCTTGCTCCATTATTCTCAAACTCTTTAGAATTATCTGCTAAACAAGAAACATGATATTTTATTTCTTTACTTTTTTGTCCTTCTGTTAGTTTTTCAACGAATGTCTCGAATCCACCATATTTTGCAGGAATTCCTTTTGAGCCTATAATAAATACATGTTTCATTATTATTCCCCTTATTCATTATCTATCTTATTATCGCTGCTACTTCTCTTTTAGCATTTTCTAAATTTAGAATAGTTTTTCTTCCAACAGAATGATATTCTATTTTTCTTTCTTTTACTTCATTAAGTGTATAACAATTTCTCCCATCAAATATAATAGGAGTATTCATTAATTCTTCATATATCTTTAAATCTAAAGACTTAATTTCATTCCATTCTGTAAATATAAACGCTATATCTGCATCTTTTAAAGTTTCTTCTGGAGTCTTTACATATGTGACTTCAGTTGGATATATTCTCTTGAAATTATCAATTCCTACTGGATCATATGCTACTATTTCCGCGCCTTCATCTAATAACCTTCTTACATTAGGTATTGATGGTGCTTCTCTTAAATCATCAGTCCCTGGCTTAAAGGTTAATCCAAGTACTGCTACTTTTAATCCTTTTAAGCTACCAAATTTTTGTTTAGCTGCTCTAAATAATTTATACTTTTGATTTTGATTTACTTCTATGGTTGCCTTTATTGTTTTTAATTCATATCCACTATCATTTGCAAGCCAATGAAGTGCCTTTGTATCTTTAGGAAAACATGATCCACCATATCCGATTCCTGCATTTAAGAATTTATCACCTATTCTTGAGTCAAAGCTCATTCCTTTAGCTACATCCTCAACATCTGCTCCAACTATCTCACAGAAATTAGCTATTTCATTCATAAAAGAAATCTTAAGAGCTAAAAAGTCATTTGAAGCATATTTAATCATTTCTGCACTTCTTCTATTAGTTACGACTATCGGTTGATTGTATCTTTCATAGACTTCTCTTAAAATATTTTCTGCATTTTTCGATTCAACTCCAACTACTATTCTTTTAGCATGCAATGTATCAACTACTGCTGTTCCTTGAGCTAAAAATTCTGGATTTGAAGCTACTTCTACATGAACATTATTCTTAACATTTTCTTGTAAAAATCCTTCTACTCTATCATTAGTACCTATTGGAACTGTTGATTTAACTACTACTAAACAGTCTTTTTCTATATTGTCTGCAATTTGTTTACAAACGTTAAACACATAATCTAAATTAGCTGATCCATCTTCTCTTTCTGGAGTACCAACTCCTACAAATACTAAATCTGCATCTTTATATGCATTTTTATAATCCACTGTAAAGTTTAGTCTTCCTTCATCATGATTTCTTTTTAACAATTCATCTAATCCTGGTTCATATATAGGTGAAATTCCTTGTTTCATCTTTTCAACTTTATTTTCATCAATGTCCACACAGGTCACATTATGCCCCACTTCAGAAAGACATGCACCTGTAACTAGACCTACGTATCCAGTTCCTGCAACTACTATTTTCATTTTAATCTCTCCCTTTTCTATCTTGCATGCTTGTCTCCAAAAAGTACAAAAAATGTTTTACATATTAGTTTTATATCTGTTAATGTATTTCTTGTTTTTACATATTTTACATCAAGTTTCATCCAATCCTCAAATCCAATATCATTTCTGCCTGATACTTGCCAGTAACAAGTAAGTCCTGGCTTTACTTCCAGCCTCTTCATCATCCAATTTTCAAAATCTACTACTTCATCTGGAAGTGATGGTCTTGGACCCACAAGGCTCATTTCCCCATTTAATACATTAATCAGTTGTGGCAGTTCATCTATGCTTGTCTTTCTTATAAATTTACCAATTTTAGTTACTCTAGGATCTTCTTTCATCTTAAACATTGGCCCACTCATTTCATTTTGGCTTACCAATTTCTTTTTTAATTCTTCTGCATTAACAACCATAGATCTAAACTTATACATTCGAAAAGTTTTTTTATTCTTCCCAACTCTTTCTTGGCAAAAAAACACTGGACCTTTTGACTCAATTTTTATTAACATTGAAATTATTATCAATAACGGACTTAAAATTATTAATCCCATTAATGAACAAATAATATCTATAGTTCTCTTTACAAAACAATACCCTATTCTGGATTCTATTTGTTTTCCAAACAAAACCTCTTGTTCTTTGAACAAAATTTCTTCACTTTCTAAATCCAATTGTTGTTGCATAATATAATTCCCTCCTTAATATTTTTTCCTTTCTAAAGTGATTTAAGCAATTAGTGTGATTAATATCATATGAAGAATGATGATGATTGGAATCTTTATTATGTAACTTAGTATAAAATATAATAGGTCTCTTGTAACCTACCCATCATGGGTAATTTTTTCATTTTATATATTTTTTTGTATATTAGTAATTTATTGTATGAAGTATATTTTTAATTTAGAGCGAGAGGTAATTGAGAGCTTGTTGAAAATTGATTTTAAATAAAACTTCACAGTATTTTGTGAAATATATAACTGTTCTCCAATTTCTTTATTAGTTAAATTTATCGCTGCAAGCTTTGCAACTTCAAGTTCTCTCTCCGTCATTTTGGGTATTTTATTAAGTTGATTTGAAGTTCTTATTTTTTCTATGCCATTTTTATAGTTATTATATAATTTTAATATATCTTCTATCTCATTTTTATATAACTCATCTTGTTTTACTTCTTTAAGTATAGCTAAAATATACTCACCATTTTCTACAAAAGGCATATAAAGTTTATCTGATGTAGCTATATCTAAAGCATTTTTTAGAGATTCTATAGCCATTTCTTTTTCACCAAGTTTTAAATTTGCTGCTGCCATATATATATATGTATACACATATGAATAAATATTGGGAAAAGCACTTGCAACTTCTAAAAATTGTTGACTAATACCTAGAAGTTTTAAATATTCACCTCTTAAAAATAATGTTTTTCCATAGATTATATTGGCATAGGAAACAGTTAAAAAAGAAAGTCCTTCTTTCTCAATATCACCAGAAGATAACCATTTAGGTATTAATTCTGTCTGGCCTATATTGCTGAATATAAATCCCTCACATAAATCTAAAGCTCGATTTAGATTATATGATTTTATTTTTTCTTTTACCGTCTTTAATATACTCTTGAATTTGAGAAAATTTCCATCTATTATAGCAATACGAAGCATAACAAATTTAGCACACAAATAAATACTATATTGCTTTTTACTTTCTGACATGTAAATTGCTTTATAACATAATATTTCTGCACCTCTAAAATCACCACGATTTAAAAGTATTTCTGCCTTCATAACTGCTTCAGCACCATACCCATGATTATTTGTTAATTTATAGTAATACGATATACCTTCATTCATAGTTTTAAGTTCTTTATCTAATGTTCCGCTTTTTCTATAGAACATATATAATATGGATGGTGATCCGCATGTCCATGATTCCCTGATATTTATAAGCTTTGTTTGCCCTCCAAGCATCTCATAAGCTTTTTTGCTTTCCTTACTCATAACTTCAATATCATTATATGCTGTAAAAACTGAAAGAAAGGTCAATTCTCCCATAAGACTTGTTTTTTCCTTTTCAGATAAGATTTCACTATCTCTTATATTGTGAGCAATTTCCTTTTTTAGCAACTCCAAATAATTCCATTCCTTATATTGAGACAATACCAAAGCAAACACAATAAGATTTTTAGAATATTTCTTTTTGATTTCATTTGGGCAAGTTTGTACAATTTCTAATATTATATCTTTATCTTTTTCCTTCATATCTTTTGTAATGTCATCGGCTCTAATATTCATACTAAATATAGATTCAAAATTTTTTATTCTATAAAAAATAAGTATTGCCTGTAAATGCTCGTTATTATTTTGGCACCATTCTCCAATTTTCAATATAATTTTATTTTGAAAATTTGTGTCAAGTTCTTCAAAGCTTTTTTTCAAATAATCTATTAAAATAGTTTGAATACAATATACTTTTTTATCTGCATCATATTTTATAAATATATTAGCATCATGTATCTCACCAATAAAATCTGATACATCAGTACTCTCTAATATAAACTTCAACTTTTCTACTGTAAAATCTTCACAGAAACAAAGTTTTAAAAAATTTATTTTTGCCTTTTCTGAAAATTTATTATTCATAATTTTTTCTACTAAAAAATGAATATTGTCTGTTGATTGAAATCTTTTATTTTCAATATAATCAAGCATTTGAAGATATAAAACACTTATCCAACCGCCACAGTATTTATAAAGATTTATTGATTCATTTTCATTTAAAGAAATTCCACAAAGCATATAGTATTTTTGAATTTCAGATACATCCAGCTCAAAATATGATTTTGTTATATGATTTAACTGTTTTTTCAAAATCATATCAAGAATATTTTCTAAGCTATAATTTTGAGTAAGAATCACTATATGTAAATTTTTCAATAGTTTTTCTGCAATACTTATTATAAAATTATTAATAATTTTATTTTGAACTAATTGAAAATTATCGATTACTAAAATCGTTTCTTCAGGAAAATTTATATTTCTAAATAAAATAAAAAATTCCTCTAATGAAATTTTATCTTTATGAATATCCATTTGTTTTATTTTTGAAACAATATCTTTATCTATATATGAAAGACTATGACAAAACTTTATCCAAAAATCACTTGTAGAATTGCTATCTAATACTATCCTTAATACTTTTGCATCTAATTTATCTAAAAATTCTTCTGACGCCGTTGTTTTACCATATCCACAAGGTGCTTCCATTATTGTTAGTGGATAACAAGTTATATCTGATAGTTTATTTTTAAGTTTGTCCGTAAAGTATAAAGCTTTAGTGTTATATTTTTTAGACATTTATACCCTCCCTCAATTAATATTTACCTTATGTATTTTAGATGTAATAATACTTTGTCAATACACACCATTTAACCATATTATTACCAGATTATATCTTATGATATTTAAAATATTTTTATATTCTTATATTTATCCAATATATTACTAATGAAATTATTATTTTCTTCCTTTGTAATTAAATTAAACTATATCTAAATTTCTCTTCATTTATTTTTTTCATTTATTAATAGTAATAATACTTTTCTCTACTATCTCCTACTGCATTTAATACAGTTCCTATTATATTAGCACCAACTTTATCTAAACGACTTTTAGCTTCTATTATTGATTCTTTTTTTGTTTTTTCTGCTCGTACAACAAGTATTGTTCCATCAACTTTTGTAGCTAAAATTTGAGCATCTGTAACTGCTTGAAGTGGAGCACTATCTAAAATAACCATATCATATTTTTCTTTTAACTTTTCTATTAGATTAGTCATTGCATTTGATGATAACATTTCAGATGGATTTGGTGGAATCTTACCAGAAGATAAAATATCAAGATTATCATTATATTGCTGTACTGTTTCTTCTAAAGATGTTTTACCTATTAGAAGTTCTGAAAGTCCAACCAAATTAGATATTTTAAACTTTTTATGGATTGAAGGTCTTCTTAAATCACAATCTAATAATATTATTTTTTTATCATTTTGAGCAAATGATAATGCAAGATTTCCTGATATTGTTGATTTCCCTTCTTCTTTTTCCGAACTTGTAATCAGCATAGTTTTTAGTTGTTTATTAAATGATGAATACTGTATATCAGTTCTTAAAGTTTTATAAGCTTCTGATTCTAGTGATTTTGGCTTTTGCTCAACTATAAATTCTTTATGTTCTTGCCCTAATACTGTTTTTTCTAATCTTCTTACCTTAAACATACAATTACTCCTTTACTTTAACTCATTAGGAATCGTTCCAATAACTGGTAAATTTAATATTTTTTCTAATTCTTCCTTTGTTTTTAATGTATTGTTCATAGCATCTAATAAAAATGATAATCCTACACTAATCATTAGTCCAAGTAAAAATGTAATAGCTATATTCATCTTTTTATTGGGACTTATTGGACTCTTAGGTATTTTTACTTTTTCTATTATCTTTACATCCCCGTTTGGTATAAGTTCTGTAGATGATTCTATAAATTCATTTGTAATTGAATCTACTACATCTTTAGCTAAGACCTTATCTTCACTTATATACTTAATTTCTAAAATTTGAGTATCAGTTCTTGGTGCAACAGTTAATCCTTTAAGAACCTCTTCTGAAGTTATATCTAAGCCTCTTTTATCAATGGCCTTTTCAACTAAATTATTAGTTGTTATAATCTCCACATACGTCTTTAATAACTTTTGATACATGTTAACATCGTTATCACTATATTTTGCATCTTTACTATTTTCTTTTCCTATAAATACCTTTGTACTTGCTTCATATTTAGGTAAAATTATATAAAAGCTTATAAATACGGAGAATATAGTTGAAATGATTGTTATTGAAACTATCATCTTCCATCTTCTTTTTAATATCTTTATTATGTCTTCAATTCTTACAATGTCTTCATTCATATCTTCATTCATCCTTCTTCATATTGATATTAGTTAAATTTATTTACAAGTGTATTATTTAATTCAGTATAAAGTAGATTTTTTGTTTTGTAACCTACCCATTTAAGGTAGTTTTTATATTTTATAGTATATTTTGTACATTTAATCAAGTATACTTTTAATTTAATATTAATATATATAATAAAATGTGGTAAAATCTACTTAAAAACAAAATAGATTCAGCCACACTTTTGAAGTAACTTAATATATAATTAAAAAATTTTTAATAAAAGAGTTGTCTCAAAATTCAAATTCTATCTTCTAAAAACACTTTGTCTTACTGTATATTTTTTAATATAATAGCCAGTTATTTAAAATAGTTATGCATAATTGTTAATTTTTAAATCAATATTCTTAGAAATGTCTTTTAATCTTTGATTTAAATAGTACTTTCTTATAACTATTTTACTATCAAGTTCACCTAAAGACTTTATATTATCTATTAATTGTGAATTGCCCTCTTTTAATAAAATCAAATGTACTACATCATCTATATAAATTCGGTTATTATTTCTCCTATGCATATCTATAACTTTTCTTTTTGCTATAGTTTCTAATAGTACTTTGATAAAACTCTTTTGTGAATCAATTCTATTTTGGTAATTAAATACTTCAAAGAATAATTGCTTGTATATTTTTCCGTTAATTCTTTTGAATAGCTAATTGAAATATTATTAAATACTACTGTATAAATAAGTGGCATATAGCTATCCCTCATACTTTTCATATCTAACTCAAGTTTATTACGCAACAACTTCAATAATTCATTATTAGAAATCAAAGCATACCTTCTTTTCAATAAATTTTATTTATATAATATAATTCGTAACATTATTTGATAATCTGACAAAATAAATGGTAAATTGATAATTCATTTAAATATATGGATATTTTGCTATCTATGACTTATTTATTATGCTCTAACAAGAAAATCCCCTACAGGAGACTATGAGTTTAAAACGAAAATGGTTCATCTTCATCAATCCAATACGAACCTTCCTCAGTTTTCTTTTCTCCTGAATAATAAAACTCTGCATTACCATTAGGATACTCCATTATCATCATTCCCTTTTTTTATATTCTTATTTTTACTCATGATACTCATATTATTAAATTGTTCATTATTTATCCATATTTAAATCTATCTTAGAGACTATGTATTTCTGCTACTTGTCAGAGTTCTCCATAGATTTGATTTTATTATAATTTTATAAAAAATAAAAAGCTATAAATTTTGGAAGTTATAGTTTCAAAATTTATAGCTTTTGCTTATTTAAATATTAAATTTTGTGTTTATTTTTTAATAATGAAAATATTGATTTCTTTTCTTCAATTTTTGTTCCAAAAAAATCAACCTGCTCATTGTTTAGCATCTTTTTTGAACTTTCTTCAAATATTCTTGCCATATCTTTATTTTTTTTCTTTTTGTTTAATATTGTTATAGCCTTTGATAATCCTGTAGTTCTATTTTCTATATTATGAGCATCTGAGCCAATAAAGTTATATATTCTATTAGCTAAAAAGATTTCTGCTGTCTTTTTTACATTTGCGCCAAATTTGCCTTCTAAGCTTCCGGCGTTCATTTGAAATAAATATCCTTCATCAATGAATCTATTAATTCGTGAAGGTTTTTCTATAATAGCTTTATACCGTTCTGGATGAGCTATTATTGGAATAATATCTCTAATTTGAAGTTCATATAGTATATTAGATATATTTTTATTTAATTTATGCATTGGAAATTCAATTAACATATATCTCGAACCATTTATTGTTCCAATCTTGCCTTCCATATAATATTGTATTATATTTTCAGTATAGTAAATTTCTTGTCCAGCATATACTTTTAAATTTATTCCTTCACTTTTTATAATAGAATTTATTTCTTCAACGAATACCTTAACTTCTGCAATTGTTGATTCTCCATACTCTAACAAATAATGAGGAGTTGCAACTATTTCTTTTGTGCCATCTCTTTCTGCATTTCTTAGCATTTCTAGTGTCATTTCAACATTTTTAGAACCATCATCAATGGTTGGTATTATATGTGAGTGAATATCTATCATAACTTACCTCTTGTTTCTTTACTTATCTATTTTTCATCTTCACTGATTCCATAATAATAATAATAATACTTCTCTTTAATATTTCCTACTACATGCAATAAGGTACCTATTATATTTATCTTTCAGATTTTCTATCGATACAGTCATTGTACTTTTCTTTTAACTCGTTAAATAAACCTTTGTACGGATTCTTGTTCTTCATCATTTCAACGTCATTCTCCCCACCTGATAATTCTCTATTCGTTAGTTTTTGCTAAGATCATTATATATTCCCCCAGATCATACAGCCTAATAGTATTATAGCATAAAAAAGTATATTCTGTGGAAAACTATGAACTTTGTCTATAACAAAAATATGGACAATCCTTACTCTCGATCACCCATTTTTTTATAAATATACATTTAATTAACAGTCATTACCATCATGCATTGGGCGTTACATAATATAATATTGCGTTATGATAGTTAAATTTAATATAGAAACTCTAACAAAATTCAATCAACCTAATAGGCAAACCCCTTACAATTAAACTAAAAAAGCATTGTTTTACTTTCTTAAACAAACTTTAAATATTTAGTTCATAATATTTGTGACATAACAATATTTAACCTACTCTCATATTTTAAATATATCCAAATTTTTATATACTTAAGCTATTCCCTTCTTAAAGACTCTACTGGATCTAATTTAGCCGCTTTATTTGCCGGTAATAATCCAGACAACGTACTTATAATAATGCTTGCTGCTACTCCAAATACTCCATAAGAATTCTTTATTAAAACTAAATTAATGCTAAACAATTTATTTGATATAATATTTATACCTTTCATTAATAAAAGTGCAAATCCAAGTCCAACAATACCACTAAAGAATCCAATTAAAAATGCTTCACAAACAAAAATTCTTCTTATATCTTTTTCCCTTGCACCAATGGCTTTAATTATTCCTATTTCTTTTGTTCTTTCTACAACACTAATATACATAATAACTATTATCATAATTGCTGATACTGCTAAAGATATTGCTGCAATCCCTGATAATACATATGTTAAAATACTTATCATTTGATTAAACATTGCTGTCATTTGCTCTTGTGAAGACCCTGAATATCCAAGTTCTTTGATATTTTCTTTAATTGAAGTTGTATATTTATCACTATCAGTATTAATATATATTACATTGGGTTTTAATTCATAGTTATTTTTTGAATACAATTTTTCTAAATCTGAATAATTTAAAAAAATAGATTTCATTACTGAAGTTAGGTCTCCACCCGCCGCAGTATATATTCCGCTGACAATAAACTCTTTATTTAGTATTTCTTGATTTACGAGAATATGTAGACTAACTTTTTTTCCAATAATATCTCCACCAAGTTTATCATTTACAGCTTTACTAATTAATATTTCATCTTCTTTAGGCAAAGTTCCTTCTTCAATATTTGAATCTGTTATATTTGATGATATAGTTAAAATTCTCATCAAATCACTAATTTTGCCATTATACTTTAAGGAATTAACACCCATTGAAATTACAGTAAAACCTTTTTCTATAGAAGATACATTTTCCATTTTAGATAGATTTTGTACATCCTCTTCTTTAAATGAATTTTGCTTATTAATACTTGGCTTTTGTATAGTAGTAATATCTAAGTCAACTGTTTCATTTTCATTACTAGGCATATTAACTTCTATTACTAAAGGATTGGCATAACTATTCATAGTCTTATTAAAATAAGCTTTAACTCCATTACCAACAGATAACATTAAAATAACACTCATTATTCCAATACTTGCTCCTATTGAAATAAATATATTACGTATTAATTTTTTCTTCATATTAACAAGAGCTAACTTTATAGCAGATATAATATTTAATTTTTGTCTTTTTTTATTAACATTAGATTTTTCTTCATTAGTACTATTTTCTAATTTGAAAATTTCCCTATCATCACTTATTTTACCATCTGTTATTTTAATTACTCGGCTTGAACAAGAGGCTACTTTTTCAGAGTGAGTAACCATAATTACAAGTTTTCCTCTTTGAGCAATCCCTTTCAATATTTCTAGAACTTGCATTGATGCCTTTGAATCTAAACTACCTGTAGGTTCATCAGCAATAATTATTTCAGCATCATTAATTAAAGCCCTCGCAATAGCAACCCTTTGCTTTTGACCTCCAGATAATTGACTTGGTTTTTTATCCATATGATTTTTTAACCCAAGTTCAGTTAATATTTCTTTTGCACGTTTAATTCTTTCCTTTTTTTTAACATTGGATAATGTCATAGCAATTGTTACATTATCCAAAATAGATAAATGTGATATTAAATTAAAGCTTTGAAAAACAAATCCAACCTTATTTTTCCTATATTTATCAAGTTCTTTTTTTCTAAATTTTCTAATATCTTTTCCATCTGCAAATAATTCTCCTGAATAGTCAGAATCTAATCCTCCAATTAAATTCATTAATGTAGATTTTCCACTACCTGATTCTCCAATAACAGACACTAACTCTCCCTTATTAAAAGATAGATTAACATCAATCAGTGCATAAAATTTTTCATTACCATTTAATTTATAGCACTTATTAATATTTTTTAACTCTAATAAACACATATATATTTTCTCCTTATATCCATGTTTTGTATAAAAACTTCCATATGCTTCTTTTAGGATGTTTCTCAAAACCGAATGACCCAGTTTACTACAATAATTTATTTATATAATAAATCTTTAAAGTTCTTTTTATGCTTCCTAGGCTTGATCGTATTTTCCATTTCACTTTTTGAGTAAATGTAGATGTTATACATTTTCTTATTGAATATTCAAGATTTTCTTTTTCTATCAACTCAAAGAATTTTTCTCTATTCTTATTGTATTTAACCGGTCTTACAATACATGGATTATTGTTTATAGCATACTCCATATCTGTTTTTATTACTTCCATATTACAATATATTTTTTCAAATATATCCTTCCCTTTTTTAGTGTTTACTAAAACTAATGATGTCCCCTTATCATCATCAAATTCTAAGTGTTTTTTTTCTACTCCCCAGTAATCTGCTAATGAAATATCACTATTACTCGAAAAATTCTTTGCTCTGCATTTATAACATGATGGTCTTAAATATAAATCACCTAAGAATCCCTTCATATATATATCTTCATTTAAGGCTTTTGAATAAATTTCATTGTTTTCAAACTCTGTAACATAACTAAATTTATTCCAACCTAATATTTTATCTCTAAATCGTATATGTTTTATATTTGAGTTATATTTATTTTTAAGGTTATCTTTATATAGATTAAAAACTTTAGGACTTGGTACTCCATGGCAAATTATTTCTGAAGTTATTAAGTTATTATAGCCTTTAGTTAAAAATAAATTTAAACCTTTTATCTGACACTGTGTTCCACTAAATAAAACTAATCTTCCATCATTCAAAAAATTTCTAGCTTGTTTATATGTATTTCCTATTTTACTTTGTACGTATTTAGATCCTTTTAATTTCTCACATTCTTCTAACGTCTCAGCATATGTATGTTTAACATCAAAATTTTCATCAAAAGTTGCTCCAAAGACTATACCATCTCTTTTAATTACTTCTTCACATAATAAGGTAAATACTCCACCAGACGAACTAGTTTTTCTTGCTTGCTCATTATTATTTTTGCAAGCATATGCTATACTATCTATGGTTTCATTTTTAGGAGTATTAATTATAGGACATACTTTTTCGCACAAATTACAGTCTATACATCTATATTTATCAATTGATGGGTATCCAAATCCTTCATCATCAACTTTAATTGATATACATTCTTTAGGACATATATTTACACATGAATAGCACCCTGAACAATCTGTCTTTTTAACTATATTAATCATTAAGTTAAACACCTCTTTATTTTCCTTAATCCTTTAATTACAATATTACATAATATATTCTTACAGCTTAAGTATTGAATAAAATCATTCCTATTAGCTATATTATTATTTTTCAATATCCTATATTGCTTACTTGATAAATTTTTATCTTTAAAATCACTGGCGATATATAACTTTTTTCTAATATATTTTTCTTTTATAATACTTAAATATTTTTTCTTTTCTTCTTCCTGCATATCCATGCTTACAATTGTATTTACTAATATATCTTCATGTTCATCGCAACGATTTAACATTTTCTTATAATCTATTCTGTTATGTGAATGACTATTTTGCCTAACTACATATATATATAATGGCTCATCAATAAAACCACACTTATATTTATAAGTAATAGGCAGTAACATTTGCCAATTTTGTCCTGCCCTGCTTTCATATATTGTTTTATTAGGATTCACTTCTAAAAATGATTTTGTTCTGACCATATAACATCCTGGTGCAAACCACACCCTATTTTCAGTAATAAAATCTAAAAATAATTCTTCTTTCACCTTATTTTCATTGGCTTTAGCAAAATATCCTTCAATTTTACTTAAGTTATTCTCATTAACTATAGTAGCATCAGTTCTTACTAATCCATATTTCTTATTTTTCTCTAAAAATAATACTTTCTTTTCTATACTATCTATTGTCAATATATCATCTGAATCAGGCCATGTTAAATAATCTCCTGTAAAAATTTCAAGTCCTTTGTTTAAAGCGCTCGCTTGCCCACCATTCTTTTGATAGATATATTTAAGTTTCATTCCTTTTTCATTAAATCGTAGAACATAAGACTTAGCAATATCTTCTGTCCTATCAGTTGAACCATCATTCACAAATATCAGCTCTATGTTTTTGTATGTTTGATTTAATATAGATTCCAAATATCTACCTACAAACTCTTCTCCATTAAAGCACGGAGTTATTATACTAACCATTTTCTCCAATTTAATCTTCCTCCTAAAACTCTATGTGCAATATTTAATACTCGCTTAAATTCTTTTGTCTTTCTGAATAATAGAAGAAATACTGCATTAGGAATGACTGTGCATATTAATATTCTAATTATAAAATTAATCACTGTACTTTCTAATAAAAACATACTTAACGTTTTTGATATTAACAAAGTAATTAATATTATAGTTATTAGATATTGTGCATATTTTACAAAATATCTTTTAGAAGAAGTTTTTAGAGCATACTTGCAAACAATATATGGTCTTTGCCAACATGGTAATACTATACTTGAAGCTAGTGTCCCCATAAACACACCTGCCAGCCCCCATCTTTGTACTAATACTATAGACAATCCCAAATTAACTACTGCTTGAATTAATGGTGTATACTTATCCTCATCATAAATCCCGGCTGCTGCTTTCACTGCATATATAGGTACTCTCATTCCAGTTAGATAATAATTTAATATGACAATAATTAATATATTACTAGAAATTAAAAATTCTTTTCCAAGCCAAAGTTCTATAAATGGATTTAATAGATTATAAAGGCAAATTGTCGCAAAACCAAATAACCAAAATCCAATGAAATTTATTATCTCAAAAATTTCTATTTTCTTTTCATGTGATTCTGTTACTATTAAATTCCCCAAACTTGCAGTCATACTATTAAAAAACATTACTATTATTCCATTTACCATAGTAATTATCATTAAATAATTTGAATATAGTCCAACCACACTTACACTTATAAATGCTGAAATTATTATATTGTCTGTTCCATTTATACAATAATCTCCAATTTTATGAAACATCACTGCTTTTACATTTTTAATTATTGTTTTTAAATCTTCCTTTGGAAGTTTCTCTGTCACTTTTTTATTTAACAATGGATACATTTTAGTAATTTTGTTGTTTATGTAAAGTCTTTGAATAAATAATATAAACATATTAGATAATAAATAAATAATATAATTTTTAGCTATTAATAATACCAAAATTTGCGTTACTATTGTTATTATATTGAAAATTATATTTACTGAAGCTAATAAATAATCTTTTTGATTTGCGCTTAGTAATGTATTTTTATAGCTCATAAGATATGAATAAGAAGTATTAACAAGGTATATAAAAAATATTAATTTCAAATTTCTAATATCTTCTGAACTCTTTATTATTACATTCAAGAACATCATTAATATTAATCCAACAACAAAAACTAATAATCCAATCCATCTATATACCTTTTTATAGAAATTCATTAATAATGCTATATTTTCATTGTCACCTTCTGCTACTGGTTTATATAAACTAAAATTAATAGCTGTTCCAACCCCAAGCTCAGCTAATGACAGCATAGACAGAACATTAGTTAATAATCCATTAATCCCTAAGTATGACTTTCCAAGAACACTTATAAATATAGTTCTTAAAAAAAATGCTAATAAGCCGTTTACTAAATTCATTGCTAAACCTGATCCAAAATTTTTCAAAGAATTTTCTATCCGCATAATATTGCAACCCCATTTTTTAATAACTCTTCATTAAAATTTATTAAACAATTTTCTTATTGTTTAATCTTCGTACTTATTTCTTTAATCATATTATAAATGTTAACTTCTGCCTTAGATATTGATTCATTTATTTGTTGTTTTATTAATAAATCATTTTTCAACATATATTCAACCTTATTAATAACTTCATTAGCGACTCCATAATTATTCCACTTAGCTGTTCCAGAGCCATCAACAATACTATTACTTAATTTAAGACTTTCACCTATTACTCCATTATATTTAACACTATATGATATACTTATAGCTGGTTTTCTTGACTGAAATGTAGATATGGCGGCATGCATTCTTCCAGTTATCGTAAACATACCATTTCCTAATATAAATCTTGCTTCCAATGGCATCATTTCATCATATATATAAGTATATTCCTCTTCACTTAATCTTTGTTGCAATTCCTTTATCATATTCCTATCATCATATTGTTCATTTCTAAGAACATGAGGTAAAAAGACTATCTTCTTATTTCTAAATTTATTCTTTAAATAGTTAATCACTTTAATCCAATTATCTATATATAACTGCTTATCTTCACAGTAACTATGGTATAATCCTGATACAACTAAAGTTATATATTCCTCACTCTTCAAAGCATACTTATTTAATATATTTTCTTTAATCTTTATATTGTCTTGATAAGGCAGTGGCAATAATGCTAAATCCGCTGATTCTTTACATCCTGAAACATGCAAATTATTTTTCAAATAATTAGTAGTCCATGGATCTCTTGAATAGATTTGTATATCTTTTAATGATTCCTTAGCTATCTCTATTCTTTCGTTATAAAATGGACCTATTGTCTGACCTACTAAAAATGTCTTAATTATTTTTTTAATCTCTCTAATTCGTGATAATTCTCTTTTTAAAGCATCAATTTGATAATATTCAGATAAATCATCCCCACCTAGTATTACTAACGTATCTGTATTATTTTTTAACTTATCTACTTTTTTATTATAAAAATATTTAAATGCAATTTTTCTTTTTATCTTATTTATGGCTTTTTCTACAATATTATTAGAGTATGTTAAAGTATAATCTATTGTTTCTCTCTTTATATTTCCTTCTTTATATTGATTCCTAAAATTACGTAAATCTTCATCATTATATACATCTAATAAATATTCATTTCTAACGCCTAAATGTTTATCTAAATAATACATAAAATTTGTAACCATCATATTAGTTCCATAATTTAAAGGATTGCTTGCATGTTCTATTCTAATTCTTTTTCCCATTATTACACCACTTTTCTTAATAACTGAATATATCTTTTGTTAATACAAAAAAATTCTTTTAAACTTATTTTACATTTTAGTAAATTTTTCAATCTGTATATTGAATATATTTTTACTCTGTTCCTAATATAAACTTTCAAATTCAAATTCATTTTAATAGAATTTATTTTTTTTATTTTATCTATAATAAGTTCCATAGAATCTACTTCATCATTTAACGTATTTATATTTATATTTTTAGTTGTGGATAAATTATTTATGATATAATTATAAGTTTTACTATTATCAAATTCTATTTTATTGCTTAAAAGTATTGCATCTAATACTAATGGTATATCTTCATATTTCTTTCCTTCTATAAATCTAATACCATCTTCTTTAAAAAGCTTACTTTTAAATATTTTATTGCAACTATATCCTTCTACTTCATTACTTAATAAGAATTTACTTAAAACTTCTTGTTTAGAAAAAATTACATTTTCTTTTAATGTAACTACATCTTTTTTTATATTATCTTTAAGTATTACATAATTAAAAATCAATATATCTAAGTCATTCTTATAACATTTATTTATAAATTTAGAATATGAATTGGTTCCTGATACATAATCATCACTATCGATAAAAGTAATATACTTTCCTTTTGCGATTCTTATCCCATTATTTCTAGCTACTCCTTGCCCCATATTTTCCTCAGATATTACTCTAATAAAATCATATTTTTTTTCATATCCTAATAATATCTCTAATGAATTATCCTTTGACCCATCATCAATTAATATTATTTCTTTTTCTTTTAAATCTTGTTTTAATATACTATCAATACATTTAGATATAGTTTTTTCTGAATTATAAACAGGTATTATTATACTTAAGTCCAATTCTATTCCTCCCCAGGCATATTAACGAAAATACTCATTCAAACATATAATGCGTATTTTACAATTATTATTTTTTAAACTGTTCTGCTAGTTTAATAATTTTTTCATATCCAAATATATTAATTAAAATTTGTTTTAACTTTGATTTGCATATTTTAGTTTTGTTCCTCCAAGATCCCTCATAATGATGTATTGTATATGTATTTTGGGTAATATCAGCTCTTTCCCATGAATGATTCTTAGGATAAAAATATTCCTTTGAATAAACTGTAATTATATTTTTTACATTTTCTACTTCTTTATCTCCTTTATATCCTTCACAAATAGCCAATTCAGTAATAATATTGGGTATAGTTATTTTATCTAAATCATCTATATAATTAATAAAATTTATATTATCATAATAGCTAATAGTATTTTTTATAAATTCATTTTTAACTTTTGCGCCTAATATAGCTGCATTTATTATTTTATCTCTTTCTATTCCTACAAAAGACTCATTTCTTATGAATTTATCTAAACTTTTTAAAACTTCCATATCAGTATCTAAATATATTCCACCATAATTATACAAAACCCAAATTCTACAATAATCTGCTACGAATGCCCACTTCTTCGCTTTATAGGCTTTTTTAGTAAAATCAAATTCTTCTATGTTAAAATTTTTTTCATTCCACTCTATTATGTTATAATCCGGCAAATTTTCTTTCCAAGAATTTATGCATTCTTTAATTAACTGTGGTTTTTCTTTTCCTCCGAACCAGCAATAGTGTATTACTTTAGGTATAGTATTCATTTTCCCCTCCTTATATTTATAGTATTATTAATACTATTATCATAATTTTTCTTATGTTAAAGTTTAGGATACATTCTATTCTCACCCAAATAAGTAGCCATAACCATAAAAATAAATATTCCAGTAACATCAGTAAAAATAGCTTCTGCTATACTTGCAATTAGAATATATAAAAATAGTAAAAATGCTGCTAGTATATTTTTTTGACTTAAGTAATATCTCTTTTTTAATGATATAAATATAAATATTATTATAGCAATGAATATTCCAAATCCAATAAAGCCAAATTGTCCATATATAAATGGCCAAAATGTATCAGCCATATAATCATACATACTTTCTGTCAGTCCTGTTACATTATTAATTGAATATATATAGTATACTGGCGAATAATATTGGCCTGACAGATATGATGCGAATGTTCCAAATCCTGATCCTAACGGAAAATAATCATATGCTAATTTCCATCCTATAATATAAAGCGCAGGTCTTGCAGCTATAATCCCATACGATGCTACTTCAATTATCTTTTTATAAGTTATTAACACTCCAAATATTCCAAGTAAAAATATATACTTGAATTTAATTTTTTTTAAATGCTTAATTACTTGTTTCCCAAAGAAATATGCTAATATAAACACGAATGCTTTATTTCTAAAAGTTAAAATCAATATAACTAGAGATTCAAAAATAATTATTGAATCTCGCCGTTTATGTCCATCTGCTATAATTATACATAGCATAATTACTATAGAAGAAACTAAATAAGTTGAATGACTAAATAAGAATTTGTAGCTTCTTAATCCATATCTTACGTCAATATTCATTCCTATTTCAAAAAATATATTTATAATTGAAAATATAAATATAATCACTATATAAACTCGTGATCTTTTAGCTATGCTTGTTAATAATCTTTTTTTATCTAATCCATTTGATAATACCAACGTACATATATAAAAAATAGGAAATTTCAAAATATTAAAAGCATCTTTATAAATTGCACTTCTTTCAGGTTGGATTTTATAAATAATTGTACTCAATATCCCTATAAACATAAAAATAAATATAAAAATTATAATTTTCTTTTCTATTTTAAGAAGTGCATTCTCACGAGATTTATTCATTAAAGCACAAAAAGTTAAAATTATTAATAAAATTGTACATACCTCATCTATATATGTAAGAATTGGAAAAATTGAGACAAAGCAATTTTGAAATAAGAATATCTCAAATAAAACATTAAAAAAGAAAAACATTACTTTCTCCTTTCAAAAAACATATATATACGTTGTAATAAATCCTGTTCATAAAAATAATCGTTAACAATAATTTATCATAATTTCTTTATTAAACTGCTTGGAACGCCCCCATAAACACCTAACACTTCTAAGTTCTTTGTAACAGCTGAATTCGCTGCTACTATTATTGTACTTTTTATATGTACTCCTTTTGTAATAGTACAATTACTTCCTATCCAAACATTATCTTCTATTTTAATTTTTTGAATTGTATAACCTTGCTTTATAATAGGTAAATCTTTTATATCATAGCGATGGTTATGATCATAAATCCCAATATTAGAACCAAAAAGGCAATTACTACCAATGGATATTCCTCCTAAAGAGATTATATTGCAATTAGTATTAAAGAAAGTATTATTTCCAATACATATATCTCCTTGTAAACATTCTAATCTACAAAAATCATCAATATATACATTCTCTCCAAGATATAATGCATATCCATTATTTATATTAATTCTTATATTTCTACCTATATATAAAGATTTTAGATTATTTAATTTAAACTTTATTCTTTTTCCAAATCTTAACTTTAGTATACTAATCCTCATAATAGATTTTATGTACTTAATAATTTTATTTATCATTTTTTTAATATCCATTTCATTAATTTAATATATTCTCAAGCACATGAAAGAAAACAACTGGCAAAAGTGTGATATATATTATTTATGTCAGACAAAGAATTAAGTTTTTCTCATAGCAGTCTATTAGCAGAACTTGGAGACGCATTATAACACAAAATAAACAATTATACTCGCCTGTTACTTTTTTGAATATTCATTATATACATTTAAGTGCAAATTAAAATATATCTCGCTATTAAATTTCTTATTAAATATTTCTATGCATCTTTTCTTCATTATTATATATTCCTCTTTATGGTTATATATATTCATTATTCTTTTCTTAAATGTATCAATATCTTTCATTTTAACTAAATATCCATTTACCGCATCTTTAATTTCTTCATTTGTCCCTGGTATATTAGTTGCTATAACTGGTACTCCTTGTGAGAATGCTTCTAATGGTGTTAATGGTAAGCCTTCAATATAAGAACATAATAATACTAAATCTATATATTCTAACTGATTTATGACATTATCTTTATTACCTAAAATAAATACCACATCATTTAGTCCATTTTTTTCTATGAAATTTCTTATATTTTCTTTTTCCTCTCCATCACCTATAAGTACAAATCTTATGTTACTTTCTTCTTGACTAACACATTTAGCAATATTTAGAAAATCATATATACCTTTATAATCTACTAATCTACTAATCTGTGCCACTACAAACTTCTTATCAGATTTTAGTTTAAGTAATATTTTATCTATTTCCTGATTTGTATTTTCAAGATTAATAGTATTATAAATAGTAGTTATTTTATTCTCATCTAAACCACATTTTTTTACTAAAGCTTCTTTTGCTCCATTACTTACTGTTATAGTTCTAATATTTTCCAAAGTTATCTTAGTAAATTTAAATTTATCCTCTATGCATAAGTGCTGTGTATGAATAATTTTTACGCTAGTAAGTATTGATACCATTCTTGCTAACAGAGTTGTCATTCTATGGTGACTATGTATTATATCTATTTTTTCTTCTTTAACTATGTTATATATAATTCTTAAATTCTTTAACATAATTAATAGATTTTTAGAATCAGTATTTATAATTTTATAGTGCTTAATTTTCATATTATCTAATTCTTTTAGTAATTCTCCGCCCATACTAGCTACTATAATTTTATTGTTACCTTTAAACAATTTTGTTAGTTGAATAATACACTTCTCAACTCCACCTACACCCATTCCTCTATTAAGATATAATATATTCATTCCTTACTCCTCTAAAGTTAATCTTGGTATTTAAATTTCACTATATATATTGCTGCAATTAAACTCATATATAAATTATTGCCCCATGAGTGAATTTATATGTAAAATTACTAATACAATATATATATTAATTGTCCTATAAATTTAACATTCAATTTATTAACTTCTAAAATCAATTGTATTCTAGTTGCTAAATTACAGTCTAATAATTAATTTTTCAAAACTTCTAATAAAGTTATCTTTTTCAAAATTACCAATTTTGCATCCTAAAATTAGGTTTTTATAGTTATCGACTTTAACAGCTAATTCATCGATACTATATACCGCTATAATTTTTTGTAAATTTTCTAACCTTTTTGTAAAAAGTATTTGATGATCATCAACATGCTCCTTAAATTCAGGATTTCTTGGCACAACTATTGGTATTTTCCCATATTGTAATGGATGGAATATACTTCCTGGACCGCCATGAGTTATAACTATATCACTCGTTTTTACATATGTATCCATATCCTTATAGCTAAGCATTTCTTTATATTGATAATTTTTAGGAATATATTTACTGTATCCTATTTGAGCAAATACCTCATGTTTTATTTCTCCCACTTCCACTAATCTATCTAGCTCTATTAGTAACCTATCTAATCCTTGTTCATGTGTTCCTACAGTTAGAAATATCAAAATATCCCCCCCAAAACTTCACCTTTAGAATAGAATTTTTTTTGTTCTTCCCATTGTAATATGAATAAATCACTTATTGGATAAACTATTTTCCCTGTTATAGTTGGTTTATCAATTCTGTCATACACCTCTATATATACCACTTTTGCGCCTAATAACTTTCCTATATAAAAAAACGGAATAGCAGGTGCAGCACCTGTACTAATAATTAAATCTGGTTTTTCTTTAATTAATATTTTTATAGATAAAAATGTATTTTTAATAAGATTCTTAACATTCCTGTTAGTAGGAAAATAACACCAATATTTACGTTCATCATTCAGTATCGATCTTGAATCCTCCTTATCAAAAGTAACCCAAAATCGTTCCTTATCTTTCCACCATTCTTTCAATTGCATTAAATGTGTTAAGTGTCCTCCACTTGATGTTACAAAGCATATCTTCATTTCTTCCTCCCCCTTCTATCTTGCATGTTCATCTCCAAAAAGTACAAAAATAGTTTTAAATATCAATTTTATATCAACTAAAGTACTTCTCTCTTCTACATATTTAACATCAAGTTCCATCCATTCTTTAAACTCAATATCATTTCTTCCTGATACTTGCCAATAGCAAGTAAGCCCTGGTTTAACACCTAATCTTTTCATCATCCATTCTTCAAAATTCATAACTTCACTTGGAAGTGATGGTCTTGGTCCCACAAGACTCATTTCACCTTTTAATACGTTGACTAATTGAGGAAGTTCATCTATGCTTGTCTTTCTTATGAATTTACCAATTTTAGTTACTCTAGGATCTTCTTTTATTTTAAACATAGGACCATTCATTTCATTTTTATCTGATAAATCTTCTTTTAATACTTCTGCATTTTCCACCATTGACCTAAACTTATACATTTTGAATGTTAGTCCATTTTCCCTAACTCTCTCTTGAATAAACACTATTGAGCCTTTTGATTCAATTTTAATTGCAAGTGCTACTATGAGAAATATTGGGCTTAATACTATAAGTCCAATTAATGAACATACTATATCCATAATTCTCTTAAAAAAACAATATCCTCTTCTCATTTGAATCTGCTCTCTAAACAAGCCCTCTTTTTGTTCTAAATTCAATTGTTGCAAACATATCCCCCCTAAGATTTTTCCCAAAATATTACTTAATTTTATTTTATTTTTTTATTGAATGTGCTATACCGTTAATAATTTAGTATATTTTTGTCATATTTTATTATAACACAGTCTTTAGCGTGTGTTAATTTATAATTTTTTGTTTTATTTGTAGAATATGTATTTTAAATCAAATTTCATTATATTTTTTTCGTCATATCATGTCGTAAATTGTTTATTTTAATGAGATTTTAATAATTGAACATTATATATGCAAGATATACAAAACAAAAAATAGCTATATCAATATAATATAAAATCATTTTGATATAGCTATTTATTGCTTAAATCTTCTTTTAAAACTAGGCACATTCAAAAAAAATAACAAGTCAGCATGATAGTATATTTTGTATCACACCACCTTGTCTGATGCAAAATATACATAACATCTTTAATTTGTTATTTTCTTCACGTACCTTAATTAAATGATACCTTTATAACTTTTATTTTTCTTACTATTATTCATCACTTCCATAATAATAGTATTTTCCTCTAGTATTTTCGACTGCATGTAAAACAGCACCTATTATATTAGCGCCTACTTTAGTTAAAAGATTTTTAGCTTCAATTACTGATTCTTTATTGGTTCTTTGAGCTCGTATAACAAGAATAGTTCCATCTACTTTTGTTGAAAGTATTTGAGCATCTGTAACTGCTTTAAGTGGAGCACTATCTAAAATAATTATGTCATACCTCTCTTTTAATTTTTCTATTAACGTAGTCATGGCAATTGATGATAACATTTCTGATGGATTTGGCGGAATTTTACCTGAAGGTAATATGTCAAGATTATTATTACGTTTTTGTATTGCCTCCTCTAGTTTTACCTTACCTATAATCACTTCTGAAAGGCCAATTAAATTAGATATTTTGAAATTCTTGTGTATTGAAGGTTTTCTTAAATCACAATCTATTATTATAACTTTTTTTTCATTTTGAGCAAATGATAAAGCAAGATTTCCTGACACTGTCGATTTTCCTTCTGCCGCTTCTGCACTTGTAACTACTATTGTTTTTATTTGCTTATCAAATGACGAGTATTGTATATTTGTTCTTAAAGTTCTGTACGCCTCTGATACTATTGATTTTGGTTTTTGTTCAACTATAAAACCTTTATATTCTTGCATTTCTACTGCTTTTTTCATTTTTTTAAGCCCAAACATAACATTATCCCCTTTAATCAGAATCATTAGGAATTGCGCCAACAACAGGTATTCCTAGTATTTGTTCTAATTGCTCTCTTGTTTTAAATGTATTATTCATAAATTCCAGAAAAAATGATAATCCAACACTAATTATAAGTCCAATTAAAGATGCAATAGCTATATTCATAGTTTTATTGGGATTCACTGGATTTTCTGGAATTTTTACGCTTTCTATTATTTTTACATTACCATTTGGTATAAGTTCTCTAGACGATCTTATAAATTCATTTGTAATTGAATTCACTACATCTTTAGCTAATACTTTGTCTGTACTTATATATTCAATTTCTAAAATTTGAGTATCAGCTCTTGGAATAACTGCTAAACTTTTAAGTACTTTTTGTGAAGTTATATTTAAATTATCTGTCGTAATTGCTTTATCAACTAAATCATTAGTCATTATTACTTCTGCATATGTTTTTATTAATTTTTGATACATTTGAACATCATTAGTATTGTAATTTTGATCTTTAGTATCATCCTTTCCTATAAACACCTTTGTATTTGCTTTATATTTAGGTGCAATTACAAAGAAGCTAACGCTCGCAGCCATTAAAGTTATAGCTAACGTTATTAAAAGTATCATTTTCCATCTTTTAATCAAAATGTCAAGGATATCTTCAATTCTTATAACATTTTCATTTTTTATAATCTCTTCATTCATCTCTCAAACTCTCCACAACCACTATTTTTTTGCCTTTAAATTTTAGTATATACAAAAAACTCTTCTTTATGCAATATTAACAATTTTGTGTTTTATAATTTTATCGTATATAAAAAAGCACTAAGAATATAAAATATTCTTAATGCTTCAAAAACAACTAATTCTGTGAGTTTATGCACTAGATGCTTATTTAAAATATCTTTATAAAATAGAAGAACATATTGGTGATTATAAAAATACCAATATTCAATGCCAATTATTTTCATTTATTTTTGCTATAAAAAATAAATAGAAGATAACATATTAAAACAGTTGCTTATCTTATATTTGAATTTATAATCACTTAAGCTTTACCCAAATAAAGTTCTATCGCTTAAACCATCTGTAACATTAGCTTTTTCGAAAAGTCCAAGAAGTTTATTAGTATCTAATTTTTCTTTTTCTTGTCCTTGAATATCAGCTAAAATTTGACCTCTATGCATCATAAAAAGTCTATTACCATTTTCAAGAGCATGTTTAAGATTATGTGTAACCATTAGTGTTGTTATTCCACTATCTTTAACAATATTTCTAGTTATGTCCATTATTTTTTCTGAAGTCTTAGGATCTAAGGCTGCAGTATGTTCATCCAGTAATAATAATTTAGGTTTTGACATTACTGCCATAAGTAATGTTAATGCCTGTCTTTGTCCACCAGATAAAAGTAATACTTTATTATAAATCTTCTCTTCTAAACCTAAATTAAGTTCACTTACCATTTCTTTATAATAATCTATTCTCTTTTTATTTATTCCAAAGCCAAGCCCAAAAGTTTTTCCCTTATTATCTGCAAGAGCAATATTTTCCAAAATAGTCATATTAGGTGCAACACCCATAGAAGGATTTTGAAATACTCTTCCAATAGATTTTGACCTAGCAAACTCCGGTTTATTAATTACTTCTTGTCCATCTAATAATATGGAACCTGAATCTGCTTCTATTGTTCCAGATATCATATTTAATAATGTTGACTTACCAGCTCCATTAGAACCAATAATACTTATAAAATCACCTTGATTAACATCTAAATATAATTTATCAAAAACTCTATTTTCATTTATTGTATTAGGATTAAATACTTTGGATAGTTGTTTTACGCTTAACATCTTCTTCAGCACCACCTTCCACAAGTTTTTTCTTTTTTAATTTAAAAATCCCATTGTTAGAACATAATGCTATAACTACAATTATTGCTGTCATTAATTTTAAATCATTAGCTGTTAATCCTATTATTGATCCATATTTTAATACAATGGCAATTGCAGCTTTATAAATAACTGCACCTAATATTGATAATGTAGTTGCTTTTATAAATGATATTCTTTGGAATAATGAGGTTCCAATAATTACGGCAGCAAGTCCCATTACTACAGTACCAGTTCCCATTCCAACATCACTAAACCCTTGATATTGAGCTGTTAATGCTCCTGCAAGAGCTGCAAGACCATTACTTATAACTAGTCCTAATATTTTAATTAAATCCTTATTTACACCAAGAGAAGATACTACTTGTTCATTATCGCCTACTGCCATAAGTAAAAATCCAGATTTTGTTTTCATATATAAATCAAATACTATTTTTACTACAGCCAACATAACAATAATAATTATTATAGGTGCCACTGGTGATTTAAATAAATTGGGTACATTAAATAATGGTACATTGGCTTTTCCCATTATTCTTAAGTTTATTGAATATAAACCTATCATCATAAGTATACCAGCCATTAAATTATCAATCTTAAATTTAACATGTAAAAAGCCTGTTATTCCACCTGCTATTCCACCTCCAATAGCAGCAACAATAATACTAATCCATGGATTTACACCTTGTACTAATAGAGCTGCTGAAATAGCAGCTCCCATAGGGAAAGTCCCGTCAACTGACATGTCTGGGAAATCCAATATCTTATATGTTATATAAACTGCAATTGCAACAAGGGAAAATAGCAACCCTTGTTCTAAAATGTTAATTAAAACACCCACTAGTTAACGCCTCCAGTTACTTTCTTTGCATTTGCTTCTATATCTGCTGGGATTGTTATATTTAATTTCTTTGCAACATCTGTATTTATAGTGAATACCATTTCACTTAGCGTTGTTATTTCAACTTCTGAAGGTTTCTTTCCAGATAACACATCGGCTGCTTTTAATCCAGCTTCTTTTCCTAATTTATAATAATCTATACCTATAGATGCAAGACCACCTTTAGTTACAACTGCTTCTTCAGCACCAATTATAGGAATATTTTTTTCTAAACAAAGCTTACCTACTAATGCATATCCTGAAGCGACTGTATTATCTGTTGGTGTATATAATACATCTATTTGACCTAATGCACTTGCTAAATTTTGATTTATTTCATTTACATTCGTAACACCAATTTCTTTCACAGCTAGTCCTTGTTTTTCTGCCGCTGCTTTAAGTTCATCTACTTGAATAACTGAGTTTGTTTCAGAAGTATTGTAAATTACTCCTACAGTTTTAGCATTTGGAACTAATTTCTTTAGTAACTCTATTTGCTTGTCTACAGGTACCTTATCTGATGTACCTGTAACATTAGTACCTGAACTCTTCCAGTCCTTTGCGATTTCCGCTTTTACCGGATCTGTTACAGCTGTAAATATTATTGGTATATCCTTAGTTGAATTATATGCTGCTTGAGCTGCTGGTGTTGCTATTGCAAAAATCAAATCTTTTTTTGAATCTGCAAATTGCTTAGAAATAGTTTGTGCATTTGTTTGTTCACCTTGAGCATTTTGTTGTTCAATTTTAATATTTTTTCCATCCTCGAATCCTTTTTCTTTTAGTGCATCAACAAAACCTTTATTAGATGCATCTAAAGCATCATGCTGCACTAACTGCATAACTCCAATATTTTTTACTTCTGATGAAGTAGTAGCTCCTTTATTAGATTCTGTTGTACTCTTGCCACATCCTGCAAGAATTCCACCAACTAAAACTGTACATAACAACATAGCCAACTTTCTTTTTCCTACCATATTTCCATCCTCCTATTATTTTATTATCAATTTTTCCTACCATACTTCTATACTTTAATAACCTAACAAACACTATCATAAATATATGACCATATTTATGATAAATATTCAAACAAATTGATAATATTTTATAAATCTTTTAAGATATGATATCACAATTTAAAATAGTTGTAAAGTTTGGCACTGCTCATTTTGTCGATTATTTAGTTTTTCAATATAAAAATTATATATTTATTCCAATAAAAGGAAATATAATTGTTTATTAAATTATATTCGTGAAAATTTCATAAAAACCAACATTTATATTAATGAAAATCCATTATTAATTTTCTTTTAGGATTCAATTGCTAAAAAAATTTACCTCTAAATTTCAATGGAAAAATTTAGAGGTAAATTTTTTTCTTTTTCACCGTTCTCTACTATATATTCTATTTCTTTGTCTAAGCTCAACTTCCTATATTCTTATATTGGTAAAGCTCTATGACCAATTCCAATAGCTACTTCATCTAAATGTAATAATCCTATATTTAAGAATATGCAAACTGATATATGCTCTCCACCTCTTGCTATACCTATTTTCCCTCCAACATTTTGACCGTTAGCTCTATTAGAAATTTGAATTATTGCATCCCTTGTCGCTCCTATAACAGCACCTTCATGCAAGTGCTCTTCCCTTATTAATTGATTTCTCTTTGCTGCAACTAATGCGCTTTCTAATATTTTAGATATAGAAGAATTAATATTGCCACCTATATTTACAGCTGTAACCTTTATGCCTTGCTCATTATAATATCTTTTTAAATTTTCTTCTTCATTTCTATTGCAAATAGCCATCTTCGTTGCAATCTTAGCAACTTTGGTACTATTACTTTCCATATAATCACCCTTTGCTCAGTTAATGGTTAACTGTTCCAATTCCTTCCTTATTAAATTAGTAAATATTAATTAACAATTATAGTTGAAACCTTATATTTTTTTAAATTTAAAGCAAAAAATTTTCTTTGCAATATCTATTATATATCATAACCTATTTAACTGAAACAAAAACTCAGTAGATATTATTTCAAACTACTGAGTCTTTATTTAGTGTTTATATAAAATTTTGCCTAACGCTATTTTTTAATCACGTTATTATGGACGCATTTGTTCTGTTGCATATTCTGTCTTATTTCCATCACTATCTTCTACTATTAATTTGAAGTAATATGTTGTATCATTTAGTCCTGATACTTCATATTCATCAATATCATCATCTTGAATAAGTAATGTTGCATGGCTTTTCCATTCTTCCATATTATATAAATTATTTTCTGACATATATAAAGTATACTTTAAATTATTTTGTAGAGTAGTATCATCTGTTGCTTTATCCCAAGTTAATCTTACAGCACTTGATGTTGTACTCTCTTGTGTTAATGTGTCTGATGAAAGTACTGGACTCCCAATATTATTTGTTGTTGAAGACTGCTTGTATTCTGTTTCATATTCTGTTTTATTTCCATCTGTATCTTTTACTATTAATTTAAAATAATAATTTAATGCAGGATTTAGCCCTGATGCTTCATATCTATTAATATCATTAGCTTGAGTAAGTAATCTAGCTTGACTTTCCCATTCTTCTATACTATTATATGAATTATTTTCTGACATATATAAAGAATAATTCAACCCATTTTGTGGAGTTGTATTATCTGTTGCTTTATTCCAAGTTAATGTTACAGCACTTGATGTTGTGCTCTCTTGTGTTAATAGTTTTGTTGAAAGTACTGGTGCTTGTCCAACAATGGTGATTTTATACTTTTTTATTGTTCCATCTACTTGTTTTACAGCTACTACTTGGTTATTTGCGAGAGCTACTGTACTTGGAAGTTCTACAGCTGCATCAAATTCTGCAGCATTATATACATATGTTCCTTGAGCTAAAACCTTTAGTACTCCTCCATCGTATGGTATTAAATCAGCTTTTAAATCTGCTACTGTTCCTGCTGGCACTCCTGTGATTTGTCCATTTTCCTCATGGAAAACATAACTTGTTTCTGCTGTATCTGATTTCTTTAATGTTATATCTTCTCTTAATTGGTTTATTTCATTTATATTAATTGTTTGACCACTTCCTTGTACATCCATGTCAAACACAAGCCAGAAAAGTGCATTTTCTTTGCTACTATCGTTAGGAATTGTATATGTATTACTAGGTGTAGAACTATTTCCTTTATATACTTCTACTTTTGCACCTGAACTTACAAGTGGTTTGTCCCCACCATGTTCACCTGAAAAATTATGAACATAAAATCTATATTTTCCATCAGTTAAATTATAAATGGTTGTAGTTTCTGGTCCATATGAATTTGTATCATCCCAATCAAGATCTGCATACCTAATTCCGTTTTCCTCTGTGTATATTTTATCACCATACCAAGTGTGGAATCTTCCATTCCCATCTGTTGTTGGCCCTTCTAAATGTGAATCTTCATCATATGGGCGTTCTCCCCATGATAATACAACTTTGACAGAATCCATTCCTGTTATTCTGATAGCTGTTTCATTTTGATTCGTATTAAATCTGCTGCTTAATGAACTTGCATAAATATAAGTCTTTACAACTCCAGACCCTGAAATCTCACCAGTATACTGACCTGGGACTAAATATGCTGTATAATACCCATCATCATCCGTTACAACGGTTGTTAATACGTCTCCATTTTTTGAATCTGCGCCAGCTCTAAACTGTAGCGTAACTCCTGAAATACCAACAGCTTGTATATCTGTAATTCTACCTGTAAATCCATTTTTAATAGTTACTTCATCATCTTGTACTGTTCCAGTTAATTTATCTGATGCTGGAGTAACACTAACTTTTAATTTTTTCCCTATATTTCCTTCTAAAGATATTGGACTAAAATTTAATCTTTCACTATCAGCATCATAACTTAGATTTTGTAGTGTATAATCTTGATCATCCAATTTAGCAGATATATTAAAATCTTGACTTGTTAATCCCGCGACAAAATTACTCATATTTACTTTTATACTATCCGCATCAAGCTTTATGTCTGTTAATGCTGCACTTGTTGCATTTGAATAACTTTCTGTCACTTGTGTTTCTGTTCCAGATTGATCTCTTAAACTTACACTATGCGCATGTAAAACCATATTTTCTGGTCTAGATGAAAGACTTGATCCATTTGCACCTGAATTTATTTTTGCTGTGCCAATTTTTCCTGTTCCTAAAAGGCTAGTTATAGCATTTAAAATAAGTTCTTCTATGTCTGTGCTTTCATCGAGATTTATTCTTACCCGTGTCGCTCTAGAATTGATAGTATCAAACTTTCCAACAAATTCTACTTGAAGATTATTTCCTGTTTGCACATTTTCTGTTATGTCTACATCATTAAATCCTGTTGCTCCTGCGCTCAACCCAGACTCTTCCAATTTAGCTGGAGATTCTAATCGTACTTCTTCTACTTGTGAAGAACCTTCTACAACTATTCTAATTTTCCCATCATTTTTATTAACAATTACAGTTGCTAAAACAGAATCTATAAAGTGGATACTATTTTGTCCACCACCTCTTACAATAGTAGTACCATCAACTGTTACATTTTCTAAAATTACATCTCCCTCTCCAATACCTTCACCTAGCTCTAAGTTACCTTTAATATGCATATTTTTTAATGTTACGCCTTTTGCATTTATAGATACATTATTTACTGTATCTTTTCCCGATTTTGGTCCATATGTTCCTGCTTGATTATAATTAAAATCTTCATTAGTATTAGTATTTTCTGAATTATTACTTGATGAATGATGATGACTTGAACTACTGCTACTTGACGAAGAAGAGCTATTAACGCTTCCAGTTGATCCCACTTCCGAATTTGAGCTTACATTAGAGTTAAGTTTAAGTATTCCATCATTTGTAAATGACTTTTCAGGTACTGGTAGCTTATTCCCTGTAATTGCACCATTTGTATCGAGTACATATGTTTCGCCTTGAACTTTTATGCTTCCAACTGCCATTGCACCACTCGCTTCAAGCACATATATTTTTCCTTGTACTTCAATCACGCCTGTTTGCATTGCTCCAGATTGATCTGTAAAGTACCATTTTCCATCTGTATCTTTTAACCAACCAATTTTCATTTCTCCACTAGCTGCTAGATTATACCATTTTGCATCTACATCTTTTAACCAACCAGTTTTCATTGATCCATCAGTGTTCAAATAATACCACTTAGAATCTTCGCCCTTAATCCAACCGGTTTGCATCTTACCAGTTGAATCAAAATGATACCAAATTCCATCAATCTTTTTCCAACCGGTTGCATTGATTCCATCTTCTGTCCAGCTCCAATTGTTTTGCGAGTCCTTTACCCATTCAGCATATGCCGCTACTGGTGTAATAGTTGATACCATTGTACTTACCACAGCAATAGCTATGATTTTTTTTAATTTGTTACTTTTCATTGTTAAATTAATCCCCCTAAATATCTAATTTGATAAGTATTCATACAAACATTTTCATTATTTAACCCTATTATTTTTTTAATTAAAGCTAATCCCTTTATAAATATTGGTTCATAATAAAAACTTATCCTCCATTTTACATTATATACAATTTTGTGACATTATCCTATAAAATTCTTAAAAAAATAAAATTTTCTTCGAGTACCATTCACTTTTACTACCTTCAAAAATTATCCCCAAGGATAAAATGCCAACATATTTGATTTTATTATAACTTCCTAAATATATATGAATATAGAGGCTAAAGAGTGTTTACTCTTTAGCCTCTATATTCATATATATTTATAATTTCATTAATAAAAATTACCCATATCTCTAAATTTATTATATCTTTCATTAACTAAAGTATCTAAATCTTTTTTCATTAACTCTGTTAAAGAATCTAAAATGGTCTTTTTTATAGCTTCTGCTACTTTTATTGGATTTTTATGAGCTCCACCTCTAGGTTCTTTTATTGCATCATCAATTATGTTAAATTCCTTCAAGTCCTTAGATGTAATTTTCATTACTGTTGCTGCTTCTTTTGCGCGACTCGCGTCTTTCCATAAAATTGAGGCAAATCCTTCTGGTGTAAGAATAGAATATACAGAATGTTCTAACATAAAAATTCTATCCGCTAATGCTAAAGCTAATGCTCCGCCACTACCACCTTCTCCTGTAATTACAGAAATTATAGGAGTCTTTAATCTACTTAATTCAAAAAGATTGTTTGCTATTGCTTGCCCTTGACCTCTTTCCTCTGCCCCCATACCAGGAAATGCTCCCGGTGTATCTACAAAACAGATTACAGGTCTTTTGAATTTTTCAGCCTGCTTCATAAGTCTTAATGCTTTTCTATATCCTTCTGGATTTGGCATTCCAAAATTTCTTTCTATGTTTTCAGCTGTATTGGAACCTTTGGTTATTGCTATAACTGTAACACTTATGTCATTAATTGATGCAATTCCACCAATTACAGCTTTATCATCGCCAAAGCTTCTATCACCATGAAATTCTATAAACTCTTTAAATATATTCTCTATATAGTATTTCCCTGTTGGCCTATCTTTATGCCTTGCAATTTCAACACTTTCCCATGGTGTTACACTCATTTTTATAAACTCTTTATCCATAATTCCTCACTCCATGTAAAATAAGAATTTTATATATACATGCTCTCATATTTTTTCTTTCAACAATAGCATCCACAAATCCCTTTTGAAGTAAAAACTCGGCTTTTTGAAAATCATCTGGGAGACTTTCTTTAATTGTATTTTCAATTACTCTTCTTCCAGCAAATCCAACTAAGGCGTCTGGTTCACTTAAAATAATGTCACCTTCCATAGCAAAACTTGCTGTTACACCTCCAGTAGTTGGATCTGTAAGTATTGAAATATATAAAAGACCTGCTTCATCATATCTTGCAAGTGCTGCACTTACTTTAGCCATTTGCATAAGTGAAAAAATTCCCTCTTGCATTCTAGCTCCGCCTGATGCAGTAAAAATTATAAGTGGAAGTTTATTTTCTGTAGCATATTCTATAAGTCTAGTTATCTTTTCTCCTACTACAGTTCCCATACTTCCCATCATAAAGAAACTGTCCATAATTGCACATGCTATATCTAATCCATTTAATTGTCCAATGCCAGTCACAACTGCTTCTGTACTATCAGTTTTTGACAGCCCACTTCTTAATTTTTCTTCGTACCCTTCAAACTTAAGTGGATTAGTAGTCTTGAAATCTTTCCATAACTCTTTAAATGTGTGTTTATCAAAAAGTATTCTTACTCTTTCTTTTGCATTTATCCTAAAATGATGCCCACAAGATGAGCAGACATATTTAGAATTTTCTAAGTCTTCAGCATAAATCATTTCATTACACTTTTCACATTTAGTCCACATTCCTGATGGAATATTAGGTTTTTCTTCTTCAACACTTTTTTTAATTGTTGAAGGTTTAACAGTTGCATATTGTCTTTTTATAAATAAATCCTTAAGCATCCTTCTTCACCATCTTTTCTGCTAAAAATGAAGTGTCATAATCCCCTTCTAAGAATTCTTTACTATCAAGTATAGAGAGTTGAAAATTAATATTAGTTTTTACTCCACCTACTGCAAATTCAGCTAATGCTCTACGCATTTTTACAATTGCTTCATTTCTATTATCTCCAAAAGTAATAACCTTAGCTATCATAGAATCATAACAATGAGGTATTTTATATCCACAGTATATTGCTGAGTCTATTCTTACACCCATCCCCCCTGGAACACAAAGTTCTTCTATTGTTCCTGGACATGGTCTAAAATCATAATCTGGATCTTCTGCATTAACTCTACATTCTATGGCATGACCTTTAAGCTTTATGTCTTCTTGAGTAAACCTAAGTTTTTCACCCCAAGCTATTCTTAATTGTTCTTTTACTAAATCTATTCCTGTTATCATTTCAGTAATTGGATGTTCTACTTGTATTCTTGTATTCATTTCCATAAAATAAAAATTATTATCTTTATCAAATAAAAATTCTATAGTTCCTGCATTTTTATAATCTACAGCAAGAGCTGCCATCTTTGCAGCTTCTCCCATTTTAGCACGTAATTCTTCATTTAATACATTAGATGGAGCTTCTTCTAAAACCTTTTGATTTTTTCTTTGCATTGAACATTCTCTTTCACCTAAATGTATTACATTTCCATACTCATCAGCTAATATTTGAAATTCAATATGCTTTGGTTTTTGAACAAATTTTTCTAAATATAATGTATCATCTCCAAAGCAAGCTTTTGCTTCCGCTTTAGCTGTTTTAAATCCCATTAAGAATTCTTCATCATTATTAGCAATTCTTATTCCTTTTCCACCGCCACCCGCTGCAGCTTTTATCATTACAGGATATCCAATCTCTTTTCCAAGTTCTAACGCATGTGCTTCATCTCTTATTTTCCCTTCATATCCTGGTACTACTGGAACGTTGCACGACTTCATGATTTCTCTAGCTTTAGCCTTATTTCCTATCCATTCAATTGTTTCATAATCAGGACCTATAAACTTTATATTACATTGTCTACACATCTTTGCAAATTTTGGATTTTCAGATAAAAAACCAAAACCAGGATGTATAGCATCTGCACCAGTTAAAACACATGCACTTAAAATATTAGTTATATTTAAGTAACTGTCTTTAGGCATTGCAGGTCCAATACATACTGCTTCATCTGCAAGTTGTGTATGAAGTGCTTCTTTATCTACTTCTGAATATACAGCAACTGTACTTATTCCCATTTCCCTACATGCTCTAATTATTCTTACTGCAATTTCTCCTCTATTGGCAATTAGTACTTTTTTGAACATTATTATCACCTATCCTATAGCAAAAATTATTTCTGCTTCACAAACTGTTTTCCCATCAACTGAGGCTATTCCTTTTCCAATTCCTATAGGCCCTTTAATTTTTATAATTTCACAATATAAATCTAACCTGTCTCCTGGTACTACTTTACTTTTAAATCTTACCTTATTAGTTCCTGCAAATAAAGGAGTTTTTCCTTTATATTTTTCCATTGAAAGAATAGCAACTGCTCCTGCTTGAGCTAAAGCTTCAATTTGTAGTACTCCTGGCATAATTGGTTCATTTGGATAATGCCCTTGAAAATATGCTTCATTAGCAGAAACATTTTTATATCCTTTTACAAACAATTTTTCCTCAATATCCATTTCAATAACTCTATCTATTAATAACATTGGGTATCTATGAGGTATAATTTCTTTTATTTCATTTATATTAAGCATTACCTATTCCCCCTTAATTTTAAATAATGGCTGACCGTATTCTACCATATCTCCATCATTAACTAAACGTTCAACAATTATTCCGCTATAATCACTTTCTATTTCATTCATAAGCTTCATAGCTTCAATTATACAAATAACTTTACCTTTAGAAACTGCTGCTCCAACCTCTACGAAAGCTGGGCTTTCTGGTGATGCTGAAGAATAAAATGTTCCTACCATAGGAGATGTTATAACATTTAAGTTTGCATCATCTATAGACACTTCCTTTTGAACAGTCTTTGTTTCTTCTTTTTCTACTGTATAAGTTTCTGATTTTTCTATTGAACTAACTAAGCTTTGTGCATTACTAGAATTAACTGAATTTTGTGCAGCACCAGTATTACTTAGTTTGCTCAAATTACCATCTGTTAATCCTCTATTTAATGATTTATCCATTTTAATGTGATCATTTCCAGTTTCAAGTTCAAAAAAAGCTAATCCTGAAGAATCAACTAACTTAATAAGTTCTTTTATCTTTTCAAAATCCATAATTATATCCTCCTCTAATTTGGACATCTTTCCAATAACACTTAGTCAAAGATGATTATAATATCATCCTTGACTCATATTTTGAATATGCTTATCTTACTTCCATTTCTTTAAAAGTAAAGTTGCATTATGTCCACCAAAGCCTAACGAATTAGTAAGTGCATATTCTAATTCTTGCTTTCTACCTACATTTGGCACATAATCTAAATCTAATTCTTCATCTTTAGTTTCATAACCAATTGTTGGCGGTATAAATCCTTCTTGAAGCGCTTTAGCACATATTATTACTTCAATTGCACCTGCTGCTCCTAAAAGATGACCTGTCATAGATTTTGTTGAAGATACTGGAATCTTATATGCTGTTTCTCCAAATGCTGTCTTAATTGCTGCTGTTTCAAATTTATCATTTAAATCTGTAGAAGTTCCATGTGCATTTATATAAGAAACTTCATCCATCTTAATTCCTGCTTCTTGCACTGCATCTTTCATAGCTTTTGCAGCTCCACTTCCATCCGGTGCTGGTGAAGTAATATGATATGCATCACAAGTTGAGCCATATCCAACTATTTCGGCTATTATATTTGCTCCTCTAGCTTCTGCATGTTCTAAAGATTCAAGAACTACAAGTCCTGCACCTTCACCCATTACAAATCCACCTCTCTCCTTATCAAAAGGAATAGATGCTCTAGCTGGATTATTATCTGAATTTAATGCCTTCATGCTACTAAATCCTGAAACTCCAAGTCTAGTTATAGGCGCTTCTGCTCCACCTGCAAGCATTACATCTGCATAACCATGTTTTATTGTTCTAAATGCATCTCCAATGTTATTTGTTCCTGTTGCGCAAGCAGTTACTGCTGATGTACAAGGTCCTCTTAATCCATGCTTAATTGCTACATTTCCTGCACCTAAATTTATGATTGTCATAGGAACAAAAAATGGAGATACTCTCTTTGATTTTCCAGTAGCAATTTTAGTACATTCAGTTTCAATAGTTTCAAATCCACCTATTCCTGATCCTAGCATTACTCCGAATCTATCTAAATCTACTTTTTCTAAATCCATACCTGAATCTTTTATAGCCTCATCTGATGCAACTAAACCAAATTGAGCAAATCTGTCTAATCTTTTAGCTTCTTTTTTACCAATTAAAGTATCTGGGTCAAAATCTTTAACCTCTGCTGCAATTTTTACATCTATTAAATCTTGATCTATTAAAGTAATATAATCTATTCCTAGTTTTCCGCTTTTTGCATTATCCCAAAACGTGTTAACATCATTTCCTATTGGTGTTATAGCACCCATTCCTGTAATAACAACTCTTCTTTCCATAACTCAATTCTTCCTCCATTACATTAACATTCCACCATCAACTTGGATAACTTGACCCGTAACATAATTTGAACCTTCACTTGCAAGGAACGCTACAACATTTGCTACATCTTCTGGATTTCCAAATCTCTTAAGTGGTATATTTTTCTTTGCTTCTTCCTTAATTTTATCATTTAGTTCATGTGTCATGTCTGTTTCAATAAACCCTGGCGCTACTGCATTTACAGTAATACCTCTAGAACCAACTTCTCTAGCAAGTGACTTTGTCATTCCAATTACACCAGCCTTAGATGCTGCATAATTAACTTGCCCTGCATTTCCTGTAAGTCCAACTACTGATGAAATATTTATTATTTTTCCGCATTTTTGTTTAACCATAATTGGAGTAATAGATTTTAAGCAATTAAATACTCCCTTTAAGTTTACATCAATAACACTATCAAAATCTTCTTCTTTCATTCTAAGTATTAATGTATCTTTAGTAATTCCTGCATTATTTACCATAATATCAATATTTCCGAACTTTTCTTTAGCTGCAGCTACAAGATTTTCTACTTCTTCTAATTTAGAAATATCTCCTTTTACACTTATAACTTCAACACCCATTTCTTTTATTTCATTTTCAACTTCTAATGCTTCTTTTTCACTGCTTCTATAGTTTAAAACTATATTAGCTCCAAGAGATGCAAACTTTAAAGCAATTGCTTTTCCTAGACCTCTTGATGCTCCTGTAATAATTGCACATTTTCCTTTTAACATAAATACCTCCAATATATTCAGTTAAGAGTTAACAGTCAATGAACAAATTCCTATGGAATTTGAAAAATAAATATTTTTTAGAAATCCTTTCAGGATTTCATCATTAACTATTAATTGTTAACTGTAATGAATTCATATCTTCTACATTTAAAAGCTTTGCACTTTTATTAATCTTTTTAACAAATCCTCTAAGTGCTTTTCCTGGTCCAACTTCAATAAATGTATCTACTCCGTTATCAATCATATGATTTATAGTTTCTTCAAAAAGCACTGAAGTTCTTATGTGCTTCTTTAACAAATCTCTAATATCATCTCCTGGCTCATAAGGACGCCCTTTAACATTTGAATATACTATTTTATTAAGTTCCTTAATATCTACAGTTTTTATAGTATTAAAAAATTCTTCACTTGCTGGTTCAAGAAGTGAACTATGAAATGGTCCACTTACTTTTAAAGGAATTCCAAGCCCTCCAAGTTCTTTTGCAATTTTAACAGCTTCATCTATTGCTTTATTTTCACCTGAAATAACTATTTGACCTGGACAGTTAAAATTAGCTCCTTCTACTATGCCAAATTCACCTGCTCTATCTAACAATTCCTTTAGCTTTTCATCATTTAGTTTCAATACTGCTGCCATTTTACCTAAGCCTTCTGGAAGAGCACTACCCATGATTCTTCCTCTTTCTTTTATAAGAAGTAATCCTTCTTCTAATGAAAGAGCTCCACCATATATTAATGCTGCATATTCACCTAAACTAAGACCTGCTGTATAATCAGCTTCAATACCATTTATCTCTAAAGCTTTTAATGCAATAAGTGATGCAACAAGAATTGTTGGCTGTGCATTTTCTGTTGCTGTAAGAAGTTCTTCTGGTCCTTCGAACATCATTTTTTTTATAGGCATCTTTAAAATTTCTTCACTACGTTCTAAAAGTTCTCTACATTCTGGTATATTTTCACAAAGTTCTTTTGCCATTCCAATTGTTTGAACTCCTTGACCTGGAAAAAGAAATGCTGTTTTACTATTATTCATATTTCCCTCCAAGATTTCTATATGCTTCTTTTGCACCATGAAATAATTCTTCAATTATTTCACTACAAGTTTGTTCCTTATTTACAAGGCCTGCTATTTGTCCTGACATAAGTGAACCATTATCAACATCTCCATCAATAACAGCTTTCTTTAATGCACCCGCACCAAGTTTTTCTAACTCTTCAACAGATGCTCCTTCTTTTTCTAACTTAAGATAAGTTCTTGTAAGTTTATTTCTAAGAACTCTAACTGGATGTCCTGTTGGTCTTCCTGTTACTTCTGTATCTATATCATTAGCCTTTAATACTTTATCTTTATAATTTTGATGAATTGTACATTCTTTAGCTACTAAGAATCTTGTTCCAACTTGAATACCTTCAGCACCTAACATAAATGAAGCAGCTACTCCTCTTCCATCACCGATACCACCAGCTGCTATAACTGGTATGCTTACAGCATCAACTACTTGTGGCACTAAAGTCATTGTAGTTAATTGACCTACATGCCCTCCTGATTCAGTTCCTTCTGCAATAATTGCATCTGCGCCTGATTTTTCCATTCTTTTAGCTAAAGCTACTGAAGCTACTACTGGTATAACTTTTATTCCATATGATTTCCACTTTTCCATATACTTTCCTGGGCTACCAGCACCTGTTGTAACTACTGATACACCTTCTTCACATACTAAATCAGCTATTTCATCCGCATTTTCTGCCATCAACATTATATTTACACCAAATGGTTTGTTTGTCATTTTCTTAGTTTTTTGTATTTGTTCTCTTACCCATTCTGTTGGTGCTGCACCTGTTATTATTCCAAGTCCTCCAGCATCACTTACTGCTGAAGCCAAAGATGCATCTGCAATTCTTGCCATTCCTCCTTGAAATATAGGATATTTTATTTTTAACAGCTCGCATACTCTATTTTTTTCCACAACAAATTCCTCCTACCATTATCAAATTATAAAGTCCTAATGATAATGGGAAATTTTTTATTTTTTAATCGTCTTAAATCTATCTCTAGGCAAAATTACCTAATCTGAAAGTAATTTTACTATTATAACTTGTAATTATCAATTGTATTACTAAAAAATTAAAAATAAGTTCATAATATAAAAAATGTTTTTTATTTCTATTGATTCTTTTCTACATACTCTACAGCATCTTGTATAATTTTTAAGTTTTCAACTTCTTCTATTTGTATATTGTATTTTTCTTCAAGTTCAATTACTATTTGAAATAAATCCAAAGAATCAGCTCCTAATTCTTCAAAAGTTGTTTCTAACTTAACTTCATCCTTTTCAATCCCTAATTGCTCACATATAACTTCTCTAATTTCTTCAAATAACATAATCCCATGCCTCCACAAATTTTTATTTATAATAAATTTAATATTATATACGTAAAAATGAATACAACTCATATAAACTTGTTGCAAAAAATCAAGTATCAAAATATAAAATGCGTCAGAAAAAGTTCGAAAACAAAATTTATAACTGGGATCTAACTTTAAATGCTTACTTTTCAATTCATGCTTTTTAGAGCATTAGCTTTGGATTTTCACTTCAAAATTAAACACTCACATTTAAAGAATCACTTCTAATTATCTATTACCACTCTATTACTGTAGCACCATAAGTTAACCCACCACCAAATGCTACTAAAATAAGTTTATCACCTTTATTTAATAAACCTTTTTCATACATTTCATTTAAAACTATAGGCACTGAAGCTGATGAAGTATTTCCTACTCTATCTAAATTCAAATAAAATTTTTCTTCATCCAATTTTAGTTTTTCAGCTGCTGATTTTATAATTCTATAATTTGCTTGATGAGGAACTATATATTTAATTTCGTCTAATGAAATATCTGTACCTTTTAGTACTTCTGTAACACCATCTGCTATAGCAGATACTGCAAACCTAAGCACTTCTCTTCCATTCATCTTTATTAATCTATCTTGCATAACTTTTTCTTTTGAAAATGGAGTATCAAAATCTGCTCCTCCTATAGTTAGTGCATTTCCTTTTTTACCATCTGAACGTAAATATGATTTTATAATGCCTTTTCTTTCGCTTTGCTTAATCACTGCTGCTCCAGCACCATCACCAAATAAAATACAAGTACCTCTATCGGTCCAGTCCATAACCTTCGAAAGGACTTCTGCACCAATTACCAATGCATTTTTATAATTCATAGTTTGTATTAATCCATTTGCTATTTCTAAGCCATATACAAATCCTGAACATGCAACACTTATATCAAAACAAGCTGCTTTATCTGCATTCAAGTTGCTTTGCACAAGACATGCAACTGAGGGTATAAACATATCTGGACTAATAGTTGCAACTATGATTAAATCTAAGTCTTCTGCAGTGATTCCAGCTCTTTCAAGCGCAAGTTCAGCTGCCTTAGTTGCTATGTCAGACGTGTTTTCCCCTTCTGAAATTCTTCTTTCGCTTATTCCGGTTCTTTGAACTATCCATTCATGGTTAGTTTCAACTAATTCGCTTATTTTATCATTTGTAACTACTAAAGATGGTAAATATGCACCAATCCCAGCAATTTCAACATTACTCATAGTATTCTCCTTTATTAATATAATTTATATTTTTCTTTAAAAAAATCATTTATCTTATTTAGTGAAGAAATCAAAATTTCTTCTTCTACTAAATTCAATCCATCTATTGCATTATTTATCATTTCTCCATGAAACTTTTGGTGAAGCCTAAAAGCCAGTTTTCCTCTTTTAGTTAGTTTAACTAATACAACTCGCCTATCTTCCTCTATTCTTTTTCTCTCTACATAACCTTTCTTTATTAATTTATTTATAGCGGTCGTTAAAGTACTTACTGTAATTTTTAACTTCTGTGCTACTTCTGACATGGTTCTTTCACTATACATTCCAATAGCTTCTATTGTATGCACTTCAGTTATTGAAATATCTGAAAGTACACCATTTTTTAAACTTTGTTCTTCAATTTGTAAAACATCATTAAACAACTGTACTATAAGTTCATTAATCATCAATATTGATTTATCCATTCATCTGCACTCTCCATTTTGGATCTAAAAATATTTTCCCAAAAATCTGAAATTTATCTTTTGAATATGCATTATTTTAATTAAACAAAAATGTAAGATGATTATTTTATTTATAAAATTATACTAAAGCATAAAAAGTTTTAACATCAAATAGTTTGATAATCAAAATATACTATACTAAAAAAACATTGTCAAATATTTTTCATTTTTTTCCATTTTTCAGTCTACTTTTAATTTCAAATTGTATATGTTATAATTAGCTTAAAATTATTTATAACATTAATGTTAAAAGTAGGAGGTGTACATATTATGACTAGAAGATTAATTTTAGCTGCAGTTTTAATGTTAAGTATTGTAATGGTTTCTTGTACTTCAAACCCTACTAATACTAATAACTCTAATAATACTACTGCAGAACAAAATACTGACAACAATAACTCTTCTAAAAAGGACGCAGAAAAGCCAGCAGAAGAGGTAAAGGTAAATAAAGTAAAGCTTTCTATCTATAGTATAGATGAAAATTCTTTAGAGCCTAATGAATCAAGTAATATTGAAGTAAATGAAAATTTAAGCTTAGAAGATAAGTTAAAAGCATTATCAAAAGAAGTATCTGAAAAGAAATTTGATAAATTAGCAATTGAACTTAAGTCTATAGATACAGTTACAGGTAAAAAAGTTGCTACTATAAATTTAACTGATGCTGGCACAAAAAAATGGGTGCAAAAGTTCCAAGGTTCAACTGGTGGTGCTGTAACAGCAAACACTTTAATTGAAAATTTCCTTCAATCTAATAATAAATCTAAAGGTGAATGGATTGATGGTGTAACATTCTTATATAATAACGAAGCAATACAATATGAACATGTGGCAGATTTAGCTACTACTAAATATAGAAATTAAAATTTAAAGATGGTTGTACAAAATATCAAAAAATTTTGTACAACCATCTTTATTTTATTTTCTCTTTTTTTATACAGATAAACCCATTTTAATTATATATTATGATATAATTAACCTATAATTTCATAAAAAATTGTTTTTTTGTATAATTTACTGTATTTAAAAATATTTTAGTAAAAACTTTAACTAAGTTATCAAAAAACATTTAAAAATTACTTCGCTTAATAATTTTAAATTTATATATATAAGTTCTAATAAAGTTTCTACATTTTAGCACATAGCCTGTCTATTGTTTGTGTAGGAGCTTTATTTATTGTTTCAATGAAATTTTGTATAGCAACTCTAACACCAACCAAACTTTTAAAGAA